>ENA-ORDC01000063-ORDC01000063.1-marine-metagenome-genome-assembly--contig:-NODE-63-length-132849-cov-12.345773_pt1 | contig 132849 bp, 168 predicted proteins | sample MGYA00237783_ERZ508515 | MGnify/ENA primary metagenome ERZ508515 (study PRJEB26186, sample SAMN06268792) | marine metagenome | isolation source: Eden Landing Ponds, San Francisco, CA, USA | place...
GGCCCGCGCCGACGACGCCGTCGCCTCGATGGCCAGCCACGACGCCAGCCGACGGTGGTCCTCCTCGGTCAGTTCCGACCCGATTCCGAGGTCGTCGAGGGCGTCCCGCGCTGTCTCGGGGTCGCCCGAGACCGGCGCGTGGACGAGCGTCGAGTGAGCCAGCCCCTCGGACAGGTCCGTCGTTGGGACGGCGAGTCCGGGCCGACGCTCGACTGTCGTCCGCTCTCGGGCCGCGTCCAACACCGCCGACGCGTCGCCCGCATCGAGTGGCTGGGCCGCCGTCGCGACGCCCGCGAGGGCGAGCAACGGGTCGACGTCAGCGTCGAGTTCGCGGGCCACGAGCGCCGCGGTGAGACTCGCCGGGGCAGAGCCACCGAGCGAGCGGTCACCGCCCGCACTTCCAGCGCCGACACCGAGGGCAAGGTCATCGCCATCGCCCGGCACCGGGTCGGGCACCGCTTCGACGCGCACTTGGAAGGGCGTGCCACGCTCCTTGAGCGCCCGCGCGAGGACGCCGCTCGCGGCCAGCGCGTCACCGTCTGCGGCGGCGACGACCCGAACGAACGGGGCGTCGCGCACCGCCGCGGCAACCTCGCCGGCGTCGGCGGCCTCTGCGGTAGCGGGCGCGGTGGACATGACTTACTCTTCGAGGAGTTCGGCGGCGACTTCGTAGCTGTAGGTGAAGTCTTCGTCGAGGGCGTCACCACGGTAGTAGTTGACGAGCCGACGAATCTTCGCCTCCGTGTTCTGGAGTGCGCGCTTGTTCTGATGGTCCTGGGGGTTCGCTGCCATGTGCTCACGCAGGCGAATCGCCCGTTGCATCAGGTTGCGCAGGTCCGCCGGCAGGTCGCCGTCGGCGTCGTTCTCTTCGAGGATTTCGGTGACTTTCTTGCCCGTCGCCAGCTTGACGTCGGGAATCGGCGTGCCCTTCACGCCCTCGTCGCGCAGTTTCATCCCGATGACGCTCGGGTCGTGACCCTGCTCGGCGAGTTCGACGACGCGCTCTTCGATTTCGTCGGCGTCTACGTCGCTCCACTCCGGGGGTTCGTCTGCCACCGGCTTGTCCGAACCGGACGAGCCACGGCGGCGGGTGTGCATTCGTGCCATAGATTGATTGGAACCGCACAGACCGCAGAAGCGTATGTGCACCGACGCCTGTCGGTACACGCACTCCCGCAATCCCAAGCCCAAAAGGGCGAGTCAGATTTGCGGTCGCGCCGTTCCCGTCCGTCCGTTCGTGAATCCAACACTAAACCGTTTCGAAGCCCCGAACGCGTGCCAGGTCATCGCGTACCTGACGCCCGAGTCGAAGCCCTTATTATTCGGACCGCGGTACGACTCGATGCGACGAGGGCTCGTAGATCAGGGGTAGATCACTCCCTTGGCATGGGAGAGGCCCCGGGTTCAAATCCCGGCGAGTCCACTTCTTCACTCACTTCGTTCGTTCAGTCGTGGACTCGCCGACTTCCCGCTCGCTCCGCTCGCGGGAATCCCGGCGAGTCAATCAGACTTCTGATACGTCTCGAACTATCCGGGTAGCATCCGGTGTAGCCTCTCACTCGCCAGTTTACTCTTCGCGTCAGCCGGAAACGAACTCCGTTTCTGCGCGAATTATTCCGACAAACGACGAACGCCACGGTCGAAGCTCGTCGTCAGGCGTGGTCGTCGATCCAGCGACACCACTCCTGAAAGTCCTCGGCGTCGCACTGGTCGGCAATCGAGCGGAGCGTCCCGATCTTCACCTCGTCGTGCATCGGCACGTCGACGTTCCGAACCTCGCCCGTGTCCGGGTTTTCGTATCGCAGTCGAACGTGGCTCCCGCTCCGAGAGACGGGGACGTACCCGAAGCTTCGCAGGACGCTGATGATCTCACGGCCGGAGAACGTCGTCCGGACCATCGACTACTGCAAGAAGTTGGGAAGCTCCCGTTCCTCGTCGCTCGGCTCGATGCCGAGTTCGTCCCGCAGGAAGGCGTCCGGGTCGTCGATAGCGTCGCCGCCGCCTTCGTGGAGTGCGAGAACTTCCGCGAGCTGTGCGAGCGCCTCGGCACGGGTGTCGCCGCCGCGGGCCAACCCCGTTTCGAGATCTTCGGCGGTGATACTCCCGTCGTCCTCACGGTGGAAGACGATGCCCTCCGCCTCGTCGTGGTCTCGCGTCGCGCTCGCCATTACCGTGAAGTAGGGCCGACGTCGATGATAAGCCTTCGGCCGAGTCCTCGTCGACCGGCGGACGTACCCACCCGGCGAGTCCATTTCCTTTCGCTCACTTCGTTCGCTCCAGTCAATGGACTCGCGATTCTACCACGCCCGGAGAACAGCGTCAAGTGCCCGAACTTCGGCACGAAAACGGCCAATCGAGCGGCGTGGGAAACGTGGTCGTTCCGGCTCGTCGCCCCGCTCCACGTCTGAGTGCCGAACGAATCCGAGGGGGCCGAGACGGACGCATCCGCCGACGTGGTGGCTGTCGGGGGCGTGGACGGGCGTCGATATCTACGAACGATCCGATTCGTCCACCGCCTCAGTTGTGGACGATTCGTCCACCTCGACCCACCCGTCACTCGTCACCGTCACGATGTAGTCCGCGTACTGGAACGTGACCGTGCCGCTCCCCTGTCGGGACGACGACCCTCCCTTTCCGCCGAATAGCGTGGCTTCGAGCGCCTCCACGTCCACGCACTCGTAAAGCGTCGGCGACGTGAGCTCCGTCGGAGGTATCCTCGGGCATACACCGACGAGGGGCGATCCGCGAGAACATAATCCTATTGTCAACTTAGTCGGCCGATCCGGTGTCGTGACCAGACACCCGTCGCGAACCGCCGTCGAATCTCCCGTTTTTGCGCTCGGTACGAGCATCGTAGTTCTTGTCAAGTTGTCTCGATGGCGGTGATGGTTCGGGACGCGAACCCGGTCCAGTCAAGCGGTTGGTCACGGACCGATCCGTGGCGGCATCCAGACCGTGCGAACGACGAGGGGACGGATGACAGTCGTGGCCGTGTCGAAAGAAAATCACTTCCGTCCCGCACGAAACGTTCGTCGGCGGGTCGACCGATCAAGCCGCTGATCAGCGTGTGAATCGTCGAGTCCGCCAGCGCGCTCACCCCGGCAACACGACGTTGATCCCCGCCACCACCAGCCCCGCCAGCCCCATCCGCGCCGCCGCGACGTACCATCGCTGGCCGGAGATCGACCCCATGTAGGCCCCGAACGTCCCGAGGATGGCGACGCCGAGACCGACGGCGACGACGCCCGCCTCCGCCATCGAGAACACCGAACCTTCGAACAGGAAGGGTGTCAGGGGAATCAGAATCCCGACGAGCGGGCCGAGGCCGCTCATGGTGGCGTGGAAGAGTCGGGCGCCGCGTTGCTCGCGCTGGATACGCGTGTCGTCGAGATCGGCGAGCATCGCCCGTTCGAGCCGCAGAATCTCGGCTCTGGTCTCGGCGCGTTCGATCTCCCAGACGCTCCAGACCGCGGAGGTACAGAGGCCGACGGCCGCGCCCAGTCCGATCTTGATGACCGTGTCCCCGTCGGGGATCCCCGAGAGAACGGCCCCGACGACGACGCCGATGGCCGTGAGCGTGCCGTCGAAGCCGTTGGAGACGAAGTAGCGCCGCGAAATCGAAACGACGTCCTCGTTCGCGAGCAGGCGGCGGAGGAGCCGCTGGATCGAAGCCACGGATTCAGGACTCGGGGCTGAATCGCCGGTCGCTGACGACGCGCTCGCCACACGCGACCTGATCGACGGAGTGGACGGTGCCACCGAGCTGTTCGACGGTTTCCTCGATCGACGCCACGTCGAGGGCGTCGCCTTCGATCGTCACCTCGACGTTCTGTACCTCGCGATCCAGTTCGATGAGCGAGGTGGAGACGCCGGCGACGCCGTCGAGTTCGGCGACGCGGTCGGTGAAGTCCACGAGCGGCGGGTCGTGGGGTTTGAGCACGTCGAGAACGAGCCGTCGAACGGTTGCCATACGTCGGCGTGGGCGCGGAGCCCCCTAAAACATCACCCCGGCGACTGCGCCCACCCTTTACCATCCCCCGGTGTGATGCGCGACGTGATGCTCGTCGACGCCGCGCTCTTTCTGGGCGGACTGGCGGCGCTCGTGGTGGGCGCCGACCGGGCGGTGACGGCCGCCGGAGACCTCGCGCTCTACTACGGCGTCTCGCCCTTCTTCATCGGGGTGACGCTCATCTCGGTCGGCACGTCGCTCCCGGAGATGGTCACGTCCGTCTACGCCGCCTACTACGGTGCGGGCGACCTCGTCGTCGGCAACATCGTCGGCTCCGAGACGGCACAGATCACCCTCGCGGTCGCCGTCATCGCGTTGATCGCACCCTTCGTCACCGAGCGCCGCAACGTCCTCGTCTACGGCTCGGCGATGCTGCTGGCGATGATCATCATGATCCTGACGCTCGACGACGGCGTCGTCGTCCGCTCCGAGGGCTTTCTCATGATGCTGGCGTACGTCCAGTTCATCTACACCCTCTACACGAACGAGGGCGGCACGGAGATTGCCGCGGAGGTGATCGAGGAGCCGGCGGAACCGGAATCCGCCCTCCCGTGGATTCTCGGCGGGTTGGCGCTGGTCGTCGTCGGGGGACAGGTCATGGTCACGAACGGCGTGGACCTCGCCCGGGTTGTCGGCATCCCGGAGTACCTGATCGGCCTCCTGACGGGGCTCGGGACGACGGCGCCGGAGATCGCCGTCGCCGGCATCGCCGCTCACGAGGGCCGGGGCGGCATCTCGGTCGGGTCGATCCTCGGGAGCAACATCACCGATCCGGTGTTCTCGCTGGGCGTCGGCGCCCTCTTTTTCGACGTCGCCGTCGAGAACGTGGCGGCGCTCCGCCCCTCGCTCGCGTACATGTTCGTCGTGTCCGTGCTCGTGCTGGCGCTGTTTTACTGGCGGGAGGGGATCGACCGCCGTGCGGCCGTCATCTGTCTGTTGTTGTATCTCCCGACGTTCGTCGTGGTGTGATGCTCCGGCGTCCGGCACGTATAGGATGCCGGACGACCGACTCCGACACATGAGCCACGCCGACCGACTCGCGATCCTCGGTGGCACGTTCACGCCGATCCACAACGGCCACCGCGCCCTCCTGCACGAGGCCTTCCAGACGGCCAGCCACGACGGGTCCGGCGACGGGCACGTAATCGTCGGCCTCACGTCGACGGAACTCGCCGCGGAGACCCGGAGTCCGTCCCACGCGGAACGGCTCGGCGACTACGAGGACCGCCGGACGGCGCTCGCGGCCGAACTCGACGACACGGCCGAAGCCTACACCGCCTCCTACGAAATCGTCCAGTTGACGGACACGGAGGGACCGGCAGCGACGCGGGCGGACGCGGACGCCCTCGTCGTGTCACCGGAGGCCAAGGCGCAGTATCGCGCCCACGAACTCAACGCCCATCGGCGCGACGCCGGACTCCCACCGCTCGAGATTCACACGCCGCCCTTCGTCGTCGCCGAGGACGGCGACCGGATCAGCAGCACCCGCATTCGAAACGGGGAAATAGACACCCACGGCCGCCTGATCGACTGATCTCGGATCGCCCCGACGAGCGACGCCGGGATGGCCACGTCCCGGAGGCGGACGGGTCACTCACGCGCTCGCGTTTCGGGGACCGGCCTCGTAGACGACTTCGACGGTCGTCGTCACGGTGACGGGACCGGATTCGAGATCGGACGGTGGGGCGGCGGTCGCGACGGGCGTCTCCGTGGCGGCACCGCCGTCACCGGTCTCGTAGGCCCGCGGCACGCCGCGGTTCGCCGTCCTGATCACCCGGACACCGGTGACGGTGAGGTTGGCGTCGGTTGCGAGCGCCTGCGCTTTCGCCCGGGCGTCAGCCATGGCGGCGCTCCGGGCGCGCTCTTCGAGCGTGCGGCGGCGATCCGTCGAGAGCGTGAAGGAGACGTCGTCGACCTCGGTCGCCCCGTTGCGGACCGCGGTGTCGATCACTTCGCCGACATTGTCGGGGTCGGTGACCGTGATCTCGAAGTCGTGGGAGGCGCGGTACTGCACACGCGGTTCGGCGCCCTCCTCGCGCGGACGGCGCCGATCCTGATAGATGTCGTACCGGCGGGTGGTGATCCGATCCGCACCGACGCCGATCCCTTCGAGCGCGGTTCGCATCCGCGAGGTGTTCGCGGCGAGGCGCTGGCGAGCGGTCGCGGCGTCGGGGCCGACGGCGACGACGGCGACGCGAACGACCGCCTGGTTCGGTTCAGTGTCCGCGCTCCCGCTGCCGACGACCCGGATCGTGCTATCGGCGGACGTGGCTGGCGTGCGATCCGTCGACTGCGACGCGGGCGAGTCGGCCGTGGTCGGGCCGCCGGCGCAGCCGGCGAGTACGAGCAGCGCCGCGATGCCGACCGCCGCGAGTGCGTGTGTCTGTCGTCGCATGGACGAGGCGTCGAACGGGACGGATAAGTGTCTCGTGGAGGCACAAACGGCCGTTTGAGATACGCTCGGCACGGGACGGGGGATTGATACCGCTGGAACGGATCGACGTAGCATATGGACACGGGTCGGGTCGGCCGTCGGACGCGAGCGGGAGCCGACGGGGGGCGTTTCGATGGCCGCTGAGTCCGCCTTGCTGGAGGTCGGCGTGATGTTCGCGGCCATCGCCGCGGTCGGCGTACTCGCCGGGCGACTGAATCTCTCGCCGATTCCGTTTTACATCCTCGCGGGCATCGCGCTCAACGAGTTCGTCCTCGGCGCTACCGGCCTCCCCGCAGTGTCGAACGGCGAATTCGTCCAGATCGGGGCCGAACTCGGCATCGTCTTCCTCCTCTTCTTTCTCGGGCTCGAGTTCAACCTGGATCGCCTCCTCGCGGACCGACGACGGATCGGAGCGGCCGGAGTGATCGACCTCGTCGTCAACTTCGGCGTCGGCCTCGCGGTCGGATGGGTCCTCTTCGGGAGCCCCCTGCCCGCCTTGCTGGTCGCCGGGGTGGTGTACGTCTCGTCGAGCGCCATCATCACGAAGTCGTTGCTCGACCTGGGCTGGATCGCCAACCCGGAGAGTTCGCCCCTCCTGGGGGTCTTGGTGTTCGAGGACCTCGTCGTCGCCGTCTACCTGGCGGTCGTGACCGCGCTGGTCGTCGGCGGCGGCGACGTGGGCGCGGCCGCCCGCGCCATCGGCGTCGCGTTCGGCTTCATCCTTCTCCTCCTCGCCCTCGTTGCCCTCGGGACGGCGCTGTTCGAGCGCCTCCTCGACACCCCCTCCTCGGAGTATTTCATCCTCCGGGCGGTCGGGGTGACGGTCCTGCTCGCGGGCGCCGCGCTCGCCGCCGGCGTCAGCGAGGCCGTCGCCGCCTTCTTCGTCGGCATGGCGTTCAGTTCCACGGAGTACGTCCACGATCTGGAGACCGCGCTCGCGTCGATCCGGGACGTCTTCGCCGCGGTCTTTTTCTTCTGGATCGGCCTCGTCACCGATCCGTTCGTGGTCGTCGACGCGGCGGGCGTGATCCTGGTGCTGGTCGTCCTGACGGCCCCCACGAAACTCCTCAGCGGGTTCTACGGCGGCCGGACCTACGCGCTCGACGACCGCCGATCGCTCCGGGTGGGGCTGGCGATGATCACCCGCGGGGAGTTCTCGCTCATCATTGCCGCGGTGGCGCTTTCGGGGGCCGACGGAACCCTCCCCGCGGAGACGGCCCGGACGATCTACGCCGCCGCGGTGGGCTACGTCCTCGTCATGAGTACGCTGGGAACGACGCTGATGGGGGCGTCCGGGCACTTCGATCGCTTCCTGCCGACCCGTTCCTGACGGACGACATGTTTAACCCCGGACCGCGTGGAGTGGGAGTATGCGGGTGTACGAGTCGGAAGTCCCCGGCGTCGGGCGGAAGTTCGAACTCGAACTCACGGGCGACGAGTCGGTGGTCGTCGTCGTCCACCACGACGGCCGGTGTGAACTCTTCCACCGCGACGGCCCGGACGCCGACGCCGAGAAGATCCTCGACCTAAAGGGAGAACAGGCCAACCGGCTCGGCTCGATTCTCGAAGGAGCGTACTTCGAATCCGTCGACGTGGACTCCCTATCGGTGCCGCTGGGCGAGGCCATCATCGAGTGGGTCGAGGTGGACGCCGACTCGCCGGTCGCGGGCGAGACGCTCGGGAATTCGAAGATCAGAACCGCGACGGGCACCTCGATCATCGCGATCCAGCGCGGCGAGGAGACGGTGGCCAATCCGACGCCCGAGACGAAACTGGAATCCGGCGACCTCCTCGTCGCCGTCGGGACGCGCGAGGAACAGGCCGAACTCGCTACGATGGTGGAGGGGGACGCGTAGCGTCGGCTAGTGGTATCAGTAGCGATAATCGGGGGGGAAGGTGTATCAGCCGCGGCTTCGGATAGCAGTTCGACACTATGTTCGGGGGGAATTCAACGGAAGAGAGGATACCGAACGCCGTCGTCGGCGTGGGTGTCACGCTGTTCGTTTCAGTCGTGATAACCCAACTGCTGTTCAACGTCTCGGCTCCGGGTGATCTCCTCGCACCGGGCGTCGTCGTCAGCATCGCCACGATCGGTCCGTTCGCCGGGGGGATGGTGTACGGTGGGCGGCTGCTCCGCCGCAACGATTTCGATTCGGACCGCCATCCGCGGATCGCCAGATGGTGTGGCGGCGGGCTGGCGGGATTTCTCGGCCTCAACGTCGTCATGATCGTCGTCTGGCCGCCGGGGGGACTGGCGAACGTCGTCGGCTGGGCACTGTTCGCCGCCAGCGTGGGCGGATGCGGCGGGCTGGCTATCGGTATCGTGGAGGCGCGGGCCATCGAGCGGGCACGGGCGACCGAACGCGCCACCGCCCGGGCCGAACACGCCGAGCAACAGCGCGAACGACTGGACTACGTCAACAGCCTGCTCCGTCACGAGATCCTGAACAACGCGAACGTCATCGAGGGGAACGCGTCGATCCTGTCGGAGCGGCACGACGGGACGATGGGCGACCGAGCCGGCGTGATCCGGACACAGAGCAGGCGGATGATCGACGTGATCGACGACGTGCGCGTGTTGATCGAGGCGGCGGAGATCGATCCGGAGTTCGAGCCGATCCGCCTCGACGAGCTGCTGGCGGCGGAGGCGGACGACCTCCGGGAAAGCCACCCCGAGGCCGACATCGACATCGCCGTCCCCGAGAGAACGCGGGTCCGCGCGGACGGCCTCCTCGGACGGCTGTTCGCGAACCTGCTATCGAACGCGGTCGAACACAACGATAGCGACCAACCGCACGTGTGGGTCACCGCGGAACGGGCCGGCGAAACCGTCTTCGTCAGGATTCGCGACGACGGTCCCGGAGTCTCCGAGGAGGAACGGGACCGGTTGTTCGACCGCGGGGGAGCGCGTCGTCACGGCCTGGGTCTCTATCTCGTCCGAACGCTCGTCGAACGGTACGATGGGACGGTCGAACTCACCGACACCGGACCCGACGGGAGCACGTTCACCGTCGAACTCCCGGCCTGTCCGGACGACCCCGTCGCGACGGCGAATGCCGCGGGGAGCGCGCCGACCGCCGTCGCCATGCCCGGTTTCGGCAACTGACGCGATCGACGGCGCCTTTTTGTCGCCCCCGACCCTGTGTCGAACCATGTCACACGCACTCGTCGACTACCACGACGTCGATCCGGTCGGTGGCGGCCTGCATTTCCTGCGTGACAGCCTCGACTGCTCGAATCTCGGTGTGTCGGTGTTGGACGTCGATGCGGGCTGGAGCGGCAAAGCACACGACCACGCCGACGACGGGCAGGAGGAGGTGTACGTCCTCGTGGAGGGAGCGGCGACCGTCACCGTCGAGGACGAGACCGTGTCGATGTCGGCCGGTGACGCGCTTCGTGTCGACCCCGAGGCGACCCGGCAGGTCGACGCCGAGGAGCCGTCGCTGTTCGTGATCGCGGGCGCGCCCTAGAGTCGGGCCTCCAGATCGACGAGCGCCGCCTCTTCGATGTCGGCGTCGAGGAGGTGGCGGCGCTTCACGGATCGGGGGCGTTTCGCCCGGCTGCGGCCGAGCCATCGCCAGCCGAGGCGTCGTAGTTCGCGGCGCTGTACGCGGTCGAGTCGGGATCGGTGAGTGTCGCTCGTATCGCTCATGGTCGTCGTAGCCATCGCCCCGCCGGTGGAGCGACGTCCTGTCGGTCGTCCGAATCGTTCCGTCGTCGGTCGATCCGTCCGCACGTCGTGTCGTCGGATTCCGACCGACTTCAACCTGTGGGTAGATGTCACACGACACATGGGTCGCCGTGTCATACGGCCCGTTGGCAGCCAGTGCCTCGCCACCCCTGTCGTCGGCGACAGCCGGGATCCAGGTACCACGATCCGCATGATCCACAAAAACAATTATAGACTCGCGCGGACACCTTGGAGCATGCAGAAACCGCTCTTGGTGACGGACTTCCTCGACAGGGCCCGCGAGTACTACGGCGACCACGAGGCAGTCGTCGCGACCACCGGGGAACGGTACACCTACGACGAACTCGGCGAGCGGGCGGACCGGTTCGCGGCCTTCCTCCAGTCACGCGGCATCGAGAAGGGAGACCGGGTGGCCGTCCTCGATCCGAACACCCACTACCACCTCGAAGCCGCGTACGGGAGCATGCAGTGTGGCGCCATCCACACGCCGCTGAACTATCGGCTCACGCCCGACGACTTCGAGTACATCCTCTCGGACGCAGGCGTCGACGCCATCTACGCCGACCACGACTACGCCGACAGGATCGAAGCGGTCCGCGACGCCGTTCCGACGGAGACGTTCGTGACCAACGACCCCGACGCCGTCGACGGCGACTGGGACGGGTTCGACGCCGTCCTCGACGCGGCGGATACGGACTACGACCGCCCCGAGATGGACGAGGACGAGGTCATCACCATCAACTACACGTCGGGCACCACCGGCGATCCGAAAGGCGTGATGCGCACCCACCGGTGTGAGACCCTCCACGCCTACCTGACCGCGATCCACCAGGACATCAGCGACGACGACATCTACCTCTGGACGCTCCCCATGTTCCACGTCAACGGCTGGGGACACATCTTCGCGATCACGGGTCTCGGGGCGAAACACGTCTGCACCCGCGGGATCGACGCCGAGTGGATCTTCGACACGGTGGCCGGAGAGGACGTGTCCTACCTCTGTGGCGCGCCGACGGTGCTGAACATGCTGATCGACTACTACGACGACCACGACGTGTCCACGCAGGGCGACAACGACGTTCGCATCGCCACCGCGGGGTCGGCGCCGCCGGAGGCGACGATCAGGACCGTCGAGGACGAGTTCGGCTGGTATCTCACCCACGTCTACGGCGCCACGGAGACGGGGCCGCTCGTCACGACCTCCGACGCCCGCCGGTTCTTCGACGACGACGACCGCGGGCGCTTCAGCGTCAAGAAGCGACAGGGACTCGGCTTTCTCGGCACCGAGATCCGCGTCGTCGACGAGGACGGAAACGACGTGCCCCGCGACGACGAGACCATCGGCGAGGTGGTCGTCCGCGGCAATCAGGTGATGGACGGCTACTGGGAACAGCCGGAGGCGACGGAGGAAGCCTTCTCCGACCGCATCGAGGGCTACTACCACATGGGCGACCTCGCGACGGTCGACGAGAACGGCATGGTCGCCATTCAGGACCGCAAGAAGGACATCATCATCAGCGGGGGCGAGAACATCTCCAGCATCGAACTGGAGGACACGCTGTTCGACCACGAGGCGGTGGGTGACGTGGCGGTCATCCCCGCCCCGAGCGAGCAGTGGGGCGAGGAGCCGAAGGCGTTCGTCGTCCCCGCGAACGGCGACGTGGACGCACCCGGCGTCGACGCCGACGAACTGATCGCGTTCACCCGCGAGCGCCTCGCGGGGTTCAAGGCGCTCAAACGGGTCGAATTCGTGGAGACGCTCCCCACGACCGCGACCGGGAAGATCCAGAAGTACGAACTCCGATCCAAGGAGTGGGAGGACGAGGAGCGGATGGTCGGGGGCGGATAGCGACGGCGCGAGGCGGGGGTACTTCTACGTCGCTGGCGCTTCGAGCGACGGGTATGAGCGTCATCCTGGAGTTCTCGATTCCGAGCGAGGGGTTCACGCTCGGACGCGTGCTCGGCGGACCGCCGCCGATGCACTGCGAACTCGAGCGCATCGTCCCGACGGCGGAGACGACGATGCCGTTCGTGTGGGTGACCGGCGACGACCACGAACGGTTCGCCGAGCGCATCCGTGCGGACGAGGCGGTGACCGCGGTGATCGTCCTCGATACGGTCGGGGAGCGGGGACTGTACCGAATCGAGTGGGAGGACGAACCGAGGAATCTCCTCGACGGCATCGTCGACGCCGACGGCACGGTGTTGCAGGCCGCGGGCGAGGAGCGGTGGCACTTCCGGGTCCGCTTCCCCGGACACGACGAGCGCTCGCAGTTCCACGACTACGTGATCGACAACGACATACCCTGTCGCATCGGTCGGACGTACCCGCTGACGGAGGTGGGACGAAGCGACTATCGACTCGACCTCTCGACGGAACAGCACGAAGCACTCGTCCTGGCGCTCCGCCGCGGCTACTTCGCGACACCGAGCGAGGTGACACTCGACGAACTCGCCGACGAACTGGACATCTCCCGACAGGCCCTCTCGAACCGGATTCGTCGGGGCAACGAGCGGGTGCTTCGGGAGGTGTTCCGCTCCGCGGTCGGCGGGACCGAGTAGACGAACGTTTGAACCCGTTGACTAGTCAATAGAACTACTAATTCTCCGGGGGTGCGTACGGCGGTAGTTGAGATGACAGTCCCCGACCCCGGAATCTACGAGGCGCTCGTCCACCCGTACCGCCGCCGCCTACTTCTCGCCATGCTGAAAGCCGACCGGCAAAACGCGGCGTACCCCGATCCGCTGGCGTTCACCGGCGTGCGTGGCGGTTCGCCCGAGCGGCGACGCGTCGCGATGGTTCACATTCACCTCCCGAAACTCGACGACATGGGCATCGTCCGGTGGGAGCGGGAGACCGCGGAACTCTCGAAGGGACCGAAGTGGGAGGAACTCGCGCCGCTGCTCCGCTGGATGGAGCAGCACCGGGACGAGTTGCCCGAGGGGTGGTTACCGGGACGGCCGAACGGTGACGAGGACGCACGCTCCGAGTCGTGATCGCCACCGGTCGACCCGTGGCCACGGTCAGTCGTCGCGGTCCGGATCGACGACCCGTGACGTGTCGGCGTACTGGCTCCCGCGCCGGACGTACGTGTCCGCGGTGCGGGCGCCCATCTCCGCGTCCGGGATCTCCTTGACCACCTCGGCCGGCGTGCCCGCGACCAGCGTCCCTGGCGGTACGTCGGTCCCCTCGGTGACGACGCTCCCGGCGGCGACGACGGCACCCTCCCCGACCGTGGCGTCGTCGAGGACGACCGCCCCCATGCCGACCAGCGCCTCCGCCGCGAGCGTCGCGCCGTGGACGACGGCCGCGTGGCCGACGGTGGCACGCCGACCGAGGACCGCGTCCTCGTGGAGGACCGCGTTATCTTGGACGTTCGCCTCGGCCCGGAGGACGATGGGGTCGGTGTCGCCCCGGAGCGTGGCGTTCGGCCAGACCGAGGCGTCGCGTTCGAGCGTCACGTCGCCGATGACGACGGCCGCCTCGTCGACGTACGCGTCGTCGTGGACGGTCGGTTCGACCCCGTCGACGGCTCTGAGAACCATATCTTCGCGTTCGACGGGGGACGATAAAGGCGATGCGGACTGTCACGGAGGTGCCCGGGAGTTCCGAGTCGTGGTCCGGGGCGGACCGGGGAGGCCGTTCGCCAGCATCGAAGCGGCCATCGTCCCCGCGACGAGGACGGGCCGGGGGCGTCAGTTCCCGTCGCCGACGGCGTCCAGAACGCGTTCGAACCGCTGCCGAACCTCGTCGGCGACCGAATCGAGGGCGGGGTCGTCGGCGAGGCCGACCAGTCGTCCCGGATCGACGGCGCTCACCGTGACGCCACCGTCGTCGGATTCGTAGACGATCACGTTGCAGGGGAGCAGCGCACCCAGTTCCGGCTCTTCGCTCAGCGCCTCGTGAGCCAGCGGCGGATTGCAGGCGCCGAGAATCCGGTAGCGTCGGAAGTCCGCGTCGAGTTTCTCCGCGAACGTCGCCCGGACGTCGATGTCACAGAGGACACCGAACCCCTCGTCTTGCAGCGCCGCGACCGTCGCGTCGACGACGGTGTCGAACGACCCGTCGACACGAGTTTGTATTGTATAGGGCATATAATACAATATTATCGCGACGACTAATAGTCGTTTCGCGAATCGATCGGTGACACAGGCGTCGCGCGTCGGACGGGCGGCGGTCAGTCGGACAGCGAGAGCGTCGCGTCGCGGTCGACGACCGTGTACCCTTGTGTCCCGAGCGCGTCGACACGGTACCGTTCCGCGACGAGCCACTGGGGGACGCGGTTGAGACCGAACCGCCGATCCGACGACCACGTCACGTCGACGACCGTATCGCCACCGTCACTCGCGACCGTCACCTCGTAGGTCGCCCACGGCCGCCCGTCGGCGGTCACGACGAATCGAACGTCGCCGTCCGCATTCCGGTCGGTCTCGACGGTCATCGTGGTCGACCGCAGACCGAAGAGATAGGAGAACCGGTAGGTCGCCCCCGACCCCGTCGCGTGGACGGCGTCGGCGACACCCCACTGGAACACGAGTGGCGGCGGCGTCGGGCCGCCGAAGTCGTCCCGGACGGTCTCCGGCGTCGCGTCGGCGACGAGTCGTGCGGTGCCCTGGCTGATGAACAGGGGGGCGCGAACGACGACGACGAGGACGGCCGCAACGAGAAGGCCCGGCACCAGCGGGAGCCACAGCACCGCGACGGCGACGGCGACGCCGAGGAGGAGGGCGATGGCGCCGCTGATCGGGCGTTCGAGGCGTCGATACCGGTCGGCGACGGCGACCGCCTCCGGCGGCCGGTGGAGGTCCGTGGAGGGCATACGACACACTGCCGAGACATCGGCGATAGCCTTTGGGGTCGACAGCCAGTCGGTCACTCGCAGGTCGGCGGCGGATCGATCGTCTGCTGGAGGACGCGGAGACCGAGCGTGCCGTCGGCCTCGACGAAACACTGGAGATACTCGGCGTTGGCACACGACTCGATCGGCCACTCGATGCGACGCCGACGATTCGTTTCGAGCGACGCCGTGAGCAGATACCGTCCCTGTCGGTCGATGGGGTTGGGCACGCGCGTCGAGGCGCCGGGCGCCAACTCCCGCACGATCGTCCGGACGTGCGTGTCGTCCCGCCGCACGGTCAGCGAGAGGGTGTGTGGAGTGTCGTCGTCGTTCCACAGGACGACGTCGCCGAGGTGCGGGGCACGACCGGGACCGGTCGACGGCGGCGCGGTCGGCGCCGGCGTTTCCGTCCGCGTCGGCGTCGTTCGATCGGTGGCAGTCGGCGTCTCGGAGGGCGTGTCGTTCGCGGACCCGGCACAGCCGGCGACGAACACCAGACCGAGCGCTCGGAGGGCGCGGCGGCGGGTGGCGGGCATGGCACGCGGCAACAGTCACCGAGTTCACATAATTGCTGGGGCGTGTCCACAGTTTCAACGGCGACGATAGCCGCCACCGACCCACGCCAGGCCGAGGCTGCCGACGAACAGCAGTGCGCCGAACACGGGGTCGGGGATCGACGACACCGAGACGGTGCTACCGACGAGGCCGACCAGTACCGGGACGCCGGCGACGGCCGTCGCTTGTGGGTGGGTGCGAAGCTGCTGGCCGAACGCCCGAAGCGACCAGTAGCCCACCGCCGGAACCGACGCGACGCGAGCCCCGAACGACCGGCTGGCTGTCGGCCGGTCGACCGGGTCGAACGCCGCGAACGCGTCGGCGTCGACGGTGACGAGTTCGCCCGTGTGGATGCGACGGCCGTCGCCGTCGGTGATGCGGAGCAACGTCACCGCGCCGTCGACGCCGCCGACGCGGTACACCCCGTCGGGGTAGTCGTCGCCGGTCGGCGAGACGTGATCGTAGACGGTGGGCGAGGGCATCGCCCGCGAATACGTCGCTCGGACATATAGTTGTGGCAGCGGCGGCGTCGTGCGCTCGGCGTGGCGTCTCCTGCCCGACGGCGCCCGCGACGGCGTGCTGGCGGTCCTGACGGCACTGTTCGTGCTGACCGCGCTCGGCGCTGTCGGGTGGCTGCGACGGACCCGACTCTCCTGCCCGCACCGACGCCGGTGCGGGTAGTCGACGAGACGGCGTCTATAGTCGCGATCGAAACTGTTTGCTCAGCCGATCCCAGGACTGCGTGCGACGGCGGTGCGACGATGTTCGATCGTTACGTCGTGGCGGACGGCGATACCGGCCGTCACGACCCTACCAGCTCTGCATCCCCGCCTCGAAGACCACCACGACGGCCCGCGTGGTCAGCAGGTAGGTGGCGTACGTGAGCGCCGGGACGAGCAGGGAGTCGGTCCGGTCGTACGCGTAGGCGGCGACGCCGAGGGTCGCGAACTGCGTGACGGCGAACAGGCCGCCGGCGACGGACTCGACGCCCGCGACCCCCGAGAGGACGACGAGCGCCGCGAACGCGACGACGGGAGCGGCCGCGAGCCACCGCATCCAGTCCCGACCGACCCGGGCGTTCGCGAACAGGGCGACGCCGAGAAGCAGGACGAAGGCGATGGAACCGGCGAGTTTACCGCGGTCGGGCACCGTCGCCAGCCCTCCCACAGAACCCACCAGCACGAACCCCGTCACGAGCGTCGTGAGGACGATGGCGGCGTCGCCGTCGACGACGCGGCCGAGGCTCCCCTGGACGATCACCTGACAGATCACGACGAGACTGGGCACGCCGACGACGAGGCTCAGTCCGGCGAGGAGCAGGATCGGCGGCAGGGGCGGGTCGGCCGCCACCGCCGTCTTCGTCAGGGCGTTGTACGGAACGCCGGTGGCGACGCCGACGAGTTTGGTGAGGGCGACGAGAACGAGGGGCGTCAGGACGGCGGCCGCGACGGCGGCGCGGTCGGCGCGCGTGGGCACGGCGAGCCCTGGGTCGATGTCGCGCACGGCGACGTACGCGCCGGCGAACAGGAGCACACCCATCAGGAGGAGGCCACCACTCACGAGCCCGCCGACGAGGACGCCGCCGGGTGACGGGCCAACGATGGCGACGAGCTGCTGCCAGAGGTAGAGGCCGACGAGGGCGGCGGTGACGAGGCCGAACTCGACGGCGAGCGGGCGTGCCCGGCGAGTGACGGATCGGGCGTCGAACTGGAGGGACATGGGCGGGCTTCTGCGGCGAGCTATTTAATCGTCGGCGTGGCAGTATCAGGACCGAGACTCGACGGGGGGCGGACGAACGACCGCCGACGTGACACGGACGTCCGTCACCGATTCGGCTCGGACGCCCCCGCGGCGACCTGCACCATCCCGTGGAGAAGTTCTAACTACTGATACCCGAAAGGAACCCCCATGCTCCATTTAACCGAACCCGAGTTTCTTCCCGAGCAGACATATGACTAAGCCTACGCGGCGTTCATTCGACGGGACGTCAGTCACGGTACCGTTCGGGGGCGAAAACGCCGAACGGACAGCCCGGGACGAATACCGAATGCTCCTCGACGAGCACGACTCCGAGGATGTGCTCGTCATCACGGGTGCGCCGACGAGTACGGATACGTTCCGGGAGGCCCTGGATGAGGAGCTACCCGGCGCGGCGACGCCGTACGTGACGTCGCTCGTCGTGCACGCGACCGATGTCCTCAACCAGACCGACGACCGCGTCATTCTCTCCGACGCGCTCCGGCGAGAACTTCTCCACCGATTCCTCGCGGACTACGAGTGGGAGACGGCGTACCTCGAGCGGGCGTCCGAACAGCCGTCGTTCATCGAGGACGTGGACGCCGTGATGGACACGATCTCCTGGCAGACGGTCACACCGGAGGAAACCCCGGAACTCCGCGATATCACGGCGGCGCTCGACGCCTTCCACGAGTGGCTGGCCGAGCACGGCCACATGGAACGCGGGCAACTCATCTCGGAAGCGCTCGATTCTCTCACCGGGGATACCCGCGACGATGTCGTCGATTTCGAGGCGGTGCTCGTCGTCGAGTTCGAGGAGTTCTTCCCGCTCGACCGGGCGTATCTCGACGCGCTCGCAGGGGACTGTGAACTCGTCTGTATCGCCGAAGAGAACGCGAGTGTGCGCCGCACGTGGATCGAGACAGGGCCCGTTACGAACTACGTCTCGTTCAGCGAGTCTCGCCGCGGGGCGTCGGGAACGCCGTCGACGCGACCGGCGGCCACGGCAGCCTATTTCGCCGAGGAAACGATCCCTGCAGACCCGGAAACGGGGTCGGTGTCCGTCCTCGCTGCGGACTCGAGCGACGAACAACTCGCCGAGATTGCCAACGAAATCGAAGCCCTCGTCGCGCAGTCGGACTGGAACTACGACGACATCGCTATCGCCACCAAACGAAGCGGGAGTACCGTTACGGACACCATCGAAGCGTTCGAACGCGCCGGAATCCCGACGAAATCGACGACCGTCACTGGGTTCGGTGACGACCCGGCGATTCGGGAACTCCTCGCTGTCGTTCGACATCTTGCCGCAGATGGGGAGAATGAGAGACCCGATCACGGCCCGGACCTCGATACGGAGCGTTTGGATCGCGTCCACGAGATGGACAGCCTCGAAGAGGGGGTTCGCTGGTGGGCGACGGACTCGGGACTGAAAGAACGGATCGCGGAGCGCGCGACCCCGCTGGACGCACGGGCGCAGTTCGGGAACGTCCGACGGGCGTTCCGGATGGCCGAGTTCCTCGAAGACACCGCGTTCGTGGATGCGACGTGGGCGTCTTTCGAGGAGATGCTCGAACGCGCCCACGAGTACGCACCGCAGCAGAACCAGACGAGCGCGACGGATCTCGACGGCGGTGTCCGCGTCGATCACTTGCAAGCGATCAAAAACGAGTCGTTCCGCGCGGTCTTTCTCGTGAATCTCGTCGACAGTGAGTACCCAGGGGACCCGTCCCTGACGCGGTTGTTCCCGACCGAACGGGTCGCGTCGATGCCGGACTACCCCGGTATCACGGAACTCGACGAGCCGGACGTGGATGCGACGTTCCCGACGACGTCGACGGCGTCGAGTCGGCCGTTCGCGCGGTATCACACGGAGCACGCGCGGCGACGCCTGGCGATTGGGGCTGACGCTGCGGACGAGCATCTGTACTGCTGTCTCTACGAGTACGAGGACACGGCACTCGAAGAGCGTGCGCAGGCGTCGCGGTTCCTCACCGCGGCCTACGAGGACCTGCCCTGGGTAACCGAAGCCGACGACCCCCACATCACGAACGAGCAGGCGGCGGAGGACTTCCTGTTGTCGCGGGTCGACGACGCACTCGCGGCCGTGCGTCGCGCGACCAGCCAAGACGTGACGGTGTCGCTGGACGAGGTGGAAGCGGAACTCGGGGAGATTCAGGACTTGCTCGATAAGAGCGGTACCCGTGGGGAAGAGCTTCGGAAGGCGTTGCGTGCGCGTGTCGAGTTCGCTAACGGGGAGGTGCGGCGATGACAACATCCCTGTCACCTTCGCGGCTGGCGACGTACGCGACGTGTCCCCGACAGTACGACTACAGCTACGTCCAGGACGTCAACGCACCAGATCGGACTGAACTCTATCTCAACCAGGGGACGATCTACCACGAGACAATCGAAGACGTGTGTGACGCGACTGACCCAGACGACACGCCTGAGGCAATCCACGAGCGCGCGATGGACATCTTCGACGCGAAGTGGAACGAACACAGCACACCGGCGGATTACGAATCCGAGGCGCACCGGGAGTACCAGCGGTTGGAGAATCGCGCCGGGATCAGCGCGTTCTTCGATCCGGACGGTGGCGATGGCATCAACCACGCTCGACAGTCGATCGCCACTGAGTGCTGGGTAGAATGCGAACGCGATGGGCGTGCGCTGCACGGTAAGGCAGATAACGTTCTTCGCACGGAGAACGGGCTCCACGTCATCGACTACAAACGGAATACGCGCGGTGTGCTGTCGTCGGGCACAGCAGAGTATCTCGGTGACCATCTCAACGGGGAGGCTCACGAACCAAAGCGGGTCCGGAATGCGTTCCAGACAGCGGTGTACATCGAGGGCGTCAAGAACGAACCGTTCTACGAGGGCGGGATGGAAATCCGGTTCAGTTTCTACGGGCTGCTCAACAGCACGTCCTTCGAGAGTACGCCGACAGGGTACGAGGTGTCTGCCCGCGGGTATCCACGGGAAACCACGGAGATCTACGACGAGCACTACGACACGATCTGGGCGCTCGTTCGCGCCGCACACGACGGCATCACGGGCGAATCCTACGAGCCGAAGCCGTTCGACCTCCTCAACGAGGAGGCGTGCCCGGACTGTGAGTATCGAGAGATGTGTGCTGACCGCTTGTCGACGGAGGTGCGACGATGAGCGGCGACAGTAACGACTACCCGTCGTGGTTCCCGGTTCCGGAAGAAGACGTGACTCCGGAGCCCCAGCAGCGGACGATCATCGACTCCGACGCGTACCCGATGCGTGTGCTCGCCGGGGCTGGGACGGGCAAGACGTTCACGATGGTACGGAAGATCGAGCATCTCATCGACGAGGAGGACGTGTCGCCCGACCGGATTCTCGCGTTGACGTTCACGAACAACGCCGCGGACTCGATGCGTGAGAAACTCAACGCGAAACTCGGCGCGGCCGGCTACGACATCGACGCGTACACGTACCACTCGATCTGCAACGAGATCCTCACCGACTACGCGTACGAAGCCGGAATCGATCCGGACTTCGAGGTCGTCACGGACGCCGAGAAGTACGCCATCGTGCTGGATGTCTTGGACGACATCGAGTACCGATCAGTCAAACCCAACGTGTACGGAAGCGACGGGTACGCGTCAGGGGCTGCGTCGAAGCTGCTGAACTTCATCGGGTCGATGAAGCGCAGCGGCATCACGCCCGATGACATCGACGCCTTCCTCGGGCCCGTTGATCGCGTCTACGACCTCGCCGACCTCCCGGAGCGCATCGGAGCTATCGCCAGCGACCACCTGGGCGGCCGGTCCGTGTCGAGCGTGCTGGACTCGCTTCCGGACGCACGCGAGGATCTCGTCGCTGAACGCGACGCACTCGCCACCCAGGGTATCGAAGCCAGCGTACGTGACTTCCTCGACCGCCTCGTGGATCTTTGCGACGAGCTGCAAGCGGCGTTCGAAGCCCACGAGGCGGGCGACCAGGGGTTGCCGGACGACGCGCACAAACTCCCGAAATACTTGCTCGGTGGATACGCGAGCGGTGCACCGACAGGCATTCCGGACGATCTCGACCTCGAACTCACGGATCACCTCGACTCGTTCCTTTCGGACTGTCTCACGGCCCGTGACCTGACTGCAGGATACGCAGCGTACGAGCGCGAACTCGACGAGCGGAACCTCGTCGACTTCGACGGCCTCGTCGTCGAGACGGCTGCACTGATGGATTCGCCGGTCGGTGAGGAAATCGCTGCCCGGTGGGACTACGTGTTCTGTGACGAGTTCCAGGACACCGACCGCCTCCAGTTCGACCTCGTTACGTCACTCGTCACCGAAGAGAACCTGTTCGTCGTCGGTGACGACGATCAGGCGATCTACGAGTGGCGCGGCGCACACGTCGCCAACATCACCGACGAACTGGACCGGGCATTCGCAGCGCTCACCGACGAACCGCTGGAGGAGAACTTCCGCTCCCGACAGCCGATCCTCGACCTGGCGAACGAAGCGATCACGAAACTCGACCATCGCGAGCGGCACAAGAGACTGGAGCGCGTCGACGAACCCGCGTACGACGGGGACACAGTTGCGACCGTCGAGTTGCCCGACGAGGACGACGACGCGGACGCAGCCCTGCAGATTCGAACCGTGGTACAGAACCTCTTGAGCGGTGAGGCGGCGAACCTCGACGAGGCGTACGATCCGGGCGACGTCGGGTTGCTCGTTCGGAAGAACGCCCACGCCACGCCCGTCATCGAGGCGTTCGAGGAGGCCGGTATCCCGTATCAGGTCGCTGGCGACCTCGCGACGGAATCGGTCGGCGTCGGAACCGTCACCGCCTACCTGAAGGCGCTCGCACGGCCGGAAGACGAGGTGAGCTGGAACCGGGTTCTCCTGATGCGGTATCGGTTGTGCGACGCGGATCTCCGGATACTCAACGCCGGCGACGACCTGCTCGTCGAGTCACTCTGCGAAACGCCGCTCGACGAGTTCGAGGAGCCCGAGCGCGTCGCAAACGCCCGTGAGCACGTCACCGAACTCCTCGAACTCCAGGATAGCGCGTCGCTCAGCCGCCTGTATCGCGAACTCAAAGAGATCACGAACATCGAGTGGTATCTCAGCGAGCAGGAGCGCCGCGATCTCGCACAGCTCGACGACGTCGTCGAGCAGTACGGCGACAGTGCCGTTCAACCACCACTCACGCCCGAGTTCGTCGACTCGCTCGAACACTACGACTCGCTGTTCGACGAGAGTGGGTCCACGCCGACGAGTCAGCCGGACGTTGCCGACGACGCGGTCAACGTGATGACGATCCACAAGAGCAAGGGCCTGGACTTCCCGGTCGTCCTCGTCCCGCAAGTGACGGCCGACGAGTGGGCGCCGAGCGCTCGACCCTACGACGCGCTCGAAACGGGGCTTTCGGACGGTCCGACTGCGGCGTTCGACGAGGATTACGTCACGCGTGACGCCCGCGAGACCCGACGCGTGTTCCACGTCGGGATTACTCGCGCCGAGCACATCCTCGTGCTGCAGGGCGAACGAGCGGGAGCCGACTCCGAGGAAACGCATCCGATGGCGGCGGTGGTCGACGACATTCTCCCATCCCGAATCCCGTGGCAGCCGGAGCGGGGTCACCTTCCGATCTGGACCGATGTGCGAGAGTGTCTCCCGGACGAGGCGGTCGACTGGAGCGACACGCTGGCCAGCGAGACTGTTGGAGACATCGGCGGCACAGTCAGACACGACGGCGACGAACTCCCGGTCGAGGCAGCACGCGACCGCCTGTTGAACCTCGCAACGGCATCCCTCGACGGCCACCTCACGACGGACGGTGAGCGATCGACGCTCCAGGTCGAATCGTTGACTGGCCCCTCGGCACCGTATCCGTCGATCTCACACAGCTACACGTCGCTGGCGGCCTACGAAGAATGCCCGCGCAGTCATTACCTCGAGTACGTGGTCAACGCCTTCCCCGACTGGCGGAGATCCACGCGCGACGATGGAGACAGCGTGCCACAACGCGAGATTGGCCTGCTCTTCCACGACACCGCGGAGCAAGCCGCGACCCAGGCGATTCGTGATCGGGACGGGTGGTACGAAATCTGCGAACGGCTCGCCAGCCAACGCCGAGCGAAGGACGCACTTCCCGCTGCAAACGCGTGTATCGACCGGTATTTCGAGTTGAAGCTGAGCGACTACGAAATCGTGGACGCGGAGCGAGAGTTCGAACTCGATCTCGACGGTCACGAACTCGTCGGATACATCGACGCCGTCTATCGGCTGCCGGACGGCGAGTTACTCGTCATCGATTACAAGGCAACCGAACGGTATCGGAACCTGCAGGAAGACAAGCAACTCCCGATCTATCTGTTGGCCTGCCGCGACCTGTACGACGAACCAGTCTCACGCGCGGGCTACGCCTACGTCGGTGGCATCGGCCCCTCCGTCGAAACGCGCTCGTTCGACGAATCGGAACTTCGTGCGGTCGAGGACGATATCGTGACGAAAATGGATCGGATCTCGAATTCGTCGTTCGGTGAGTATCGCGACGGTGACCACTGTCGGTGGTGCCGGCACAACCAGCTTCCGTGTGCCCCGGAATCACTACAGATCGACTGAGACGTTTCAGGCGAACGTATCCGCTCTTTCCTGCCAGCCGAGGATCTGATTCGTTTGCTAGTCCCTGAGTTCTTCGTACGACTCGACGATCGAGAGATCGCCCACTAACTTCTCGTCGAGTTTCGGGCTTCGCGCATCGAGGTTGACTCGCTCGTGTTGCCAGTCGAGTTCGTCTTTGCCGCGCCACACGCCGTAGACGGTCACGCTCGGCAGTTCGACGACGCCGAACACGATGGCCAGCATGTAGAGCAACAGTTCGACATCACGCCACATCGCGGTGGTCTCGTCGGGAAGCTGATCGGGAAAATCGACACGCTGCCCGAGCAGTCGATGCGCCCGCGCTCGTTCGACGAAGTTCCGATCGTTGCTGAACAGCAGGATGTCGCTCCGATAGTCGCGATCGTACTCGTCGTACGCGGCGATGATCGCTTCGTCACCCCGCTCGCTCTGCACCTCGACCGCCTGTTCGACGTCCCTGATCCGCCGATACGCGAGTAGGCCGAGACGGCCGACGCGAGCCGAGCCCAGTGGCTGATTCCAGTACTCCTCGTAGACGGGGCCGAACGCCTCGACGAACGGATCGGTGTCATGGCACTTGTTGTCCCACGTCAACTCGTCTCTGACGCCGGTGGCGAGCACGAACCCGTTCACGTTGCCGACACTGTCGCCGCTGTGGAGGCCGAGTACGCGGTCGATCCGCCACGGCATCAGATTCGTGTCGAACCCGGCGAACGCAGGCGGATGTCCGGCCATCAGATCCGGATCGCCGTAGCGATCCAGGAACGTCTCGACCTCGTCACGGTTGGCGATGTCGACGATCCCACTCGCCAGGAGTGCGTTGCGGTACTCGTCTGCCGACGGCAGATCAGCGTACACCCGTTCTGGATGCTGACGGCCGATCTCTTCTCTCGCCGCCGCGTACTCCTCGACGCCGCTCGTGAACTCGATCGTCACGTCGTCGTTGCCGGTGAGGTCGACTGTCAGGAGTTCGCCGATCTCGTCCGAGGGGTGTTCGACGGCGAATCGCGCGTCGCCGCGATCGACGAGTCGGTTCAACAAGAGAGTGAGATGCTCCCGTTTGATCCGCATCAGAACACCTCCGTGAAATCGATGAGTTCGATCGCCGATCGGGGGATCGTCGGGAACGACTCGCCGAAGTACTCGCCGTCGACGTGCGTGTAGTAGAGGTGGTCGACATCGTACTCGAAGCCCGCGCGGAAGCTGATGATCGACCAGAACTTCCGCCCGGGCGTGACGTCGATGGCGACGCTCGCGGCCGCGCCAGTGCTGGCTTCGAGCGCCGTCTTCAGGTACTCGATGATCGCCTGAAAGTCGCGCTCGTCGGCGATCGTCTCGACCGTGATCGACGGCTCGCTCCCGCCGTGAGCGGTCACGACCGTCTTCATGAGCGACGTCGCGGCATCGGTCACGTCCGAGATCACCGGATTGTCGAGCACGTAGATGTCCGTGGGCACGAACTCGTCGTGACACGCGGCGGCGAGTGGATTCACCACGGGTGCGACGCTCGTGCTTCCGTTCGTGATCCACACCCGTTCCATACGCCACTGCAGTACGGCGACTGTGTTAACGATTTTCACAGTATGTCTTTACTGACGGTGCCGCCCACGTCCCCCGCCGGACCCTACTACTTTGTACGGCGGCCGCAACGATTCGACCCAGCGTGTCGACCGCGACGACACGCGGAGGACGATTTTCGATGACAGCCACTGATCGTGCCGAAGGCGCCTTGCTCGGACTCGCGTGTGGCGACGCCCTGGGTCGTCCGATCGAGTTCCGATCACCACGGCGTATCGAACGGGAGTACGGACGACTCGACGAGATGGTGGGCGACGGCGCCCATCGCAAACCGCCAGGCACCATCACGGACGATACCGAACTGGCGCTCCGGATCGCCCGCAGCCTCGTCGATCGAGGAACGTTCGACGGCGCCGACATCGCGGAGCGGTTCGTCGAGTGGTACCGAAGCGGGCCGTTCGACATCGGCGGGCTCACTGCCGACGCGCTCCGACTCATCGACCAAGGACACGCGTGGGACGGCGCCGGCCAAACCTGCTGGGAAGCGCGGCCGGAGGGACAGAACGCGGGCAACGGGAGCGTTATGCGGTGTGCGCCGCACGCGCTCGCGTTCGACGACGACGAATCCGCACTCGTGACTGCGAGCACGGCTTCCTCTCGGATCACCCACGCCGACCCGCGCTGCACGTACGGCTGTGTCGTGCTGAATCTCACTATCGCGAACAGTCTGCACGAGCGCGAGCGACCGCTCGCGGCCGCGCTGGAGACCGTTCGTGTGGACGCCCCAGGCGAACTCGTCGACGCGCTCGAACCGATCGTTGCGGGTGAGGAGCCCGAGTCGCTCTCGAACAGCGGCTACGTCGTCCATACGCTCCAGACGGCGCTCTACGAGGCACTCACAGCCGAACGGGCCAGTGAGGCGATCGTCGGCGCCGTCAATCGGGGTGGTGACGCCGACACGCTCGGTGCCGTCGCCGGTGCTGTCGCCGGCGCCCGATTCGGCGCGTCGTCACTCCCGTCCGCGTGGCTCGATGCGGTCGACGAGGTCGACGAAGTTCGTGACCTCGCCCGCGAACTGTTCGAGGGAACGTACCCGCCAGTGTCGCTCTGAACACCGCTCTGGAACTCTCGTGCCGGTACGCGTGCCGCGGCTCTCACACGCGCTCAACAGGTATTACGATCGCCGACGAACCACCCTCGTGTGACCGAACGCCCAAGAGCAGATGCCGATCCGAACGAAATAGCAGCGTGGATGGAGGCTGTTTCGGCGAAGCCCTGGCTGAGGGTGTCAAAAAGGCGTTCAGTGACGAATAGCTACCCACCAACTACAGAGCACGTTTCCGACCGGGTGCTTTTTAAGATATCTCTAGGAAGGAGAGGGTAATCAGTGGCCGATGGATTTCATCGTCATCCAAGGAGACATCGCCGACCAGTACGCCGACGCGCTCGTAAGCGCGGGCAGTAGTCGCCTCTCGATGGGTGGCGGGGCGGCACGCGCGCTCCTTGAGAGTGCTGGTGATCCCCTGAAGGACGCTGCTCGCGAGCAAGCGCCCGTCGATCCGGGCCAGGTCGCCGTCACGGACGCGTTCGACCTGCACGCCGAGTTCGTCATCCACGCAGTTACGCTGGGGAGAGGCGGACGTTCAAGCGAGGAGATCATCCGTACCGCGACGACTAACGCCCTCCAGGCAGCGGACGATCGGGACTGTCACTCGCTCGTACTGCCCGCACTCGGGGCCGGCGTCGGTGATATTTTGACACCGGAGAGCGCGCGGTACATGGCGGAGGCAATCGACACCTTCCAACCGGAGGTGCTCGCGGACGTTCGCATCATCGGTCATACTCCGCGGAGCCGGTGGGAAATCACTGAAGCAGTTGATAAGGTGCGGTACACAATCAGCGAATAGTGGTTTAACGCTTGATAGACCGCGTAAGGGCGAACACGAATAGAGCGATGAAGAACGCGCCGATGAATCCCTCGACTGCTGCCGTACCCGTCAATAGCAAAGACGATGTCTCGACGTCGGTTCCGAGGACGAACGTGAGGAAGATCTGAGCGCTCAGCGCGAGATAGTCGAGCGCCCCGTCGCCGGTCGCGACCGGGGGCTGGAGCGCCTGCCAGTAGACGATTGCGAATCCCGCGATGACGATCATCGACGAGCTGACTACGCGCCGAGCACGTTCGCCGTGGCCGGTCGTCGCTCCCATGAAGAGATTGAACAGAGTAAGGATCCCGGCCTTGAGTCGTCGTTCTAGGCGAGGATCACCTCTCACTTGCGAGAGATACTTCCGCCGGCGGTAGGCCATCTCTTTGCGGTAGAAATGCGAGGCGGCCTCACTGTCGCCCGTATTGCTCGCGCCGGTTTTGGCCTTCAGATACGTAACTTCCAGATCGACTGCCGACGGCGTCGTTCCTGTCCAGACGCCGTGAGGGTCGTCGCTGCTGTGTAACTGCCACCCCGACTCGGCAAACGCCAGCTTGTGGCTGCTGAAATCGAAGCCCTCGAAGTCAGTTCGCAGAAATCTGTACCACCGGAGTGGCGGCGATGTAGGCCCTTCCTCCAGAACGACCGACCCTAACGTCGCTCGTTCCAAGTCGTAGACGACGCCACCGAGCGACTGGCCGAACCGTCCCGACTTGATCGTCGATCCACCAAGGTCGATCATGCCGTGGTCAGCGTCATGACCCGGATCCTCGATTACGAGGGTCTGAAAGTCCGCACCTCGACAGTCAAGCATTTCCGGAAACGTCACGTCGGCCAGGGATGCGGTGTCAGTGACAGCGCACTCGGCGAGTGATATGCCCGCCAACGCAGCGACGCTATCGAGATTCAGTTCGGCGAACCGAGCACCGTCAAATCGCACCTCGCTGTCGAAGGTGGCCGGCGTGATCGAGAGGGAGTCAAACGTCGCGCTCCGGAAGTCGGCGACTGACTCGAATCTCGTCGCGTGGATACGGGATCCCTCACTCACCGTCGCCTCGTGAAAGTGGACGGCACCACCGAACTGCGTGTCGTTAGCGATGAGGCCGTCCCCGATCGTCACCTCCACGGCCCAGAGTCCGTTCCGGAACGTAGCCCTGCTGAGTGAGACGACCCCACCGACATCGGCACCATCGAATCGGGCACGTCTTCGGTACGTCCCCTCGCTGAAGTAGAGGTCTCCCTCGATCGTGGCCTCCTCGAAGGTTACTCCCTCCAAGTGGGATCCCTGAAAATTGACCTCTCCAGAAACCGTGATGCGACGGCATCGACACAGTTGCTGGAAATCTGCACCTCGACAGTCAAGCGACCCAAGAGCCGCATCGTCGAGGACGAGCAACTGTTCGAACGTTGCCTCGTTGAAGGTGAGCCCGAACCGACTTTCACAATCCACGAACTGAACAGCTGCTTCAAAAGTTGCGCCTGATCCACGGATCGGGTGTTCGATGTCCGCGTGAGAGAAAACGACTGGACCAGCGAACTTCGCATCCCGGAGGTCGACCGGACGAGTATCGGGTCCATCCAAGACGACGTGCTCAAAGTCAAGCCCCCTGAACGTCGCACCGATGAAACGGAGTCGCTCGGTCGGCCGTAGAGCATCGGCCTCACCCGTGACGAGGTTTCGAAGGCGGGTCACGACCGTTTCCGGGTCGACATCTCGATCGCTCGGAGCGAGATGGAACAGACACAGGTCGTGATCACCGTGGCTCCAGTGCGGACATCGCCACTCGTCGCCGTCGAGATCCGAGAGATAGTCCGAATCGGTCAGATCGTGAGTATAGGCACACTGATCCTCGTTCTCCCTGTCCATCTTACTCTTGTCAACCTCGGGTCCTAACAAAAAATGTACGCTCTTTCGAGGTCATGGACGATAGTCCGATTTAGTTAAGCAAAGATCACCGTGAATGGTGCCCGGACGGAGTGACAGCAGTGGGACGAGTTCCAAAACTGGCTGATCGAATACTGGAAGCAGTTCGACGACGTATTCGGCGAATACCTCGCTGACGGAGATAGCTGATGATCTGTGGAATATAGTGACGTTCTGCTTGATCACGACGTTCACTGTTCGATCGATCTTCAAGCTCCGTCCTGACACAGCGGCAGCGTTCCAACTCGTGGCGCACTGTGCCCGTTGTTCCAATCCAGCGACCTGCGGAACACTGGCCAAAAGTGATCCTCGTCGGAGATGGTTCCGAGCAAATTCAACTACGGAGGATCTGTCTCGGAAATAGCCGTAGCTAATCGGTCGAGTGCGGCTGGATCACAGGCTTCGTCGACGTGATCGACGTTCCACAGTCCAGAGTGGCGGATTTTCTCGCTCGGACTGTCGTGGCCGAGCCACCGATCGTCTCGGGGATCGATCAGTTCCTCGCCGTAGTTGCTCACGAGCGCGATGACGTTCCGTTCGAGATACGCCCGATCGCTATCCGGGCTCGGTTCGTCGTCGACGGTCACCCAGAGGAAGGGAAGATCGCGGATGTAGTCGCTGACACGTCGTTCGAGGTCGAGTTCCTCGAGACGGAGATCGCGGCCGGCACTGCTCCCGTCCCCCCACTGTGGATACTCGTCGTGGAGGCCGTGCCGTTCGACGAGCGCCTCCCCGACGCGTTCCCGGAAGACGGAGCCTCGATGGTTGCCGCCGCCCTCGTACGTACCGCTCAACGCACCCCGATGGGTTCGGAGACGATTCCACAGCGTCGTGCCACTTCCCTCCGAGACGGCGTGCGTGCCGACGCGCGTGAGGCGTAGCTGATCGCCATCCGCTCGGTACTCGCCATTGGCGAAGAAGAAGTAGACGCCCCGATCCGGCCAGTCCATGTAGCCGTCGCAGTCTCGGAGGCGGCGTTTGCCGCCGACTTGCCGTTCGAGGTCGTCGAAGAGCGTGTAGAGCCGATCGAGGCGCGCGTCCCGATCCATAGGGTGTTCTATTCGGCCCACTCCAAATCAGCTGGGGCGTACGAGTACTGCTTCACCCCTTGCTCGTCGCAGTGCGATGCAAGTTTTCCCGGGGACATCCCCGGATCGTCTAGCTGTCCAGTGTAGACCACGGATACCGATTCGTTGGAGTCGTCCGCTCGGGCGACGACGATCGCCTCGTCGGGATCCTCGTGGTTCGCATTGAGGACACGATCACCCGGCGTGAACGGATTCGTCGCGAAATCCAGATTCGTGTGCTTGTACGTGTACAGCTTGATGTCCTGGTCGTCACAGTACGACGAGAGGAGCGCGGGATCGATGTCTCGCCAGTCACCGGGACCGGCGTCGAGCGTGCTGGGGAACGCGACCCGAACGGCTTCACCGTCTATCGACTGGCCGTAGACGCCAGCGTCCTTCTCCGGGGGGAGCACCTCGACGACGACGGCCACCGACGCGTCCGGATCGCCGGATTTGACGACGCGATCGCCCGGTGAGAAGGGATTCTGCGGTTTCTGGTTCATATGCGCGGTGTTCGGACCCAGCTCCATCAGCTCGTTCATCGGACGGGTCGCGAGGTGATCCAGTTTCGTGGGTTCGTCCCCGGAGTACGCCTCCTGTGTCGCCACTTTGGATTCGAGCGTCTCGACGCGCTCCCAGCCGAGCAGAATGAGGCCGTCTTCGTTGTCGCGGTGCCACACCATGACGACGATTTCGTCGTCGGGATCCTGTTCGAGCAGTTTCGACGGACGGAACGCGGAGACGTCCCGGGAGGTCTTCACGTCGATCTCGTATCCGAACACCTCGAAATCGTAAGCGGAGAAACTCTCGGGGTTGCACTTGCGGATCGCTGCCTCGTTCTCCCACTCCCACATCTCCACCGGGAGATACTCTCGACAGAACTGTTCGAACGCGAGTTCGCCGAGATTCCCCCTGCGTTTGGTGGGCACATCGTCGGCGTCCTGTTTCACGGCCTGGTGGTGTGCGCGCTTTCGGTCGATGTCGTCGGGCGTATAGAGGTACACTACGTCGACATCTGAAACTCAGATGATGAACCTATCGGCCACCTCTATCGCGCACGTTCACGAACGGACTCCGAGTGGGAGAACACGATTTGTAGCTCCGGTTGAATGTTCTATGGATATTCTCGTGATTTCCGGCTGTTCCGGCGACAAGCAGTTCGACGAGGTGCCGATCGGTTGCGAGGAACTCGACTCGACCAGCCGAAACGACGTACTCGAGACGTATCCCGACTACGTCGCCCCTGCGGCCGAGATGTACACCGGGGACGAGCAAAAGTATCCCCTCGCGGAATATGCTCAGCGGATTCTCCGAGGAGTAGACGGGTAGTAGATTATTAGGAAGGCGATTGAAACCACCTTCTGAACGTTCGCGCTATTCGACAGACTAAGTCGTATCGGCGATCAAGGCTTCACTCGTCTACGCTCATGTTCATGTACCCACCTTTGACTACTTCCTCGAACGGATCATCGCTCACAAGAGCATCAGCCTCGTCGACATCGCACAGAACGATCTCCGAGACGAACTGCGTCTTCGAGGTCCAGTCGTCGGTTCCTGTGTCCGGAACGTAGACGAGCCGAATAATGTACGATTGTCCACCCCGCAGAAACGCCTTACAGCGCCGATATTCGTTCGTCGTGAGCCGGAAGTGGAACGGAGGGGTCGTGCCACCGACAGCTTTGACCTCAACAGGGGCCGCGCGCTCAGCGTCGAATACTCTCGACGAGTTAGATAGCGATCCGAACGGATCGATCACGTCGAATCCTGGGCCATGCTCGAGCGTAACGTTGCAAACACGCACAAACGGATGATCCCTGAGGGCGCGGTCATCCCCGAGGTATTCGCGCCAGTTGACGATCGAGTCACGTGTTAGATGGCTACTGGACAGGAGCGGTAACAGCTCTTGATTCCAGACTCGGTCGAGATGCCAATCGTAATCGTTCTGCTGTTGGTCATTGTGGAGCTGTTTCAGGCGTGAACGAACGTTCCGAATCGTTCCATCTGGTTCGTCGGCGAGCCAATTAGCAGCGTCATCGAGGATCGCGACGAGCGTCGCAGCTTCGCCTTGCTGTCCGCGCCCGCGGTACTGAGTGCTTCCACCACCGCGGCCGCTTCCGCCCGTCCGGCTGGACGCACTCCTGACACCGAAGCCCTCATCGAGCAATGTGTCGGTAGAAAATTGATGACCGCTGATGGCAGCCGTCTGGAGATCGTCGAGAGCGCGATCCTGATGATCGGCGGCCGATGTCGTAGTGTTCTCAGCCGTAGGGAACTCGCCGTCGAGAATATACTGTCGAAGTGCGGCCTTCAGGTCAGAATCGTCGGACTCGACGGCCTCGACGAGTGTTTCGAGGAACGGTTCGACTACTACCGACCGAAGGCGCTCTTTGGGAGTGTAGTAGAAGACGCGAGTGTCGTCGGTCGTCACGTCTCGGAGCCGATCGGGAACCTCGTCGGTCCAAGAGACCGATACATCGCTCGAGAGAGCGCGAAGTCGATCACACCACACGTCGAGTTCGTGAAGCTCTTCCGTGTCCGTGCGGTCCCAGACATCCTGTACTGCGAGCATTCGCTTGTACGTTGCGAGGACGGGCTGTGAGAAACAGGACGTTGCATCAACTGCGCGCTGATGTGTAGCTAACCAATCGATGACGAGCGGCTCGTGATCGTTATCGAGTGCGGAGACGACTTCGTTCCATTGGCGTCGGTCTGAGCCGACGAGTCGAGTAAGAACCGGTCGGATTCGACGTGGAATGACATCTCGAATGTCTCGAAGGAACGCTCCGTGGGGCGTCGTGCCGTCGAGTGATTCACTCGGGGTGTCGTCGTGAAGGGCTTGTTCGAACACCGTAATCGTGTCCTCGCCCTCGCGCTCGAGTGATTCGAGTACATCGTCGACGGACGCTTCGAAATCGTCGTCGAACCGCGTCGCCAAGTCGGCGAGCGCAACGAGTCGATCACGAAGATCACGGCGACGCTTCGTGCCCAGTACCCGTTCGACGTGTTCGACCGGGAAAGTGCGTCGTTGCCACCGCTTCGTGAGTTCTGTGGTCGTGAGACTGCTATCGAGAGCTTCGCGGAATGTCGCGATATTCGTCGGTTGCTCGGCGAGCAACGAGACCGCGTTCGCGAGCCCGTCGAGCGCGAGACCATCATCGAAGGCAGACGCATTGAACACGAAGGCTTCTTCACCGTCTCGTGGCGCGTAGAGCCCCGAGCGTGGCGTGTCGAACTCGCCTTCGGAAACTTCCGGGACGCGTTCTGCAACGCGAAGCTCAGATATCGCGACGTCGAGTTCGTCTGCGAACGTGGTGATACGGTCTTCGCTCCGCTGTTCGAGCGACGCGATCAGCAAGACTGCCCGATCACGGAGTGCCGAACGGAAGTCGTCTATGGAGACATTGGAGAACGTCAGCTCGTCGGGATCGAAAACCGGTTTCGATGCATCAACGCGCCTAACGCCGAGTGCGTCCGCGAGACGGATGAACGGCCCGGAACCAGTTCTCGGAAGTAGCCAATGGTTGCCGGCTTCGACGGCCCGTCGTTCCCATGGCTTGGGCGATTGGTCCTCGTAGTACCGACCGTCGTCGGCGTGAGTCTCGATCCACTCGAGGGACGCCACGCACCACTCGCCGTCCACACGTATCGGGAGGTGAGAGAGGAACGGCGGATCGAAGTCTGCCTCGGCTGCATCTTCCGCGGGGAGGTACTCCATGATCGGCTTGAGTAGCGCGTTGTACGCTGCATTCCAGTCGTTCTGTCTATCGTTGGGGATATGTAGCGGGACTGGGTCGTCGCCCAATTCCGCCACAGCCAGCGTTTCCAGCAGTCGTTGGAGATGCCACGTAGCGTCGGTCGCATCGAATGCGTCGATCGGTTTCACGCCGAGCGTCCGTAGGAGTTCATCGGACATACCGACCGAACTGGGTTCGATATGCGGGAAGAGACGAGAGGCACGGGCACCACCCGATCCGCTCTTTGCGACAGCGTATGCCAATCGTGAGCCGTCGACTCCCCACCCATCGGTGAGTTCCGGCTCGACCGTGACAGTATCCTCCCAGATTGCAAGCTCCCGGAGTTGCCAGTTCAACAGGGTCGGTACTGGCGTCGACCAGCCATAGCCATCGCGTTGATGACCGTGCGAGCACGTCCAGCCGGTTTCGAGTATCGAGTTGTTGAACTCGGTGTCGTATCGGCGAAGAAGCTCCAGTAGGTTCTCCTCCCCGAGATCGGCGAGTACACCGGAATCGTCGAGCCAGACCCACGTCGCCAAGAAGACGTCTTCGAGGACCCCATCGGTCTTTACGTCGCACTTGTTCGAGTGCTCGGCAGTCGTCTGTGGGTGACGACCTGGAGCAGTGATCCACTCCTGATAGCGATCATCGTACGCGTGAAGCGTCTCACGAAGTGCCTCGGTGTTCTCCGGGAGTGAAACACCAGATACGAAGTCGTCATCGTTCCAATCGACGGGGTTCCAAGACGTGCCGCCGCGAGTTCGTGGGTGCCCGGATCCATACATCCACACCGTGGAGACTCCGGGAAGCACTGAGGCTCCGAGGAGGGTGAGCGTCTTCGCGATGTGCTCGTTGGCGCTGTCGGTATCGAGTGCGCCCGCAACCGGAGCCCACGGTTCGGCCGTTGCGGACGGCCAGGTAGAAACGGACTTCGCGTCGAATGTTCCCCACTCGTCGGTTGTGTCGATCTCTCGATCTTCCGCGCGAATTCGTTGCCAGTCGTCGTCGAGTATCGTCTTCGAGATCTTGAACCGCCCGCCGCCGCGCGGAAGAAGGATGTCGTTGTTTCGGAGGTTGATTCGACGACGAAGATTCTGACGCTGATCCCCGTCCGATTGCGCGACCGCAGATTCGACGTAGTCCACCGGAAGGAACGAGCCTTCGTGTGTCTGCAGATCGTCCGAGTTGTTGCCGAGCTTGTCGATCTGCTTGGCGAGGAAATAGAAATCCAAAGATTTCACACGCTCCGGTTCGGCCGTCGCGAAGGTGTCGAGAAGTTCTCGGAAGTAGCTCGGCGTGCCATTGTATACGCGCACACCCCAAGGGCGCCCGGCGAATTCGAGGACGCGACGGACACGCTCGTTCTGCTCGACGACACGGTCGAGGAAGTAGACACGGAAACTCGTTTTTTCGAGTGGTACCTCCGGTGGTTCCACGTCGCGTTCCGGCGAGTGAATATCCCAGATAACGGATCGGGAGCGGCGTGTCCCAGTATCGTTTGGATCCGGGCCGGATCGAGCCTCGACAGGAACGAGGAGAAGTGTCTCCGTGTCGTCGTCAGCGCTGGATGTCGTGGTTGTGGTATCGTTGCCGACGGCGTCACCCCCGTTCGTGTGCTGGCAGGGGAGTAAATGAACGTCCTCGAGATTGTCGGAGAGACGCGACAGCGTCGCTGACAAATCCGAATCGCTTCGCCCAGCGAGAAGGATCGTCTCGATGGTTCCGCGAAACAGCGTTCGGGCAGTGTCGGCCTCACAGACGAGATGTGGATCGGATTCAGAAAGCGCGTGCCGAGTGAGATGGTTGCCGAGGATCGCTCCCCACGACTCCGCGAATCGGGACGAAAATTCCTGCTCGTTGTCGATGGAGAGGAGTGATTCGATCCGGGAGTCCCACGTCTCGGGGAACGATTGGCAGCCGGTAAGTGTCGATCGCGTCGGCAAGGATTCGCCAACTGCGACGTCGTCGACTGACTCCCGCCGTGCGTCGACAACGTCGTAGAACGCGATGAAGCCATCACGTATAGTGCGATTCCCGTGAAGGAGTGTTTGCGCTGGTCGCACTGCGTTTGGTGTATCGGTGGCTCTCGAAACGACTGGAACACATGCTCGCTCTCGTAGTTCCTCATAGACGGAAGCACGAAACCAGGAGAGGAGACTCGCCTGCGAACTTGGATCGTCAACGGACTCGTCGATCGGTGGTGGGAGAAGCACCCAGGGATACTGATTCCTGAGACCGGATCCGGCCATCGCCTCCGCGACGTTCGCGACGAGTTCGACACCATCTTCGAGGACGGCACGATTCTCATCGAGACTATTGAGGCTGAGATCCTTCCGGTTGGTTTCGACGGTGAAGTGTCCGTGGAGGCAGAACGGAAGTGAGACGTCTCGCGTGTTCTCGATCGGATAGTAGAGATACAACGGATATTCCCGAATTGAGTCTCGCTCGGCGGTGCTCCGAGGGACGAGGAGTTGTGTGGAGGAATCGGACGCATCCGGGCCAAACTCGAACTGATCGAAGTGTTCGTCGGGAATCTGCGTCGTCGCACTATCTACAGAAACGGTCGTCGTCTGATGGTCGACGAGGTCACTCTCTACCTCGCCGTCGGCGGTATTGACATCCCATCGCTCCCTCGTAACGTCGGAATCTGTTTCGATTCGCTCGAGAAGTAACGTCTCGATGCCGCCGAATTGAACGAGTGTTTCAGCGGTTAGGCCTTCTTCGCCAGCGTCCTTCGACAGGTACGACCAGAGACGCTCAGCGCGATCCGTCGCGTCGTGATCGGGCGTGTCGGGCTCCGGCAAGTCGAACGCATCGAGCAGTGAACGCCACTCGTCGTCCTCGTACTCCACGAACACTGCCGTTCGGAACGGTTCTCCGTACCATGCGTCGACGTTGCCGGTGAGTAGCGCTTCGGCACGCTCCGAGATGGGATCGGCGCGATCAGTTGTCGGTTCCAGCGGGACCGGGAAGTCGAACAGCGGGAGTTTCCCAATATCTTCGCGAGCAGCGGGAGTGAGTTGCTCCTCACGTCTCTCACTCGTCGTCCGTTGAGTTAGCGCCCGAATGGAATCATCAGCAATCGGGCTTCGGAGTTCGAACTGCGTGGTATCGTAGCCGAGTGTGGAGAGAAGTGCAGAGGTGACGTATGCTCGACTCAAACGAACGCGAAGCATATCGTTGATGGCTGCAGTATGCCGTGTCCAGATTTCGAACGCATCACCGGTAGCGAGAATAGATTTGAGGCCGACGCCCTTGTGGCCGATCTCGGTTTCAGAATTCCCTTTCGCGGACTCGCCGATCATCGTTACTGCATCCTCAACAGCAGGGTCGAACAGATCGAACGGTTGCCCCGTGTTGGCGACGAGAACACCGTCATCGGAGATCCCAATGTAGACACGGCCTCCATCTGATTGCTCGGAAATTGCGTCACGAGCGTTTTGTAGGAGTTCGAGAATCTCCCGTCCCTCGTGACCACCAGCGATAGCGCGCTCCGCATTCCCGCTCTTGACTTTGTCCCGAAGCCGCTCGGAGATACGGGTGCTCGGTGTCGACGCCAAAAAGTCACTGAGAAAATGGCTCCATCGGTCACTCCACCGACCGAATAGCTCCTGCTCAGAAAGACGATCCGTACTCGCAGATTGACTTTCCATGGCGCCTGTCATTAACACCTATCCAATAAATCAACTGCCACAGATATCATCGATCATAACGCGGCCGTGATGATTTGGCACCCCATCCATCTTCGTCAGGTCAAAATAGCGATGTATATTCTTTTGAACGCTGGTATTGAGGTAGATCACCTCCGGTTCGGAGACGAAGGAAGATTGAATTCACGCTCAACTCGCCTATGTACGAGTGTACGAACTGTGGCCGACGGACTCACGTCGGTATGGCTGCCCGCGAGAAGCTGGAAGAGTTAGCGGCCTCTGACCTCCCCTGTGCAGAGATCGCTGAGACGCTGTTGGCGATCGTCAAGAGAAGAGCTAATCGTCGTCTGCGTGCTAACGAGGCCCTGCTGGGTCCGATCCGAGACGGTAACTCTTCTTCGTCGTTTCGTTCTCGCCGCCGGTCGATACGCAATCCCCGCTTAATCAGAAGCTGTTCTGGACAGCATCCATCTTGCACTGGACACAGAGATCGTCGAAGATACAGCCGACATTGTCGTAGGGGCAGACGTGGTCTTCGGTTTCGACCGAGAGGCGACGTTTCTGCTGTCGCCATTCGACCTCCCAAGCGTCGATGGACATCTCGTTAGAGGTGAATACGATCTCGCCGTCGCGGTCTTCGATTTTTGCGACCGTTCCCGGCGTGAGTTCCTCTTTCACGACCGCGATGGCTTCCTCGTAGGACTGACAGTCGCGCCGCTCTCGGTCCGTGTCGAGCAGGACGACCGTGATCGCACGGTCAGTCGTCTCGGTCGGGTCGTGGCTTGATGTCACCATGTGCAGTCGGTTGTCGGAGAACAATAAGTTCACTCCCAGCAGGCGCACCGATCGACAGGAGACAACAACGAGATCGGAGAGATACATCGAGCGTCGCGCGACGCAGACAGACGTCACAGATAGATATTACGTTGGAGTGATTGATTCGTGCATGATGCACAATTTCTCCCCGGCGGCCGAGGACGAACGGATCGTCTTCGGCGCCTGTCGTCCGAATCACCCACGACGAGCGCCACCCGACAGTTCGGTCGACGACTGGGTTCGATACGTACAGGACCGAGACGTCGAACGCGTCTGCTGTCTGCTCGACGAGACACAGCTGAACGAGTACGACAACCTCCTCAATACCTACGTGGCGGGCTTCGGCGCGGATCGCGTGGCTCACGCGCCGATCGGGGATTTCAGCGTCGTCGATCGACGGACGCTCCACGAGACGATCCTGCCGTTTCTCGACGCGTCGAAAGCCGCCTCGGAGCGAGTCGTCGTCCACTGTTCGGCGGGCTCGGGACGAACGGGACACGTACTGGCGCTCTGGCTAGCGCACGACCGAGGCTGTAGCGTCGAGGATGCCGTCGCGGAAGTGCGCCGAATGGGGCGCCGACCGCTCGAGGCCGCGAGTAGGGCTGACTTGCGCGCGTTGCTGTAGCGGACTGTCGTATCAGGCACGGGAACGCCTCTCAACTGTGAAGTTCGGCAACCCACCAACAGCGCTCACAAGGGGATCGGTCGGTGCGATTAGGTGGCTTGGACTACTACCCGCCTCTATGGACGACCACACCCGCGACGACACTGTGGGCCCCCCAACCTCGGGAAGCCCCACAGGATGGGACGCCAGTCAGGGGCTGTCCAACGGGTGGGCACACGGCACGCTTCGACGCGCCGTGGTTCACGGTGTGCGCCTCTACAATGCCGGTGCCTTCCACGAGTCGCACGATTGTTTCGAATCGGAGTGGTACAACTACGGGAGCGGGTCGACGGAGAGCGCCTTCCTCCACGGGATGGTACAGGTCGCTGCGGGCGCGTACAAACACTTCGACTTCGAGAACGACGACGGCATGCGTTCGCTGTTCGAGACGGCGCTCCAGTACCTCCACGGGGTGCCGGAAGACTACTACGGTGTCAACGTCGACGAGGTTCGCACGACACTACAGGCTGCTCTCGACGATCCGGATACACTCGATGGCTGGAAAATCGAGCTCGATGGCGACCGTCCCGTCGCGATGGACCACGACCGTGAGTACGCCGAGCAGCTGGAGTAGCCGTTAGGACTCATTCGCATCTCCGAAATCAATCCCGAAGCAGTCGTGTGACTCGTGGAAGGCGGACGCCGTGACCACCGCCCGACGGAGCGTGCCGTATGCCCACCCGTTGGACGCGCCACGGTCGGCCCGCCGGCCGGCCGGGTCGCCCGAGGTGGGCGGGCCGACGGTGTGGTCGTCCATACCGACACCGGTCGGTCCACGGGCGAAACATCTGTGGTGCGAGTGGTCGGGTCAACACCCAAGTCCCACCGGCGCGTACCGTCGTCGCGTGCCTGCGGACGTTCCCGACCCGGACGCCGTCCGAGCGACGATCACGGACAGCCCCGTCGACGACGCATTCGCGGAACTGGACCGCATCTGCCACCGGTACGACGAGTCACTGATCCTCGAACTCGCGGAGGACACCTACGCCGACCTCGCGCGGGGCGTCGACCGGCTGTCGACGGCGACGTGTTACGTCCCGGACGACCTGGCGTCGCTCAAGCGTCGGCTCCCGGGAAGCGTGTTCTCGGGGTTGCCGCCGGAGTACGACGCGTACGAACTCACGACGGCCGACGCCACGCTCCGCCTCAGGTTCGACCAGTCGCACGACGACCGGCGATGGGTCGACGCGCCGTACGAGGCGATCGAGATCACCGTCCCCACGACCGAGGCGTATTTCGAGCGGTTCGGCGCCGCGGTGGCGGAACGGGCGGACGAGGCGGACGGAACGCACTTCAACGCCGACGGCTAGAACCGCACAATGAGAGTTCGCGAGTTCGGCGACGATCCCGACGTGGCGGTCGTCGCGGGAGTCCACGGGGACGAACCCTGTGGTCCCGATGCGGTCGAAGCGTTGCTCGACGATGCGCCCACCTTCCAGCGGCCGGTGAAGTTCGTCGTCGCCAACGAGGCGGCGCTCGAACGCGGGGTGCGCTATCTGGACGACGATCTCAACCGCGCGTTTCCCGGCGACGCCGACGCGGAGAGCCACGAACGCCGATTGGCGACGCGGCTCCTGCGGGAACTCGAGGGCTGTACGACGCTCGCACTCCACTCGACGCAGTCGTACGCCCGCCCGTTCGCCCTCGTCGACACCGTCGATCCGACGGCGGCGGCGGTCTGTGCCCGACTCCCGGTCGACGCCGTCGTCGAGACGGCGGTGTACGCCGGCGGGCGCCTGATCGACTACCCCGGTGTGATCGAGGTGGAGTGTGGGCTGCAGTGGTCGGGAGCGGCGGCGAAGAACGCCCAAGCAATCGTGCGGGCGTTTCTGTCGGCGACGGGCGTTCTCCCGGCCGAGTCGGGAATCGACGGGAGCGACGACGTGCCGATCTTCCGGCTCACGGGGCGCGTGTCGAAAGCGCCGGCGACGGAGTACGACGTGTTCGTCGAGAACTTCGAACGCGTCGAACCGGGCGTCCCGTTCGCCTCGGCCGATGGCGAGGAACGCGTGGCCGAGGAGGCGTTCTATCCGATCCTGATGTCAGCGGAGGGCTACGAGGACGTGTTCGGGTACGCTGGCGAGCGCGTGGGACGGCTAGCGGATATCGAGAGCGATCAGGACGAGTCCTCGCGCGGCGCGAGTTCGACGAGCGTGAGGTCGCGGTCCAGCATACAGTAGTCGTGGGGCGGGTCGCCGAGTACCTCGTCGATCCGGTACTCGGCGTCGAAGTCGACGCCGTCGGGGACGCAGTAGCTGTGACTCGGACAGTCGGTGTACGGACACGAACCGGCGAGTTTCGCCTTGCTGCCGGCGTAGGCTACCTTCGAGGGGACGTTCGCGGGGACGGGCGCGGCTTCGACCTCGACGGCGCGGACGCCGCTGTCGTGGACGGCGCAGTCGAGCGTCTGGGCGTTCTCGCGGACGTCCGTGATCCGGTATCGGGTTCCCGGCGAGAGGTCGAGACACTGACTGCGATACGGACAGCCGTCGCACGCGCTGGATTCGCCACGGAAGACGAACTCGCGGCCGACTTCGGCGAGGCGTGTCCCGATGAGCGTGACCTCTGACATGGAGGGGCGTTCTCGGCCCGGGTGGTTAAGCCTCGCGACCGACGAGTTCGTCGAGGCGGTCGAAGTAGTCCTCGCGGGGGACCTGATAGGCCGCGCGGTAGTCGATATCCCCCGTCGCGAACGCGCGGGCGAGGTCGAGGGCCGCGTCGATGCCCGCTTCGCGGGTGTCGGCCGTCTCGACGCGCGCGTCGACCTCCGGTTCGAGAAACAGCGTGATCGTCCAGCCGTCGGCCCGACTGGCGCCGGGGCGGCGCCGGGGCGAGCCGGGTGAGAGATAGATCGTCGGCAGGCAGGGGGCCGGAAACTGTTCGGTGTCGAACACGTCCGGGCGGTAGGCGAGGATCGCTCGACCGCCGGTCTCCTCGTGCCAGACCGTCCACCCGCCCGGAAGGTCGTCGAAGCTCATGCGTCGACCCTCGGCACGGCGGCCCTATAGTCTGTGCGTCGTCGACGCGACGTGCGCCGTCGGGCGTCGGGTCCCTAACCGTTCGTACCCGCTCCGAACGGCCGGCGTACCGCCTGGAACCGACTCACGGCAGCGGAATCGATCGGATCGGGATCAGCGCGATCATCGGCCGTATCGGGAGAAGGCTTATGTATGTGTACTACTGACAGTGTTTATAGTCTCGGTTACCAGCGGACCGAGTAGCCGTCAGTCGAACGCCCCGCCCCTCGGAGACTCCCACGACGACGATCCCGCGGTCAGGCACGCAGTGTGGTGCGTGTTGCCACACGACGCGATGATCAGGGGAGCGGTCGTTTCGGCGGTTCTCGGGCCCGAGACTCCGATGAGACAATGACGAAGGAAACCCTCGAAGACCTCAGCCAGCATTACAAGGAATCGGTTCCGGCGGACCTCCGCGAAGCGAAGCGCTTCGACTGGTATCTGGACGAGGTGTACGACGATCCGCGGATCGCTCGCAACTCCCACCAGCGCGTCGCCGACATGTTCGACTACTACGGGACGGAGTACGACGAAGATGCCGGCGTCGTCGAGTACCTCATGGCTTCCGAAGACCCGTTACACGACGGCGAGAACACCTTCTACGGCCGCGAGGTCCACGAATCGATCCACGAGTTCGTCAACAAGGTGAAAAGCGGTGCCCGGGGGCTCGGCCCGGAGAAACGCATCAAACTGTTGCTCGGCCCCGTCGGCTCCGGCAAGTCGCATTTCGACTGGATGGTCCGGCGGTACTTCGAAGACTACACCATGAGCGACGAGGGGCGGATGTACACCTTCCGGTGGACCAACCTCTGTGACATCGTCCGCGACCAGGACCCGGCGGACGACACCGTCGTCTCGCCGATGAATCAGGACCCCCTCGTCCTCCTCCCGCAGGAACAGCGCGACCGGGTCCTGGAACGACTGAACGACGCCCTCGATGCGCCCTACACCGTCCGCAACGAGCAGTCGCTCGACCCCGCGAGCGAGTTCTACATGGATCGTCTGCTGGCCCACTACGACGACGACCTGAAAGCCGTCCTCGACAACCACGTCGAAATCGTCCGTCTCGTCGCCTCGGAGAACAAGCGCCAGTGTATCGAGACGTTCGAACCGAAGGACAAGAAGAACCAGGACGAAACCGAGTTGACGGGCGACGTCAACTACTCGAAAATCGCCATCTACGGCGAGAGCGATCCGCGGGCGTTCGACTACTCCGGCGCCTTCTGTAACGCCAACCGCGGGCTGTTCAGCGGCGAGGAACTGCTGAAACTCCAGCGGGAGTTCCTCTACGACTTCCTGCACGCCTCCCAGGAGCAGACGATCAAGCCCAAGAACAACCCCCGGATCGACATCGACCAGGTGATCGTCGGACGGACCAACATGCCCGAGTACCGGGACAAGAAGGGCGACGAGAAGATGGAGGCGTTCAACGACAGGACGAAACGCATCGACTTCCCGTACGTCCTCGAATACTCGGAAGAGGCCGAAATCTACCGAAAGATGCTCCGGAATGCGGACGTGCCCGACATGCACATCGAACCCCACGCGATGGAGATGGCGGGCCTGTTCGGCGTCCTCACCCGCATCACGGAGCCGAACGGCGAGAACGTCACGCTCGTCCAGAAGGCCAAGGCCTACAACGGCGAAATCGACGAGGCCGACGACGTGGACGTGAAGAAACTGCGCGAGGAGGGGGAGGGGAACGCCGACATCGCCGAGGGGATGGACGGCGTCTCCGCGCGGTTCATCGGCGACGAAATCGCCGAGGCGATCATGGACGCCACCCACCGCGGACGCGCCTACCTCTCGCCGCTCTCGGTGTTCACCCACTTCGAGCGCAACCTCGAGAACCACGGGTCGATCCCCGAGGAGAACGTCGACCGCTACCACCGCTACCTCGAACTCGTGCGCGAGGAGTACAAGGAGCGCGCCATCGAGGACGTGCGCCACGCGCTGGCCTACGACGTGGACGAGATCCAGCGCCAGGGCGAGAAGTACATGGATCACGTCATGGCGTACATCGACGACGCCACCGTGACCGACGAACTCACCGGGCGGGAGCAGGAACCGGACGAGACGTTCCTGCGATCCGTCGAGGAGAAGTTGGAGATTCCGAGCGACCGGAAGGACGACTTCCGGCAGGAAGTCTCCAACTGGGTCAGCCGCCGCGCCCGCGAGGGTGAAGGGTTCGATCCGCAGGACAACGACCGCCTGCGCCGCGCCCTGGAGCGCAAACTCTGGGAGGACAAGAAACACAACATCAACTTCTCGGCGCTGGTGTCGGCGAACGAACTCGACGACGACGAGCGGAGCGCGTGGGTCGACGCATTGATCGAACAGGGCTACTCGCGCGAGGGTGCCCAGGAAGTCCTCGAGTTCGCCGGCGCGGAGGTCGCAAAGAGCGAACTGGAAGGCTAGGATGACGAACGACTACATCCGGGCCGGCGACGAGGAACTCTCCGGCGCGTACGAGGAACCGATGAGCCTCGAAGCGTACGTCGAGCGGGCGTTCGAGCGGCCATCGATCGCCTCCCACGCCCCGAAGTACCTGCTCGAAGCCATCGAGTCGATGGGGACGCGGACGGTGATCGAGGAGGGCGAGGAACGCGAGCGCTACCGCTTCTTCGACGACCCCGCCAACGACGGCGAACACGCCATCCTCGGCAACACCGACGTGTTGAACGGCTTCGTCGACGACCTCCGGACCATCGCCGCGGACCGGGGCAAACGCGAGAAGATCATCTGGTTCGACGGCCCGACGGCGACGGGGAAGTCCGAACTCAAGCGGTGTCTCATCAACGGGCTGCGGGAGTACTCGAAGACCGAGGCGGGGCGGCGCTACACGGTCGAGTGGAACGTCGCTAGTGCGACCGAAGAGCGGGGGTTGAGCTACGGCGACGGGATCGACCGCGAGGACGACTGGTACGAGAGCCCCGTCCAGTCGCATCCGCTCTCCGTGTTCCCCGATGGCGTCCGATCGACCATCCTGGCCGACCTGAACGGGGACGACCACGTCCCGACGCGGGTCGACGCCGACCTCGACCCGTTCTGTCGTGAGGCGTACGACATCCTCGAGGAGCGCTATCGGCGGAACGGGGGGACGAACCTGTTTTCCGCCATCACGGACCCGCGTCACCTCCGCGTGAAAAACTACGTCGTCGACGTGGGGACGGGGATCGGCGTCCTCCACTCGGAGGACGACGGCACGCCCAAGGAGCGACTGGTCGGCTCCTGGATGCCGGGGATGCTCCGCGAACTCGATTCGCGGGGCCGAAAGAATCCGCAGGCGTTCTCCTACGACGGCGTCCTCTCGCAGGGCAACGGCCTGTTGACCATCGTCGAGGACGCCGCCCAGCACGCCGACCTGCTGCGCAAACTCCTGAACGTGCCCGACGAGGGCCGCGTCAAACTGGACAAGGGGATCGGGATGGACATCGACACGCAACTGCTCATCATCTCGAACCCCGACCTCGACGTGGAACTCGACCAGTACGCGGACCGCAACGGGCGCGACCCGCTGAAGGCGCTGAAGCGCCGCCTGGACAAACACGAGTTCGGCTACCTCACCAACCTCTCGCTGGAGGCGGAGCTGATCCGCCGCGAACTGACGAGCGAGACGGCCGTCTGGGAGGCGGAGGGGTACGCCGACCTCGAAGCACGGGTTCGCGAAGGGCTGACGCTGTCGATGCGCGACGGCCGCGGCGGCGTCGTCGAGCGGGAACTCGCCCCCCACACCGTCGAGGCGGCGGCGCTGTACAGCGTCGTCTCCCGACTGGACGGCGAGGACACGCCGGGCAACCGAGGGCTGGTCGAGAAGGCGCTCCTGTTCGATCAAGGCTACCTGCAGGAGGGCGACGAACGAGTCGAGGCCGACGAGTTCGACTTCGACGGCGACGACGGCAGTCACGGGATTCCCGTCACGTACACGCGCGACGTGATCGCAGATCTGCTCCAGGCCGACGCCGACCGGCAGCATCCCGACCTGTCGGTCGAGCGCGTCGTCATGCCCGACGACGTCCTCGACGCGATGGCCGAGGGCCTCTCGGAGGCGCCGGTCTTCTCCCGTGCCGAGGCCGCGGAGTACGAGAACCGCCTCGCGGTCGTCAAGAGCCACGTCTACGACCGGCAGGAGGCGGACGTGCTCGACGCGCTGTTGGCCGAGAAAGGCGTCGACGAGGCGACGGTCGCGGAGTACGTCGAGCACGTCTTCGCGTGGGCGAACGACGATCAGGTCGACACCGACCGCGGCCCCGTCGACCCCGACCCCCTCCTGATGAAGGTGTTCGAGACGGAGCATCTGGGCCGGTTCGGCGGGGACGCCTACAGCGGGGGCGACCCCGCCGAGCGCGTCGAGGAGTTCCGCCGCGAGAAGGTCATCACGGCCATCAACCGCTACGCCTGGGAGAACCGCGACGAGGACTTCGCCATCGAGGACGTCGACGTGTCCGAGATTCCGGTCATTCGGGCCGTCCTCGACGCCCACGACTGGGGCGACGTGAAACGGCTGTTCGAGGAGTTCGATCCGGCGCAGTGGACGGACCCGCCCTCGGGGACGGAGACGGAGCGGTGCAAGGAGCGGACGATCGAGCACCTGCAAGCGCAGGGGTACTCCCCGGCATCGGCCGAACTGACCAGCCGCAAGGTGATGCGGGAGGTGAGCTACCGATGGGACTGAGAGAGGACCTCGACCGATTCCGCGAGGTTGGCGAACGGCGCCGGGAAGACCTGAAGGAGTTCATCCGCTACGGCGACCTCGGGGGGAGCGACCCCGACAGCATCCAGGTGCCGATCAAGGTGGTCGACCTGCCGGAGTTCGCCTACGACCCGCGTGACCGCGGCGGCGTCGGCCAGGGAGGGGACGGCACGCCGGACGTGGGCCAGCCGGTCGGCCCGCCCCAACCCGCCGACGACGGCGACGGTGACGAGGACGGCGACCCCGGCGACGAAGCGGGCGAGCACGAGTACTACGAGATGGACCCCGAGGAGTTCGCCGAAGAACTCGACGAGGAACTCGGTCTCGACCTCGAACCAAAGGGGAAGGAAGTCGTCGAGGAGGTGGAGGGCGATTTCACCGAACTCACCCGCGCCGGACCGAACAGCACGCTCGACTTCGAGCGCCTGTTCAAGCAGGGTCTCAAGCGCAAGCTGGCGATGGACTTCGACGAGGAGTTCGTCCGCGAGGCGATGCGGGTCGCCGGGGCGACGCCGGACGAGGTGTTCCGCTGGTGTCGCGGGGAGCACATCCTCGTCTCGCGCGCGTGGATCGAGGACCAGTGGGACTCGATTCCCGACGCGGAACGCGGGCGGTGGGAGAGCTTCGAGGAGATGGTCGAGAACGTCGAACGGGAGACGACGCTCGAACGCATCCGGCGCGAGGGGATCCGCGAGGTCCCCTTCCGCCGCGAGGACGAGCGCTACCGCCATCCCGAAGTGATCGAGAAGACCGAGAAGAACGTCGTCGTCGTGAACATCCGAGACGTCTCCGGCAGTATGCGCGAGCAGAAGCGCGAACTCGTCGAGCGCACGTTCACCCCGCTCGACTGGTATCTCACCGGCAAGTACGACCGCGCGGAGTTCGTCTACATCGCCCACGACGCGGAGGCGTGGGAGGTGGACCGCGAGGACTTCTTCGGCATCCGGTCGGGCGGCGGCACGCGCATCTCCTCGGCGTACGAACTCGCCGCGAGGATTCTGGAGGAACGGTATCCGTGGGCGGAGTGGAACCGCTACGTCTTCGCCGCGGGCGACAGCGAGAACTCCAGCAACGACACCCGCGAGAACGTCGTGCCGCTGATGGAGTCGATTCCGGCGAACCTCCACGCCTACGTGGAGACGCAGCCGGGCGGGACGGCGATCAACGCCACCCACGCCGAGGAAGTGGAGCGGGCGTTCGACGGAAGCGACGGCGTCGTCGTCGCCTACGTCTCCGACCCCGCGGACGTGACCACGGCCATCTACGAGATTCTGAGCACGGAGGACGACGAATGAGAGACGACCGCATCGACGCACGGAAGGAAGCGACGCGCCTCGCCGAACCGGTCGAGGAGGCGGCGAATCTGGCCCGGAAACTCGGGCTCGACCCGTACCCGGTCAACTACTGGATCGTCGATCACGACGAGATGAACGAACTCATCGCCTACGGCGGGTTTCAGCGGCGCTACCCGCACTGGCGGTGGGGGATGGCGTACGACCGCCAGCGCAAGCAGGACCGGTTCGGCATGGGCAAGGCGTTCGAAATCGTCAACAACGACAACCCCTCCCACGCCTTCCTGCAGGAGTCGAACTCGCTGGCCGACCAGAAGGCGGTCATCACGCACGTCGAGGCCCACGCGGACTTCTTCGCCAACAACGAGTGGTTCGGCCTGTTCGGCGACGGACAGGGCGAGGACCGGTCCGACCTCGACGCCGCGGCCATGCTCGAACGGCACGCCGAGACGATCAAAGGGTACGCCGAGGACCCCGAGATCGACCGCGACGAGGTGGAGCGGTTCATCGACGCCGTGCTCTGTCTGGAGGATACGATCGATCAACACCGGGCGTTCGCCCGCGCTGGCGACCGGCGGGAGCGGGACGGGCCGCCCGACCTCCGGGAGCGACTGGACGAACTCGACGTCTCCGACGACGTGCGCCGGCAGGCCTTCGACGAGGAGTGGCTGGACGAACTCGCCGAAGCGGAGCGAGCGGAGGCGCGACTCGAAGACCCCCACAACGACGTACTCGCCTTCCTCATGGAGTACGGGCGACAGTACGACGAGGAGACTGGGAAGGCCGTCGAGTTCGAACCGTGGCAGAAGGATGTGCTCGAAATCCTTCGCACGGAGGCGTACTACTTCGCGGGGCAGAAGATGACGAAGGTACTCAACGAGGGGTGGGCAAGCTACTGGGAGTCGCTGATGATGGGCGACGAGAACTTCGCTGCCGACGACGAGTTCGTCACCTACGCCGACCACATGGCCCGCGTCCTCGGCTCACCCGGACTCAACCCCTACAAACTCGGGATGGAGCTGTGGCAACACGTCGAGAACGTCACCAACCGCCGGGAGGTGGCCGACAAACTGCTCCGGGTGGAGGGGATCACCTGGCGGAACTTCCACGACGTGGTCGACTTCGAGGAGGTGGCTGACCTGCTGGCCCCGGACCCCGCCATCGCGTCGATCACTCCCGAGACGCTCGGGGATCTCGATCCCGACGACCCGCGGGTGGACGCCGAAGCGCTGGCGCAGGCACTCGACGGAAAGCTCGACGTGTCGGCGTATCCGTGGAAGGTGCTCACCACCGAAGGGCTGGCCGAGCGCCACTTCTCGCTGTGCAAGCCCCAGAACCGCGGCTTCCTCCGTCGCATCCGGCGATCGGAACTCGAACGGCTGTCGCGGTACATGTTCGACGACGCGAAGTACGGGACCGTCGCCGACGCCGTCGCCGACGTGGACTACGGCGTGGGCTGGCGGCGGATGCGCGAACTCCGCGAGAGCCACAACGACGTGACCTTCATCGACGCCTTCCTCTCCGAGGAGTTCGTGAAAGAGAACGACTACTTCACCTACGAGTTCTCGCAGGCGACCGGCGACTTCCGCGTCGCCTCGGACGACCCCGAGGACGTGAAAAAGAAGCTCCTGCTCCAGTTCACCAACTTCGGCAAACCCACCGTCGCGGTGTACGACGGCAACTTCGGCAACCGCAGTGAACTGTTGCTCGGCCACCAGTACAACGGCATCAGCCTCGACGTCGAACAGGCCAAGCGTGTGCTCGAACGCGCCTACGACCTCTGGGGGCGGCCGGTCAACCTGATGACCATCGTCAAAGAGTACGACGAACACGAACTGGAGATTGCGCGGCGGCGGAACCGCGAGCCGACGCCGACCGAGGCGGGCAAGCGCATCCGGTACGACGGTGAGCGGTTCGAGACACACGACCTCGATCCCGAACTGGAGGAGCGGATCGCCGCCAACGATATCGACTACGACACGAAACCGGACGACTGGCTGGCCTGAGCGCTCAGTCGTCCGGGGCGTCGATGGGCGCGTCGTCGCCGCCGATGTGGTTTCGGCGCGCGAGATGCGAGTGGACGGCCGCGAAAGCGCCGAACAGGAGGGTGACAGTCCCGGCGAGGACAAGGTCCGGCAGGGCGGAGAAGGGGAACACGTCGAGCCACGCCGCGGCGATGAACAGCGAGACGATCACCGACAGGCCGAGGTAGAAGTCACACCACGGTACGTCGTGTTCGCCGACGAGTTCGAGATAGATATCGAGGTCGTGCGCCCGGTCCGCGAGGGTGATCGTCCCCTCGTCCCGGTCGTAGGCGACGATACCGGCGTCGTCGAGTTTCGGGAGGTGCGTCTGGTGGAGCGAGGTGTAGACCCGCTTGCGCTGTTTGTACTCCAGATCGGGGACCTCCACGTCGTTCTCCCACGCCGCGATCCGTTCGGCGAGGTCGCGCAGGGACACCGGACCCGGCTCCCGATCGAGATAGTAGAGCACGTACCGCCGCCGCTGGTTGCTCAACATCGAGAAGATCGTATCTTTCGACAGTCGCTCCGGCGGGGTGTCGTCGTCGCGGGAGCGGGAGCGTTGGGTCGACATGGGATGCGTGAAATTACGGCGCTCGACGGCCGTGTCGCGATACCGAAACCGTCCATCCGGAGCGGTCGCCGCCGTGGCGGCAGGCCCACGAGGCCCGGGGCGCTCCGATCGTATGCGTGGACAGTGCTCCGTCCGTCCGGATCATAAAGTCATGCCTTTCGGACTATAGTTAAATCTAATGACACAATACCGGTCAGGGATTTGAACCACGCGAAACGCTCGCTTGCGCTCGCGTTTCTCTAGTTCAAATCCCTTCCCTGCGCGTGCTTTCTTCACTCACTCCGTTCGTTCAGAATCATGCTCGGTCAGGGATTTGAACCCTGGTCGTCGGCTCGAAAGGCCAACATGATTGGCCGGACTACACCAACCGAGCGCCGCATTTGCGACGAGGAGTGGCCCATTGATAAATCCGTCTTTTTTCGCTGCGGGTCGATCAGGCGACGTTCATGAACTCGAAGCGGGCGCCGCCATCGTCGCTCTCGGTGACGGTCACCGTCCACCCGTGCGCGTCCGCGATGTCCTCGACGACGCCGAGGCCGATCCCCGTCCCATCGTCGGCCGTCGAGAATCCGAATTCGAGGACGCGTTCGCGCCGATCGGCAGGGATGCCGACGCCGTCGTCCTCGACGTAGAAGCCATCGGAGCAGGGACCGACGCTGACCGAGATGTCGTCGGGGTCCGGTTCGTCGTCCGTGGACCCGTGTTCCACGCTGTCGTCGGCCTGCGGCCGACTGCTCGTGGAGCCGTGCTCCACGCTGTCACCGGCCTCCGGCCGGTTGCCCGTCGAACCGTGTTCCACACTATTCCGAAACAAGTTCTCGAACAGTTGCCGGAGTCGTGAACGGTCGCCACGGACGGTGAGGTCGAGGTCGATAGCCAGCGTGGCGTCCCGGGTGGCGACCTGCTCCCAGGCGTCGGCCACGACCCGCCCGAGATCCAGCTCCGTCGGATCGTCGACGGCTCGCCCCGCCCGCGCCAGCGTCAGCACTTCGTCGACGATGGTCCGCATCCGGTCGTGGGAGGCTTCGATTTTCGCGATCGCCTCACTCTCGCAGTCCTCGCTGACGACGTCGAGCCACCCGTCGGCGACGTTGAGCGGGTTCCGGAGGTCGTGTGAGACCAGCGTCGCGAACTTCTCGAGGCGGTCGTTCTGGCGGCGGAGCTCCTCCGTCACCAGCTTGCGTTCGAGCGCGACGCTCACCCACCGACCCATCAGGTCGACGAGCGTGATCTCCCAGTCCGAGAACGGCTCGATCCGTCGATCGTCGTCGTAGAAACAGAACGTCCCGTACACCTCGTCGTCGACGAACACCGGCGTGCCGAGATAGCATGTGATCCCCCACTTTCGGTTGCCCGCACGCTTCGCGAGGTCCGGCGCCTCCTCGGCCATGTTCGCGAGGACGAGCGTCTCCTCGGTGAGGACGACCCGCTCGCAGCTCGTCGCCGACAGGTCGACGGTGTCGCCGGCCGTCACGTCGCTCGGCGAACGGACCACCTCGAAGACGTACTCCTCGTCCTGCACGCGCGAGAGCGTCCCGTGGGACGTGCCGAGGGCGCGCTGGCCGATCCGGAGGAGGTCGTCGACTCGCTCCTCGAAGCTAGCGTCGCGGTCGGCGATCGTATCGTACATCTCCCGCAACACGGCCTCGCGGTTTTCGAGGCGCTCGCGGCGGCGGCGACGCTCCGTCACGTCGCGAAAGCAGACGGTCAACCCCGTCTCCGAGGGGTAAACCCGAACCTCGAACCACACGTCGAGCGGGTCGTAGTAGTCGTCGAACGCGGTCTGCTCCCCCGTTCGCAACGCCTCGCGGTACTGCTCCTCGAACGTCGTGTCCCGAGCCTCGGGCAAGAGATCCCAGATGTTCCGCCCGACGAGTTCGTCGGTCGTGAGCGTCTCGGCGGCGGCGTTGCAGATGACCGCTCGGGCCGTCTCGTTCAGATACGTGAACTGCCAGTCGGTGTCGAGGCCGAAGACGCCGTCAGTCATGCGGTCGAGGAGTCGCTCGAGATGCGGCGACTCGGCGGCACCGTCGTCTCGCTCGTCAGTCATCTTCCGCCACCGACAGCACGTTCATTAACTCACATCTGAGTGACCGGGAAGGAAAAGCGCATCGCCGGTGGCTGACGTCCCCGTCAGGGAGCGGTGACGGCGAACGTCGTCGACACGTGGTTAGAGACGCGGTGGAGCTGGAGTTCACCGATGGCCACCGTCGCCGTCAGCTCGCCGGACGGCCAGTCGGTCGTGTCGAACGTCATCGCGTCCTCCCACGTGTAGAGACCCGCCGACTCGACGGATCGGTCGATATCCCGCGATCGGCGGACGACCAGCTCGTCGCCGTCGAGGACGTCGACACCCTCCTTGAGGTTGATCGTCCCATCCGGGACACGCAGCCGGTAGCGGTAGGCGACCACGGCCGGCTGGCCGCGGCGGACGCTCTCGATCCGATTGGCGCTCAGGTCGCCCGACTCCGACCACGTCGACACGAGGGCTACGTCGAGCAACTGCGGCTCGTACCGCCGCTCCGGCGGCATCCGCGTCGGGAGCGGCGTCGTCGTCGGCGTCTCCGCGCTCGTGTCCGTCGCCGTCGGCGTTGCCGTCGCCCCGTCGGCCGACTCGCCGGGGTCCGAGGAGCCACACCCCGCGAAGCCGGAGAGACAGGCCCCCGCGGCCACGAGCAACGCGCGTCGATCCATGGCATCCGGTGTGGGAGTTGCGGCCAAAAAGGTTCGTCATATCGCTCCGGCGTCGCGGCTCGTTGGCGCACGGCTTCGCCGTTCGCGTCTCGCACCGCTCGTCGGGTGGCGTCGGAGAGATGCGCTGGCTGGGATTCGAACCTAGGTTAGTATCTTCATCGCCGGCACTGACACTCGTGCGAGAGCCGTGCGAAGTTCTTGACGTAGTCGTGGAGCATCACCGCTAGCTCGAACATCGCATCAGCCTGTTGAGTGGCGGCCACCGTATCGCGATAGTATGCCGCCGCTCGGTTGTCTCGATAGAGCTGTTTCATCCGTCGGCCGGTCTCCTCGGAGATGAGAGCGAGCTCTCCCCCTCGATTGTAAGCTCGGTCGTGCCCTTCCCGAAAGTCGTCGATCGAGTCGTTCGAGGCAGTCAATGCGTAGAACTCCAAAGTGCGTTCGATGGCTGCGAACGCCATCTCGATGACGCTCGTGTGATAGCCATTATGCTCGCGAAGTAGTCGGCAGGCGTCGAGCAATCGGCATGCCTTCCGAAGCTGAATCACGTCGGAGTCGTGATCGTCCGGATCGAGACCGTCCTCGTATTCCGGGACACCCAGCAACCCGTTGAATGCGTCCTCTGCGCGGGCGACCGCCTCCACGAGCGCATCCGGCTCGTCAGGCATCGCTCAGAACCTCTGTCTTGAGGGATTGTAGCTCGTCGCTATCCACGAGGGTGATGGCGTCAGTAAACACGTCTTCGAGGCGGTCACCATGACTGCGTGTCGATTCCGGCGATTCAACGAGAATCTGGAACTCGTACCGGCCGCTGTCGAACCGCTCCTGCCCGAGTTCCGTCGCGAGTTCGTTAGCGCGGTGTTGTTCCGAGCGATCTGCCGTGAGTACCCAGAGATCGATATCGCTCTGCCGGTCGGCCTGCCCGCGAGCGACACTCCCAAACACGAGCACGCCCAGAATTTCATCGAGCACCTCACGAAGTTCGTCGAGGGCGGCTCTGACAGGTGGGTGGAACTCAGGTTGCGGAATCCGTAGGACGGGATCGCCGGGCTTGGTCACCCGTCGGCGGTTGATACCCACGAGCCGGCGATTCCCTTCGGCGCTCACGTCGACGATGCCGTTCGGCTCCAGTACGTCGACCGCCCGCTTTACCGACTGTGTCGCATTATCGGTGAGTCGAGACAGTTCTCGAATCGTGAACTGGTCGTACGAATTATCAAGGAGCAATCGAAGGATGTCGTTCGTGGCCTTATGTCGGAACAGGTCCGGTTCGGGAGCGGGTATCGGAAGTCCAATCGTGGCCTGTTCTCTCCGCTCGCCGACGATATTCTGTTCCGTCATACGGTACGTGTACCGTCTAACGGTACAATAGTCTTCCGTGGGCACCAGCACTGCAGAAGTTCTTCGTCAGAGACGGTCACTCGTTCCCCCATATCTACTTTTGACTCCGCGTCGCGCCTCGCTGTTCACTCCACTCCCTGTCAAATCCACAGGGACGATTGTTCCCTCACGGCTCACTCGTCGCTTCGCTCCTCGTTCGCAGTGTTCGGGAAAAATGCGCTGGCTGGGATGTTGAACCGAAACCGGACGTGCTCGCTCACTCCGTTCGCTGCGCGCGACCGGTAGGATTCAAATCCCGAGGGGACGATTTCGCCTCGCAACGCGACTCGCTGGCTCACGGCTCCGCCGTTCGCCGTCCCGAGATGCTCACGTCGTTCGCATCTCGCCGTCGCTCGTCGGTTGGCGTCGGCAGAAATGCGCTGGCTGGGATTTGAACCCAGGTTGTGACCATGGCAAGGTGCGCTCCGCGCAATCGCGGAGACTCGCCGGATAGCGGCCACACTTGCCGGGAACGCCCTCTCCCGTTGTCAAACTCACCAAAGCACTACACCTACATAAATACTCTCTACTCACCAAACACGGTATTCTCGCTACAAAATACACCACCAGACTACCCGAGCCACGCCCGTCGGGTTACTGGCTGTTTATCTGCGGAACCCCGCCACCCTCACCGTCGATCAGTCCAAGCGTAATTCACCAGCACAAGACACTTATGTATTCCATCAGTCAATTTTCTTATGCCAATCTTGGATATGCTAACGGGGCTCAGTCCCGAGATGTTGGCAGTAGGTCTCGGTCTAATTGGTCTAATCGGACTCAAACTCCACGATAAGGCGGTGTGGTCTCAGAGTATGCCCGTCTCACAACCTCACAAGAGCAACGGGCAGATGGATACAACGCCTTGGAGGAAACTCGTTCGGAGGGTGATCGCCGTGGTAGTAGTCGGCGTTCTGCTGTTCGCACTCGTGGGCGTCAATTCTCTCCTTCCGTAAACTGCAATTATAGAGCCTATACCTTCTGATTTCTGCAATTGTCAGAACCGAATCTCGTGCGTCTGAGAGGCTTCTGACGGGTTTCCAATCGAGGCATATCTCTATGATCCCGCTCGTCGACGAGCACACAGGCCAATCTGAAGCGTGAACAATCGTGAAGGATTGCCCGGAAATGGGGTGCCAGCGGGGAGGGGGAAGGGGGGGAGATACCATCCCCGCACGGCGATTGTTATATTCCGACTAAATAAAATTTTCACTTATTCGAGAATCCCATAGCGGTCAAATAGAGCTATTCTCATCCCCGCAAGCCGACTTACCATCTCCTCCCGGCCACCCACCGGGTCAAATCCCTCCGAGCGATAGTGCTTGAATGGGTGTCGAATCCAGCTCAACTCCCAATGAGCCAGCACGTCGTAACTCCCGTCGTCCTCGTTGTCAAAGAGCGTGACGTGGAGCTGTCGATGGGCGAATACGGAGGAACGCCACACCCACGACCCCTCGCTGATCCCGTCAACGTCGAACGGAGACCACGACCGAGACTTAAGGAACGCGACCGGATTACGGCGGAACCCGAGGCAACGAAGGACAGCCTCGATCTCGTCTTCCGTCATATGGAGCGTCCCGACGTACTGGAGGTTATTCGCTGGCGCTACAAACCGAACACCGAGACAACCATCAAGAGCGGGCCACGTCGTCGTGCGTAGCCACTCCCAAAAGGAATCTGCTTGATTAGACATTAGAACCTATAAGCTACCGTAATCCGCAGGCTCAGTAGCGAGATAGTCAATCATTATATACCCGTCTCCGCCGTGATCGGACGAATAATTATTCTCCCGACCAATTCCGCCAGCACCACCGCCGCCGACAGTCGTTGTTTGGCTAAGAATACGAGAACCGTAGTTCACCGCACTACCTTCACCGCCACCACCCTCGCCAGCGTGACCACCACCAGAACCGCCGCTGTACGGGTTAGTACCACCCTGACCGCCACCAGCCGAGAGAATAGTAGCAGAGTCGGTGTCCGAATTTAACCGAACCTCGGAAGAACCGCCACCGTTCCCACCATAACCCTCACCGCCGTAAGAACCTCCACCGCCGTTGTGAGCGCCCCATCCGCCGCGCCCACGAGAGGTATAAGTGACCCTACGGCCACCTTCACCAGCATACAAGTAGAGCGTTTCTCCCGGCTGAACATCAACCTCTGCAACGATTTTACCACCGGCTCGCCCGTTACCACCATCACTCCCGTCTTCTGACATAGCACCGCCGCCGCCCGCGCCCTCTACGCGGATAGTGACCTGGCCGAGTAACCCGTCCGGGGCAGTCCAATAGTATTTATTACCATTACCACCAGCAAACCCGTTCCCGAGAGTCTGTGGATTAGTAACCGCCTGAACCCCGCTTGAAGACAGGAACCGAATAGACGTAGACCACCCAACCGGAACCGTAGATGGAATAATTCCTACCCCGTTCGATGTAAGAATCCGAAGCGGCATATCCGGGTTATCCGCTACATCGTAAACGTCAACAGTTTCAGTTCCACTACCTGTTAGAATCTTAGCCGTGCCGATTTTAGCCATAGAATTTAGAGATCAGTCCGAAGCCACATTCGCCCGATAGTCCCAGAAGTAACGTCGCTCGTTCTGGTTTCAATAACAAAGCCGTCGTTACCTGTCGGTCGGTAATACCTACTGTCGTGGTTGTGAGAGTCAGAAGCGTAGCGAGAATCCGCCGCCGACTTCGTGTAGTATCGTCCGTCGTGGGTGTGTCCCGACGACGCGAAGTTAGAGTCAGCCTGCGAGGTCGTGTACGCCCCAACCTGTGAAGCCGTCACGTTGTGCGGATTCGTCGTATCGTTCAAGTGGTTTGTAACGCCTGACTCGGACGCCACGTTGAACGAAAGGTGAGACTCGTCGACGGTGCCTGGTGCGTCAGCAATCGCCCCAACCTGCGCCGCCGTCACCGAGTGCGGATTCGTCGTGTCGGCGGTGTGGGCGTCGAGTTCCGCCTTAGACCCGACCCGCTTCCATCCGGCGTAGTCGGTGTCATAGATTTTCAGCACATCATTAGTCGTATCCCACCAGAGCTCGCCGTCGGTCGGAGAACTCGGGGCGGTTGCGCTCTTTGAGGAATCCAGCCGAGCGTTCGTCAGATCAATGAGGTGGAGAATCGACTCAATCGAGTGGTACATCGCAAAGTTGTCGTACTCCTCAATCGGCGGGACTTGGTAGGTGTAGGAGTAGCCGCTCGGGTATGCCGCACCGGAGTCACCCCACGATTGCAGAAGCGTAGTGTAGTTCGTCATTTAGTGAAAGAGAGAGATAGTAGTCGTTGTCAGTCCGTCAGAAGGCCAGAGTAGGTTCCGCCCTCGCCTGTGGCGGAACCGCCGTCGAGGTGGTCGTAGCCTTTCGTCGTGTCGTAGGTTCCAGCCAGATAATCTGCCTCGCTGATATACTTCAGCGTCCCTGTCAGCGTCGACGTAATTCGGTAGGAGGCGGCAAGCTGGCTCTCCAGCGTCGAAATAAAGTCTGACGTAGAGACGGACAACGTATCCAGCGCAGATTCGGGGATAGAGAGATTCAACACTCCCGGCTCAGAGGTATCAGTAATCGTCAACACGGACTCGTCGACGCCGAGAAGCGTTGACGCCGAGGAGAGAATATCGTTTTTCGTGCCCTCAGAGGTGAGCGCCTGATATGTAGAGATAATACGGATTCGGTACGTTTCCTTCGACTCGTTTGCTCGGTGATTCACGTCGACGAGCTCAGCGAGCTTTTCCAGAGCCGCCAGCGTATCGGCGTGCTGAACCGTGCTTTCAGAGTCTATGGTATCCAGATCGGCGTCGAGGCGGTCAAACGACTTCCCGAACGCGAGCATCAAGTCGCGGTTCGTGGAGTTCTCAGCCGTATTTAGCCAGAACGGAATCCCTGTCAGAAGCTTCTCGCCGTTACTCAGGCTCACGGCGTCACCACCGCCGTCGTGAACGTGATAGAGCCGTTAGTCGCGTCAGCCGTTGCCTTCTGCCCGTTCGTAATGTCGATGTTAGTAGTCCCCGTCGGACTCGCACTCGTCCCCACGCCAAGCGAATCAATGTCGTAGACGCCGGTCACGTCGCGGATCGCGTACTCCACGGAGCCGTAGATCACATCGGAGCCCACGGAGAGCCGACCATCATCGGTGTTCCCCGACGACAGTACGCCACCGATGTACCGCACAATAGAATCGCGCACCTCGTCGTCACCCGCGTACTCATCCGTCACCGTCATATCAACGTCGACATAGATTTGGACGCCGGTTGGGAGGGAGAACGAGATCGTTTCAGTCTGCCCGTTAATCAGCTTCGCCGTCCCTGTTTTTGACGTACCATAGTATCCACCAACCGAGGTGTCTCCAGCGGCCTTCGTATCGGAGATTGCCTGCGCCAGCCGATTGATAACCGCCGTCTCGTCGGGGGCTTCCACGACCAGCTCAAACGAGTGTCCGGGCTGACCGTCGCCGTTGTCCACGTTCGAGTCATTGATGAAGATGGTAACACTCGTCACATCGTCGTCGTCCATCATTGCAGAGAGTAAGGCGGAAGCGGAGGCTCGGGAACCCGACGAGAGGTTATCCTTTGCCCTCTCGCGGAGCTCGGTGTCGTTCTCTCGGTCGCGTCCACCAGCCGTCTCGCTCGCGTTTGTGACTTCCTCGACTCCACTAATGTTAGAGCGAAGGACGCTGATAGCCGCAGGGCCGACATTACCGCGCACCCCTCCGGTTCGTGCTTTTACAGCTACGTCGACCGAAGTATCGCCAGTAGAGAGAGTCGCACTCTCCGCCGTGACGAACACCACCGGATCGTTGCCGCCGGTCTGTACCTCCGCCCCTGCTGGAATCGGGTAGTCCTGCGAGGCCGCCGAAGCCCGCGAGAACGTTACCGTCCCCTCGGCCCTCACCGCCTTCCGCCGTGATACACCGATAAGTGCCGCCAGAAGATCGAGCGCCTGTCCCTCGGCGTGGTCAATTTGGGCGCTATCGAGAACGAGAGCCGCCGTCTGCTGTGCTTCAACGAGCCGTTCAGCGATGGGCCGATATACCGACCGGAGAACCGAAGCGACACCCGGCGGAAGGTCGTCTCCCGCTTGCGCCTCGAAATCGTTGACCATCGCCTCCAGAACGGCGTCTACGCTATCCGGCTGAAGTCTGCCGTCTACTAAGGTTGCCATAAGAAGGGTCAGTTATTCGCGTCAAACGCGAAGGTCTCGCCCGTATCGTACACCACCTCGACGCGGGCCACGTCGGGGTCAGTCGGGGAGAAATCTACCCGAAGACTGTCTATTTCCTCTACAAAATCCAGCGACTCGACAACGCGCCGAGCGTACAACTCGATTTTCTGAAGGATTGTCGGGCGGTCGATCTCGCCAATCACCTGCTCGAAGAACGCGATTACCGCGATTCGGAGGGCTTGCTCGTCGGCCTCTCGACCAGTTACCGTATCAACGTCCACACCGGGAATAAAGACAATATCCAGCGTGTCGTCTACTCTAATATCAATCATTGCGGGGCATCACTCGTTGTCGTACCAGAACCGCCAGCGTCCGTCCACGAGTACGACACATCGTGGGTGTGCTGGTCGAAGTCTATCCCGTCAATCACGACGTTGCCGCCGGTCACATTGACGTTACCAGTCGCATTGACGGTCAAATCGCCAGATGCGTTCAGAGAGATGTTGTGTGAACCGTCCCCCTGCGGAATAACTCGAATCTCGGTGTCCTCGTCGAACACAAACGCGAGTTCTCCTTCGCCCAAATCCGGCAGAAGCGCCGAGCCGGTCAGCGGAAAGTACGCAATCACATTGCCGTCAGAAAGCTTCTGGACGAGCACCTGCTGAGTTTCAGCCGGCGTCACAACCATACCGGGAGCGAGCTGGAGAAACGGAACACGACTCTTTTTCGCTCCTGGTCGGGGCAGAGCCACATCAACGAATACGCGACCGTCGTCGGTGTACGCCGAAGTGACGTAGCCGACTTCTGTTTTGAGTTTATCCGTCATTTGCGAGATTGGGGAACTTCTTGTAGTAATCTGCCGCGTCGATGAACTCCTCCTCCGTCGGAGAGTAGATGAACGACGACACCGAAACTGCGTCTTCAGGAACCAGCTTCCCGACATACAGCGTCAACGTCCAGCCGTCCCTCGGGTCGAATTTGTGGTGAACACCGTTGATAGAGAAGATTTCAGACGGGATTTCGTCGGCGTCGTCAGTTGAACAGCGCCGCTTGAGGCCGAACGTGAATAGGTGATCTCCCACCTGAACGTCAAACGGCGACACTTCCGCCGTCATTGAGGCAAGTGGATTCACCGTCACCGATCCGCCCTCGAAGTCGTGGATATGCCGTCGGAGCTCTCGGTCGGCAATCCGAGCCAGCGTAATCTGGTTGTCGACGCGCTCGGCGTTGACTTCTACGACACGACCCTCGCCTTCCTCCATCCACGTCGCTTCCGCACGGCCCTGAACCATACCAATCGCACCGCCCCGTTCTCCGTCTCCGTCGTGAGACCACAGAAGGCGGTACGACCCGTCGACAATAACAGTAGAGATCGGGATTGATCCCTCAGTAACGTCGTAAGAGAGCACCCGGAGAGAGTTGGGGTGCGGGGAGGCGGGAACGAGTTTGCCGCGGGCTTCAGGGTGTCCGACCGTCAGCGTCCCATCGGGCTCAATGACAGTCGTCAGCGAAAAGACCTCCTCGATTTCTCTAAGGGCCTCCGCAGGCGTTACCTCCTCGAAGACAAAGCCCCCAATTTCACTTGGAAGTCCAACCATTGACCCGACCTTATGCGTGGCGTCGAACAGCTCGTCGCCGGTCATTGACTCGAACGGAGTCCCCGGAAGGAGCGTATCAATAATGCGGGTGATGGGGCTGGTTCGCCGCACGATGTTTTGAATCGTCGACGCCGCCTTCGCCACCTTACCCGCCGTCGTCGTGTACCGCTGTTCAACGGTTGCGGCCAGCGTTTCGTCGGTGTATCTAACACCCAAAATGCAACCGTGGGGATCGACCGATGCCTGAAGCACCTTTTCAATCGCTTCCCCGAGGGTAATACGGGGGAAGTCGCCGGATAGGACGCCACGAGTCAATACCGTTCTCACGTCCTTCAGACGCGCCGTAGCGCTGTCCGTCCCGAGAGTGAGGGATTCTCCGTCGATCACCAAGCGGGCCAGCACGGTGTCTCCCACGACGATTTCAGCGGGTTGCGGGTGAACACCGAGCTCAATCGCTTCATCGAGAAGTTCTCCAGCTTCGGCGGTAAACTCCACCGTCGCGTAATCGAGCTTCCCAATGTCGCTTTTGTAATCCAATTTTGCGGGCCGAAGGCGAATCCCATAGAGAGGGAACCGCACTTCAACGATGCCCGTCAGACGACACGCACTCATTTGAGCTCGCCGCTGAGAATTAGATTGTCAATGTAGTCGAGATCGTACCCGGCTACACCAGCGTCAAGAATACCAGAGTTGCGAGAACCGCCATCTTCGTCGAGGCCGGTGGAGACGAGCGTGAGCCTGTACGAATACGTATCAGCCGCAATACGCTCATACTCTCCGTCGAGGATTTGCACCTCGCCAGACCACTCATCGGCCACCAAATCGAGATTTCCAGACTCGTCGAGAAGGGCGTCAATCGCGGGCTTCTCGTATTGTAAGATAACGCCGTTCAAGTCAATCTCGCGGTTCTTTGAGCCAATATCGGCCACGTCCTCGCCCTCACAGTAACCAGCCTGCCGGGACTTGCGACGCTCCTTCCGCACTACCACCTTCTTCGGATAGATCAGCGGCGCGAAAACGACGTTCGTATTAGAAAGTTCAAATTTTTGATTAGCCATTATTGGTTCCTATCGCGGGACAGCTTTTCCCGCTCGTAGTTTTCCAGCGCGTAGACGATCTGCGAGGAGCTGAGGTTCGACCCACCGCTGATAGAGACGTTGTAGGTGTTTTGCACAGAGCCGACACCCGCCGCCGACGCCCGTCCAGGGAGTCCCGCGGAAGTGCCGGGGAAGCCGCCCACTCCGCCGCCGAAGGAGCCACCCTGCCCCATTTTTCGATGGAGGTGTTCGACGGCAAGATACGAAGCCCCGAGACTCAGGAGAGCAAGCCCCGCGGTGAGAGCCGTCACCAGAATCAGCGTATTCGTCAGCGTCAAATTCATCATTTGCGCGACGGTAATCATCTGAATCAGCCCCGCGGAGGCCGCACCAGCCGCACCCAAGACCGTCCAGAGGATGCCGGCCAGACCAGCGACCATCACGAACGCAGAGAGCAAGACCGCAGACCACCTGTTCCCGAGTAGATCAGCGAACACCGCCGCCATCTCAATGAGTGGGGACAGCACCGCGACCACCGTCGAGAAGGCCACGGACAACTCGTAAATCAACTTCAGAATCGCCACGAACGCCCGACCGAGGCGCATAATCAGTGCGGCGTTATCCGACGCCTCCGTGACGACGAATTTCAGGAAGTTGATAAGGGCGGAACCGACCGCCGGGCCGAACACGTCGGAGATATACTCGATCTCACGCCGGAAGGCCACCATCTCGGTGATCGCCGTCGACGCCCAATTCACGACACCGCCGAACGCCCGGTCAACGTAGCGCTCGAACGCCTGAAGTTGCTCAATTGCACGGACGAGCGGGAGCATCCTCTCGGGGGCGTTTTCGAGGAACTGGTCAGCGAACGGGGCGAACTGTTGAGCGACCGGCTTGAAGACACCGTAGAGTTCGCGCTTAAATTCCTGAACGGACAGCTTCGCCCGCACAAAGGATTCAGCCATCGAGTTACCCTGGCCGATCAGACCGAGACCGAGCAAGCCAGCTCCGGCGAGCGCAATCGCACCGAAGGCCGCCGCGACACCGAAGGCCGCAGTAGCCAGTACGATCATCACCGGGAGGACCGCGGAGACGAGCGCAATCCAGACGTGGTACGACGGGATCATCCGCATAAGCATCCCGCGCATCCGTCCGAACGAACGGGTCAGCTTATTTTGCGTAGCGATAGCCCGCTTACCGATGGTGCCAAGCATCCGCTGAGTCTGATGAACGCGACCGCCAGCCCGTCCGATAGAAACGAACGGTCCACCCGAGAGCGCCCCGGCCCCAGGAGCAGGACTCCCGGCCCGGCTTACGTAGATGTTCGCCACCCGGTCTCTCGCCATCCAGTTGAGGTGGCGGTTCATCCGGTCGATCTGCGCGAAGCCGTTAATGTCGACGCTGACCGATTTCTTCCGGTGTTTATTCAACCCGGTAAGCTTCCGATCCAGCTTATCGACTTGCCGAGAGAACTCGTCCTTAATGGCGACGATGATCTCTACTATATCAGTCATTTCGTTGTTTGTATTCCTCGATTAGTTGCTCCGGCGATTTGCCGGTCTTTGCGCTGGCGTTCGTGTACGAGCGGGTTTCGACACGCCGGCCACCGCCGCCGGGCTGGTAGCCGGTGTTCATCTGTGTGTTTCCGTAGTCGGAGTCCGGCGGAAGCGCCGCCTCTTTCTCCATTTCTTCTGCCCGCCGCTCAGACTCTAAGCCGAGAACGAGTCGCTGAAATGCAATCAAATCGCCCTGAGACTCTACCCCATCGAGGCCGATCCCGAGCTCAAGCGCGGAGAGAAAACTACTCGCGGTTCCTTCCGCCACGAAAACGCTTGGCGTCCATCAGGTTGCCGGTGAGCTCCATCACCTCGAAGGCCCACTCCAGCACGTAGCCACCGACCGCGTTCGCCAGAAGCGCCTCGACCATCGCCTCGTCGCCGTCCATCGCTTCCGCATCAATCCCGAGTCGAACCATCTCGTACATCAGATCAATGAAGTCAGCGTCAAACACGGCCAGATCAACGTCAGCGGTATCCTCAACCTCAGCCAGCGCCTCCTCAATGTCGCCCATTGCGTCGTCGGCCTCAATGCCGATGTGCTCCTCCAGGGCGACCATCATCGGGATGTAATCGCGGTCGGGGATGGGTTTGAAAACGAGCGTCACCGTGCCGCCGAACACTTCCACCTCTTTCTCCTCGCGGAAGCCGGACCCGCGCATCATCAGCTCGGTCAGCTTTCGGAGGGATTTCTCTGGGCGGTCGCCATCCCTATCGCTGTCGCTATCGGTCGGAAGGGTAGAATCAGTCATTTAGTATAAAGAAAATCGCAGTTGCCGCGCTATTCGCTCAGTCGAACGAGGAGCCCATCGCAATCCACTCGTAGGAAGTCTCGGCGGTCTCGCCCTCCGAGAACTCGAACCCGCGGGTGGTGACGAGAACTTCGTAGTATTCGTCTGAGGTGCCGTTCATATGCAGAACGGTGATCGTCGCCGGCTTGGGGTCGCCAACTTCTTTCCCCTCTCCGTCACGCCCGGACGGGAGTTCCGCCTCGGACTGATAGAATAGGAGTTCGTTCAGATCGAGTCGGTTGCCCTTGAGCCGCATAGAGCCGCCGTGCTCAATCATCTTCACCGAGTACCCGGACGGGAGCTTCGAGCCCGATCCGTAGTGCCGTTCAATGTCGTATTCGGAGCGCGTCTGAAGATCAGCGACGACAACTTCCTCGTTGCCGACAGAAACTACAATCTGCGCCGCCGCTTCCGTTTGTTCAGTCATAATGAGATAGAGAGAAAACCGCTAATTCAGGCGCTCACGTCGCCGCCGACGATGACCGCCTCGATGTTCCGCAGGGGCCGGGCCAGCTCGACGCCAACCGTCAGGCGAGCCTTCGTGCTGGAAATCTCCTCGACAGAGACCTCGAAGCCCGTCACCGCGTTGAGGTTCAGCAGGTTTCGCATTGCCTGAGACACTTCACCGCGAAGGGCGGAACGCGCCGCCGGGGTGTGGAGACGCCCGATGTACGGGTCGGAAATTTCCTCCACAATGAGGGTGATGTAGTCCCCAAGAAGGCGAGCGAGGCCGTGGTTGTAGGCCAGCTCGTCGGTGTTCGAGTCGTCGACACACGTCGGGTCGTTCATCATCCGCGGGCCGCGGGGACCAGCCTCAATGACGACGACCTTCGCCGCGTCGAGATCGGCCTTCTCCGTGTCCGTCGGGTTCCGCAGTAGTCCCTCGACACCAGACAGGCGCTTTCGCATACCCGACTGGTCAATGCCAATCCGACCGCGAACGCCGAGGTATGCTCCGATCAGGGATTCGCCGTCCGGGTCACGCGGGCAGTAGAGAACCTGCATATGACTGTCGTCAAACGGGTTCGTGTACGCCGACGTGTCCGTGATGTACGTGCCTGCGCCGACCACGCCAATAGTGGGCTTGAACGACGAGTTGAGTGAGCTAACAGTCGCCTGAAGCGTATTTCGAGCGTCGCTGTTCTCGTTCAGAATCCCGAGCCAGTCGATCACGTTGCCGGCTTCGCTCTGGATCGTACCGAGCGCGGTCGTGTAGTCGAGGTAGGAGTAGTCCACGGTCCCCGACGTACTCGGGGCGGCGTCGAGCTCGAACTCCGCGCTGTGAACGTTGACGTAGACCTCGCCAGAGGCCGGCGTCTTAGTCGAGGGGTCGTCGAGGGTCAGAACCACCGAGAGCGAAGTGCTGTCGACAGTGAAGCTGATCGAGCTTGCATCTTCGGGGAGAGGGCCGTTCGAGAAGGTGCCACTCGTCGTGCCGAGACCGGAAATGTCCTCGTCGGTAACGTCGACGGTGGCACACGCGACCGCGTAGATCGGGTAGGCTCCGTTCTGGAGTGCCCCCACGACGTTTCGCCCGAGGGGAGAGTCACCAAACAGGCGGGTCGCCTGCGGTGCGGTGGTGACGGTATAGAGCGTGTTTGCGCTTGCCGTGCCGTTCGTAAGGTCAGCCTCACCGACGATCCCTACATCCGCGGGGGCCGTGGTGTTGATGCCGACCGAGCTGTTCGACTCCTGCCGGACGGAGACGCCCGGAAGGGTAGTGTTTCCAATAGTGATTGCCATAGTAAGATAAAAACCGCGTCGCTCAGCCGCTCAGAGCTCAGAGATCGCGGGATACGGTGAAGTCGGGATCGACGACGCGCTCGATTTCTTCAAGCGTATCACCGCCCGTCGTGACGCGGGTCAGATAGACGAGACGAAGGTCACGCCCACCCTCGAACCAGTCCGGTTCACGGAAGATAACGCTCCGCGCCGACGCCGATCCGATTTCCAGCTCGCAGAGATCAGCGTCGAGATCGCGGGGATCGTCAGCGTAGGGGCCGAAGTGCTGGAGGATCGCGTTGAGAAGATCGTCTCGTGCTTCTTCGGTGTCTTCTCGGACAATTACATCGGCAGAAAACTCGAAATAGAAGTGGTACTCCTTTCCAATTTCCTCGCCGGTCTGATCGTCAACCACCGGCCCCACGTACTTCCGCGCCCCGTTTCGGTGCGGAAGCGGCGTTGTGAAGTAATCCTCAATGGCGACAGACGGAGATTCCGCCCGCTCCTCGCCGGACCCTTCCAGAAAGACCGGGGCCGACGTGAGAGACCGGAGCTCGTCGAGAAGAAGTACGAGTACGTCAGATTCGTTCATCGGTCTTTGAGCCTCTGTTCAATTTTCTGCGCGACAATGCGGGCCGCGTTCCGCTCCGCGTACCCGTGCGCTGAATCCATATAGCCGACCGGCCTCAGACCGTATCGGTAGATTTGCTCAGCAACGTGGTACGCCTTCGCTACCGTGTCCTCGTCGTAGTCGTCAATCGAGGGCATCAGGCCGGCACCAGTCGGCTCCGACCCGTCTCCGGCGACGTAACAAGCGTCCAACCAGAGAGCTTCTGCTCAACCCACGGTAGTAGCTCCTCGACGGGCGGGCGCTTCGTAGAGTATTCGTGCTCGGTGCTCGTCCCCGCCCACACCCCTCGGACGCCGTGTTCGACGTAAGAAGCGTGGTCAGAGACGTTGAACACCCGAAGCTCGTAGACGCCTCCGCCGTTCGTTTTCTTCGTTTTGAACCCGTGAAGAACCTCTCTCCGGAACATCGCTTCCCGAGATCGGAGCTTTGCCTGCGCGACTCTCGGAAGTGTCTTTGCGAGCGATTTTTGGGAGTCCTCGATCCCCGCCTCAATAGCCTCCGTAATATCAGAAGCCACGTCGTTGGCGGAAAACTCAATGTGAATATCAAAATCGCCCATCTACGGTTCCTCGTGGCTCACTTGAACGCGAGCCTCAACGTGAGTCGGATAGATCGACGTTGCCAGCACTCGATAGGTCAGCCCATCAAGGCCGTACACCACCCGGTCGTCCTCCTGAATATCCGCGTCTCGCGTGAACACCATCAGGGGCTCGTCCGTGCGAACATCGCCCATCCGGGTCCGGTCAATAGTCGCCCGGCGAGACCGCCGCACAACAATAACCGACTCCGTGCCAACCGTTGAAAACGCGGGCCGAGAGCCGTAGCGCCCCGTCGTCTCACCCGACTTCCGCCGGATTTCAGACGCATATCCAGCCGCCTGTATCTTGGCGGAAGCCTCCGATCTGAAGGTGTCGAACGTAGCCATTAGTAGGTAGAGTTGTCGCTGAAGTCGTACTCTCGGTCAGTCCGGTTCGAGGTTCCAAGCGCATAGCCACCGGAGCCGCTGAGTCCACTCAGGCGGTCGTTATACCGCCGACGCCAGACCACGAGCGGATCACGGTCAGACGAACCGGCGTCTACTTCCAGCTCACCAATCGCAAAGCCGGAGCCCCCCGAGGACTGTTCCCCGACGACGTAGATACAGGTCAGCCAGAACAGCGCCGATTCAGCGTGGGCGTTCCCGTAGAAGTCGATGGTATCCAGATTCGTTTCGGCCAGCATTTCGCGCTTCGCCCGAGCAACCAACCCCCGGAGACGATCTTCCGCGACCGTCATACCGAGGTGTTTCGTCACCTCCTGGCCCATCGTGTAGTCGTCAGTTGCCATTAGTAATCCTCGATAGCGCCAGCCGCAGAGCATCGCGCTTGAAATTCAGGTCTGCATTGCCGAAGTCCGTCCGAGTAGCCTTCCCGATGGAAACTACTCGCGGGATTTCGGCGGAAGCGGCCACCCCCGCTCCCTTCAGCCTCGCGGCGCGGAGAGTGACGAGAGCTTCGAGGGCGGAGCGTTCCGCCCCGGTGAAGGACAGAGTTTCACCCGCGGCCAGCCGAGAATACAGCTCCCGAGACAGGAGCCGCTTTGCCTCAGTCAACTCCCGTTCGAGATCGTCGTCAGTAACCGCCGCCTCAGACGAGAGTCCGAGCCCGGCCCGAACCCCACTCAGAAGCTCACGGTCGTCGGTACTCAGACTCATTTAGATTTATGCGAGGTTGTCAGCGACGCACTTCGCGCCTGCCAGCGGATCGACACAGACCGCACCGTAGCGAGCCGAGCCGTAGCTCCCAATGAGCTGTCCGGGGTCGCCAATCGGCCCACCGTTCTGGCCCTGCGTGAGCTGGACCGCACGGCGCTCGTGGAAGTAGATCGGGCGCTCCGCCGCCGCGACGACGTGGGCTTCCATACCGGGAAGGTACGCCGAGCGAACGACACGCATCCCGTCGAGAACGATGCCAGAGTCGGGGTAGCCCATTTCTCGGAGGGACTCGAAGGTGGGGATGTTGTATTGTGCGCCCCAGGAGAGCTCTTTCAGAAGCTCGCGGGCGAAGTCGAAGCCGATCACCGCAATGTCAGCGACTTTGCCGTGGTGTTCGAGCTCAGCCTTGAGCTCCATCAGGTGCTCAGACGGGGTGTGCGCGTTGGTGTCGGTGGCACCATTGCGCTCGAAAAGCTCCTGCGTATCCGCGAAGCTGTGGTCGTGGGTCTTGTCGAAGGTGTAGTCCCCGAAGTCCTCGGGGTTGAACCAGAGGTTAGAGCCGTTGGCCCAGCCGTTGCGGATAACGTCGAAGACGACCTCGTGCTCCTTCTCCAGCGCACCCTCGACCATCTTCGAGAAATGCCGGCGGATCAGGTCAGCCTCGTTGTCCTCGATGAACTCCTGCGTGTAGCCGAGCGAGCGCCCGTAGGTCTTCACGCTGAAGGCCATCTCGGTCGAGTCCATCGTGCCCGTCCGAGCGTGCTCGCCCTCAGCCAGCTCCTCCCACGTCATATCGCCCGTGTAGACGCGGAACGTCTGCTCGTTGACAGTCTGCGTCAGCGTCTCACGGATGATTCGGGGGGCTTCGTTGAACAGTTCCAGCTCGGTGACAGCTTCGAGCAGGAGGGTGCTGAGCGGTACGTCGTCCTTCGTCGTAATCTCGCGGTAAAATGCCATTATAGAGATAGAAATGAGTCTCAGGAAGCGGGGGAGACTCAGCCCCGATTAGTGGGTGCCTAAGACAGCTCAGGCCGTGGTCGCGCTCGGGATGACGTGGAGGCTAATGCGCTCCGGCGTCAGCGCCGATCCGACGACCTGAATAAGATCGCCAGTCGTCGAGGGCGCGGCCTGCGTGTAGCCGCCACCAGGAGCGAGGTAGACCGGCTCACCCGGCGTGAAATCCCAGTCGTCGTCGCCGTTTTCGACTTCGACGCCATACTTCACGGCGGTAATGCGGTCGCGGTCCACGAGAGCGCGGTTGGCCTCAACGACCAGCTTCACGGCGTCCTCGGTGTAGTCCGAAAGCTGAGTCACGGGGGCCAGGGCGACACCGAGCGCCATCACGGTGGAAGCGCTGTCGGCGTCGGCCTTCACGAGCTTACCCGACGAGTTGATCCCCACGAGGTCGCCCTCGCTGAAGGTCTCGCCGGCAAGCGCGGCGTGGCTGTTGATAGGCTGTTCTGCGGAAGTAGCGATACGGGCCTTAACCATAGTAAATCAGAAAGTTGAAAATTCAGTTGTCGAACGAGAGGCCGGCCAAACCGCTCAGGCGGGCCTTCGCCGCCGCACGAACGGCGTCCTGTTCATCAGCGGTGAACGCCGGGGACTTCTGCGGCTTCTCAGCGAATAGAGGCGTGTCCTCCTCCTCGGCGTCCTCCGTGGACTCCTCAGAGAACTCAGCCTCGTCTTCATCGGCGGAAGCTTCCTCAGCCTCCTCCTCAGCGAACTCGGCAGAATCAGCCTCGCCCGCCATTTCAATGAGCTCATCGAGGGAGAACCGAGCGGCCAGAACCTCACCCGAAAGACGGGTGTAGCCCGATGCCTTCTCCGCAAAGTACGCCTTCGCCCCGGAGAGCGTGTCGTCGGCTTCCTCGGCTCGTGCCGTGGCGGCCTCCAGCTCCTCCGTCAGCGAAGCGAACTCAGCAATGTTCTCCTCGTGCGCTTCCAGAACCTTCGCAAACGTAGTGCGGAGGTCGTCGTCGTCCATCTCGTCGATGGGCTTGGAAAGTTCGATTTCCTTCATAGTAGATAGAAATTAGTTGTCAGTCTCGTCAGAGCGCGATAGATCGAGCTCGGTAATCCGAGCATACGAAAAGTGAACGCTCGCCGGGGTGTCGGCCTCCGTCTCTACCGTGGCAGTAGATTCGGTGTCATCGACAAAGAGGCCGTATGAGCGGGCGGCGTCGCAGAACGCGGCGCTGAGCCCACCGTTGTCGTAGCCCGCCGGGAACGGGGTCAGACTAAACTCACGGAATTGAGCGTCGAGGAGGACGTATTCGCCCGTTGCCTCGTCTAACTCAATCTCGTAGTCGTTGCCGAACCCCACCGAACCGTCCGTAATCGCGGGCGGCTCAAACGTGAAGTCGGCAATCGTGTCCGTCCGAATAGACGAACCCGTGTTCGGGATATTCAGTTGCAGGTACAGGGCGTTCGCCGCATACCACGCATCCGTCACCGTCCCGACGTTCGCTCGCTGGCTTGCGCTGTGGTCAAACTGAGCGGGAACCACACCGACCTGCTTGAAGTCCTCGACAACGCCCTGAAGAAACTCAGGGGTGATCCGAAAGTTCTTCCGCAGGCCGGGCTCCATCGCCCGGTACACCACGTCAATACTCGTGAGCTGGCCGTCCTCCGTGATATTCCTCCGAACCCCATACTCGTTGAAGCCCTCCATAGAGAGCTCCTGAGTTGGGGCGGAAGGCGTCGCGGAAAAGGCAAGCTCAGCGTCGATTTGTAGAGTCATAGTTAGAGTGGAAGGAGACCGAGAACCCACGAGGCGGTTGCACCACCAACCGCGGTGACAACGCCAATAAACGCCCCAATAAGCGTCTTATTCGCTTGAACGTCGTTTTCCAGAGTATCGAGCCGTCGGTCAACGAGCTCGCTTCTGTGTTCAGAAATCCGCTGAAGATTGTGGATTCGTCGTTCTAAGTTCCGAACGCTCTCCTCGGTGCGAACCGAAGAAGCGTGAACCTCTAACAGAAGCTCCTTTTCAGAATCTTCCATTTATAAGTCATTCTTGTCCAATGTCGCGCTGTGGCCGACTGTCATCGTCGGTCGGGCGCTCAGGATTTTGCCGGGTCGCAACAGAACGGCCAGCAGACCGCTGTCCAGTCCCGGTATCAGTCGGGCGACCACCGTCCGGGTTTTGAATCCGGTCGCCGGTCCCCGAGATCGTCGTCAGAAGGTCAATAACCTCCTGAAGATCGGCGTCCGACGGCATCTCCGTCTCGGGGTCAATGCCGACACGGGCCGCGAACGCCTCACGAGTTAGGAAGCCCATCGAGAACAGCTTGAGGGCTTCTTCCGTCTCCAGGCGCTCCTCCTCCGAGCTGTGCTGTCCAAACTCGAAGTCAGGCGGGACTTCCGCGTAATCTTCGGGAGACGGGTGCCCGAGAATCGAGACGAAAATCTGGTAGCGAACCGCCTGCCGAATCGCCAACCGGAACCGCTGAATCCGACGGTCGAACTTCGGCATCGTCGCAACAGCCGAATTGCGCCCGGCGCTTCCGCCGTCATTTAGGAACTCAGGCACGCCCATCCCGACGTGAATACGATTCAGCAAGTGGGCAAACGTGCTATCGAGGTTCATCGCCCCCGCCTTCGACGACGTGGACGTGACACCCACAACGTCGTGTTCAACGTCGTGGCCCACACCGATCATTGAATCCGGCTCAATGTCGCGCAGACTATCAATGAACGTCTGAATCTGTGGCTGATTCCACGGGCGCTCGTCCGTCCCGAGCTTCCAGATAACTGGCGGGTACGCCTTTGTAGCGACGAACCGCGCCAAGTCGATCTCCATATCTCGGAGCATATTAACGTGCTCCTCAATCGGCTCGATGAGTGACCGACCGAAGTCCTCGCCGGGGAACTTCACGAACCGGAGAATCGCCAGATCGTAGGGCGCAAACTCAATTGGCTCCCCACCACCGGGATTCTCCATTTCGTACCCCGTCGTATTCCCGTACTCGTCGGTGAGAATACTCATCCGCTCGGTCGGGAGAATCTTCGGCTTGAACCGCTGGCCGTCCTCCACAACCGTTTCGAGGAACCCGGTTCCCGTAGTGATCGCCTCGTCAACCCACGCGGGCAACGTGACGGACTCGAAATCCGAGTTCTCAATGAGGAGCTTGAAATCCGCAATATCCTCCGCGGTCTGCTCCATATCCGTGTACGGGATATTGGCCGGGGTAATCACTCCACCAGAGCCCACCAGATAGTCGATGAGCGTGTTGACCAGCTCGGCAACGTGCGGGTCCGTCTTCCGAATCGCCCGCATTTCCGCAATCCGGGCCTTCGGAGCCTCCTTCGGGCGCGGCTTGCCACCAGCACCCTGTGACTGTCGAAGAACCGCCTTCGGAGCCTCCAACATAAACGACGGCCCGCCGCCAGAGTCAGCAAATGGAAGGTCGCCACGAGCGGCCTTCGCCATCAGAGAGCGATACACCGCATCAGAGTCAGAATTGGGATTAGTACCAGAAATACTCATTTAGTAACGTCCTTTGTCGTGTCGCCCGTATCGCCGCCCATACGAGCGGTTGATACTGCCAGCGACAAACACTCCAGTTGGAGCTGTGTTATTCCTCGGCGTATCCACGGCGGAAGCCGGCGAGCTCGTCGGTGCCGGCGTTCGTTCAATCCGATCCGCCAGCGACTCGTCCGTGTCTTCCACGGGAGATCGAGGCTTTTCTGCCACTTCTGTCGCGGGGGCGTGCTCAAAGCCGGGTGGGAACGCACCCATCACCGCCGCGATTGCCAAGTCGTCCTTACCGTCCGGCGAGAAGTCTTTGCCCGTGAATCGGGGCGTCGACCACTCTTTCGGCTGTATCCGTGTAATTGCGAGGAGCTGGTCAATCAGCGTCTTATCGCTGGTGAGCGTCACTCGGTCGTTCCGCAGAGCCGCGTTCATCTCACCGAACATCTGCTTTACAGCCTTCGTATTCGAGAAGTTGAACGGGATGATGCCCCGGCCAATCTCCTCCTCGATAATGCGCGGGAACGTCTGTCCTGCGCCCGTCGAGTCGATAATGAGATACGAGACCCCCATTTGGTTGTAGAGCTGGCCGAGCCGGGTAGCGACGTGATTCGCGTTACCGCGGTCGGGATCGAGGATGCCGGCCCGAGCCAACACTTCCTCCGTAACCAGCTCCGTGTATCTCAGATAACGATGATTCTCGGTGTGTTCGTAGACAGCGACCGCGGTATCGTCGTGTTCAATGCCCACGTCGACCGCCATCATCATATCTCCGCCAAACACTGAGCAAGCGTGCTCCCCGAACTCTACGCCCGGTTCATCGCCACGCTCAGCCGCTCGCTGGACGCTCTGTGCGTCGAAGAAGCGGTACTGCTCCACAGCGGGGCGACACAGGTACTCCTGCGCGAACCCCACCGGGTCAGCCGACCGCTTCGCCTCAATCTGGTCGATATTGAGATCGGGCCGAGCGGGTTCGAGGTGCTGGTCGTACAGCGAAGCCTCGGGGTCAATTTCGTCAGCGTTGTAGAACGTCGGCTGATACAGCGAGATCGTCCCGAGCTTCTTTCCGTCGTCGGTAAAGCCCGTCCGAGAGCCACCGTTCACGCTCTCCATAAACAGGTCGTTGGTAGCGAAGATCGTCGAGACCTGCACCATCTTCCCGTCTGACAGCGAGAGCATCGGGCGGAAGGCGTCGTCCATCGCCTGCTGATCGTCCATAAACGCCATCTCGTCGAACAGGATGGACTGAGCGCCGTCACCACGAGACGAATCGGGAGAACCCGTGTACGCCACGAACTTCGTCCCGTTCCAAAGGACAACCTCGGACTGCGTGGGCTTCTTAGCGAACGGTATGTCAATAACCGCGTTCTCAGCCAGCACCCGAACGTCGTTGATCCGCGAGAACGCCTGTTTCTCCTTCTTCGAGACAATCGGGTACATTGCGCCCGGTCGCGTGAGACCGTCGAGGAGGAAACACGCCATTGCCACAAATGAGCCACCAATCCGCCGACCCTTCAGAAACGTCAGCGTCGAGGCGTCACCGAAGAAATAAGCGTGAACGAACTGTTGCTGATACGGCTTGAACAGTCGGAGCGGGTGGAGCTCACCGCGCTTATCTGGCATCCGAAACAAATCTTCAATGATCCGATCCGGGCGACCGTCCCACCGCTCAGACACATCCTCGGGGGTAGTCCCGACGGCCTCAGCGAACTGCTCAATGAGCTCGGCGTTGGCCGCCTCCGTCACTCCTCTACCTCCACGAGTGCGTCCGGGTCAAACCGAATCCACGTCTCGCCCCGGTTGTACCCGTTGCCTTTCCAGTAGATCGTGACCGCCTGGAGAACGCCTCGAAGGGAGTGCTGTTTCTCGCCTTCCTCCTCGGGAGCGTCGACGCCCTCACCAGGGCCAGCTCGGGAAGCAATCGTCCACGAATCCCGCCCTTCGCGCTTCATAACCATCAGGTCTCACGCTCCGGGTGATTCGGGCACGCAAGGCCCCACTCAATGATTCGCTGAACGGTGTGGGGGTACGCGAGGTAGACGAGGAAATCAACGTCGACGCCGATCTCCAGCTCGTCAATAACGCTGTGGGGAAGGGCGAGGACTCCCGACGGGACGCCATCTTCCGGATAGACACAGACGTAGCGATTGCTAATCTTGAAGATAAGCGGATACGACCAGCCAAACCGCGCTGTAAGAGCGTCGAAGTCAGCAAAGTCGATGATTGCTCGGTCGCCGGGGTAGGCAACGAGCTGTGACGTACCGAGCGCGTAGGCGCTGGTGTAAGGCTGGAACATAGAATTTCTCGAAATGGTTATATGCCGAGTCTGCATATCTCGGGGTAGGCGATCCCGTTGGTCGCGGGTTTCGTCTTAGGGTTCAGGGAATAGGTCGACGGGTTTGGTCACTCGTCGTTCCTTCCCCCTTTCGTAACCGAGTCAACGCCCCATCACGGGCGCTTTTACTCGAATTGGTCTGGATCGTACTCTCCACCAGAGGTGAACCGCGAGAGAACAGTCGAGAGTGAATCCATTAGATCGTTAGCCGATTCCTGCGTGTCGTTTGCCGCCTGCGCCTTCCGCGTAATGCCGAGAGCGTCCTTGATCGTGTTAATCAGGCGAATCTGGCGCTGGTGAGCGTCAATGAGAGAGTTCGGAACATCCTTTCGCTCCAGAAGCTCACCCTGTGCCGTATAGACACCCTCCTGACGAACTTCCGTATTCGCCAAGATGTAGTCCGAGGAGCGAGCCTGCCGGACAATTTCGAGCGCCAGAGTCTCGAAGTCGTGTTCGGCGGCGGGGTCAGCCGAGAGGTCGATCTCGTAGACTTCCGGCCACGTAAAGACCCACTCGTAGAGCTCGCGCTCCTCCTCGGTGAGAGTTGCGTAGATAGTTTCAGGTAATGCGTACATCGAGTGCTTCAGATTTGCTTGCGGATCGAGATTGTCCGTGTCCGGGTTCCGTTTCCCGCCGTGAAATCGGCAGGAGTGACCTCGCTCGCCGTCGACGACCGCTGCCCGGTTCTGACACCAGCGCGTCGGGCCGTCGTAGTCCTCGGGCTGTTTGCCGATCCGGGTCAAACAGTACGCAGACTCAAAGGGTTCGCTCGTCTTTTCGTAGTGAGGCGACCGCTCGTACTGAAATTTCAGCTCCGCGACCTCCTGGGCCGTCGCCCCCGTCACCTCACCGAACGCCATCAGGCCAACTCCTCGCGGATATAGACCACAAGCGGGTCGCTCGGGAAGGTCTCGGGGTTCCCATCACTATGCGTCACCTCAAACTCCGCGAAATACGTCCCCGGAGTGTCCGTATCACCGGCAACCCATTGATACGCGACCGATCCAGCCGCCGCATCGAGAATAGAAGCCGGCTCATCGACCTTCGCGGTCTCCGATCCGGGGGCCTTGAGGTGGAATCGGACGGTCGCACCCGTAATATCGACGGGATTACTGCCATCATCCTTGCACGTCCCCGAAATTGCGGGATACGTGTCGTTTTGAGTGATTTTGAAGTCAGCCATAGAGATCAGAGAGTGTTTTCGTTGCCAGAGTCCAGCTCGAAGCCGTTTTCACCGGAATTACCGAGCGAAAAGCTCGTTTCACCCGTTCCATCGAGGGCGAAGCCGCTATTTCCGGCCTCGCTGACTCGAAGGAACAGATACAGAACGTTCTCAGCCGAGATTCCAGGGAGTTGAGTGACCAAATCGGCTACATCGAAGCCCACAGAGCGCAAATCAAGCGCAACATCGACCGAAGACGCCCCGATAACGGCGGAAGCGGCGTCCAGCTCGGGGCTGAGAGGCCCCGGAATCGCACCCACATCGGGGGCGACAGACGAGAGAGAAGCCGCGTCGAGCGCGGCAACCAACGCCTTGAGTGCCTCAACGTCGGGGAGAGTCAGCACAACCGACGCCGATTCCAACCCAACAGAGACAGAACCGGCGACCGGCGTCACCTTCCGCACCGATACATCGAGAGAGCCCGCGTCGAGGTCAACGGAAAGTTCCGCGAGCGCAACCACCGGGGACTCAGCCACCACGTTGAGCGTAGATACCGGCATAGTAGCCAACACCGCGCCCGGAGTCGCCCCGAGAGCACCCGGAGCAGACACAATGGCCGCTGACTCAAGCGCCGCATACACGGCCTCAGAGACGCCGAGAGGGCGCGACAGAGCAAACAGACTCGACGAGTCCAGGTCGGCGGTCGTCGGTCCTACGATAGACCCGAACGGAGCTGGCGTCGACGAGACAGACGCGGAAGCAAGCACCGGAGACACAACACCGAGCGTCGTACCCACCGAGGCCGCTGCCGCCGTAATCCCTGCCGCGTCGATCCCTGCCGAAACAGGACCAGGAGCCACCGTCGGAGAGACCGGGGACGCCGTGACACCGGCTGAGCCGAGTGCAACTGACGTTGGGCCAGGAGTCGCTGATATTGAGGACACCGACGACGTAAGCGCCGCCGAATCCATCCCCGCTGTCACCAGCGCCTTAGCCGTATCAACGCTGTACGCGCCGAGGTTCGCCTGTGCCGCCCCGAGGGTTGCTCCGGTAGCACCAGGCGTCGCGCCCAACGCACGCGGAGAGAACGCAAGAGAAGCCGCCTCAAGAGACGCCGTGACCAGCGCCGACGTACCATCGTAAGCGTACAGATCGGCAATCTCCTGATCGGTCAGAACGACGTTGTAGTACCGAACCTCGTCAATGAGGCCGGCGAACATCCGGTAGGCCGCCGACTCCGAGCCGATACAGAACGTTTGACCAGCACCGCCGATAGTAGACTCGCTCGCTGTCCCCGCAGAAACACCGTTCACCCATAGCTCGAACGTGTTGCTCGCGCTGTCGTAGGTCGCCAGCAGGTGTGTCCACGCACCCGGAGTAGCCGCCGGGCCGACCACGCCCTGTCCGTTAGACCCGATACGACAGACCCACGCACCGTCCCACTCCACCAACCAGAACTGCCGGTCGGTGTGATCGAGGTTCTTGGCTGAAACAGTCTGAATGTTCGTCGTGCCTTCCGACACGCTGTTGAGGTTCGCCCACGCGGAGATCGTGAAATCTGCCGTCTGAATAGACCCATCAGCCGGGTACTCAATGTAGTCAGAGCCGTCGAACGACCCCGCTTGGTCAATGTACCCGCTCGTGTACGTGACACCAGACACCGTTGACGGGTCGAGCGTACCTACTTGATCGAGACCGTCACCGTCAAGCGTCCACTTTGAAACGAGTCCACGGGTTACATCCGAAGTAGGAACAGCGCCCGAATTGGTAGCCGAGAGCGACTGTGCGCTCGTAAGCAGAGACGCGGCATCAAGCGTAACAACTTGTGAACCAGCGGGGTCGAGAAGAACAAAATCATCTACGTATAGTCTATCTCCCCTACCGGAAACGCCCCAATACGAACCGTTATAAGTTGTATCAGTTGCAGATATTGACGCAATCTCGGTAAGGCTCTCGTCCCAAACCGTAACGTCGATTTTACCATCTCCAATGAGGTCGTAGTCTATTTGAACTTTATACCAACCCCAATCCAAAACTCCCACATATTGAGACGCTATTGTGGTGTAGTCACCTACAATTTCAATTTCTCTTGAAGAACTCCCATCAAAATAAACCTGATACGCCCTTCCGGTTGTAGTTGACCTACCAAATAGGATACTTAAATAGGATGAAGGATTGAAACTTGAATTTCCGTAGTAGACCCAAACTTCAAGAGAATTACCACGGTCAAAAGCGGGTAGACCGCTACCTGAAACAAGGCCCTGAGAAGTGTAAGGCTGGTAAGCAGATGCCGAATACGAACCAGATTTTCTAAACGCTGAAATTTCCCAATTGTCAGTACGAGCAAAATCTGAGAGATTACCGCTTTCAAAGTCTGCTAACGTAGTAGGCATTTGTCAGATTAGGGCCGCATCAGGATTTTCGAGAACAACAGCGCCCACTCTCGCGGGGTAAGGTCAACCGGGAACAGCGGAGAGCTATTCAGTGCAGAGACGAGGACGGACAAATCAATGTCGTACACGTCGGGTTGTGACTCAAGCCAATCGAGATTTGCCGGGTCGTCAGAGAACACACGAACCGTGTGCCAATCCTGTCCCGCCTTCTCGAACGCCTCGCCGCCGTAGAACTTGGTTACTTCCGGTCGTAACGCAGGTGGAGTGCTGTTGTCGTAGAGATACTTCGGACGGAACGGGTCGCTTTCCGTTCCGGTTCCTTCCTCGGGTAGAACGAAAAGACGAGAAGCCATTTACTCACCCGAGAGTCAGCAGGCCAGCCGCGTTGATGGTGAGCGTAACGTCGCCCCCGTTCGTCGGGAGCGGGAAATCGGACGACTCGTACCAGCCAATAAGAGGCGAGTCCGAATCAGTGCTAACCTCTTTGTAGATCAGCACGCCCTGGATCGTGCCGGCGTCGAGGCCGGTGTAACTCAGGTCGTCAGCGTCGGCAACGCCACGATCATTCGCGTTGTCCGTAGAAATGGTGACGTTGAGCGTCTTGCGCGTGTAGCCCGTCCCGCTCATTTCGCTGGCCGCCACAGTCACGTCGTCAACGTAAACGTCGTTGTCAATGTCCGGCGTGTAGGAAACAGAATCGTCGATGATTAGAGCGCGAATTGTGTCCGTGTCGAGGTCGATCCCGCCGTTCAGCAGAAGTTGCTTGAAGTTATTGTAAGTCGTAGTAGCCATATTGAGTAGTGAAAAACCGCTCAACGGCGGTTGATTGAATGTGAGACCAGAGAGGGCGCAGAGAGCGCCAGAGTGAACCAGATTAGACCAGAGAACCGAAACCGAGACCGCAAAATGTGAGAAAGAGAGGTGAAAGAGACCGCGAGCAACAGCTCGATCAGCAAAAAGAATAGCCGGTCGACGAACCTTCTACCTATAATATAGGGCTGACTTACGATAGGTAGAACTCGGAGCTTCCACTCTAATCCGAGAACACTCTTTAGGAGAGTATTGTAGGAGATTAAGGCGGAAGCGCCTCACAGTTACTCGCGTTCTCTGACCCGACTTGTGTCAGCTCAAAGTCTGTCTCCTAAATCCGGTAACGGTTTTATCTCAACTAATGGAGGAACTCGATCACGGCGATTTAGGAAAGGTCAGAGGGGAGTGGAGTCGAGGTGTTAACCCGGAGGGCCAACTTCTTCACTCCTACCCCTACTAATACACAACGGTTTATATATCTCAGCCGCCTTTATATACTAAATAGCTTATTATCGGTATCTGAAGTGCTGAAAATAGTCAAGTTTATATAGCAGTTTTCGACCCGACGCCAAAATCCGATCTCACGCGCAGCCGAACAATATTGTCAAATTCTGCAACTATAGAAATTTCCAAGCACCTATTTTCCTTCGTAGAGTAAAGTAACGTGGTCGGCGTCGCCAATTTCAATCTGAATCTCATCCAGATCTTCGTACCCTCGCTCCCGCCCGAAGATTCGATACTTGTTCCCTTTTTCGAGTCGCAAATCAGAGTCGTATACGACGAATTTTCTCGGCTCAATATTCCACGAGGAGTCATCCCCAAGAATTCCCTTCTGATAGGGAACAGGAGAATTGAGATCTCGTATATGATTCACCCACGCCTTCACAACAACGTAATTCCCGGTCGGCTTGACCTCTGCCAGGTCCTTTACTGGAACAGTAAACGCCATGCTACTTCTCCCCATTGAACCGTACTGTTACTCCATTCGCCATTTCTATAGTTGCCGCGTGACTTCTGCACCAGCGACAAATTTGTTCAACTCCGGTGAACCGTTCGAGATTTTCACATTTCTCACACCGCCCGAGATCATCAGTAGCGAGAGTGTCATAATTGGCTGGCCACACGCTGGTAATTTTCCCATCTTGAACCCTGAACACCACATCACACGGTGCGTACAGCCGGGCGCTATCACACTCTCTCTGGGGAGCGTCAACTGGGATGGATCGGACCAATGCTGTCTCAATATCTGATTCTGCATCAGAAGCTCGCTCTGCCCATCGCATACGAGCGTGATCTGTGATGGGCAGTATCGACCTGTCCCGATCCACAGAGCCTCGATCTTGATTCTCTAATCTGCCCGCTATCGCTTGATTGGAACGCCGGTTCTTCGCACTACTTACTCGGATCTCATTGGTAGCCATTCTAATTCTACTTTATTGACATAGAAATATAAATCTTGGGGTTAGAGCCCCTGAAACGCCAATTTACGCGCATTGCGTATACGTAATTGCGTGTACGCATTACGCGTTTTGCGCGTTAACGCATTGCGTGCGCGGGCGCGAGGTGCGTAAACCAGCAGAGGGCGATAGAAATGGAAGGATGATAGAAAGAACAGATAACGGGTTCCGAAATTTCTGAAATCCTGTGAGCGGCTAACGTATCCTTCCCGCGTGCGAGCAGGGATCGGTGTCGTAACCCTTCCTCGTATCCGTCGACCACCCCGGTATCCACCCCCTTCTATCCAGCCTCCTCGACCGTTAGCGTAACCCGTCGACGACTAACCGTAACCCAGTAGCAGAAAGCGTGAAACCCCTTTTCGGCGGGCTTCCGCCGGATTACCGCAATCGGATTCGAGCTGGAAGCAAGTCGTTTGTTGCAGGGATTTCGGGGTTACGGTAAGTCGGTGGGATCAGAGGTGAAAGACCGTCCATAGAATCAGGTTTCGAGGATTCTAAAAGCCCGTCAATTGAGAGGAAAGGCAAGTCAAACCCCCGTCGACAGCGTTTCCCACCGTTCACTTACACTTAGCCACCTATATAGCTGTATCTCACAACCACTAAAACGACTGTATAAAGCCCTTATCCCCCGGATTCAGCCCCGCCGGGCCTTTCGACTGTATCCCACAAACCCAGATTCCGGCGGAACCCGCCGTCTCCGACTTTGTACGGCCTTTCCATCACTCTCCTCCAGTCCGACCACAACCCCTTTGTTACATCATTGACTTAGACTGCAACTAATGCTAAGTCGAATCTTACCGTAACCCCATCAGTAAGTGCGACAAAGCTCCAAACTGCCGTATTCAGCTTCTTTGCACCCCCAAGTGTCAGGATTGCAGACTACCACAACGTTTATATTATCTTCCAACATCTGTTCAGCTATCCCCTCGGGGGCAACGGTTGACTTTACCGGACGAGGCCCCCGCGGGAGAACGGTTGCTCGGGAAACTCGGGCGGGGGTGGCACCCCCGACGACGACCGGGCAAATCGGAGTGACCTTTGGGGTGAAAAGCCCCCCAAAGAAAACCCCCGCGTAGGACGGGCGGGGAAGTAAGCCTGAAAGGATCGGCGCAACGGGCGTCGGGGATTTCAGGGACAAAACGGCTGGAATACGCCGAGCCTACATACGCCAAAGCGGGCGATTTCTTGCGACCGGACGGGCGATACAAAGCCCCCGGAAGTGAGTTAAATCAGCATTAGGACGGGCGACGGTGGGATCGACCACCGGGCGCGTGAGTGATTCCCAAAAAGCGCCGCGACGTGAAACCGGGTAGAAACCGGGGAAGTCGAACGGGCGACGGGAAGTGTACCACGCGACGTAAAGCCTAACGCGAAGCTAAACCCGCGATTAGCGAACCGCTATAATCAAAGCGCCGCGCCCCGGTGGGATATGCCTTTGACGACCACATATCCCAATTCGAGACTGGCTGGATAAGCCCGCGTTTGGACTTGCGGGGGTTCAATTCCCCCGGCGGGCCTTCCCCGAAAAATCAGGGGAAACGACCGACGTACCGACCGAACGACCACCCAAAAGTGACTGCTATGAGCAAATACGACACCCTGCTGGCTGTTGAATCACCTGAGAACACCGAACCCGCGACTTCCCCGACCATCCACGACGAACAAACCCGCGAAGAAATCCAGCTCAAAAACGCTCGGGCCAAATTCCCCGAACCTGTCTCGGCTGGCGACGCATACAATGTCGTGTGCGGTACTGAGTGGCTCCTAAACCGGCTGGCGAAGTCGGTCGACGGAAAGGGCGCGAAACAGCAAGTCGGACGGCTGGCGATGCGAACCCGGCGGGCAAAGCGCGAAATCCAAGACGACTTCAGGGCGCTGAATCAGGGTGACCTTCGGACCTACAAGTTGGCCCACCCCGTCCCGACGACGATCAAAGCCCGCGAAATCACCGACGACGAAATCAGGGCGCTCGGAATCACGGATCAATACTCCGACCGGCTGTTCGTCGGGGCTGACTTCAAACTGCCAAAGCTCCTGAAAGACGAAATCCTCGGTGAAACTCCGGCGGAACCCGTCGCCGAACCCGAACCGGAACCCGCCGACACCTGCAACGGCTTGTACCTATCAGGCAAGAAGGCCGGCGCACCCTGCACCGCCGAAGCCAAAGACCACGGCTTCTGCCTCCGCCACCAACAGCAGGCCGAAATCGAGACCGACGAAATGATGTTCGCGGAACCTGAGCCGGAACCGGAACCCGAACCTACCTCTGAACCCAAGACGACCGACACGACCACCGGAACCACCGACGCCGAAATGGCGAAGGCCGAGGCGATCAGCGCCGCCGCCGAAGCGATCAAGATGGCCGCTGAAGCCCTGAAGAACCTCGAATAAGAACCGACCGACAACCAACGATCAACGATACACCTGAACCCTTAGACCAATGAGCTACGAAATTGAAGCGGCTGACGCGAAGGCGATTTACGGCGAAGAAATGACGTGGACCCTCCAGCACGAGGCTGAGCTGGCAATCGCGGAAGCGTTCTACGACAAGCAGGACAAAGCCCATTCCGATCCGGGCTGGCTCCGATAGACAACCGCGCTTCCACCGGATTTTGCCCCGATAAGTGACCGCCGGGATTCACACCCCGGTCGGGGCTTGGCCTGAAATCAGGCCAGCGACTTCGGTCGACGTTTGTGATTGGTTGAGTGCCCGAAAGGAAACTCTGCCCCGAAAGGAACTCCCCGGTTCCGAAATATCAGGAGCCGGTTGTAACTCGGCGGGTTCGACTCCCGCCGCGGGGCCTCCCCCAAATGGGGGAAGGAATAGAAGATGGCAACCGAGCCTACCACCGAACCTGTGGAACCGACGGCTGAATACTCCTCTGAAATCTTCGGCGGGACGCTCACCGCCCGCGACTTCTTCGAGCTGGTGGCTACCGATTCCGAATTTGCCCGGCGCGTTCTGGAATACGACGCCTCGAATTGGGCTGAATCCTTCGGCGTCGACGGCCTACCGGACTGTGAATTGCCGGGGACAATCGCGTACCTCCGAGATCAGGGTCTCTCAATCGAGGAGATCGTGACCGACGCCTCGTTTGTTCACGGCTCTGTCGGCCTGATGGATTTCCCCGAGGTTGAAATCGGCCTCCACGTTGAGGAAATTCAGGACTCCGAGGAGATCGAGGACTTCGAGCTGTTCGACGACTACTGAATCGAGCTGAAATCACGACCAACACCGAAACCTGAACCCAAAAATGACGACCACGACCACGATGAACGACGGCGAAAAGACGCGACGACAAATCTTCTGGAACCTTCTGGAAGCTTTCGACAACCGCGACCTCGATGTGACTGTTCTCGATCAATTCGAGGATACGGTCAACCCGATCACCCCCGACGACGGCGCGGAATACGCCGATCAGGGAGCGGTAATGCTGTGCAATCCCGAGAACGATCACAACGCTCGGATTCACCTGTATCTCAACGGGCGAAATACGTCGGCGTTCCACTTCCTCGCCGCCGCCGCTGAGACCGGATTCACGGTGGGCGATCTGTTCATTCGCTACTTCCACGAAGACACCGGAACGATTCAAGTCCGGCTGGATTTCCCCGATCTCGACGACGACGCTGAGGTGATGATCTGATGGGGCGCAAACTCCTCAATGAGCTGGTTGAATCCTTCGAGGACAGCTCGCGGATTCGCCGGATGGAATACGACGACCGCTACAAGAATCTCCTCCTCGTTGAAGGGGAGTATGCGGATATGCCGTTCTCCCTGATGGAGCGAGTCAAAGATTCTCGGGGGGCGATCTATGTCTGGCAAATCTATTCCCTGAAAGACGGGCGTTCAGCGATGTACCTCGGAGAAAGCGACAATGCAACCTAATCCCGACAATCCAACTGATGAACCGACGCCGATCAGCTCGAAGCCGTTGACGAACGAGAAAACGATTCTATACGACAGCGCTCGTCCCGCAACGGCGTACCTGATTTACGAGGGCGAATTAATCTCGCTCAATTCGGCGTTGTAGTAGTATAGCTGTATAGTATATAGGAGAATACTCTCCTCCTGTAATAGGGCGGAAGGTCTCTCCTACCACGGAGTCTCCTCATTAGAGTCTCCTACTGATAGAGAATCCTAAGATGGAATCCTACCCAATAGTAATCGACGTAGAGTACCAGCAAGAATACAACCTGCTGTTGTCGGTGCTGAAAGACTACCGGGAATACATCTCGACGTGGGACGACGACGAACGCCGAGAAGATTTCCTCCACTTTGCCGACCGGCTGATAGGCATCGTGGAAATTCAGGAACCGGAGTGGGACTGAGCGATTAAGCAAATAGCGTCGAGTGGAAATACAGGGGTTCGACTCCCCGACGACGCATCCCCCGAAAAAGCAGGGGGAAGGATTGAGAACCGAGCGCCGGCTTCGGGTGGCCGGCTGAAACCTGAACCTGAAAACCAAAATGTACGACCAGACCAGCGGTAGCTACGGCAACGACAACAATCAGACCAACAACGACGTGGAAATCCGTCTCGATCTCTCCGGCCTCGAACTTCCGACTGCTGAAGACCTCGAAGCCTTCTACGCCGCCGAACTTCCCGAGGGAATTGGCGACGCAATCGCCCTGCTCGATGACATTCAGCCCGACCGCAAGTGGGCAAAGACGGCCTACGGATGGAAGCTGATTCACCCCGACTACGAAGTGACCGGGAAGGCGGTTCACTCCAGCCAGACCGACGTGGCGAAGGCGTGGCGCGATATGCAATTCCCGGCCCACGAAATGACGAGGGGCGACAACGCGGCGATGTGGAACTCTGGGCAGTCGATGACCGGGCGGCAGAACGTCGACGGCTCCGGGCGGCTGATGCACCACCGGACGATTGCGGCGATTCGCACCCACAACGGTCTCGTGATTAACAACGACGAGGATTGGGCGGTGGGATTCTACTCCTACGTGTCGCCAGCTCCCCGAGCGCACGGCGAACTTCCGCTCACCTCGCTCGATGGGTTCCTCCAGCGCGGCGAACGCCTCGAAGATATTGTCGGGATTCGAGCGGGAAGCGGCGTGAAGCTCGTCGAGTTTTCCCAGGGCTTCGGCTACGTCGTCGGTCGGGATAAGACGGCGAACGTGACCCGCGAAAACACCGGGCGGTTCGCCTTCCGCCTCGAACCCGAGGAAATGGAGAATATTCGCGTGATGGATGATGCGCTCGATCTGCTGACTCCAGCGGAAGTGCGCGAAGCCGAGGCCGAGGGGATGAGTGTCTACGAAGGTCGCCCATCGCTGTGGGCGCTCCGCCGGGGCAACCAAATTATCCGGCAGGGCGAGTGGTTCTTCATTCCGATGGACGAGGATTTCGAGCCAGAAGACGTCCCTATCTTCAAGCCGCTCTCTAAGGGCGTTCTCACCGAGACCGTCGACGACGTGGAACAGGCCCCGGCGAGCTTCCCGGCGGGCAACTACGAGCCGACGAAGGTTGGGGCGGGCCTCGGGATTCGAGACACCGATACCGGCGTGACCTACTTTGACGGGCGGATTCTCCCGCTCTCGTTTGGCTTCAATCACAGCCCGGCGTCGGCGCTCCTGGGGCGGCACGTTCCGCGTGACTTCGCTCCGATCTACGACGACGATGGTGAGACCGTGGTCGGCGGCTACATCCGGGGTACGGTTCGCCACACCGGGGGCGACCACCCGATGATTAACCTCCGCGAGCGGTGGCACCGCGTCGTTACCCACGGTCGGGAAGTCGCGTCGCTGGAACGGCAGGGCGGCGTTCGACGGTGGGACTAAGCGACTAATTCGAGGCGGTATCGAGTAGCGTAACCGCCGGGAGTCGCGCCCCGGCCTCGATTTTCCCCACGCGAATATCAACCGGGGAATGAGGATGAGATAAACCCACAGCTATGAGTCGAGTACCAGAACACGACTCCCCCCACATCAACCGCGAATCGCTTGCGTTGGTGGTGTCGTGTTTGACAACTGCGCTGGATACGTCGGAGCGATTGACCGTTGGCGAGCTGACTGATCCTGAATTAGTCGAGGGGGTAAGCCACGTCGAAATTGCTCACGACTTATTCACCGTCCGGGCTGTCGATCTCGGAGTTCGCAACCTGAACATCCGACGAGTCGACGACTTGGACGCCGAGTAGTACCGCCTGTCGACCAATGACCTAAAACCTGAACCCAAAATGAGCTTTGCAGTAGACCACTTAGAAGAAGGACAGACCCGAACCCACAGCACCCGATTCGACCTACCGGAAGTCCAGCTATTCGCTGATCTCTCCGGCGACCGTAACCCACTCCACCTCCACGTTCCGACCGGGCGGCGCTCTCGATTCGGTGAGAACATCGTTCACGGCGCGTTAACCAGTTCGCTGATCTCGGCGGCGCTGGCGAAATTCGGAACCCGCGACGCAGTTGTGGTGTTCCTCGATCAGCAACTCGATTTCCTGAAGCCCGTTCCGTTCGGTGAATTGCTGACTGGCGTCGCGGAGATCGTCGTCGATCTCGGCGGCGGGAATTACTCGTGTGACGTTCGAGTAGTTACGGAGGAAGGCGACCGAGTAATCGCTGGCAACGCGACCATCCTAATTGACCCGCTGGCCGAGGCCGAGCTGAAATGACCGAGAAACGCGTTGAGCTGAAGCCAGGGCTTCTCGTCCGATTCAGCTACGACGGCGAGGAGGCCGAAGGCACCGTGCGCTCGGTCGGCCCGAAGCGCGTTCACATCCAGTCCGGCGACCGCGGCGTGTACGTTAGCCCCGACGACATTATTGGTGTCGTTCGGATTCCGGCTGACAACGAACTTCCGCTCCTCGGAGAGCGGTTCCGCCTCTTTGGAGGAATTGAAAATGACAACTGACCCTACCCCTGAACCTGAGCCTGAATCTGAGACCGAAGTGGAGACCGTCGAAATCCCGCTGAAGACCATCGCTGACGTGGCGTTCTCAATCGCGCCCGAAGTCCTGCGAAACAAGGACGTTCAGTTGGCGCTTCCCGATGGGGCCGAAAATGAATCCGTCCCCCCGGTCTACGATCTCCGAGACGACTTCGAGAATTACGAGACTATCACGGATAGAGAGCGCGTATGGGGAATCCGGTTCCTCGGGCGCTTCGACGTGGGCGTGACCTACCGAACATCGAGAGGATCGTACTGGCACCCCCCGGAATACGACACCGATTACTACGAGATGGGGTGGTCGCTGTCGTTCTATCCGGGCGACAACGACGGCTTCGGAAGTGCGCTCTTTGAGGTTGACCACCTATGAAGTCGAATCCGATTTATGAGGTGCGGGTACTCGTGTTCGTTTTGCCTGAATATATGGATGCGGCGATAGAGGAGTTACTTCACGCTAATTCCGTCGAGGTCTTAGACGAGCGCGGTGTTCTCGAAGTCGTTGAGCAAGTTGTCGCACCGAACGAGTTTGTGGCGTTCGGGTTGGCACATAATCTAACGAACGCTCAGCTCGAAGCGGGTGGGATTGAGTATTACAACGTTGATCGGGATGCTGTCAGCGTCGAATTAGTTTCCTGCTGATCTCGGCCCTCAACCGACCTATCCGATAGTGGCGACCTCGGGGTTCGACTCCCCGAATCGGATTGCCCCTGGAAGGGGGCTGAAACCTGAACCCTATGCGGAAAATGACCAACTACCAATCGGTGACGAACAGCACGCTGAAGAACCTCTACCCGACCCAATACTGGCCGTCTCGCTACCACTCGGCGCTCCGAATCTCGCGGAATCACGGGAGCGGGCGGAGGGCGCGATGAGTTTCAAACCCCGGATTCTGGCCGACGAGCTGAGCATTGATAGACAGCGCCACGTCGGAGAAATGGAGGCGGAGTTTGAGACCATCATCGACGCCGCTGAATCAGCTCGGTACGCCCTCGGAGATACGCACCGGGATACGAAAGTTCGGCAGGCGATTCTCCACCTCTCCGCGATTACCCGGCTGGCGTGTTCGGGTGCGAAGTCGGCTCGGGCACTCGACGCCAATCTTCAAGAGACCATCGAGCGGCTGGAGAAGGCGGATCAGGAAGTGCGAAATGAGTAGTAGTAGTAGCGCCGATCTTCCGAACGGCTGGAGATGGTCGGTGGGCGAGGTGTCTCGGCCACTCTCGAAGGGTGGCTACTACCACCATCCCGCTTCCCGGCGGGTGTGGGCGAACCAGCACGTCGACCGCTTCTACGAGCTGATCGTCGACACCGCCGGCCTTCCGCCGAAAGAACACGTCGCGGTGCTTTCGCTCTGCGAGGAGCGCGACGACGAAATAAACGAGCTGAAGCGAATCTCCACCCGCGTAATGCGAGTCTTTGATCCCACCGACGAGTCGAGTCAGGAGGATGCTGAGCGCCGAATTATGGCGGAAGTGGAGGCGCTAATGGAGCGTTACCCCGAACGCGAGGCCGACTAATGGACGCCTTCGACGTGACCAACATCGGTCTGACCCTCGGGATTGCCTCGGTGGTCTTGATGTACGTCTACGTTTCGGCGGTCTTCGGACTTGGAGGGTGCCCGTGAGAATCCCTGAGCGGTGTCCGTCGTGTAGGAATCCCCATCTGATCCCTGAAGGCGGGTGCGTTTACTGCCGATGTGGATGGGCGCTGTGTAGCTGAGCGTCGAGTAGCGGTTTCGGGGTGCAACTCCCCGGCGACGCTTTCCCCCGACGGTAGGGGGAACCTGAACCCGAAACCAACTATGAGTGACCACAACGACGCAGAGAGCGATGCCGGTGTAACGCTGAACGAACACTACACGATCCCCTTCGCAGGTGTGACGGCCTTCGACAACTTCCAGATGGAGATGCCCGAGAGCATCCTCGGGAAGCTCGATCTCACCGACCGCCCGGAGCTGTCCTTCTCAGACGCGATCCGCCAGCTCCCGACGGCTACCACGAGCGAGATCGAGGTGGCAAACCCGTTCAACCCCGGTCGTGAACACAACATCCCGATCAGCACGGCGAACGCGGTCGTCAACCCGGAACTCGCTGAGGCGTTCACGGCGGGAGACGTTGAGAACGGCGACGCGATGGTGTATGCCGTATCGAGTGAGCGGTACACCATCATCAATCCCGTTGAGGCGTGGTCTCCGTGGGCCGACGCCTTCGAGGACGCTGATCTCAACGACGCGATTATCGGGGAGTTCCGTGTCTACGACTACGGGCGGAAGGTCCACGGCGACATTTACCTCACCGACGAGCTGGTGTACCCGCCGGGAGGCCGCCAGCCGCTCTACGTGGGGATTCAGACGGGCAACAGCTTCGACGGCTCAATGTCGCTGTACGCTCGGGGCTTCGCCTACGACACGCAATGCGATAACAGCTTCCGGGCGCTGACCGAAAAGATGAGCCGGCGACACGTCGGCAAGCCCTCGGAGTACCACGGCTGGATTATGGACCTGCTCGATCAGATGGGCGCGATCCGCGACTACCTGCTTGAGCTAATCAGCGAAGCCCTCGAAATCGAGATGAACTTCGCTGAGCTTCCGTACTCTGTCTCCGAGTATTACCAGTTACTCGGTCTTCCCGAGTATCTGGCAAACGCGGCGGCCCAGGACGCGAAGGCTCGCGGGCAGACCGAGGATGGGTCTCGCAACCGGCTGAATAAGTGGGTGCTTCACTCCGGGCTGACCTACGCGCTGACTCACTCGTTCCGCGGGAAGTCCGAGGACGGCCAGCTCGAAGACTACTACTTCACGGCCCGGAGGATTCTCGACAACCCTGCCGAGACGATGGAAGTCATTGAGGCAGAGTACGAACGGCGCGAGCGTCGCCGTGCTGAAGTCCGGAACGGGGGCGAACTGTCGTTCAACCAGAAACGCGGGCTGGCGACCGTCGAACGGTACAGCCAGAGCCTCCGCGAGCGTAAGGCCGAGTTCGAGGCCCGCGAGGACCGCATTAACAACCTGCTGATGGCGATGGAGGAAGGCGACGCTGAGTAGGGCGCTACGAGGCCCGGTGACGGCCTCCGGCTCGTAGCCAATCCATCCTCCTTCCCCTTCCGCTCCCGGCGCACGTAGCGCACCAGCGGTCTCGACAGCCGCCGGGAGCCTGCCCCGTTGGTGGGGTGCATTATGAGTGACCTAAACTTCGACTGGTGCAAGACGTGTGGAGATAGAGCGGTGATTGTCGACGAGGAAAAAGAGCTGGCCTTCTGCGATCCCTGCGGGACCGAGTTTATCGAGCGGGTGTGGGCCAGTCGCCACCCGTACTACACGATGAGCGAGGAAGCAAGAGAGAAAGCGAACCGACTGATTGGGACGAAGTAATGACTCCGTGTGCGTTCTGCGGTGGCCCTCGGTTAAACGGGATGCCACTATATGAAACAGAAGATGGGTGGAGTATGCACGATTCCGGCGGGCGGAAAGCGTTTGCCTGCCGGTCGTGTGCGAAAAATCGGGTTCTCAACGATTACGACTACGAGAGCTCAACGCCGTAGGTCTCGTGCCACTCGGTGAGAAGATCGAGCGTCACCTGTTCGGCGTTCTCGCGGGAGCCACACCAGAGGAACGGGATTCCCCGGTATTCTTCCCACGCTTTGAGCGAGCCGAAGATGGAATTGGGGTGGACCTTCCGCCCATATTCCTCGATGTGATCTTTGAGATCGTCGGGGTACGCCTCAATGACGACGACAAACTCAGCGAGGTGTTGGGCTCGATCCAGCTCGGCCTCGAAGTTCTTACGGCCCCACGTCACCGTCCGAAGAAGATCGGACAGCGACTTGCGTTCAACGGCGAATACGTCCTCGAATCCGTCGATGGTGTAGTCGCCGGTTTCGAGGGCGGAGGGGTTGATGGAGCCACGGTGGGTCACGAAGTCGTAAGGGAGCTTTTCTCTGGTGTCAGTAATGATGCGGAAGTCGGTCTCACGCATCAATCTCACCTCGGACTGCGCCGATTGCTCGCTCAATGAGCTTCGGGCGGAGATCGAGAGAGTCAGCAATTCGGGCAAACTCGGCGTCGGTATTCTCGGGGGCGGCCCTCGGGGAGTAGCGCCGACCATCTTCGGCGGTGACGATAACGCAAACGGCAAAGACGATCAGCTCAACGGAGTAGCCGAACGCTCGGATATTCAGCTCGTCAAAGTGCATCCGTCCCGTTCGCTTCTGGTATGGAGTCAGCTCAAGTTGCGAGCTGATTGCGTCGAAGACACCGAGATTGTCGAGGCGTCGGATTTCAGTCGAATCTTCCCAGTAGCCGTTGTAGACGCCAGAGTTGTAACCGGCGAGGCGCTTCCAGTAGGCTTCCTGTTCAGCGGGTGCTTCGGACGGGTGGAACTTGGTGGCGTTCTTGGTGTCCGGCGAGACTAACGGTTCTTCAGATAATTCGTCGAAAGGCATCGGAGATAGGGGAGACAACGCAAATCGAGAGGATGCAGTCGAAATACCGAGGCCGAGGAGATTGCTACCTATACTATATTATAGGAGATTACTCTCCTCCTGTAATAGGGCGGAAGGTGTCTCCTCCAATGTAGTCTGCTTAGAGAGTAGTCTCCTTAGAGTGTAGTCTACTGAGAGTAGTATAGGTAGTAGTCTTAGAGAGAGTAGTCTAACGAATAGATTACTACCAGAGGTATCAGACAGAGAACCCTCTCACGGTTGTTCTCTACCTAATAGACGCTCTAAGACTGTATAAAGCTATCTAAAATTCGTCCGTCTGAGAGAATCATAGTAGCACAGACAGCAATGAAGATACAAATATCCCCCTTCAAATGGTTACGACAACCAATGGTAGACGACGAGAGTGCGGTGACTACCGCTTACATTGCCGGCCTCCTCGACACCCGAGGAAGCCTGAGTGTAAGCGCCCAACAGAACCAACAGACCCGCCACGGATTCGGGATACACACCGACTTCCGAGTGCGGATCAACCGGGAGATCGTGATGGCGTTCTTCGACGACTGGTGCATCCAAAACAGCATCTACTCGAACGTCCGTGAGACCGACGCCGGGAACTTCATCGTCACGATCACCCGACGCGACGACATAGCTCGAATCTGCGAGATTATCGGCCCGTATTCGCTGGCCTTAGCGCAGGATATGGAGCTGTTTCTCGATGGTATCTACCCGCTTCTCGAAGACGATGAACACGAGACTGCCGAGGGAATCGTGGAGATCATCGAGCTGGCTGAACAGCTCTCCTCGTGGACTGAAAATAGGGACTACGACAGCGAGACGCTGAAGGAGCAATTAGGGGTGTGACGGCGGCCTCTGATCGTCGCCGCCTTCCGCCATACGTCAGCCGTATTTTTCAACGAGGTCGTCCAGTTTGCTGGCAACCTTGACGTATGCTCCAGATTGCCCTTCTCGCTCCCGTGCCCAATCTCTGAGTTCCAGAAGCTCCTCAAGTGGCACAAATTTGAGCTCGTCTGGAGTCTGGCTTGCGGCGCGTTCTCTGCGAAATTGCGCCATTGGATTATCGGCGCTGACCTGGAAACGTGGCGATCTGCGAACCGGAGAGGTATTCTCAGGGACACTTAATCCAGCGGTGTCCGGCGTTGCTTTCTCCGGGTGAACCGGGTCGTCAACCCGTTTCATCAGCGAGAGGTGTTTCCCAAGTTCTTCTTTGTCGGGGTAGACTTCCCCGCAGAACTTGCACATTACGTTGAGATCGGCGTGGTTGTCGGATGTGTCAGTAACATCTTTGGCCGCTTTTCCCTGGTCTTCAACGTCTTTGGCGCTGAACCCGTCGGGAACAGCGTCTTCCCCGCCGTGTGCCTTGTCGGGGGTATTGAGAACGTGGAGATATAGCCCACGGGCGAATACTCGCTCGCCGCAGAACGGGCATATCTTGTACGGCCTAAGTTTATTGTCTGTCATTTACCCGCATACCACGCTACCAATCACTTTCAGAAGTGGATAAAGGTGCGGGCAGTATGCTACTCCCGTTTCCTCAGACGGACAGATTTGAGGAATCTTTAAGATGTTTCCAACGAATAGTATAGTGAGGACAAAAAGGCGGCGGAGCGACTTGGCGCTCTGACTGGTTCGACTCCAGCGTTTGCCCCTGTGGACGCGAGGTTGTCACTTCTCCTCGGTGTCCACCGTTCGGTCGGTACGTGCGATCACAGGCGCACGCTCCAACCTGACCCCCAATTCAACTTTCCCCAATAACACTCGAAGCCGTATCCGCCGCTGGTGCTGAAAGGAGGTTCGATTCCTCCGGGGCTTCGGGGTTCTGAGACACGTAACGCTGACGAGTAGTATTGCTCATTGACCGCTCTTGGTTGTGCATAGTTCTTCGGTAGCTACGGGTGGTTCCCCCACCCGAGGTTCGATTCCTCGGGGTAGCTCTGCCCCCTCCACGGGGGCGTTGACTCGGTTTTTACGTTCTGTGTCTGCGGTCTGCGGTTCTTTCTCGACTCTGCGGGCGCTGACCACGCCCGTCTCTCTCAGCCGCCGTTCTTTGGCGGCGTCTTCTCTCCGATAGGAGATCACACAACAATGTCCAAATACAACTTTGGCGGCCAGAGTGGTAACGACAACGAATACAACGACATTAACTTCTCGATCACCCCCGAGACGACGATCCGTGGATACGTCGGGCGGCTGGTGGTCGGGAACGCTGGCGGGCAGTCCGTCGGCTTCGTGATGGACGACGTAACCCTCGTGGATGGCGTTCTGATGGAGCGGAAGGATAAGCCCGGAAAGGTAAAGCTGTTCTCGTGGAACGCGCTCGGCTTCCTCGACGGCGAGGACTTCGGCGTGCTCGATGCTCCGGAGCGTCACTCCGAGAGCTTCCGCGAGACGTACCACTACGCTCCTGTTGCGGCGGCGCTGTCGTCCGACCCGATCTCGGGTGAACCGGACTCCACCGCTGTCTACGTCGACGGCGAGTTTGTCGAGTCTGACGATGCCTACGAGGTGGGCAACATCATTATGTGGGAACAGGGTGCGAAGAAGCCGAGTTCGTCGGCAAAGCGCCTCGTGAAGCTCCTGAGCGAACATGGCGAGGCGGCGGTTCTCCAAGAGGACACGCTGACGGACTGGATTTCGACCCCGCTCACCCTTCGGGAAGAACTCGAAGGGGTGGACGTGGCGTACTTCAAGCAGATTCGTGAGGGCGACAAGTACGACTTCCACTATCCGGTTCTGATCGACCTCGTTACCGGAGCGCAGGTCGTGATGGACAACTCGGTGGGCGCTCCCGTCCAGCAGACCCCCGGCGTCGAGACCGACGGTGGGGCAACCGTGACGGCGACCACGGCGGAAGCCGCTGAGCCTACCGCTGACGCGCTCCCCGGCCCCGTCGATGGATTCATCCGTGCGATGGCTACCTTCGGCGTGGAGGACGACGCGACGATCCTCGACCAGCTCTACGAGACGGCTGACAACGCCGACTCGCCGCTGACGAGCGAGATGATCGACGCGGTGGGCGAAGAAACGATCCTTCAAGAAATCCACAACCGCTGAGGCTGAGCGTCGGGGGTGCTGACCACACCTCCCCGATCCTCGCCGCCTTCCGCCGTATTCCGGGGGTAACTTTCACCGTGTAATCGGCGGGCGGTTGTGAGCTGAATCGACTCCAGAGAAATTCCTGAACCCGAAATGAAACTAACAGAATATACCGCCAGCTATGGCCGTAAAATTCAGCTCGAACGCTTCGAGCCCGTCGAAGTGTTTGAGTCCGTGACCGCAACCCTCGATGACGACGACGATCTCGAAGCCGTCTCGAAGGAGCTTGGCGAGCTCGTCCGTGAGAACGCCGAGCGCAATCTAATGTCTCGCATCCTCGCCAAGAAACTGACCGAGGAGGGCGACGACAGCGATGAGTGACGGCGAGACACCGGCTGTCCCGTCGCTCTACGAGGTTCTGCAACTGGCGAAGGACTACCCCACCGCGGGGGAGGAACACAACTTGCTCACGTTGGCGCTGGCGATGCCGATGGGCGGCCTGATTATCTTCGACGGCCCCTCGTCGTCCGGTAAGACCCACAGCGTCAACTCGGCGTCCTCGACGTTCACGAACCACGAAAACCTCGTCTACACGGTGCCGACGACCGCTTCGGAAACCGCGCTCTACTACGAGTTCGACAAAATGAACCAGCGCCCTGTCCACAATTGGGGCGATCTGGCTTCGATGGAGAAAACGTGGGAGCCGATTCTGAAAGACCACGGTGACGGTCGGCCCTCAAACCGGAAGGTGACTGACGTGACCCTTGGGGAAGTCGTCGACAAAACGATTGACCCGCCGGCCACGCTGATCCTCCAGATTGCGACCGACAACGAGGACATTAACCTCAACGACTACGCCGAGATCAAGAACCGGGCGCTGATCCTCACATCGGACGGCTCCCGTGAACAGACCGAGGCGGTAATGGCGCTTCAAGCCGCTGTTGAGGCCCGAACGTTCGAGCACTCGGTGGGCGAAGATCGAGCTCGGGAAATCCGCGAATATATGACCGGCGTCTTCGAGACCGCCGAGATATTCCGCACCCGCCGCGAGAGCGAGAAGCCAATGGCGACCTTCTGGAACCCGGCGGCTGAGGCAATCGCGGAGGCTGAGGTAATCCCGCCGATGTTCAACGAGGCCCGGCGCGACAATCAACGCCTGTTCAAGTTTATGCGGGCGGTCGCGCTGTACCACCACGCCGAACGGATGCTGACGTTCCTCGATGGCGGGGATCGGGTGATGATTGTCACCCCCGTTGACTGCTGGTATGCGATGGCGATTTTCGGAGAGAAAATGCTCCGATCAGCACTCAACCTTCGCGGCCACGACATTGAGGTGTTGAGCCTCCTGCGCGAAAAGCCGTCGTCGTACACCGTCGCTGAGATTCAGCAAATGCTGATCCAAGGCGGCCACAACGTGACTGACCGCGACGTTCGACGCTCGCTGGAAAATATGTTCACGAAGGGCTACGTGATCCGTCACGACGATAGCCCGATTACGTGGCAGGCGTCTCCGATGGCCTCCTATATGGATTACAAGTCCAAGATTGATTGGGAGGGCGTCGTCGAGATCGCCGCCGAGACTGTTCGGGCGACTCTCCCGGCAGATCAGGCCGAAAAGTACGTTGAGCGGTACTGTTCCCCCGAGGCGATGATCGTCACGCACCCGATTACTGGTGAGACGGTCAACATCCTCGAAGACACGTCGCTCGAAGACGAGCTGGCTGAATCGGAAGACGAGCTGAAAGAGGTTCTGTCGACGCCGTTGTACGGTAAGTCTGACGAGACCGACGATGCTCCGTTATCGGAAGACCAGCATATAGAGCCTGAGCCCGAACCTGAGCCGGCTGATGGTGGCTCTACGCAGGGAACACTTAGCCGATGATTACGACGATGAATCCCTACCTCAACGAAACGCTCGCAGAGTGGGCAACCTCGTATCCCCGCCGTATCGGAAAGTCACAAAGTACGGCGGAAGGCCCCACCGAGGCGGTGCGTAAGGTGTCGGCTATGTCCGATGAGCCTGCGTACATCTCGGTGTACGGCTTCCCCCGTGGTCACACGACGGAGGGTGGAATCCCCGACGTTGACACGCTGATGTTCGACTTCGACATTCCGGCAGGTGGGATGTACGGTCGCCCGTCGTCTCCAGGCGAAGCAGATCGGTCGGCGTGGCGAGCGGATATGACGAAGCTCCTGAAGCTGGCGATTAATCCGTTTGCCCGAACGCTTGTAGAAAGCGGCCACTCCGATGTGTGGCGGGCAGCGCTCTCAGGGCATAAGGGCGTTCACTTCTACCTCGATTTCCCAGTCCTTGACCCGGAGATCGGGACTGCCTCGCAATTCAAGTGGGGGCTGAAGTCCTTTGCGAACGACTTTATGGCTGAGATTGACCGGCAATCCGGCAAAGACGTGAGCTTGTGGGTAGACGTAGATTCGTCCGATCTGTCTCGGCTGACTCGGCTTCCGAATACGCTCCACGAGGGGGCGACTCGGAACTTCGGTGAGCCGCGGTACTGCGTCCCAGTCTCCATCGAGGAGCTGGCGACGCTGACTGCCGACGACTACGAGCGGCTGACGGCAGAACCTCGCCCGCTTCCGCCTGAATCCCGCCGCGTTGAATCGCGGCAGGCTGGCAAAGTAGTTGAACACCGGATCAAACTGGCTGACGACGCCAGCGAATCCAACGGCGGTAAGTGGACGTATGATCCGAACCGCGTGAGCCGGTACGACGCACAAGCGATCCGTGCGACGGCTGAGCATATTCCGCGGCTTCTGAAGGAAAAGCCCTGTCTCCTCGCGTTCGTGGATGATCCTGAAATCTACGACCACGGGGACCAGAGCCACCAGATGAAGCTCGCGCTGTTGAGCCAGCTCACAAACCTCGATGTGTCCAGCGAGGAAATCATCGCGTTCCTCGACGAGCGAACACCAGACCACGACAGCGATTGTACCCGAGACGAGATCGACAAAGTTCTCAGTTACAATTACAATCGGTGGAAGGCCGAGACGCTTTGGCGGAAGGCCCCCCGATTCTGTCGACCAGACCTCTGTACGAAGTGCCGAGACGCACACCCGTAGACGCCGATTTGCCCTCTCCCCGGATTTCGACGCCACTCTCTCGTACAGATATTCCAACACGATTCCGAACCCTAAATGACCCATATCCCATCTCCTGCGGAGCAGTCCGTTCTCGACAAATTGCCGGCGACGACCAGCGAGATTGCTGAGTCGCTGAATTACGCCCAATCGTCCGTCCGAGGCTTTATTTCTCGCCTGCGGAAGAAAGGCTACGTATTCAACCGAGACTCCTCTGGAGTCTATGAGGTAGCCGACGCCCCCAAACCAGAGACCGAACAGCCCCGTCGGAGAACACAGCCAACTGCTGTACCGACGGACACCTCCCCCCTGTCCAAACAGACTGAAACGAAGATTCGCAACGAGCATCTTCGGAAGCTCAACGCTCGCCTCGATGCGCTCTTGGAAACGACACCGCCCGTCCTCGCGGATGGTGGTCTCGTCGCTGAGATCGGGCACGAGGATGTGGTTATCCACCGGACGGACGACCACATTGGCGCTCTCTCGCACGACGAATTTGGCAATGTCATTTTCGACGACAAAATCGCCGCCGAGAGAATCCGCGAAGTAACCCACCGGGCAATGGAGCTCATTGACCGGCAGGAGGCCGCGGGCTCCGTATTCGACACGGCCCACCTCCTACTTGGCGGCGACATTGTGACCGGCGAAGGCATCTTCCCGTCGCAAGCGCACGAACTGTGCCTGAACCTCGATGAACAGATCGACCTCGCTGTTGAGCTCTACTTCGAGCAAATTCAGGAACTTGCGGCCCGCTTCCCCACAGTTCAAGTGGTGTGTCAGCCCGGCAACCACGGTGAGCTACGAGTAAAGGGGCCGTCTGCGGGGGCTAACGCTGACACGGTTGTTTACAAGATGCTGACCCGGCTGGTTGCGGCCTCCTCTATGACGAACGTGACCGTGATTCAAAACGAATCCACGCTGTTCACGAACTTCATAATGCGGAACGGGCGCTGGCGCGGCCACCTTCGACACGGCCACAAGTCCCTCTCGCACATCGGCACTAAATCTGCCCTGGAGCGATGGGGAACGTGGGTTCGCCGCCACAAGTTCGACATTGCGTACCGTGGTCACTTCCACGAAACGAAAATCGAGCACATCCTCGGGCTGAACGGGCTCGTCCCGGTCATTATGTCCGGGTCGATCAGCCCACCCGGTGATTATGAGGAGTCAATCGGGGTGTGGGGCGCACCGACCGCGACGATTCACGGTGTGTCCGACTCCCGACCGCTGACGTGGATGTACCCGCTCTACTTCACCGACGCGATTCCCTCAGCACCGGAGTCGTCAGTCGCGGTTTGTGACGCCGAGCTGGAAGCCGACGGTGGTGAAAACTGATGGCGTCAGACCCCTCAACGCCGATTGGAACCCGCGCCGACTACGACCGCGTGGTAAAGGTGCTGTCGCGCAGAATCTACAATCCCACTATTGATGCGTGGGAGTGGGAAACCGGCCCGTGGCTCGGTGGCGCGTATTGTCTGTTCAAAGCCGTCGAGCTTGGGACGTTCGTTTGTCCAGAGTGTTCGGTGAAGTCTGGCGAACCCATCGTCTGCTACATCGACGACCACGGCGACCGACCCTGCCCGGAGTGTGGGCTTCTCGATACGGTTCCGCTCCCGACGCACGCTCCGTCGACGGTACTCGATAAAGAGTATCACGCCGAGGTTTCGCGTCGACGGTGGGCGCTCGGACAGCCGTGGATCAGTCCGACAGAGATCGTTGATCCCGACGCTGACGACGAGGAGGTTCCGCAATGACGACGCTCGAAGAAATCGCGGCGGCGCTTCTGGACGGCCACGAGGCGCTGTCTACGCTTCGGGTAATGGCAGTCGACGCGATGGGTCTCCTCGAACACGAATACGAGGAGACGGGCAACGAGGACGTGCTGAGCGTTCTGGTACTGGCCCACCACCTCTACCGGCGAATCACCGAGGACGAGCGGCTGGCGGAAATCCCGCCGGATGTTCTCGAACAGATAATCCGCGAGGCGGAGGACGAGCAATGAGCACCTACCGCCTTGTAACGATCCGGGCGCAACCGGGGGAGCCGGTCGAAGTCCCCGGACGGATCGTGGAAGTGCTGAATTACAACCCGACCTACGGGCACCTGTTGGCGCTCGTGGAGATCGGTGAGACAGACGCGGATACGGACACCGCGCTTCCGCTGAATTTCAGCGACAACCACGCTGAGGCTGAGCTGGAGTGCGGATACCTGACTGACGCCGGGACGCTGTGTACCCGGACAGTCGACCAGCCCAGTGATCGGTGCTGGCAACACGAAGACAATGAGTAACTCGACGACCACCCCTGAACCTGAACCTGAAGACGTACCGATGAGCGAAACCGAGGAGGAAATCGCAACGTTCCTCGCGGCGGCGCTCTACGAGTTCTTCCGCTCGTTTGAAATCAGCGAGCTGGAACTCGAACTACCCGAAGGGCGCGGTGTGTTCTACATCGCGTTCGAGACTGGAACCGCGGAGGGCGAGTAATGATCGACTCTGCCCCCAACCCGACGCCAAATCCCGACCGTACTCCAGAGGCAATGACGGAGGCTGACCACCACCGTCTCGTTGTCGGGATGCAACTAATCGAATCTGTATTCAACGCTTACGAGCTGAACAGCCTTGAAGTAGAGATGGACGACGACGTGCCGACGTACTACCTCTATCGCGGCCACCCTGATGAGCTGTCGGCGGAGTCCGACGACGAGTGATGGCGTGGCCGGATTTGGTTCTCACCCTCGCGGGGTGGGCGCTGAATCTGTCTGCTATGACGACGCTGGCTAATCGGCGGGCGGCGGTGCCTATGACCCACTCCGGCCTCGTGATCGTGTCGATGGTTGCCATACTTGTGGCGTACATCGGCCTCGATCTGTGGGGCTCGGTCGTGGCGACGGCGTTTGGACTCTGTATTTGGGTTGGAATTGCCCTGTACCGACGACCCGAGCCGCGTTCCGCCGTAGATCAGCGTGAATCCTACCCACAATGACGAGTGAACCCTATGCGTCGAAGAAAACGATCAGCGTCGACTTCGACCACACGATTACGGTGACAGAAAACGAATACGAATACGGCGACGAGAGGCCAAATCCCGAAGTCATTGAGTGGATGCGGGACCGATACTACGAGGGTCACACCCTCCTGGTGTGGACGGCTCGCCCGTGGACTGAGGCACACATTGTCGCCGCCCGACTGACTGAGTGGGACGTTCGGTTCCACGGCCTGATGATGGGCAAAGGTGGCTCCGACGTGTACCTCGACGATAAGGCGGTCAACGTCAACGCTGACGGTTGGCAGGCCGATGTGTCGGGGATTCTCGCTCGGCAACCGTGGCCCCCATCGAATACGGGTGAAATTCCGGCGGAAGCTCCCGAGGTTCCCGCCGATGACTGAGCAGGCCACGCCGTTCACCCTCTGGCTCTATCCATACGACGAGCCGGAGGGCCGAGAAGTCGAACGATTCGAGAACGTCATTGACGCTATGCGGATGCCTTCGGGGACGATCAAATTCACGACGGCTGACGGTCTCGAATACGAGCGCATTGGCGATATAATTAGAGTCCGAGATGAGCCAGAATCCAACTGACCACGACGGCGACGACGATCTCTGCGATACCCGAGATCGGTTCTACTGTGCGAATTGTGGGGTGACGTTCGTACAGCCCCCGGTGATTCAGCAGTTCTACGATATAGCCGATTGCCCCGGCTGTGATTGGACCGCGCTGAACATCGTGGAGATCGACAGGATTCGCAACGAGCGACCTACCACCATCGCCTCAATGGACGACCTGTTCGAGTAACTGAAATCTGAACCCTACAATGACTGAAATCACGACCCCCGACAACGACCAGACCGAAAACAGCCGCGAAGCCGCTACGATTCTGCGAACCGGCGCTGACACGTTCGAGAAGAAAACGCGAGACTATGGATCGAGCTGGAAAAGCATCGGCTCGATCCTCGAAATTATGGCCCACGGCGAGCCCATCGTTCTCGACAGCACGGAGAAGGTGATCGCCTTCGGGCTGTTTACCCGTCGGCTCGACAAGTTCTCCCGAGAGTTCTTCGGGACGTTCTTCGCTGACGAAATGAACTTCGAGGCGGTCGGTGACTCCGCTGAGGACGAAATGGTGTACGCGGCAATGGCCGCGGAGAACCACGCTGATATGGCTGAGAAGGCCACCCCTGTTGAGCGGCTGGCTGAGGGCTACCGCGAGAACTACGAGGATACCGACGACGGCGACGACGAACTGAGCGCCCAAGAGTGGATGGAACGAGACGTGGAAGAAAACAAAGAGTTGTATCTGGCACTTGCTGATACTCCCGACAACACCGAGGAGGCGGCCCGATGAACCACCGCACCTCGTGGCGACAGCTCCGAAAGCAAAAGCCGAGTCGCCCGTGTGCCGAGTGCGGAACGAAAGTCCGTGTCGGCGCGGGCTTCCGCGGTCGGTTCTGTTCGAGCTGTTACCGCGCCCGGAGCTGAGCGCCGATGAAGTTCACACCCGAGGAGGTGCTGAGCGAGGCGCTGGCCCACGCGGTTGCCGGCGGGTACGTCGTGCTGGAGTTTGAGACCGGCAACGACGGGACAACGCAGGTGCGCGACGTGACTGACCATCTCCGCGCCCTCGAACGGCAAGCAAACGACGCTGATCGTTTCCAGTAAAAAATCCTGAACCCTATGACCACCGAAGAAGACATTGAGACCGACGCCCGCTGTGGATCGTGCGGTGAACGCCTGAAGATTCGGAACTACCCCGGAACGAACATCTACCGGGCGACGTGCGGAAGCCCCGTGGCCTGTCAGACGGCAGTCTACGAGACGACGAAAGAGTGGCTTGAAGCCGAGTTCTGCAAGCCCTACGAGTCGACCGGACGGCCCGCTCCCCGGCGGCGCGTTCCGCAGTAATACAGCTCCCCCGAGCCCTAAGACAATGAGACCAATTACTTCCCAAGAGACGTACAACCTGTTGATCTACCTCGCGGCGCTCACGTCGAACGAGACCGCAAGAACTCACTTCGAGAACGCCGCCCATCAATTTGATCTGGCGGTGACGGCGCTCGGAGTCGACGTTGAGTACCCGCAGGAGCTTCGCTGATGCCGGCCATTGACTCCCCCAACTTCGAGATCGCCCGAGAGATTCAGGAGGAACGCGACACGCATATGCCCTACATCAGCAAGTCGCGGCTGATGGAGTACGCGAAAAATCCATACCACTTCTATCTTAAGTATATCCGAGGGCTCCGCGAGCCGACGAACTTCTATATGCGTCGTGGCTCGAACATCCACTCCGTCTTCGAGGACTACTACTACAACGTCCGAGAGGCGTTCGAGGAGACCGGCGACGTGTCCGACGATCTCACGATCTACCTTCCGTTGGATTACACCCGGTGGATGGACTACACGGAGCCGTTCATCACGAACTTCCTGCTGTTCGAGGCCCGCCGGCTTCAGCGGTGCCGCGAGATCGGTGACGTTTCGCTGTTCCCCGCGGTCGGCATCGAGGCCGAGGTGTGGGACTGGAATCAGCTAATCCCCCGGATGGGCTTCGCTGACGTGATCGTGGAGGCCGCGTCTCTCCCCGACTTCCGCCCTGATACGGCGGGCGTCGTCGTCATTGACTTCAAGACGGGCAAGACCCCGCCGAAGAAATACCGCAACGACGGCATCTTCCTTGAGCTGGAATACTACGCCCTGCTCTTTGAGGACGAATACAACGTGGCGGCAGTCGGCGGATACTACCCGATGAACGATGATTTCATCACGGCTGAATCCACGCAGAAGCGCCGCGAGAAAGTTGAGCGTCTGTGCCAGGAGCTCGAAGACGCTGGCACCGACGTTGACAACTACCCGATTAGTCCCGGCCCACTCTGTGCGTGGGGGCCGGAAGAAGATCAAAAGTCATCTTTCTATCACATCTGCCCGTGCAAATGGGCGACTAAGAATGGCCCTGGCCCAACTTTCTACTCTGATAGCAAAGAGCCGCTGGAGAGCGGTTCCTAAATCTCTCAACGTAGAATAATGTGATAGAGTGGTACTGACACGTTCAGTTTCACTTTCATTATGGTGGCACAAGCCATATAGCCAACATTATCATAGGGAGATGCGGTGCCAAATGAATAGCCCACAATTACCGTATCCTCGGGCGTGCTTCTCAGTTGAAGAACTGAACGCCGCCACCGAGTTTGACGGAAAGCCGCAAGGATTGCTCCCCCTGTCTCCGCTGTGCGAGGGGTTATCGGAATCCCTGATAGAACAGGCCCCGGAGCCCGAGATGGTTCTGGAGCGGGTTCACAAAGAGGACGGGAACTGGACGTTTACCCCTCCGCTGTCCGTCTCTGTCCATCGGCCCCCGAACAGCCAGATGAGTTGCGTTGTCGCTGTCGAAGCATACGATGATGAGGGGGGTGATCGGTGGCTGGTAGACTACTACCAGCTCCCGTACTCTGAGATCGTTCCGAGAGCCACCGCGCTTCTGGCGAAATACAAACAGACGCCTGATAAGCGATACCTTATCACGAAGCTCAATAACGTGCAGATAGACGGATGGCTGTCTGCTTCTGACGCTATCTTGCTGAGTGAAGATGTACGTAAAGAGATGAACAGAGACGGAGTTCTCGACGAGCTCCGAACCGACGGCGGCTCCCCCCACCTCTAATTCTCCCCATTTCTGCCCGTTGGCTCTGACCAACCAGCGGCGGCTATGCGATTTCCTCAATCCTGAACCCAAGACCAAGACAAAGACCAATGACAGACCTGTATATCACGAACACAGAACGAGTAACGGACAGAAACGAGACCCGGCTTCGTATTCACGGACGCGACGCCGAGATGAACGCTCACACGGTAGAGGTGACGGGATTCAATCCATACTTCTACGTGCTGACTTCGGAGCTGAACGGCCTCGTGGACTTCGAGCGCCGCGAGCACGTCGTCTCCATTGAACACGGGTACACCTCGCTGTTTGGCGACGACGTGAGCCGAATTGAGGTGACGACGACGAACGCGACCCGCGAGCTCCGCGAGCTGTTCTCGGCCAACTTCGAGACTGACGTGTGGTACGAGAACCGCGCCCTGATTGACTTAGAGCTTTACACGGGGATTCGCGTTCCCGACGGAGCAACCGAGATCGCCGCTTCCGCCGTAGAACCTGTCGACTTTACCACGGACTTCTCCGTGCTGACGTTCGACATTGAGACCGACGACCGAGGGAGTTTCCCGAAGCCGGGGGAGCGCCCGGTTCTCAGCCTCGTCAGCCACGATAGTCAGTCCGGTGAATACCGCGGCTTCGTGTGGCTCAATGGTCGCCCGGTCGGTGAGGCACTTCCTGATGGTCTCCCCGAGGGCCTGGACGCGCTCGACTACTACGAGACAGAGGTAGAGATGCTGGCGGGCTTCGCACAGTACGTTTCCGGTGTAAATCCCGACGTGCTGACGGCGTGGAACATCGGTTTCGACGCACCATACATCCTCGAACGGATGAAGAAACTCAGCGTCGACGCCTCCCGACTCGCTCGCGATGGGTGGGCAGGTATGTCGAAGACGGGTCGCCCGCACATCGCGGGCCGCGTGATCTACGATATGCTTGACGCCTATAAATCGACGAAGCGTGGCGAGCTCCCGTCGTACTCCCTCAACGCGGTCGCGGCGGAAGAACTCAGAGAGCGGAAGCTCGACCACTCCGGCGAGGGCATCTACGAGATGTGGGAGTCAAACGTCGATAAGCTCCTGCGTTACAACTTCCACGACGTTCGGCTCGTCGTCGCTCTCAACGATAAGCTCGGAATTATCGCGTTCCGGGCGGCGCTGGCGAACGCAGTCGGCGCTGACTTCGGTGATGCGGAGAATAACAACGACTTCATCGAGATGATGGTCCGGCGGAAGCTCCACGAGAAGGGGCTGATCGGCCCGACCACCGTCTACGAAAAGAAGGAGAAACAGTACGAGGGCGGCCACGTCCACGATCCGTACTACGGCGTCGCTGAGCACGTCGTCGGGATGGACCTGGAATCGCTGTATCCCAACACGATGTGGATGCTGAACGCGAGCCCGGAGTGCCGCGTTGACCCGGAAACGTTCAAAGGCCCGTTCACGCACGCCCCGAACGGAGCCGCCTTCCGCCTTGATCGGCTCGGTGTAATGACCGAACTCGTCGACGAGGCGCTGTCGCTCAAAGCGGAGGCGAAGGAAAAGCGTAACTCGCTCACGCCAAACACCGCTGAGTACCTTCGTTTCAGCGAAGAATATGATGTAAGGAAAACGATAGTTAACAGTCTGTACGGCACTATGGGGTGGGAATACTTCTTCCTCTACGACGAGGCGACCGCGGAGGCCGTCACAACGATGGGACAGGAAGTTATCAAGTTCACGTCCCGCTACGTCGAGGCGAACACCGCGGGTCGCGTGATCTATGGAGATACGGACTCAAATTACGTAGCGTTCTCTGGCGCAAATAATTGTGTCGAGGCGCTGGACGAGGCGAACCGCGTGGCTGACGCTCTCAACGAGACGGCATACGCTGAGTTCTCGGTCGAATACAATATGGGAACCCGCGATTGCCGCTGGCGTATTGAGGTTGAGTCCTACTCTCCTCGGTTCTTCCAGTACGGCAAGAAAAAACGGTACGCCCTACACGTAACGTGGAAGAACGGCAAAGAGACGGACGAAATCAAGAAGGTCGGCCTTCACACGAACCGCTCCGACGTAGCTCCGTTCACGAGCGAGCTTCAGACGGCGGTCGTCGAGTCGATTCTCCGCGATGGAGACACGGCGACGCTGAGTACGATGATCTACAAGGCGGCGCAGGCGTTGAGTACGGGGACTCCCGACTGGAACGCTATTGGTATCCCGCAGGGCATTAAGAAGCCGCTGGCGGCCTACGAGCGACCGACCGCGCAGGTTGCTGGAGCCATTAACTCGAATCGGCTCCTCGGAACGAACTTCGGGGAGAACTCGAAGCCGAAGCGTGTCTACCTCCAGCCGACGTACTTCGCTGAGCTGGACGAGTCGATAGAGGTGCTTTGCTTCGACGACCCCGAGGTTCTGCCCGACGGCCTCCGCATTGATACCAAACGGATGGTCGAAACGCTCATTGAGAAGCCGATTGGCCCCATCGTGGAAGCCGTCGGCGTCGACATTGAAACCGCGATTCTGAATCAGTATCAGACTGGCCTCGGGAGCTTCCTATGACGTACTGCGTTGTACGGAAAGGATCGGGAAGCACCGTCGCTGAGTTTCCCACCAGGAACGAGGCGGAACGGCACGCGGCGACTCTCCGGCAGGCGGGGTGGTCGGTTGACGTGGAGAAAGAGTAATGGCCTCGAAGCAGATCACGTTTGCAGACTTGGGGCGGAAGTCGGAGGCCGCTGAAGCCGAGCGGGAGCTGAACGCCCGTGCAGTCGCCGCCTTCCCCCTCTATCCAGAGCGGCGGTACTCCTGCCCGTTTTGTTGGGCTCCACCGCGAGAGTTTCGCGTGGCGGCCAACGATGGGACGGGGTGTAGTCGGTGCGGGTCTCTTGTCGCCGTTGACGCTCCGTGGTATCGGCGGGGCGAGAAGATTAACACCGACTTCCGGTACGCGGTGCGGTACGCTCGGATGGCGCTGAAGCGAGCGGAAAACGACTAACCTGAACCCTATGGCTACGAGGCAGACCACCCTATTCGATCAGCGACAGGTACAGCGAACACCGACTCCGAGCGGCCCGGAGCGGCTGGTGATTATGACGGCGAACGGCTCCGCGAAGGCCGCTGAGACGGCCTACCGCGTCGGCGGGTATGTCGGGATAGAGTCTATGGCGAAGCGGCCCCCCGACTTCATCCCGGTGGCGTTCGTAGACTGGCCGTTCACGAAACTGGAGGACCACGACTTCGAGGCTGTGTGGCGAGGGCACCTTCACCGAGTAGCCGACGAGGAACCCCGGATTGCGGTCGCGCCCGACGTTGACGGCACCCTCGATGCCGAGGAAGTATTTGCCCTCGCTGACGAGCTGGCCGAGTACGCCGAGACCGTCGTCGTCGTTCCGAAGGCCATAGAGCCGCGGGCCGTTCCGCCACGATTCAGGGTGGGATTCCCGTGTCAGCCCCGCTTCGGAGACCCCCCGTGGCCTCTAATCGACTACCGAGACTGCCGGGGGGTACACCTGCTTGGTGGCTCCCCGAACAGGCACATTGAGGTGCTGAAGTACGGCGTCCCCGTTGAAAGCGTGGATACTGCGTCTCCGCTCCGGGCGGCGGGCTTCGGGAGCGTGTGGACGGCGGAAGGCTGGCGGGAGTACGACGCCGGGTACTACGGTTCCCTCGAACGCACCTACCGCAATCTTCGCCGGGAGCTGAATCGAGATCGGCAGCTGTCGCGGGTGAAACCGCGGAACCGTCGCCTCGATTGCCGAAAGCCAGAGCTCCGCGAGAAGTATTGCCTCGGCCCCGGTGAGGAGGTTCCGGGCTACCTCCACCCGGACTACCTTGATTACGTGGGCGAGAATTTCAGACATCGAAATCACTGACTAGCAATAGTCAATTAGAGATGGTTCGTTCAGAGGAAGCCGTTAAGTTCCGGCCAGTGAATAAGTGAGATATCCATGTCGGCTTCAGGTGAAATATGTTCTATCCTAGAAGATTTCGTTGATGATCTCCACGGCAAACTTGATCCTCAGAAACTAGAACGAACTCTGAGAGGTGATTACAGGCCGGTTACAGCAGAGCTCGGAAGTCAGCCGGAACCATGGCTTCGGCACCACTTGATCCGTCCACTTATCGACGCAGTAGGTCTAGAATGGGAGCCAGAGATCCACGGCGGCGGAGAAGGCTATCCAGACTTCGGCATAACCAATCTCGACGTAAAGGTAATCGGTGAGGACAAATCGATAAACGGATCGGAAGAAGCAGAAGACGATATCGAACAGTACCTGAACAATCGGGCGGCTTCACAGGGCTCAGAGTACGGTATAGCCACAGATGGCGTTACTTGGACCGTACTCCGGATCGAACTCGGCGGCGACTACCTAGACTACACAGCTGTTGATCCAACACCGATCAGTTTCCGTCAAGAACTCATTCAAATCGCCAATAAGAAAAACTACATAACTCAATCCGGTATTTCCGAGGTTGACGTACAAGCAAAAGCCGAGCTGTTCTACGAAACTTTCAATCGAGAAGATTTTAACACACTTCTCACACAGGAAGCACCGAGGATCATCCGGTCGAAAAAGAAGGCCGGAATTGAGGAATTCTACGATCTCTACGTGGAACTCTTGTTTGGTGAGGGGTCCGGAAGCTACAGTTATGACACAACTCTTCTCGCAGACATTCAGGCTCCTGAAGATGCAACTGAAACAGACAAAAGAAAATTCGCTATCAAACTGGTGAACAGACTGCTCTTTGTCAAGTTCTTAGAAGGCGATGTTATCCCTGAGAGCTTCCTCAATGAACGTGTAAACAACTTCCAAGACGCTCAAAATCAGGTAGATCGGTTCGGCGGTGGTCTATACAAATCGCAGCTGGAACCGTTGTTCTTCAGTCTGTTCAACACTAAGGAAAACGACAGAATATCCAAGCATCGCGGGGACTGGTTCGACGAAGTACCCTACCTGAACGGAAGCCTGTTCGCACCTGAAGAACAGGAACGAGGATACGATGTTGACGACCGGATGCTGGAAACTGTCGTTCAAGATCTCGTGGAGGGCCACGAGCTAAGCGAGGATAATGGGAACCACACGTTAGATCCGGCTGTCCTCGGCAACGTTTTCGAGATGACGATCAACCATATCAGCGGCGGTCAATCACAGAAAAAAGAGGGTGCATACTACACCCCGAGCGACGTAATACGGTTGATTACCGAGCAGTCAGTCGATCCAAAAATCTACGAAATTCTTGTCGACACGTACAGCAGCCGTGTTGCTGAAGCCTCAAATATGGATGAGGAGCAGGCTCAGGAGCTTGTCGGAGACTATGATCTTGGGGAGATGCTTCGAGAAATTGAACAACGTCAAGGATACTTCACCGATCCTGACGCACTTGAAGAGGCGTACGACCGCCTGGGTGAGCTGAAAATCGTTGATCCTGCCTGCGGATCAGGTCACTTCCTCACCGCTGTTTTGGACGAAATTCACCGGGTCAGGATGTCGCTGCTGAGAGGTATGAAAGGCGGCGACTTAGACAAAAAAGACGTGTATTCAGCGAAAAAAGATTTGGTTTTGAACACGATCTACGGGGTGGATGTGAATCCTATAGCAATTGAAATTGCAAAGCTCCGTGTCTGGCTTAAAATGGTGGAGGAAGGTTGGAGCGAGGAGTTCGGCCGATTACCGAATATCGATGTTAACATCGTACCAGGGAACTCTCTGGTCGGTCTTCCGGCGATCAGCAGCGGCCAGTCGATGCTACAGGCTTTCGACGTTGACCTAAGCGGAATTCAGGATGTGCGCGACCAGTACAGAGAGGGGAAGATCAACCGACGGGAATTAGATATGCGAATTGACGATCTCAGACCAGAAATTCGCCACTTCTACGCTGAGAATCTTAATCACTACTTCGAGGATGAAGTGAAAACTGTCGAAAAATTTGATGGTTTGACAGAGGATTTAGAGTCGCTTTATCCGGTTATAGACGCTGCCCGAGCTCGACGTAAGGACGGTGCAAATCTTTCAGAACGAGACAGTGAAAAATTGGAGGGAATTGGTTTCACAGCGTACAAGAAAAGCGGGAGGTTGGATGGAGAGGATCTCCGTGGGAAAATGGATGAGTTACGGTCTCTGATTGAAGAAGGGTTCAAACTGGAGTTAGAGCGTCGGCCGACAAGATATGATCTGCAGGAGTTGGAAGAGTACGGCGAGCTTTCGCACGAAGCTTTCCACTGGATTGTGGAGTTCCCTGAAGTAGTCGTTAAGGAAGGTACGGAGTACTCGGTTGACTTTGATATCGTTGTCGGCAACCCGCCGTACGGAGATCTTGTCACCGGACTGGAACGACGTTTCACTGCCGGTTATCGGACTGGAGATATCCGGGATATAGCCGCTCAATTCTTGGAACGACAGTTGCAGTTACTCGGTGATGGCGGTGTCTTTGGGAACGTGATCACGCTTCGACTTATTTACGATAGCAAGGCGTACGTCAGCCGCGATATCTTGAATAAAAAGTTGACAGATACGCAGATAGCGTGCTTCGGCTGGCGGCCTTCGTACATCTTTGCTGGCTCAGAGGCTCTTGCAGCGGTTATCACAGGTCAGAAAGCTAAAGAGCCAGATGATGATATTCGGACTAGCCGGTTTATCTTGTTCAGTGATGAGGATCGGAAACAGAGACTGGAAAACATCGATTATTGCCGAATTGATGACCTTGTTCTCGGTGAGACAATCGGCGGCGGTTCTATCGGTGAAAGCAGCGATAAGTCCATGCCGAAAGTAGGAACGGAGACTGCACGAACCATCTTAGAGAAACTATCCGAAGCCTCTGATACCACGATCCGTGATAAGGAGGTGGATCAAAAGACGGAGCACAAGGTTTGGAGGAAGGAAGGTGCTCGGTACTGGATTAACCCCTTGTTGGAGAGTCTTTGGAGTGAGGAAGACAGGTCGAGGGAGACCAAGCCGATGCATTTCAGTTCTGAGCTGGAGCGGTATGCGACATTCTTGTTGATGCAGTCATCCCTGTTCTATAATCACTGGATGACTTACGGTGATCAGCAACACGTTTCTTGGAAGCTTGTAAGATCGTTCCCGTTCCCGGATATGGGGGATCTTCAGGAGAACGAGGAGAAGATTGAGGATCTAACAAACAAGCTTTGGACAGGTATCGAGGAGCGTTTCCATCCGGAGATCAACGTCAGCGGAGAGATCCAAGGCGTAGCCGAGTTGAAGCCGATAGTGGATCAAGTGGATGAATTATTCGGCCCGATGTTCGGTTTGAACGAAGAGGAGATTGAGTACGTGAAGCAACTTGACACGGAGTATGGTCGGTCGCTGAGAGATGAGGATCAAAGCCAACTTCCAAATGAGGCTGTGAGTCGGGTGGAACTTGATGACTGATCTGAGTTCGAGTGTGTAAGCACGCACGCTAAGCAGCTAACTCAGCTTTTTCAGAAAATAGAATCAGCGGCGTGCTTAAATACTGAATCAGCGTCCTCTCAGGTAATGCCGATGCACACCGTTGAGCTCGGGACGCGGGAACTGATTGTCATTATGGAACTCACCTCGAAAGCCATTGAGGACGACCGATTTCGCTACCCCGACGAGAGCGCCGCGAAGCGTATCCACCAGAAGGCTGAGGCCGTTCTCGGTTTTGAACGCGCTTCTCGACTGGTTGAGGATACGGACCCCACAGAGAGTGAATCTGAAGCGTCGGAAGAACAGTCTCGTGGCTCGCCCGCTTCCGCCGAAATTGTGTACCGTGGTCCCTCCCTCGACGATCTTCTCGGAGAGGGGCTGAGATCCGACAATTTCCGGTAGCCTCGCGTGCGCTATGTAGCAGTCTACTGGTAGTATATATAAGGAGACTACTGCTTAGGAGATCACGGCGGAAGCTCCCGCCGGGATGTATTCTCCTTCCGGTGTAGTCTCGTTAAGGAGTAGTCCGAGGTGTCACACGATAATTCTCAAGGACAACGATGTGGTATTATGTTCGCCCGAGATAATCCACAAATATGAGCAGTTGGAAGCAACTATCGAACGAGGTGCTTGCAGGAGCCGAATACACGAATGCAAAGAGCGGCTGGAGGGATACTGAAACTGGAGAGGAAGTGATCGTATATCGTGTTGAGGGAACAGGGATGGAAGAAGTAACAGACAAAGAGTGGGCTGTCCAGCACCCAACGGACGAGAATGATGAACACACCCATTTCTTCGATGATTTCGGGGAAGCCGAGGCGTTTGCAGAGGCCAATATCCAGTAATCCATCTATGTTGAAGGATTAGTGGAACCGTATCCACCGTTTCCGAGGTGGAGTGTAACTACCACTTACTGTTAATCACGTCGTGTCGGTTGCGGTGATTAGAGTGAGCGTAGCCAAGTGTGGTCTCGATCTTCTTGTGTCGGAGCTGTTCACGAGCGTCGTGTAGGTTCTCCTCGTCGACCCACACGGTAGCGACGCCGTGGCGGATTGAGTACCACGTTAGGTCGCGGCCCGCCGGCTCGATGCCCGCTTCCGCCTTAATTCGGGAGAGGATGGTGTTCAGCGAGTTCGAGTTGTACGGATTGCCCCGCTTATTCAGCCAGAGGGCGTCCGTCCCGTTGTAGCGGTCGTACAGCTCGCGTTCTTCAATCCAGGTGTCGAGTGCGCGGATGCTCTTATCGGAGAGTACGCACTTCCAGTTGTCCTCGTTCTTACTGGATTCCTCTTTGGGAATATCGAGGGTGCGGTCGTTGAAGTTGATCCACCCTGTCTTGGCGCGTTCGACCTCGATGGGCCTGAGCCCGCAGTCGAGGGTGACGGAGACGAGCGAGGGAATTTTGAACGTGTTTGCTTTCTGGAAGTCGTCGGGCGCGATCTCGTCTTTGGGTTTCTCGAACCGTTGAGCGAGGTGGGCTTTGATGGCGTCGCGTTCCGCCGGGGTACAGGCGTTGTAGTGCCTGACTGTCCCGTAGCCGAGTGAGGCTTCGTAGAGCGGGCGGAACTCCTCTTTGTAGAAGTAGTCGCGGTTGGTGACGTTGGGCTCGTTGAGCTCTATGTCACAATCCCACTCGATGTTCTTCCCGCGCTCGTGGTTGTAGAACTTGAAGATGCGCTTGATTACTTTGACGAACGTGTTGAGGTTCGCGTCGCCGTAGTCTGAGTACCGCCCGAGCTGTTGCATTAGATCGTCGGCGTCGTCGGGAGTTAGTTCAGTCGTGTAACCCCGTTGGTTCCACAGCCACCGCATTATCTGGTCGACTTTGTATGTGGTGGCGCGGATGGTGTGATCGGAGTAGCCGCGCTGTCGGGCGGGATTTCGGCCTTCGTAGTAGAGCCATTTCAGAAACTCTCGCTTCCACGTTTCGTAGTCTGTGCGTGCGCGTGCGTGGAGTTCGTCGAGCGCGTCTTCGGTTTCTTCCGCGAGGATGGGGAAGTCGTATGCGGGTTCGTCGCGGCGGGGTTCTCCAATATTCATCGTCTTGGAGCCCTGTACCGCTGGTTTTGACTCTCAATCCGGTGATTTCCGTGTAGTTTAGGCGTGTATTTCATTGTCGCTTTCTTTCGGTGTTAGCGACAACGGAAAATGGCGTCAAGCGGCTCGTAGAGCCGATATGCGCTGGCTGGGATTTGAACCCAGGTTGTGACCATGGCAAGGTCACGTGATACCACTACACTACCAGCGCCCTTCGCATTCACACCAAATCGGGAGGGACAATTAAGCGTTCCGAAATCCGGGCCAACCCGCCGTCGGCGTGGGGTCCGGTGGCGTGTGATTCGTCCCCACGAAACGCCGTTTTGGGGCGTGTCAGGGCCTCACAGCCCGCCGCGACTTTCGCTACCCTTTTACCGGAGGATACGGTACGACTTGCACAGTCTAGTGACGTGACGCGAAAAGGCTCGGCATGACGTTCAGCGTACTCGTGCCGTCTTCCCTCGTCCGGGAAGCCGAGGACAAACGCGAGGCAACTCGCAAACTCGGTTACGTCGCCCGCGCGGCGACGGTGTTTCGGGCGGATCGGCTGGTCGTCTTCCCCGACGGGGAAGGCGAGCGCCGATGGGGAGGCGGGTTCGTCGAAACGGTCCTGCGGTACGCCGCGACGCCCCCCTACCTCAAAACCGAGGTGTGGGGCACGCGGGACGAACTGGAGTACGTCGGCGTTCTGCCGCCCCTTCGCGTCTCGTCACGGACCGGCTCCGGACCTGAGCGTCCGGGGTCGTTACAAGAGGGAATCGTGACCGAGGTCGGACCTGACGGCCGCGTCCGGGTCAATTGCGGACTGCAACACCCGATCTCTCTCCTCGTCCCCGACGGACTGTCGGCCGAGGAGGGGGAGCGCGTCGCCATCAGGATCTCTTCGAGAGAACCCGTCCGCGCACGGATCGTCGACGAACCCCTGCCGGGGTTCGAGGTCCGACGCGCGGACCTGCCGGAAGTGCTGGCCCGCCCCGATGCCGGGGTTCGGATCGCCACCTCCGTCCACGGGACGGAACTGTCGGTCGGCCGCCTGCCCGAACTGGTCGGGCGGATCGACGACGCGGACGATCTGACGGTCGCCTTCGGGGCGCCCGGGCGCGGCCTTCCGGCCATCCTCGACGTGGCTGTCGAGGACGTAGCCGCCGGCGGCGGCGAGGGAGTCGAACCCGATCCGGGGTTCGACCTCTGGCTGAATACGATTCCGCGACAAGGGAGCGAGACGGTGCGAACCGAGGAAGCGATGTTCGCGTCGCTCGCGTCCCTGACACTCACGGAGTAAATCCATGCCACAACCAAGCAGACCACGAAAAGGCTCGATGGGATTCAGCCCACGCAAACGCGTGGAGAGCGAAGTCCCGCGTATTCGGTCGTGGCCCGACGACGACGGTGCCCCTGCACTGCAGGGCTTCGCTGGCTACAAGGCCGGCATGACCCACGTCGTCATGGTCAACGACGAGGCCAACTCCCCCCGCGAAGGGATGGAGGAGTCGGTCCCGGTGACCGTCGTCGAGACGCCACCGATGCGGGCAGTCGCCCTGCGAGCCTACGAACAGACGTCGTACGGACTGAAGCCGGCAACCGAAGTGTGGACCGACGAGTTCCATCCGGAACTCGACCGCACGCTCGACCTGCCGGCGGACAACAGCTTCGAGGCGGACGCCGAGGCGCTCCGCGAGGCCGTCGATGCCGGCGAGGTCGACGACCTGCGGATGATCACCCACACGGTGCCGAGCGAACTCGCGAACGTCCCGAAGAAAAAGCCCGACGTGATGGAGACGCGCGTCGGCGGTGGCTCGTTCGACGAGCGCCTCGACTTCGCGCTCGACCTCCTCTCGGAGGGCGGCGAACACGCCATGTCTGACGTGTTCCGCGCGGGCGAGTATATGGACGCAAGCGGCGTCACGAAAGGCAAGGGCACCCAGGGCCCCGTCAAGCGCTGGGGCGTCCAGAAGCGGAAGGGCAAGCACGCCCGGCAGGGCTGGCGGCGACGCATCGGGAACCTCGGGCCGTGGAACCCGTCCCGCGTGCGCTCGACCGTCCCCCAGCAGGGCCAGACGGGCTATCACCAGCGGACGGAGCTCAACAAGCGCCTGATCGACATGGGAGACGGCGACGAGCCGTCCGTCGATGGCGGCTTCGTCAACTACGGCGAGATCGACGGGCCGTACGCGCTCGTCAAGGGCTCGCTGCCGGGACCGGATCAGCGCCTCCTGCGCTTCCGCCCGGCCGTCCGACCGAACGACCAGCCGCGCCTCGACCCCGAGGTGCGCTACGTTTCCACCGCATCCAACCAGGGATAACCAATGCAAGCAACAGTACGCGATCTGAACGGCGAGGATGCGGGCACGGTGGACCTCCCCGAGGTCTTCGAGACGGCCTACCGGCCGGACCTCATCAAGCGTGCCGTCCTGGCCGCACAGGCGAACCGAAAGCAGGCGTACGGTGCCGACCCCTACGCCGGGCTGCGAACCCCGGCGGAGTCCTTCGGCAGCGGCCGCGGGATGGCCCACGTGCCCCGAGAGAACGGGCAGGGCGCCCGCGTGCCCCAGACGGTCGGCGGGCGCAAGGCGCACCCGCCGAAAGCCGAGAAGGACCAAGGGAAAGGAATCAACGACAAGGAGCGCAAACTCGCGATCCGATCGGCCGTCGCCGCGACGACCGACGCCGATCTCGTGGCCGAGCGCGGCCACGAGTTCGACGCGGATCTCGAACTCCCGCTGGTCGTCAGCGACGAGTTCGAGGACCTGGTCAAGACCCGCGAGGTCGTCGACCTGCTCGAAGCGCTCGGCGTCCACGCGGACGTCGAACGCGCCGACGACGGCCGGTCGGTCAAGGCCGGGCGCGGGAAGACCCGCGGCCGAAAGTATCGAGAGCCGAAGTCGGTCCTGTTCGTGACGAGCGAGGAGCCGTCGAAGGCGGCGCGCAACCTCGCTGGCGCGGACGTGACGACGGCCGCGGAGGTCAACGCCGAAGAGCTGGCGCCGGGCACGCACGCCGGGCGGCTGACGCTCTGGACCGAGAGCGCCATCGCGGAGGTGAACGACCGATGAGTTCGATCATCGAGCATCCGCTGGTGACCGAGAAGGCGATGGATCAGATGGACTTCGACAATAAGCTCCAGTTCATCGTCCACATCGACGCCACCAAGCCGGAGATCACCGACGCCATCGAATCGCGCTACGACGTGACGATCGAACAGGTGAACACGCAGATCACCGCCCGCGGCGAGAAGAAGGCGGTCGTGACGCTCTCGCCGGACGACGACGCACAGGAAATCGCCTCGCGAATCGGGGTGTTCTAAGATGGGACGACGCATTCAGGGCCAGCGGCGTGGTCGTGGTGGGCCGACGTTCCGTGCCCCCAGCCACCGCTACAAGGCCGAACTCGAACACAAGAAGGAGGAACAGAGGGACACGATCAACGGCGAGATCGTCGACATCGAACACGATCCCGCTCGATCGGCGCCCATCGCCGCGGTGGAGTTCGAGGACGGGGACCGACGGCTGGTCCTCGCCCCCGAGGGCGTGACGGTCGGTGAGACGATCCAGGTCGGCGTCTCGGCGGAGATCAAGCCGGGCAACACGCTCCCGCTGGCCGAAATCCCGGAAGGGGTTCCGGTCTGTAACGTCGAGAGTAGCCCGGGCGACGGCGGCAAGTTCGCCCGTGCCTCCGGCACGAGCGCACAGCTCATGACCCACGACAAGCGCGTGGCGGTCGTGAAGCTGCCGAGCGGCCAGGTCAAGCGGCTCAACCCGCAGTGTCGCGCCACGATCGGCGTGGTCGCGGGCGGGGGGCGAACGGAGAAGCCGTTCGTCAAGGCCGGCAACAAGCACCACAAGATGAAGTCCCGGGGCACGAAGTGGCCGCGGGTCCGTGGGGTCGCGATGAACGCCGTCGACCACCCGTTCGGTGGCGGCGGTCGGCAACACCCCGGCAAACCCAAGTCCGTCTCGCGGAACGCCCCGCCGGGACGGAAGGTGGGTGACATCGCCTCGAAACGCACCGGACGCGGAGGGAACAAATAATGAGCTCGGAATACCGAACCGGCCGCGAAGGTGAGTTCACCTACCGCGGTCACACGCTCGACGAGCTGCAGTCCATGTCGCTCGACGAGGTCGCGGAACTGCTTCCCGCTCGAATGCGGCGAACCATCACTCGAGGACTCTCGGTCGAACACGAGAAACTGCTCGAGAAGGCCCGTGGCGCGGGTGAGGAGGAGACGGCCAACGACCCGATCCGCACACACATCCGTGACATGCCCATCGTCCCCGAGTTCGTCGGGCTGACCTTCTCGGTCTACAACGGCCAGGAGTTCCAGCGCGTCGAGGTCGAACCCGAGATGATCGGGCACTACCTCGGCGAGTTCCAGCTCACCCGAACCTCGGTCGAGCACGGCCAGGCCGGCATCGGCGCGACCCGGTCCTCGAAGTTCGTGCCACTCAAGTAACACATGGGAATCAACTACAGCGTCGAGGCCGACCCGGAGACGACCGCCAAGGCGATGCTCCGAGAGCGGCCCATCAGCATCAAGCACAGCAAGGCCATCGCCCGCGCGATCAAGGGCATGTCCGTCGCCGACGCCGAGTCGTACCTGCACGACGTGATCGACGAGACACAGTCGGTCCCGTTCAAGCAGCACAACTCCGGCGTCGGTCACCGGAGCGACATCGACGGCTGGGACGCCGGTCGCTACCCCGAGAAGGCCAGCGAGGACTTCCTCAAACTCATCGAGAACGCCCGCAACAACGCGGACGAACAGGGGTTCGAGGGCGAGTCCATGACGATCAAGCACGTCGCCGCCCACAAGGTCGGCGAACGACAGGGTCGCAAGCCCCGTGCGTTCGGTCGCGCGGACCCGTGGAACACCACGCTCTGTGACGTCGAACTCATCATCGAGGAGGAGGAGGAATAATGGCTGACGAACACCAGTTCATCGAGAACGGCCTGCAGCGCTCCCAGATCGACGAGTTCTTCGCGGACGAACTCGGCCGCGCGGGCTACGGTGGCATGGACGTCGCCAAGACCCCGATGGGGACCCAGATCGTCCTCAAGGCCGAGAAGCCCGGCATGGTCATCGGCAAGGGTGGGAAGAACATCCGCAAGGTGACCACCGAACTCGAGGAGCGCTTCGACCTCGACGACCCCCAGATCGACGTACAGGAGGTCGACGAACCGGACCTCAACGCCCGCATCGTCGCGGACCGCCTGGCCAACGCCCTCGAGCGTGGCTGGTACTTCCGCAAGGCGGGCCACACGACCATCGACCGGATCATGGAGGCCGGCGCCCTCGGCGCCGAGATCGTCCTCTCCGGGAAGGTCACCGGCGCCCGCTCGCGCGTCGAGAAGTTCAACCGGGGCTACATCAAACACAACGGCGAACCCGCCGAATCCATCGTGGACGAGGGCCAGGGCGTCGCCGTGATGAAGCTCGGTACGATCGGCGTGACGGTGAAGATCATCCCGCCGGGCGCCGAACTTCCGGACGACTTCGAGATCGCCGAGGACGCCGATGTCGAACCCGTCGAGCAGGCGGCCGAAACCGGCGACGGCGTCGAGGACCTCCTCGAGGAAGAACCCGAGGAGATCCCGGACGTCGGCGAGGGCGAGGACGTCGAAGTGCCGACGGAGACGCCCGAGGACCTCGACGAAGGCCTCGACGAGGAGATCGTCGAGGAAGTCGTCGAGGAGGAACTGCCGGGCGACGAGGACGACGAAGCAGAAGACGAAGCGGAAGACGGGACCGAGGCCGACGAGGAGTCCACCGAGGTCGACGAAGATGTCGACGAGGAGACGATGGACGAAGCGGCCGATCTCGTCGAAGAGATGGAAGCCGCCGACGAAGACGAGGAGGAGGACGCGTAAATGGCGATCCTGCACACCGAAGAGATCCGCGACATGACGCCCGCCGAACGCGAGGCTGAACTCGAGGAACTCGAGACGGAACTGCTGAACGCCAAGGCCGTCCAGGCCGCCGGCGGGATGCCCGAGAACCCCTCGCGACTCGGCGAACTGAAGAAGACGATCGCGCGGATCAAGACGATCCAGCGCGAAGAGGGCGATATCTGATGGCGCTCACACCCGAAACCCTGCTCCGACACGAACTCGTCGGCCTGCACGCGCGGGTCGCCGACTCGACGAACCCCGACACCGTCGGGATCAGCGGCCGCGTCGTCAGCGAGACGATGCGGACGCTCACGTTGGAGGGGGATCGGGTGTGGCAGCTCCCCAAGCAGGGGACGACCTTCGAATTTGCCCTTCCGAACCCGTGCACAGATGAAGCCGCCGACGCCGAGAAGGCGTTGGGGACCACGCCCAAACTTCCGTCGGAAACTGCCAGCCGAACTGGTCAGTCTGGTGGTTGCGAGGACGTGGCCTACGTTACGGTGGATGGCACACGACTGCTCTCACGACCCGCCTTGCGAACCGAGAAGGCAGGTGTATCCACATGGCGATAGGACTGAACGTAACCGAACCGGAGGAGGCCTGCTCCGACCAGCACTGTCCGTTCCACGGCTCACTGTCCGTGCGCGGTCAGACGCTGGAGGGCACCGTCGCCTCCACAGCAATGGAAAAGACGGTCGTCGTCGAACGCGAGTACGACGTTCGCGTTCCGAAGTACGACCGATACATGAAACGCCGGAGTCGCATTCCGGCCCACGCACCCCCGTGTCTGGGCCTCGAGGAAGGCGACACGGTCCGCATCGCGGAGACCCGACCCCTCTCGAAGACCAAATCACACGTGGTCGTCGAGAAAGTGGGAGGTGACGAGTGATGGAGGCGCTGAAAGCCGACGTCACCCGTGGCCTCGCCAAGGGATCGCTGATCAACTGCGCCGACAACACCGGCGCACGTCAGCTGAAGGTCATCAGCGTCGCGGGCTACTCCGGAACCAAGAATCGACACCCCAAAGCGGGCATCGGCGACAAGGTGACCGTCTCGGTCACCAAGGGCACGCCGGAGATGCGACGACAGGTCCTCGAGGCCGTCGTCGTCCGCCAGCGCAAGCCCATTCGCCGCCCCGACGGCACACGCGTCAAGTTCGAGGACAACGCCGCCGTCGTCATCGACGACATGGAAGAGCCTCGCGGGACCGAGATCAAGGGTCCCGTGGCGCGTGAAGTCGCCGAACGCTTCGGGAGCATCGCATCGACAGCGACTATGATCGTATGACTCGACAGCCACGCAAACAGCGCACGCAGAAACGGAACGCGCCCCTGCACGAGCGACACGACCAGGTTCGAGCCACGCTGGCCGACGACCTCCGCGAGGAGTACGGCCAGCGGTCGGTCCGCGTCAACGCGGGCGACACCGTCGAAGTGCTCCGCGGCGATCACGCCGGCGAGGAAGCCGAAGTGATCGCGGTGGATCTCAAAGACGAAGTCGTCCACGTCGAGGGTGTGACCGTCGAGAAGGCCGACGGCGAAGAAGTGCCCCGGCCCGTCGACGCGAGCAACCTTCGCGTGACGGAACTCGACCTGGAAGACGAGCGCCGGCAGGAGCGTTTGGAGGGTAGCGAATGACGCGACACCAGAAACGACTCTCGGTACCGAAGTCCTGGCCGGTCGAACGGAAGACCGCGACGTGGACGGTCAAAGCCGGTGCGGGCCCGCACGGCGAGGCAGGGGTTCCCCTGCTAATCCTCCTGCGGGACGTGCTCGGCTACGTCGACTCGCGGAAGGAAGCCAACTACGCCTTGAACCAGAACGGCGTCCTCGTCAACGGGGACGTGCCGTCCGACATCGAACGTCCCATCGGGATGTTCGACATCCTGGCGTTCGTCGAGCGCGAGGAGTTCTACCGCGTGTTCCCGGACGAGGGCGGTCGGCTCTCGCTGACCCCCATCGACGCCGACGCGGCGCAGAGCCGCCTCGGCAAGATCGTTCGCAAGACGCAGGTCACCGGCGGCGACGTGCAGCTCACGCTCCACGACGGCGCGAACGTCCGCGTCGACGCCGAGACGGAGTACGCCACCAGCGACTCCCTCGTCGTCGACAACGAGACCAAAGAGATCGTCGCCCACTTCACCTATGAGGAGGGCGCGCTCGTGACGGCCGTCGCCGGCAGTCACGCCGGCGAGATCGGCACGATCGACGAGATCACGGTCACGCCGGGGAGCGGCGACAACGTCGTCACCGTCTCCCAGGACGACGGCGAGGGCTTCGAGACGGTCGAAGACTACGTCGTCGTGATCGACGAGAACTTCACCGAGGAGGCTGACGAATGAGCGAGAGTGAATCCGCCGAGTTCCACGAGATGCGCGAACCACGGATCGAGAAGGCCGTCGTCCACATGGGCGTCGGCGAAGGTGGTCGCGAACTCGCGGACGCCGAGGAGATCCTGGAGAACATCACCGGGCAGGAGAGCGTGCGGACGCAGGCCCGGCGGACGGTCCAGGAGTTCAACATCCGTGAGGGCGACCCCATCGGCGCCAAGGTGACGCTCCGGGGCGAGGCCGCCGCGGACTTCCTCGATACGGCGCTCGCGCTGGTCGACCTCTCGGCCGGGCAGTTCGACGAGACGGGGAACTTCAGCTTCGGCGTCGAGGAACACACGGAGTTCCCGAGTCAGGAGTACGATCCGAACGTCGGCATCTACGGGCTCGACGTGACGGTCAATCTGGTTCGACCGGGCTACCGCGTCGCCAAGCGCGACAAGGTCTCGCGGTCGATCCCGTCGGGTCATCGGCTCGACGCCGAGGACGCGATTGCCTTCCTCGAAGCCAACTTCGACGTGGAGGTCACACGATGAGTGAATCACAAGACGAACGCGACGTGACCGGTGAGCACGCCTCGCCGCGGACCGACGACCGCCACCAGTGTCGTCGGTGCGGCCGCAAGCAGGGGCTCGTCGGCAAGTACGACATCTTCCTGTGTCGACAGTGCTTCCGAGAGGTCGCACGCGACATGGGCTTCAAGAAGTATCGATAACAATGGCAGGGAACGACCCCCTCTCGAACGCGCTCTCGGGACTCGACAACGCCGAGAGCGTGGGACATCTGTCCCACACGGTACAGCCCGCCTCGAACGTGATCGGATCGGTACTCGAGGTCTTCTACGACCGCGGGTACATCGACGGCTTCGAGTTCGTCGACGACGGTAAGTCCGGTCGCTTCGAGATCGAACTGAAAGGAGCGATCAACCACTGTGGCGTCGTCAAGCCCCGCTACTCCGCGGGCGCCGACGAGTTCGAAAAGTGGGAGAAGCGGTATCTCCCCGCCCGCGACTACGGGGCACTCGTCGTCACGACCAGCCACGGCGTCATGAGCCACTACGAGGCCCGCGAACAGGGCATCGGTGGCCAGGTGATCGCGTACGTCTACTAACAATGAACCGAACAGAACTCGAAATTCCGGACGACGTGTCCGCCGAGAAAGACCACCTCGATCTGACCGTCGAGGGGCCGAACGGAAGCGTCACGCGACGCCTCTGGTACCCCGACGTGTCGGTCACGGTGGCGGACGACCACGTGGTGATCGAGAGCGAAGCCGACGACGCCAACACGCGCGCGACGCTCGGCACGTTCGAGAGCCACGTTCGGAACATGTTCCACGGCGTGACCGAGGGATGGGAGTATCAGATGGAAATCTTCTACGCCCACTTCCCGATGCAGGTCACCGTCGAGGGCGACGAGGTCGTCATCGAGAACTTCCTCGGCGAACGCGCGCCGCGGAAAGTGCCGATCCGCGGCGACACCCAGGTACAGGTCGACGGCGAGGAGATCACCCTCTCCGGTCCCGACAAGGAAGCCGTCGGACAGACCGCCGCCGACATCGAACAGTTGACGCGCGTGCCCGACAAGGACACCCGCGTCTTCCAGGACGGCGTCTACATCACGCAGAAACCACAGGCAGGTGGGGCGTAGATGAGCGCAAACGACGAAGACGAGATTCAGGAGATCGAAGACATCGGTGGTGTCGGCCCGTCGAAAGCTGACGCGCTCCGCGAGGCCGGCTACGAGTCCATCGAGGACCTCAAGGCCGCCAGCCAGTCCGAACTGGCCGACATCGGCGGCGTCGGCAACGCGCTCGCCGCGCGGATCAAGGCCGACGTCGGTGGTCTCGAAGTCAGCGAGGAGACCGAAGCCGAAGTCGAAGAGGAGGAACCGGAAGCAGCCGAGGAGGCCGAGGAAGTGGAGACGGAGCTTCGTCCCCGCGGCCACGCCGACAAGACGCCGGACCTCGACGACGACACCGCCCGAGCGCTCGTCCAGAAGCGCCGGGAGGGCAAGCCGCAGTTCAACCGGCAGGACCACCACAAGAAAAAGCGCGTCGACCCCTCGTGGCGCAAACCCCGCGGACAGCTCTCGAAGCAGCGCCGCGGGATCAAGGGCAAGGGAGCGACCGTCGAGGCGGGCTACCGCTCGCCGACGGCCGCGCGCGGCCTGCACCCCAGCGGCTTCGAAGAGGTACGCGTCCACAACACGGACGACCTCGAGTCGGTCGACCCCGACAGCGAGGCCGTGCGCATCGCGAGTGGCGTCGGCGCGCGCAAGCGCGAACGCATCGAAGACGTCTGTGAGGACCGCGAGATTCGCGTCCTCAACCCGACGTACATCGAAGTCGAAGTGGAGGAAGAAGCATGACGGATCTGAGCGCACAGAAACGGCTCGCGTCCGACGTGCTCGACGTGGGCAAGGATCGCGTGTGGTTCGACCCCGAGGCCCAGAGCGAAATCGCGGAAGCGATCACTCGTGAGGACATCCGTGACCTCGTCGACGAGGGCACGATCCAGCAGAAAGGGTCCTCGAACAACTCGCGTGGTCGCGCCCGCGAACGAGCCGACAAGCAGGCGTACGGCCACCGCACCGGCGCCGGCTCCCGCCGTGGGACTGCCGGTGCACGCGAGAACAGCAAGGAGAACTGGACGAGTCGCATCCGTGCCCAGCGGCGTCGTCTGCGCGAGTTGCGCGACGACGGTCCGCTGGACCGCTCCCAGTACCGCGAGCTCTACAACAAGGCTGGCGGTGGGGAGTTCGAGAGCGTGGCGCGACTCGAAGCGTACATCGAGAACAACTACGACGTGGAGGTGAACGACTAATGGCAACAGGCCCACGATACAAGGTCCCGATGCGGCGTCGCCGCGAGGACCGAACCGATTACCACCAGAGGTTGCGCCTGCTGAAATCCGGCAAGCCCCGCCTGGTCGCTCGCGTGAGCAACCGGCACGTCAGGGCGCAGCTGATCACCCCCGGTCCCGACGGTGACGAGACGCACGCGGCCGCCTCCTCCGAGGACCTCGCGGAGTACGGCTGGGACGCCCCCACGGGCAACCTCCCCAGCGCGTACCTCACGGGGTATCTCGCGGGGATGCGGGCGCTCGAGGCTGGCCTCACGGAGGCCGTCCTCGACATCGGCCTCAACACCGCGACACCGGGCAACAAGGTGTTCGCAGTACAGGAAGGCGCAATCGACGCGGGACTCGATATCCCGCACAGCGAGAGCGTCCTCGCGGACTGGTCGCGCAACCGCGGCGAGCATATCGCCGAGTACGCCGAACAGCTGGACGAACCGCTGTACGGCGGCGACTTCGACGCGACGGAGCTCCCCGAGCACTTCGACGAAGTGCGCGAACGACTGATGGAGGACAATGAGCAGTAACGATTACGGCGACGGCTGGGAACCGCGCACGCGGCTCGGCCGCAAGGTACAGGACGGCGACATCGGGTCGATGAAGCAGGCCCTCGAATCCGGCCTCCCGCTGAAGGAGGCCGAAATCGTCGATCAGCTCCTCCCGGGGCTGGACGACGAGGTGCTGGACATCAACATGGTCCAGCGGATGACCGACTCCGGGCGCCGGGTGAAGTTCCGGTGTGTCGTCGCGGTGGGGAACCGCGACGGCTACCTCGGCTACGCCGAGGCCCGCGACGACCAGGTCGGCTCGGCCATCCAGAAGGCCATCGACGTGGCGAAGCTGAACATCATCGAGGTCGACCGCGGCTCCGGGTCCTGGGAGGACCGCGCGGGCGGCGTCAACTCCCTGACCCGGAAGGCGACGGGCAAAGCCGGCTCCGTCACGGTCGAAATCATCCCCGCCCCACAGGGGCTGGGGCTGGCGGCCGCGCCCACGGTTCGGAACATCCTCGAACTCGCGGGCGTGCAGGACGCGTGGACGAAGTCCAACGGCAACACCCGGACGACGGTCAACCTCGCGAAGGCGACGTACAACGCGCTCCAGAACGCGTCCCAGTCGCGGACGCCCCAGCGGGCGCGCCGCAAGCAGCGCGAAACCGAGGTGAACGAGTGATGGAAGCGCTCGTCCAGATCCGCGGCGAGGTGAACATCTCCGGTGACGTGCAGGACACCCTCGAGATGCTCAACCTGCACGCCGTCAACCAGTGTACACTGGTGCCCGAGACGGACACCTACCGCGGCATGATCACGAAGGTCAACGACTACGTCGCCCACGGCGAACCGTCGGCCGACGTGATCGCGACGCTGATCCGTCGGCGCGGCGAACCGCTCGAAGGTTCGGCCGACATCGACGACGAGTGGGTCGCCGAGAACACCGACTACGCCGACGTGGACGAACTCGCGGCGGCGCTGGTCGACGAGGAGACGACGCTCCGCGACGCGGGGCTCGCCCCGTCGATTCGGCTCCACCCGCCGCGTGGCGGCCACGACGGCGTCAAACACCCGACGGTCGAGAGCGGCCAGCTCGGCAAGCACTCGACCGAGGAGATGGATCGACTGCTGGAGGCCATGCGATGACCGACAAGAAAAAGCGCCAGCGCGGCTCGCGGACGCACGGCGGCGGCACGCACAAGAACCGGCGTGGCGCCGGTCACCGTGGCGGTCGCGGCGCCGCGGGACGCGACAAACACGAGTTCCACAACTACGAACCGCTCGGCAAACACGGGTTCACGCGCCCCGAAACCGTCCAGGACGAGGTGCGCGAAGTGACGGTCCAGGAACTCGACGAGAACGCCGCCCTCTACGCGGCCGAGGGGCTCGCCGAGGAGACCGGTGACGGCTACCGCATCGACGCCCGCGACGTCGCCGACGACGGCTACGACGCGGACGTGGTGAAGGTGCTCGGTGACGGACAGGTCCGCAACGAACTGGCCGTCGTCGCCGACGCGTTCACCGCGAGTGCAGTGGAAAAGATCGAATCCGCCGGCGGCAGCGCCGACCTCTCGGAGCGGGCCGAGGAGGCCGAGTCCGAGGCGGACGAATCCGAGGAGTCGGACGAGGAGTAAACCCATGGGATGGAAGGAGACCGCCGAACCGGTGCTGACGCGGATGCCGTCAGTCGCGCGGCCGGAGGGGCACGTCCCCTTCCGGCGGAAGCTCGGCTGGACTGCGGGCGTCCTCGTGTTGTATTTCTTCCTGACGAACATCCAGCTGTTCGGGCTGGACGCCGGTACACAGAGTGACCTGTTCGGTCGCTTCCGGTCGATCCTCGCCGGATCGCAGGGCTCGATCCTCCAGCTGGGGATCGGCCCCATCGTCACGGCGAGCATCGTCCTGCAGCTGCTGGGCGGTGCGGACCTGCTCGGCCTGGACACGGACGACCCCCGCGATCAGGTGCTGTATCAGGGCCTCCAGAAGCTCCTGGTGGTCGTGATGATCTGTCTGACCGGGTTACCGATGGTGTTCGCCGGGAGCTTCCTGCCGGCCGATCCGGCGGTCGGACAGGCACTGGGGATCGGTCTCAGGGGCGTGCAGGGCCTCCTCTTCCTCCAGATCGCCGTCGGCGGTATCCTCATCCTGTTCATGGACGAGATCGTCAGCAAGTGGGGCGTCGGGTCCGGCGTCGGGCTGTTCATCATCGCCGGTGTGAGCCAGCAGCTCGTCGGCGGGCTGTTCGCGTGGGAGGGGCTGGGCGGCACGCCCGGCTTCTTCCCGACGTGGTTCGCCATTCTGACCGGCGCGCAGGACATCGCCTCGCCGCTCACCGCCGAGGGGCTGCAGGCGCTCCTGCTCGGCCAGGGGCAGCTGCTCGCGCTGGTGACGACGGTGCTCATCTTCGCTATCGTCGTCTACGCCGAGAGCGTCCGGGTCGAGATCCCGCTCTCACACGCCCGCGTCAAGGGCGCGCGAGGGCGCTTCCCAGTGAAGCTCATCTACGCCAGCGTCCTGCCCATGATCCTCGTGCGCGCCCTGCAAGCGAACATCCAGTTCGCCGGGCGCATCCTCAACAGCACGTGGAACCAGATGCCGACGTGGCTCGGGACGTACAGCAACGGCCAGCCCGTCTCCGGGATCTTCTACTATCTGGCGCCGATCCAGACGCGGACCGACTGGATGTGGTGGCTCGCCGGTACGTCCGCCGAGCCCTGGCAGGTCATGATCCGGGTCGGCCTCGACCTGACGATCATGGTTCTCGGCGGCGCCGTCTTCGCCATCTTCTGGGTGGAGACGACCGGGATGGGCCCGGAAGCGACCGCCCAGCAGATCCAGAACTCCGGGATGCAGATCCCCGGCTTCCGGCGCAACCCGCAGGTGATCGAGAAGGTCATGGAGCGGTACATCCCGCAGGTGACCGTCATCGGCGGCGCGCTGGTCGGCCTGCTGGCCGTCGGCGCCAACATGCTCGGCACCATCGGCCAGGTCTCCGGAACCGGCCTCCTGCTCACCGTCTCCATCACGTACAAACTGTACGAGGAGATCGCCGAAGAGCAGTTGATGGAGATGCATCCGATGATGCGCCAGATGTTCGGCTCGGAGTAACGACCGGCCCCACTTCTTCACGTTCTTCCACGCCCCCGAGAACAACCACTACCTCGTGGGGTCCGTTGCGTCCGAAGACGATCCGGACTGGCGTCAGGCTGGCGCCGTCGATTCGCCGGACTCGGCCATCTGCCAGACGGTGAGTGCCCCCGCCACACCGAGGCCGACCGCAAACACGAACAGGACGGCGTCGGTTCCGGCGGTGGCGACCAGTTCTCCGGCCACGACAGGCGCGACGAACGACCCCAGCCACCCGGCCACGCTCGCGAGCGAAACGGCCGTCCCAGCGGCGCTGGGAGCAACGAACTCCTGAATCGACTGATACATGAGCCCGATCTGGAGTTGGATGAACACCCCCGCGAGGACGAGCATCACGACCAGCACCGCAATCGTCGTGCTGTAGAACATGCCGACCGCCAGCACGGTTGCACCGACGAACGAGGCGGCGAAGACGGGTCGCCGTCGCTGGGCCAACACCGTATCGGAGAGCCACCCGCCCGTCGGCCGAGCGAGAATTCCGACCGCGGGAAACAGCGCGACGAACGCGCCGCTCTCTGCCAGCGAGACACCAAAGCGGCGGGTGATGTACGTCGGCATCCACGAGTTGAACACCATATACAGTGAGTAGCCGAGAGTTGTGACGACGACGACCATCCACACGTTCCGGTTTCGCACGACTCGCTTGAAGCCGGTCAGTGAGATCGGGTCCGTCGCCGTCTGGAAGCGTGAAACTCGCCCGACCGCGGCGTAGAGCGCGAACGACAGCAGTAGCACCGCGCCGCCGAAGACGGGAAACACTCCCGGCCAGCCGATGACCTCGGCAAAGCGCGGTGCCCCGAGTTGTCCGAGCGCGTACCCGGCGGGATAGCCCGAGATGATCACCGACGTAGCCGTCGCCCGCCTGTCGGGTGGGACGGTACTCGAGGCGACGTTGATACTGACCACCCACAGCACGAACATCCCGACACCGGCGAGTAATCGTGACGCGATCAGCAGCGAGACGCTCCCCCGGCTTGCGGCGAACCAGTCGCCGATACTGCCGACGAAGAGGACGGCCGCCGCAACCGGGATGGCCGCGCGGTTCTCCACACGGTCGAGATAGATTCCAACGGGAATCCCGATCACCGTCGCGGCGACCTGTGGCATCGAGACGAGTGCGGCAGCCGTGGCCTCGGTGATGCCGAGGTCGGCCATCACCAGCGTGAGGATACTGGCGGGAGTGATCAGGTATGCACCAACGAACAGGAGCAACAGCCATCCGGCCGCGATAGTGATGATACGCCACGCCGACCCCCCGGCGAGGTCACGGGCGTCGGTCAGACTGCTGTCCAACACAGGCACCCTCGACGGAGTTTGGCAATAATCGTATCGGTCGCGACGTACCGCGAGGGACTGTCGCCGTGGCGGAGTCGTGCTGACTGCGCGCCCCGACCATCGGACGCCGTCCGCTGCACGGAGTCCGTCGTGTGGCGCGACCCGCACCACTCAGGACGGTCTCCGAAGGATCGGCGCAGTTCGAAGTGGAAGAACTACGTTGCTCGACCGTCTTGACAACCATACAATGGGGTACGATTACACCGGCAGCGTCCACAGAGAACTCGTCGAGTCCTATCGAGCGGACGAATCGCCCTTCCCGACGGACTCCTCACGCGAGTATCCGCGCCGCGATTTTCTGCGTGACGAACCGCTCCACCTCAAACAACTCCTCTTCCCCCGGTGCTGGAACGCGACGGAACTGCTAGACGATCCGGCCGAGATTCGTCGCCGCTTGACCAGTCTCGGAACGTGCATACAGAAAGGCATCGCGGCCTATTCGAGTCGTGACGCGGACGACCTGACCGACATCGTCGACGGGACGCTCGACCGACTGCCGGCGATTCGAAGCATCCTCAAGCGGGACGTCGAGGCGGCGTACAAGGGTGACCCCGCGGCGAAGAGCTACTGTGAGATTATCCGTTCGTACCCTGGTTTTCACGCTATCCTCACCCACCGGGTAACGCACACCCTCTACGAAGAGGGTAGCGTTGAGTACGCGCGCGAACTCGCTGAATACTCGAAATCCGAAACCGGGATCGATATCCATCCGGGTGCAAAAATCGGCGAACACTTTTTCATCGATCATGGGACGGGAGTCGTCATCGGCGAAACAGCGACAATCGGTGACTGGACCCGAATCTATCAGAATGTCACGCTTGGCGCACTCCACTTCGAAGAAGAGGAGGGCGAAGATCAGATGCTGGCGAAGGACTACAAACGGCATCCCGACATCGGCGACCACGTCGTCATCGGTGCTGGAAGCAACGTGCTCGGACCGATAGAGGTTGGTGACCATGTGAGCATCGGTGCAAATTCTTGGGTAACAGATGACATTCCCGATAATATGAGTGTATTCATCACGGATCACCCGGACCAAGAGCGAAAACCGAATCGATAATCTGGTTTCAAGCGCTTACGAAACAAGCCGCTCGAGGCTGTTCGGGGCACGTGTTGATAGCGAGTAGAGTGCGATACTCAACCACCAGATCGCAGTACGGCAAGTCGACGTTGCTTACGAAGCGAAAAAACAGGGCTTATAAGCAATCGGTACATCCATTCTGGTGTGGAAGCCCCGAAAGGGATTACACGCATAAACTGAGGCGTGAGCCGAAGTTTGCTCCGATAGTGTAGTCCGGCCAATCATATTGCCCTCTCACGGCAATGACCAGGGTTCGAATCCCTGTCGGAGCAGTTTCCGAACGCGACGCCACCAGCGACGGCACGGCCACGCCCGCCGCTTTCCGGCCATTTATTTCTCGCGCTCACGTCCATCACGACGATGACAGACAGCGACTCGTCGAACGACACGCCCTCACGACTCGCTCGCCTCCTCTTTGGGAGCGGGCTTGCAGCACTCGCGATTCGGAACTTCACGAACCTGGAGGGGCGAATCGGCTA
>ENA-ORDC01000064-ORDC01000064.1-marine-metagenome-genome-assembly--contig:-NODE-64-length-132814-cov-13.949110_pt1 | contig 132814 bp, 114 predicted proteins | sample MGYA00237783_ERZ508515 | MGnify/ENA primary metagenome ERZ508515 (study PRJEB26186, sample SAMN06268792) | marine metagenome | isolation source: Eden Landing Ponds, San Francisco, CA, USA | place...
CGGTCCGCCCAGTCGCGCAGCTGCTCCTGCCAGCTGCCGGCGTTGCTGCTTCCTTCCTCCTGCTCCAGCAGTTCCCGGGGCAGGTCGTTCACGTGGATCTCGCGGCCGGAGGCCATCACGGTCAGCCAGCGGCACACGTTCTCGAGCTGACGCACGTTGCCGGGCCAGGGCAGGGTGCTGAGGTAGGTCTCGGTCTCTTCCTTGAGGATTTTGGGCTCGACATTCAGTTCATGTGCGGCCTGTTTGAGGAAGTGGCGCATCAGCAGCGGGATGTCCTCCCGCCGCTCGCTGAGCGTTGGCAGGTGAACGCGGATGACGTTGAGCCGGTGGAAAAGGTCCTCGCGGAAGCTGCCTTCGCGTACCCGTTCCTCCAGGTTCTGGTGGGTGGCGGCGATGATGCGCACGTCCGCTCGAACAGGTGTGGCGCCGCCGACGCGGTAGAATTCGCCGTCGGCCAGAACGCGGAGCAGGCGGGTCTGGGTGTCCGCCGGCATGTCACCGATCTCGTCCAGAAACAGGGTGCCGCCGTTGGACTGCTCAAAGCGGCCCTGGCGGGCAGCGTTGGCGCCGGTGAAGGCGCCTTTCTCGTGGCCGAACAGCTCGGATTCGATCAGGTCCCGTGGAATGGCGGCCATATTCAGGGCCACGAAGGGGCCGCCTGAGCGCGGACTGTGGTTGTGCAGGGCGCGTGCGACCAGTTCCTTGCCGGTGCCGCTTTCCCCGTTGATCAGTACTGTGATGTTGGAGTGCGAAAGGCGCCCTATGGCCCGGAAAACTTCCTGCATGGCGGGGGCCTCACCGATGATCTCGGCATTCTCGCCGGCGTGTTCCGCCTCCCGCTCACGGGCGCTTGAGCGCTGCTCCCGGCCATGATCAATGGCGCGCTGGATGAGGGAGAGGGCCTCGTCCACGTCAAAGGGTTTGGGCAGGTATTCAAAAGCGCCGGTCTGATAGGAAGAGACCGCGCTGTCCAGATCCGAGTGGGCCGTCATGATGATGACCGGCACCATGGGGAAGCGTTCACTGATGGAGCGCAGCAGGGTGATGCCATCGATGCCGGGCATTCGGATATCGCTGATCACAGCATCCGGCTGGTCCTGCTCAAGCCGTTCCAGTATGCCTTCGCCGCTTTCAAAGCTGACCGTTTCAAGGTCGGCGCGGCTCAGTGCGCGCTCCAGCACCCAGCGGATGCTGCGGTCGTCGTCGATGATCCAGACAGTGGCGCTCATTCGGAGGCCTCCAGGGGAAGAAAGATGATGAATCGGGTGCAGCCGGGCTGGCTCTCACATTCCACCAGGCCCTGGTGCTGCCCCACGATGCTCTGGGTAATGGCCAGCCCGAGCCCGGTGCCATCGGGGCGGCCGCTGATCATGGGGTAGAAAATGTTCGGTTGAAGCTCGCGTGGAATGCCGGGCCCGTTGTCGATGATGTCCACCCGGCAGACCAGCCGGTGGCGCGTATGGCCGATGGTGAACTGGCGCAGGGCGCGGGTACGCATGGTGATCGTGGGCTCTGCATCCTCCGGCGGGTGCTTGGTAAGCACTTCCAGGGCATTGCGCGCAATGTTGAGGATGGCCTGGATCAGCTGCTCGCGGTCGCCCATGAACTCGGGGATACTGGGATCGTAGTCCCGCACAAGGCTGACCTGGCTGCCGCCTTCGGCTTCCAGCAGGGTACGCACATGTTCAACCACATCATGGATGTTGGTGGGGGCTGTCTCGATGGCCCGGTTCGGGCCCAGCATCCGGTCCACCAGAGTGCGCAGCCGGTCCGCCTCCTCCATGATCACCCGCGTGAAGTCGCGCAGTTCCGCGTTCTCCAGCTCACGTTCCAGCAGCTGGGCCGCCCCACGGATACCGCCCAGAGGGTTCTTGATCTCGTGGGCCATGCCCCGCACCAGGGTACGCGTGGTCTCCTGCTGGGTGAGGAGTTCCTCTTCCCGCGAGATGCGCTGGAGACGGTCCCGTTGCTGGATTTCCATCAGCAGCAGGGGGTCGTCCCCGGGGAACGGTGAGATGGAATAGTCCACGCAGATCAGCTGGCCACTGGGCAGCAGCAGTTCCGCTTCGCGCTTGGTGAAGGTATGGCCGGTGGCGGCAGTCTCGGTGAGCGTCTGCAGGGCCGCGTCCGGCTCCACGAAGATACTGGTCACCGGCAGGCCGCGGATGCGGTCGCCACTGGTCTGGAGCAGCATCTCGGCAGCTGGGTTCAGGTAGCGCGTGCGTTTGTCGTGATCGAGCACCAGAACCGCTGTCGCCAGATTGTCCAGGATGCGCTGGTGCATGGGTTCGGTCATAGGTCCCCTCCTGGGAACAGGCTCTGCAAGAATCAAACCAGCTTCTGGGTCGGTGTAAAAGCGCTGCTGGGCCGAATCAGTGCACGGTTGGAATCGCGTTCTGCCCCATGCTAATGCAGAAGGTTTTCGTGTGCACCAATACAGTGCATTGAAGCGGTCGCAGTCTGGACGCGGGCGGTGTCGCCAGGGGGGTCCCGGCGAGCCGGTCTTCAGTTCAGTTGCGAGGGGCGGTGCAGGGTGAATCGGGTGACATCGGAGGAGCCGATTGTCTCGCCGTTGGCGTTGACCACATGGATCACGATCTCGTGGGTACCCCGGTTCATGTTCTCCAGCGTGAAGCTGGTGCTGCGGCTCTGGCGGGTTCTCTCGCCATCCAGTTCGAGGGCAAAGCGGTGACCGGAACGCAGCGAGGGCTGGGACTGGATGCGTACCACGACCAGCCCATCGCCGCGCCAGAAAGCGCTGTCGTGTTCCGGCTGGGTGATCTCGATGGACTCGTAGACCTGCTTGTCGTTGTTTCCGCCGTCGCCCTCGCGTTCGCTGTTGCGGCGTTCGCGCGCTGCGCCATCGGGCAGGCTGACCTCCGGCAGGGGCTCCAGTTCCATGGCTTCGCTGTCATCGCCGGCCGGCTCGTCCGAATAGGTTACGTTGCCGTTCTCGTCCACGTGCCGGTAGATCTCACCGGCCACGGTGCTGCTGCTCAGGGGCAGGAGAAAGGCCAGGACCAGCGCTGTGAGGGCAATTGTTGATCGGAACACGGAGCCTCCGGATTCGGGACGGACGGATATCCTTTCCCGATTATTCAAGCACCGCGTTGCCAATGCAACAAAAAACCCGGCGCGGGTTGTCCCGGGCCGGGTTCTGACAGGTACTGGAGCCGTGTTTACACGGAGTAGTACATGTCGAATTCCACCGGATGGGTGGTCATGTTGTAGCGGGTTACATCCTCACGCTTGAGGTCGATGTAGCCCTGGATCATGTCTTCGGTGAAGACGCCGCCCTGGGTCAGGAACTCGTGGTCCGCTTCGAGAGCGTCCAGCGCTTCCTGGAAGGTCTCCGACACGGTCGGGATTTCCAGTGCCTCTTCCTTGGGCAGATCGTAGAGATCCTTGTCCATGGCTTCGCCGGGGTGGATCTTGTTCTGGATGCCGTCCAGGCCCGCCATGACCAGCGCGGAGAACGCCAGGTAAGGGTTGGCGGACGGGTCCGGGAAGCGCACCTCGATCCGGCGTGCCTTGGGGTTGTTGGTGTACGGGATCCGGATGGACGCGGAGCGGTTGCGCGCGGAGTAGGCGAGCATCACCGGCGCTTCGAAGCCTGGAACCAGGCGCTTGTAGGAGTTGGTGGACGCGTTGGTGAACGCGTTGATGGCCCTGGCATGCTTGATGATGCCGCCGATGTAGTAGAGGGCATTTTCGCTCAGGCCGGCGTAGCTGTCGCCGGAGAACATGTTCTTGCCGTCCTTGCTCAGCGACATGTTGACGTGCATGCCGGAGCCGTTGTCGCCGACCACCGGCTTGGGCATGAAGGTGGCGGTCTTGCCGAAGGCATGGGCCACGTTGTGCACGCAGTACTTGAGAATCTGCACCTCGTCCGCCTTGCGGGTCAGCGTATTCGGGCCAACGCCGATCTCGCACTGACCGGCGGTGCCGACTTCGTGGTGGTGCACCTCAATCTCAAGGTTCATGGATTCCATGGCGGCACACATGGCGCCACGCAGGTCGTGCAGGGAATCCACAGGGGGTACCGGGAAGTAGCCGCCCTTCACCTTGGGCCGGTGGCCGGTGTTGTTGCGCTCGAAGTCCTCACCGGAGACCCAGGCGGCTTCCTCGGAGTGGATTTCGTACATGGCGGAGTCCATGTCCACTTTCCACTTGGCGGAATCGAACACGAAGAACTCGGGCTCAGGGCCGAACAGGGCCGCATCCGCGATGCCCAGGGACTTCATGTAATCCTCAGTGCGCCGCGCCACGGAGCGCGGATCACGCTCATAGCCCTGCATGGTTGCCGGCTCAACGATGTCACAGGTGATGTTGAGGGTGGGCTCTTCCGCGAAAGGATCCAGGGTGACTGCGTCATCATCGGGCATCAGGATCATGTCGGACTCGTTGATGCCCTTCCAGCCATTGATGGAGGACCCATCGAAGGTGGCGCCGTCCGTGAAGAAGTCGTCATCGGCCCCGCTGGCAGGCATGGTGACATGCATTTCCTTGCCGCGGCTGTCGGTGAATCGCAGGTCGATCCACTTGATGTCGTGTTCCTGGATCAGCTTCAGTGTGTTCTTGGACATGTCAGAACTCCATCTGTGGTTCATTTGAGTAGAGCAGAGTGCTCGTGGCTCCGGCCCTGTGCACCGTGGTGGGGCCTTTCGCGTGCCTGACCACCCTTAAGCAAAAGGCTTGCCAATTACCGGGTTTGCTCTTTTCTGGCCGCATAACAGGGCATTGGCGTCATCCTGGTGCGCTGACGTCGCTGCACGACGCACTATTACGGTGCACAAACGCGTGAGGCCGGTCCAATCTGGTGCGTTTTTGGACTGCAGCAGAGGCCCGTCGGAAAATGCCCCTGTTACTCGTTGCAGAAATGACCTCATGGAATAATCCGGTCTGTTCGTGTACAATCCGCGCCCTTGGTTCGGGGAAAGCCCGGATCGACCCTCATTTTCACCGCCCTTCATTCGAAATACCAGTGATTCAGAGGCCCTTTTCGTGATTGAGAATCTTCGCAACATCGCCATCATTGCACACGTTGACCATGGCAAGACCACGCTGGTCGACCAGCTGCTGCAGCAATCCGGGACCCTGGATCGCAAGTCATCGGACACCGACCGTATCATGGACTCCGATGATCAGGAGAAGGAGCGGGGCATCACCATCCTCTCCAAGAATACTGCGATCAACTGGGGCGAATACCGGATCAACATCGTCGACACGCCCGGCCACGCCGATTTCGGTGGCGAGGTGGAGCGGGTCATGTCCATGGTCGACTCGGTCCTGCTGCTGGTCGACGCCGTTGACGGCCCCATGCCCCAGACCCGCTTCGTGACCCAGAAGGCGTTCGCCAAGGGGCTTAACCCCATTGTTGTGGTGAACAAGGTGGACCGGGAAGGCGCCCGCCCGGACTGGGTGATCAACGAAGTCTTCGACCTGTTCGATGCACTGGGCGCCAACGAGGACCAGCTGGACTTCCCGATTGTCTACGCCTCCGCCCTCAACGGCATTGCCGGTGAGGATCCGGATGCCCTGGAAGACGACATGGATTCGCTGTTCAAGATGATCGTCAACCAGGTTCCGGCACCGAGCGTGGATCCGGACGCATCCCTGCAGATGCAGGTCTCCTCGCTGGACTACGACCCCTACGTGGGCGTGCTGGGCGTGGGCCGCATCAAGGGCGGCCAGATGAAGCCCGGCCAGCAGGTGGCCGTGATCAACCGCGAGGGGGAGCAGCGCAATGCCAAGCTGCTGGAAGTGAAAGGCTTCCTCGGCCTCAACCGCGTGAACGTGGATGAAGCCAACGCGGGCGATATTGTCTGTATCTCCGGCATCAGCAACCTTCGCATCTCGGATACGATCTGCAGCCGCGAGGCCCCCGAGGCGATGCCGGCGCTGACCGTGGACGAGCCGACCGTAAGCATGACGTTCCAGGTGAACGATTCGCCCTTCGCTGGCCAGGACGGCAAATACGTCACCAGCCGCCAGATCAAGGAGCGCCTTGAGCAGGAGCTGCTGCACAACGTGGCGCTGCGGGTCGAGCAGGGCGACGCAGCGGAAAAGTTCACGGTCTCAGGCCGTGGTGAGCTGCACCTGGCTGTTCTGATCGAGAACATGCGCCGTGAAGGCTTTGAGCTGGGCGTCTCTCGCCCCGAAGTGGTGCAGCGTGAGAACAACGGCGCCAAGGAAGAGCCCTACGAGCAGGTCGTGGTCGACATCGAAGAGCAGCATCAGGGCTCGGTCATGGAAGAGATGGGCAACCGCCGCGCCGAGATGCAGAACATGGTGCCGGACGGCCGTGGCCGCGTGCGGATTGATTTCATCATGCCGGCACGCGGGCTGATCGGTTTCCGTTCCCAGTTCCTGACCCTGACCCAGGGCTCGGGTATCCTGACCCACGTGTTTGACCACTGGGGTCCGGTCAAGGGTGGTATGGCCGAACACCGCCATAACGGTGCCATCGTTTCCATGGTCAAGGGCACTACCACGGCCTACTCTCTGTTTACGCTGCAGGACCGTGGCCGCCTGATGGTGGGCCCGGGCGCCGAGGTGTACGAGGGTATGGTTATCGGTATTCACGCGCGGGAGAATGACCTGACGGTGAATCCGACCAAGGGCAAGCAGCTCACCAACGTGCGTGCCGCTGGTACGGACGAGAACCTGGTGCTGACCCCGCCGATCGAGATGACCCTCGAGAACGCGCTTGAGTTCATCGATGACGATGAACTGGTGGAGGTTACGCCCAATAACCTGCGGGTCCGCAAGAAGCTGCTGACTGAAACGGATCGCAAGCGCGCCGGCAAGAAATAGGGTGGCTGAGCCTGCCCCGGGCGCCTAGACTTGGGGCATGCTGACCCTTTACCCGGAAATCGCCCCCTACGCCACCCATCGCCTGGACGTGGGGGATGGCCACAGTCTCTACCTGGAGGAGTCCGGGCATCCCGACGGGATCCCGGTGCTCGTGGTTCACGGCGGTCCGGGTGCGGGCAGTGATGGCACTGCCCGCCGTTTCTTTGATGCGGAGCGCTACCGCATCATCCTCTTCGATCAGCGCGGTTCCGGCCGCTCCACCCCGTTTGCTTCCGTAGAGAACAATACCACCGCCCATCTGCTTGAGGACATGGAGCGCATCCGCGCGTTCTTCGGCATTGAGCAGTGGCTTCTGTTTGGCGGTTCATGGGGGTCCACGCTCAGTCTGTTGTACGCCCAATCCCACCCGGAGCGGGTTCTGGGGCTGATCCTTCGGGGTATCTTTCTCTGCCGCGAGCGCGATATCAGCTGGTTCCTGCAGGACGGGGCCAGCCGGATCTTTCCGGATTACTGGGAGGATTTCATCGCCCTTATCCCGGAGAGTGAGCGGGATGACCTGATCCGTGCCTACCACCGGCTGCTGCACAGCGACAACGAGCTGGAGCGCCTGCAGGCCGCCCGCACCTGGGCGATCTGGGAGGGGCGCTGTGCCACCCTGCACCCGAACCCGGCAGCGGTGGAGCGTTTCGGGCACGCGCATCTGGCGCTCTCCCTCGCCCGTATCGAGTGTCACTACTTCCTCAACGGCGGTTTCATCGAGGAAAACCGGATCCTGGACAACCTGGATGCCATCCGCGATAAACCGGCCCGTATGGTTCACGGTCGCTACGACATGGTCTGCCCGCTGGAGAACGCTGTCACGCTGCACGATGCCTGGCCGGAAGCGGATCTTTCCATTATCCGTGACGCCGGACATGCGGCCTCGGAGCCCGCCATCGTCGATGCACTGATCCGGGCAACCGAAGCGATGAGTGATCGCTTCGGGCCGGATTTCGGCTTCCTATAAGGGGGGGGCTAATCGTCAGACCGGCTCGCCATGGGATGGAACGAGCCGGTTGGGTTGAGTTAAAGGCTGAAGGACTTGCTGTAGACAGCTTGGATCAGCGTACTGCGGCGAGTGTCGTCGTCATTGTCTACATCAACAATTGTGCTGGCGGTGAAGGAGAGTTCATCGTTGAACTGGAACGAGAGGTCCAGGTGCGTCATGTCTTCTCCGAATCCGCCGTAACTGTTGCCCTGAGCTGCATCGTCAAAGCTGTGATGTCCAACGGTGGCACTGAATGCGTCGTAGCCGTAGCCGGCGGTGATATAGCTGTAACCCGGCAGGCCAGCCACTGTATCCACGTAGCCAAGGCTTGCGCCATAGGCTTCGACATTCAGATAGACTTCGGAGAAGTCACCGACGAGGTCCGGGGAGGTGGATTTGTCCTGGCTGGGGTAGATGTAGTTGATGGCACCAACATCCACCGATACGTCATCGGTAATGTCTGTGGCATAACCCGCATACAGATCGTATTCCTGACCCAGATTCGAGTCGCCGCTGGCGGCCCATACACCGGTATAGAGCCCGACGCCGCTGTCGAAATCGAGGCTGCCGGAAACGTGCGCGTTACCGCCGGTACTGAGGTCGACGCCGCGGAACAGATACATGTTGGAAATGCCGACGCTGGCGCTCAGGCTGGGATCGAACGCGGCGGCGGGTGACGCGGCGAACATTGCGCCAGCGCCCATGAATCCGGCAGCGATGCAGCTGAAAAGACGGGTACGTTGAGTCTGCATGATAATAGCCTCCGTTGGCTGTTTTGATTAATTCCGTTGCAGTGCAACTTGTCCCTACCACAGCAGCCGCTGTGCCTTTTTCTAAAAAGTCCTTTAAAATCAGTATCTAAAAATGGTTAGGGGCGGTTTTTAGGAGGGTGGAGGCGCTTTGTGGGCTGGCCTTGGGGGCTGTTTTGGTGCAGGTGCACTCTGGTATGCGTCATTGCAGGGCGCTTTCTGGCACCATGAGTGGCTGCTGTTATCTGGACAGGAGGAGGTTGTTTGAAAGGGCTTATACAGCGTGTCAGCAGCGCCAGCGTCAGTATCGACGGAGAGGTCGTGGGAGAGGTCGGTTATGGTCTGCTCCTGTTTCTTGGGGTTCAGAAAACGGATGGGGCGGCCGAGCAGAAACGGATGCTGGAGCGCGTGCTTGAGTACCGTGTGTTTCCTGATGAACAGGGGCGTATGAACCGGAGCCTACGCGATTGCGGCGGTGACCTGCTGGTGGTGCCCCAGTTCACTCTGGCGGCGGATACCAGCAAGGGCAGCCGGCCCTCCTTTTCGTCCGCGGCCCGGCCCGAGCGCGGCGAACACTGGTTCAATGCGTTTGTGGAGGCAGCCCGCCAGGAGGTGGACGTGGCACCGCCCGGGATCGGGCATCTGGCCACCGGCCGGTTTGGTGCGGACATGCAGGTACAGCTGGTCAATGACGGGCCGGTAACGTTTCTGTTGAGCGTGTAGTGTTGAGGTTTCTTTAGCCGGTGGGGCCTCAGTGGTATTCTGCCGGCTCTGATAACACTAGGGGGTTCCATGAAGCGGAAAGGAATTGTTCTGGCACTGGCCGCGCTGGCGGCTGGTGGCGTGCAGGCCCAGGATTCGGGCCGCAGCGGCGACAGTGAACTGACACTGGCGGAGGTGGACGCACTGACGCACCGGCTGGACATGATGCCGGAGATCTACGGCCAGCTTGGGCTGGTGATGGAGCACCGCGATACGGACGATACACCCGTAAGTCGCAGTCGGGGGACGGTTGGCAGCGAAACTGCCTTCCGCGACAGCAACTCCTGGATCGGCCTGCGCAACCGCACCGAACTCATGCCGGGTACCGAGGGTTTCTTCCGTGCTGAGTGGCGCTCTATTCCCACCCGCGCCGGTGAAGACCGGAACCGGATGTTCGATGAGCATGTCGAGTACGCCTACATCGGCCTTGAGGGTGACTTTGGCCGCATCTGGGGTGGCGTGGACGATACCGTGTATGAACAGCAGCTCGACCACGTTGCCAATTTCTTTGAAGGCGAATTCCGCCATGAGGACGGTGGGCGTGATACAAGGCGCCATCCGCTGGGCCCCTACACCACGGGCCGTGACCGTCTGGTGCAGTACACCACACCCTCCTGGGGCGACCTCCGGCTGCATGCCGCGGTTCAGCTGAACGAGGATGGTAGTCCCGAAGTCGGAAACGACCAGGAGAAGGAAAGCCGTCCCTATCAGGCAGTCCTGAGCTATACCCCTGGCAACTGGGAATGGGCGCTGGGTATGGATTCCAATGACGGCGGCGACGTGCTCGGGGCAAACCCCTCCGAACGGGAACGGCTTCAGGCAGGCAACGAGAATACCTACGGCGGCCGCATGACCTATGAGGGTGAACGCTGGCACTTCACCGCCCAGTATCAGCACCGCAAGGACATCGCCAGCGTGGCGGCCCTGCTGACCAGCTACCGCATCGGCCCCAACCGGTTCTCGGTTTCCTGGGAAAGGGAGCGTGATGAACTTGCACAGCAGGTTTCCGGTGGTGACCTGGATAGCGAAACCACCAACGCCTACACGGCCCAGGTCATGCACGATCTGACCGAGTCCATGGCGGTGTACGTGGAAGGCTACAAAGCCAGTTCGAATGAGCAGACGCCGGACCGATTCGATCTGATGGTCGGCGCCCGTTACCGGTTCTGATCCATGAGCGAGACCGAGCTCAAACTCAGCATGACCCCTGCCAACCTTGACCGGGCCGGGGGCTGGCTGAGTACCAGGGGCGCCGTGGAGCAGGGCGAGCCCCTGACGCTCCTCAACCGTTACTATGACACCCCGGAGGGAGCCCTGAACGCGGAACGGGTGGCTCTGCGCGTGCGCGCCACCGGCAGTGGCTATATCCAGACCCTGAAAACCCGCGGTCACCTCCAGGGGGCGGCCCTGGCGCGCCAGGAATGGGAGTGGGAAAGACCGGAAGCTTCCCTGGACCTGGCGCTTCTGGCTGACACCCCCATGGCGGATCACCCGGCCCTGAGCCACCTGGCACCCGTCTTTGACACGGACTTCCAGCGTCGCGTCCTTATGCTTGACTGGTCCGAGCAGGGGCAGTGGGCACGCATCGAATGCGCGCTGGACAATGGAGTGATCCGTGCCAGCGGGCAGGAGCAGCCGCTCTGTGAACTCGAGCTGGAACTGGTGGAGGGCGATGCCGGCATTCTCTCGCGGGTTGCAACCGCGCTGACAGCGAGCGTGCCGGCACTGCTCAACAGCATCAGCAAGGCTGAGCAGGGCTATCATCTGGCCGGGGTGGGCGCATCGGGAGAGGCTGGGTCCGGGGCCAGTCCCCAGGTGTGGCTGGATGCACTGTGCCGCTTCTGGCTGGGGGATGATCCGGCTGGCTGGGAGCATTTTCTTCAGGTGCATCGACAACTGTCCGGTTCTGCAGAGGCAGCCGGGGCCGGGGAGGCCTACACTCAGGTCACAGCGGAGCTCGAATCCGCTGCGGCACAATGCATGTCGCCCCGCGAGGCCCTGACCACCATGCGCGGGCTGGCGCCGCTGCAGCTGGCACTGCTTGTCTGAACGGCATCAACCGGCGAGCTGATGGCACACCGACAGGAAGGTAACCACCATGATGGACCCTCTGGATGACGGGGAACTGGCACCGTTGCCTGACGCCCTCCGGGAGAAGGCGGCTGAAGGCTGGCGCAGTCTCATGGATGTGGAATCCTCCGCGAGCCAGGCGCATTTCGAGGCCCATCGCGAGGGCATCATCCAGGCCATTGCCCGCAGTGACTTCCTGTTCGAGCAGTTGCGGCGCCACCCCGATGTGCTGGAGCCGCTGTTCGAGTCAGAGCTGCTGACGCGCCCCTGGTGCCCGGGTGAGATCCAGGAGGACTGGCAGGCGCAGCAGCCGCATATCCAGGCGGAGGCGGAACTCCAGAAGGCCCTGCGGACCTTCCGGCGACGCTGGATGTTCCGGATCGTATGGCGCGATCTGCTGGGCGAAGCGGATCTCGAGGAAACCATGGGCGCCATGACCGAGCTGGCCGACGCCTGTATCGATGGCGCGGTTTCATGGCTCTACGCGGATGCCTGCCGCGAGTGGGGCACCCCCATGGGCGCGGATCCGGTTACAGGGGAGCACGTCGCCCAGCCCCTGCTGGTGATCGGCATGGGCAAGCTGGGTGCCGGGGAACTCAATCTCTCCTCGGACATCGATCTGATCTTCGCCTACCCGAGCAGTGGTGAAACCGAAGGCGCACGGCGCAGTGTCGACAATCAGGTCTTTTTCAGCCGCCTGGGTCAGAGGCTGATCCGCGCGCTGGATCAGCCCACCGCCGACGGTTTCGTCTTCCGTGTGGACATGCGGCTGCGCCCGAACGGCGAGAGTGGCCCCCTGGCCATGAGCTTTGGTGCCCTGGAGACGTACTACCAGAACCAGGGCCGGGAATGGGAACGCTATGCGCTGATAAAGGCACGGGTGGTCAGTGGGCCCAGGGAGCATGCCAGCCACCTTCAGCAGCTGCTGCACCCGTTCATCTACCGGCGCTACATTGATTTCTCCGCCTTCGAGTCGCTGCGGGAGATGAAAAAGCTCATCCAGCGCGAGGTTCGCCGGCGCTCACTGGAGAGCAACATCAAGCTGGGAGCCGGTGGCATCCGGGAGATTGAGTTTGTGGCCCAGGCGTTCCAGCTGATCCGCGGTGGCCGTGAGCCGGTCCTCCAGGAGCGCCGTCTCCGCGAAGTGCTGTCTGCCCTTGGGAGTATGGAGCTGTTGCCGGATGAGGTGGTTGCGGATCTGGACAGCGCCTATGTCCTGCTCCGGGATACCGAGCACGCCCTCCAGGGCATTGCCGACCAGCAGACCCAGACTCTGCCTTCGGATGCGGTGGGCCGGGCGCGGGTGGCGCTGATCATGGGGTACGGGGACTGGGACAGCCTTGCCGGTGACCTGCAGGCACACCGGGAACGGGTCAACGCGCATTTCGCGGACATCATCGCTCTGGAAGAGGACGAGGGAGAGGATGACGGTGGCCAGGATGGCTGGGAAGAGATCTGGGCCGGTTCGCTGGGGGAGGAGACGGCCAGCCAGTGGCTGGAAAGGGCCGGGTTCGAGTCGGCCACTGAGTCACTGGAACGGCTGAAATCCCTGCGGGAAGGCCGGGTTGTCACCACTCTCCAGAGTGAGGGACGGCGTCGCCTGGACCGCTTCCTGCCACGGCTTCTGGCTGCACTGGCGGAGGAGGACGCCCCATCCGCCACCCTGGACCGGGTGCTGCCTCTGGTGGAGGCCGTTCTTCGGCGAAGCGCCTACCTGCTGCTTCTGACGGAGAACCCGGGAGCGCTACGGGAGCTGGTGCGCCTGTGTGCGGCCAGCCCCTGGATTGCGGACCAGCTGGCGGAGACGCCGCTGCTGCTGGATGAACTGCTCAACGCTGAAAGCCTCTATACGCCGCCTGACCGGGATCAGCTGCAGGCGGACCTGAACCAGCAGATGCTGCGGATTCCGCTGGACGACCTGGAAGAACAGATGGAGGCGCTGCGCCACTTCCGGAAGGCCCATGTGCTGCGCGTGGCTGCCTCCGAGATCCGTGGCACACTGCCGTTGATGAAGGTCAGCGACTATCTGACCTGGATTGCCGAGGCCGTTCTGGAGCATGTGGTGGTGCTGGCCTGGCACCATCTGACCCAGCGCTACGGCACGCCCACGGATGATCAGGGGGAGCCCATTGAGATGGACTTCGCGATCATCGGCTATGGCAAGTTCGGCGGTATCGAGCTGGGCTACACCTCGGATCTGGACCTGGTGTTCGTGCACGACAGTGATCCGCAGAATGTGACCGATGGCGATAAATCCATTGATAACGCGGTCTTCTATGCGCGCCTCGGTCAACGGGTGGTGCACATCCTCCAGGCGCAGACACCCTCCGGCCAGCTCTACGAAGTGGATATGCGGCTGCGGCCCTCGGGCAACTCAGGGTTGCTGGTCTCCACGCTGGATGCGTTCCGTACCTACCAGGAGCGCGATGCCTGGACCTGGGAGCATCAGGCCCTGGTCCGGGCGCGCTGGGTGGCCGGGAGCCAGGTTTCCGGCGAAGGGTTTGCGCGGATCCGCCATGATATCCTGGCAAATGAGCGCGACCCCGAGGCTCTGCGCCAGGAGGTGGTTGCCATGCGCCAGCGCATGCGTGATGCCCATGCCTCCGGGGATCCCGGCATATTCCACGTCAAGCAGGATCCGGGAGGGATCATCGACATCGAGTTCATGGTCCAGTACCTCATCCTGGCCTGGGCTCACCGGTACCCGGCCATCACCCACCAGTCGGACAACATCCGCCAGATGGAATCCCTTGGCGAGGCCGGTGTTCTGGATACTGCCATGGCTGAGCGTCTGCGGGATGTGTTCATCACCATGCGCTCGACTGTGCACCGGCGTGCGCTGCAGCGCCTCAACAGCGAGGTTTCGGCGGACCAGTTCGAGGCGGAGAGGCGCTACGTCATGGAGTGCTGGCAGACCCTGATGCATCCTCCTGCCGTTTAGGGGCTGTCCGTCCGTGCGCTCTCCGGTTCTCATGGAAGGCCCGTTTCCTGCTAGAATCCCGGGTTTGATGCTCTGGCCGAAAATACAGACGAGAGGAGTTGGCGGCAATGTCGATGGCGGATCGTGATGGTCTTATCTGGCTTGACGGGGAACTGGTGCCCTGGCGTGATGCCAAAGTGCATGTGCTGACCCATACCCTTCACTACGGCATGGGCTGCTTTGAGGGGGTGCGTGCCTACAGCACGGATGAGGGGCCGGCGATCTTCCGTCTCCAGGACCACACCCAGCGCCTGTTCAACTCCGCGCACATCCTCAACATGAAGATGCCTTACGATCAGGAGACCCTCAACGACGCCCAGCGTCTGGTGATCCGTGAGAACGGTCTGGCCTCTGCCTACATCCGGCCCATGGTTTTCCTGGGGTCCGAGGGCATGGGGCTGCGTGCGGACAATCTCCAGGTGCACGTCATGATCGCCGCCTGGGAGTGGCCCTCGTACATGGCGCCGGAGGCACGGGAACAGGGCATCCGTATCCGCACCTCGTCCTACACGCGTCATCACGTGAACATCACCATGTGCAAGGCCAAGGCCAATGGCAACTACATCAACTCCATGCTGGCGCTCAATGAGGCCATGAGCTGCGGCTATGATGAAGCCCTGCTGCTGGACAACGAAGGTTACGTTGCGGAGGGGACTGGAGAGAACCTGTTCATCGTCCGCAATGGCGAACTGCATACGCCGGAGCTGACTTCCTGCCTGGATGGCATCACCCGGCGGAGCATTCTCGAATTCGCCCGTGAACTGGACATCCCCGTGAGAGAACGTCGGATCACCCGCGACGAGATCTACATCGCGGACGAAGCGTTCTTTACCGGCACGGCTGCCGAGGTGCTGCCCATCCGCGAGCTGGACAACCGCACCATTGGCAAAGGCAGCCGTGGCCCCATTACCGAGCAGTTCCAGCAGATGTACTTTGACGCCGTGGAAGGGCGCCGGGAGCGGAACAGGGACTGGCTGACCGTCGCCACCTGAGCCCGGGAACGCCTGCATATGGCACGCTGGCTCTATTCACTTCTGCTGACGCTGCTGCTACCCGGCATTCTGGCGTTCCTGTGGTACCGGGGTCTTAAGGACAGACGGTACCGCGAGCGCTGGCCGGAGCGGCTGGGTTACGGGCCGGTTCCCGAAAATGCCGGCATCCTCTGGATCCACGCCGCATCCGTAGGCGAGGTGATCGCGGCTGCTCCCATGGTCAGGGCCCTCCGTGAACAGGCGCCGGATCGACAGATACTGGTCACCACCATGACACCCACAGGCGCCGAGAGGGTTCGTGCCGCCTTCGGGGATCAGGTGATGCACGCCTATATTCCACTGGACCTTCCCTGGATGGTGAATGCCTTCATCAGGCGCGTGAAGCCGTCGGGACTGGCCATCATGGAAACCGAAGTATGGCCCAACCTGGTGAATGCCTGTGCCCGCAGGGGGATTCCGGTGATCCTTGCGAATGCCCGGCTCTCGGAGAAATCCGCCTCGGGGTATGCCCGTGTGGCACCGCTGACGCTGCCGGCTTTCCGTTCCCTTGACTGGATTGCCGCCCAGTCGGATGCGGACGCGCAACGTTTCCGCGCCATGGGCGTGCGCTCGCAACAGCTTTCGGTAACAGGTTCGATCAAGTATGACCTGCGGATTCCGGAAGCGGTGCGCGATGAGGCGGCTGCACTCAGGGAGAGTTTCGGAGAAGGGCGGCCCGTATGGATCGCCGCCAGTACCCATGACGGCGAGGATGAGCCTGTCCTGGCCGCGCATCGCCGCCTGCTGGAACGTTACCCGCGGGCACTGCTGGTGCTGGTGCCACGCCACCCCGAGCGCTTTGATGCAGTGGCACGGCTCACTGAGCAGCAGGGCCTGACCCTGGCGCGTCGGACAGCGGCTGACGATCCCGCCTCTGCTCAGGTTTACCTTGCGGACACCATGGGTGAGCTCCTGATGCTCTTCGGGTGTGCGGATATCGCCTTTATCGGCGGGTCGCTCATTGAGCGTGGCGGGCACAACCCGTTGGAGGCGGCGGCCTGGTCGCTGCCGGTGCTGACCGGGCCGAATGTGTTCAACTTCGTCAGCGTGTTTGAGCGCCTTGCGGACGAGCAGGCCGTGCGGTTTGTGGATGGCACCGATGCGCTGGCCGCGGTGCTGGAGGAGCTTGTGGGGGCAGCGTCGGAACGGGAGGCGCTGGGCCAGCGTGGCCGGGCCGTGGTGGATGCCAACCAGGGCGCGGTGGCGCGCCTGGTGGAGGGTGTCCTCAGGCGGCTGCCCGATTACTGATCCGGGGTCTGGTCCCCGTTGTCCTGCCGTTCCTCGCGGGTTACCTGTCTTGCCAGACGTTCAATGCCCGGAGCTGTCGCGCTCAGCCAGCGGTCAAGGCCTTGCAGATCCTGGGGGCTCAGCGTTCCGGCTACCTGCTTCAGGCGCAGTGTGTTGAGCACGTAGTCGTAGCGGGCATTGGCGTAGTCCCTCAGAGCAACGTAGTAGTTCTGCTCAGCATCCAGTACTTCAACGATGTTCCTTGTACCCACCTCGTAGCCGGCACGGGTGGCGTCCAGCGCGCTGCGCCTTGAAACAATGGTCTGGCGCTGGGCATTGATGGTCTGGATGTTGGTGGTGATCCGGCGGAACAGGGAACGGGCGTCAAGGCGGACATTGCGGCGCACCGTGTCCAGGTTGCGTTGGGCCTGCTCGCTTTCCGCCCGAACCCGCCGGACACCGGCCTGGGTGCCACCACCACTATAAAGAGGAATGTTCAGGGACAGTCCGATGGTGGTATCGGTGCGCGGATACTCGTCCATGGGATTGGTCGGTATGGGTGCCCCCGGCGCCCCCATGGCCGGGAGGTCAAAGTCATTATCCTGGTGCTGACGCTGGACCCGGGCGAACAGGTCCAGTGTGGGCAGGTGCTCGGAGCGTGCTGCGCTGAGCTGCTCGCGGGTGGCGTCCACGGTAAGCTGTTGTGCCTTCAGCTCCCAGTTCTGCTCCAGTGCGGTCTGGGCCCAGGCCTTGGGGTTGGCCGGTTCCGGGCTGCTGATCGGGAAGTCGGTTTCCAGCCGTTCGAGGGTCTCCGGGAACTGGCCGGTAAGTCGCGCAAGGCTCTCGCGTTCGATGTCCAGCTGGCTCTGGGCAGCGATCCGCTGCGAGCGGCTTGCGTCGTAGCCTGCGCGAGCTTCCTCCACTTCAGTGGTGGCTACCAGCCCCACGTCATAGCGCTCTTTCGCTTGCTCCCACTGGCGCCGCAGGGCCGCTTCCTGAGCCTGGGCCGTGTCCAGTTCGTCCTTGGCGCGCAGCACATTGAAGTACTGTTCCGCTACTTTCAGCATCAGCCCCTGTTCAGCGCGGGAGAGTTCCGCCGCCGCAACCTTGCTCTGCTTCTGGCTGGCCTGGAAACCATACCAGGCGTTGGCCCGGAACAGGGGCTGGCTGAGCTGGAGGCCATACTCATGGTTGGTGACGTGGCCATCCACAGTGTTGAGCTCGGTATAGGTGGATTCTCCGAAGGCGTCCAGCTGGGGCAGAAGCGGAGCTCTGGACTCAGCCACAGCTGCCTCACGGGCTTGTCGGGCTGCCCTGGCCGCCGCCAGTTCTGAATCATAGGAAAGGGCCTTGCGGTAGACGTCCATCAGCCCCTCGCCGTGAGCCTGGGTAACGGGGAGCAGCAGGGCCGCAATCAGTGCGGGAAGAGCGCGCGCTTTCATTGGATCCCTCAAGCGTTGATCAAGGATGGCCGTGACCGGCGGTCACCATTATGGACAAGTTCCGGGGCAATCTCTAGACTCGAATGGACTGTCTTGACGGGGTGCCGGACCCGGGGTTGGCGTTTGCCGCCGCGACCGGCTGAGATTGCGAATGCAGAACCCGCAGACCTGATCCGGCTAGCACCGGCGTAGGGATCGAGACAGGCGGGTGCTGACTGTACCGCCTCCTTGTTTGCCACTACTGACGTCATGTCTGCCTCTGCGTTCTCCCGTCCGTTCGATCACCAACGGAGGAGAACCACCATGAACCCATCCAATGAGCTCCTGAGCGAGAACGAGCGCGTCAACGACGCCACCATCGACCAACTGCCTGCGTCGCATAAAGTGTACGTTTCGGGCAGTCGTCCGGATCTGAACGTGCCCATGCGCGAGATCCAGCTGAGTCCCACAGACACGGCCGAGGGCCCGGAAGCCAACGAGCCGTTGCGGGTCTACGATACATCCGGCCCCTATACGGATCCCGCTGTTGCCATCGACCTCCGTGAGGGCCTCGCGCCTTTGCGCGCCGGCTGGATCGATGAACGGGGTGATACGCAGCGCCTGCCCGAGTTCAGTTCCGAAACCACTCGCCAGCGGCTGCGTGACCCACGACGGGACGCCTTCCGCTTCGGCCGGCCGCCCAAGCCCAGGGTGGCCAGCGCGGGCGGCAACGTGAGCCAGATGCACTATGCGCGGAAGGGCATGGTCACCCCCGAGATGGAATTCATCGCCATCCGCGAGGGCGTCGATCCCGAGTTCGTGCGTGATGAAGTGGCGCGTGGACGTGCCATCATCCCCAACAACGTCAACCACCCGGAATCCGAGCCCATGATCATCGGGCGCAACTTCCTGGTGAAGGTCAACGCCAACATCGGCAACTCGGCGGTCACGTCCTCCATTGAGGAAGAGGTCGGCAAGCTGACCTGGGCGATCCGCTGGGGGGCGGATACCATCATGGATCTGTCGACCGGTAAGGACATCCACGAGACCCGGGAATGGCTGCTCCGCAACTCACCGGTGCCTGTGGGCACGGTACCCATCTACCAAGCCCTGGAGAAGGTGGATGGTACGGCCGAGGACCTGACCTGGGAGCTGTTCCGGGATACCCTCATCGAACAGGCCGAACAGGGCGTGGACTACTTTACCATTCATGCCGGGGTGCGCCTGCACCATGTGCCCATGACGGCGGAACGGACCACGGGTATCGTCTCGCGCGGTGGGTCCATCATGGCCAAGTGGTGCCTGTCCCGGCACGAAGAGAGCTTCCTCTATACGCATTTCTCTGAGATCTGCGAGATCATGAAGGCCTATGACGTTGCCTTCTCCCTGGGCGACGGGCTGCGCCCCGGCTCCATTGCCGATGCCAACGACCGGGCGCAGTTCGCGGAGCTGGAGACACTGGGCGAGCTCACGAAGATCGCCTGGGAGCATGATGTCCAGTGCATGATCGAGGGACCTGGTCATGTGCCGATGCACCTGATCAAGGAAAACATGGAGCGTCAGCTTGAGTGCTGTGACGAGGCGCCGTTCTACACGCTGGGGCCGCTGACAACCGACATCGCGCCGGGCTATGATCACATTACCTCCGGGATTGGCGCTGCTATGATCGGCTGGTATGGTTGCGCCATGCTCTGCTACGTGACGCCGAAGGAGCATCTGGGCCTGCCCAACCGCGAGGACGTGAAAGAAGGGCTGATGGCCTACCGGATTGCGGCGCACGCGGCGGACCTGGCCAAGGGCCACCCCGGAGCCCAGCGGCGGGATGACGCGCTTTCCAAGGCGCGCTTCGAGTTCCGCTGGGAAGACCAGTTCAACCTCGGACTGGATCCCGAACGGGCCCGAGCCTATCACGATGAGACCCTGCCCAAGGATTCGGCGAAGGTGGCGCACTTCTGCTCCATGTGCGGGCCGAAGTTCTGTTCCATGAAGATCTCCCAGGAGGTGCGTGACTACGCGCGGGAGCATGGTCTGAACGATGAAGCGGCGCTGCGGGAAGGGCTGGCGGACAAGTCCGCCGAGTTCCGCGAACAGGGAGGGGATCTGTACCACGAAGTCTGAGACCGATGAGGCCCTGATGGGAGAGCTGGACAGCACCTTCGACCACGATGACGTGACCATTGAGTCCGATGAGGCGCTCTATCAGGGTTTCTTCCAGCTTCGTGGGTTGCGGTTCCGGCACCGCCTTTTCGGAGGCGGCTGGAGCCCTGCCATGCATCGCGAGATCTTCTGGCGTGAGAACTGCACCTGTGTGCTGCCCTATGACCCCTGGCGGGACGAAGTGGTGCTTCTGGAGCAGTTCCGCGCCGGCGCCCTGGGGCGTGAGGCCTCGCCCTGGCTGCTGGAGGTGGTCGCCGGCATCAACGAATCCGGTGATGACGGTGAGACCACCGCCCGCAGGGAAGCCGAGGAGGAAGCGGGGCTGACCCTGGGGCGTATCGAGAAGGTCTGTGACTATCTGGTCTCACCTGGCGGTACCAATGAACTTGTGCACCTCTATGGCGGCTGTGTGGATGCGGCCGGTGCAGGTGGTATCCATGGCCTTGAGCATGAGAACGAGGACATCCGCGTGCAGCCTCTTGCCTTTGAAATCGCCATGGAGGGCCTGCGTGACGGCCGGATCTGGAACGCACCAGCCATCATGGCCCTGCAGTGGCTGGCTCTGAACCGTGAGCGGTTGCGGGATGAGTGGAGGGCCGGGTGATGGTGCAGCGGTATGTGCCGGACCTGACCCGCTTCGCGGCGGTGTGCGAGGCCAACTACCATCGCCTGGGCCATCTTGAGCGCCTCGGGCCCGATGCGGACTCTGATGTGTTCTTCCAGTTGCATGACGGTGGTCGGCATCTGGGAGACGTGCATCTGTGCCGTCTGGAGAAGGCGCGCTTCACCGAGACCTGGTACCTGGAACAGGTGGCGAACAACGGGCGCTGGCTCAATAACCCCCGCATGACGGTGCGTGCCTATCACGATGTGGGGATGCTGGAAGTGATGAGCTGTTTCCGGCATGGGCGCATCCGCGCTGTGAATCCCTACCCCAATGCGCGAATGCATCTTCCGGATGAGAAGCTGCAGATCAATCTGTTCCTGGCGGACTGGCTGGATTTCTGCCTCAGGTTCGGGCAGGCGGCCGACCTGGATTCGGTCTGGAGCCTGGAATCCTGAACCCGTGATGACGTTCCCTAAATCCGTTGGGCAATAACGCATAAGCCCGCTATATTGAAGGGCATAGCGACGAAGGGAGCCCATAGCCACCATGGACGCCTCAGCCGAGCCCCTGCATGTGCTGCAGATTACGGACCCCCACCTGATGGGGGACCCGGAAGGGCGCCTGCTCGGGATCAATACGCGCCAGACACTGGAGGCAGTGCTGGCGCATGTCCGCGTCCATTACGGTCAACCGGATCTGGTTCTGGCAACCGGCGATATCTCCCAGGATGGCAGTGACGACTCCTATCACTATTTCCGGGAGCAGACCGCTTTCTTTGAGGGGCCTGTCTTCTGGGCAGCGGGCAATCACGATGTGCTGCCGGCAATGGAGCGGGCCATCAGGGGAACCCGATCGGCAGAGCGGCGTTACCGGAGCCATGGGTGGCAGCTGATCTGCCTGGACTCCTCGGTGCCGGACCAGGTGCATGGGTGCCTGGGGGAGAAGGAACTGGCGTATCTGGATGCCTGCCTGAAGGAGCACCCCGGGGATCATGCGCTGGTGTGCCTGCATCACCATCCGATCCGTATCGGTGCCGAATGGATGAATGCCATTGGCCTGCAGGATCACGAAGCCCTCTTCGAGGTGCTGGCGCGCCACGAGCAGGTGCGGGGACTTCTCTGGGGGCATATCCACCAGTCCCTGGACCAGGAGACCGGCGGCTGGCGCATGCTGGCCAGCCCCTCCACCTGCGTGCAGTTTCTGCCGGATTCAGAGTCCTTTGCGGTTGATGCCGTGCCGCCGGGTTACCGCTGGCTCGCGCTCTATCCGGACGGGCGCATCCGCTCCGGCGTGGAACGCATTGCCGATGATGACTACGGACTGGAGCTCGACAGCGTTGGCTACTGATGACCCTGACCTGATCTATCTTCATGGGTTCCGTAGTGCGCCGGCTTCCGAAAAGGCAAGGGAGCTGGATGCCTGGCTGCATGAATCCGGCTACCGGGGGCAGTGGTTCATTCCCCAGTTGGCAACCACGCCTGCCGGCGTGGAGGCGCAGCTCGCCGGGCTCATCGAAGAGGCGCCGGGTTCCGGGCCCGGCCTGATCGGCAGCTCCCTGGGCGGGTTCTTCGCGATGGTGATGGCGGAGCGCTATGGTCTGCCGGCGGTCCTGATCAATCCCGCCGCGCATCCCTACCGCCTGATGGAGGAGTCACTCGGCGAGCACACCAACCTCTATACCGGGGAGAGCTTCCACGTTACGGAGGAGCACGTGCATCAGCTCAAGGCCATGGATCCGGGGGTTCTGTCACACCCTGAGCGCCTCATGGTTCTTCTGGAAACCGGCGATGAAACACTGGACTACCGGCAGGCTGCCGAAAGGTTCACCGCCAGCAAGCTGGTTGTGCACGAAGGTGGTAACCACCGCTACACGCGGTTCCGCCAGGAGCTGCCGATGATGATGGACTTTCTGCGGCGCGGGGTCAGTCCTCAGTAACCGCCGTGGACCGTGATCCCCATATCACGGAAGTTCTGAGCCATTTCCTCCAGGTCGTACTGGGTCAGGCCGGTGTGGATGAGTACATCCTGCTCCAGGCGCTGCCATTCATAATCCTCTTCCTGCTGGCCCAGGATCGAGAAGTTACCGCAGATGTGTTCAGCGATTTTGAGCGTGGCCAGCAGTGTCTTGCGTTCCTGGGCCCGGGTGCCCGTCTGGGCAAAGACCTGCTGAACGTTGTGGTGTTCGGCGATGACCTCGCAGAGGTGGCGCGGCAGGTTCCAGGATTTGGCCACGTAATAGCCGACGACCGCATGGTTGGTGTTCAGCATCCGGTTCTCAACGTCGATCAGGCGCGGTTCGTCACGCGCGTAGCTCTCCATCATGACATCGTCGTAGTCCGGGAAGCGCTCCATCATCAGTGGAATACCGGCGTTGTGGAAAAGTCCCATCGCATAGGATTCATCGGGGTTCTTGGCGCCGATGGCGCGCGCCACATGGGCCGAAACCTGGGCGATGTCCGTGGCGGTGTCCCAGAACCGGGTCATGGCACGGATCGCCTGATCCGACATCTCGCCCTTGATGCTCAGGCCGTTGATGATGTTGATGACCGTGGTGGGGCCGAGCAGCGCGACTGCCTGTTCAATGGATGAGATCTGGTTGCTGTGCTGCAGGAAGGGCGAGTTGACGAACTTGAGCATCATTCCGGACAGGGAGACATCCTGCCGGATGAGTTTGGCGATCTGTTCGATGTCCGGATCCGGCATCGCCTGCTCCATCTGGAGGTCCACCATGATCTGGGGCTGTGGTGGAATCCGGATGCCCTGGAGGACGTTGTGGATCTGTTCGTCGGTGAGTTCCGCAGGCATAGGGGCGTATCATCCTGTTGGGTTGCTGCCCCCAGCCTAGACCAGATGGTGGCGATAGGCTGTAACCGATTGTTCAGGGCGCTCTTACGGGGACTGCAGATCCAGGATTGGCCAGCCGCGGTGGTGGGCGGTGTCGCGCAGGGCAGGGTCCGGGTTGGTGGCAACCGGGTTGGGCACGGTTTCCAGCAGCGGCAGGTCGTTGCGCGAGTCACTGTAGAAGTGCGCGCCATCCAGGGTTTCCGAGCGATCGAGCAGCCATTCCTCGAGCCGCGTGATCTTGCCGTCCCGGAAGCAGGGGGTGCCGGCAACGCGGCCGGTAAAGGCGCCATCCACCACTTCCGGCTCGGTGGCAATCAGGTTGGGAATACCCAGGCGCGCCGCGATGGGTTCCGTGACGAAGCGGTTAGTGGCGGTGATGATCACCAGGGTCTCTCCACGCTCACGGTGACGGTTGATGAGGGTTTCGGCCGCGGGCTCGATCATGGGCTCTACCCGTTCCTGCATGAATCGTTCCCGCAGCTCCCGCAGTATTGCAGGTTTCTGGCTGGCCAGTGGTTCCAGGGCGAAGGCCAGGTATTGCTCAATATCCAGCCGACCGGCCTCGTAATCGCGGTAGAACTGGTCGTTGCGCTGGCGGTAGCGCTCCCCATCCACCACGCCGGTATCGATCAGGAACTGGCCCCAGGCATGATCGCTGTCGCCGTGGAGGAGGGTGTTGTCCAGGTCGAAGATGGCGAGTGTCACGGTAGTGCGGCCTCCGGGAGAATTCGGGGCGCAAGGGTATCACAATCACCGTAGGAGCGAGCCCTGCTCGCGATGGATGTTGGGAATCGCGAGCAGGGCTCGCTCCTACGCGGTTTGCTCCGGGGCTATCAATTCTGGAAAAATGACACTAACTTACACGTAGAAGATGAATAACAAACAGAGGTGTTGCCGTGATTGACTCCGACGGATTCAGACCGAATGTCGGAATCATGCTGGCGAATCACCGGGGGGAATTGCTCTGGGCCAGGCGCATCGGCCAGGACGCCTGGCAGTTTCCACAGGGAGGCATCAATGAGGATGAGACACCGGAGCAGGCCCTCTATCGCGAACTGATGGAGGAGGTTGGCCTGGACTCATCGGATGTCCGGATCATCACTACCACCCGGGGCTGGCTCAGGTACCGCCTGCCCCGGCGCATGGTCCGAAGGGATTCACGCCCGGTGTGCATTGGCCAGAAACAGAAATGGTTCCTTCTCGAGATGCTCTCGCCCGACGCCCGGGTGAGGGTTGATCGCAGCCATAAGCCTGAATTCGACGGCTGGCAGTGGGTCAGTTACTGGTACCCGCTGGGGCAGGTGGTGTCCTTCAAACGCGAAGTCTACCGCAGGGCGCTGAGGGAACTGGCGCCGGGGGTATTCAGGCTACAGTCAAAGGGGCAACCGCCGGCCCGCCAGGAAAGCTGACCGACTATGACCACAATGCTCAGCACGCTGCGAAGCATCGTCCAGGAACTGAACGGAATCAATAACCTGCAGGACGCGCTGGACACCATAGCGGCGCGTGTCCAGACCGCTATGCACACCGAGGTCTGCTCGGTCTATCTCTACGACGACAAATCCGGCTGTTACGTGCTCAAGGCCACCGAGGGTCTCTATAAGTCTGCGGTGGGCCAGGTCCGTATTGCGCCTTCTGAGGGCCTGGTGGGGCTGGTTGGGACCCGTGAGGAGCCCATTAACCTGGAGGATGCCCAGAAGCACCCGCGCAACCGCTACTTTCCGGAGACCGGTGAGGAACGCTTCGGCTCCTTCCTTGGTGTACCCATTATCCACCACCGGCGCGTGCTGGGCGTGATCGTCGTCCAGGAGACCCAGAACAGCCGCCGCTTTGACGAGGGTGAGGAAGCCTTCCTGGTCACCATCTCCGCCCAGCTTGCCGGGGTCATTGCCCACAGTGAGGCGACCGGTGCCATTGGCGGTATCTCGATCAGCGGTGACCAGGCCCGGGATGTGGCTTTCAGCGGTGTCGCCGGTGCTCAGGGCGTGGCCATCGGGACCGGCGTGGTGGTGTTTCCGCCGGCGGATCTGGATTCGGTGCCGGACAAGCGTTGTGAGGATGTGGATGCGGAGATCGAGCGCTTCCGCGCGGCCGTTTCCGCGGTACGGGACGATGTGGAGCAGGTAGGCGAGCGCCTTGCGCCGCAGCTGAGACCGGAAGAGCAGGCCCTGTTCGAGGTCTATCTGCGCATGCTTCACGACCATGCGCTGCCCGGCGAGGTGGAGAACCGCATCCGTGAGGGGCTCTGGGCACCGGGGTCGCTCAAGGCGGTGGTGAACCAGTATGTCCGCCACTTCGAGATGATGGGGGATCATTACCTGCGTGAGCGGGCCGTGGATATCCGTGATCTCGGGCGCCGTCTGCTCTCCCACCTCCAGGAAGGGGAGTCAGAGACACCGGAGTACCCGGAACGGACGATTCTTGTCAGTGATGAACTGACGCCCGCGATGCTTGGGGAAGTGCCCCAGGGCCAGCTGGCCGGCCTGGTATCCGTCCGCGGTTCCGGCAACTCCCACGTAGCCATCCTGGCCCGGGCCATGGGCGTGCCCACGGTCATGGGGCTGGTGGACATCCCGGTGGCGCAGCTGGATGGCAGGGAACTGATTGTGGACGGCTATGAGGGCCAGATCTTCGCTTCGCCCTCCACCGAGCTCAAGGCCTTCTTCGAGTCCATCATTGAGGAAGAGCAGGAGCTGGTTAAGGGGCTGGAGGAGCTGCGCGACAAGCCGTGTGAGACCCTGGATGGCCATCGTATACCGCTGTTCGTGAACACTGGTCTGATCACGGACGTGGTGCGCTCACTCAGTCACGGGGCGGAAGGCATTGGCCTGTACCGCACCGAGGTGCCGTTCATGATCAATGAGCGGTTCCCCTCCGAACAGGAGCAGAAGGCCTATTACCGCGAGCAGCTTGAAGCCTTCGCTCCGGCGGAGGTCACCATGCGCACGCTGGACATCGGCGGTGACAAGGCGCTGACCTATTTTCCGATTGTTGAGGAGAACCCCTTCCTGGGGTGGCGCGGTATCCGGGTCACGCTGGACCACCCGGAGGTGTTCCTGGTCCAGATCCGCGCCATGATCAAGGCGAGTGAGGGGCTGGACAACCTGCGTATCATGCTGCCGATGATCAGCAATGTCTCTGAGATCGAGGAGGCCCAGCACCTGATCTATCGCGCCTGGCACGAGGTGCGTGACGAGGGCTACCAGCTGGCAATGCCTCAGGTCGGGGTTATGATCGAGATCCCTGCGGCCGTGTACCAGGTGCGGGAGATCGCGGCCCGGGTCGACTTCGTCTCCGTGGGGTCGAACGACCTGACCCAGTACCTGCTGGCGGTGGACCGCAACAACCCGCGCGTGGCCAGCCTCTATCACTCCTATCACCCGGCGGTGCTCCAGGCACTGTGCCAGGTGGCCCAGGATTGCCACGACGTGGGCAAGCCGGTGAGTATCTGCGGCGAGCTGGCGGGGGATCCCGGTGGTGCCATACTGTTGCTGGCCATGGGGTACGACGCCCTTTCCATGAACGCCTCCAACCTGCCGCGGATCAAGTCCGTGATCCGTGGCATCGACATGGATATGGCCCGTGGGCTGCTGGCGGAGGTGCTGACCCTGGATTCACCGCATGTGATCCGCAGCTGTGTGGAACTGGCCCTGCGCAAAGCCGGGATCGGGCGTTTTATCCGGCCGGAACGCAGTGGCTCCGGGGTACGGGAACTCGCGGCCTCCCGGGAGTGAGCGGGCATTCAGTGCTATCCTTGTTTCTAGTATGTCTACTCTAGAAGACGCCGTTAGTCTTGAGTGAGCAGTCAGATCAAGGGGTAATCCATGGAAACACTGTCACGCAGGTCTGCCGAGCGCCCGGAGCGGCCCCGGATCGGGCTGGCACTCGGGGGCGGCGGCCCACTGGGCGGAATCTATGAAATCGGCGCGCTGCGGGCCCTGGATGAGGCGCTGGATGGCGTCGACTTCAATGACCTCTATGTCTACGTCGGTGTCAGTGCCGGCTCTTTCGTTGCAGCCAATCTCGCCAACCAGATGACCACGGCACAGCTGTGCCGGATCTTTGTGAAGAACGAGGCCGATGTGCACCCCTTCCACCCGGAGGTGTTCTACCGGCCGGCGTTCCGCGAGTACGTGCGTCGGGCGCTGGCGGTTCCGGGGCTGCTGCGCGAGGCGTTCGGGCGTTTCGCCAGTAACCCCTACGACCAGAGCCTGCTGGATGCGCTCACGGTGCTGGCCCAGGTGGCGCCGGCGGGGCTGTTCGACAACACCGGGCTGCATGAGTACCTGCGCCGTGCCTTCAGCATGCTGGGGCGGACCAACGATTTCCGGCAGCTGCGCCACAGGCTCTACATCATTGCGGCCGACCTGGAGAGCAGTGAGGCGGTGCGACTGGGAGCCCCCGGGTTTGATCATGTACCCATCTCCCGGGCTGTGCAGGCCAGCATTGCCTCGCCGGGGATCTATATGCCGGTGGAGATCGACGGCCGCTTCTACGTGGACGGTACCCTGCGCAAGGGGCTGCATGCTTCGGTCGCCCTGGAGGATGGGGCCGATCTCGTGCTCGCCATCAACCCGCTGGTGCCCATCGACGCCAGTGCCGCGGTGCGTGCGGGCACCATGAACGCGGGCGCGCTTACGGATTCCGGTATGCCCAACATCCTGGGGCAGACCTTCCGGACCATGGTGTATTCGCGCATGGAGGCGGGCATTGCGCAGTATGCGGACCAGTACCCGGACTCGGACATTGTCCTGTTCCAGCCGGAGCGTGATGACGCCAAGCTGTTCTTCTCGAACGTGTTCAGCTTCCAGTCCCGGCGTATGGTCTGTGAGCACGCCTATCAGATGACCCGGCGCGACCTGCTGCGCCGTGCCGATGAGCTGGAGAGCCAGCTGGCGCCCCATGGTATTACCCTCAATCGGGATATCCTGGCGGATGAGCAGCGCACCATCAGCACCAGTCTCTACGGGGAAATGCTGCCGGTGTTTGTGGCTCAGGAGGGCAAGCGCCGGAGCCGTTTCGGCTCCGGCGTGGAGCAGGTGTCGGGGCTGATCAACAGCGCCCGACAGATGCTCTGAGGCTCACAGGATGTAGCGGCTGAGGTCCTCGTCCTCGGCCAGCTCGCCGAGCTGCTGCTCCACGTAATCCGCCGTGACCTCGAAGGCCTCGCTGATCTGGTCACCGGCATCGAATGAGATGTCGTCCAGAAGCTTTTCCATGACCGTGTGCAGACGGCGGGCACCGATGTTCTCGGTGCTCTCGTTGACCTTCCAGGCAATCTCCGCAATGCGGTCGATGGCCTCGTCCGTGAAGGTCAGGTTGACGCCTTCCGCGCTCATCAGCGCTTCATACTGGGCCACCAGTGATGCCCGTGGCTCGGTCAGGATCCGTTTGAAGTCGCCCGGAGTCAGGGCCTTGAGCTCCACGCGGATGGGGAGACGGCCCTGGAGCTCGGGGATCAGGTCCGAGGGCTTGGTCAGGTGGAAAGCGCCGGAGGCGATGAACAGGATGTGATCCGTGTGCACCATGCCGTACTTGGTGCTGACGGTGCTGCCCTCGATCAGCGGCAGCAGGTCGCGCTGCACGCCCTCGCGGGAGACGTCCGAGGAGCCCTGTGAATCGCTCTTCTTGGCGACCTTGTCCAGCTCATCCAGGAAGACGATGCCATTCTGTTCGACCACCTGGATGGCGCGCTGCTTGATTTCCTCCTCGTTGACCAGCCGCGCGGCTTCTTCCTCGCGCACCTGCTCGAAGGCGTCCGCCACGCGCATGCGCCGGGTCTTGCTCTTGTCGTTGCCCATGCTGGAGAACAGCGACTGGAGCTGGCTGGTCATCTCTTCCATGCCCGGCGGGGTCATGATTTCCACGCCGCCGCTGTTGGCGCTGACCTCAATGTCGATCTCCTTGTCGTCCAGCTCGCCCTCGCGCAGTTTCTTGCGGAACATCTGACGGGTGGCGGAGCTGTTATCCGCTTTCTCGTCCTCTTCCTGATCGCGCGGTGGCCGCAGCAGGGCGTCGAGGATGCGGTCCTCGGCGGCGTCCAGGGCGCGGTCCTGGACCCGGGCCATTTCCTTCTCGCGCAGCAGCGAGACGGCGTTCTCGGTCAGGTCGCGGATGATGGATTCAACGTCGCGCCCCACGTAGCCCACCTCGGTGAACTTGGTGGCCTCCACCTTGATGAAGGGCGCTTCCGCCAGCTTGGCGAGCCGGCGCGCGATCTCGGTCTTACCCACGCCCGTGGGGCCGATCATGAGGATGTTCTTGGGGGTGATCTCGTCCTGGATGTCGGTCTCTGCCTGCATGCGCCGCCAGCGGTTGCGCAGGGCAATGGCGACGGAGCGCTTGGCCTCGTCCTGGCCGACGATGTGGCGGTTGAGTTCGTCAACAATCTCCCGGGGGGTCATGCCTGCCATGAATACTCCTGTCAGTCGCTGGGTTCGATGACTTCCAGCGCGCGGTTATGGTTGGTATAGACGCAGATATCGGCGGCGATATCGAGGCCTTTCTCGGTAATCTCGCGCGCCGTCAGCTGGGTGTTCTCGAGCATGGCCCTGGCGGCTGCCTGGGCGTAGGGGCCGCCGGAGCCCATGGCGATCAGGCTTTCCTCGGGCTCGACCACGTCGCCGTTACCGGTGATGATCAGCGAGGTTTCCGCGTCCGCCACCGCCAGCATGGCCTCGAGCCGCCTCAGGGCCCGGTCCGTGCGCCAGTCCTTGGCCAGTTCCACGGCGGCGCGCGTGAGGTTGCCCTGGTATTTCTCCAGCTGCGCCTCGAAACGCTCGAACAGGGTGAAGGCGTCGGCCGTGCCGCCGGCGAAGCCGGCGAGCACACGGTCGTTGTACAGCCGCCGTACTTTGCGGGCGTTGCCTTTCATGACGGTGTCGCCGAGGGAAACCTGGCCGTCGCCGCCCATGGCGACCTCGCCGTCACGGCGTACTGAAAGAATGGTTGTCATGCGTACTCCCGTGGTTGCCGGGTTTGGGGTTTATCCGGAAGTGGGGGCTTGGGAACTGTATTTCAAGGTGTGCCGGCAGGGCGTCAGCCCTCGCCTTCGGCCTCTCGCCGGCGCACCATCGGCTGGATGTTGATCTCGACAAGGCGGTCCACGGCCTGGTTCATGCGGCTGCGGGAGTCGAAGGGCCCGACCATGACGCGGAACCAGACGCCGCCATCATTCACGCTGACTTCGGCGATACGGGCCCTGAGGCCCTGGAAGCCGACCTGGGCGCGCTGGCGTTCAGCGTCTTCCCGGCTCTGGAAGGACCCAGCCTGCAATATGTACTCCAGGTTCCGGTCGCTTTCGGACTCGTCCGGACGGTAGGCCTCGATATCCGGCGTGGCGACCTCGGACTCCGGCAGCATTTCATAGAACTGGAAGTCGGGGGTTTCGCCGCTGCTTTCCTGTTCGGGCGGCTTTTCCGGAGCGGTGGATGTCTCCGGCTGCCTGTCACCGCCGTCGGGTTCCAGCGAGTCCAGATAGACAAGGAATCCCACGAACCCGGAAAGCAGCGCCACCGGGATCAGCCAGCGCAGGGAGGTTGAGTCCTTCTTCTTGGCCATGATCGCGTCCCTTACATGGATTCCGGCGCGTTGACACCAAGCAGTTCGAGGCCGTTGGCCAGGACCTGCTGCACCGCAAGCGACAGGGCAACCCGCGCCTGGCGGAGCGGGTCATCGTCCACCAGTACCTTGTGGGCGTTGTAGTAGCTGTGGAACTGGCCGGCCAGGTCCCTCAGGTAATGGGTGAGCTGGTGGGGCTCCAGCGCTTCCGCCGCCTTTCCCAGAATCTCCGGGTAACGGGCCATCATGGCGGCGATATCCTTCTCTTCCTCGAGTTCGAGGTGTTCCAGGATGGCCGGTTCCAGGCTGACGCTGCTGTCCAGGCCCTGGGCACGCATTTTTTCGAGCACACTGCAGACCCGGGCATGAGCGTACTGGATATAGTAGACGGGGTTATCCTTACTCTCGGATTTGGCCAGCTCCAGGTCAAAGTCCATGTGCTGTTCGGCCTTGCGCGTGACGTAGAAGAAACGCGCTGCATCCTTGCCCACCTCATCGCGCAGCTCGCGCAGGGTGACGAAGGAGCCGCTGCGGGTGGACATGGAAAGCCGCTCACTGCCCCGGTAGAGAATGGCGAACTGCACCAGCTGGATGTCGAGCCTGCCGGGATCCACGCCCAGGGCCTCGATGGCGCCGCGCACCCGGGCCATGTAGCCATGGTGGTCTGCCCCCCAGACGTTGATGACCTTGTCGAAGCCACGCTCGAACTTGTTCAGGTGGTAGGCGATGTCCGAGGCGAAGTAGGTGGTTTCGCCATTATCGCGGCGCACGACGCGGTCCTTATCGTCACCGAAAGTCGTGGCGCGGAACCAGGTGGCGCCGTTTTCCTGATACAGGTGACCGTTGCGCTCGAGCCGCTGCAGTGCGTCCTCGATGTCCGGGCGCAGGCTGCGCTCGGAGAACCATTCGTCGAAATGGATGCCGAAACCGGCCAGGTCTTCCTTGATATCCGTGAGGATGGCGTTGAGTGCGAGGTCAAAGACCCGGGCGAAGGCCTCTTCGCCGATGAGTTCCCGGGCGCGCTGCACCAGGCCATCAATGTGGGCTTCCTTGTCGCCGCCCTCGGGCTCGTCCGCCGGGATGCCGCTGAAGACGGTGGCGGCAGGGTGCTGGAGGCTGTCACCTGCATCCTCGCGCAGCTGGCGGGCAATGGGCAGGACATAGTCGCCGCGGTAGCCGTTGGCGGGGAAGGTGAAGGACTCACCACCCTGTTCCAGATAGCGCAGCCAGACACTGAGCGCCAGGATGCTCATCTGGCGGCCAGCGTCGTTGACGTAGTACTCGCGGTGGACACTGTAGCCGACGGCTTCGAGCAGATCCGAGACACTGGCCCCGTAGGCGGCACCGCGGCCATGGCCCACGTGCAGCGGGCCGGTGGGGTTGGCGGAAACGAATTCGACCTGCACGGACTTGCCCTGGCCCAGATCCTGACGGCCGTATTCACGCCCCTGTTCCCGGATGGTGCGCAGAATGTCGAACTGGCTGGCGTGGCTGACGAAGAGGTTGATGAAGCCGGGGCCGGCGATCTCCACCTTCCGGATGGCATCGTCCCCGGGCAGTGCCGCGACGATCCTCTCCGCCAGGTCCCTTGGTTTCATGCCCGCCGGCTTGGCCGCCTTGAGGGCGATGTTGCTGGCGAAGTCACCATGGTTGCGGTCACGCGCCGGCTCCACCTCGACAGTGGGTGCGGCTTCGGCTGGGATGACCCCCTCGGTGGTCAGGGTTTCAACGGCTTTCTGGAGAAGTTCGGCGATGCGGTCTTTCATTGGGAACAGTGGCCTGGTGTGCTTTTGGGGTTTCCGTGTCTGGCTCGCGAGCAGGGGCGTCCGGTCGCGGATGACGATGCGCCATTATCGGGGAATCGGGAACCAGACTCAATCCAGGCTCTGCGGGTCCACGTCCACCGCCCAGCGCACGCCGCCGGCGGGCCGGTTCTGTTCCAGGTAGCGGCAGAGCTGGTTGGTCAGGCGGTGCAGGGCCGGACGGTCCTGGCTCTGGAATAGGATCTGGGCCCGGTGTCGGTTGGCCTTGCGGGCGATGATCGCCGGGAAGGGGCCGAGCACGGAAACCGGCGCCGGGCTGGCTTCGGCACGGCGGGCGAGATCGTCCAGCAGGGCCAGGCTGTCCGCCATGGTCGGGGCTTCCGCCCGCAGTGCGGTCATGAAGCTGGCCGGCGGCAGGCCTGCTTCCTCCCGTTCCTGAAGAAGGGTGTCCGCGACGCTGGGGTAGTCCCCGGTGCAGAGCTGGGTAAGCAGCGGGTGGCCCGACTGGCAGGTCTGGATGAGCACCCGGCCGCCACGTTCACCGCGTCCGGCACGCCCCGAGACCTGGATGACCAGCTGGGCAAGGTGTTCGGGGCCCCGGAAGTCGCTGCTGAACAGGCCGCCGTCCGCATCCAGGATGCCCGCCAGGGTCACGCCGGGAAAGTCATGGCCCTTGGCCAGCATCTGGGTACCCACGAGAATGCAGGGCTCGCCCCTGCGGACTGGCGCCAGGAGTTCGTCCAGCCGTCCACGACGCCGGGTGCTGTCGCGATCGATACGGATGACGGGGGTTTCCGGGAAGCGTTCCGCAAGCACGGATTCCGTCTTCTCCGTTCCCTGGCCGACTGCGTTCAACCCTTCCTTGCCGCATTCCGGACAGGTTCGGGGCACAGCCTGCTGGTGCCCGCAGTGATGACAGCGCAGGCAGTTGTCGTAGCGGTGGTAGGTGAGCCGGGCATCGCAGTGCGGGCATTCAATGGGAGCTCCGCACTCGAAGCACATCACGACGGGGGAGAATCCCCGGCGGTTGATGAACAGCAGCGCCTGGTCGCCGGCTTCCAGGGTCTGGTCGATGGCTTCCAGTAGCGGAGGTGAGAGCCCACCGCTGAGCGGGCGGCTGCGTACATCCACCAGGTCGGTGCGGGGGAGGGTGGCATTGCCGGCGCGGCGTTCCAGGCGGTGCAGATGATAGCGCTGCTTGCGCGCGTTGTGCCAGGACTCCAGCGAGGGCGTGGCCGAGCCCAGAATGACCGGGCATCCGCTCTGCCAGGCCCGGTAGATGGCCAGATCCCGGGCGGAGTAGCGGAAGCCTTCCATCTGCTTGTAGGAGCCGTCGTGTTCCTCGTCGACCACGATCGTGACCAGGTTGGCATAGGGCAGAAGAACGGCCGAGCGGGTGCCGATCAGGATCAGCGGCTCGCCCTCCCGCACCCGTGTCCAGGTGGACAGGCGCTCGGTGGCGTTGAGCGCCGAGTGCCAGACGGCGATACGGGCACCGAAATGGGTCTCGAACCGGGCGAGTGTCTGCGGAGTCAGGCTGATCTCGGGCACCAGGACCAGCACCTGGGCCCGGTCCGGATCCCGCGCGGCGGCGATGCGTTGCTTGATGAACTCAATGTAGAGTTCGGTCTTGCCACTGCCGGTGATACCAAAGACCAGGTGGCTGGCAAAGCCCTCCCCGGGCGCGTTCAGGTTGTCCAGTACCGTGGCCTGATCCCTGTTGAGTTCGATGGAGGGGGCGTCCGGCCAGGTGCAGGCATCCTCGCTGGCAGTGCGTTCCGTGGCGAGGCCCCGTTTCTCGAGATTCTTCAGTACTTCCCGGGTGAAGCCGGCCGCCTTGATGGAGGTCAGCGGCTGGCCGGGGTGCTGGTTGAGCCATGCCAGCAGTTCACGCTGGCGCCGGGCCTGTGTTGGCAGGTTCGAGATATCCGCATCAGTGGCCAGCCAGACGGTGGGTCTGGGCAGGCTGGCCGGCGCCCCCCGGCGGAGGGCCGGGGGAAGTGCCGCAAACACGCACTCTCCCGGCGGGTGCTGGTAGTATCGGGCTGCCCAGAGCAGAAGTTCGCGGGCGTCATCCGGCAGTACCGGCCAGTCTTCCAGGGGGGTCTCTACCGGTTTGAGCGTCATGTCCGGTGGATCCGGTGGATCCAGCTCCATGACCAGGCCCAGTGTACGCTGCTTTCCCAGTGGCACGCGCACGCGCTGCCCAGGGGTCAGCGTCATGCCCTCGGGAATACGGTAGTCGAACAGCTGACGGACCGCACGGGGGAGGGCGATGCGTGCCAATGTCGCCAACGGGGTCTCCTTGCGCTGGGTGCTGAATCTGCTATGATGCGCCGCTTACACAGTGGCCGAGGTGCCGGCCGAGAGTCTGCACCGGAATCCCAAATGTTTCAAATGCGGTGCCCGGCGGATGGCCCGGGTGGCGGCATTGCCTGCTAGAGAGGTCAACCATGAATCACGATATCCAGCCTGAATACAAGGAAATGAAGGCGACGTGCAGCTGCGGCAACGTCATTCACACCCGTTCCACTGTGGGCAAGGACATCCATGTTGATGTCTGCTCCGCCTGCCACCCCTTCTATACCGGCAAGCAGAAGGTCATGGATACTGGTGGCCGTATCGACAAGTTCAACCGTCGTTTCCGCGGCAAGATCGGTGGCGGCAACAGCTGACTCGACAGGACTTCTCTCCATCCAGAAACGGAAGATTGGCAATGTCTGAAGATATGAAGCAAGCAGCGCTCGATTACCACGCCAAGCCGCGCCCCGGCAAGATCAGCGTGGAAATCACCAAGCCGACCCAGACCTCGCGGGATCTGTCCCTGGCGTACAGCCCGGGCGTGGCGGAGCCGGTGCGCGAGATTGCGAAGGATCACGAGAACGCCTACCTCTACACCACCAAAGGCAACCTGGTGGCCGTCATCTCCGATGGCAGTGCCATTCTTGGCCTGGGCAACCTCGGCGCGCTGCCGAGCAAGCCGGTTATGGAAGGTAAAGGGGTGCTGTTCAAGCGGTTCGCCGGCATTGATGTGTTCGACATCGAGGTGAACTCCGAAAGCCCGCAGGCGTTCATCGAAACGGTGGCGCGTATTGCGGATACTTTCGGTGGTATCAACCTTGAGGACATCAAGGCGCCGGAATGCTTCGAAATTGAGCGCGCGCTGATTGACCAGTGTAACGTGCCGATCTTCCACGACGACCAGCACGGTACGGCCATTGTGACCGCCGCCGGCATGCTCAATGCGCTGGAGCTCCAGGGCAAGACGCTGGAAGAGGCGCGCATTGTCTGCATGGGCGCCGGCGCGGCGGCCGTTGCCTGCATGAAGATCCTGATCAGCTGTGGGGCCCGCCCCGAGAACATCATGCTGCTCGACAGCAAGGGTGTGGTGCACTCCGGCCGTGAGGATCTCAATCAGTACAAAGCCATGTTTGCGGTTGAGACTGATCGCCGTACACCGGCGGACGCCCTGGAGGGGGCCAACGTATTCGTTGGTCTCTCGGGACCGGACCTGCTGACGCCTGAGATGCTCAAGTCCATGGCGCCGAACCCGATCGTGTTCGCCTGTTCCAACCCGGATCCGGAGATCAAGCCGGAGCTGGCGCTGGAGACCCGTGATGACATCATCATGGCGACAGGTCGTTCCGATTACCCGAACCAGGTGAACAACGTGCTGGGTTTCCCATTCATCTTCCGTGGCGCACTGGACGTTCGTGCCAGTGAGATCAATGAGGAGATGAAGGTCGCGGCAGTCCACGCCATCCGCGAGCTGGCCAAGGAATCCGTTCCGTCCAGTATCGCCCAGGCTTATGGTGTGGGCGGATTCCAGTTCGGCAGGGAGTACATCATTCCCAAGCCCATGGATCCGCGTCTGCTGGAGTTTGTTCCGGCAGCAGTGGCTAAGGCTGCGGTGGACAGCGGCGTGGCCGGCAAGAAGTATCCGGATCATTACCCGCTCAAGTCCATGGAAGACATCATCTGACCCCTGACGCCTGTTCAGGGCAAGGATGAAAAAAGCCCCGGTCAGTCATGGCCGGGGCTTTTTTGTGGTTAGTTGTCGTCGCTGCCTCAGAACAGCTGCTGTGCCGGTGTGGATTCTCCGTTCTCCCCGCGTCCGTTCTCATCACGGCTTCCCGAATCACCGGGGGATGCCGGCTCCGGGGCATAGCGCGATCGGAAGATCTCGAACCTGGCATCAGGGTTGTCCGTGCTGGCGCTCTCGCCGGTATCAGGGTCAATGCGGCGTGAGACGATGCCGGCAGGGCGTTCCATGAGCTTCTCGGGCATCCCCTGGAGTGCGACCTCCATATAGTCTTTCCATATGGGCAGCGCTGTCACGCTGCCGAACTCGCGCCGGCCCAGGGAGCGGGGCTGATCAAAGCCCACCCAGGTGCCGGTTGCTATGCCCGTGTTGAAGCCCATAAACCAGGTGTCGAGCTGGTTGTTGGTTGTCCCCGTTTTGCCCGCCAGATCCTCTCGCCCGAGCGAGCGCGCAGCACGCCCGGTGCCTCTCTCGATCACATCACGCATCATGGACTGGAGGATGTAGATCGCCTCTTCATCGGCGACCCGCTCCATGGTGTGGACGGGGCGGACCGGATCCGTATCCCTGTTGCTCCCGCTATTCCTGTCGAGATCGGGAAGCGTCGCATCCAGAACCTCCGGGTCCTTGCTGCAGTCGTTACACTGGTGCGTTTCCGGCGCTTCGCGGAGCACTTTGCCCTCTGGGCCCACGATGCGCTCAACAACCCAGGGTGTTACCTCGTAACCGCCGTTGGCGATCATGGCATAGGCGCGCGTCATCTCCATGGGGGTCATGGCCCCGCTTCCCAGGGCCAGCGACAGGTCACTCGGGAGCCGGCTGGTGTCCAGTCCCAGGCTGTCGATGTAGTTCAGTGTGCGCTGGATACCGGTCTGTCGCAGCAGTCGGATGGCGACCAGGTTGCGGCTCTGGTACAGCGCCTGGCGCAGGGTAGTCGGGCCCCGGAACTGGCCGCCGGCGTTCTGCGGGCGCCAGGCGGTCTCCAGGTCCTCGTCATCAAAGACGATGGGGGCGTCGTTGATGGTGGTGGCGGCTGTCGCGCCGTGCTCCAGGGCCGCAAGGAAGATCAGGGGCTTGAAGGCGGAGCCGGGCTGCCGGTAGGCCTGTGTGGCCCGGTTGTAGGAGCTCATGCTGAAGCTGTAGCCGCCGCTCAGCGCCTCAATACGACCGTCATCAGGTGACATGGAGACAATGGCGCCCTGGATTTCGGGAATCTGCATCAGTTCGGCTGTCAGCGTATCCTGCTCACTCTCGGGGCGCAGGACATCCTGAACGGGAATCCGCACATAGACGACATCCCCAACGGATACCACATCCTGGGGTGACTCCGGTTCCGGCCCGGTGCGGTTCTCATTGATGTACTCCCGGGCCCAGCGCATGTGGCGCATCGGGATGGTGACGCTGTCATGCAGGGCTGTCACGGCAGTGGCGGCGTTGTCGTTCAACCCCACGATGGCGGCGGGGACGAGATCGTTTACCCGGGGCAGGTCCTCCAGGCGCTTGCTCAGTGCGTCACGGTCATTGAGCATTTCCGGCGCCCACTGGTCGACCGGGCCGCGATAGCCGTGTCGGCGATCATAGGCTTCCAGGCCCTGGCGGAGTGCGCGCGTGGCGGCCTGCTGCCTTGCGCTGTGCACGCTGGTGTGGATCTCATAGCCTTCACTGTAGATCTGTTGGCCAAACTGGCGCAGGGCTTCCCGACGGGCCATTTCGGCCACATAGGGCGCGTTCAGTGCGAGTTCAGGGCCATGGTAGCGTGCGCTGACACCTTTGCTGGTTGCCTTGCGGTATTCATCGTTACTGATGTAGCCCAGTGAGGCCATGCGCGAGAGGATCCAGTCCCGCCGCTCAAGGGCCCGCTCCGGGTCGGCCAGCGGGTTCGCGGTGGAGGGCGCCTTGGGCAGCCCTGCAATCATGGCCATCTGGGCGAGGTTGAGGTCGGTGATGGGTTTGCCATAGTAGACCTGTGCTGCGGCCTCAATGCCGTAGGAGCGGTTGCCGAGGTAGATCTTGTTAACGTAGAGCTCAAGAATCTCGTCCTTGGAAAGCTCGCGTTCGATCTGCAGGGCCAGAAGGATCTCGTTGAACTTGCGGAGAAACGTTTGATCTCGTGACAGAAAGAAATTTTTTGCAACCTGCATGGTGATGGTGCTGCCCCCGGACTGGATGGAGCCGGTTATGGCAAGCTCCCAGGTGGCGCGGATAAGTCCCCGCAGATCAACACCATGGTGCTCGTGGAAGCGGCTGTCCTCGGCGGCCAGGAATGCCTGGATCTGGTGCCCAGGTACAGCTTCCAGATCCCGTGGCGTTCTTCTCATTTCGCCGAATTCGGCTATCAGTTTGCTGTCACGTGTATACACTTTCAGAGGCGTCTGAAAGTTCACGTCCCGCAGCTGGTCCACGGACGGCAGGCCAGGCTGGAGGTACAGGTAGAAAGCGGCCAGTACCATGGCGGCACCGGCGCCACCGGCAAGAAAAAGCCAACTGAGGATACGGATGTAACAGAATGTGCGGGACATTTTCTCTGACAACTTTTCACTATGCGTCTATCATTTCATAAATTGCTTCAGGAGGCACCGGAAGCCGTAAGGGGTCTGCAAGGATATCCCGAAAGCAGAATCCCTGAAACAGGCAACCGTTGCGATCCATACAGAATACTGGGGTGAGCACGTGTTCGGACTGCTTGGAAAGAAAGCGAACAGCATGCTCGGGGTCGATATCAGCTCAAGCTCCGTCAAGCTGCTGGAACTGTCAAAACAGGGGGATCGATACCGCGTTGAGAGCTACGCGGTTGAGCCCCTGCCACCGAATTCGGTGGTCGAGAAGAGCATCAACGATGTGGAAGCGGTGGGCGATGTGGTCCGCAAGGTGGTGGGCAGAGCGCGCACCAGCCTGAAGCACGCGGCCGTGGCCGTTTCCGGATCCGCGGTGATCACCAAGACCATCCAGATGCCGGCGGGACTCAACGACTTCGAGATGGAGGACGAGATCGCCAACGAGGCGGATCAGTACATCCCCTATCCACTGGACGAGGTGGCCATTGATTTCGAGGTCCAGGGGCCGTCCGAGGTCAATCCGGACCAGGTCGATGTGCTTCTGGCCGCCTGCCGTAAGGAGAACGTCGATGTGCGCGAGGAGGCCCTTCAGATCGGTGGCCTGAGTACGAAGGTCGTGGACGTTGAGGCCTATGCGCTCGAGCGCGCCTTCGGCATGCTCGAGTCCCAGCTCGAGCGTGACGCCGAGGAGCAGGTGGTGGCGCTGGTGGACATCGGTGCCACGATGATGACGCTGAGCGTGCTGGTGGATGGCGAGACCATCTACACCCGGGAACAGCTCTTTGGCGGTAAGCAGCTGACCGAGGAGATCCAGCGGCGTTACGGGCTCAGCCAGGAAGAGGCCGGTCTGGCCAAGAAACAGGGGGGGCTTCCGGACGATTACGAGAGTGAAGTGCTCGAACCCTTCAAGGAAGCGGTGGTCCAGCAGGTGGCCCGGGCCCTGCAGTTCTTCTTCGGGTCGAGCCAGTACAATACCGTTGACTATGTTCTGCTCGCGGGCGGCACCGCATCCATAGCGGGGCTGTCCGAGCAGGTGGAAGAAAAGACCGGAACCGCTACGCTGGTGGCAAATCCCTTCGCCGACATGGCGGTGGGATCCAAGGTGCATGCCGCGGGGTTGAGTAATGATGCCCCCTCCTTGATGATCGCCTGCGGCCTGGCGATGAGGAGTTTTGACTGATGGCCCGTATCAACCTCAGACCCTGGCGTGAAGAACTCCGCGCCGAGAAACAACGCCAGTTCCTGGTCATGCTCGCCGGTGCCCTGATTGTCGGCGCCGGCCTGGTATTCCTGTGGCAGAGCCATGTGCAGGGCCTGATCGATCATCAGGAATCCCGTAACAGCTACATTGAGAATGCCATGAAGGACCTTGAGGAGCAGATCGCCGAGATCGAGGACCTCAAGGAACGCCGCGAGGAGCTGCTGTCGCGTATGCAGGTGATCCAGGATCTCCAGGGGCAGCGCCCTGTGATCGTGCGTGCCTTCGATGAGATGGTTCAGACGCTTCCTGACGGTCTGTTCTACACTCAGCTGGAGAAAAGTGGCGATCAGGTCTCCATCGTCGGGATGGCCGAGTCCAACAGCCGGATATCGAGCCTGATGCGCAACTTCGAGCGTTCGGACTGGTTTGCCGAGCCCAACCTGACGAATGTCTCCGCCGCGGATGACCAGCGGTCCGGTTACAGCCGGTTCAACCTGAGCGTTCAGCAGGTGGTGCCGGATGAAGACGAAGCGGAATCGGAGCAGGAACAGTGAACTGGCAGGATACGTTCGACAACATAAAGAATTTTGATGTCAGCGAGCTGGACTTCAACAATGCCGGCATCTGGCCGATGCCGGTCAAGGTTGTGTTCCTGCTCCTGGTATTCGGTCTCGTTCTCGGCGGCGGCTACTGGTTCTTCGTAAAGGACCTGTACACCGAGGTGGAGCGCGCCGCAGAGCAGGAGCAGGAGCTGCGCCAGGAATACGAGCGCAAGGCCTATCGCGTGGCGAACCTGGATCGCTACCGCCAACAGATGGTGGAAATGGAGGAGACCTTCGGCGCCCTGGTGCGTCAGCTTCCCAGCGATACCGAAGTGCCCGGGCTTCTGGAGGACATCACGAACACCGCACTGGGCAGTGGCCTGGATTTGCAGGAGTTCGCCCTTCAGGACGAGGTTGAGCAGGACTTCTATGTGGAGCTGCCGATCAACATCCGGGTGCGGGGTACCTATCACGAACTGGCAACATTCGTGAGCAGCGTCGCCGGACTTCCGCGGATCGTGACCCTGCATGACTTCTCGATCAGCCGCTCTGACGGCAATGACGAGCTGCGCATGCAGATGGTGGCCAAGACGTACCGGTACCGGGCAGGAGGCGAACAATGAGAGTAACCGCAGTCGCCCGATACCTGGTGATCGCGGGCCTGAGTCTGGTGCTCGTGGCCTGCTCGCGGGATCAGGGCTATCAGGACCTGGACGAATTCATGAAAAAAGCCCGTAACGAACCCCAGGGGAAAGTAGAGCCCCTGCCGGAGTTCAAGGCTTACGAGGCGTTCACCTATGCAGCCTCCGATCGCCGCTCACCTTTTGAGCCGCCGGCTGAAGTGGTGCTGTCGGATCAGGAGGATGAAGAGGATGAGCCGGAATCCGAGATCAAGCCGAATGAGAATCGGCCGACTGAGCCGCTGGAGCGCTTCGAAATGAGTGATCTGGCAATGGTGGGCTCCCTGCAGCGGTCCGAGGAAGGGCGGCTCTACGCCCTGGTCCAGGATCCCGAAGGGGGCATACACAGGGTCACAGTGGGTGACTATATGGGGCAGAACCATGGACGCGTGCAGCGGGTAACCGAAACGCGCATCCAGCTGCGGGAAATTGTCGGTGACGGCAGCGGCGGTTGGGTCAAGCGGCCCCGGACCCTGTCGCTGGAACAAGAGTGAGCCGGGGTGCTGTCATGCAGATCACAACACGGAATCAGAAAAACCGCCTGAGGCACGCAATGCTGAAACAAATCGAGAAACTGCTGGTGATTGGTGCACTGGCGCTCACGTCCGCGGGAGCCGGGGCCCTGACACTGGAGAATGTGGACTTTTCCTCGCTGTCAGGCGATCGAACCGAGATCGTCCTGGGCTTTGATGGGGAACCGCCGGAAGCCTCTGGCTACACCATCCAGGATCCGGCACGTATCACGCTGGATCTGGATGGTGTCAGCAGCGACCTCGAGCAGCGCTATCACGATCTTGGTGATGGCAATGCACAGAGCATGACGGTTGTTGAGGCGGAAGATCGTACCCGGCTGGTACTCAACCTCACACGCCTGGTGCCCCATGAGGTGCAGCGTGATGGCAGCCGTATGGTTGTGACTGTGGGTGCGGATGCAAACCGGACGGCCGGGACATCCAATGATTCAGACGGTGACGACGCTGGCGACAGTGAGGTCTCGGGCAGCGGCACCCAGGCGGTGGCTGGGGCCCCAATGGCGCCAGCATCGGATGCTTCGCTGGAAGGCGTGGACTTCAATCGCACCTCGGACGACAAGGGCGAGGTGGTACTGGATCTGTCCAGTTCGAGGGTTTCCGTGGACATGGATGAGCAGGCGGGCAAGATCCGGCTTGATCTCGGGCAGGTGGCTCTGCCGGAGCGTCTGCGCCGCCGTCTCGATGTGACCGATTTCGGAACGCCTGTGGAGCGTATTGATACCTTCACCGAGGATGGGCGCACGCTGGTGGAGGTGACCGCTTCCGGCACCTATGACTATGCGGCCTACCAGACGGATGACCGCTTCACTCTCAGCGTGGAGAAGTTGACCGAGCAGGAGGCGGAGCAGCGCCAGGAAGAGCGCTTCCCCTACGATGGCGAGAAGCTCTCGCTGAACTTCCAGGACATCGAGGTCCGCTCCGTGCTGCAGCTGATCGCCGACTTCACCGGCCTCAACCTGGTGGCGTCGGACACGGTTACGGGCTCGATCACGCTGCGGCTTGAGAACGTGCCGTGGGACCAGGCGCTGGATATCATTCTCCAGACGAAAGGGCTCGATAAGCGTCGGATGGGGAACGTCCTGCTGGTCGCCCCAGCCCAGGAGATCGCGGAGTATGAGCGCCAGGAGCTGGAAACCGAGCGCCAGATGGAGGAGCTCCGGCCTGTGCGCCTTGAGACCATCCAGGTGAACTACGCCAAGGCTGGCGACATCGTCTCCCTGCTGCGCGAGGACGACGAACTGATCTCGGATCGCGGGTTCATCTCCTCCGATGACCGGACCAACACCATCAGTGTGCGTGAGACAGCGCCCACGCTGAAAGAGATCCGCGATCTGGTTGAGACCTGGGATCGCCCGGTGCGTCAGGTGCTGATTGAGGCGCGGATTGTCCGGGCGAATACCGATGTGTCGAGCGAGCTTGGGGTTGCCTGGGGTGTCAGTGGTAATGGTGAAGCTGGAGATGGTGAATATGCCGTTGGCGGCGGGCGTGGCAGCCTCGGTGGAGATACCGGCAGCATTGCTGACTTCCCTTCCGATATGAATATTGATTTCGGGATCACCAGTAGCAACACGAGCACTGCTGCCATTGGTTTCACTCGAGACGGTTTCCTGCTGGATCTGGAGCTCAGTGCTCTCGAGTCTGATGGGCAGGCTGAGATTGTATCCCAACCTAAGGTGGTGACAGCCGATCGCCAGGAAGCCAGTATCAAATCCGGTGAGGAGATCCCTTACCAGGAGGCGACCTCATCGGGCGCTACCAACGTTTCGTTTAAGGAAGCGGCTCTTTCATTGAGCGTGACGCCACAGATTACGCCGGATGACAACATCATCATGGAGCTGGAAGTGAATCAGGATTCCCGCGGGCAGGTCACGGCCGGGGTTCCGAGTATCGACACCAACTCGGTGCAGACTCAGGTGCTGGTTGGTGACGGTGAGACCGTGGTTCTGGGCGGTATTTTCCAGTCCGAGGTTGCTACCAACATTCTTAAGACGCCGTTCCTTGGGGATATCCCATATCTGGGTACCCTTTTCCGCCAGACGGAGAAAATCGACGAGCGCAGTGAGCTGCTGATCTTCGTTACACCTCAGATCATGGAAAGCAATGTGCTCGACTGACCGCCGGAACACCACCGGGTCATGGAAAAGCCACCTGCGGGTGGCTTTTCTTTTGTGGTAGTCTCGGGCACTGAACTGGAGAGCGGGTGCTCGGATCCTCTGCTATGGCGCTGCCGGAAAGAATCATCCTCGTTGGACCCATGGGGGCGGGCAAGAGCACCGTCGGCCGTCAGCTCGCCCGCGCACTCGGCTACCGTTTCCTTGATACCGACCGGGAACTGGAGGCGCGTACCGGTGCGGACATCCCCTGGATCTTCGACATGGAAGGGGAATCCGGATTCCGGGACCGGGAAAGCCGGGTGATTGATGAGCTTCTCAATGAATCTGGTATTGTGCTGGCAACAGGCGGCGGTGCCGTGCTGCGGCCGGAGAACCGGCAGCGGATGACGGATGGTTATGTGATCTATCTGCGTGTCACGCCGGATCTCCAGTACGAGCGGACGCGTATGGACCGCAACCGGCCACTGCTGCAGAACCCTGACCCGCGGGCGGTGCTGGAACGGCTGTTCGAGGAACGGGATCCGCTCTACCAGGAGATTGCGGACCTGACCGTCGAAAGCAGCCAGCGCGGTCCCCGTCACCTGGTACGCCACCTCTCGCGGGTTCTCGATGAATCGGAAGGACATGCGCATGCAACCGAAGCAGGATCATCTGAACGTTGAACTGGGAGAGCGCCGCTACCCCATTGTGATCGAGGAAGGCAGCCTTGGACGCATGGATCTCAGTCCATGGGTGACGGGGGAGCAGGTGCTGATCGTCTCGAATGAGACGGTCGCGCCGCTCTATCTGGAACAGGCCCGTGCCAGCTTCCCGGGGTGTCGGGTGGATGAGGTGATCTTGCCGGATGGCGAGCGCTACAAGACCTGGGAGACGCTTAACCGCATCTTTGATGTGCTGATCGACAAACAGCACACGCGCCGGACCACCCTTGTGGCGCTCGGCGGTGGGGTGATCGGCGATATCACCGGTTTTGCCGCCGCCACCTGGCAACGGGGTGTGGACTTCATCCAGATCCCGACCACGCTGCTCGCCCAGGTGGATGCTTCCGTTGGTGGCAAGACCGGCATCAACCATCCCCAGGGCAAGAATATGATCGGGGCCTTCCATCAGCCACGCATTGTGGTGGCCGATCCGCTGACGCTGGGCTCTTTGCCGCCCACGGAGATGGCTGCGGGCATGGCCGAGGTCATCAAGTACGGCCTCATCCGGGATGAACACTTCCTTTCCTGGCTTGAGGAGCACATGGATCACCTGATGGCCATGCAGCCGGAGCCACTCAAGGAAGCCATCCGCCGCTCCTGTGAATGCAAGGCCGCCATTGTGGCCGAGGACGAGCGTGAAGCCGGTGTGCGGGCATTGCTCAATCTCGGGCATACCTTCGGTCATGCCATCGAGACACACACCGGCTACAGCGACTGGCTTCATGGTGAGGCGGTAGCCGCTGGCATGATGATGGCCACGGATCTTTCCGAGCGTCTGGGCTACCTGAACTACAACGATTCGGTGCGCGTGCGTCAGCTGCTGATCCGTGCGCGGCTGCCCGTGAACCCGCCGGAGGGAATGTCGCCGGTGCACTTCCGGGCCCTGATGCAGGTGGACAAGAAAAACGTCAGTGGCCGGGTAAGGCTGGTCCTGCTCCGGGCGCTTGGTGATGCCTTCGTGACCGAGGACTTCGACCCCGAGGCCTTCGAGGCCACCCTCAACCACTTCTGTCATCCACTGGACTGAACGATGAGTGAGCAGGTGGGTCAGGGCACGGCGGACCCCTTCGCCGAAAGCCCGGGCTTCTTCTTCACCGGGGCACAGCGCCAGCACCAGCTGGATACCCTGGGGCATCTGGTTGCGTTCGGGGATATGGTGCTTGCTGTCACCGGTGAGCCGGGTGCCGGTAAGAGCCGTCTTCTGGCCGAGCTCGCCCGTAATGCCTCCCACCTCCTTTCCGTCCAGCGGCTGCGGGCGGAAAGCCTCTCGGATGCCTCATCGCTGCCCGGCATGCTCTCGCGCCTCAGCGGTCAGGCACTGGTGGGTATGGCGCCGACAGAAGCGGCCAGGGCCTTCTTTCAGTGGAGTGTCGGGCAGGCTGAGCGGGATCGGCGCTGGGTCCTGGTGCTGGACGATGCGGATGCTCTGGGAGACGACGTCCTTGAGGCACTGGTCGATGGTTTCGCCGCCAGTGACACAGGGCGGGCAGCTGTCCCTGTGCTTGCGGGAACGGAGGGTCTGACCCGCCGTTCCCCTCTGACTGATCCGGCCCGTAGTGCCATTGTTCATGAAGCGGCTCTGCCGCCTCTGCAGGAAGAGGACGTCCGCCACTTCATTCACGCCAGCTTCGATCACGTGGGAGAGGATGCCACGCCGCTGCTAACCGACAGCGTCGTTCGCCGGGTTCAGCAGCAGAGCGGCGGTAACCTCCGCGCCATACGGACGGTGGCGCCAGGGATTCTCAGTGGCCGGGCGGCTCCGGAGCCCAACCCCCGTCATGCTGCCTCGAGCCGGTCGCCGGTCGCTGGGCCGCGCCGGTTTCCGTGGCGCCTCTGGGCCGGTGTTGCGCTTCTGGCGCTCGGGGTCAGCGTTATCCTGGTGTCGCTCCAGTACGGTGGCGGAGGGAATCCGGAACCCGTGACAGAGAAGGAAATGGCCACGGAAGCGGCGTTTGATGAAGTCAAACGCGCCCGCGAGGTTATTGCGGAAACGGAGCAGGCTGGGCAGCCGAAAGGGGTCAGTGAAGGCCGTATCAGGCGTGAGCCGCTTCTGGATGTCGCACCCATCATGGTCCCGGTTCGGGAAACCAGCCCGGAAACCGAACCTGGGCCGGAGCCGGATACGGATTCGGCCGATGCGGAAGCTGTGGCTGACACAGACGGGCAGGGCGGAAAGGAGGGGTTCAGCCCCCGCAACCCTGACCGCTTCCGCGAGGCACAGTGGTATCGGGAACAGGCCAGGGGTGCGTTCACCCTTCAACTTCTGGGTAGTTTCAACGAATCCACTGCCCTAGAATTCATGGAAGAGTACGATGTGGGCGATGCGGTCTATACCCGGACGCGGCATCAGGGTGAGCCATGGTTCATTGTGGTGCATGGCACCTATCCGGATCGGGGGGCAGCCCGCGAGGCCATTGATTCCCTGCCGGAGCGGGTTCGGGCCATGGGTCCCTGGCCACGTGCTTACGAGGATCTATAGGCTTAAAAGCTATAAAAACCTGCCTTGCTATCTTTTTCCAGACTCAATGATTTGAGCGGATTTTCGCGCGCGTGTAGACTACGCAGCCCTTTTGTGAAAACCGAGGGCTTAAAGATGCCTTGAGGTATTGTTTAAGCCTTTGTATTAGAAGAAAATCTCCAAGAGAGACTGCTATGATGACAGGTTTGTACCAGCCCGGTGAATACAGGGATAACTGCGGGTTTGGCCTGATCGCCCACAAGCAGGGTGAGGCCAGCCACAGGCTCCTGAATACGGCCATAGACGCGCTGACCTGCATGACCCACCGTGGCGGTATCGCCGCCGACGGGAAGACAGGGGATGGATGCGGTCTGCTGCTGAACCTTCCGGACGCCTTCCTGCGCAAGGTCGCGAAGCAGGATCTCGGGGCAGACCTGGGGGCTGACTATGGTGTGGGTCAGATCTTTCTGAGCCGTGACCCGGAGCGTGCCGCCCGGGCACGCTCCGTGGTTGAGGAGCGGCTGGCGGGCGAAGGACTGAATGTCGTCGGCTGGCGTACCGTGCCGACCAACACGGAATGCCTGGGGCAGATGGCACTGGATGCGCTGCCCGGCATTGAGCAGGTCTTTGTGACTTCAGGGTCCGTGGACCCGGATCGGCTGGGTGTGGCGCTTTTCGTTGGTCGCCGCCGTGCCGAGATTGACCTTGAGGACGACCCGGAATTCTACGTCTGCAGTCTCTCCAACCGCACGCTGTCCTACAAGGGCCTGATGATGCCGGTGGATCTGCCGACCTTCTACCCGGATCTGGGCGATCCGGACATGGCCACTGCTGTGTGTGTTTTCCACCAGCGCTTTTCCACCAATACCGCGCCCCGGTGGCCCCTGGCCCAGCCATTCCGCCTGCTGGCCCACAATGGGGAGATCAATACCATCGAAGGCAACCGCAACTGGGCGGTTGCACGGGGCTCCAAGTTCAGCAGTCCCAATCTGCCGGATCTGGAAGAGCTGCAGCCGCTGGTTAACCGTACCGGGTCGGACTCCTCCGCGATGGACAACATGCTGGAATTGCTGCTGGCCGGAGGCATGGACATCTTCCGGGCGCTGCGCATGATGGTGCCGCCGGCCTGGCAGAACGTGGACAGCATGGACGCCGGCCTGCGCGCCTTCTACGAATACAACTCCATGCACATGGAGCCCTGGGACGGTCCGGCGGGGATGGTCATGGCGGATGGCCGCTACGCCGTCTGCATGCTCGACCGTAACGGCCTGCGTCCCTCGCGCTGGGTGGAGACCGACGATGGTCTGATCACCGTGGCCTCGGAAATCGGGGTCTGGGACTATGACCCCGCTTCGGTGGTCGCCAAGGGCCGGATCGGGCCCGGGCAGCTGCTTGCCATCGATACCCAGGCCGGTGAGCTGCTGAGGACCGAGGATGTCAACGAGCGCCTCAGGAATGCACGTCCCTACAAGCAGTGGCTGCGCGAGAACGCCCTCAGGGTGGAGTCGACTCTGCTCCACGAGAGTGGTCAGTCCTTTGAGCTCATGGAAGAGGATGATCTCAAGGTCTACCAGAAGATGTTCATGGTCTCCTTTGAGGAGCGTGACCAGGTCCTGCGTCCGCTGGGTGAAAGTGGCCAGGAGGCGGTGGGTTCCATGGGGGATGATACGCCCATGGCGGTGCTCTCCAGCCGGGTCCGCCATGTGGCGGACTACTTCCGCCAGCAGTTCGCCCAGGTGACCAACCCGGCGATCGACCCGCTGCGTGAGTCCATCGTCATGTCCCTGGAGACCTGCATCGGCGCTGAACGCAACGTGTTCGAGGAGACGCCGGAGCATGCCAACCGGATCATCCTCTCCACGCCGGTTCTGTCGCCCGCCAAGTTCGCCCGGCTCGAAGAGAATGACCGGCCCGGTTTTGAGGTCCAGCGTATACGGCTGAGCTATCATCCGGAGCTGGGGCTGAAGAAGGCCCTGGAAGCCGTGCGCGAGGAGGCCGCCGAGGCCGTGCGCAACGGTAAGGTGGTGCTGATTCTCAGCGACAAGGGGCTCCAGAAGGGCGAGCTGCCGATCAACGCCATGATGGCTACGGGTGCTGTACACCATCACCTGGTGGCCCAGGGCCTGCGCAGTGATGCCAACCTGATCATCGAGACCGGCTGGGCCCGTGACTCCCACCACTTTGCCGTGCTGTTCGGTTTCGGCGCGACCGCCGTCTACCCGTATCTGGCGTACCAGGTGCTCAACGACCTGGTCACCAGCGGCGAGCTGATGATGGACCCCATCGATGCCAAGAACAATTACCGGCGCGGCATCAACAAGGGTCTGATGAAGATCCTCTCCAAGATGGGGATCTCCACCATTGTGTCCTACCGGGGCGCGCAGCTGTTCGAGGCCGTGGGGCTTTCCGATGAGGTGGTGAACCTGTGCTTTAACGGCGTGACCAGCCGCATTCAGGGGGCCACCTTCTACGACTTCCAGCAGGATCAGGAGGTGCTTTCCGATCTGGCCTGGAAGTCGCGCAAGCCGATCCCGCCGGGTGGTTTCCTCAAGTACATGCATGGCCAGGAGTACCACGCCTACAATCCGGACGTGATCCGTACCATTCAGGAAGCGGTCACCACCGGCGATTACGGGCGTTATCAGGAGTATGCCGGGCTGGTGAATAACCGGCCGGTCGCGACGTTGCGTGACCTGATGGTGTTCCGCAAGGACATCCAGCCGGTGTCGCTGGACGAAGTGGAGCCGGCGGACAATCTCTATACCCGGTTCGACACGGCCGCCATGTCCCTGGGCGCGCTGTCGCCCGAGGCGCACGAAGCCCTGGCCGTGGCCATGAACCGCCTGGGAGGGCGCTCCAACTCGGGTGAGGGCGGGGAAGACCCGGCCCGCTACGGCACGGAGAAGCGTTCCAAGATCAAGCAGGTGGCCTCCGGGCGCTTCGGGGTGACTGCCGAGTACCTGCGCGAGGCGGACGTGATGCAGATCAAGGTCGCCCAGGGCGCGAAGCCCGGCGAGGGTGGGCAGCTGCCGGGTGGCAAGGTGAACGAGCTGATCGCACGCCTGCGCTTCGCCGTTCCCGGCGTAACGCTGATCTCGCCGCCGCCGCACCACGACATCTACTCCATCGAGGATCTGGCGCAGCTGATTTTCGATCTCAAGCAGGTCAATCCGAAGGCACTGGTCTCGGTGAAGCTCGTCTCCGAGCCCGGCGTGGGTACAGTGGCTGCGGGTGTGGCCAAGGCCTACGCGGACCTGATCACCATAGCCGGCTATGACGGTGGCACGGCGGCCAGCCCGCTGACCTCCATCCACTATGCCGGATCCCCCTGGGAGCTGGGGTTGAGTGAAGCCCAGCAGGCCCTGCGGGCGAACGACCTGCGCGACAAGGTGCGCCTGCAGACCGACGGCGGCCTCAAGACCGGCCTGGACGTGGTCAAGGGCGCCATTCTGGGGGCGGAGAGCTTCGGTTTCGGTACGCTGCCCATGGTGGCAGTTGGCTGCAAGTACCTCCGGATCTGCCACCTCAACAACTGTGCCACCGGCGTCGCGACCCAGGATGAGCGCCTGCGCTCCGAGCACTTCCAGGGCACGGTGGACATGGTCATGAACCTGTTCCGGTTCATTGCCCAGGAAACCCGGGAATGGATGGCTCTGCTCGGTGTGCGCACCCTTGAGGAGCTGGTGGGCCGTACGGACCTGCTGGAGCTGCTGCCCGGGGAGACCCCGCGCCAGCGCAATCTGGATCTCACACGGATCCTGGACAACAGCCACATCCCGGCGGACAAGCCCCAGCACTGCATGGTCGAGAAGAACACGCCCTTCGATCCGGGTGAGATGGCGGAACGCATGGTGGCTGACATGCTGCCGACCATCCAGGAGAAGCGGGGTGGCACCTTCGAGTACCGCATCACCAACTGTGATCGTTCGATCGCCGCGCGCGTGGCGGGTGAGATCGCGGCTGTGCACGGCAGTCAGGGCATGACGGATGCGCCCATTACCGTCAATCTCACCGGTTCGGCCGGTCAGAGCTTCGGTGTCTGGAACCCGGGCGGTCTGCATCTGAACCTGGAAGGGGATGCCAACGACTACGTGGGCAAGGGGATGACCGGAGGCAGCATCCGCATCCGGCAGCCGGCGACCAGCCGTTTCGAGACCCAGAAGACGGCCATCATCGGTAACACCTGCCTCTACGGCGCCACCGGTGGCTGGCTGTTCGCGGCCGGCATGGCCGGGGAGCGTTTCGGCGTGCGCAACTCCGGCACCCACGCGGTGGTCGAGGGCGCCGGGGATCACTGCTGCGAGTATATGACCGGTGGCCTGATCACGGTCCTGGGCGAGACCGGCCAGAACTTCGGCGCCGGCATGACCGGTGGTTTCGCCTATGTGCTCGATGAGAGCCGGACCTTCGTGGACAAGTACAACCATGAACTGGTGGAGATCCACCGCATCTCCAGCGAGCACATGGAGCCGTACCGGAACCATCTGCGTGGGGTGATCCGCGAACACGTCGAGGCCACGGGAAGTGCCTGGGGCCAGCATATCCTTGAAAACCTGGACGAGTACATCGGCGCCTTCTGGCTGGTCAAGCCCAAAGCCGCCAGTCTCAAGGGGCTGCTCGAAAGCACCCGTGCCCGGCCCGAGTAACGGCGGGCACGCACCCGGTTTTCAGGAATTCTGAGTTGAGGACGATTCATGGCTGAACGACTGAACAACAACTTCCAGTTCATTGAGGTCGGGCGCTGCGACCCGGAGAAGGTGGCGGTGACCACCCGCCGCGAGGAATTCGGCGAGATCTACAAGCCGTTCCGTAAGCAGGAGGCGGCCTCACAGTCCCACCGGTGCCTGCACTGTGGGAACCCTTACTGCGAGTGGAAGTGCCCGGTTCACAACTACATCCCGAATTGGCTGCAGCTGGTGTCCGAAGGCAATATCCTCAAGGCTGCCGAACTTTGCCACCAGACCAACTCGCTGCCCGAGGTCTGTGGCCGTGTCTGCCCCCAGGACCGGCTCTGCGAAGGGGCCTGCACCCTCAATGATGGCTTTGGGGCCGTGACCATCGGCTCCGTGGAGAAATACATCACGGACACCGCTTTCGCCCTGGGCTGGCGCCCGGACCTGTCAAAGGTCGAGTGGACGGACTACCGGGTGGCCGTTATCGGGGCCGGCCCTGCCGGGCTCTCCTGTGCGGACGTGCTGGCGCGTAATGGTGTGAAACCGGTGGTCTATGACCGCTATCCTGAGATCGGGGGCCTCCTGACCTTTGGCATTCCCGAGTTCAAGCTGGAAAAGCACGTGATGCGCACGCGCCGGGAAGTGTTCGAAGGCATGGGTATCGAGTTCCGCCTGGGAGTGGATGTGGGCACGGACGTGGCCATTGAGGACATGCTTAAAGAGTACGATGCTGTCTTCATGGGCATGGGCACCTACACCTATATGAAGGGCGGCTTCCCGGGCGAGGAATTGCCCGGGGTCTATGAAGCCCTGCCATACCTGGTCTCCAACGTGAACCGCCGCCTCGGCTTCGACAGCGAAGACGGGCGCTTCATCAACATGAAGGGCCAGCGCGTGGTCGTGCTCGGGGGTGGCGATACCGCCATGGACTGCAACCGCACCGCCATCCGCCAGCAGGCCGCCAGCGTCACCTGTGCCTATCGGCGTGACGAGGCCAACATGCCGGGGTCGCGCAAGGAGGTCTACAACGCGAAGGAAGAGGGGGTGCAGTTCAAGTTCAACCGCCAGCCCATCGCCATTATCGGCGAAGACCGGGTGGAAGGTGTGAAGGTGGTTCAGACCCAGCTGGGTGATCCGGATGAGAACGGTCGCCGCCGCCCCGAGGCGGTGCCGGGCAGCGAGGAAGTGATTCCCGCGGACGCCGTCCTGGTGGCGTTCGGCTTCCGGCCCAGCCCCTCGGACTGGTTTGACGACCAGAACGTGGAAACCGACGATGGTGGCCGGGTTATGGCTCCGGAAACAAGCCAGTACCCGTACCAGACGTCAAACCCCAAAATCTTTGCCGGCGGCGACATGGTGCGCGGCTCGGACCTGGTCGTTACGGCCGTGGCCGAGGGGCGCAAGGCCGCCGACGGCATCATGGACTATCTGGATATTTAATGACCCCACTCCAAAACGACAGGCTGTTACGCGCCATCGCCGGCGAGCCTGTGGATGCCACCCCGGTCTGGATGATGCGCCAGGCCGGGCGTTACCTGCCTGAATACCGCCGGGTGCGCGAGCAGGCGGGCAGTTTCATGGCCCTGTGCCAGGACGACAGCCTGGCCTGTGAGGTCACTCTCCAGCCGCTTGAGCGCTTCGATCTGGACGCGGCCATCCTCTTCTCCGACATCCTCACCATCCCGGATGCCATGGACCTGGGACTGCACTTCGTCACGGGCGAGGGCCCGCGCTTCCGTAAGACCGTCACGACGGCCGAGGATGTGGCGGCACTGCCAGAGCTGAATGCGGAGCGCGACCTGGGTTACGTGATGAACGCGGTATCCACGATCCGCCGCGAGCTCAACGGCCGCGTTCCGCTGATCGGTTTTGCCGGCAGCCCCTGGACGCTGGCCACCTACATGGTCGAGGGCGGCTCCAGCAAGGATTTCCGGGGCATCAAGCGGCTGATGATGGAAAGCCCGGAGGTCCTGCATGGGCTGCTGGGCAAGCTGGCGGATGCGGTGACCGACTATCTCAACGCCCAGATCCGGGCCGGCGCCCAGGTGGTGCAGATCTTTGACACCTGGGGCGGGGCGCTCAGCCCCCAGGCGTACCGGGCATTCTCGCTGGATTACATGCAGCGCATTATTGATGGCCTGATCCGTGAAAACGATGGCCGTCAGGTGCCCGTGATTGTCTTCACCAAGAATGGCGGTCAATGGCTCGAGACCATGGCCGGCTGTGGCGCGGACTGCCTGGGGCTGGACTGGACGACCCACATCGGCGAAGCCCGGCAGCGTGTGGGTGATCAGGTCGCTCTGCAGGGCAACCTGGATCCCTCCACGCTGTACGCGCCCGATGATGTGATCCGCAGCGAGGTGGAGCGGATCCTGGGTGAATACGGCACCGGTTCCGGTCATGTCTTCAATCTGGGGCATGGTGTGCACCTGGATGTGGACCCGGACAAGGCAAAGGTCATGGTCGACGCAGTGCATGAGTTCAGCGCCCGCTGAATGCCACGGAGGCGGCAGGGATGAGTAAGCGCAGCAAGGCCCGTACCGCCTACGTCTGCGGTGACTGCGGCGCCGAATACAGCAAGTGGCAGGGCCAGTGTGGCGCCTGCGGTGCCTGGAACACCCTCTCGGAAGTCCGCCTCGGGGGCGATACTGCCGGGGAGGCACGTGAGAGCCGATTTGCCGGCTATACCGGCCAGCGCGCCGCGATCCAGTCCCTTGACGACATCGATCTCACCGAGGAGCCGCGCATTCCAACCGGTATCACCGAGTTCGACCGCGTGCTCGGTGGCGGACTTGTAGCCGGTTCCGCCGTGCTTCTGGGCGGTCATCCCGGGGCCGGCAAGAGCACACTCCTGCTCCAGGTGCTGTGCGAACTGGCCCGCTCCCAGTCTGTTCTCTACGTCACCGGCGAGGAGTCCCTGCAGCAGGTGGCACTGCGTGCCAAGCGTCTGGAGCTGAGTGCCAGCGGCGTGCGCATGCTGTCGGAAACCGGTGTGGAGCGCATGCTGGAGGTGGCCGGCGAAGAAAAGCCGACGATCATGGTGGTCGACAGCATCCAGGTGATGCACGTTGCGGACGTGGAGTCCGCGCCCGGTTCCGTTTCCCAGGTGCGCGAGAGCGCGGCCACGCTGACCCGTTTTGCCAAGCAGAGCGGCGTGGTGCTCTTCCTCGTGGGGCACGTGACCAAGGACGGTGGACTGGCTGGCCCCAAGGTCCTGGAGCACATGATTGATGCTTCACTGATGCTGGAGGGCGACAGCGACAGCCGTTACCGCACCCTGCGGGGCATCAAGAACCGCTTCGGTGCCGTGAATGAGCTGGGCGTTTTCGCCATGCTGGAGCAGGGACTGCGCGAGGTGCGCAACCCCAGCGCGATCTTCCTGAACCGGGGTTCGGAGGCGGCCCCCGGCAGTGTGGTGATGGTGGTCTGGGAGGGCACGCGCCCGCTCCTTGTGGAGATCCAGGCCCTGGTGGACGACAGCCAGGGGGGCTACCCCCGCCGCGTGGCGGTGGGGCTGGACCAGAACCGGCTGGCCATGCTGCTGGCGGTGCTGCATCGTCATGGCGGCCTCCACTGCGGCGACCAGGATGTCTTCGTGAATGTGGTCGGTGGCGTCAAGGTAGCCGAGACCACGGCTGACCTGGCGTTGCTCTCCGCTATCATTTCCTCTTTCCGGGACCGGCCCCTGCCCAGGGACCTGGTCATCTTCGGCGAAGTGGGCCTCTCCGGTGAGATCCGGCCTGTTCCCAGCGGCCAGGAACGCATTCTGGAGGCGGCCAAGCACGGCTTCGGCAAGGCGCTGGTGCCTTCGGCCAATGTGCCGAAACGCCCGCCCGAAGGCATGCAGGTGACTGGCGTGAACCGGCTCTCCGAGGTGCTTGACGCCCTGAATGGTTTCTTTCCCCACTGACGCCTGCGGGAACGGACGCTATAGTTGGGCGGTACACCCTGCGTACTGAATTCAGCATCCGGAGTTCCGTCCCATGACCCGAACCGTGACCGTTGAGAAGGACGGAGCCCTCCACCTGATCCGCATTGAACGTCCTCATGTCCGGAACGCTGTGGATGGCCCCACTGCGGATGCGCTGGCTGACGCATTCCGTGCCTTCGAAAAAGACGAACAGGCCAGGGTGGCCGTCCTCTCCGGTGCTGGAGAGCATTTCTGCGCCGGGGCCGACCTGAAGGCGGTGGCCAGCGGCGACGGCCGTAACCGCCTGTCTCCCGAAGGCGATGGCCCCATGGGCCCTACTCGCATGCGTTTGACCAAGCCCGTCATTGCTGCGGTGAGTGGCTACTGTGTGGCCGGTGGCCTGGAGCTGGCCGCTTGGTGTGATCTCCGGGTAGCGGATGAAACTGCGGTATTTGGCGTTTTCTGTCGCCGCTTTGGGGTGCCGTTGATTGATGGTGGCACAGTGCGCCTTCCCCGATTGATTGGGCAGAGTCATGCCATGGACATGATCCTCACCGGCAGGGACGTAGCGGCGGATGAGGGGCAGCGGATGGGGCTCGTCAACCGGCTGGTGCCAACGGGCCAGGCAATCGCGCGCGCCGTGGAGCTCGCGCGTCAACTGGCGGGGCATCCCTGGACCTGTCTCCGGGAAGACCGGCTCAGCGCTCTGGAACAGTGGGGAATGTGCGAGACGGAGGCGATTGCCAATGAATTCACGCATGGACAGCGCACCCTGTCCTCAGGTGAGACGGTAAGTGGCGCTGCCCGTTTTCGTGATGGCCAGGGGCGTCATGGTGGGGCGGAGTGAAGGTGGAATCCGCCTCCTGAAGCGCGTCCTTTTCGGTCTGGGCGCCGCCCTGGTCAGTGTCCAGGCTCTGGCTCAGGCGGGTGGCGACGGCAACTGTCTAGCCAGCAGTGTCCAGCCCGAAGCCATTGACCTTGATCAGCCGCGTGATCAACTGGCCCGGCAGAGTGACCTGGTTATTCCGGACGGGAGCCGTGTAGGCCGAATCCGCATCGTTCGCCGCCCTATTTTCGATACCAGTGAGCCAGAGCAGGACAATGCCCTTTACCGGGCTTTGAATGCCCTCAACACCCCTACCTGGAAGTCGGCCCTGCGGGCTCAGCTGGTCTTTGACCAGGGCGACAGTTATGAGCCGGGCCTGCTTGCTGAATCCGAACGGATCCTGCGTCAGCGCGAATACCTGACGGCCGCCTGGGTGGGCGTCACCCGTGTCTGTGGCGATAAGGTGGAGGTAAGCGTCCTGGCCCGGGATACCTGGACGCTGCTGCCCAGTTTCGGTGCGTCCCGTTCCGGGGGCGAGAACACGACGAATGCCGGCCTCTCCGATCCCAATTTCCTGGGCTCCGGCAAGAGCCTGGGCGTTTCCTACACCAGTGATCCGGATCGCACCGAAACCAGCCTCGATTTCGATGATCCCAACGTGCTCGGTTCCCACTGGCAGAGCGGCTTCTCCTATGACCAGCGTAGTGACGGGCGTGGGCGCAGCGCCTACCTGGAACGCCCCTTCTATAGTGAGCAGTCGGGATGGCGTGTGGGGCTCCAGGGCGTGGACGACGTGCGGGAGGAGTCGCGCTTTGTGGGGGCAGAGGCCATCGCCGATTACCGCCGCAGTCGTGAGTACGCCAGTGTGGACTGGGGCTGGCGGCTGGCGGAACGCGGCGACCGCCAGCTGCGGCTGCTCGGGGGGTATCGCTATGAAGCTTTCGCATTTGAGCGTCTTCCGGATGAACCGGCCCTGGATATACTGCCGGAGGACCGGACCCTGAGCTACCCGTGGATTGGTTTCGATTACCGACAGAATCGCTTCCGGGAGATGGTGAACCTGACCCGGCTGCAGCGGGTGGAGGACGTCCGCGATGGTTTTGTGTGGCGCACGGAGCTGGGCTATTCATCGCCCGGGCTGGGGGCCACCGAGGATCGGGTGGTACTGAATATGTCGTTCAGCGATGCCCTTCTGGCCAGCGACACCCGCTATGCCCGATATACGCTCAGCCAGAGTGGCACCTATCGGCTGGATGAGAGCCGTGTCGAGAACCTCCAGGGCACGTTCAGCCTGGACTATTTCCATGGGGGAACGGTGCGCTGGAACAGCTGGTATACCAATCTGTCATTCACGGCGGCACGCAACCTCACCGCGGACCAGCAGCTGCTGATCGGTGGCGACAATGGCCTGCGGGGTTACCCCAGTGAGTACCAGCAGGGCAACCGGCGTGCGCTCTGGACGCTGGAGCGGCGTTATTTCCCGGATTGGCATCCGCTCAGTCTCTTCCGTATGGGCGGTGTGTTGTTCACGGATGTAGGGCGGGCATGGTTTGATGACGGGCGTCACAATGGCCCGGACGATGGTGTCCTGAAGGACGTGGGATTCGGGTTCCGACTGGCCTCCAGCCGGATCGAGGTGCAGCGGATGCTGCACCTGGACTTTGCATTCCCGCTGGATGGAGACGACAGCATCGACCAGATGCAGGTGCTGTTAAGGGGGCGTACCCGGTTCTAGTTCGTTCCGGCCTGATGCTCGATGCGATCGGCTGTCCCGCTGATCAGCGCCCGCATCAGTTCGGCGGTTTTCCCGGGCGCCTCGATCATGGGCATATGCGCGATGCCCTCAAGGATCTCCAGGCGACTGTCCGGAATCGCTTCCGCCACCAGGGGCGCGTTGGCGGCATCAATGATGCGGTCATCAGCGCCCCAGAGAACCAGTGTTGGAGCCTGGATGCGCGCCAGAATGGCCCGAAAATTCATCTCCCGGTCCGCCTCCATGTCCTCGAAGATTTTCCGGTTGATGTCACGGTTGCGGTAGGCTTCACGGGCCATTACGGAGCTTATCGGCCAGGGGATAAAAGGGGGCTCGTTCATGGCGAAGGCCATCAGTTCGTCGTAGTCGGACGGATCGTTCAGAACCAGCGGGTTCTTTCCCCTGGCCAGGCGCCTGTCCAGTTCCGCCGGGTGTTCATGGATGCCTGCGTTATTGAGAAGCGAAAGGCTGGTAACCCGAGCCGGGTATTCCGCTGCGGCTACGGCGACGATGGCGCCTCCCATGGAGTTGCCGGCCAGGTGGGCATGCTCGATGTCCAGGCGGTCCAGAAGCTGCATCAGTCGCTGCGCCTGGCGGGGAATACCATAGGCAAGTCCGGGATCCTGGATGCTGTCGCCATGGCCGGGGAGGTCAGGGGCGACAATGTTGTACTCACCCTCCAGCTGTTGGGCCAGCTTCAGCCAGTTTTCCTTGTTGGCGCCGAAGCCGTGAACCAGTATCAGGGTCTGGCGGTTTTCGCGCAGCTCCGGCGTGCGCAGGATGCTGAGCTCGCCGTACTCGAACGTCAGCTCCTGTGATTCAAGGCCGGCGGCGCTGGTTTCGTAGTTGATGGCCGCATCGTGGATGGATTGCTGCATGCTGGAACACCCTGCCAGCAGCATGGACAGCAGCAGGGTGATGATACGCAGGGCGCATTTTTCCATCTGGATCTCCCGTTCCCTGAAAAAGGATCCAGAATAGCGGCTCCCCCAGCTGTCATCCAGCGTTCTGCGTGCGTATCATCACGGCAGTTGCCATTCAACGGCTTTAGTGGAACCGCAGAGGGAAACCATGATGAACCAGAACGGATACGACGTTGTTGTCTTCGGTGCCACCAGTTTTGTGGGGCGCATCCTGGCTGAATACCTGCTGCATACCTTTGGTGTGGGCGAGGATCTGACCTGGGCGATCGCCGGACGTTCCGAGCAGAAGCTGGAAGCGCTGCGCTCGGAGCTGGGCTCCATGGCGGTGGATCTGCCCGTGATCGTGGCGGATGCCTCGGACGAGGCAGCACTCCAGTCCATGTGTGACGGCACGCGTGTGGTCATCTCCACCGTCGGGCCCTATGCACTCTACGGTGAGCCTCTGGTCCGGATCTGTGCCGAGAGTGGTACTGACTACTGTGACCTGACCGGCGAGGTCCAGTGGCTGCGCCAGATGATCCAGAAGTATGAGGACACGGCCCGGAACTCGGGAGCGCGCATCGTCAATTGCTGTGGCTTTGATTCCATTCCCTCGGACATGGGGGTCTGGTTCATGCAGGAGCAGGCGCAGGCGCGTTTCGCCAAGCCGCTGACCCGGGTGAGTATGCGGGTGAAGGCGGCCAAGGGAGAGCTTTCCGGCGGTACTGTCGCCAGTCTTCTGAATGTGGTGAAGGAGGCTTCCTCCAATCCGGAACTGCGCCGGGAGCTCGCCAACCCCTACTCCATCTGTCCGCCGAACCATGGCTTCACAGCGCGCCAGCACACCGTGAAGAAAGCCGAGTATGATCCGGATTTCCAGGCCTGGACCGCGCCTTTCGTGATGGCGGCGATCAACACCCGGGTGGTGCATCGTTCCAATGCGCTTTCCGGCAAGGCCTACGGCAGTGACTTCCACTATGACGAGGCCGTGCTGGTGGGCAGGGGCCTCAAGGGGCGCGCCACCGGCTGGGGGATGACCGGTTTCATGGGGGGCTTCATGCTGGGGGCTTCCATTGCGCCGACCCGCTGGCTGCTGGAGCGCTTCGTGGTGCCAAAGCCCGGTCAGGGGCCCTCGCGTGAAGCCCGGGAGAAAGGCTTCTTCGACCTGAGGTTCTTTGGCGAAACCGAGGATGGCGAGACCCTGCGCGGCAAGGTGACAGGGGATCGTGATCCCGGCTATGGCGCGACCTCGAAAATGCTGGGGCAGGCCGGTGTCTGCCTTGCCCGGGATGTTGACCGGGAGCAGGTCGGGGGTGGCTTCTGGACCCCGGCCACGGCGCTGGACGGCCAGCTGCTGGAACGGCTTCAGAACGCCTCGGGCATGACCTTCGAGCTGCTTGAGGATCAGGCCTGAGGGCGGGCTGATCAGCTGCTTTCCACCTGTCTCAGAAGCTGCCCGAGAAGCCCTTCCGCCGCCTCGATCGGCGCCCGCCATTCCTCATAGTTGTGGACCATGGCGGGGGCATGGGGAATCGGGGGGGCTTCGTCCTGTTCGTCATCCCGTGCCGAGTCCGAGATGAACTGCAGCCGTTCGGGATTGGCGTCAAAGTGCTCCACCAGAAAATTACGCACGTTCTGTGACAGGGGCATGCGGTAGAGCTTGGTCAGGCGCAGGGCAATCAGCTCGGCCGCTGGCCCCAGGTTGTCCGAAAGTTCCTTGACCACGGCCGCACCAAGTCCCGCCTTGGCATCCGCACTGAAGCTCATTTCCAGTCCTTCCAGAAAGGCGCCACGGCTGCTTTCCAGTGCGCGCTGGACACTGGGGTTGTCCAGGTCGAGCAGTGGCCGCAGGATCAGAAGTACCCTTATGGCCAGGTGCTTGGCATGCTGGAGTGACATGGGCGAGTCATGCCTCAGCACCCCCATGTTGCCCGGTTCAATGCCATGGTCGTCCAGGTAGCGTACGAACTGGCCGGCGAACTCCAGTTTCTGTTCGTCATTGAGGGCGATGGTGCTTTCGCGGATGCGCAGTCCCTCACCCGGCAGTGCCAGGCTTTCGTTCTCGAACAGGCGTTCGCGCAGCAGTGTCCAGCGCTCAAGGGCACGGACGTAACGCACGTAGCGGTCCTGCAGGCGCCCCACTGCCTGACGGGTGAGCTTGGCATAGCGCAGGGCCATGCGGAGATTGCGCACGGCGCGGCGGTTGGTCTCGAGTTCATCCCGGCCGGACCAGCGCAGGCGCCCGACCAGGCGTGTCAGCGCGTTACTGGTTTCCTGCAACAGGGTGTCGGTATCGGCCTCCAGAATGCTGTGGTCCAGCGATGTCAGACGGGTCTCAATCAGGAAATAGGCCAGCTCACGCAGATAGAGCACGGCCGAGGCCTTAACCTGCCGATAGGCATTGTGCCAGCGTTCCAGCTCGTCCAGAGCCCTGGCCAGCTGCCAGTCGCCCTCGTAGTCGAGGGTCAGGCGGGTGATCTCACGTCCGCTGAGCAGTTCGAAAGCCAGGCCCAGGATGTCTTCGACGTCCTCCAGAGTCATCAGGGACAGGTCCTCCTGATGCGCGGCGGCATAGACCTGGCTGATGAAATGGTCGCCACGGGCCACGCCCTCGTCCTGGTTGGGCGCGTGACCCTGGAGGCGTTCGCGCAGCAGGTCGGCGATCTCGCCCGAATATTCCTTGAGCTGCGTCAGTGCAGCTTCGATGTGTTCCTCATACCGGAGGTTGAGGTCCCGGATGCGGCTGAACATACCGGCGCGCCGGAAGACCTCGATTTCTTCCGCGATGGTGGCAAGGGTGTTGTCATTGGTCAGGTCAAAGACCGCAACGGAGATGGTGTTTGACCCCAGATCCTGTTTGCGCAGGAGAATCGAGGCGGCGTCGCGCTGGCGCTCGGGCTTGGTCAGGGTGCCCAGGTGCAGATCCCTGGCGGTGAAGATCAGGTCGGGGATCATATCCAGTGTGCGGGTGATGTTGGTCCGTACGGTCTCCTGTTTCCGGCCACGGATGGTGGTTGCCATGATGCGGGCGACCACGCCGATGATGGCGGCGATGAACACGTAGATGGCAAAGAACAGGTAGGTACGGAGTTCAACCGGCTCGCCGTAACCCAGCAGCGACCCCCCCTGCAATGCGAGGAAGGTTACCGGTCCCGCAGTCCACAGGAGTTGCGCAAGGGTCAGGGTCCAGGGGACCTCGCGGGTGCTTGAGACCAGGTCCTCAATGCGCGTACGCCCGACCCGTTCCAGATTGATGGTGGTACTGTCGTCCTCGGCATCCCGGTCGTTGTGCTCGAGACCCTGGCGGTTGAGAAGCTGGAACAAGTTGGCCGACCCGGTATCTGCAGGTGCTTTTCCATAAATTCTAGCACTTACAGCTCATGGTGGGGTGTTACAGCCAGGGCGCGCGGCTGGTTTCCACCTGCCAGAGAAGATGGTCCATGAGACGGGCTCCAGTCCCCCAGGGGATGAAGGGGATCCGGAACCCTCCGGAGCCCAGCCTGATGCCCAGGTTGGCCAGGCCTGCGTGGCGCTGGAGCGGGTTCTGGAACAGTCTCAGCGTCTGTACCCGATAGGCGTCGAACAGGGTGTAGTGGCAGCCGATAAGACCGCCGCGCAGGATCAGCCGTTCACCCTGCAGGCACCAGCCCTGGCGGCGCCAGTTGAGCAGGATCAGTGGGGGTACCGGCAGGAAGAGGGCCAGAGTCCAGGCCGGTACGTCACTCACCGCCACCCAGACAGCAGTGATTACTGCCAGCAGCCCCCAGAACGCGAACCGTGGCAGCATGAAACGGGCACTCACCTGCTGGAAGCGGAGGTTTTCCCAGTCCAGGCCCGGGTACAGTGCTTCGATGATGCGGGCCTGCTCAACGGGAGTGAGGGAGGGGGCCATGAGAGCGCCACCGCCGCCATCCGGCTGGTCCGGCAGTGAGGGGCCAATGGGATGGCAGCTGAGGTGGTGGCGCCGGAACAGGCGGGCCACAAAGCTCTGAGCCATATGCAGATGCTGGATGCGCTGGTGGCGGATGCCCTGCTCACGCCGTGTCACCAGCCCGGAGGTGACACGGTAGCGTTCGCCCTCCCGGAACAGCTGGTAGCCCTGATAGCGCAGCAGTGCCATGGTCATCGAGGCGAGGGCCATCAGTAACAGCAACAGCAGTATGGCCAGCGGCAGCACCAGGAAATCCGGAAGCCAGCCCGGCATGGCCTCAAGCAACGTGTTCATGGCCTGCTCGGCCTGCTGGTTCCGGGCATCCCCCATGTTCCGGGTCAGTGCGCCCAGCAGCGAGGCTGCAATGGCGCCGCCCCACAGGATGGCCGGGCTGCTGATGCCGTAGATGATCAGGTCCGAGGGGCGGCGTCTGAGCAGCTCCTGGCTGGCGGGAGAGTCGGCACCGGGGACCTCTGCCTCCGGCGCCTGCCGGGAGGGCGTTTCATGCAGGGCGCGATCCCGGAGGCCTTCCGCCTCAGCAAGGGGAATGCCGGGCAGGTGCACCTCTTCGCTGGCGGAGCCCGCGGATTCAATGGTCAGCCGAGCGAGCCCGAAAGGCCTGAGGTAGACCGGGCGCTCGAGCCGCACGTTTTGTATGCGTTCGAACGCCAGGGTCAGCTTGTGCCGGGTGAACACACCCTGTTGCACCTGGATGGCGCCGTCGTGGACACGGTAGAGGAACCGGAGCCAGCCCATGACCGCCATGACCACACCGAGGAGGACCAGTGTCAGGGCCGTGGTGGCGATCATCAGGGGGGATTCGCGTGCGAACGCCACCGTACCCGCGACCAGCCCCAGCAGTGGGCCCGGATTGCTGCCCACCAGCTGGCGCAGGAAGGTCAGGCCGTGATGGATGATGGCCAGGGGCGAGACCCGGTGCCAGTCACTGCTGTACGTCATCGTCCCCGCCGGTGTGCTCCGGGTTCTCTGTATCGTCGGCCTGATTAAGCAGGTACTGGCGCAGCTGCTGCCCCAGGGTCTCCTCCAGTCCCGGAATCACCAGGTCCGCCTGCTGGCCACCGGCGCCGTAGCACTTGAGAGTGACCAGCCCGAACCAGCGTTCCAGCGGGCCGTTCTCGGTCTGGATGTGCTGGATGCGGTTACGCGGGATGACGGTCGTGTTTTTCCATAGCAGGCCTTCATGGAAGAGGACATCCTGCTCGCGGATGGCATAGCGCTTGACCCTGGCGGCGGGATAGCTGAGCAGGGTGGGTATCAGCAGTACCAGCCACGCGGCCGCCACCAGCATGGCGCTGAGGGGGATGACACCCAGGGCGCTGAGCGCCAGCCCGGCGGCCCCGGCCGGCAGCCAGAATGCGAGTCCGCTCAGCAGGACCATGCGCGCATAGTCCGGCGCCAGGTGCTGCCACTGTGCTTCCTCGATGCTGGGCAGCTGTTGGGGGAGCAGGCTATGGTTGGAGAAAGACGTCTGCATGGGCATCCAGGGGAGCCGGATATGGGAGTGACGAGTATCAGGGGCGTGCGCCCACTGTTGCAAGCGCTTGCCGGGCTGACCTTCATGTTTCCGGCCGCAGTCTGGGGTTACGGTTCTCTGGAATGGCAGCAGTGGCGGGATTACGACGCGCCGGGCCCCGCGACGGCCGCGGAGCCCGTCAGCCGTTCGGTTCGCGGTCTGCAGGTGGGAGACCGGCATGGGCTGCGTTTTGTGTGGGATTACCAGCCACTGCGGATCCGGTCCGGCCAGCCCGCCCACAATGGCCACCTGCACCGTATGGCGCTGGAGACCCGGCAAGAGCGCGGCGCCTGGAAGCTTTATGCCAGGGCAGGCATCCATGCGACTTCCAATGTGCTCAAGCATCAGGAACCCCATTCCGATGTCTGGGTCGGGCGTCTCGGGCTCTGGCGTGACCTGACTGCCAGCGGAGGCTGGGCGCTCGGGGTGCGTGGGGACCATCGCTTTGGTCGTTTCCAGTGGGTGCCGGCGCTGCGTGGTGGCTTTGCCGCGGGTTACGGGCAGGTGACGCTTGACCTCCCGAGGATGGTGCGGTGGCGAAGCCCGCACGGGCGCTGGTCTCTGAAGGCGGCACGCCAGGGTGAAAAATGGGGAGCTCTGGACGACCAGCGCGGGCTTGAGAGTACGATCCGGCTTGAGGAGTGGAAACTGACCCTGATCCGGCGCTTCAGTTCCCTGTACCGGGGGATGGGCGTGGAGCTCGGGGCTGGCATGAGCCTGGATACCCGTGTGCGCTACCGGGAGGAAAATGGCCGGCTGATACGGCAGACACTGGGAGATCAGCCGTTCCTGCTGGTCCGACTGCACTGGTGATCTATACTGGACTGATTACCGGGCATTCATGAAACGGCTGTAGCGAGAGGTGTCATGGCCGAAACGGAGTCCACACAGCCCCCGACCCGCGGGTCGCCCAATAACTGGGTGCAGTACCTGAGCCAGGTGGAAATGCCGGTTCTGGCGGAAACGCTGAGAGAGATCAGCAAGCTGACGGACAGCGACAGCTCCACCGTCAACCAGCTGGCGGATGTCATCCTCAAGGACGCGGACCTGACCTCTCAGGTCCTGAGACTTTCCAATACGGTGTTCTACAACCGCTCCCGGGTGAGCGTGAGCACCGTCAGCCGGGCGATTACCCTGATCGGTTTTGATGCGGTGCGGGCCATGGCGATCTCGTCCCTGGTGATCGATGCACTGCTCTCGCGCAATCCACGTACTCACCTGCTGCGTTGTCTGGCGCGGTCGCTGCATGCGGCCGTCCAGGCCCGCTCTCTCCTGCCTTCACGCAGTGGCGAGAAAAAGGAGGAGGTCTTTGTGGCCGCGCTGCTCAGCCATATCGGCGAGCTGGCGTTCTGGGCCTGCCGTATTCCCCAGGCCGATGAGTTGGACCGTAAGATGAACCAGATGGATCCCGTGGAAGCCCAGAAGGAGGTTATCGGAGCAAGCTTTGCCAGCATCACGCGGGGGCTTGTGAGCACCTGGTCTCTCGGACCACTGGTGAGCGAGGTGGTTTCGTCGGGGCGCGCGAACTCAGCGGCGTCGTCACTGGTGCGCTATTCACTGACACTGGCGGAAGCCTCTGAGCGCGGCTGGCAGGATCGGGAAGTGGATCAGGTTGTGGACAAGCTGGCCCGATCACTGAAGCAGCCCAAGGATGAGTTACTCGAAAGCATCCAGGAGAACTCCCGCGAAGCGGCGGAGGTGGCGGTGTCTTACGGTATGCCCCAGGTCACGGCTCTGCTGCCGGATCGGGATGACAGTGGTGCTCAGGGTGAAGGCCAGCTGGACTCCCACGGTGACCCCATGCTGCAGCTCCAGATCCTGCGGGAGCTGTCGGAACTGTTGGTCGACAACCCGGACCTGAACCTGGTGTTCCAGACGGTGGTGGAAGGCATGCACCGTGCCATCGGGCTCCAGAGGGTGGTGCTGCTGATGCGCGATCCCAAGGGCAATCACCTGGTCACTCGCAAGGTTCTGGGTGAGGGGACAGCGCACTGGCGGGATGAATTCATCATCGATATGAACGACCGGGATGCGTTACTGACCAGGGCAGTACTGCGGGGCGAGTCGTTTCACCTGGAAAAGCCGCAGGAGAAGCCCTGGAAAAATCTGGATCGACCAGGGTTCGATCGCCACATCGGGCGCCGTGCCGGCCTGTTCGGTCCGCTGATGGTGGGCGAACGGGTCGTTGGCCTGTTCTATTCGGATAACAGTGATCTGTTCCAGCCCCCGGGCCAGGAACAGTTCCAGGCGTTCAGCCACTTTGTGCAGCAGGCCCAGCTCTGTCTGAACAACCTCTCCGAGAAGGGCTGACTCCTGCCCCGATGCGGTGTTGTGCTAGACTTCTGCGCCCTGTCAGTCACCGGCATCGGAGTCGAAAATGACCAGTCACAGTGCCTATCCCAACCTGCTTGAACCCCTGGATCTCGGGTTTACCGAGCTGCGCAACCGGGTCCTGATGGGCTCCATGCACACGGGCCTGGAAGACCGGTTCTGGAATCTCCACAAGATGGCGCGTTACTTTGCCGAAAGGGCTGAAGGCGGCGTGGGGTTGATGGTAACCGGTGGCTTTGCCCCCAACATGGTCGGCCAGCTGGCGCCTTTTTCCTCCACCATGAACAACCCGGCCACGGCGCGCCTGCACCGCCATGTCACGGGCGAGGTTCACGATGCCGGTGGAAAGATCTGCCTGCAGCTGCTGCACGCGGGGCGTTACAGCTACCACCCGTTCAGCGTTTCGGCGTCCGCCATCCAGGCGCCTATTAATCCCTTCAAGCCGAGAGCGCTTTCCACCCGGGGTGTGGAACGCCAGATCCGGGCGTTCGTGGATGCCGCCCAGTACGCGCAGAAGGCCGGGTATGACGGCGTCGAGGTCATGGGCTCTGAGGGCTATTTCATCAACCAGTTCCTGTGCGGGCGCACCAACCTGCGAACGGACAAGTGGGGTGGCCCTTTCGAGAATCGCATGCAGCTGCCGGTCGAGATCGTACGTCGGATCCGGGAAGCGGTCGGGCCGGAGTTCATTCTGATCTATCGGCTTTCCATGGCGGACCTGGTGGAAGGCGGCCAGAGCTGGGACGAGGTGCTGATGCTTGGCAAGGCGATCGAGCAGGCCGGTGCCACCCTGATCAATACCGGGATCGGCTGGCATGAAGCACGCGTGCCGACCATCGTCACCTCGGTGCCCCGGGCTGCCTTTACCGGTGTGACAGCCAAGTTCCGGAATGAGGTCGAAATCCCGGTCGTGACCACCAATCGCATCAATGACCCGGCCACGGCCGAGACCGTGCTGGCACGTGGTGATGCGGACATGGTTTCCATGGCCCGGCCGCTGCTGGCGGATTCGGAATTCGTGCGCAAGGCCGAGCAGGAACGCGCGGATGAGATCAATACCTGTATCGCCTGCAACCAGGCCTGCCTTGACCATGTCTTCCAGGCGAAGAAGGCGAGCTGCCTGGTTAATCCCCGCGCCGGGCGTGAGACCGAACTCAATCCGACCCTTGCCGCGGTGAGCCATCGTGTGGCGGTCGTGGGTGCCGGCCCGGCCGGGCTTGCCGCTGCCACGACAGCGGCAAGGCGGGGACATCAGGTGACGCTGTTCGAGGCGGATCCGGTGATTGGCGGTCAGTTCAACTATGCCAAGCGGATTCCCGGCAAGGAGGAGTTCGCCGAAACCCTGCGTTATTACAATCGCCAGATCGAACTGCTGGCCATCGATCTCCGCCTCAACACCCGTGCCGATGCGGATGCTCTGGTTGAGGAGGGCTTTGACGATGTGGTGATCGCCACGGGCGTGAAACCACGAACCCCGGAGATCGAGGGAATCGACCACCCCAAGGTGTTGGGCTATCTCGATGTCCTCCGCCGTGATAAGCCCGTGGGCCGGTCCGTGGCCATCCTCGGGGCAGGCGGTATTGGCTTCGACGTGGGTGAATTCCTGACCCATGATTTCGAGCATCATCCCGAAGGGCAACAGATCTCGGTTGCTGACTGGCAGCGCGAATGGGGTGTCGACCCGAGCTGGGAGTCGCCGGGCGCGCTGACGGAGCCCCATCCGGAGCGCTCGCCGCGCGAGGTCTACCTGCTGCAGCGTAAGACCTCCAAGCCCGGCAAGGGGCTGGGCAAGACCACCGGCTGGGTCCATCGGGTTCAGCTGCGCAACCGGAATGTCGAGATGATTCCGGGCGTACAGTACCGGCGCATTGATGACGAAGGGCTACACATCAGTGTCCAGACGGAGGACGGTCATGAGGACCGGGTCCTGGCGGTGGACAATGTGGTGGTGTGCACGGGGCAGGAGCCGTATCGGGATCTGTCGGAGGAGCTGACCCGTCGCGGTGTGATCACCCATCGGATCGGCGGCGCGGATGTCGCCACGGAACTTGATGCCAAGCGGGCCTTCCAGCAGGGGACCGAGGTGGCGGCTGCCCTGTAAGGAAGAAGGGGGCCAGAAGGCCCCCCGAGGATGTGACGTCCCTGTCATGCCATGACCCTGGTGGGTCGATTGCCCAAGATCGAAGCTTGGCTTCGATGGTTTTCATGTTAGATGATAAGCAATCTCAAATGCAAACAAAAATCCATTAATAGGTAGAAAGGCGTGACCGCATCCCTGAGGTTTAAAGGGGACGTGCCTCGTCCACCATGAAAAAAGGGCCCGAGGGCCCTTTTTTCATCACTGTTGCATTTCTGTCAGTCCGCACTGTCAGTGGGGGCATGTCAGAAGTTCACTTCAACACCGGCCCAGTAGGTGCGTGGCATGCTAGGGCGGGCACCCGCCGGGTTCCAGGATGAGATGTATTCCTCATCCGTGGCGTTCTCGACGCTCACAATACCGCTCACCTGTTCGGTGAAGGCGTAGCGTCCGGAAACATCCACCAGGAACCGGGATTCAATGGTCTCGTCCGCGGGGATAGCGCCGCTGCCGGCCTCGGAACGGGCATCGCTGACGTAGTTGCCGGTCACGTCACCGGACCAGGGACCGGTCTCGATGCCAGCGCTGACGGTCAGCTGATGCTCGGGGATATCCGGCAGCTCATCGCCTTTCTGCGCATCGCCCCAGGAGGCGAATTCGCGGTCAATGTTGTTGCTCGTGAACTCTGACTCGGTGTAGGTGTAGGTCACGCTGAGTGGCAGGTTGAGGCCGAGCTGCTGATCCGCGCCCAGATCGTAGAGTGCTGTTGCCTCCAGGCCCTGGATCTCGACCTCACCACCATTGAAGGTTTCACCGTTCTGGACTTGCTGGCTGTTACACCCGGAGGAGAGGCTGCATTCGGCCAACAGGTTGTCGTAGTCGTTGTAGAACGCGATCAGCTCGGAGGAGAAGGCACCCTGATTGTAGCGTGCGCCCAGCTCGTAGTTGATGCTGGTTTCCTCTTCCGCATCCGGCTTGGAGCCAGCGGGGGAGAAGCCACGGTGCACACCCCCCAGCAATGTCAGTGCGTCGCTGACCTGGTAGGTGGCGCCGATGCCCGGTGTGACCACATCGTAGCTGTTCTCCCGGCCACCGCTGACGGTGCTCCGCGCCACATCAGCGAACTCCGTGCGTTTAAGATCAATGGACTCGTAACGCACCCCCGGCATCACCTGCCAGCGGCCGAAGGACATGGTGTTGAGCACGTAACCGGCGATGGCATCCGCCTCGGTCTTGCGGTTGGAGCCGGTGCGCGGGCCGCCACTGGTGCCGGTGAACACCATGGAGCCGGCCTCCGTCATGGCGTACTCATCGTCCCACTCATGCCGGTCGATTTCGTCCTCGTGGACGCGCAGACCCACGTCCAGGTCGTGCTTGATGTCGCCGGTTTCAAAGCGATAGCCGAGTTCCGTCTGGATGCCCTGGCTGTAGTACTTGCGGTTGCCGGCATCCACCTGGCCGACAAACTCGTTTGAACCACCGAAGGCATTGGCCGAGGAAGGTTCTCCTTTGATCCAGGCCAGTCGATCCGAGAACTGGCCTGGATTTCCAATGATGTTGCTATGGCTTTCACCAGTGTCATCCACTGCTGACAGGCCATTGGAGCTCTGGCTACCACTTGAATCAGCAACACCGCCCAGCTTGTACCAGTTCCGCTCAAAATTGTTCCGGTAGAGCGTGGTGCTCAGGTCGAGATCCTCCGAGAATTCGATGTAGTGGGTCAGGCTGTACTGCTCGCGCTCGCTGTGGAAACGATCCTGGGCCGAGGCGGCATAGCGGCGGTAGGGATCCTTCCGGAAATCGGAAAGGGTCTGGCCCATGTAGCTTTCGTTGGCGTCGCGCTCGCCCATGCCAACCTTCAGGTCCACCTGCTGGTAGTACTCGGCGCCCGGAGCGGAGTGCCAGCGCAGCTTGCCCACGAATTCGCGGCGTTCAAAACCGGTGTCCTGCTCGCTCAGGTTCTCGCTGCGCTCGCCCTGCACATCACGCGGCGTATCCAGGTCGCGGAAGCCATCGGAACCATCGGTGTAGCCCTCGATCATCCAGCCCCACTGCCCCTCGGAGCCGCCAATGTGGGCATGATGGCGCTCACCGCCGTCGGAGCCGAGCATGGACTGGATGCGGCCACTGAATTCCTCGGACGGGATCGGCGTCGAGATCATGTTGAGGGCGCCGCCGTTGGTGTAGGGGCCGTACTGGATGGCGCTGGAGCCCTTGCGGACCTCCACATTGTGCATGCGCCCAACCGGCGGGAAGTAGTAGGCGGAAGGGGCTGCATAGGGAGCAGGAGCGGCCAGGATGCCGTCCTCCATTAGCGTGATCTTGCTGCTGCGGCCGGTAGCCGTGCCCCGCATGCCGATGTTCGGGAAGAGACCGAAACCGTCCTCCTGGCGCATGTTCACGCCCGGGATCTGCCTGAGCACCCGGATGGGGTCACCGTAGTTGTGCCGGTCGAGGGCTTCTTCATCGATTACATGGGCCGAGCCGGGCACATTGCTGATGCGTTCCGGTCCGCCGGTGATGGTCAGCTGATCCAGCGTGAAATCCTGCTGGGATCCGCCTTCCTGAGCCTGGGCGGCGCCGGTTGTGAGTGCAGCGGCAACGGCTAGTGCGAGGGTTCTGCGTCGGGAGTGGATTGTCTGCATGGTTTTCTTTCTTCTCCGCTGGACTGAGCTTGAAATTGATAAAGAAACGTAATGAGAACGATTATTGTACGCAAAAGATTATTTAAAGCTTAACGCAGTGTCAATCTTTTATTTTCCTCAGGTTATCCGGAGGGCGTTGAAGGCAGGAACCGGCTGCGGTAGGCCCCCGGCGTCATGCCGGTACGGGCATGGAAGAGCCGGGAAAAGGCGCTGGTGTCTTCGTAACCCACGGCCCGGGTGATTTCCGCCAGGCGCCGGTGGGGCTGTTCCAGCAGTTTCTTGGCCTTTTCCACGCGCAGTTGCTGGAGGTAGCGCAGGGGGGTATCGCCGGTGGCATTGCGGAAGCGGCGCTTGAAGGTGCGCGGGGTCATATGGAAGTGCTCGGCCAGCTGGTCAATGCGGATGGACTCGGCGAGGTGTTCCGCAAGCCAGTCCTGTACCGCGCTGATGGCCTCGTCCTGGTGGTAGCGCCGCGCGTGGATGCTGCCATAGGCGGCCTGGCTTTCCCGGCCCATGTCCATCACGAAGGCCCGGGCCAGGGCACGGGCCGTATCCACGCCGCAGTAGCGCTCCACGAGGAAGAGGCCGAGGTCCAGCCATGCCATGCCGCCGCCGGCGCAGAAGACGTTGTCATCCGCGGTGATCAGCCGGTGGGGGCGCAGGTCCACTTCCGGGTAGCGTTCACGGAACAGGCCACTGTAGCCCCAGTGAGTGGTGGCCTCGCGACCGTCCAGCAGGCCGGCCTCCCCCAAAAGGAAGGCGCCGGTGCAGTTGCTGGCCAGGTCGCGGCCTTCGTCGTGCCACCGCTGGAGGAGGGGAAGCAGCGTCCGGTTGGCATCCAGGGTCCCGTCAATGTCGCCGCCGATGGTGGGAATGATCACCAGATCGGCCTGTGGTGCCGTGTCCCAGCGGCTGCCGGCCATCAGGCTGACGCCATTGACGCAGTGGCAGGGGCCACCGTCAGCGGTCGCGAGGGTAACGCTGAACCTTGGTTCCGGCTGTTGATCGTGGATACGGGCCCAGGTTACGCCCGCCATCCGGAACAGATCCATGACGCCGGTAATGGCGGTGGCCAGGGCTTTCTCAAAGCCGATGATGGTGACCTGGTAGTGCTCGGGTTGGGGCATTCTGGCATCCATGGCTGGCAGGATCCGCCAATATTGTGTCATTGATGACAGTAGGCGGCCATGGTCGGTTGTGGCAGTGTGGGCATGGAATGAATCACTGGAGACCCCATCGCCATGGCCGATACCCTGCTTGACCGACGCGATCTGGCGTTCCAGCTCTACGAAGTGCTGGATACCGAATCCCTGAATGAGCGTGAGCGCTTCAGCGATCACAGCCGGGAGACCTTCGATGCGGTTTTCGATACGGCGGAGCGTATCGCCCGGGAGCAGTTCGCCAGCCACAACAGCCTGGCCGACAGGGAAGAGCCCCGTTTCGAGGACGGCAAAGTCACCATGCGCCCGGAGGTGAAGGCGGCAGTGGAGGCCTACGCCGAGGCCGGCTTCATTGCTGGGCGCTATGATTACGATCTGGGCGGCATGCAGCTGCCAGAGACGGTCATGACCGCCTGCAATGGCTTCTTCATGGCGGCCAATCCCAGCACAGCGGGCTATCCCTTCCTGACCACGGCGGCGGCCAATGTCATCCGCACCTTCGGATCCCGGGAACAGCAGGACTGGTTCCTGCAGCCCATGCTGGAAGGGCGATTCACCGGCACCATGGCGCTGACCGAACCCCAGGCCGGTTCCTCCCTGGCGGATCTGCGCACCAGTGCCAAGCCCACGGACGAGGGGCATTATCTGATCAAGGGCGCCAAGATCTACATCTCCGGGGGCGAGCATGAGCTCAGCGACAACATCGTGAACCTGGTGCTGGCACGCATCCATGGGGCGCCTCCGGGAGTGAAGGGCATCTCGATGTTCATCGTGCCCAAGTACCGGCTGGATGCGGACGGCAATCCCGGGGAGCGCAATGGCGTGGGCCTGGCCGGGCTGATCCACAAGCTCGGGTACCGGGGCACCACCTCCACGGCGCTGAGTTTCGGGGACGATGCGGACTGCCATGGCTATCTGGTGGGCGAGCCCCATCAGGGCCTCAAGTACATGTTCCAGATGATGAACGAGGCCCGTGTGGGTGTCGGTTTCGGGGCTGCCGCCATTGGTTACCGGGGATACCAGCACAGCCTTGAGTACGCCCGCGATCGTCGCCAGGGGAGGCCGCCCTCCGAGAAGGATCCGACCACCGAGCCGGTACCGATCATCCAGCATGCGGACGTGCGGCGCATGCTGCTGGCGCAGAAGTCCTGGATGGAGGGGGCGCTGGCCCTGTGCTTCTATGGCGCGCGGCTGATGGACGACAGCCATACCCACCCGGACGAGGCTCAGCGCCATCAGGCGCGTCAGCTGCTGGATCTTCTGACGCCCGTCATCAAGGCATGGCCTTCCGAGTACGGGCCGAAGGCCAATGATCTTGCCATCCAGGTCTACGGTGGCGCCGGCTACACCCGCGAATACCCGGTGGAGCAGTGCTGGCGGGACAATCGCCTCAACCCCATCCACGAGGGCACCAACGGTATCCAGGCGATGGATCTGCTGGGGCGCAAGGTCTGGCAGGGCAACGGCGAGGCCATCCAGCAGCTGTTCGGAGCCATTCAGGCGGACCTTCAGGAGGCGCCGGACGAGCGCTGCCGGCAATGGGCCTATTCACTGAGCGAAACCCTGCAACAGGCCGGCAAGGTCACCCAGTCCCTGGGGCAGGCGCTGGCCCAGGAGCCCCCGGAGAAGGGGCTGGCCAATGCGAGTGTCTACCTGCGGCTCTTCGGCCACATCTGCGTGGCCTGGATGTGGCTGCGTCAGGCCAATGCGGCCAGTGCCGCCCTGGCTGGTGAGGTCTCGGCGGCTGATGAGGCCTTCTACCAGGGGAAGCTGCAGGCCGCGCAGTATTTCTTCCACTGGGAGCTGCCCACGGTGGCCCAGGACCTGGTCCTGCTGCAGAACCAGGACGACACCTGCTATGCCATGCGCGATGAATGGTTCTGACCACGAAGGGCGGTAGGAGCTTGCGCTGCAAGCGATCCAATCCATCGCGCGCAGGGCGCGCTCCTGCGGTGAAATAACAAGATTCAGGAAATGGGACTATGGCTCTGGTAAATGTTGAAGCGAAGGATCACATCCTGTTCATCGGCCTGAACCGGCCGGAGAAGATGAATGCCATGAACCGGCAGATGTACCACGACATCGCCGCCGCCTACGGCCGGCTGAACCGCGAGCCGGAACTGCGTGTGGGGCTGGTCTATGCCGAAGGGGATCACTTCACCTCGGGCCTGGAACTGGACGACTGGGCGGGCGTATTCGCCAACGGTGAGGGGCTGACCCTGAACGAGGGCGAGATGGACCCCTTCGGAATCGTGGGACCGGCCATGGACAAGCCCGTGGTCTATGCCACCCAGGGGATCTGCTTCACCTGCGGGGTGGAGATGATGCTCAACACGGACATCCGGGTAGCGGCGGACAATACGCGCTATGGCCAGCTGGAAGTCAAACGCGGCATCTTCGCCTGCGGTGGCGCGACCATCCGTCTCCAGGAGGAGATCGGATGGGCCAATGCCCAGCGTTATCTGCTGACCGGGGATGAGTGGAGCGCCTCTCAGGCACATGAGTGGGGGCTGGTGCAGGAGCTGGTGGCGCCCGGAGAGCAGTTTGAGCGTGCCCGTGAACTGGCGGAAAAGGTCGCCAGGGCGGCCCCCCTGGGTGTTCAGGGCAGTCTGCGTTCCTCGCGTATCGCCCGCACAGAGGGGCATGATGCGGCGAAGGCCCGACTGTTTCCGGATCTCGCTCCGGTCATGCGGAGTGAGGATGTCCAGGAAGGCATCCAATCCTTTCTGGAGCGGCGTGAGGCGGTCTTCAAGGGGACCTGAGCGGGCCCGGGGTGGGCGTTCTGCCGGTTGATCCACAGTCTGAGCGCCGATATGCTGCCAACCTTAAGCGTATGTAACGTTGCAAGAGATTGAATACGATGGACGACTGGCAGATCGACGTGGAGAGCCAGAAAGCTCGCCACAGCAGTGGCCTGGAGCTGACGTTCGAGGGGCGCCCCCGGACCAAGCATTTTTCAGGCAGCCCTTCCAGAGTGCCGGATGGTATGCAGTCCCTGGAGCTGGTACGCCTGATCCGTGAGGGCTACCAGGCCTTTGAGGCGGCCTGGCCGGAAGAGGGTGGCCCGCATGTGGCGCAGGCCACCGGCAAGCCGCAGCAGGAAGAGGGCAGTGGCGTCAAGGTCAGCCACCGCCGTCGTCGCAAGCTTTCCCGCAGCAATTCACCAGGGTAGCTCGGACCCGTCCGAGTGCCGGAATACCCCGCTGTTTTCCTGGTTCAGTTCGTCCACCCGCTGGATCAGCCGTTCTGCGGCCTCGCTGGGCGTAATGTGGCCGGTATTGCCGGTCATGGCCGTCTGAACGTAGCCTGGATGCATAATGCCGACACTGATGCCTCTTGGTTGCAGATCCACTGCCAGTGATTGTGAGGCGGCATTGAGTGCAGCCTTCGTCATCCGGTAACCGTAGCGCCCGCCTGAGTCATTGTCTGCGATTGATCCCATCCGGGATGTCATCATGACGACTTTACCGCTTTTGGGGATCAGCTCCAGCAGTGCGGTGGTGACCTTGAGCGGCCCCAGGGTGTTCACCTCGAACTGGGTCTGGATCCGATCCCAGTCCATATCCGCCAGGTTCTCATCGGTCATCAGGCCAGCGTTGTTGTAGAGCACATCGATGGTTTCCCCCTCGAGATTGCGCCGCGCCTTGCCAAGGCTGATGTCGTCGGTAACATCCACGCCTTCGATGATATTCACGCCCAGGGACTTCAACTCATCCGAGGCTGCGCGGCACAGCGCTGTTACCCGGTCACCGCGTTCGTGCCACTGGCGGGCGAGTTCGAGTCCGATGCCACGGTTGGCACCGGTAATGACCACGTGTTGGCTCATGAGTCCTCCTGTCGTGATTTAACTGGTCAGCGCAGGCCTGTCTGGTAACCTGCGCCGTATCAACAGCCTATTACGAAACCATTGAGGAGGAAAACGTGTTGCAGATACAAAGGTCATTACTGGTGGCAGGCATCGCTGTAGCCCTGACAGCACCGGCTGCGGCGCAGGAGTCGGACGAATGGAGCGGCTCGGTTGAACTTGGCCTTGTTGAAACCTCCGGCAATACCGAGGAAACCACGATTTCCGGTGAGGCGGATGTCACCCGCAACTGGAACGACTGGCGGCAGAATGTCCTTCTCCAGTCCCGGTACGCGGAACAGGGCGGGGAGCGGACCGCCGAACGCTATTCCGCGGCGACCCAGCTCGACTACAAGTTCAATCCCAATGACTTCGTCTTTGTCCGGGGCCGTTACTCCAACGATGATTTCAGTGGTTACCAGTTCCAGGCCTCGACCTCGGCCGGCTACGGGCGACGCCTCTGGAGCGAAGGGGACAGCTACTTCGATGTATCGAGCGGTCTGGGTTATCGTTACGGTCGGTTCGATACCCCGGATCCCGAGGAAGGGGAGGAAGAGGAAGATCCCATAGGGCGTCTCGCTGCTGACTTCCGCTATCAGCTGTCAGAAACCGCCCACTTCCGCCAGGAGGCGGAAACCGAAGTGAGTCTGGATGACGGGGATGCCATTTCGCGCTCAGTGACCGCGCTCCAGGCAAACGTGAACAGTTCCCTGGCCATGAAGCTCTCCTACACGGTTGAGCACAACTCCAATCCGCCGACGGGGACTGAGCGGACGGACACGATTACGGCGGTGACGCTGCTCTACGGCTTCTGAGTACCCATAAAAAAGCCCCGCCAGAGGGCGGGGCTTGCAGGCTGATCCAGGCTGACTGTTATTCGGACATCTTGTCCACGCGTTCCTGGATTTCCGGATTGGAGTTGTAGGCCACGGCAATGGCGTTGTATTCCTCAACGGTCATGCCCGCGTCCTCAATCACCTTGACCATCTCGGTCTGGGCTTTCTGCTGGAGTTCGCGTGCCTTGTCCTCGGATTCGGCAGATTCGATCTGGGACACATAATCCTCGCGAACCTTACCGATCTCATCCTGCAGCTCAACAAAGTTCTGGAGTTCTTCGTCGGAGAAGTCGGTGTTCTGCTGCTCCGGCGCACTCATGCTCTGGCCCTGATTCTGCTGGGCCTGACCCGTGCTGCTGTCCTGTGCCACGGCGGTCATGCCGGCAGTACTCAGTGCGAATGCGATGGCTGCGGTCAGTGCTTTCAGTTTCATGTTGGTACCTCCTCAGGGTAACGGGTTGTGTGGTGCGACACCCCAGAGGAAACAACTGCTATGCCAGAACGGCGTCGAATGAATAGATGTTAAATGAAAACGCCTCCCGCAGGAGGCGTTCATGACAGCGGGTAAAGCCCTATTCGCCTGCCATTTCGTCCACTCGCTCCTGGACGTCCGGATTGGAGTTATAGGCCACGGCAATGGCGTTATACTCCTGAACGGACATGCCGGCATCCTCAATGGCGCTGACCATTTCGGACTGGGCTTCCTGCTGAAGCTGGCGCGCCTTGTCCTCGGATTCCGCCGCCTCGATCTGGGAGACGTATTCCTCGCGGATCTTGCCAATGCTGTCCTGAAGATTGACGAACTGCTGCAGCTCTTCGTCCGAGAAGTCCGCCGGCTGCTGGGACTGTTCCATTCCCGGATCCTGCTGGCCTTCGCCGCTGCCGTAATCCTGGGCCAGTGCCTGGGCGCCGGTCAGGCCGAGTGCCAGTGCAAGTGCAAGACTGGTGATTCGAATCATTATGGAAGTCTCCTTTGCTGGATTCGCACTGTCTCGTTGCAGGAGCTGTGCCAGCGCAGGATCACAGTCTGAAAATTGCCGTTTCTTAATCAGTTACTGGTCCCTCTGTTGAGTAAACGCCATGAGTTGGAGTGCCTGAGGGTGTGACATAATGACACATGGGGCGTTGCTGTGTGACATTATGCCACCCATGCTCAGGGAGGAATCGATGAAACATCTGCGTCTGCCCGGCCTCCAGTTCACGCTGATTCTGGCAGTGGTTCTGCCGCTGCTGCTGGTCAGTGGTGTGGCGGTCTACTGGGGGCTGGGCGTGATCCAGTCCCACGATGAGGAGCGTCTCCAGCAGGACCTGGCGCTTCTGGCCCAGGCAACCCGTTATCCGCTCTCCCGGGCGCTCCAGAACGGGGACTATGTCCAGGTCAACGACATCACCACCTCCATCTTCAGTGTGGGGCGTGTCTACGGGGCTTCCGTTTACGATCAGCGTGGCGACCGTGTCTCACAGGTGGGCATTGTGGACCGGGATGTGAGTGACAGCCGCAGCGCAGCGGATGCGGTGGCGCAGGGGGATGACCTGGGAACCTATCGGGAGATTGAGGGCGAGGATGTGTTCTCCCACTTCACGCCGCTGTTCAGCGAGGATGGCCGGATCATCGGGCTGTTGCAGATTACCCGCCAGCGCAGCGATTTCGACCAGAGGCTGGCGGATCTGCGCAACAACGCCTGGTGGATCTGGTCGCTGACCGCCGGTGCCATACTGCTCGTGGCAATCGGCGGGCATTATGGTGGCGTGGGGCGCCACGTCGGCCGGCTTTCCAGCGTCATGGCCCGGGTCCAGGACGGCGACCGGCGCATTCGGGCCCAGTTGCGGGGGCCGCGGGAAACCCGTCAGCTGGCGGCGGCACTCAACGAGATGCTCGACAGCATCGAAGCGGCGGAACAGGAGATCATTGACCAGAAAGCGCGGGAGACGCGGCTTAATCAACGCCTGCAGCACCAGGAGAAAATGGCCATGATCGGGCGGGTGGCCGGCGGTGTCGCCCACGAGCTGGGGGCGCCGCTGAGTGTCATCGACGGCCGCGCCCGCATGCTGGAGCGCCGTACAGGGGATGAGCGTGGTCAGCGCAATCTCGGGGATATACGTCACCAGGTCCAGCGCATGACCCGGATCGTACAGCAGCTTCTGGACTGTTTCCGGCATTCCCCCAGTGCCGCCGAGGAGCGCTTCACCACCGCGCAGTTGATGACCGGCGTGCTCAATGCCCATGGTGATGCCCCTGAAGGGATCACCCTGGAAATCGACAACGCGGCGCCGGAGGCGGTGATCAATGGCGACCGGACACGCTGTGAGCTGGCGGTCTCCAACCTGCTGCGCAATGCCTTTCTGGCGGCCAGCTCCCGGGTCATGCTGAGTGTCCGAAAGGGGCCCCAGGCCATTGCCGTAACCGTCGAGGATGATGGTCCGGGCATCCCGCCCGGTGATCGCGAAGCCGTTCTTGAGCCTTTCCACACCACCCGTGCTTCCGGTGAGGGCACGGGCCTGGGGCTGGCCGTGGTCCGCAGTGTGATGCAGGAACACGGGGGTGCCATCATCATTGGAAGCAGCCGCTGGGGTGGTTGTGCCATGGTACTGCAGTGGCCAAGGGCCGGTGGATCGGAAGGAGGTGAATCCGCATGAGTGTGCGTATCCTGGTCATCGAGGACGATTCGAGCCTGCTGGATCTGCTGCGCGAGGAGCTGGAGGCGGAAGGCTACGAGGTGGTCACCACCCAGCGGGCTGATGAGGGCCTCCGGCTCTGCCAGGAAGGGGCGCCGGATCTGGTGGTATCGGATCTGCGCTTGCCGGACAGCGATGGCATGGCCGTACTGCGGGGGACTCAGGCGCTTCCTGAGCCACCGCTGTTTGTTCTGATTACCGCCTTTGGGACCGTGGATCAGGCGGTGGATGCCCTCAAAGCCGGTGCGGATGAGTTCCTGACCAAGCCCCTGTCCATGGATCACCTGCTTCTGATGATCCGGCGTCTGCTTGAACAGCGGGCGCTGCGCCGTGAGGTGGATGCCTATCGCTCCAGTGGGGATGCCGCCGGTTTCCACGGGATCATTGGTGGCAGCGACCCCATGCATCGGCTGTACGATCAGATCCGGCAGGTGGCAACCGGGGCCATGCCGGTGCTGGTGCTGGGGGAAAGTGGGGTGGGCAAGGAGCTGGTGGCCAGGGCCCTCCATGCGGAGAGCCCGCGGGCGGAGAAACCTTTTGTGGCGGTCAACTGCGCCGGTATTCCCGCGGATCTCATGGAAAGCGAATTCTTCGGCCATGCCAGGGGTGCTTTCACCGGCGCGGATCGGGCGCGGACGGGTCTTTTCGGTCAGGCCGATGGCGGCACACTCCTGCTGGATGAGATCGCGGAAATGCCGCTGGCGCTGCAGGCCAAGCTGCTGCGGGCGTTGCAGGAGGGCAGTATCCGCCCCGTGGGGTCGGATACCGAGCAGAGCGTGGATGTGCGGGTGATCGCCGCCACCCATCAGGATCTGCAGGCCCGCGTGGCCAACGGTGACTTCCGTGAGGATCTCTACTACCGGCTGGAAGCGCTTGCACTGGAGGTGCCGCCGCTGCGTGAGCGTGCCGATGATATTGAGCGGCTGGCCATGTTTTTTCTGGACGCCTCGCTGCGGCGCAGTGAGCGCGGGGACCTGCGCTTTGATGACGCGGCTCTGGCCTGCCTGCGCGCCTACGACTATCCCGGCAACATCCGTGAGCTGGCCAATGTGGTCGAGCGGGCGGTGACGTTCTGCAATGGCGAGCGCATCCTGCCGGAGCATCTGCCACCGCGGGTGCGGGAAGCGAGTGACGCCGCCGGGTCGCCTCCCGAACCCACGGGTGCGGACACGCAGGGGCTTCTTGCGCCGGGGGAGGCGCTGCCGACACTGGAGACGCTGCAGCAGCGGTATGTGGAGCATGTGCTGGCGCAGGTGGCGGGGAACAAGCGCCAGGCCGCCCGCATTCTGGGCGTGAACCGCCGGACCCTCTATCGCTGGTTATCGGAGGATGACGAAGACTCCGCGTAACCCGGCAGACGATCCATTTCATCCCATGGCTCGCCATGGGTGCCTTCCCGGCATGCCACCCGCCGGTGCAGCGCGGCCCGGGCCATCATGTGGGCGCTGACCGGGGCCGTGGCGAACAGAAAGACGGTGATCAGTATCTCCTGTGCGCTCAGACCCTCGTGGCCCACGCCGAACCAGATCATGGAGCCCAGCAGTGTGGCGCCCACGCCCAGAGTGCTGGCCTTGGTGGGGCCATGAAGGCGCATGTAGACGTCCGGCATGCGCGCCAGCCCTATGGAACCCAGAAGGGCCACCAGGGCACCGCTGAGCAGCAGCAGTGCGATCAGTGCATCCAACCAGAACGGCAGTGCCATGCTTTCCCCCATCATTCGATCACGTCCCCGCGCACCAGGTACTTGGTCATGGCCACCGTGCTTACGAATCCCATGAGCGCGATCAGCAGGGCCGCTTCGAAGATCAGTGATGAGTCCATGTAGATGCCACCCAGAACGATCACGGCGATGGCATTGACGTTGAGGGTGTCCAGGCCAAGGATCCGGTCGACGATGTCCGGCCCGCGCAGCAGGCGGTACAGGTTCAGAAGCAGGCTCAGGCTGAACAGCGCAAGGGCGATGGGCAGTACTGTGGCGGTCATTCCAGGATCTCCCTGAGCGGTGTCTCGTAGCGTTCGCGGATCTGTTCGATGAGTTCGTCCTCATCGTCCAGATGCAGGACATGCACCAGCAGGTAGGCCCGGTCCGGGCTCAGGCCCGCGGACACCGTGCCCGGAGTCAGCGAGATGCTGCTGGCCAGCATGGTGATGGCGAACTCATTGGTCAGCGACAGGGGGTAACGCACGAATGCCGGCGTCAGCGTATCCGGATCGCGCAGGATCAGTCGTGCCACACTCAGGTTCGAGCGCAGTATGTCCACCAGCAGCCGCAGCATGTACAGCAGCAGGCGGCCCGGGTTGTGCAGGTGCGGACGTTCCGGCCAGAACTGCTGGGTCGAGAAGGGGATCAGCCAGCCCAGCACCGCCCCGATCAGCACCTGCCCCGGGCTGATCGAGTTGACCAGCAGCAGCCAGAGCACCAGCAGGAACAGCGAAAAGTGGGGCCTGGGCCACCAGTGGGTCAGCTGCGGCATCAGTGTCATGTCAGTGCCCTCCCGTCAGTCTGAGCCCGGCCTCATGGACCGCCCTCACGTAATCACCGGGCGCCATCAGCTGTGCCGCTACTGACCGGGTATAGTCCATCAACGGTGCTGCGGCCAGGCTCAGCACCAGTCCGGCCCCTACCAGAACGATCACACAGGCGAGCCGAACCCGGTCGGCCCTCATGTCATGATCCCGTTCCGGTGACTGGCGCCAGAAGAACTTGCTGCCCGCCCGGCTGAGTGCCACCAGCATCAGGAAGCCGGCCCCGAGCAGAAGCGGCCAGAAAATTCCGGCGGCGCCTTCCGCGAGGCTCGCCTGGAGCATCCAGGCCTTGCTGACAAAACCGCTGAACGGCGGAAGCCCGGCCAGCGCCACTGCGCCAAAGAAGAACAGGATACCCAGGGTTCGCCTGTCCTTCATGGCGGCGGTGACGACCATGTAGTCTCCGGCTGCACCGCGCTGGCGGGCAATCAGGTCCGCGAACAGGAAGAAGCCTCCGGTCAGCAGTGTGGTGTGCACCAGATAGAAGAGCGCGGCGGCCAGGGCTTCGGTACTGCCCAGGGCAATGATCGCCATGAGGGTGCCTGTGGAGACGATGACCATGTAGGCGGTCATGTTGCGCAGGCTGGTGGCGCCCAGAACCCCGATGCCACCCAGCGCCAGCGTGGCCAGCGCGAGGGGCCAGAGCCACTGCCAGGCGGTCAGGGCCGCCAGTGGTTGATCCAGGGCGAACACCAGCGGAAAGACACGGATCATGGCGTACAGGCCGACCTTGGTCATGACCGCAAACAGGGCCGCTACTGGTGCGGCGGCCGCAGTGTAGGCGCGTGGCAGCCAGAACAGCAGCGGCAGCAGGGCCGCCTTGACTCCGAAAACCACCAGCAGCACCAGGGAGGCGGCCTGCAGAAGCGGCTGGTCGGCCTGTGGCGCATTGCTGATGCGTGTGGCCAGATCCGCCATGTTCAGTGTGCCCGTGAGGCCGTAGAGCATGCCCAGTGCCAGCAGGAAGAGCGCCGAGCCGATCAGGTTGATGATCACATAGTGCAGCCCGGCCCGGCTGCGTGCGGTGCCCCCGCCGTGCAGCAGCAGGGCGTAGGAAGCGATCAGCAGTACCTCGAAGAAGACGAAGAGGTTGAAGATGTCGCCGGTCAGGAAGGCGCCGTTGAGCCCCATGAGCTGGAACTGGAAGAGGGCGTGGAAATGGGCGCCGGCATCGTCATCACCCCGGCAGGCGTAGATGAGCGCCGGCACGGCCAGGGTGGCGGTCAGCACCAGCATCAGTACGCTCAACCGGTCCGGAACCAGCACAATCCCGAAAGGTGGCGCCCAGCCACCGAGGGCATAGACCAGCCGTCCGTGCTCCAGGACCATGCTCCCCAGCCAGAGCACCAGGCCGAGACCGGCCACAGTGGCGCCCAGGCTGATGAAGCGCTGGGCGTTCAGGCCCAGGCGCGGCAGGGTGACCAGCAGTGCTCCGGTGATCAGGGGCAGCAGTATGGGCAGGACCGGCAGGTGATTCATGGGCGCCAGTCCTCCTCGGGATCCACACCGTCAACGTGGTCATTGCGCAGCTCCACCGCGGCGCGCAGGGCAAGCACCACCACGAAGGCCGTCATGGCGAAACTGATCACGATGGCTGTCAGAACCAGTGCCTGAGGCAGTGGGTCCGTTGGGTCCGCGGACTCACCGATGACCGCCGGGGCCGCCAGTGCCAGCCGGCCACTGGCGAACAGGAAGAGGTTGACGCCATGGGACAGAAGGGTCAGTCCCATGATGACCGGGAAGGTGCGACCGCGCAGCACCAGGTAGATGCCACAGGCGGTGAGCACGCCGACAGCAATGGCGTAGAGTGCTTCCATCTATCCGATCTCCTTGCCGGGGCCGTGCACGGTCATGAGTTTGCCCAGGTTGGCGAGGATCAGCAGTGTGGCCCCGACCACGGTGGTGAAGACGCCCAGGTCGAACAGCAGCGCGGTGGCCAGCTCCAGATGACCCAGCAGGGGCAGTTTGTAATGCCCGAACCAGGAGCTGAGGAACGCTTCGCCGAACACCAGGCTGCCCAGCCCGGTGCCGCAGGCAAGCAGCAGCCCCAGCCCGATCAGGGGCCGGAAGGGTGTGAGCATGCGTTCATGGGCCCAGGCAAGACTGCCGGCCATGTACTGCAGTGAGAGCGCAACCGCCGTGATCAGTCCGGCGATGAAACCGCCACCAGGCATGTTGTGCCCACGCAGGAAGATGTAGGCCGAGACCATCAGCGCTATGGGCAGTATCGGCCGCGCCATGGTGCGCAGGATCAGCGGGTGGGGATTCGAGGCCCAGTACTGGTCCCGCTCCTGCGGGATACGGTCCTTGAGCTGGAGGTTGCGGGTCAGGGCGAAGACGGCCACGGCTGCGATTCCCAGCACCGTGATCTCGCCCAGGGTATCGAAGCCGCGGAAATCCACCAGTATGACATTGACCACATTGCTCCCGCCGCCACCCGGTTTGCTCTGGCTCAGGAAGAAGTCCGCGATGGTGCTGTGGGGGCGGGTCATGATCGCGAAGGACACCAGTCCGACACCGAGCCCACCCAGAGTGGCAACGCCCAGGTCACGACCCTTTCGCAACCGGCTCGACTCAAGGGGCGTGGTCTGTGGCAGGAAGGACAGGGCCAGCATCATGATGATCACCGCCATAACCTCGACCGAGAGCTGTGTCAGCGCCAGGTCCGGCGCCGAGAAGCGGGCAAAGGTGAGAGTGACGAAAAGCCCGGCGCTGCCAAGCAGGAGCAGGGCGAACAGGCGCTGGTGGTGGCCGAGCACCACCCCTACCGCCGAGGCCATCAGCAGTACCAGGCCCAGACCGGTCAGGGGATCCACGGGGGTCATGGTCTCGCCACCGTGCCACTGGATGCCGGAAAGCAGAACCGGTCCGGCCAGCACAATGGCCGAGAGGATGATCAGGGCGATGTAGCGCTGGACCGAGCCGTTCTCCAGTGCATGGACCAGCCGTTCGGCCGTACCGCCGGCGCGGGTCATCAGCCATTCAAAGATCTCACGGGCATCGGCCGGGGGCAGCTGGTCGTAAAGCCGGAACAGTGGCTCCCGGGCCATGTAGACGAGCAGACCGCCAAGCATGGCCGCCAGGCTCATGAAGAAGGCGGTGCCGATGTGGTGGAGCTGGTGCATGTCGTAGTCGGGCAGGGCGCTGCCTGCCGCCGCGGAGGCGACGGGGCCGATGAGCCCATGGACCACCGACTCGGCATGCCAGCTCACCAGCACCACCGCCAGCGCCAGCACGGCAGCCGGGACCTGTATGCCCACGCCGGGGTTCTTAGGGGGCCAGACCGGCAGATCCTGCGGTTTACCGTTGAAGAACACGTTGTGGAAGATGCGGAAGGAATAGGCGGCGGAGAACAGGCCGGCAATGGCGGCCAGTGCCGGTGTGAGCCATTGCAGGGGCGGCATCACGGATGCGTTCATGCTCTCGATGAAGAACATCTTCTTGCTCAGATAACCGCCGAGCAGCGGCAGCCCGGCCATGGAGGCGGCGGCCACGGCGCTGATGACTGTCAGAGCCGGAAGTGTTCGCCACAGGCCGTTGATGCGGCGCATGTCCCGGGTGCCGGTTGCCTTCTGGACGGCGCCGGCCATCATGAACAGCGGTGCCTTGAACAGGGCATGGTTCAGCAGGTGGAAGAGCGCGGCCACCATAGCCATGCGTGTGCTCAGCCCCACCAGGAGGGTGATCAGCCCGAGATGGCTGACGGTGGAATAGGCCAGAAGCTCCTTGGTGTCATGCTTGAACATGGCGATGAAGGCGCCCGTCAGCAGTGTGGCCATGCCGGCGGTTGAAATGCTGTAGAGCCAGGCGTCCGTGTCCCCCAGGGCGGGGTGGAGCCGGGCCAGGAGGAAGATGCCGGCTTTCACCATGGTGGCCGAGTGCAGGTAGGCGGAGACCGGCGTGGGCGCCGTCATGGCATTCGGCAGCCAGAGGTGGAACGGGAACTGGGCGGACTTGGTCATGGCGCCGATGAGGACCAGGCCGAGCATCCAGGGGTAGAGCGGGTCCGACGTCAGTGCTGTTTCCGGTGCCAGGATGTCACTCAGCTGGAAACTGCCCACGCTGTTACCGATCAGCAGAACCCCCGCCATCAGTGCCAGCCCGCCACCGCCGGTAATCACCAGGGTCATACGCGCGCCACGGCGGGCCGGGCGTTCGTCCTGATGGAAGCCGATCAGGACAAAGGAAACCAGGCTGGTCATCTCCCAGAACACCAGCATGAACAGCAGGTTCTCGGAGGTCACGATGCCCAGCATGGCGCCCATGAAGGCCAGCATCAGCGAATGGAAGCGCACGGCCCCGTGCTTGCCGGCGAAATAGAAATGGGCGTAGAGCGTGATCAGCAGGCCCATGCCGGCGATGATGAGCGCGAAGAAAAGCCCCAGTGCATCCAGCCGGAAGGCCGGCGAGAGACCGATCCCGGGCAGCCAGGGGTAGTGTTCGATGAGAATGGCGCCTCCCAGAACATCCGGGGCCTGGCTCAGCAGCACGCTGACCACGGTGATTCCGATGGCTCCGGCAATCAGGGCAGGCAGGATCGCTGTCGAGCGCCGCGAGACCAGCGGCGTAATCAGGGCCCCGAGCAGGGGCAGCGCGACAATCGACAGCAGCATCATGAACGCAGGTATCCTTGAGTTCCGACGCCGCGAAGGGTAATGGACGGGGGCTGGATTGTCAGCTACCCGAAGGAGGTATAGGCTGCTTCCGTTATGAGAGAGATCCCTGCCCGAGATCCTGAGCGTGAGCGTGCCACACTGGCACGGCTGGAGCGGTTTGCCCGTCTGACCGACTCCCGTTTCCGGGTTCCCCTCACCCGCATCCGTTTCGGTATCGGCCCCCTGCTTGGCCTGGTTCCGGGGGTCGGGGATGTCGCCGGGCTGGTGCTGTCGCTGTACCTGATCCAGCAGGCCCGCCAGATCGGGGCACCCCGCTCCCTTCAGCTGCGCATGCTGGGTAACGGCCTGGTGGATGCCGTGGGAGGCACCCTGCCGGTGGCCGGTGATGTGTTCGATGTGTTCTACCGTGCCAACAACCGCAATGTGATACTGCTGCGAGAGCATCTGGAGTCGCGGCTCGCCGAGCCTGAGCCGGGATGGTGGCCGCATCCCGCGTGGCTGCTGGCGGCTGCGCTGTTGCTGGTGGGGTTGATATGGCTGATCGTCGTCTAAACCGCTTGCATCCTGTGCTAATGGAGTGAAACTGGGCGGCAGGAATCTACGACCGGAAACAAACGCATGTCTGAACCCGTTCAGTACGCCGGGACCACGCCGGGCCCTGATGCCAGCCCTATTGTCAGCACCCTTGATAACGCGGTGGCGAGCCTGGAGAAGGCCCCATCCCACGCTAAGGTCCATTACGTAAGTCAGGTCCTGGACCAGGCCCGCAAGCTTCTGGGCCTGCCGGAAGGGCCGGCGCTGCTGTTCGAGCGTGCCCCCCGGCTGGAGCAGGCCGGGCTTTTCGTGGGCAGCGACTGGGAGCTGCCGGATTCCCTCCAGGCGCGCTTTGTGCCCTCCACCTTTGCCGAGGGCGACGCCCGGCTGATTGCCCTGGAGTGTCTCAGCGAACTGCGCATGCTGGCCGTGGCCAGTGGCAGCTGGTTCCATCCGCGGCTGTCCGCCGAGCAGGCGGAACACTTTCTGACCCAGGTGCTGGCCTTCAACCTGCAATCGGTGTTCGGCATCAGTGATGAAGCCGCGCGTAACCGCCCGGCGGACATCCAGCGCATGCTTGACCATCATCTGGGGTTCGTGGCCGAGCACATCGGCTTCGACAGCATTCTGGACCATGTGGTGGCTGAAGTGTGGCGCCTTCTGCGCCAGCGGCCGCTTCAGGTGGACAACATCCGCCAGATGATTGACCGTATCGCGGACTGTCTTTTTGATCCGGAGGTGAGCCTGGGCACCACGGCTCGCGGTGCCGAGCAGCTGGTGAGCGCGCTCTACGGGCCCACCCAGCATTCCCGCGAGGATCCCGGACTGGAGGTCTACGAGGAACGGGTCCGAGGGCTCGACAGCATGGCGCTGGACGCCGAAGCCGCCAGTTTCGCCCGCGCCATGCATGATACGGGGCTGGTTTCTCCCTACCATGCGACGTTTCTGCGCTATGCGCTGGAGCAGGACGATGCCGAGATGGTTTCCCGCTGTCTGGGGCTGAGCAGCACCGGCAGGGACTGCCTGCTCTGCTACCGCCGTTTCATGATGGACCTGGCCCGCTACAGCCTCTTTCCGGAGAACTGTCATGCCCTCTATGGGCTTGCCTGTCTGCTGGAGCGGGGCATTCTCTATCAGAACAGCATTGCCGCCGCCCTCTGGCGCCAGATGAAAACCCCGATCCATGCGGATGTGCGCGCGCTGCTGACCGGGCTCTATGGGGATGCCCATGAACCCGGTGTCTATCTGATGGGAGGGCTGATCGGTGCCCTGGGCCTGCCGCTCGGACTGGGCCAGGGCAACAATCCGGCCTGCCAGTCCACCCGTGCGCTCTCCATGTGGGCGTACACGGACCCCGCTTACCTTCTGCAGTTGGTGCGCTGGGCGTCGCGGGACAACCAGGTGGTGATGGAGTTCGAGGGCCAGGCCCTGAACTCCGCCTACCTCTATACGGGTGTGGTCAGCCAGTGGAACCTGGACCTGGATCCACTGTCACTGGTGCTGGTGCCGCATCTCGACCGGCTTTATCTGGAAATGGGGCGGCTCTCTGACGGCCGCGGGGAGGACCCGCACCGCTGGATCAATCCGGAATTCCACGGCTGGTGGGTGCACCGTGGGTTTGCGATCGCGGTGGACGTGGAGACCGGCAAGCTCGAGGATCCGGACGGTTTCATCCGGACCTTCTATTCACTGTACAACCCGCTCTACAACGGCAATACCCCCGTGGTGCACCCGCAGCCGGCCGGTATTGCCGTCACCGACAGCCAGGCCCGGTTCGTGGGCTGGCACGCCATCGCCATACTGCGTGTGGCCCTGGACCAGGACGAGGTGATGCGGGTGTATTTCTACAACCCCAACAACGACAGCGGTCAGGACTGGGGCAAGGGCGTGACCGTCTCCACCGAGGGCTATGGCGAGCAGCACGGCGAATCGTCCCTGCCGATCAGCGAATTCACATCGCGGCTCTATATCTTCCACTACGATGTGACCGACTGGCAGCTGCACACCACCGAAGTCCCGCCTGAAGAGATTCAGGGCGTGCGTGCCCTGGTGGAAGGCAGCTGGGCCGCGGACCGGCTGTAGGAGCGCTCTTGCGCGCGATCACATGCCAGCCACGGTAAAGCGCCCCTCCGGGAACCATCGCGCGCAAGCGCGCTCCTACGGGGGTGAGGTTCAGAACGAGCGACGGTGGTCGTAGGCCTGTTCCGGCTTGCCCGTGTTGCGTGCCACCGCCGTGCGCTGGTTGGCCCGCGCAATGATCTTCTTCTGAAGGCGGCTTTCCCAGCCCAGCGCCGTGCGGTCATCCGCCTGCCAGGCACGGTTGTAGAGCAGTTTGGTGGCCGCCACCGCATCCGGCGATTTCGCTTTCAGCTCCTCCACGAACGCCAGGGCGTCATCCAGGGGGGTATCGCTCACATGCGTGACCATCCCCAACCGTTCCGCTTCGGGCGCCTCGACGACCCGGGCGGTCATGGTCAGCTCCTTGGCCTTGTCGATGGGCATGAGTTCGGAGAGGGTGGTGGTGATGCTCATATCCGGAATCAGCCCCCACTTCGCTTCCATGATCGAGAACTCGCAATCCCGCGTGCTGTAACGGAAATCCGCGCCCAGCGCGATCTGCAGACCACCGCCGTAACAGACACCATGGGTCACGGCGATCACCGGCGCCGGCACCTCCCGCCACAGGTAGCCCACGTCCTGGGCCAGGTTGCTGATCTTCCGGCCCGGCTTGAACAGCAGCTTGGCGAAGTTGACCGGATTTGCCGACACGCTCTTCACATCCAGTCCGGAGCAGAAAGCCTTGCCGGCCCCCTGAATGATGACGGCCCGGATCGAACGATCCTTCTTCAGGGTTTTCGCGGTGCTGGCGATGGCATCGAACATCGCCATATCCAGGCCGTTGTACTTGTCCGGCCGGTTCAGTGTGACGTAGGCGATGTCGTTGTCGATTTCCAGAGTGACTCGGTCAGACATGGTATTTCCTTTTTGGGCCGGATATCTCGAAATCTCTGAACGGATAGGGGCTGGTAATCTCTGACGGGAATGTCTGGAGCCATGGATGGCGGAAGACAAGCGTACAGGGATGTATTTACAGCGTTTCACGGCAGAGATTACCAGCCCCTATCCTGCGCGTACACTCAGGCTGGAGAGGGTCCCTCTGTCTGCATAGGCGCCTGATATCGCCGCAACCGAAGCGCATTGGTCAGCACACAGACACTGGACGCGGCCATCGCCAGCGCCGCAAACATCGGCGACAGCAGCACCCCGATGAAGGGATACAGGATCCCCGCTGCTACTGGAATCAGCAGCGTATTGTACCCGAACGCCCAGAACAGGTTCTGCTTGATGTTGCGGATGGTTGCCCGGGACAGCCCTATGGCATTGGGTACGTTCTGGAGATCCCCGGACATCAGCACCACCTCCGCCGACTCGATGGCGATGTCCGTCCCGGTGCCGATGGCAATGCCCACATCCGACTGGGCCAGCGCCGGCGCGTCATTGATGCCGTCGCCCACGAAGGCAACTGCGCGACCGCCCTCCTGCAGGGCCTTGACCGCATCCACCTTGCCGTCCGGCAGCACCTCCGCCTGGACTTCATCAATACCACACTGGCGGGCGATGGCGTTGGCAGTGTGCTGGTTATCCCCGGTGATCATGGCCACGCGCAGGCCCGCGTCATGCAGGTGCCTGATGGCATCGACCGTGGTTTCCTTGAGTGGGTCCGCCACGGCGATCACGGCGGCCAGTTGCCGGTCCACGGCCGCGTACAGTGGTGTGCGGCCCTGATGGCCCAGCTTCTCCGCGGTATTGCCGGCCTGGTCGGTGGGGACGCCCAGCTCTTTCATGTAACCGGCCCCTCCCAGGGCCACTTCATGGCCATCCACCTGGGCGATAACGCCCTTGCCGGTCGCTGTATCAAACCCGGATACTTCAGAGAGGTTCAGTTCACGCGCCTCGGCGGCCGCCACAATGGCCCGGGCAATGGGGTGTTCCGAAGCCTGCTCGACACTGGCGACCAGCCGCAGAAGCTCGTCCTCCTGTTGATCACCCATGACCTCGAAGTCCGTCATCTCCGGCTGACCACGGGTGAGGGTGCCGGTCTTGTCGAACGCGACCACGTCGGTATTGCGCAGCCGCTGCAGAGCGTCGCCCCGGCGGAAGAGGATGCCCATCTCGGCACCCTTGCCGGTGCCCACCATGATGGATGTGGGCGTGGCCAGGCCCATGGCGCAGGGGCAGGCGATGATCAGCACTGCCACGCCGTTGATGAGTGCGAAGCTGAGTGCCGGATCCGGTCCGAACAGCAGCCAGATGCCGAAGGTCAGGGCGGCGGCCACCATGACCACCGGAACAAAGACACCGGCCACCCGGTCCACCAGCGCCTGGATGGGCAGCTTGGAGCCCTGGGCCTCCTCCACCATGCGCACGATCTGCTGCAGGGTGGTGTCATTGCCCACGCGGGTTGCGGTGAAGGTAAGGCTGCCGGACTGATTGATGGTGCCGCCCACGACCTCGTCGTCCTCGGCTTTCTCAACCGGTACCGGCTCGCCTGTGATCATGGATTCATCCACCCAGGAACCGCCGCCGGTTACGGTTCCGTCCACCGGGATCTTCTCGCCGGGGCGTACCTGGACTGTATCGCCCTGAACAACATCCTCAATGGCGATCTCCTGGGCGTCGCCATCGCGGATCACGCGCGCAGTGCGTGCCTGGAGCGTGAGCAGCCGCTTGATCGCTTCACCCGTCCTGCCTTTCGCCCGCGCTTCCATGTAGCGTCCCACCAGGATCAGGGTCACGATGACCGCCGCGGCCTCGTAGTATACCTGCACCTGACCTTCGGGCAGGATTGAGGGCAGGAAGGTGGCCACCACGGAGTAACCCCAGGCCGCCGTCGCACCCAGCATCACCAGTGAGTTCATGTCCGGGCCACCGCGCAGCAGGGCGGGTAACCCCTGGCGGAAGAAGCGCAGGCCGGGGCCAAACAGGACAATGGTGGCCAGAACGAAGAACAGGTAGTACAGCGGCTGCTGGCCGATGGCCTGCATCTGCCATTCATGGAAGGCCGGGATGAAGTGGGCGCCCATATCGAGGATGAACACGGGCAGCGTGAATGCCGCTGCCACCGCCACAGAGCGCTTCAATGCCCGTGCTTCCGTGGCCTGGGCATCCTCCTGATCGTTGCCGGTGGTCTCCTCCCGGATCGGCGACGCACTGTAGCCGCTTTCGCTGATGGCGCGGGCCAGTTCACCGGCTTCGACGGTGCCGGCCACCACCTCCACCGTGGCCTTTTCTGTCGCCAGGTTCACGCTGGCATCCACCACGCCGGATACGGCCAGCGCGGCCTCTTCCACTCGGCTGACACAGGAACCGCAGTGCATGCCGGTGACCTGGAAGCGGAAGGTTTCGGTCGCCACATCGAATCCGGCCTTCTGGACCGCCTCTTTCAGGGTCCCTGGGGAGACGGAGTCGCCTGCATGGACCCGGGCTCTGCCTGTGGCCAGGTTCACACTGGCTTCGCTGACGCCCTCCACGCCGTGAAGGGCCTTCTCTGTCTTGCTGACACAGCCGCCGCAGTTCAGCCCTTCAATGGTGAGGTCGTATTCGCGCTCTGTTGTACTCATGGGTGCTCCTCCTGCCGCTACATTCAGCGGTTGAGATCCTTGTGCCAGACCTCTGGGTTAGCGTATACAAACAGAATAAATGCCGTACCATGGTACGGGGTCAAGTTCAGGATCCGGGAGAACCATGCTGACCATTGGAAAACTTGCCGCTGCCTGTGATGTGGGGGTGGAAACCGTCCGTTTCTACCAGCGCAAAGGGTTGCTTGAGACCCCATCGAGTGAAGGTGGCGTAAGACACTACGGCAATGAGGACGTGCGTCGTCTCCGTTTCATCCGCAAGGCGCAGGCTGCAGGGTTTTCCCTTGCGGAGATCGGGGAATTGATCGGCCTGGATGCCAGTCATGATCATACGCGGGCTCGGGAACTCGCCCGGACCCGTATCGAGGCCCTTGAGGTCAGGATCCGTGAGCTGCAGCAGGCGCGCGATTCCCTGAGGCAGCTTGCAGCGGAGTGTGAAGCGGACGGTTCTGGACCCTGTCCGATTCTGGAATCATTCGGGGTCTGACTGAGGCAACAGGCTGCAGCCTCAGCCGAGCTTGAGACCACTCAGCATGGGTTCGAAAACAAAGCTCAGAAGGAAGGCGAGGATTGCCGCTCCCCCTCCCATGGCCAGGGTCTCAAGCCCGGCCCGGAAGCGGCTCATCCCCAGAATCTGGCCCTTGACCCAACCGATTCCGAAAAGGGCGAGGATCGCGACTGCACCACTTACCAGAAACATTTGCAGACCTGCCAGGAAGGGAATGAGGAAAGGCAGCAGTGGTATCAGCCCCACACCAATGAACACCCAGAAGGTGGAGGCAGCGGCCTTCATGGGCGCCGGACCTGAAAGGGCGTAGCCGAATTCCTCCTGAATCATGGTGTTCACCCAGAGGCGCTTATCCGCGCTGATGGTCTCTACCACCTGCTCCAGTATGTCCCCTGAAAAGCCTTTCTGCCGGAAAATCTCACGGATCTCCTCGCGTTCGCCTTCGGGATCGTGATGGATGTGGCGTGCCTCCTGTTCGCGCAAGCGGTCCCGCGCATCATGGTCGCTTTTCACTGCCTGGTAGTTACTCACTCCCATGCTGAAGGCATCCGCGATAAGGCTCGCGATGCCGAGTACGAAGGCGACCATGCCTGGAAGGCCAGCGCCGGCCACACTGGCGATGACGGCCACGGTGGTGACGCAGCCATCGATACCACCGAGTATTGCATCCCTCAGGTAGCTCTGCTGCGGTTGCTGCGACAGGCGTTCCCGGATGGCATCCGGCTGGTGGCTGTGTTCCAGTGGGTTATCGTCCATTCAGGGCTCCCTGGGTCGCGTACAATTACCCGCCAATGTAACCCCTGTGGGCGTTTATAGCATTGTTACACGTCTAATCGGCAGCATAGAGTGACCCCATGGATACCCAGACCAGTGCCCTCCACGAGGTCCGCCTCGATCATGTCGTGTCGCTGTTGACCCGGAGTACGGCCCGCAGTGTGATTGACTTGGGCTGTGGTTCCGGTGCCCTGCTTCAGCGGTGCCTGGAATCCGGGGCGTTTGACCGTCTGGTGGGGTTGGAGTCTTCCGGCGTCTCATTGCGCAACGCGCGGGAACGCCTGGCTCACTGGCTGGAGCAGCCGGAGCCGAGGGTCCAGCTCGTCCGGGGTTCCTTTCAGGAGCCGAATGCCGCCTGTTCAGGCTTCGATGCGGCAGCGATGGTGGAAGTCATCGAGCATGTTCCACCACGGGATCTGTCGACCGTTGAGCGGGCGGTTTTCGAGTATTTCCGACCGTCCTTCCTGGTCATGACCACGCCCAATCGTGATTACAATCCCCTGTTCGATCTTGCTCCCGGCGAGCTCCGCGACCCTGACCACCGGTTTGAATGGAGCCAGGCCCGTTTCCGCCAGTGGGCCTCCGGTGTCGCCAAGCGCAACGGCTACCGTGTGCGTTTCGGCGGCATCGGCGAAGCGGATCCAGAGCTGGGCTCACCCTCGCAGTTGGCGTGTTTTGAGCGTATCGATTAACCCATACCGCTTCGAGCGCTCGATTTGAGACAGCCATAACACTCCGGATCGCCAGTGGGTGACCTGTCCCACATCCCGTGCTGACCGCGATTGGTAAACTGACCTCTGCCTTTCCCGGGAACCCGGAGTCTGGAGGTTATGGCGATCCGGTTGATTACGGTCTTTTTCCTTTTCTGCGCTCTGTTCGTTCCGTCAGCGCTGGCCTCCTCGTTGGACCGTGCACGGGCAGCGCTCGACCAGGATACCCCGGAGCGTGCGGAATCCATCCTGTCCGAGAATATCCAGCCCGACAGTGTGAGCGATGAGGAGCGTGATGAACTCTTTTTCCTGCTCGCCGAGACCGCACGTCACTACGAGCACTTCAGTGAGGCCGGTAACCAGCTGAACCGCATCAGTGACCCGTTCTGGGGGGGCATGGGGTATTACAACCTGGCCATGGCGTACCTGGAGCGGCAATCGCTGAGTCGCACGCGCGTTGCGCTGCGGGTGGTCCGGTCGCTGGCTGCTGGCGATGGCTCACTGCGGGGCGCGGATCTGGTCAGCCGGGCGCGTATCGCCGAGGGGCTGCTCGCCCTGCGTCAGGACGATGCCCGGCGGGCGGAGCAGGCCCTGAGCCGTGTGCGCACGGACAGCACCCTGGTCAGCGAGGGCCTCTACCTGCTTGGCATCGCACGGGCTCGAAACGGCAGCCTGCACCGTGCCCTCCAGACCTGGCAGCGGGTGGCGCGTTTTCCGGTGGCCTGGCCGGGGGTGGCGGAGGCACGGTTGGCGCGCGTCTGGGGTTACAGCGAGTCCGGTCATCACGGTGAAGCGCTGACAACGGCGGAACGCAACCATGCCTACCTTGAGCGCAGCATCGAACGGCTTGACGGCCTGCGGGAAGAGGTGAGGGAACACGGGTTGGCGCGCCTGATCCGTTCGGAGCTGCAGGGAGATCAGGATCTGGTTGAGTTCCTGCGGGGCAGCAGGAACCACACCCGTTCGCCACTGATTGCCTGGGTGCTGGAATACGTGGCGGACGGCGGCGATCCCTCGGTGGAATCAGCGAAACTGGATTCCGGATTTCTCGGGTTCCTGGCAGATGAGCGTGAACGGCTGGTGGGGTTCCGGGACCGCAACCTGCGGCAGCAGGCGCTGGTCTATGAGCAGGTGGCCCTGCGCCAGACAGAAAGGCCGGTTCAGCGGGGCGGATGGGAATGATGCGTGCCGGTCGCCTCCTGAATGCGGGCCTCATTGCGCTCCTTGTGACCGGTGCCAGTGGCGCGCGCGCAACCGTGCTCCTGCAGGAAGGCGCGGCTACGCTGGGGGACCTCAGCCCCATTGTCATCCGTACGGGTAGCGGCACCGGGCCGGACGCCTCGCTGGAAGAGGCGGTGCGCCGTCACGCCCGGGTTTTCCGGCGGGCGGATGACCCGCTGGTGCGGGTGCACACGCTTAACCGCATCCAGAATCTCCAGGCCCGTTTCGGCGATCCGCTGGGCCTCTCCGAGAAAGCCTCAGAACGTCTGCACAGGGAAGCGCTGGACGACTTTGAGACCCTGTTGGCAGGTGCAAAGGGCGAACGGGAGGCGGAGCTGCTGTACGAGGCGGCCCGGGCCAGCGATATCGCGGGCCAGCCACGGCGCTCCGTGGGGTATCTGGAACGGATCCTGGAGCAGCATGGGAGTTCGCAGTTCATGGCGGAAGCGGCATTCCGCACGGGCGAGCACCGTTTCAGTCAGGGCCGATACGCGGACGCGGCGGAGGCTTTCCGGGCGGCCCGTGAGCATGGGCCGGATGACGATTTCCGCAATGACAGCCTCTACATGCTGGGTTGGAGCCGTTTCCTCAATGACGAGGCCATGAAGGCGGCGGGGCTCTTCCTGGTGTTCATGGACCGCTATCACGATCAGGGAACCGGCTTCGCCAGTGTCTCGGGCAAGGACGCCGAGCAGGTGGCGGATGCCCAGCGGGTGCTCAGCCTCATCGCCACCTATGATCGTGGCCCGGAAACACTCGCGCGCGTGCTCGATGCCCATGGCGACCGCCCCTATGTCGCTACCCTCTATGATCACCTCCTGCGCTTCCTGAGGGAGCGGGGTGATCATCAGGGCAGTGTGGCCACCGCCGAAGCCTTCCGTGCCCGCTACCCGGACCATGCCGCGGCGCCGGCGATGCTCACGGAAGTGGTTGAGAGCTGGCGGCTGGCGGGCAACACCGAACGGATGCGTGATGCCATGGCGGAGGCGGTGGAAGCCCATGCCGAGCCGGACGCGATGGCCGCGCTTGACCGGCCGGTGCGCCGGCAGGTGATGGGCTATCTGCGTGCACTGGGCGTGTGGCATTACACCCGTGGCCAGGCTCTGGAAGGCGGCGAATCCCGCAGCCATTACCGCCAGGCATCCCAGCGGCTGCGCCAGTACGCCGACCGTGCCGGGCGCTTCCGGATGGAGGCCGACGCCATGGGAACCGGTGCCGGCTACATGGTGCTGCTTGCAGGGGATGCCGCCCTGCGGGGTGGCCGCATCGCGCAGGCTGCCGGCCTGTATGAGCGTGCGGCCTGGTCCGAACCGCCCTTTCCGGGCGCGGGTGAGGCAGCCTATGCGCTTGTTCAGCTGCGCCAGGACCAGTGGCACAGGCAGGAGGACGCGGATGCCAGGAATCGGCTGATCGCGGATGCCCGCCGCTTTGTTCAGGACTTCCCCTGGTACGCTGATATCAACGGCGTGCGGCAGACACTGGCGAACCGGCTGTACGAGGCGGGGCGGTATACCGAAGCACGCGGGGTGGCGCGGACCCTGGTGGACGCCGATGCCACAGACGATCAGCGCCGGGCAGGCTGGATCCTGCTGGGGCATCTGCGCATGGACGCGGAGGAATACGCGAATGCCGCCAGCGCCTGGGCCGAGGTGCGGAAGCTGACACCGGAGGAGGACGATCGTCTGGCGGATTTCCGGGAGCGCCATGGCCTGGCTCTCTATCGGGAGGCGCAACGGCTGGCCGCCGGGGAACAGTCAGAGCAGGCCCGAACCTGGTTCCAGAAGGCCTACAGGGCGGCGCCTGGCACCGATGTGGCCGCCAGCGCCCGCTATGATGAAACCGGCCTGGTGCTGGAGCTGGCGCAATGGGATGAAGCCATCCGCCTTCTGCAGACATTCCGCCAGCGCTTCCCGGAACATGAGCTGGCCCCGGGGGCGGGCGAACGTATTGTGCATGCCCACCGCCAGGCGGGCCGCCCGGGAAAGGCAGCGGATGCCATGCTCGCGACAGACCCGGATGATCTGGACCCTGAGGAACGCTGGAGCCGTCAGCTGCGGGCCGCCCGCTACTACCGTGAGGCGGGGCGCCTGCCGGATGCGGTGGCGCTTTACGAACGTTACCTGGCGGACGGGACCGACCATCTGGGCGGGCATGCCTTCCAGCAGGAGCGCCGGCATGAGCTTGCAATGATGCAGAAGACGCTGGAAAGGGAGGAGGCACTGGCCGGGACCCACAGGGCCATTGTCGAAGCCGAGGATGGGGCCGAAGGAACAGCCCGGAGCGCCCGGCTGGCCAGTCGCAGTGCACTCTGGCTGGGCCGGCGTGCTGCTGACGTGTTTGGGCGGATCGAGCTCGGGGCGCCGCTGGAGGAGTCGCTGGCACGCAAGCGTGACGTCCTCTCCGAGAGCCTGGAATGGTTTCGCAGAGCGGAGCGTTTCGGCATCGCGGAGACCGCCACCGAAAGCACCTATCGCATGGCGGAGCTGTACCGCCAGCTGGCTCAGGACGTGCTTGACTCCGAGCGCCCCTCAGGCCTGACGGATCTCCAGGCCAACCAGTACGAGATGTTGCTGGAAGAGGAAGCCTATCCCTTTGAGGAAAAAGCCATTGAACTCCACCAGCGCAATCAGCAGCGGATCCCCGAGGGCCACTGGACGGGATGGGTGAGCCGCAGCCTCGACAGCCTGGCGGATCTTTTCCCGGCCCGCTATGAACGCGACCTGCAATGGACGGAGGCACGCCATGAAGCGGCGCGCTGAATGGGGGATGGTGCTCGTCCTGGGGGTCCTGGCCGGCTGTGCCGGTATGCAGTCAGGGCCGGAGCCCGACGGACGCATGCCCGACAGAGTGGCGCTGGTTACGCCAGCGCTGGATCCGTCGGACCGGGATCGGCTGGAGCAGGTGCGCGCTGCGCTCGCTGGTGGTAGCCCGGCTGCTGCGGGGCGACAGCTTGAGCGGGTGGAAGACGATCACCGCTTCCACCCGGACGTTCTGATGCTGAGGGCCATGGTGGCCCGTCACCAGGACAGGCCGGGGCGGGCAGTTCGGGCGCTGGAGGCACTGCTGGACCAGTCCCCGCAGCATGCGGCGGCGGCCAACGACCTGGCGCTGCTCTACCGGCAACAGGGGCGGATTGATCAGGCCACGGCGCTGCTGCGCCAGGCGTTGGAGGCCAATCCTGATCGCCCGCAGCTGCACTACAACCTCGCTGTCCTCTCGGAACTCTATCTGCTCGATCTGGAACAGGCCCTGACCCATTACCGGCGTTACCAGTCGCTGACGGACGCCGAGGATGAGGAGGTCGCCCTGTGGATCCGGGACCTGGAACGGAGGGTGGAATGAAGACGCGGCACAGAACCCTGTTGATGGCCCTGGCGTTGTTGGCCCTGCCGGTGACAGCCGAGGACGACCCGGAAGGCATCCGCATCGAGGGTGTGGACGAGCGCCCGGGTGTGATGCACCTGATGCCCTGGCGACTGCCCAGGGATGCCCCCATGGAGGCGCCCAGGGCGGAACAGGGGCGTCTGGGAGAGCTCCTCAGCCCCCTCGATGATCAGAGCTACCGTCGTTATCTCAGATACCGCAGTGACCCCGGCATGCTTCTGGAAGCGCTGTCGGGGGCTGCCTCAACCGGAGAGACCCGCTGACCATGCAGACACCGATAGCCAACGCAACGGAGATCCCACTGATGGAATCCGCAGTCCGTTTCTTCCAGCAAGGGGGGCTGTTCATGGTTCCCATTGCCCTGATCCTGCTCATTGGTCTGGCGATTGTGCTGGAGCGCATGATCTACCTGCAGGTGGCACGACGCCGCAACCGCCGGGTATTCGAATCCGGTCTCTGGCCGCTGTTGCAGAAGGGGGAGTTCCAGAAGGCCTCGAAAGCGGCTCGGGAGTCGGGCGTCGAGGTGGGCGAGATGGTGGCCGCCGGGCTGGCCCGGTTCCGTAACAGCCAGTCGCGTTCGGACGTGGAATATGCCATGGAGGAGGGGCTGATGGAGGTGCTGCCACGCTTCGAGAAGCGCACGCCCTACCTGGCCACCCTGGCCAACGTGGCCACACTGCTGGGGCTGCTGGGCACCATCATGGGCCTGATCTCGGCCTTCACCGCCGTGGCGGAGGCCGATCCGGCGGACAAGGCCAGCATGCTCTCGGACAGCATCTCCGTGGCCATGAACACCACGGCTTTCGGCCTGATGTCCGCCATTCCGCTGCTGCTGGCCCATGCCTATCTCCAGACCCGTACCAATGAAATGATCGACAGTCTGGAGATGGCCGGGGTCAAGCTCCTGAACCTGATCTCGGAAACCCAGGCGGGCAGTACCGCGCGCAGTGAAGGGTGAGGCCGGCCCATGAGACGACGCCGACATCGCCGGCAGACGGCGGAAGCCGACCTGAACATCACGCCTTTCCTGAACCTGATGATCGTGCTGGTGCCCGTGCTGCTGTTGAGTATGGTCTTCACCCAGACCCGCATCCTGGAACTGCGCTTCCCGGAAGCCGGTGAGCGCCTGGATGAGATGGTGGACGACGGGGAGGAACTCGCGCTCTACGTGATCGTGCGTGACGGACACCTGGAGGTGGGCGACCGTAATGGGGGCGTGCTTCGGCATTTCGAGCCGGTTGAAGAGGGCCGCCCGGACTTTGCGGGGCTGCGGGAGCTTCTCAAGGGCGTGAAGGAGCGCTTCCCGGAGATCCGTGATATCCGGCTTCTGGCGGGGCCGGATACGGATTACCAGACACTGGTGACCACCATGGATACCGTTCGTGGCTACCCGGAGGTGGTGGCGGCGGATGCGGTCACCGCGGAACTCTTCCCGGACATCGCCCTCGGTGATGCGCCGGCGCCCGAGGGTGGGGAGGCGGACTCATGAAGGCATCCCGCCGCGCCCGCCGTATCCAGCGCCACTATCGGCGCATGAACCGCCCGGGTGGGCTGAACCTCACCGCCCTGATGGACATTTTCACCATCCTGGTGTTCTTCCTGATGGTGAACTCCTCGGATGTTCAGGTCCTGCAGGAGGACAGTGATATCCAGCTGCCGCGCTCCACGGCGGAGCAGGTGCCGGAAAGTATCCTGCGGGTGGTGGTGGCCGGCGAAAGCATCCTCGTCGGTGGCAGCGAGGTGGCCCGGCTGGACGGCGTAACCGAGGGCAAGGGTGGCGAGATCATTGCCGATCTCCAGGCGCACCTGGCCGGGAGCGTGGAATCCGGTGATAAGGCCAGGGCGATGATCGTGGCGGACCGGAACCTGGATTACGCACGCCTGCGGCCGGTCATGCGCAGCGCGGTGAATGCGGGGTACACCCGGATTCATCTAGCCGTTGAAAGCACGCCGGAGAGTGAAGGAGGTAGGCCTTGAGCCGTTCTCCGTCGTTGCCGTGGCGCAGCACCCGGGGCGAGGACAGACTGCTCGGGGTGATACTGGCGATGCTGCTGGTGGTTTTCCTGCCGCTGGCCGTGCTGGTGCCTGGAATGGAGTTGCCGGAGCGGGCACCGGAGCAGTCGGACGAACCGGATCCGCAGATGGCGCGCATGCTCGAGGAACCGGAGGAACCTGAACCGGAGCCCGAGCCGGAACCTGAAGCCAGTGAGCCGGAAACGGAACCGGAGGCGGAGGCACCGCAGGCGCCCCAGCCGGAGGAGACGGTTGAAGAAGCGCGGGAAGTGGCGCGTGAATCCGGTCTGGTGGGGATGCGGGATCAGCTGGCGGAGCTGCGTTCGCTGGCGCCGGAGAGGGAGACTGCCATCCGTGAGCCGGGGAAAAGTGCGGATAGCGGTGCCGGGGCGCTTCCGGAGGGGCCGGACGAAGAGCAGCTCATGGCGGATTCGGGCGGCCCTGGTGAACCGGGCGACGTTTCTGTCGAGGAAGGCGAGATAGCCCGCCGCGAAACCCGGGATGTTGCCGGCTCCGAAGACAACTCCGGCGCACGGCCCGCCGAACCGGAGGAGCGCCCCATGGCGAACATCCGGGAGACCTTTGAGCGCAACAAGTCCGCGCTCTTCTCCATCTACAACCGCGCCCGCCGTCAGAATCCGCTGCTGGAGGGTGAGGTGGTGCTGGCCCTGAGAATCGCTCCGGGCGGGAACGTGCTGGATGTGGAGGTGGCCAGCTCAACGCTGGGCGATGAGGGCGTGGCGCGGAAGATTGCCCAGCGTGTTGCGCTGTTCAATTTCGGCGCCATGGAGGTGCCGGAGCGTTCGGTCCGGTTCCCGGTGGATTTCGCGCCACCGGGTTAGGCGTCAGGCGGCCTGCCGGGGATGCCCTTCCTCCGGAACGGGGGACTCGCCATTGAGTTCCGTCAGGTTGCGGATCATCAGCGAGCGGCAGTGCTCCATGAGCCAGGGCACATCGGCACTGCTCAGGTGCTCTGTCTCCACCGGCGGCAGCACCCTTACGGTGATGGTGTGTGGGCCTTTGCCCGATGCCAGTGTTTTCAGGTAGTCGCTGATGCACACCATGGTGATGGGGACCCCCGTGGCGATGGCGGTATGGAAAGCGCCCTTGCGGAAGGGCAGCAGGCCCTGCCCACGGCTGCGTGTGCCCTCCGGCATGATCCATACCGACTGCCCTCTGGCCGCGATCGCGAGATTGGCGGCCGTCATGGCGGTCATCGCCCTGGCCCTGTTACGCCTCCGGATCAGCACGTTGCCGCCCAGCCAGAAGATCTGACCGAACAGGGGGATCCACCCCAGGCTCTGTTTGCCGACAACCACAGCATTGTCCGGGGTCATGCTGCCGACCACGTAGAGATCCAGGTTCGACTGGTGGTTGGCGATCAGAACGCGCGGCTCGTTGGTGGGAAGGTGCTGCCAGCCTTCCAGGCGTACCCGGGCGTTGAGAACCCTCAGGCCGCACCATGCGTACATGCGTGCGCAGACCCTGTTGTTGCCGCGATGGAATGGGCGTGCCACACAGAGCAGAAAGCCGGCCAGGGTTGCTGGTATTGCCGTAATAAAAAGGCCGATCCTGTGAAACCAGCGCATTCGGTATTCCTCGTACAGGTGTTCACTTTATTTCAGTGTACAGCCGTACCGGAAAACTGTCATCGGTCAAATTGTAGTCAGCTGTAACCATCGCCAATGAGGTGTTCCGGAGTGGTCCGGGTCAGGGGGTGGCGTCGTCGAGGCAGGTCAGCAGCATGGCCCAGAACTCGGAAAAGTCGTTGACGACCACATCCGGCCGGTAGGGGTGGTTGGTATCACCCGGAAACAGCCGGTTGAGGGCCGGCAGGTCCCACTGGGCGCTGTTGAAGAATACGGCGGTCTGGCCAGCGCGCTGGGCCGCGCTTACATCCGTGGTGCTGTCGCCCACGTACCAGATGCCGGTGTCCGAGGCTTGCTCCAGGCGTTGCGCCGCGAGCAGCAGCTGGTCCGGGTGAGGTTTGCGGTGGGGCACGTCGTCGCCACAGATGTTGAGGGCGAACAGTTCTGTCCAGCCGCCGTCATCCACCAGCCGCAGTTCCTCCTCGAAGAATTCACGGTCGCGGTTGGTGATCACGCCAATGCGCAGGGGAAGTGTGTTCAGCGTCGAGAGCAGGTCCCGCACCCCCGGTTCCAGTGGCAGCACGGAGCCGTAGTGGCGTCGGTAATGATGCCGGAAAACCTGGTGGGCAAGGCTCTTGCTGGTGTCGTCCTCACCGAAAAGCACCTCGAAAATGTCGGTTCTTGAGATCTTGCGGTCGGCGCGGACCTGGGGGTGCAGGCGGGAGTGGTCGCGTGCGTAGTCCACCAGGCGCTGCTCCTCCGGGGAGCGGGCGTTGGAGGTGGTGGCGATGTTGTCCAGAAGGCCCCGTTCCCGGAGTTCCGGCAGCATGTCGTCCACCGCGTGGTACATGGCGTCCAGGGTATCCACCAGGGTGGCGTGCCAGTCGAACAGGATAACCCTGGGGGGTGTCAGGTTGACCACCGAGGGGTGCCAGTCCGGTTCGATACGGGGTTCCGGCGGCTGCGGCGCCGGATAGGGGGGCGGCCGCCTGGCATCGAGTGTGGCCCTGGCATCACCCTCCAGATTTTCCGCGATGCGGTCGGTCAGCGCCTCGAAGGAATGGGCGATGGCGGCTGGATGGTGGTCGGGATCGCCGGCAAAACGGCGTTCGATGTACTCCGGCTCCCACTGGCCACCGTTAAAGAACACCGGGGTGACGCCCGCGTTGCCGGCAGTGATCATGTCCGTGGTGCTGTCGCCGACATACCATACCCGTTCATCCGCCGGGCACCCTGCAGCCTCCGCAGCTTTCAGGATGATCTCGGGGTCGGGTTTGTAGGCGGTGACGTCCCCGGCGCAGACGATGACGTCGATCAGCGGCGTCCAGCGCCCGCCATCAACCAGGGTGAGTTCATGCTCCAGGAATTCCCGGTTGCGGTTGGTGGCCACACCCAGGCGGATGCCGGCGGCACGCCAGGCGCTGAGGTACTCGAAGATCCCCTCCTGGAAGGGCCTGACTTCGCCGTAGTGGCTGCGGTAACAGGCGTTGTAGGCTTCGTGGGCAATCTGCTTGGCGGCAGTGTTGTCGCCGAAGATGGCATTGAAGATATCGGTGCGGGAGACCCGGCGTTCCGAAAGGATGCGCGGGTGGAGTCGACGGAAGAGGCGGATGTAGCGCACCAGCCGCGCGTCATCCGCGGTCTTGCACTGGTCTTCCGGGAGCAGTTCCTCCACCAGTCCCAGCTCCTCCAGTTGGGGGAGCATCTCTTCCATGGCTGAGAACATCGCGTCGTGGGTATCCACAACGGTTCCGTGCCAGTCAAAGAGGATCAGTTCAGGTGTCGCTGAGGCGGGCCAGTTCACGGTGCAGCTCCGCTTCGTCGCCGAGGTTCAGTTCCACCAGGCGCCGGAGGTGGGTGGCGCTTTCCAGGTCCATGGACCGGCACTCGAAACCCAGGCAGTCATCTTCCCGGTGCCGCAGCGTGGCGCCCATGGTGATCTGGGTGGTGTTGTCCGAAAGCCAGATGGTGATGGTGTAGCCCTCGCCGGGCTGCCCGCTGAAGTCCTCTGGAGCTTTCAGTAGCGCACCGTGGAGTGAGATGTCCTGTACCTGGCTGGGCCAGATGCGGTCTCCCAGATGGATCTCACAGGCGGCATCGAACAGGATGCGGCTGAAAAAGCGGCGTTCCCGGCTGGCCATGGGGCAAACCTCATCAGGGCGTTTCCTTCACTATAGTGAAAGATGCCCTGATGGGGAAAACCACTCAGGCAAGTTTCTTGTGCTTGACCCGCTTGGGTACCCAGGCGTCCTCGCCCTTGCGGGCGCGCAGGTCGCGGTCGTAATCCGAGAAATTGCCCTCGTGGAAGACCACCTCGCCGTCACTCTCGTAGGCCAGGATGTGGGTGGCGACCCGGTCCAGGAACCAGCGGTCGTGGGAGATGATCATGGCGCAGCCCGGGAATACCAGCAGGGCTTCTTCCAGGGCGCGCAGGGTTTCCACGTCCAGATCGTTGGTGGGCTCGTCCAGCAGCAGGACGTTGCCGCCTTCCTGCAGCAGCTTGGCCAGGTGCACCCGGTTGCGTTCACCGCCGGAGAGTTCCTTGATGCGCTTCTGCTGCTCAGCGCCCTTGAAGTTGAACCGGCCCACGTAGGCGCGGGACTGGGTCTGGTACTGGCCCACCTGGATGATGTCCTGGCCGCCGCTGATTTCTTCCCAGACGCTGTTCTCCTCGTTGAGTTCGCGCATCTGGTCCACGTAGGCCAGTTCCACGGTCTCGCCCAGCACGATCTGGCCCTCATCCGGTTGCTCGGTACCGGCGATCATGCGGAAGAGGGTGGACTTACCGGCGCCGTTGCCACCGATGATGCCGACGATGCTGGCCGGCGGCACGCTGAAGGTCAGGTTCTCAAACAGGACTTCGTCGTCATAGCGCTTGGTCACGCCCTCAACCTCGATCACCTTGTTACCCAGGCGTGGACCCGGCGGAATATAGAGTTCGTTGGTCTCGTTGCGCTTCTGGAATTCCTGGGAGTTGAGCTCCTCGAAGCGCTTCAGGCGGGCCTTGTTCTTGGACTGCTGGCCCTTGGCCTGGGTCTTGACCCATTCCAGCTCCTGCTGGACGGCCTTGCGCTGGGAAGCTTCCTGCTTGGCCTCCTGCTCCAGGCGCTTCTCCTTCTGCTCAAGCCAGCCCGTGTAGTTGCCCTGAAAGGGAATGCCCTGACCACGGTCCAGTTCGAGGATCCAGCCGGCGACGTTGTCCAGGAAGTAGCGGTCGTGGGTGATGGCCACCACGGTACCTGGGAAGTCGTGCAGGAAACGCTCCAGCCACGCCACACTCTCGGCGTCCAGATGGTTGGTGGGCTCGTCCAGCAGCAGCATGTCGGGACTGGAAAGCAGCAGTCGGCACAGCGCCACGCGGCGGCGTTCACCGCCTGAAAGATGGTGTACGCCAGCGTCCCATGGCGGCAGGCGCAGGGCATCCGCAGCCACCTCCATGCGTCGCTCGATATCATGGCCCTCGGAGGCCTGGATGAAGGCTTCCAGCTCGCCCTGCTCCTTGGCGAGGGCGTCGAAATCCGCGTCCGGCTCGGCGTAGGCGGCGTAGATCTCATCCAGACGCGCCAGCGCCTTGTGGACCCCTTCAACGGACTCCTCAATGATCTCACGGACGGTCTTGTTCTCGTCCAGCTGTGGCTCCTGGGGCAGGTAACCGATGTTCAGGCCCGGCAGAGGGCGCGCTTCGCCCACATAATCCGTTTCAACACCGGCCATTATCCGCAGCAGGGTCGACTTACCCGCGCCGTTGAGGCCGAGAACGCCGATCTTGGCGCCGGGGAAGAAACTCAGGTTGATGTCCTTGAGGATCTCTTTCTTCGGGGGAACGACCTTGCCTAGGCCATTCATGCTGAATACGTACTGAGCCATGGAATGGGTATCCTGCTGGGAAGTCGGAAAATGGAAGCTTGAATCTGGACGTACGTTAACCAATCGCAGCTTTCGAGGCAATAAAGACCGCCAGTGGCGGGCGTTCTGGCGCGTTTTTGGGCGGCGGATGTTATTGCGGCCCCTTTTCGGTAGAATAGCCTCGCCTTCAGAGAGACCCCGAGAGTTCATCATCGACCATTTTCTGGCAAGCAAAGGCGTTCCTCGGGGCGCGTCAATTGCCAGCACACGAGAGGCTGACAATGTTTAAGCGAGATATGACCATTGCCGGTTACGACGAGGAAGTCTGGAATGCCATGGAGGCGGAAGTCCGCCGACAGGAAGAGCATATCGAACTGATCGCGTCTGAAAACTACACCAGTCCACGCGTGATGGAAGCGCAGGGCTCGGCACTCACCAACAAGTACGCCGAGGGTTATCCCGGCAAGCGCTACTACGGTGGTTGCGAGCACGTGGACGTGGTAGAGGAGATCGCCATTGAGCGTGCCAAGAAGCTGTTCGGAGCGGATTACGCCAACGTCCAGCCGCATTCCGGTTCCTCCGCCAACAACGCGGTCTACCTGGCGCTGATGAAGCCGGGTGATACGGTGCTGGGCATGAGCCTGGACGCCGGTGGCCACCTGACCCACGGGGCCAGCGTCAACTTCTCCGGCAAGACCTACAATGCGGTGCAGTATGGCCTGGACACGGAAACAGGCATGATCGACTACGACGAAGTCGAGCGCCTGGCGGTTGAGCACAAGCCCAAGGTCGTACTGGCCGGTTTCTCCGCTTACTCCCAGGAGCTGGACTTCAAGCGTTTCCGCGAGATCGCGGACAAAGTGGGCGCTTACCTGTTCGTGGACATGGCCCATGTGGCCGGTCTGGTAGCAGCCGGTGTCTACCCGAACCCGGTGCCCTACGCGGACGTGGTGACGACCACCACTCACAAGACCCTGCGGGGCCCGCGCAGTGGCCTGATTCTGGCCAAGTCCAATCCGGAGCTGGAGAAGAAGTTCAACTCCGCGGTCTTCCCGGGCAGCCAGGGCGGCCCGCTGATGCACGCGATCGCCGGCAAGGCGGTGTGCTTCAAGGAGGCCATGCAGGATGACTTCAAGGAGTACCAGCAGCGTGTGGTGAAGAACGCCCAGGCCATGGCCGAGGTGTTCCAGCAGCGCGGCTTCGACGTGATCTCCGGCGGCACGAAGAACCATCTCTTCCTGCTGAGCCTGATCAAGCAGGACATCACCGGTAAAGACGCGGACGCCGCGCTCAGCAAGGCCAATATCACGGTCAACAAGAACGCGGTCCCCAACGACCCGCGCTCGCCGTTTGTGACCTCAGGTCTTCGGATCGGCACACCGGCGATGACCACGCGTGGCTTTGGTGAAACCGAGGCACGGGACCTGGCCGGCTGGATGTGTGATATCCTTGATGATCTGGAAAATGAAGAGACCATCGAGCGGGTCCGTAAGCAGGTTCTGGAGCTGTGCCGGCGTTTCCCGGTCTACGCTGACTGACCTCCTGCTGATACCCGCTTGCCGTCCGGGAGTGTAACGGGATGCATTGCCCTTTCTGCGGCGAGGCGGATACCAAAGTGATCGACTCGCGCCTGGTTGCCGATGGCGACCAGGTGCGCCGTCGTCGTGAGTGTCTGTCCTGCCGCGAACGCTTCACCACCTTTGAAGGGGCGGAGCTGATTATGCCCCGGGTGGTCAAACAGGACGGCTCGCGGGTTCCCTTCGATGAGGACAGGATGCGCGAGGGCCTGATGAAGGCCCTCGAAAAGCGTCCTGTGGATATTGAGGCCATTGAGGCCGCCATCAATCGGATCAAGTTCCGGCTGCGTTCCACCGGTGAACGGGAAGTGAAATCCCTGATGATCGGTGAGGAGGTCATGTACGAACTGCGCCAGCTCGATAAGGTGGCTTACGTTCGTTTTGCTTCCGTGTACCGCAGCTTCCAGGACATCAATGAATTCAAGGACGAGATCGAGCGGCTGAGCCACTCCGGTGACGTGGGCGATGAATCCCCCGTGACCGTGGCGGCACGGGCGCTGAAGGAATCCGTGGATAAATAGTCCGGAAACGGGTGCCCGCCTTGACCAACGCTTCCGATACCCGATACATGGCCCTGGCGCTGCAGCTTGCCGAACGCGGTCTGTACAGCGCACACCCCAACCCCAGGGTTGGCTGCGTGGTGGTCAGTGAGGGCGACATTGTGGGCTGTGGCTGGCACCGACGGGCCGGCGAGGCTCATGCGGAGGTGAACGCGCTCGCCGAGGCGGGGGCGCGTGCGCGCGGGGCAAGCGTGTATGTGACCCTGGAGCCCTGCAGCCATCATGGGCGCACGCCGCCCTGTGCCCAGGCGCTGGTTGATGCCGGTGTTGCGCGGGTGGTGGTGGCCACCGGGGATCCGAATCCGGCGGTAGCCGGCCAGGGGCTGGCGCTGCTGGAAGCGGCGGGCATCGAAACGCTCAGCGGCGTGCTGGAGGAACCGGCGCGGGCGCTGAACGCGGGTTTTCTGCGGCGCATGGCCGGTGGCGCACCCTGGGTCCGGCTCAAGGTGGCCGCCAGCCTTGATGGGCGTACCGCCATGGCCTCCGGTGAAAGCCAGTGGATCACGGGACCTGACGCCCGCTCGGACGTCCAGCGGCTGCGTGCCCGCTCCGGTGCCATCATCACCGGTTCCGGGACGGTTCTGGACGACGACCCGTCGCTGACGGTGCGCCCTGAAGAGCTGGGGGAGCTCGGAGACAAAACGCTGCCGCCGCAGCAGCCTCTGCGTGTGGTGCTTGACCCGCGTTTGCTTACGGCCCCTGACGCCCGTGTGGTGACGGGGGAGGGGCAATGCCTGGTGGTGAGCACTGCGGCGGCTCTGGAGGAAAGCCGGGCCAGGCCCCTGCGTGACGGTGGTGCCGAAGTGGTTACCGTGGACCCCGATGGCAGTGGCCGACCGGCGCTGGCGGCGGTCCTGGGGCTTCTGGCTGCGCGTGGGATCAATGACGTGCTCATTGAGGCGGGTGCCACGCTGGCGGGCGCGGCCCTGGAAGCGGATGTGATTGACGAATTCTGGCTGTACCAGGCACCAACAATGCTGGGCAGTCGGGCGAAACCCATGGCGGAGCTGGCGCTGGATCGGATGGCGCAACAGCACCGGATGGAGGTATGGGACCGGCGGGTGGTCGGCGCGGATCAGCGACTGATCCTGAAACCCGCGGCGTCCGGCCATTAAGAGACAGCGAACAGGGTGCAGAATGGCGCTGAACAGTATTGAGGAAATCCTTCAGGACATCCGCGAGGGTCGGATGGTCATCCTGATGGACGACGAGGACCGGGAGAATGAAGGTGATGTGATCATGGCCGCCGAGTGCGTCCAGCCCGAGCACGTGACCTTCATGGCCACTGAGGCGCGGGGCCTGATCTGCATGCCCATGGCCCGCGAGCGCTGTGAGCGCCTTAACCTGCCGCTGATGGTACAGCGTAACAGTTCCGGCTTCGGCACCAAGTTCACGGTCTCAATTGAGGCGGCCAAGGGAGTGACTACGGGGATTTCCGCGGCTGACCGGGCCCGCACCGTGCAGGTGGCTGCATCCCGGGGTGCCAGGGCGGAGGACATTGTGAGCCCGGGCCACATCTTTCCGCTGATGGCGCAGCCCGGAGGCGTGCTGTCTCGGGCGGGTCATACCGAGGCGGCCTGCGACCTGGCCAGTATGGCCGGATTCGAGTCGGCCGGTGTGATCTGTGAGGTGATGAATGATGACGGCACCATGGCACGCCGCCCCCAGCTGGAGGAGTTCGCGGAACGCCACGGACTGAAGATCGGCACCATCGCGGACCTGATCCACTACCGCACCATGAACGAACGCACTGTTGAGTGCGTTGATCACTACGAGATGGCGACGGAATACGGGGTATTCCGACTGCACACCTATCGCGATTCCATTCAGGGTGAGACCCATCTGGCACTGACCATGGGTGAGGTGGACCCGGAGAAGCCAACGCTGGTCCGGGTCCACATCACGGACACCCTGCGGGATCTTCTGCACGCCAACTATCCGGGATCGCCACGCTGGCCGCTGCACGAGGCCATGCGCAAGGTGGCCGAGGAAGGCTCAGGGGTGATCGTGCTTCTGAACAACGGCCAGGACAGCTATGCACTGGAGGAGCGCATTCGAGGCTTTTTTGAGGCCCACTCGGATGGCAAGCCATCCACGGACTCCTCAGGCAGTTCCGGTGTCTACCTGACCGTGGGTACCGGTTCCCAGATCCTGCGTGAACTCGGGGTGAGCCGGATGCGGCTGATGAGCGCCCCCATCAAGTTCTCGGGGATTTCCGGATTTGATCTGGAGGTTGTGGAATACCTCCCCTACGATGACGGGAACGGCCAGTAAGGTTGAGACCCGCTACGGAGACAGCAATGACAGACATCAAGACCATTGAGGGTGACTTCACCGACTGCCGCGGGGACTACGCGCTGGTGGTGGGTCGCTTCAACGGGTTCGTGGTTGAGAGCCTGGTGGAGGCGGCTACGGACACCCTGATCCGGCATGGCATCAGCCGGGACAGTATCACCATCTACCGCGTACCGGGCGCATACGAGATTCCGGTGGCGGCCCAGAAAGTGGCCCGGAGCGGGCGCCATGATGCGGTGATCGCACTGGGCGCGGTGATCCGGGGTGGCACACCCCATTTTGACTACGTGGCCGGGGAAAGTTCCTCCGGTGTGGGCAGTGTGAGTCTGGACACAGGGCTGCCGGTCATTTTCGGCGTACTGACCCTGGACACCATCGAGCAGGCCATTGAGCGCGCCGGCACCAAGGCCGGTAACAAGGGCGCCGACGCTGCCATGACGGCACTGGAAATGGTCAGCCTGTTCCGGAGGATTGACGCGCAATGAGTGAAGGCGGTCAGCCAGAGAACAACCAGGGCAAGTCACGCCCGGCGGATCGCCGCAAGGCGCGCTCGCTGGCGCTTCAGGCCCTGTATCAGCGCCACTTCTCCGACAGCCCGATCATCCAGATCGAGGCGGAGTTCGTGACCGACAACGACATGGAAAAGATCGACGGGGCCTACTTCCGGGAGCTGCTGCAGGGCGTGGATCGTTCCCGCAGTGACCTGGACCGTCAGTTCGAGCCCCTGCTGGACCGTCCGGTCAGTGATCTTGACCCGATTGAGCTGGCCATCCTGCGCATCGGCACCTTCGAGCTGATGAACCGCATTGATGTGCCCTACCGTGTGGTGGTCAACGAAGGTATTGAGTTGGCCAAGCGCTTCGGCGGAACCGACGGCCACAAGTACATCAACGGCATACTGGATCGCCTCAGTCTGCGCCTGCGCCCGGCGGAAACACGCTCGCGGCGGGCCTGATCCCTCCCGGTTCCACCATGGACGAATTCAGCCTGATCGACCGGTTCTGGAAGCCCCTGGGTGACGCGGTCACCCACAGTGAGGTGATTGAGGGCATCGGCAATGACGGCGCGGTTGTACGCTGCCCGCCCGGTCAGGATCAGGTGATGACCATGGATACCCTGGTGGAGGGCGTCCACTTTCCCCGTGATATGCCGCCTCATGCCCTGGGCTGGCGTGCTCTGGCCGTGAACCTCAGCGATCTCGCCGCCATGGGTGCCCAGCCTCTGTGCTTTACGCTCTCGGTGACACTGCCGGAAGCCAGTACTTCCTGGCTGGCCGCATTTGCGGACGGCATGAAGGCGCTGGCGGTGCGCGAGAACATCCAGCTGGTGGGCGGGGATACCACACGTGGCCCATTGAGCATCACGGTGCAGGCCCAGGGGCTTCTGCCGGCCGGGTCAGCCGTGCGCCGTGGTAATGCCCAGCCCGGTGACCGGATCTGCGTCAGCGGCAGTCTGGGAGAGGCCGGTGAGGCGCTCAACTGGTTGGACGAATCGGATACTCCGGATCCGGCGGTGGACACCGCGCTCCAGCGCTACCGGTACCCGGAACCCCGCCTGGCTCTCGGGCAGTGGCTGCGTGAGGCCGGCTCTGCAGCCGTGGACGTGAGTGACGGTCTGCTGGCGGATCTCGGGCATCTTCTGGTTGACCGGGGTGCCCGGCTGGACTGGCAGGCCCTGCCGGTTTCCGATGGACTGGTCTCCCTGCGGGGTCTGGAAGGGGCCCGGCGGTTGGCTGCGTCTGCAGGGGACGACTATGAGCTGCTGTTTGTCTGGCCGGGCGGTGGACCTGCACCGTCAGGGCCGAAGGGCAGTGCGTTGCCACTGACCGTGATCGGGACCGTGACAGAAGGCGCTGGCGTGACGCTCAATGGCCCTGAGGGCAGCATCCAGCTGGAGGAGCAGGGTTACACCCATTTCGGAGGGCACCATGACTGATACTGTGGTTAATCCGCGCGCACTGCTGCGGGATCCCGGTCACTGCCTGGCGCTGGGTCTGGGCTCCGGATGCATCCGGAAGGCGCCCGGAACCTGGGGAACCCTGGCGGGTCTGCTGCTCTACTCGCTGATCGTCTGGATGCCCTGGCCGGTCTACCTGGGCGTTCTGGTGTTGACCTTCGTGGCCGGGATCTACCTGTGCGAGCGTACGGCGAAAGCGCTGGGCGTGCATGACCATCCAGCCATTGTCTGGGACGAGTTCGTGGGCATCTGGCTGGCGCTGGCACTGCAGCCGACTGCGCTGGTCTGGCTGCTGTTCGCGTTTGTGGCCTTCCGCTTCTTCGACATCATCAAGCCTTGGCCCATCGGCTGGCTGGACCGTCGTGCCCCCGGTGGGGTCGGCATCATGGTCGACGACGTGGTGGCCGGCGCCTATGCCCTGGTGCTGATGGCGCTGCTCCAGTGGGGATTCTGAAGTGCTGCTTCAGTGCCGGGTCTCTGACTGCTGTTCCGGCAGCATCCGCACGACGCTCAGGAACCGGCGCAGTCCTACCTCGGCACGCTCACGGGTCGCGTAGGGGCCGCTGTCAAAACCTTCCCGGGTGGTGAAGTACCAGCGGTTGCCGACGCAGAAAAAACGGCTGCTGCGGAACGGGATGGGGGTGCGCTCTTCACCCGCCCTCGGTTTCGGCTCCATGGTTGCCCCCTTAAATACCATGTGGTTGTCGTTGTTTTCGGCCGCGTCTTTCCGGGTACTCACTGATCACCCCTCTCCGTCAGTATAGACAGATTTAAACCCAATTTGACAATCCGTCACGAATCGCCACCCATACCGGGATACGGTTACATGATGTTACTGGATTGTGATTGGCAGGACTGCCTTAAGTCTACCGTTTATTTGTCCATTCCGGCCATAACATTGGCTTCAATTGCTTCCACGGCGGTCTCGATCAGCTCGGCGAGCTGTTCACCGTCCGGTACCAGGTCCGGGCAGGTGGTGAGATTGACGTGGACGGCGCCCGCGTAGCTCTGCGCCAGAATGGCCAGGCCGGCACCATGGAACAGGGGCGCCGAGTTGATCTGGTGTACCAGTCGGGCGCCCTTCAGGTAGAGGGGCACCTGGGGACCGGGGACATTGGTGATGGGTAAATTGAAGGCAGGCTGGTAGTGCTGGGCCAGATGGAACTCGCTGTAGAGCCGGGTCGACAGGGCCACCAGGGTGGAGGGCAGGCGTTCCGTCAGCCGGTCCGCCGCGATGGCTTCCCGGTAGTTCTCCGAGGTTCGGGTGTTATCGCGGATACGGGCCACCCGGCGTGCCGGGTCGGGTTCATCCGTGGCCAGGCTCACCAGCATGGCGGACATCTGGTTGCCCGTGGGCTGGCGGAGGCTGCGTGAGCGCACGGATACCGGTGTAAGCGCCACCAGGCTCTCCCGGGTGTCGATGCCGTGGCTGACCATGTAGCGGTTCAGGGCTTCCGCACAGATTCCGAGGACCAGGTCATTGAGACTGATATCCGGCCCGATAGCGGCCTTGAGCGTCTTGAGGCGCGCCAGATCAATGGAGGTGTTGTGCAGGCGGCGGCGTTCCGTCAGGTTGCGGTTGAAGGGCGTGCGCGGTGCGCCCAGAACATCCCTGGCGGCGCGGAGCCGGCCAATGGGGTGCTCCAGGAGGTCGCGCAGGGCCGCTGTCATGGTGGACTGTGTCAGGGTCATGAACTGGAAGGGCTTGCGCAGCAGGTTCAGGGAGGCCCGGGTCAGAAGCTGCTCCGGCCGTGGCGCGGGCTCCGGCTGCCACGCCGGCGGTCGTGTCTTGGTCGGGGTGTCGGGGGTGTATTCCAGGAGCTTGCCCATCACCTCTTCGCCACTGAAGGCATCGACAGCGGCATGATGCACCCGGACCACCAGGGCGAAGCCATCCACCGGGAGCAGGGAATCCCGGCCGAATCCATCGATCCAGGTCACCTGCCACAGGGGGCGCGTCCGTGGCAGAAGGGTGGCCAGGCGTTCCCCGGCCAGGTCCATGAGGGCGTCATAGCCGCCGCCCTGGAGATCCACGGATTCCAGGTGCCGGTTGATGTCGAAATCCGGGTCGTCAATCCAGTACGGGCGGTCCAGGTTGAATGGCAGGGTCATCAGCTTCTGGCGGAAGAACCCCGCCAGGTGCAGGCGGTGGTTCAGGTAATCCCGGAAGTCATCGAAGGTCAGGGCCTTTTCCCGTTCCGAGGCATCAAAGATGTAGACGCCCCCAATGTGCATTGGCGTGGTTTCGGATTCGAGAAAGAGAAAGGACGCGTCCAGTTCGTTCAGCTGATGCATCAGGGAAATCCGCTCTGCTCCGTGATGGGTGATGTCCGTTTCAGGCCGGATCGAGCCAGGGGTCGAAGTAGTCCGGTCGGGAGAGGTGCTCCCAGAACCAGTTGATGGCCTTGCCCTGGTCTCCGCGCCGGCGGGCCATGCAAAGTATCACTGGCGGGCGCTTGGTGGCTACGTCCAGCGCGACGAGTTCCCCGGACGCCAGGGCCGATTCCACCTGCGGGCGAGGCAGCCAGCCTACGCCCATACCGGCTTTCTGGGCCTCGATCTTGTGGGCCATGCTGGAGACCTTAAGAGTGCGCTGGCGGGCAAAGATACCCGCGGAACCGGCCGGCAGCTGGCGCGAACTGTCCGCCGCCACGACTGCCGGCCAGGCGCTCAGGATCTCTTCGGAAAGTGGGCCTGTTTCGACCGCCAGGGGGTGATTGTGAGCGACGGCATAGACGAAGGGCACCTGGCCTATATCCCGGTGCTCAAAATCCCCCGGAGGCTGGATTTCGCTGGTGGCCCCGGCAATAAGGTCCGCCCGACCCGTGTGGAGGGCATCCCAGGGGCCATTGAAGACTTCATCGAGCAGGTGAATTTCTACCGGAACGCCGAGTTCGTTGAATGCACTGACTGCTGGGAATAGAGCTGACACAGGAAGTAGGGCATTGACCGCAATCGTCACGCTCGCTTCCCAGCCTTCGGCCACGCGTCGGGTGGTGCGCGCCAATGTATTGGCGGCTTCCAGAAGCTGCCGGCCTTCCTCCAGCAGGTAGTGGCCGGCATTGGTCAGGGTTGCCCGGTGGCCGGAGCGGTCAAACAGCAGCACATCCAGGTCTTCCTCCAGCTTGTGCACCGTGTAGCTGATGGCGGAGGGCACCCGGTGCATCTCCTCGGCGGCAGCGGCAAAGCTGCCCTTGCGGGCGATGGCGTCGAGCACGCGCAGGGCGTCTATGGTGATGGGAAATGCCATGGTCAGAAAAACTGAAAGGGTTGGCCAGATTTGGTTGCTTGTTGTGAGCGCCAGTCTAACGCAATCTGACGTCAGGCGTATTCATTCCCTGAACGTTTCTGAAAGAAGGAGGTCCCATGGGGCTGCTGATCAATGGGCAGTGGCATGACCAGTGGTACGACACCGCTAAGAGCGGCGGTGCCTTTGTGCGCGAGAGCGCCCAGTTCCGCAACTGGGTAACACCGGACGGCAGTGCGGGGCCCACAGGCGACGCCGGCTTTGCCGCCGAGCCCGGGCGCTATCACCTCTATGTGGCGCTGGCATGCCCCTGGGCGCACCGCACGCTGGTTTTCCGCAAGCTCAAGGGGCTGGAGGACATGATTCCGGTGTCCATTGTGCATCCGGACATGCTGGAGAACGGCTGGGAGTTCCGGCCGGATGAGCCTTTCCATCGTGATCATGAGAACGGTGCCCGTTTCATGCACGAGATCTATACTCGGGATACGCCGGATTACACCGGCCGGGTCACGATTCCGTGCCTGTGGGACACGCACCAGAAGCGGATCGTGAGCAACGAATCCGCTGACCTGATCCGGATGTTCAACAGTGCCTTTGACGGCCAGGGCGCACGGGCGCTGGACTTCCACCCGGTGTCGCTGCGCGAGGAGATCGAGGCCGTGAACGAGCGGGTGTACAACAGCGTCAACAATGGCGTCTACCGGGCCGGCTTTGCCACCGCCCAGGACAAGTACGAGCAGGCGTTCACGGAGGTTTTTGATGCCCTGGACTGGCTCGACGGGGTTCTGGCCGGGCAGCGGTACCTGGTGGGTAACCGCCTGACGGAAGCGGACTGGCGCCTGTTCACGACCCTGGTGCGTTTTGACGCGGTCTACTACAGCCACTTCAAGTGCAACCGCCAACAGCTGCGTGACTTCCCGAACCTGCAGGGCTATCTGCAGGATCTGTACCAGATCCCGGGCGTTTCAGAGACGGTGAACATCGACCAGATCAAGCGTCATTACTACCGCAGCCAGAGAACCATCAATCCGACCCAGATTGTGCCGGCCGGGCCGGAACTGGAGCTGGAGCGGCCCCATGGGCGGGGGCATCTGGGTCCAGACTTTCCGGAAGCCTGTGCCAGCGCCTCAGTCTGAGCGCTGAACCGCCAGATCCACCAGGTGGTACAGGGCCTGGCGGTGAGGGGAACCGGGCAGGGTTTCAAGGCATTGCCGGGCCTTTTCCGCTTCCTCGGCCGCCCGCCCGCGGCAGTACTCGATGGCGCCGCTGTTGTGGACAGCCGCAAGCACCGGGCCGAGCTGGTCCGGGCCGCCGCTGCGAATGGCCTGGCGCACGGTTGCCGCATCCTCGGGCGTGCCCTTTGCCATGGCGTGGATCAGGGGCAGGGTGGTCTTGCCCTCGGCAAGGTCGTCACCCACATTCTTGCCCATGGTTTCGGCGCTGCCCTCGTAGTCCAGAACGTCGTCCACGATCTGAAAGGCCATGCCCAGGTGCTGGCCGTAATCCCGCAGCGCGGTTTCAGTGGCTCCGTCCGCCTGCGCCAGAACGGCGGCGGAGTGGGAGGCCGCCTGGAACAGCATGGCGGTCTTGCTGTGAATGACGTTGCGGTAGTCCGTTTCGGAAAGATCCGGGTTGCGGACATTGGTCAGCTGCAGCACCTCGCCTTCGGCGATGACGCCGGTGGCCTCGGACAGCAGGTCCATCACCCGCATGTTCTCCAGGCGCACCATCATCTGGAAAGCACGGGCGTAGAGGAAATCGCCGACCAGAACGCTGGGGGCATTGCCCCAGCGGGCGTTGGCCGTTTCCCGACCCCGGCGCAGTTCGGAGGTGTCGACCACGTCGTCGTGCAGCAGGGTGGCGGTATGCAGGAACTCGATCACTGCCGCCAGGGTCGCCTGGCGCTGCCCGCCGTTACCCAGGGCGCCGGCGCTGAGCAGGACCAGCAGGGGGCGCAGGCGCTTGCCACCACTGTCCACAATGTAGTGGCCGATGTGCTCGACCAGTGGCACACGGGAATTCAGCTGATCGTGGATCTGCGCGTTGACGCGCTCAAAGTCGTCCCGGACGGGGGCGTAGATCGCATCCAGACTCATAGGCATTCGGGCAGTTGTCGGGCGGCGCCCCAGCGGCTGCCGGGACATGCAGGAGCCGTACATTATGGGGCGCGCCCGGGGCTGTCAACTTGAACGGTCAGCTCCCCGCCCCTGTTACCAGCGCCAGCAGGGTATAGCCCACTACGGCAATGCCGCCGGCGAGGACGGTCAGTGGGATCTGGGTGCGCACATGGTCCATCAGGTCCGCACCCGTGGCCAGTGAGGACAGCACCGTGGTGTCCGATATGGGCGAGCACTGGTCCCCGAAGACAGCGCCTCCAATCACAGCGCTGAAGCAGAGTGTGACGAAGAACGGCTCCGGCGCAATGTGCCAGGCCAGGGGCATGGCGATGGGGATCATGACCGCGTAGGTGCCCCAGGAAGTGCCGGTCGCGAAGGCGATCACCAGGCAGAGGCCGAACAGCAGTGCGGGCATGAGTGCCGCGGGTATGCTGTCGCCAACGGTGGAGACCAGGAAGTCGGCGGTGCCAACGGCGTCGGTGACGTCCTTGAGGGATACGGCCAGCCCCAGGATGATGGCGCCGATGGTGACGCCCTTGCAGCCATCCACGAACCCACCCATGACCTCGTCAAAGGGCATACCCTTGACCAGGGCGATCACAATGGCGGTGATCACGGCGAGGATGAACGCTTCGGCCACCAGAAGAAGCGGATCCTGGTCGCCTCCGGTCCAGCTGAGCAGGAAGTAGGTCACAAAGTAGGGGATGATGGCAACGCCCAGAAGGACCCCGATTGGTGCCAGGAAGTCTAACAGGCCGGTACGGTAGCCTTCCGGAACGCGGTTATCGGTAAGCTCCCTGGAGGTCAGTGGGCTGGCGCCGTCGCGGTCGAGCTTGCCGGTATCCCGGGCCCGGCTCATGGCTTCGCGCATCCGCCTGCCGGGTGAAAAGGGCAGCCGGTCCAGTGCGAAGAGCAGTGTGATGAGCAGGGCGGCGATGGCGTAGAAATTGTAGGGCAGGGCCTGGAAGAAGAACTGGATGCCATCCTCGCTGCTGTCGAAGAGTGGGATGGTGCCGGCCAGAAGGCCGCCCACATAGATGGGCCAGACGTTGAATGGGATCAGGGTGGCCGCGGGCGAAGCCGTTGAGTCCGTGATGTAGGACAGCTCTTCGTGGGAGATGCGGTGTTTATCCGCAAGCGGTCGCGCCGTGGTGCCGGTCAGCACGGTTGAGATGGTGCCGCCCTGGTGGAAGATGAGCCCCATGATCCATGTGAACAGGCGGGCACTGACCGGGCCGCGGACCATCCGTTCCCCGGCCCAGCCGGCGAAGCGGGCGGCGCCGCCAGTCCGGGTCCATATGCCGATGAGACCGCCCAGGGCCCACAGGTAGACCAGCAGGATGAGGGCGTAGCTCTCCGTACCGATAGAGGGGATCAGGAAAGCGTCGATGACGTTCACCTGCCCGGCAATGAGTCCGCCGGCGATGATGCCGATGGCAAGGGCGCTGATGACCTCGCGCAGCCAGAAGGCGAGCACAATCGCGAGTGCGGGCGGTACCAGAGACCAGAACCCGAAGTGCTCCGCGTCGCCCGGGTGGGATTGGCCCACCAGGTAGAGGCCAGTGCCGCCCAGTGCAATCCCGGCAAGGGCGGCGATCACGCGTCTGTTCGGCCCTGTAACGGGGCTGGTTTCGTGACGGTTTCCGTTCATGTTCCGGTCTCCCTGATTCTGCATGCTGCCTGGCCGGAGCATAACGCACCCGGTTGCTCACCACGAGGGTTGTTGTGCTTGTCTCCGGGGGCGGATTTCTCTATAATCCGCAGCCCTGTAACTCATCCCAATACCTGCCGCTCCCTGCTATAGGGTTGCCAGAGTGCTTCCCTTAGAACCAGGTCAAAGAGCAGGGATGGGTCATCGACGGAGAAGGCGCATGTACGCAGTGTTTGTCAGCGGTGGTAAGCAGCACCGCGTTCGCGAAGGCGAAAAGATCAAGCTCGAGAAAATCGAGACCGAGACCGGCGGTACGGTTGAATTCGACCGTGTTCTGCTGGCGGGCGAAGGGGACGATGTGAAGATCGGCACCCCGGACCTGGAAGGCGCGAAAGTGACCGGCGAAGTGGTCAGTCACGGTCGTCACGACAAGATCCAGATCATCAAGTTCCGCCGCCGGAAGCACTCCATGAAGCAGATGGGGCACCGGCAGTGGTACACTGAAGTCAAGATTACCGGTATCAAGGCTTAAGGGGGCAGCATGGCTCACAAAAAGGCAGCAGGCAGTACCAAGAACGGACGCGATTCCGAGTCGAAACGACTGGGTGTGAAGGCGTTCGGTGGCCAGGCGGTCAAGCCCGGCAGCATCATTGTTCGCCAGCGCGGCTCCAGCTTCCATGCCGGCCAGGGCGTGGCCATTGGCAAGGACTTCACCCTGTTTGCCCTGGACGAGGGCGTGGTGCGGTTCGATGTGAAGGGGCCCCGTAACCGTAAGTATGTGAGCGTCGAATCCGCGGGCTGAACCGCGCTTCCGGACGCTGAACGACCCCGTGCCGACGTGCTGTCCGCTGCTGGCTGAGCCAGTGGCGGTCGCCGACCCGGTACGGGGTTTTTTGATTCGAGGCATTCCATGCAGTTCGTAGACGAAGTCACCATTGTGGTCCAGGCCGGGAAGGGTGGTAATGGCTGCCTGAGCTTCCGCCGTGAGAAGTTCGTGCCCAAGGGTGGGCCGGACGGAGGCGACGGTGGTGACGGCGGTTCTGTTCTCCTGCGGGCACACGGCGACCTCAACACCCTTGCGGATTACCGCTATCAGCGTAAGTTCCGCGCCGGTACCGGCGAGGATGGCCGTGGCAGCAACTGCTCCGGCCGTAAGGGTGAGGACCGGGTTCTGGATGTACCCGTGGGCACAACCGTGGTCGACTGCGATACGGACGAGATCCTGGGCGACCTGACCGAGGCGGGTCAGAGCCTGCTGGTGGCTCAGGGCGGCTTTCACGGGCTCGGTAATACCCGCTACAAGTCGAGCGTGAACCGGGCGCCGCGCCAGACCACCTCCGGCTCGCCGGGTGAGGCCCGGGAGATCCGCCTGGAGATGAAGGTGCTGGCGGACGTGGGCCTGGTCGGCCTGCCCAATGCGGGCAAGTCCACACTGATCCGCGCCATGTCCGCGGCCAAGCCACGGGTTGCGGACTATCCCTTCACGACCCTGGTGCCCAACCTGGGCGTGGTATCCGTGGCGGCGCACCAGAGTTTTGTGGTGGCGGATATTCCGGGGCTGATCGAGGGCGCCTCCGAGGGCGCTGGCCTGGGGATCCGATTCCTGCGTCACCTGGTGCGCACCCGGCTTCTGCTGCACGTGGTGGACCCGATGCCCTGGGATGACGCGGATCCCGTGGATTCCGTCCATACCATCACCCATGAGCTGGAGCGTTTCAGTCCGGCTCTGGCCGAGCGTGAGCGCTGGCTGGTCATCAACAAGTCGGACTCCCTTCCCGATGCCGAGGAGGAAGTGGAGCGCATGCGCAAGGCGCTGGACTGGCAGGGCCCGGTTTTCCTGGTATCGGCGCTCAGTGGTGACGGAATCCAGGCTCTCTCCCAGGCGATCATGCGCTGGCTTGAGGAGCGCGACGAACTTGAGCGGGATGATCCGGAGTTCGCGCGGGCCGAGGCCGAGCTGCGTGAACGTGTGGATGAGGAAGCCAGGGAGCACATCCAGTCGCTGCGTAGCCCCCGACAGGATGATGACGACGATGATGACGACGACGAGGACGATGATCACGATGTCGAGGTGGTCTACGTGCGCTGAGGCTGCGCGCCATGACTGAGCGCCAGCGTATTGTTGAGGCCCGGCGGCTGGTGGTGAAAATCGGCAGCGCGCTGCTGACCGACGACGGCCGCGGTCTTTCCCAGAGCATTCTGACCCAGTGGGTGGACCAGCTCATGGTCTGGAAGCGCGCTGGCGTGGAAATCGTGCTGGTCTCGTCCGGTTCCGTGGCCGAGGGCATGAGCCGCCTTGGATGGCTGCAGCGGCCCGAGCATGTGCATGAACTGCAGGCGGCCGCGGCAGTGGGGCAGATGGGTCTGGTGCAGGCCTGGGAAGCCCAGTTCCAGCGCTACGGCAGCCATACCGCCCAGATTCTTCTCACCCATGATGACCTTTCCGACCGCAAGCGTTACCTGAACGCGCGGAGTACGCTCAGGACGCTGCTGCCCATGGGCGTTGTGCCCGTTGTGAATGAGAATGACACCGTTGTCACCGATGAGTTCCGTTTTGGTGACAACGACACTCTGGGCGCGCTGGTTGCCAATCTGGTGGAAGCGGATGGCCTGATTCTCCTGACGGATCAGGAGGGTCTCTATGACAGCGATCCACGCCGCAATCCTGACGCCGCGCTGATTCCGGAGGCGCATGCCAGCGATGAGCGTCTGGACGCCATGGTCGCCGGCGGGGGGCGGGGTGCGCTCGGTAGCGGGGGTATGGCGACCAAGGTTCGCGCGGCCCGCCTGGCGGCCCGCTCCGGCGCCTTCACGCTGATCGCGGGTGGACGCATGGAGGCGGTCCTGACCCGGGCCCGGGCCGGTGAGCCGGTAGGCACCCTTCTGGTTCCGGACCAGGAGCGGCTGGATGCCCGTAAGCAGTGGATGGCGGGGCATCTGCGTACGCGTGGGCGGCTGGTTCTGGACGCAGGGGCTGTGCGGGTGCTCACTGAAGGCGGGCGGAGTCTTCTACCGGTCGGGGTGCGTCGGGTAGAGGGTGCATTCCGGCGTGGCGAAATGGTTTCCTGTGTGGATGAACAGGGCCGGGAGGTCGCGCGTGGGCTGGTCAGCTATGATGTGGCTGAAGCCCGGCAACTGGTGGGATGCCCCAGTGAGCAGATTGCCGAGCGGCTGGGTTACCTTCAGGAGGAGGAGCTGATACACCGGGATAACATGGTTCTGGTGTAAACCGGCTTTCCCGCCCCCTGAAACAGACAGACCCCGCCGAGGCGGGGTCTGTCTGCTGGACGGCAACCCGGTGCCGATCAGGCGGACTGAAGCGCCTTGATGCGGGCGTTGAGGCGGCTCTTGTGGCGGGCCACCTTGTTCTTGGCGAAGATGCCCTTGTTTACGCTGCTGTCGAGCACGGGTTCCATTTGACGGAACGCTTCCCGTGCACCTTCCGCGTTGCCCTTGTTCAGCTCGGTCTCGACCTTCTTGATGAAGGTACGGGCGCGTGAGCGCTGACCAGCGTTGTGCTTGCGCTGGATCTCGTTGAGGCGGGCACGCTTTCTTGCTTGCGGAGAGTTAGCCACCGTTTGACTCCTCGAATTCGGGTTACCAATGGGTCTGAAATGACGCGGAATAATGCCGCGCAGATGGCCTGTTGTCAAGGACAGGGCGGTGGTGCTGTCGTCATCCGGCGGGCGGGGTGGTAGTATCCGGCGTTTTCACCCGGGATCACCAGGCATGACTCAGGAGCCGCAGACAGAGCCAGCATCGCAGAGCGATGAGACGCCGCCGGCCGGTCGCTCCCGTGGCCTGCTGGGGTCCTCCGGCATCTTCGCCGTTTTCACCATGTTTTCCCGGGTCCTGGGGCTGGCCCGGGACATTGTGATCGCGCGCTACTTCGGGGCCGGCCCGGACGCGGACGCTTTCTTTGTGGCGTTCAAGATTCCCAACTTCCTGCGTCGGCTTTTCGGTGAGGGTGCCTTCAACCAGGCGTTTGTGCCGGTGCTCTCCGAATACCGCCAGAAGTATGACACCCGGTCGGTGCACTCACTGGTCAATACCGTGGCCGGGTCATTGGGGTTTGTGCTGCTGGTGCTGTCCGTGCTGGCGGTACTGGGCTCGCCCTGGATCACGGCGGCGTTTGCGCCTGGCTTCATCGGGGACGAAGTGCGCTACCCGCTGGCGGTGGAAATGCTGCGCATCACCTTCCCCTATCTGATGCTGATCTCGCTTACGGCCTTCTGCAGCAGCACACTGAACAGCTACGACATTTTCGGGGTCCAGGCGTTCACGCCCGTGATCCTGAACCTGAGCATGATCGCCAGCGCCATCTGGCTGACCCCCTATATGCAGGAGCCGGTGCTGGCACTGGCCTGGGGGGTGCTGATCGCCGGTGTTCTGCAGCTGCTGTTCCAGCTGCCGTTTCTGGCCCGCCTCAATCTGCTGCCGCGGCCAAGAATCGATTATAGGCATGAAGGCGTTATCCAGATCATGAAGCTCATGGCACCCGCGCTGTTCGGGGTCTCGGTCAGCCAGATCAACCTGCTGCTGGATACCATACTGGCCTCAATGCTGGAGACGGGCAGTGTGTCCTGGCTCTATTACTCGGATCGCCTTTCAGAGTTGCCGCTGGGGATCATTGGTGTCGCTATCGGCACCGTGATCCTGCCGAATCTCTCCCGCAAACACGCGGACGAGTCCATGGATGCCTTTTCACGCACTCTGGATTGGGCGCTGCGCAGCGTGCTGCTGCTGGGTATCCCGGCAGGCTTGGCGTTGTGCCTGCTGGCGGAGCCGTTGGTCGCAACCCTCTTCCATTACGGCGAAACCACAGCGCGGGATGTGTTCATGTCGGCGCAGAGCCTGCGGGCCTATGCCCTGGCGCTGATTGCCTTCATGCTGGTTAAGGTTCTGGCGCCCGGTTTCTTTTCCCGGCAGGACATGCGGACCCCGGTCCGGATCGCGGTGATCGCCATGACCTCCAATATGGTCTTCAACCTCATCCTGGTCTGGCCGCTGGCACACGCCGGGCTGGCGCTGGCAACGGCACTCTCCGCCTGGATGAACGGCAGCCTGCTGCTGCGGGGGCTGTACCGCGAAGGCGTCTTCCGGCCCCAGCCAGGCTGGGGGCGCTTCGCGCTGCAGCTGCTGGCGGCCAACGCTGTCATGGGTGGGCTGCTGTTCGCCTTCGCGCCGGCGGCTGCGCAGTGGCTGGACTTTGATCTGCTCACGCGCATCGCCTTCACTGCCGCTCTGGTGACCGGTGGGGTCCTGGCCTACTTCGCCGTGCTCCTGATCTGCGGCGTGCGGCTGCGGCATTTCCGTATGCATTGAGGCCTGTTGCAACGGCGGGCATTGGGCCCGGTCCCACCATTGCGGTATAATCCGCGGTCCCCGAAAATCAGGAGGAGCCCCGCATGCGGCTGATCCGAGGGCTGCACAATCTCAAGCGCTGGGCGGAACGCAGTGACAACCCCCTTGCGAATGGGTGTGTCGCCACCATAGGCAACTTTGACGGTATCCATCGTGGTCACCAGGTAATCATTGACCAGGTGCGGGACCGGGCCCATCAGCTGGGCGTTCCCTCGGTGGTAATGGTGTTCGAGCCCCAGCCGCGGGAGTTCTTTGGCGGTGCCGATGCGCCGCCACGGCTGATGCGTTTCCGGGAAAAAGTGGAAATGCTGCTCTCCCATGATGTGGATATTGTGGTCTGCCTGCAGTTCCGCTCCCGGCTGCGCAATCTCTCGGCCATGGACTTCATCGAGCAGGTCCTGATGGAAGGGCTGAACGTGCAGCACCTGGTGGTGGGCGATGATTTCCGCTTCGGCTGTGACCGCAGGGGCGATTTCCGGCTTCTGCAACAGGTTGGTGCCGAGCGGGGTTTTGAAGTGGAGCATACCCAGACCATACGGGTGGGGGGCGAACGCATCAGCTCCACCCGTCTGCGGCAGGCGCTGGGTGAAAACCGGCTGGCGGATGCCCACGAACTGCTGGGGCGGCCCTATTCGCTCTCCGGCAGGGTGGTCTACGGCAAGGCCCTGGGGCGTGAACTCGGGGTGCCCACGGCCAATATCCTGCTCAGCGGGCGCAAACCGCCGCTGCGGGGGGTGTATGTGGTGACGGTCGAGATGCCCGGTGGGCATGTTGAGCGGGGGCTTGCGAACATCGGCATGCGCCCGACGGTCAATGGGCAGTACCCGTCGCTGGAGGTGCACCTGCTGGATTTCTCCGCCAACCTCTACGGTCGGCGGTTACGGGTGACCTTCCTTTATCATCTGCGGGACGAGGTCAAGTTCGATTCCGTGGACGAGCTGGAAAAACGGATTCACGAGGACATCAACCAGGGGCGTGACTGGCTGGCGAATAACCGCCCGGTACCGACCAATGTGGAACGCTGACCGAAACGACAGACTCCGGGAACCTTCATGAGCGATTACAAAGACACGCTGAACCTGCCAAAGACGGATTTCCCCATGCGTGGGAACCTCTCCAAGCGCGAGCCGGAAATGCTTGAGCGCTGGAACCGTCTGGACCTCTACGGCACGCTGCGCCAGCGCCGTGCGGGCGCCGAGCGCTTCGTGCTGCACGATGGCCCGCCCTACGCCAACGGCAGCATCCACATTGGTCATGCGGTCAACAAGATCCTCAAGGACATGGTGGTCAAGTCCCGCAACCTCATGGGCTATGATGCCCCTTATGTGCCGGGCTGGGACTGTCACGGGCTGCCCATTGAGCACAAGGTTGAGCAGGACATCGGCAAGGCCGGCGACAAGGTGGACTACAAGACGTTCCGCCAGGCCTGCCGCGATTACGCCGCCGAGCAGCTGGACAACCAGCGTCAGGACTTCATCCGCCTGGGGGTAATGGGGGACTGGTATAACCCCTATCTGACAATGGACCCGAAGGTGGAAGCGGACATCGTCCGTTCCCTGGGCCGTATCATCGACAACGGGCACCTGGAGCGGGGCTTCAAACCCGTCTACTGGAGTGTGGTCGGCCAGTCCGCGCTTGCTGAGGCCGAAGTGGAATACCAGGAGAAGACCTCCATCCAGATTGACGTCCGTTTCCCGGCTGTCGATCCGGGTAGGGTGGCTTCCGCGTTTGGTGAAAACGGACTGGATGCTCCGGTATCACTGGTGATCTGGACCACGACCCCCTGGACCATTCCCGCGAACCAGGCGGTGGCCGTTAACGAGGAACTGGAATACAGCCTGATCCGTGCCGACGCTGGTCGTGGCGCCGAATACCTCGTGGTAGCCGAAGAGCTGCGCGAGACGGTGACCGAGCGCTGGAGCCTGCAGAACGCCGAGGTGGTGGCACGCTGCCGTGGCGCGGCGCTCACCGGGGTGATGCTGCAGCACCCGCTCTATGAACGCCAGGTACCTGTTGTGCTCGGGCATCATGTTTCCACGGATGCGGGTACCGGCCTCGTTCATACCGCACCGGACCACGGCCCCGATGACTTCGAGATTGGGCGCGAGAACGGCATCGGCACACTTAACCTGGTCAAGGCGGACGGCACCTACGCCGAAGCGGCGGGTGAGTTCGCGGGCATCCACATCTACAAGGCGGATACGCCGGTCTGTGAAGCGTTGGCGCGCGAGGGCTGCCTGCTGTTCCAGGAGTCCTTCAAACACAGTTACCCGCACTGCTGGCGGACCAAGACGCCGCTCATCTACCGGGCCACGCCCCAGTGGTTCATCAGCATGGACCGCAACGGGCTCAAGCAAGGCGCTCTGGAGGCCATTCCCGGTGTGCGCTGGATTCCGTCCTGGGGGCAGCAGCGCATCGAGGGCATGATCGAGCAATCCCCGGACTGGTGCATCTCACGCCAGCGTACCTGGGGGGTGCCAATCACGCTGTTCGTCCATAAGGACACCTATGAACTTCATCCGCGCACCCCGGAGCTGATCGAGGCGGCCGCGAAGGCCATCGAGAAGGACGGCATCGACGCCTGGTATGAGCTGGATGCGCGCGAACTGCTTGGCGATGACGCGGACACCTACGAGAAGGTGACGGACACACTGGACGTCTGGTTTGACTCGGGTGTGACCCACGCCTCGGTGCTGGACCGGCGCGAGGACCTAAACCGCTACCCCGCGGACCTGTACCTGGAAGGCTCGGACCAGCACCGCGGCTGGTTCCAGTCCTCGCTGAAGACCGGCATTGCCATCAAGAGGATGGCCCCCTACAAGGAAGTGCTGACGCACGGTTTCACCGTGGACGAAAAGGGCTACAAGATGTCCAAGTCCATGGGCAACGTGATCGCGCCCCAGAAGGTGATGGACGAGCTGGGCGCGGACATCCTGCGCCTATGGGTGGCAGCTACCGACTACAGCGCCGAGATGTCCGTCTCCCAGGACATCCTCAAGCGCACTGCGGATGCCTATCGCCGCATCCGCAATACCTCGCGCTTCCTGCTGGCGAATCTGGACGGGTTTGACCCGGCAACGAACAGCGTGGCCTTCGATGACATGGTGGCGCTGGACCGCTGGATGGTGGACCGGGCGCGGCGCCTGCAGGACGAGGTGATCGACGCCTACAACCGTTACAGCTTCCTGCAGGTGTACCAGAAGGTGCACAACTTCTGCATCCTGGACCTGGGCGGCTTCTATCTGGACATCATCAAGGACCGCCAGTACACCACCCAGGCGGACAGTCTCGAGCGCCGCTCCTGCCAGACCGCGCTCTACCACGTGGCTGAGGCGCTGTCGCGCTGGATCGCGCCCATCCTGACGTTTACGGCGGACGAAATCTGGCAGCATATCCCCGGGGAGCGCGATGAGAGCGTGCACTGGGCCACCTGGCACGAAGGGCTGGAAGCGCTGCCTGCGGACGCGCCGATCAAGCAGGATGAGTGGGATACGCTCATCGAGGTGCGCAGCGCCGTGAACAAGCAGCTTGAAGCGGCCCGGAATGAAGGCACGATCAAGGGCTCGCTCAGCGGCGAGGTCACCCTCTACGCGGACGGCGGGCTTAAGGAACTGCTGGAGCGCCTGGGTGACGAGCTGCGTTTCGTGATGATTACGTCCGAGGCCCGTGTCGCGCCGCTGGCCGAGGCGGGTGATGCCCCGGAGACGGACGTGGAAGGGCTCAAGGTGGCGGTGGTCGCCGCCGGCCATACCAAGTGCGAACGCTGCTGGCACCATCGCCCGGATGTGGGCGAGCACAGCGAGTACCCGGATCTGTGCGGCCGCTGCATCAGCAACATCAGCGGCGATGGCGAAAAACGGCGGTTTGCGTAACGGTATGCTGACACCGTTGGCCCGTAACGGGCTTATCATCGCGGCCTTCATCGTGATCGCGGACCTGACCACCAAGGCCGCCGCCACGGCCATCCTGGATTACGGTGAGGCCAACGTGGTTCTGCCGTTCTTCAATCTGACGCTGCTGCACAACACCGGCGCGGCCTTCAGTTTCCTCTCGGAGGGGGCCGGCTGGCAGCGCTGGCTTTTCATATCGCTCGCGGTCGTCATCTCGGGGGTGCTGGTGGTGTGGCTGACACGGCTGAAGCGGCACGAGACCTGGCTCGGCATCGCGCTGGCGTTCGTGCTTGGCGGCGCTGTCGGCAACCTCTACGATCGCGTGGTGCACGGCTATGTGGTGGATTTTTTCCATTTCCACTGGGCCGGCTACCATTTCCCCGCCTTTAACGTGGCGGACAGTTTCATTACCGTTGGCGCCATTATGCTGCTGCTGGATCTGTTTATAAGCGGCGAGCAGGGCGACAGCGGGTCACAGCAAAAGGGCAACAGGCAATGAGCGTAATCGGACCGGACAGCCAGGTGACCCTGCATTTCGCGTTGCGGCTGGAAGACGGCTCGGACGTGGATTCCACCTTTGAGAAAGAGCCGGCCACGCTGACCGTGGGCGATGGTAACCTGCCGGAGGCGTTCGAGCGCTGCCTGCACGGCCTGAAAGCAGGCGACCGGCAGACCTTCTCAGTACCGCCTGAAGACGCCTTTGGCCAGCCCAACCCGAACAACGTCCAGACCTTCAAGCGCCGCGAGTTCAGCCCCGAGTTGCCGCTGGAAGAGGGCATGGTGCTCTCCTTCGCGGATGCGGCCAAGGCGGAAGTGCCCGGTGTCATCAAGGCGTTTGATGATGATACCGTTGAGGTAGATTTTAACCACCCACTCTCGGGCAAGACACTTGAGTTTGAAGTCTCGATTGTGGATGTCCAGTAAGCACCGGGAATCATGACCATGCAGATCAAGCTCGCCAATCCCCGTGGATTCTGTGCCGGCGTTGACCGCGCCATCGAGATCGTCAATCGGGCGCTCGATGTGTACGGCGCCCCTATCTACGTGCGGCATGAAGTCGTCCACAACAAGTTCGTAGTGGACAACCTGCGCGAGCGTGGCGCCGTATTCGTGGACGAGCTGTACCAGGTGCCCGACGATGCCTGGGTGATCTTCAGCGCCCACGGCGTCTCCCAGGCTGTTCAGCAGGAAGCCCAGGACCGCGGGCTGCAGGTTTTTGATGCCACCTGCCCGCTGGTGACCAAGGTGCATATGGAGGTCATGACCTACAGCCGGGAAGGCCGTGAATGCATCCTCATCGGCCATGCCGGCCACCCCGAGGTGGAAGGCACCATGGGCCAGTACGACCGCAGCAATGGCGGTGACATCTACCTGGTGGAAAGCGAGGCCGATGTCGAGAAGCTGCAGGTGAAGAACCCTGAAAAGCTGGCCTTCGTGACCCAGACAACACTTTCCATGGATGACACCGCACGCGTGATCGATGCCTTGCAGACCCGTTTCCCGGCCATCCAGGGCCCGCGAAAGGACGACATCTGCTACGCCACCCAGAACCGTCAGGACGCGGTGAAGATGCTTGCCGCCGAGTGCGACCTGATGCTGGTGGTTGGCTCGCCCAACAGCTCCAACTCCAACCGCCTGCGCGAGCTGTCTGAACGTATGGATACGCCCGCCTACCTGATTGATGCGGCTGACCAGATTGAAGCCTCATGGCTTGAGAACGTGGGCGCCGTGGGCGTGACGGCAGGCGCCTCCGCGCCTGAGGTCCTGGTTGAAGAGGTCGTGGCGCGCCTGCGCGAGTTCGGTGGTGAGACTCCTGACGAGCTCGAAGGCGAACAGGAGAACGTGGTGTTCAGCATGCC
>ENA-ORDC01000065-ORDC01000065.1-marine-metagenome-genome-assembly--contig:-NODE-65-length-132595-cov-7.352933_pt1 | contig 132595 bp, 131 predicted proteins | sample MGYA00237783_ERZ508515 | MGnify/ENA primary metagenome ERZ508515 (study PRJEB26186, sample SAMN06268792) | marine metagenome | isolation source: Eden Landing Ponds, San Francisco, CA, USA | place...
CCTCGCACCGCCGGCGGGATCAGTCGGCCAGATTCCTCACCTCGATCTCCTCCCAGATTTCTTCGCCCTCGTCGGTGATCCCGTAGACCCTCCCCTTCTTTCGATCCTCCGACACGAGGAGCGTGACGAGGGAGTGGTCCCGGAGTTCCCCGAGCGCTCGCGATATGTGTGCGATCGATAGCTCGGCGTCGGAGGCGATCTTCGACGGCGTTGCCGGGCCGTCCGCGAGGTGTTTGAGTACCGTGACGCGGTACTGAGAGCTGATCACGTAGCCTATCTCGTCCCACTCGTCGGTCATCGTTGAGTCCTTGCCGTCATCGGTAGCTTCCTGTCGGGGTTCGTCGATCGCATATTTTCTATTGCATGCAGTTAGTTAATATTCTGTTTTCCGTTCGCTTCAGACCGTAGGAGCCTCTTTCCGAACCACTCTTCGAGTAGGATCAGCGTACCGGCGATCGCCTCTTCGTACCGGGTGGGTGGTAGTCGCCCCTGTCTGCGAGAACGGACAGGCAAAATTCGACGCAGATCGCCGCCCTATGAACCGAATTCGGGCGGTATGACCTGTATAACAAAGCGGGCATGGGGAGATGCCCGGATAGATCTCATGCGATCGAAATTCGTTCTCCGGGTGCGAGGAATCCCGGGGAGACGATCGTTCGATGCACCGACGCGCGGTCGAACATTCGTTGAACAGGCTCGCGGGCGAAGGGTAGTGGTGCGCGGATGAGTCCCACGACGTCAAGCCAGTCGTGGTGGGTCCGGGTGTCAAAACCCATACATGCGTTCCCGACCGACATCGCGGCCATCCTCGGACTCCTCGTCGTCGCGAACGTCGTACTGCGCGTCCCGGGATTCCGCGACGCGACGGTTGCCGGCGCGCGGGTCCAGCTACTGATCGCGATCCCGGTGTTGCTTTTCGTCCCCGGGTACGTCCTGGTGAGCGCGCTCTTTCCCGGCGAGGGCGAGCAGGGAGCCGGGATTCTCGAGGAGCGAGAACCGGACGCCCCTGCGTCTCTCGACTTCGTCGAGCGGGTGGCGCTTTCGTTCGGGATGAGCGTCGCGCTGGTCCCGATCTTCGCACTCGTCGTCGGCACGTTCTGGGGGTTTTCTCGACCCGTCGTCCTCACTAGCCTCACGGCGGCCCTCCTCGTGGGGATCGTCGTCGCTACCGTCCGGCGGTTCCGGCTCCCCCCCGACGCCCGCTACAGCGTCCCCGTGGATCGGTGGGTGGACGAACTCCGGCGGGGGATACTCCACCCCGGAGGGGTCGTGAACCTCGTCCTCCTCCTCGCGATCCTCGCTGCGGTGGGTGCGATGGGGTTCGCCGTCGCCACGCCCTACCAGAGCGGCGGGTCGTCCACGTTCTATCTCGTCACGGAGAACGAGACGGGCTCCGGGACGGCCTCGGCCGGCCCGGGCACGACGACGAGCCCCGGGCTGGTCCGGTCGTCGTCGACCTCGGCTAGACCTTCGAGTTCCGCCGCCGCGAGGTCGAACGCCGTCGCGGGATCGAGGTCGACGTGGAGCGCGAGCGCCGCGTTCCCGCGGGTCTTGTGCTCGACGGCCGGGTTCAGGCGCACGAGGAGGCGGCGCTCGACGTCGCCGCCCGCGGCGACGACCCGCTCTCCCACCCGCGTCGCCAGGTAGGTCGTACACATCCCCCGCTCGCGGGAGTCCGTGTCGTCGAGCCCGATGATCGTCATCGGTCGCCGTTCGCCCCGCGCGTAGTAACGGGTTTCGCTCGGCGTCGGCCGGCGTTCTCACTCGCTGGCCCGGTTGGTGGCGAACAGGCGACACCCGCCCCGCTGTCCGGGGCGTCGTGTCGCGCACCCGCGAACCGCCCCGGACGGACAGTCAGCGCACGGGTGCTCTGGCCGCCCCATCCGGGATAAGCGCCGGGCCGACGGGGGCCGGTCGACGTCCCCTCGCCGCCGGCGACAGTCGCCGAACCCGACTCCTCCGCCGGGGAGCGGGGCCGTAGACCCGCTCCGAACGTCGTGACCGATCGCGGCTAATCGGCAGACAGGAGGCCGTGCGGGGGGAAACGCATATATGTGCCTAACGGCCTAGGAACCTCTATGTCCCGGTCAGCGCTGGTCGGTAACATCACCGCGATGCTGGAAGACGCGGGGTTCGTGGTGAGCGACCGGTGTTCGATTCGGCCCAAGAGCTTCGACCTCGCCGCCCGCCGCGGCGAGGATCTGCTGTTGCTCAAGATCCTCGGGAACGTCGACGCCTTCGACCGCGAGACGGGCGCGGAGATGCGGCGACTCGGAACCTACCTCTCGGCGACCCCGATGGTCGTCGGACTCCGGACGCGCGATCAGGACCTCAAACCGGAGGTCGTCTACTTCCGGCACGGGGTCCCCGTGATGAACCCCGACACGGCCTACGACCTGTTCATCGAGGAGGTGCCGCCGCTCATCTACGCGGCCCCCGGCGGCCTGTACGTCAACATCGACGGCGACCTGCTGTCGGACGCCCGCGAGAACCGCGGCTGGAGCCTCGGGCGCCTGGCGAACGAACTCGGCGTCTCCCGGCGAACCGTCTCGAAGTACGAGGACGGGATGAACGCCTCCATCGAGGTCGCCGTCCAGCTCGAAGAGATGTTCGAGCGTCCGTTCACCGACCCCGTGAACGTCATGGAGGGCGCCGAGGAGGTCCGCGACGCCGACCCGCCGCCGTCGGACCCGGACCCGGACCACGAGGACGAGCACGTCGTCCACGTGCTGACGCGAGTGGGCTTCGACGTCCACCCCACCTCGCGGGCGCCGTTCAAGGCCGTCTCCGAGGACGCCGAGGACCGGCGCGCGCTGCGGATGCTCACCGGTCACTCCGCGTTCACCAAGAGCGCCGAGAAGCGCGCCCGCATCATGTCCTCGCTCGGCGAGGTCACCCGGACCCGCTCGGTGTACTTCGTCGAAGACGAGCGCACCACCGAGAAGCGCGAGTCCGTCGAGGGGACCGCGCTCGTCTCCTGCGAGGAACTCGCCTCGATCGACGACCCCGATGAGATCAGGGATCTCCTGCGAGACCGATCCGCGGAACCCGCCGAGTCCTGACCGTCGAATCCGTTCTCGGTTCGGTTAGCTCGCGGCGTCGCCGTACGTCTCTTCGAGATAGGCCACGATGTCGTCGCTCTCCGGCATCCCCTCGACGCCGTGGTCCTCGTCGACCAGCACGGGGACGCCGGTCTGACCGCTGACCTCCTTTACTTCCGTCCGCTCGTCGTGGGCCGAGGGGACCATCCGCGACTCGTACTCCAGGTCGAGGTCGGCCAGCTTCCGCTTGACCTTCGTGCAGAACGGGCAGCCGTCGAGTTCGTAGAGGATCAGGTTCGTCATCACCGGACGATTGGCCCGCGCAGACAAAAATGGCTAGCGGTCCTGTGCGTCTTGCGCCAGAGCTATCGGACGAATCGGGCCCGGCGGGTGTGGCGGCGCGGCTGCGCCCGCCCGGGGTCGCCCTCGGCTCAGGCGTCCGCGTAGTCGACGAGCGCGCCGACCGGCGCGTCCGTCCGGTCGCGCGCGCGGTCGATGCCCTCGGTGCCGACCGCGATGAGCGCGAACACGCCGGTCACCTCGGCGTCGGCCTGTTCGGCGATGTCGAGGAGGAGCTCCTGGGTCTCCCCCGAGCGAATCAGGTCGTCGACGACGAGGACGCGGTCGCCGGCGGACAGCGCCCGCTCGGGCAGGTAGTAGGTGAGTTCGATCCCGGAGGCGAGCCGCTGGCGCGACTCGATGAACTCCTCGACGGCGGTCTCCTTGGACTTCTTGGCGTAGGCGACCCGGGCGCCGAAGTGCGAGGCCATGGCCGCGCCGAGGGTGATGCCGTCGGTGGCTGCGGTGAGCACCACGTCCGGTCGCTCGAAGGCGAACGACTCGACCGCGACCGGCGCCACGAGGTCCAGGAATGGCTGGTCGAACACCACGCCAGAGTTGTCGACGTACCCCTCGTCGTCGACGGCGATCCGGGCCTCCAGTTCCGTCGCGAGCGCCTCGCGGCCGACGCGCTCGACGACCGCCCGCGCCCGTTCGAGGCCCGGGAGGACGTGGCCGTTGACGTACCGGTTCAGGTCGCCGGCCGGCAACCCGGTCACCTCGGCGAGTTCGTCGTAGGTGCGGGTCTCCTTGAGCATCCGGAGCACCGCGACCGCCTGCAACTGGAGGGTCGCCTTCTCGACGCGGTTCATGCTCCCTACCTGACGGGTGCACGATCATGAATACTCCGATCCGGAACGCGCCCGCGAGTATCCAGCCCTGCACAACGCTGCTGGTCGACCGGCGGGCTCGCTCGCGGCCGGCGGCTCCCGTCGACCGCTCGCGGATCTCGCCCGGGCCGACTCAGGCGTCGTCGAGGAGGTCCTCGGCGGTGACGAGCGCCTCCAGTTCGATCCCGTGGTCGGCCAGCAGGTCGCTCGCGCCCTCCCCCCGGTCGACGACGACGATGACGCGGTCGACGACGGCGCCGGCCTCCCGGAGCGCCTCCACGGCGTCGAGCGCGCTCTTGCCGGTGGTGGCGATGTCCTCCAGGACGACGACCTCCTCGCCCTCGTCGAGGCGGCCCTCGATGCGGTTCGCGGTGCCGTACTCCTTGGCTTTCTTGCGAGCGATGACGTACGGCGAGCCGGTCTCGACGCTCGTGACCGCGACCAGCGGGACGGCCCCGAGGGCGACGCCCGCGAGCTTCGCGTCGCCGACGCGCTCGGCGAACGCCGACGCGATGAGCCGCAGACACTCGGGGTCGGTCTCGAAGAGGTACTTGTCCACGTAGTAGTCGCTGGTACCGCCGTGGGAGAGTTCGAACTCGCCGAACCGCACAGCGTCGGCCTCCCGCAGCGCCCGGATGAGTTCCTGGTTCGCCATCGATGGGTGTGGGACGCCGCGCGGTGAAAAACGGGGCGGTTCCGGGGGCGCCGACTGCGCCGCGTCGCCGTCCCCGGTCGCCGTCGCGCTACTGGGGGTCGCCGTCGCGCTACCGGGGGTCGTTCGTCACCACGGCTCGTTCTTCAGGCCGAGCGCGTAGGCGATCCCGTTCGTGAGGACGTGGAGCAGCGGCGTGGCGACCACGACCACGCCCAGCCGCGGAAGCGTGAACGTCGCGGCGAACCAGTTCGGGGCGACGACCGCAGTCAGCGCGAGCGCGCCGACGACGAAGTCGAGCTGGTCGACGCCGGGGAACGCCGCCCCGCGCTGGCGACCCGTCCGCCGCTTGAGGAAGGAGGCCGCGACGTCGCCCAGCATCGCGCCAAAGGCGAGCGCGATCGCCGCGCCGAGCGGAAACCGGGGGAGGGGGACGCCGACCGCCCCCGAGGCGACCGGCTCGACCGCGTTCAGGACCAGCGCGAGGAGGATCCCCGCGAGCGTTCCGACCGCGGTGCCCCGCCAGGTCTTCCCGTCGCCGAGCAGCCGCGCGTCCCCGAGGGTTCGTCCCCCGTCGATCGGACGGCCGCCGCCCGCGAGCACCGCCGCGTTGTTCGGCACGTACGCCGGGAGCATCGCCCAGAGCGCGCCGACGACCAGCGAGACGACCATGTCACTCAGTCCGACGGGTCGGTCTTAAGTTCCGACGGTTTTCGTCGACACCGACCCGGCGCCGGTCGCAGTTCACGTGTCGTCGTCACTCGTCGTCACTCGTCGTCGCTCGTCGTCACTCGTCGTCACTCGTCGGCAGCCAGGTCGTCGAGCGTCGTCTTCGTCGAGCGGCCGACGAACTCGTCGAAGTCGATCCCGTCGGCCAGGGCCGTCTCCTTCTTGACGCGGTAGTTCCCCCCGTCGGTGACGTGGAGGTCCCCGGGGTGGAAGAAGTACCAGTTCTCGCGGTCGAAGCGGACGCCGATGCGGGCTTTCGCCCCGAAGTTGCGCGCGAAGTAGATCAGCGACTCGACCTCGTCGCCCGAGAGGTAGATGGGATCGCCGGCGCTCGACTTGGCCTCGATCGCGTAGAAGACGTCGCCGTCCCCGGCCAGGACGTCCGGGAGGTCGCGCTCGGTCGCGGACCCGGACGCCGGCGCGCGCATGACCGCGAAGCCGGCCTCGTCGAGGCGGTTCACGAGTTCGCGCTCGCGCCGGTCGCCCTTGCGGTTGGCACTCATCGTCGGCCATCGACGGCCGACCGACAAAAGCGGGCCGATAGCGAAGCGGAAGTGGTCCGAGCGCGTCGGGCTCGCTCCGACGAGGCACTATAAACGTTGTCGCCACTCGCAGGCTCGGAAAGCGTCGTCCGTTTTTTATTATCCGTGGGCGAGACGCCCGAGTGCAATGGTTTCCCAGTCCCCGCTGGCGCCCTCCGCCCGTCGGACTCCTCCCGGCGGCCCGAGCGGGCGCCTCCCGACGAATCGAGCAGCGAACGCCCGGCGCCCGGTCGACGGCGCGTGGTCGATCGGCTACACCGGCGGCGCGACGTTAGCCACTCACACCGGCGCGACGCCAGCCACTCGCACCGGCGGCCCGGCCGGTCCGCGAGGGGTCCGCTCCGACGGCCCGGGGGTGACGTGGGCGTGACCCGCGGCGCGATCCTGCTGGCCGTCCTCGTGACGGTCGCCGCGGCGCCGGCGCCGTCGGCCGCCCAGAACGGCACCGTCGTCGTCGACACGGCCCTCGATCCGACGTACCCGACCACCGAGCGGAACGCGACCCTGACGGTCGGCGTCGAGAACCCGGACGACGGCTCGGGCCGATACCTGGTGGAGTCGGTGCGCGTCTACGACGACCCGGGCCGGACGGAACAACTCGCCGAGCACGTCGGTGGCACCTACGTCGCCGACGGGAGTCGGACCACGCGGAACCTCTCGGTCGGCTTCGACGAGACCGGCCGCGAGAAGCTGTACGTGGCGATACGGCTCCGCCCGCGCGGCGACGACTCCTTCCTGGTGACCCGGACGGTCACCGCCGACGTGCGCGGCCTCCACCCGTCGCTGTCGCTGTCGGGCGGGAGCGTCGGCCCGGGGAACCGGACGACGTTCGACGTCACGGTCGCCAACGCCTTGGACCAGCGGATCTCGGGACTCGAACTCGACCTCGCGGCGGCGAGCGCCTCGCTTAACGACGACCACCACGTCGTCTCGGGCCTCGACCCCGGCGAAACGACGGTCGTCGAGGTCGACGCCCGGCGGGCCGCGGCCGGCCCGCAGACGGTGACGGCGAACCTGTCGTACACGACCGCGAACGGCACCCGGCGCTCGGTGACCCGGCAACTGCACACGACCCTCGACGGGCGCCAGTCCCGGCTCTCGATCGGACTCTCGGCCGACCCCGTCGGACCGTCGGACCGGACGGCCTTCCACGTCACGGTGGCGAACGGCTTCTCCAAAGGGGTGTCGGGGCTGGAACTGCGAGTACGCGCCTCGAACGCGACGTTCACCGAGCGGCGGCGAGTCGCGCCGCGACTGGCCGCCGGCAACGCGACTGCCTTCTCGTTCCCGGCGGCGGACGTCGACGCCGGCTCCCAGACGGTGACGGCGACGATCAGTTTCACCACGGCCGGCGGCGATCGCCGGACGCTCACCCGGGAGCTGACGACGGCGGTCGAGCGCGTGCGCCACCCCGGGAACGTCACCCTCACCGGCCTGCAACTGACCCGCGAGAACGAGACGCTCCGGGTCAGGGGCACCACGAGCAACCTCGGGACCACCAACGTCTCGGGCGTGATCGTCCAGGTCGCCGACGGGCCGCGCGCGGGGCCCGCCGACTCCCGCCACCGGTACTTCGTCGGGGAGATCTCTGCCAGCGACTACTCCTCCTTCGAGGTCCGGGCCACGCTCGACGGGCCGACGAACGAGTCGGCGACGGTGCCGCTGAAGGTGAGTTACATCGTCGACGGGGCCCGGGTCACCCGCACCGTCGCGGCTACCTACGAGCCCAGCCCCGACCGCGACGCCGGGTCCGGCGGCGGGCCGCCGGTGGTGCCGCTCGTCGGAGCGCTGGTCGTCGTCGGCCTCGTCGCGGTCGGCTACCGGAGGTGGTCGAATGGCGGTGATTAGCGCCGTCGACGCCGTCAAGACCTACGAGTCGGGATCGAAGACGGTCCGCGCGCTGGCGGGCGTCGACATCGCCGTCGACCCGGGGGAGTTCGTCGCCATCGTCGGCCCGAGCGGGTCGGGGAAGTCGACGCTGCTGAACCTGCTCGGCCTGCTCGACGAACCGACCGCGGGCCGGGTCGTCGTCGACGGATCGCCGGCGTCGGAACTGTCGACGCGGGAGCGGACCGACCTGCGGCGGCGGACCGTGGGGTTCGTGTTCCAGAGCTTCTTCCTGGTGCCGACCCTCACCGCGCGGGAGAACGTCGCCGTCCCGGGGCTGGTCCGCGGCGACCGGGCCGATCTGCTCGACCGCACCGCCGACCTGCTCGACCGGGTCGGGCTGGGCGACCGGGGGGATCACTACCCCAACGAACTGTCCGGCGGACAGAAACAGCGCGTCGCCATCGCCCGCTCGCTGGTCAACGACCCCGAGATCGTCCTGGCCGACGAGCCCACGGGGAACCTCGATCACGACACCGGCGCGCAGGTGCTCGACGTCTTCGACGACGTCGCGGCAGACGGGGTGCCGATCCTCGCGGTCACGCACGACGAACAGGTCACGGAGTACGCCGACCGCACCGTCAGGCTCGTCGACGGGCGGATCGAGTCGCCGTGATCGACGGACGGCTCGCCCGGCGGTTCCCGCTGGCGGCGTTCGCCCGTCGTAATCTCTCCCGGGCGCGGGCGCGGACGATTCTGGCGATGGCCGGCATCACCATCGGCGTCGTCGCCATCGCGTCGCTGGGCATGTTCGGCGCCGCCTTCGAGGCGTCGTTCTTCCAGTCCGTCGACGATGCGACCCGGACGGTCATGGTCGCCCCCGGCGAGGACGCCGACTTCGCGACGCTGGACCGCGACCGGCTCGACCGGATCCGGCGGTACGCCGACGCACCGGTGTATCCGCGGTACTCGACGAGCGCGACCGTCGAGGGGATGAAACAGTCGACCGGGGCCCGGGTGATCGCGATCGACGACCCCGGCCAGTTCGTCGACGCCCGGTCGGGGCGCGTCCCCGACACCTGGCGGAGCGGGGCGCTCGTCGGCGACGGGCTCGCGACCGACCTCGGGGTCGGCGTCGGCGACAGCGTGCGCGTCGACGGCGAGCCCCACCGGGTCGTCGCGGTGCTGGAACCGGACAACCCCCGATCCGGCCTGTTCAACACCGACGACGCCGTCCTCCTGCCGCGCGAGCGGGTCGCCGACGGCACGGCGACGAGAGCCTACGTCAGGGCCGACACCCCCGAGGAGGCGTTCTCGACGGCCGCTCGCCTCCGCGAGGCGCTCAACGGGCGCGACCAGCGCTACGAGGTGTGGGACGCCGAGTCCGCTATCCGGCAGATCCGGGACCAGCTGGGGCTGATCAACACGTTCCTCATCGGCATCGGCGGCGTCAGCCTGCTGGTGGCGTCGGTCAGCATCCTGAACGTGATGCTGATGTCGACCATCGAGCGCCGGGAGGAGATCGGGGTCCTCCGCGCGGTCGGCTACCGGCGGCGGGACATCCTGCGGCTGATGCTCGGCGAGGCCGCGCTGCTCGGGCTCGTCGGCTCGCTCGCGGGCGTCACCCTGAGCGTCCTGCTCGGGATGGCGATCAACGCCGAGTTGCTCGCCGACCCGCTGGCGTTCACCGGCGAGGCCCTCCTCTATCTCGGGCTCGGCTTCCTGTTCGGGACCGGCGCGAGCTTCCTGAGCGGGCTGTATCCCGCGTGGAAGGCCGCCAACGCACGGCCGGTCGAGGCCCTCCGGAGCTGAGCCGCGGGCGTTCCCGCTCCCCCGTCGCCTCCGCGGTCGCCTACGTCCCGTGCTGCCAGGAGGACATGTACTCCTTCTGGGCGGGAGTGAGCGAGTCGAAGGCGATGCCCTCGGCGTCGAGTTTCACCTCGGCGATCTCCCGGTCGAGCGCGTCGGGGACCTCGTGGACGCCGGGACCGTACGCGTCGCCGTTCTCGACGAGTTCCCGGACGCACACCGCCTGGATCCCGAACGACTGGTCCATCACCTCGACCGGGTGGCCCAGCGCGATGGGCGAGGCGAGGTTGACCAGCCGGCCCTCGGCGAGGACGTTCAGCCGGCGGCCGTCCGCGAGTTCGTAGGCTTCGACGCCGTCGCGGGCCTCGTAGCGGTCGACCGCCAGGTCGTCGAGCGCCTCCAGGTCGATCTCGACGTCGAAGTGGCCGGCGTTGGCGAGCAGGACGCCGTCCCCCATGCGCTCGAAGTGCTCGCGGCCGATCACCTCCCGGTTGCCGGTCGTGGTGAGGAACACGTCGCCCTCGGCGGCGGCCTCGGCCATGGGCATGACGTCGTAGCCCTCCATATGCGCTTCGAGCGCCCGGCGCGGTTCGACCTCGGTGACGACCACGTCGGCGTTCTGGCCCGAGGCCTTCTTCGCGACGCCCTTGCCGCAGTGGCCGTAGCCCGCGACGACGACGGTCTTGCCGGCCCACGAGAGGTTGGTCGTCATGGCGATGGTCGCCAGCGAGGACTCGCCGGTGCCGTGGACGTTGTCGAACAGGCGCTTCATCGGCGTGTCGTTGACCGCGAACACCGGGTAGTTCAGGGCGCCGTCGGCGTCCATCGCGCGCAGGCGGTGGACACCGGTCGTCGTCTCCTCGCAGCCGCCGACGATGGTGTCGAGCAACTCGGGGTAGTCCTCGTGGATCGCCGCGACCATGTCCATGCCGTCGTCGACCGTCACCGTCGGCTCGTGGGCGATCACCGACTCGATGGCCGCGTAGTAGTCCTCGTCGTCGACGCCGCGAACCGCGTAGGAGGTGACGCCGTCGACGGCGTTGAGCGCCGCCGAGACGTCGTCGTGGGTCGACAGCGGGTTGCAGCCCGTGATGGCGACCTCGGCGCCCGCCTCGGCGAGCAGTTCGACCAGGCAGGCCGTCTTCGCCTCGACGTGCATCGCCATGCCCACGACCTCGCCCGCCAGCGGCTGCTCCTCTCGGAACTCCTCGCGGAGCGCGCCCAGGATCGGCATGTGCTGGCGCGCCCAGTCCATCTTGCGGTTCCCCTCCTCGACGGCCGCCGCGGGGTCGTCGAGGTGCTCGGTGACCGGCGGATAGCTCATGGACGAGGGTTTCGAGAGGGGCGGCAAAACGGTACCGGAGCGGACTCTCGTCCCGCGAGGGTCGCCGTCGCCGCTCCGGCGGTCGATCAGCCCCCCGCGGCCGACAGGTCCGGCGGTTGCCGCCCGCGTCGGCCGATCAGCCCCCCGCGGTTCGGGGGGCGACCCAGGCGCCCCCGAGGGCGACGACGGTCAGCGCCGCGGCCACGCCGAAGGCGACCGCGTAGCCCCCGGTCGACTCGATGAGCCAGCCGGCGCCGATGGGCGCGACGAACGCGCCGACGCCGCCGACCGCCGTGAGCAGCGAAATCGCGGTCGCCGCCACCCCGGGGTCGACCACCTCGCGGACGTACGAGAAGAAGAGGCCGAGGCCGAGCTGGACGAAGTACCCCGAGATCGCCAGCAGGACGAACAGGACGGCGACGTTCGACACCAGCGCGAAGCCGACGAACGTCGGCGCAGTGACCGCGAAGGAGAGGACCGCGACCGGGCGCCGTCGCGCGCCGAACAGGCGGTCGGAGATGAGGCCGCTGCTCATCCGGGAGAGCGCGCCCATCGCCGGGAAGAAGGCGACGAACAGGCCGCTCTGGGCCAGCGACAGCCCGGCGACCTCGTTCATGTACGTGGGGAGCCAGCTGTTGATGAACAGGTACAGCGCGTACGCGCAGAAGCCGAGGGCGGAGATGTGCCACACCCGACGGTCGGTGAGCACCGCCCGGAGTTCCGCCCCGGACGGGACGGCCGCCGCCGCCGAGCCGTCGGGCGGCGCGGGCGCGCCGCCCGCGGCGGCGAACACCGCGAGGCCGGCGACGGCCAGGACCGCGTAGCCGCCCATGGCCGCCCCGAGGCTCAGTGACTCCACGAGCAGCGGGCCGGTGAACTGTGCCAGCGCGAAGCCGACCGCGCCCGACGCGGTGTACAGGCCGACGGCTGTCGCCCGGTTTCGGGCGTCGAAGGCGCCGTTGACGACCGAGTTGGCGGCATTCCAGACGGTCACGAACGCGAGCGCGCCCACCCCCCGCGAGACGATCAGCCACCGGTAGGACCCGGCGTCGGCGGCGGCCCACCCCCACGCGCAGACCGCGATCAGCAGGAGGGTGGCGGCCGAGATCGCCCGGTTCAGGTCCACCCGGTCGAGGAGGACACCGCTCGGGACGCTGGCGAACACGGGCAGCAGGAACATGACGCTCACCAGCCAGCTGGCCGCCACCGGGCCGACCTCCAGGCGGTCCATCACGACCGGGTTGATGCTCGCGGGGACGATCTGGTAGGCGGCCGCCGACGCCGTCAGGAGGAACAGGCCGGCGAGCAGCAGCCAGGGCGAGTCGGCCACCGCCCGGGCGTCGGCGCGCAGGCGGGCCGACGCACGCTGCGTCGAACCGGTCACTCGACGCGCTCCCGGAGCGCGCTCGTGCGCTCTTCGGCGGCCGCCAGCACGCGGTCCTCGTCGAGCGTCTGGACCTCCCGGTCGCGCATGAGCACCCGCCCGTCGCAGACGGTGTGACGCACGTCGCTGCCCCGGGCCGCGTAGGCCAGGTGGCTCACGAGGTCGTTCTCGGGCGTGAGGTGCGGGGCGTCGAGGTCGACGACAGCGAGGTCGGCCGCGGCCCCCGCTTCGAGCCTGCCGCCGGGGAGTCCCAGCGCGGCCGCGCCGCCCTCGGTCGCCATCCGAACCGCCGCCTCGGCGGGAACGGCGGCCGCGTCGTCGGCAGCAAGTTTGCCGATCATCGCGGCGTCGCGTAGCTCGTCGAACATGTCGAGGTCGTTGTTCGAGGCGGCGCCGTCGGTGCCGAGCGCGACCGTGACGCCCGCGTCGAGCAGTCGCTGGACGGGCGCCATCCCGCTGGCGAGTTTCATGTTCGAGGCCGGGCAGTGGACCACCGCCGTCCCCCGGTCGGCCAGCAGGTCGACCTCCTCGCCGTCCAGGTGGACGCCGTGGGCCAGGAAGTCGCGGCCGCCGAGCAGGCCGAGGTCGTCGGCGTAGGCGAGCGGCCGGACGCCGCGCTCCTCGACGATGGGGTCGACCTCCTCCCGCGTTTCGTTGGCGTGGACGTGGATCGGGAGGTCGGCCTCGCGGGCCGCCTCGACGGTCTCCCGGAGGTACCCCTCGCCGACGGTCGTCAGCGAGTGGGGCGTGAACGCCGTGCGGACGCGTCCGTCGGCGGCGCCGTCGTACTCGCGGGCGACCTGGAAGCCCTCCTCCAGGTCCGCCCGGGCCTCGGCTTCGTCCTTGGCCACTGTGACGACGCCGTGGCCGACCCGGGCGCGCGTCCCGCTGGCCTCGACCGCCGCGACGACCTCGGGGACGTGGAAGTACATGTCGGCGAACGCGGTCGTCCCCGAGCGGATCATCTCCACGATCCCGAGTTCGGTGCCGACGCGGACGTCCTCGGGCGTCAGCGCGGCCTCGGCCGGCCAGACGTCCTCGCGGAGCCACCGGTCGAGGGGCTTGTCGTCGGCCCATCCGCGGAGGAGCGTCATCGCGGCGTGGGTGTGGGCGTTGACCAGCCCCGGCATCACGAGACAGCACTCGGCGTCGAGCGTCCCGTCGCCGGTCCCCGCGAGATCAGGGGCGATCTCCCTGATCTCGCCGGTCGACTGGTCGACGAGCACGTCCGCTCGCTCGACGGTCAGGTCGGGGCGCAGGACCCGGCCGCCGGCGACGCACAGCGTTGACATGGCCGGCCGTTCGGAGAGGCGGGCGTTAACGGCGTCGTTTGCGGCCGACCGTGCGGCGGCGCTTGCGGCCGACCGTGCGGCGGCGCACGGCCCGCCCAGGTCGTCGTGACCCGGCGTGTGTGGCGAACGGACGGCACGGCGCGCTCGCGACGCGGTGTGCCGCCGGCGGCCGGGCGCCCTCTGCGCCCCGGATCGCGTCGCGGTCGGACTCAGTACACGCCGCGGGGTGGCCGCGCCATCGGTCTTGAACCCTCGGAGGCCGGACGTGGCGCGCAGTGGGGCACCGCGGCCACGACGCGGGGGCCACAGCCTGCGACGCAGGGCTGAGTCGTACGAACGGAAGCACCGCGTGCGACAGGCACTTGCCCAGGGGGCGTGACTGGACGCGTATGCGCATCGCGGTGCCCAACAAGGGCCGCATCCACGACCCGACGATCTCCCTGCTCGAACGCGCCGGCCTCCACGTCGAGAACGGCGCGGATCGAAAGCTCTACGCCGAGACGGTCGACCCGGACGTGAGCGTGCTCTTCGCCCGCGCCGCCGACGTCCCGGAGTACGTCTGGGACGGCGCCGCCGCGGTCGGCATCACGGGGCTGGATCAGGTCCGCGAGTCCGGCCACGACCTCGTCGAACTTCTCGATCTCGAGTTCGGCCGCTGTCGGCTGGTGCTGGCCGCGCCCGAGGACGGCGACATTACCGAGCCCGGCGACCTGGCGGGCCGCACCGTCGCCACCGAGTTCCCCCGGATCACCCGCGAGTACTTCTCGGAGCTGGGGATCGACCCGGAGGTCGTCGAGGTAACCGGCGCGACCGAACTCACCCCCCACGTCGACATGGCCGACGCCATCGTCGACATCACCTCCACGGGCACGACGCTCGCAGTCAACCGCCTGGGGATCGTCGACGAGGTGCTCGCCTCCTCCGTGCGCCTGTTCGCCCACCCGGACCACGCCGACGACCCGAAGGTGACCCAGCTCGTCACGGCCCTCGAATCGGTGCTCGCCGCCGAGGGCAAGCGCTACCTGATGATGAACGCGCCCCGCGAGCGTCTCGACGAGGTGCGGGACGTGATCCCGGGCCTCGGCGGGCCGACCGTGATGGACGTCGCCGGCGACGACATGGTCGCGGTCCACGTCGTCGTCGACGAGCGAGACGTCTACGAGACGATCACCCGACTGAAGGAGGTCGGCGCGAGCGGCATCCTCGTCACGGAGATCGAGCGGCTGGTGGAGTAGGCCGACGGCGGTCTTGGAGGCGCCGGATACAGTCTTTGAGGCGCCGGCTGCGGTCTTGGAGTAGGCCGACTGCGGCCCTCGCGAGCTTACGTCGGCGCCGAACTGACGAGCGCCAGCACGCCGAAGGCGATCACGCCCAGGATCACCGTCACGGTGAAGTGAATGAGGGTGACGTACGCCGCGAGCCGTGGCGGCTGGTCGTAGACGTACTTGACGAGCACGCCGTCCAGCGCGAGCGCCACGAACAGCCCCGGGAGCGAGGGGAGGTCGAACGTGGCGACGAGCACGGAGACAATGGCGGGCACGGGTCCCACCGCCAGCGCCTTGCGCACCGCGACGTCGCCGAGGACGTTCCGCGCCGCCAGGTGGGCGGTCAGCGAGAGAAACAGCGAGAATCCCACGAGCAGCCCGACCACCGCGATCGGGGAGACGGTGCTTGCCTGCAGGGGGACGGCCAGCGTCGCCAGGTGGGCGAGCGTCGCGGGGACGGCGAGCATCGGGGACGCGCCTCAGTCCGCGAGGAGGCCGAGTTCTTCGAGTCGGGAGACGATGACCTCGACCGCGCCCTCGGCGTCCTCCGGCTTCTTCCCGCCCGTGATGACGAGCTTGCCCGAGCCAAAGAGCAGCGCGACGACCTTGGGTTCGTCGAGGCGGTAGACGAGGCCGGGGAACTGCTCGGGTTCGTACTCGATGTTCTCCAGTCCGAGCCCGATGGCGATGGCGTTGAGGTTGAGGTTCCGACCCAGGTCGGCGGAGGTGACGATGTTCTGGACGGTGATCTCGGGGTCGTCGTCGACCTGGATCTGGAGTTCGCGGAGCTTGTCGAAGACGATGTGGAGGGACTCGTGGACGTCGTCGGTCGACTTGGCGCCCGTGCAGACGATCTTGCCGGAGCGGAAGATGAGTGCCGCCGACTTCGGGTTCTGGGTCCGGTAGACGAGACCGGGGAACTGCTCGGGGTCGTAGTCGGCGCCTTCGAGGTCCATCGCCACGCTCTGGAGGTCGAGTTCCTGACCGATGCCGGTCGAGGCGACCACGTTCTCGATGTTGATCGTGTCCTTGGGGTCGGTCATTGGTCGATTTAAACTGCGTATTTAAGGTTTAAAAAGGTTGGTGCGCGGAACTGACAGCTCCCGGCCGCGGCGCCCACGTGGGCGCTACGTCAAGAGGCGATCCGCTTCCGCCGACCGACACGCTGAAATCCGCACCCGGTCGACCGTGGGTCGTGTACTGCCTGGAACTGGCCGGCTCCGACGACGCGTTCGCGGCGGCGGAGGCGGCGACGGCCGCGACCGACGTGACGGTCGTCGCCCCGGGGCTGGCCACGGCCCGGGGCGTCGACGCGGCCGGCGCGCAGCGGCTGGCGTACACCCACCGCGTCTCGGCACTGGTGGGCCGCACGGACGCGGACGTGGCGAGCGCGGCGGCGCTGCTGTCGGCGGCCGCCATCGACCGCGAGGGGACGGTGGCGGTTCGCGCCCGCAACGTCCGCTCGGCGTCGGCCGCGAGCACCCGCGAGGCCGAGCGCGAACTGGGGCGCGTCCTCGTCGACCGCGGCTTCGCCGTCGACCTCGACGACCCGGACCACGAACTCCGGGCGCTGTTCGCCGCCGACGTCTGCCTGCTCGGCTGGCTGACCGTCGAAACTGATCGAGGGTTCGGCGACCGCCGGCCGACCGACCGTCCCTTCTTCCAGCCCGGGAGCATGGACCCCATGGACGCCCGCGCGGTGGTCAACCTCGCGGGGGCCGGCCCGGGCGTCGGACTCCTCGACCCGATGTGCGGCACGGGCGGCCTGCTCGTCGAGGCCGGCCTGGTCGGGAGTTCGGTGGTCGGGAGCGACGCCCAGTGGAAGATGGCCCGCGGCACCCGCGAAAACCTCGACGCGGCCCTCGGCGAGGGGACGGGTGCGGTCGTCCGCGCCGACGCGACGCGCCTGCCCTTCCGCGACGACGCCTTCGACGCGGTCGCCTTCGACGCGCCCTACGGCCGCCAGTCGAAAATCGAGGGTCGCGACCTCTCGACGCTCGTCGCCGGAGCGCTCGCCGAGGCCGCCCGGGTCGCCCCCCGCGGGGTGCTCGTCGCCGACCGGGAGTGGGACGCGGCGGCGGCCGACGCCGGCTGGTCGGTCGAGGCGTGCTTTCGCCGCCCCGTCCACGGGTCGCTCGACCGGGTCGTCCACGTCCTCCGTCGGTCGTGACGAGGGGCACGTGGCCGTCGTCGATCCCGACGGGGCCGCGGACGTCCGTCGTCGGTCCCGACGGGCCGCACCCGTCCGCCGTCAGCCCCCATATAGGTTGGCAAACGGGTGGCGTTTGTTAACGAGGGGCACACATTTATAGGGGGAGGGCGTACACGTCGCCGGAGGTAGGATCAGTGACCGCCGCACACGACGCCGCCGTCTCGCTAGAGCTGACCCGCCGGGAAGCCTGGGTCGTCCACGCGGCCCTGCTCGGCCACATAGAGCGTTCGCTCGACGAGGGCGACGAGTCGCCCCTGGCCGTCTCCCTGCTGGAGGCGATCGAACGCGACGGGAGGGCGTTCGACGAGACGGAGTTGCGGTTGCTGCGGGACGCGCTGGCCGAACACCTGATCGACCCCCCCGTCAGCGACCGGCCCACCGCGGAGCGCCTGCTGGCCGCCGTCGAGGACGCCCTGCAGACGGCGCCGCGCCACGCCGGCGAGCCCTAGTTCGCCACCTCACTCCTCGCCGAGCCAGTAGTCCACCGCGTCACCGCGTCTGAAGTAGCCGTCCACCGTCCGGTCGCGGTCGCCACCGGGCGGGCTGTCGCCGTAGACCCCGATCTTGTCCGAGTCTGGGTAGACCGTGACGTCGGGCGCCCGCATCGTCGACATCATCAGGTACCGCAGGGGCGCGTCGCGGTCGTTCACGACCCGATGGGCGCCGCCCTCGCCGGTCGGCAGGGCCGCGTAGTCGCCGGGTCGCAGGCGGTGCTCGCCCCCCTCGGTTCGCAGGTGGCCCTCGCCGGCGAGGACGTACAGCGCCTCCGCGTTCCCGGTGTGCCAGTGGAACGGCCACGCCTTCCCGCCGGGCGGGAGTTCGTACAGGCTACACCCGAGGTCCTCGCCGCCCGCCGCTCCCGACAGTTGCTTCCGACGGAAGTGGGTCTCGCCGTGCTCGGTCTCGCGCCACTCCAGGTCGTCCGCGTTGACGGGTTCCATACTTCCCGGCAGGATGGCCGACCCCATAAGTCACCAGCCGAGCGTGGGCGTTCGCACGCCTCGCCGCCGCGGCGGCGCGCAGGTCGCCGGACACCCGGCGGCCTTCCCTCGCCGCCACCGTCTATTTACTGTTGGCGCCCCGACACAGTACCATGTCCGAGGTGACCGACCTGCTCAAGCAGGCCTACCAGGACGAGATCGAGACGGTGATGAACTACATGACGAACTCCATCGTCCTCGACGGCGTCAGCGCCGAGGAGGTAAAGGAGTCCCTCCAGCAGGACATCCAGGAGGAACTCGGCCACGCCGAACAGCTCGGTCAGCGGCTCAAACAGCTCGACGACGCCCCGCCGGGGAGCGCGGAGTTCGAGGCGAGCCAGCACTCCCTCCAGCCGCCCGCCGACACCACGGACGTGATCTCGGTGATCGAGGGCGTGCTGGAGGCCGAGGAGGGCGCCATCGAGACCTACCGCTCGCTCGTCCGGGCCGCCGAGGAGGCCGACGACCCCGTGACCGAGGACCTGGCGGTGACCCTCCTGGCCGACGAGGAGGCCCACCGCACCGAGTTCCGCGGGTTCAAGAAGGAGTACGACCGCGAGTAGGATTTCTAGTCAGTCGGCGGCCGCCGGCGACTCGTCCCCCGCCGCGTCCGCGTCGGCGGCCACGCCGGCGTCGTCCATCGAGCGCACGATCAGTTCGGTGACGTCGAGGATCTCGACGTCGTCCTCGAAGCCGCCGGTCTTCCGCCCGTCCTCGTACATCGTCATGCACATGGGACAGGCGACGACGAACGTCTCGACGTTTCCGGCGGTGTCCTGAGTCGCCTCCCGCAACCGCTCCTCGCTCGGCTTGACGTCCTCGTCGATGTCCATCCAGAGGCCGCCCCCCCCGCCGCCACAGCAGAAGGAGTCCTCGCGGTTGCGCGGCATCTCCGAGAGGGTCGCGCCCGTCGCGCGGATCACGTCGCGGGGCGCGTCGTACTCGCCGTTGAACCGCCCGAGGTGACAGGGGTCGTGGTAGGTGACGGTCTCGTCGAGGTCGCCCAGCGGCAGGCGACCGGCGTCGACGAGGTCCTCGACGACCTGCGTGTAGTGGTAGATGTCGACCTCTCCCTCTTCGTTCCACCCGAACTCGGGGTACTCGTTGGTGAAGGTGTTGTAGGAGTGGGGATCGGTGCAGACGAGCTTCTCGAACTCGCAGCCCTCGAAGGCGTCGACGTTGTCCTCGACGAGCATCTCGAAGAGACCCTCCTCGCCGACCCGGCGGACGTCGTTGCCGTCGTTCTTCTCGTCCTCGTAGAGGATGCCGTAGGAGACGCCGGCGGCCTCGAAGATGCGGGCGAGCGACCGCGCCACCTTGCGATTGCGCTCGTCGTAGGCGGGGTAGTCGCCGACGTACCAGAGGAACTCGACCGCTTCCTCGCGGGCGTCGGGCACCTCGAAGGGGAGGTCGTCGGTCCAGTCCCCGCGGGTGCGGGCGGGTTCGCCCAGCGTGTTGCCGTGCTGGAAGGTGTTCATCATGGCGTCCTGGACCGGTTCGCGCATCTGTCCGGTCTCGGTCAGCCGGCGGTTCATCTCCGTGAAGTGGTTCAGATGCTCGATGTCGACGGGGCAGGCGTCCATGCAGGCCATGCAGGCCATGCAGGACTCCATGGTCTCGGCGTCGACGACGGAGGTGCCGCCGTCGGCGATGATGTCGATCCCCTCGCGCTCGCCGGCGTCCAGATCCTCGCGGTACGTCTTCAGGTCGAGGATCACGTCCCGCGGGTCGAGCGGGCGCCCGGAGGCCTTCGCCGGACAGACCGACGAGCAGCGCCCGCACTTGGTGCAGGCGTCCATGTCGAGCACCTGCTTCCACGAGAAGTCGTCGGCGGAGGTGTAGCCGATCTCGTCGGGGTCGGCGTCCGCCGGCACGCCGGGCAGGCGGCGGCCCGCCTTCTCGTCGTGGACGACGAGGTTCGCGAAGGAGGAGAGCATGTGGAACGGCTTGGCGTAGGGGACCGCGGCGACGAACCCGAGCGCGAGCAGGGCGTGGGACCACCAGCCGAACCAGTACAGGCCGCGGGCGAGGTCGGGGCCCATCCCGGCCGCCCGGAACACCACCGCCACGAAGTAGCCGACGAACGACACCGTCTCGAAGGAGGGGAAGCCGGTGCCGACGATGCGGAGCGCCTCGACGAGGTAGCCGCCGACGCCCAGCAGGAACAGGGTCCAGATGAAGGCGTCGTCCTCGAAGGAGGTGTGTTTCCCCCAGAGGCGCCCCTCGCGGACGGCGTAGCGCCGGTAGAGCGCCATGCCGACCCCGACGACGAACAGGAAGCCCAGGGCGTCCATCACCAGCGAGTACGAGAGGTAGAAGTCACCGACGAAGAAGGATTCGCCCGTGAGGGGCCGGTAGATGTCCATGTCGATTCCCAGGATGGTCGTGCCGATCAGGAGGGTCAGAAAGCCCCAGAGCAAGAACGTGTGCATCGCCCCGGCGTAGAGGTCGCGGTCGAACTGCGTCTCGTTGGTGAGCGCGGCCTTCGAGGCCCGGAGGATCCGCCCGGGGAGGTCGTCGAGACGGTCGAAGGCGTCCTCCGTCCCGGCAACGTACCGCGAGACGCGCTCGTAGAGGCCGTACAGGAGGACGAGGATGGCGACCGCCGAGAGGTAGTAGAAGGCGGCCTTCCCCAGGGGGCCGATGGTCCAGAACGTCTCCCGCGTCACGGTCTGCAGGACGGGAGCGCTCGTTCCGGCCACGAGTGTGGGTGTCATACTCGATTTGGCGGACACGAGTCGGTTAAAACTTACCACCCGGCGCGGTCGCGCGCGGGCGAATCGCCGGACGGCAGCCGACCGCACCGCTGTCGGCTTCGGCCCGACGCGGGCGCGATCCCCGACTACCGCCGCCGACCTCGACGTATCGAGACGCTGAGGGGTCGTGGATTGGCCGCGGCGTCCGGGTGCCGCGGGTCTCGCCACCGGCGGACTTCAGAGCGCGCCGGCGGCGACCAGGCCGGCGGCGACGACGAGTGCGGGGGCGTCCCGCCGCCCGAAGGCGAGCGGCGGCAGGGTCGGGTTCCAGGCGAAACAGCGGGCCTGGAGGGCGAGCGCGAGGCCGTCGGCGCGCCGGAGGACTCGTCGCAGCCCCGTCACGCCGACCAGCCGGATCCGGTCGAGCGTCGACCGGCGGTCGGCCAGGCGGGCGTCGCCCGCGGCGCGGATCGTCGCCAGGTCGCGCTTCAGGAGGGGGAGAAAACGGAGCACGAAGGCGACGCCGGTCCCCAGCAGGACGCCGGCGCGGCCGGGGACGAACCACTGGATCGCCGTGCGCGACTCCCTGACGGGCGTCGTCCGGAGGTACGCGGCGGAGACGAGCAGGAGGAGCACGACGCGGTAGCTGGCGAGCGCCGGCGCCACGGCGTCCGCCGGGACCAGGTAAGGTGGCTGGAGGGTCGCCGCCTCGACCAGCGGCGCCGCCACGAGGAACGGCGCGAACGAGCGGTACCCCCACAGCGTGCGGCCGAGGGGCGTCCCCGACAGGGCGAGCGCGACGCCCGCGAGCAGGGACAGCGCCAGGAGCCCGGGAACGGTGGTGTGGGCCACCGCGGCGACCGCGAACGCCGCCTGGACCAGGAGCTTGGTCCGGGGGTCGAGCCGGTGGACGTACGTGTCGCCGTGGACGTGGCCGAGGCTCATCGGTCGACGTCTCGCTCGCCGCGGTCGTCGTCATGCCCGTCGCGGTCGCCGCCTCGCTCGTACGGGTCGTCGTCCCCCGCCGGCGGCGGCCGCACCCCGAGTTCGCGCAGTCGGTCGGGATCGGGGTCGCCCGCGTCGAGGGCGACCCGCCCCTCGCTGAGGACGACCGTCCGATCCGCGAGCGCGGCCACGTCGCGGAGGTCGTGGGTGACGCAGACGACGCCGGTCCCCGTCGTCTTCAGGTCGCGCAGGCGGTCGAGCACCGACCGCCGGGCGGGCCAGTCGAGCCCCGTGAAGGGCTCGTCGAGGACGAGGTGGTCCGGCTCCATCGCCAGCGCGCCGGCGATCGCCAGACGCTCGCGCTCGCCGCCGGAGAGGGCGTCGACGCGGGTCCCCTCCCGATCCCTGAGGTTCACGGCGTCGAGCGCGGCGTCGACCCGGCACTCGATCTCCCCCCGATCGAGCCCGAGGTTCTCGGGGCCGAAGGCCACGTCCGCCCGAACCGTGGCGGCGACGAAGCCGTCGCGGGGGTCCTGGAAGGTCATCCCGACCGCGGCCCGGGCGGCGACCAGGTCCTCCCGGACGGGTCGGCCGTTCACGGCGACCGTCCCCTCGTCCGGCTCCAGCAGCCCGTTGAACTGGCGGACGAGGCTCGTCTTCCCCGACCCGTTGGGGCCGGCCAGGAGGAGGAACTCGCCGTCCTCGATCACGAGGTCCACGCCGTCGAGCGCGACGACGTCGCCGTAGCGGTACGTGACTCCCCGCGTTTCGATCACGGTGGCAGTTCTCCTCCGGTCACCGCGCCACGAGGGCGTCGCTCCGGACGATGGCGACGGTCGCGGCGACCTTCAGGGCCGCCACGGGCAGGAACGGGACGACGACCGTCGTGACCGCGGCGACGAGGCCGACGGACTGCCACACCGAGAAGCCGAGCGCGCCCGCGGCGTACACGACGCCCGCGCCGACCACGAGCGCCGCCAGCACGCGGGGGATCGGGATCTCGCCCGGCGCCTCGAGGCCGTCCACGCCGTGGGCGACGAGACCGATGACCGCCGCGGCGACCGGGAACCCGACGAGGAAGCCGCCCGTGGGGCCAAGGAGGACGCCGAGCCCGGCGTTGCCGCCCGCGAAGACGGGCAGCCCGACGAGTCCGGCGACCAGGTAGAGGACGAAGGCGACGGGGGCCCATATCGGCCCCAGGACCAGGCCCGCGAGGAACACCCACAGGGTCTGGAGGGTGATCGGGACGTTCGGCGCGAGCGGGTGGACGAGGTCGACCGGCGCGGTCGCGCTCGTCGCGGCCGCGAACATGACCGCGCGCGCGACGTTGCGCGTCGACTCGTCGCCGACTAACTGGACGGAGTCCGTCGACGTAGCCATGCGCCCCACTTCCACGTTAACCGGGTTGAACCTACTGGTTTACGAGCCGCCGCGCGTCCGGAGGGGTCGCCGGCGCTCGACGGCAGGCTTTTGTATCTAATCGCACTATCTTTTGGGGCCATGGACGAGAAGACCGCGGAACTCCGGGACCTCTTCGTGGAGACGACCGGGTCGGACACGGTCACCGAACGCCAGGAGGACGGCCGGGGGTCGCTCGCCGGCGGCGACGGGGAGGATCGCGTGCGCGAGCGGCTCGCCGAACTCGTGGCGATCATGCGCGACCGCTACGACTTCGAGACCGACCTGGGCGACGAGGCGCTGGTCGACCTCGTCCGTCGCTACCACGAGGGCGACGACGACGCGGCCCTCGCCGACGCGCTCGGCGTCGACGCCGACGCGGTCTTTCGAGCGCGGATGGACCTCCACCTCGTGCGCGAGGCCGACCGGGAGACCTCCGTCGACCTCGACGCCCTCCGGTCGCTCGCGGCCGACGGTGCGAGCGAGACCGACCTGGTCGCGGCCCTCGACGCCGACCCCGAGGCGATCCGCCGCGCGCGCGCGGTCGTCGAATCCGAGATGGAGGCGACCCGCGCGAACGACCGCTTCCGCGACGAGTTCGCCGAGTTGCTGACCGACGCGGACCTCTCGCGGCAGTTCGCCCACGACGCCCGCGAGGACGGCCTGCGCGAGGCCACCGAGGACATCGAGACCGACGTCTCGCTTTAGCGCTGCCCGCCGGTCCCGCTCCTCTACATCGCCTCTCTCGCTTCACCTCTCCTCTCTCCCCCCTATCCTTCGTCCTCGACGACCTCGATGCTGTCGTCGCCGTTCGGCACCGCACAGAGGAACGCGCCCGCCTCGTCGCCGTCGTTCCGGTACCAGTGGACGACGCCCGCCGGGATGAACAGCGAGTCGCCCGGCGAGACGGTGCGCTCCGCGTCCCCGAGGCCGACCGTGTACTCCCCGGCGAGCACGTACTGGACGTGCTCGACCCGGTTGGTGTGCTTCGGCACCGTCGCCCCCGGGTCGAGCGTGAACCGCCGCAGCGCGAAGGTCGGCGCGCCGTCGCGCTCGTCGACGAGCACGCCCTTGCGCATCCCCTCCGCGGCGGGTACCGCCTCGTAGTCGATCTCCGTCGCGCGTCGGTGGACGGGTTCGGGCGCGGTCGTATCGGCGGTCGCGGCCGGGTCGTCGGTCGCGGTCTGCTGGTCGCCGTCGGGGGGCTGGTCGCCGCCGGTAGTCCGGTCGTCGCTCATGGGACATCGTACGCGCGCGCCCCACAAGAGGCGTGTGGCAGCGATCTCGTCCCCCGACGTGGGGCCTCCGCGCGGCCCGAGGGCGTGGGGCGGTTGTGACGGCCGATTTAAGGACCCCGACCGACTACTACCTGTATGCGCGGCATCCGTATCGGCAGCGCGTTCGGCATCCCCGTTCGTCTCGACGTCACCTTCCTCATCGTGCTCCCGTTGTTCGCCTGGCTCATCGGGTCCGACGTGGGCAACCTGGCGACGGTGCTCAACGACCTCCTCGGGTCGGGGTTCTCGCCGGACGCGCTGACCGCGGGCGCGATGGAGTGGTACCTGGGCGTGGCGGCGGCCGTCGGCCTGTTCCTCTGTGTCCTCCTCCACGAGTTCGGCCACTCCCTGGTCGCCATGCGCTACGGCTTCGAGATCGAGTCGATCACCCTCTGGCTGTTCGGCGGCGTCGCCCGCTTCACCGAGATCCCCGAGGACTGGAAGCAGGAACTGCTGATCTCGATCGCCGGCCCGATCGTCAGCGTCGCCCTCGGCGTGCTCTCCTACCTCGCCTTCCTCGCCGTGCCCGGCGGGCAGGCGATCCAGTTCGTCCTCGCCTACCTCGCGCTCACGAACGTCGCGCTCGCGGTGTTCAACATGCTCCCCGGGTTCCCGATGGACGGCGGGCGCGTCCTCCGGGCGCTCCTGGCCCGCACCCGGCCACACGCCCGGGCGACCCAGATCGCCGCCGAGGTCGGCAAGGTGTTCGCCTTCCTGCTGGGGATCTTCGGCCTGTTCGCCAACCTCTTTCTCGTCGCCCTCGCCTTCTTCATCTACATGGGCGCCTCCAGCGAGGCCCAGCAGACGGTGATGAAGGCCGCCTTCCAGGACGTCATCGTTCGGGACATCATGACGCCCCGCGAGGACCTGAACGTGGTCGACGAGGACACCTCCGTCGCGGAACTGATGAACCGCATGTTCCGCGAGCGTCACACCGGCTACCCCGTGATACGGAACGGAGGCCTCGTCGGCATGGTCACGCTCAACGACGCCCGGTCGATCAACGAGGTCGAACGCGACGCCTACCGCGTCGAGGACGTGATGACCCGCGACGTCGAGGGCATCTCGCCCGACGCCGACGCCATGGACGCCATCCAGACCATGCAGGAACTCGGCGTCGGTCGCCTGCCGGTGCTCGACGAGGCCGGCGAACTGGTCGGACTCGTCTCGCGTTCCGACCTCGTGACCGCGTTCAACATCATCCAGTCCCGCGGGTCCTTCACCGACGTCCAGACGCAGGAACCCGCCATCGGCGTGCGCTGACTTCGCACCCTGTCACCGCAGGCGGCTGCATTTATAGTTGTACCTGCCTTCGCATCGGGCGAAGCGCTGTACTGCCCCGCTGGCGTATCGCTTAGCGGCCCCAGATCGTGACAACACGACACCGTCGGCGGGTCACGTGCCGCTTCCTCGCCGCCGAACGCCGGTCCCGCCCGTCCCACTGCGAGCGCCGGCCGACGGTGGTCGAGGCGCTCCGAACGGCTCCGAGAGTGCTTGAAACTGCCGAACGCGCGTTCCTGTGGCGATAGACGGGCGTCGGCCGCGACTGGAAGCGAATCGCATCCCCGTCGCCAGGAGTACAATTACTTATATAAAAATTGTCTGCGGCGAGCCGCGACGGTCGCCTCCCGCGTTCCCCGCGTTTGCCTCCCGCGTTCGACCGTGTTCGTCATCCCACGTTCTGATACGTTCTCCCCTCCGTGACGTCCGGCGACGTGACGATGCAGCGTCGAAATCACTTACGTTCCTATGAGTGTAAAGAACGCCGGCGAGGATGGGCGCGCTCGTCGCGTTTCGCCACGATAGACGGCGATTCGCCTCGCATTCTGGTGTGACGAAGGTCGATTCAGCAGACCCGAACCGACGACCTCGCTTCGGGGGTCCGGGGCGTCGCCCTCGCCTGTGCCGAACTGGACTTTCGACGACTGACGAGTCAGTTTTCGTCGCCAGCGATCGCTCACGCTCCGGATCGTGCGGCCGCCTGATCCTGGGCGAACGATCATCGCATTCGGCTGCTCCGAACGCCCCGTCGGTTCGGGGGCGTCGGTGCGGCCTACGAGTACGTCTGGTTGAGTTCGATGATGTTCACGGCGTTGTGGAGGCGTTCGACGACCGCCTCCCTGCCGCCCTCGTCGCGGAGCCTGCTCGCCGGCCCGGAGACGCTGATCGCGCCCTGGACGTCGCCGTCGCCCCGGATCGGCACCGCGACGCAGACCAGCCCCCGGATGCGCTCCTCGCGGTCGACCGCGTGCCCGACCTCGCGGATCGAGTCCAGTTCCGCGAACAGTTCGTCCGGGTCCGTGATCGTGTTCTCGGTCTTCGGCGGGAGCCCGTGTCGGTCGATGATCGCCTCGACCCGCTCGCGCGGCAGGTGGGCCAGGACGGCCTTGCCGAGGGCGGTCGTGTGCAGGTGCATCGTCTGGCCGAGGTACGAGTCGACGTTGACGGCGTTCTCGCCGCGCTGCCGGTAGAGGACCGTCCCGCGACCGTGTTCCTCGACGAGCAGGTTGGCGAGTTCGCCCGTCTCGGCCGCCACGGCGTCGATCTCCGGCTTCGCCACGCAGTAGATGTCGCGCCTGCTCCGGGCGAACGCGCCGAGGTCGAGCAGCCGGAGTCCGACGTGGTACCGGCCGTCCCGCTCGACCACGTAGCCGTCGTGTTCGAGCGTCCGCAGGTAGTTGTGCGTGCTGCTCTTCGCCATGTCGAGGTGATCCGCGATCTCGGTGATCGTGGCTCCGTCGAGCGTTTTCAGCGCCTCGACGACTCTGAAGGTCCGCCTGGCCGTCCGCACCGGCGTTTTCGGTTTCGGGCGTTCGGCTGCCATGTGTTCTCGCATAACGTTCGTCCTCTTAAAACACCCGTTCGAACATGAAGAATTCCGGTTTCTGTCGTTCCGCTTGGTTCCGCATGCTGCGGGGTCCTCGTCGTCGCTCGGTCGCTGGTTTCGCCGTCGCTCTCTTCCGTTCGTCGGCTTCGCCGTCGATCCGTCGCCGTGGGTAACTGTTAACTCCCGCCGAGGCGACTCCCGGATCGAACCATGCGAGCAGCGAGATTACACGAGTACACCGACGACGTCGGCAGCGCGTTCACGATCGAGGAGGTCGACAGGCCGACGGTCGAGGCGCCCGACGACGTCGTGATCGAGGTCGAGGCCGCGGGCTGGTGTCACACCGACAACCACATCGTCGAGGGGTCGATGCGCGAGATCGCCGGCGCCACGCTCCCGTACACGCCCGGCCACGAGAACGCGGGCGTGGTCAGCGACGTCGGCGAGGGGGTGACGCGCTTTTCCCCCGGCGATTCGGTGGTCGTCCACCCAGCCGCGTCCTGCGGGCTGTGTCGAGCCTGCCGGCGCGGGGAGGACATGTACTGCCCCGACCACACCTTCGTCGGGATCGACGCCGACGGCGGCTTCGCCGAGTACCTGAAGACGAAAGAGCGGTCGCTCATCGCCCTCGACGGTCTCGATCCCGTGCAGGCGGCCCCCCACGCCGACGCCGGCGTGACTGCCTACCGCGCGGTGAAGAAGGCCGCCGCCGACCTCGTCGCCGGCGACTACGCCGTCCTCGTCGGCATGGGCGGCCTCGGCCACATCGGCCTCCAGGCGCTCCACGCGATCAGCCCCGCGGAGACCGTCGCGGTCGACGTGAAGCCGGCGGCGCTGGAGATGGCCGACGACCTCGGCGCCACCGCGACCGTCGACTCCACCGAGGAGGACGTCGCCGCGGTCGTCGACGACCTGACCGACGGCGAGGGCGCGGCCAAGATCGTCGACTTCGTCGGCTCCGACGAGACGCTCCGCTACGCGCTGTCGGCGCTCCGACCCGGCGGCGACCACCACGTCGTCGGCTACGAGGGACAGCTCGACGTGCCCGCCCAGGCGGTCATCGGCGGGGAGATCGACTACCAGGGGACGCTCGTCGGCACCTACCCCGAACTGCAGGAGCTGATCGCGCTGGCCGAGGCCGGCGACGTGGTCGCGCGCACCGCGACGTACGATCTCGACGAGATCAACGAGATCGCCCACCGACTCGAAGTGGGCGACATCGAGGGTCGCGCCGTCTTCACGCCCTGACCGGGGCGCGGCGCGCCCCGGTCAGTCGGGGTTCTGCGCCGTCGCCGGGCGCGGGTACGACCGCGCCTGCTCGCGCTTTCGCTCCCCTTCCTCGGTGATCATGTCCGGCTTCCACTGCATCCCGGCGTCGGTGTCGACGCTGGTCGAGTCGACGCCCGGAAGCCCGCCGACCTTCTCGTCGATCTCCTTGACGAACACCGGCGCCATCATGCAGTGGGGCGACGTGACGAGCAGGTCGACGTGGACGTGGCCGTCGTCGGTCTCGATCCCGTCGAGCAGCCCCATCTCGACGATGCTCAGGTCCGACCCGTTGGCCTCGCTGCAGGGGTCGACGATCTCGTCCAGGCGCTCGCGGACCGCCGCCTCGGTGAGTTCCTCGGACATGATCAGACGACCTGGTCGGCCTCGACCGAAACCGTACTCCAGGGCTCGGCGATGCCCTCGGCCTGGACCTGCTGGCTGAACTCGTCGTCGGCGAAGCCCTCCCTGGCCTCGTCGATGTCGATCCCGAGCAGGTTCGCGTAGTTCTCCCCGAGCATCTTGCGCTTGTCCTCGTCGGTGATCTGGGGAACGCGCACCCCGTACCCCTGGTCGCGGTGGTCGTCGTTGTATTCGAAGTCGCGGAACGCCTTGAGCTGGGTCAGCGGGTGGTAGGCGATGGCGGCCGAGGACCAGTAGATGCTGTCGTAGGCCTGCGGCCCGATGATCTTGACCAGCTCGGCCATGATGTCGCCGAAGACCTCGTCGTTGCCCGCCGCGAGGATGCCCAGCGCCTCCATGCAGACGTGGACGTTCGGGAAACGGGCGACCTGCCAGGCGGTCTCCTCGGTGAAGGCGAACCCCCCGTGGATGATCGAGAACTCGAGTTCCGGGAAGTTCTCGGCCGGTTCGTCGACGTCGTTCGGATTGTAGGGGTCGCGCGGGACCGGTCCGAACGGGACGGCCTTGTGGACGGAGATGAGGTCGATGTCCATCTCCTTTGCCTTCTCGAACACCGGATAGGCGACCTCGTCGTCGTTCATGTACCAGTAGTCGTGGCTGTTCTCGCTCCAGCTCGACGGGTAGAGCTTGATCCCCGAGAGGTCGAACCACTCGGCCTGCTGGCGCAGGTCCTCCTCCCAGTCGTCGTCGAGCGGATCGATCGTGGCGAACGCGTCGAAGCGCTGGGGGTACTTCTCGGTCGCTTCTTTCGCATTTTCGTTCGCACACAGTCCGTCCTCGAAGGCGTACAGCGGCAGCGGCTGGAACGTCGCCATGTCCGTGGGACTCTCGTAGAACAGCTGGTTGGCGAGGTCGTCGACCGACCAGTTCCGCTCGAAGGCCTCCCGGGTCACGAACGAGCGTTCCTGAGTCATCGCGGCCGCGTGGGAGGACCCGAAGATCATGTCCCGGATGATCTCGGCGTGCTGGCGGTTTCGGATGTTGTCGTCGCGGAAGTTGTACGCGTGGACGACCGAGTCGTAGATGAACGTCTCGTCGAGATCCAGCGTCATGATCAGTCGCCCCCCGGCCGAACGACGGCAATACTGTCGTGTGTTCCCACGGTAGTGTGTGACAACATGGCGCCTAGCATTGTCGCTCCATCGACACTTATAGTTTATCACGGTCGTCAGTGACGTTTGCCGCCGGAGCTCCAGTGGGTCCGAGCGGTCGCCGCGGCGTCGACGCGGGCCGGGAAGTCCCGCGCCGTCGGCGCTGTCTGAGACAGCAGCGTGGCTGGGATAGCGGCGCCGGCTGGGATAGTTGTGTTACGCGCCCACCAGAAGTGTCTTAGGCATATTCACGCTCTCCGCTTCGCTTCCACCTTCAGCGCGACGCTATTCCGCCGCCATCTGTGGGTTCAGTAGAGGAGTCTGGTACCGACAGCCAACGCAGACCCCGCTATCGAGGTGTTTTCTGGCGACGACGTCGCCGCAGCGCTGACAGTGACGGTCGGGATCGGTGGACGGGTCGGCGAACGCGTCGAACGTGTCGGCCGGGCCGGGCTCGCCGCCGTCACAGGTCGATCCGCCGACCCGTCTCGTCGGACTCGTAGATCGCTTCGAGGACGCGCATATCGAACAGGCCGTTTTCGCCGTCGGGGCCGACGTCTCGGCCCGCGAGGATCGCGTTGGCGAAGTAGTCGAACTCCTCGCGGATCTCGTCGCCGCCCGCGGTCAGTTCGATCTCGTCGCCGCCCTGGTCGACGCGGAGGGTCTTCTGCTCGCCGGCTACGTAGGCCGGCTCCAGGGCGAGGCGGCCCTCCGTGCCGAGCACCGAGATGGTGTCCTCGAATTCCGTATCGTAGCTCGCCCGACAGGTGACGGTCACGCCGTCACCGAAGTCCATAGTGAACGACGCGTGGAGGTCCATCCCGTCGAGGAAGTCGTCGTCCCGGACGACCGTCCCGTGGAGGGACTGCGGGTCGTCGTCGAGGAGGAACCGGATGGTGTTCAGCGGGTAGACGCCGAGATCGTAGAGGGCGCCGCCGCCGGCGAGATCGGGGTCGGTCCGCCAGCCCTGCGGGCCGTCGCGGGTGACGAAGGGGCCGGCGCAGGCGCCGGCGGCCTGGTGGACATCGCCGATGACCCCCGACTGGATCACTTCACGCGCGCGGCGCATCAGGGGATCTGTGTGCATGCGGTAGGCGACCATCAGCTCGACGCCGGCGTCCTCGCAGGCTTCGACCATGGCCGCCGCCCGCTCGACGTTCGCCTCCATCGGCTTCTCGCAGATCACGTGTTTACCGTACTCGGCGGCGGCCTCGACGTGCTCGAGGTGGGCAGCGTTCGGCGTGCCGACGTAGACAGCGTCGTACTCGTCGGTGGCCGCGCCGTCGTGGAACTCCCCGTAGGTGACCCCGGCAGCGAGATCGTGCTCGTCGGCGACCGTCTCGGCCTTCTCGGCAGAGCCGCTCACGACGACGGTCGCCTCGGCGTACGCACACTCCTCGAGGGCGGGCAGCGCGAAGTCCCGGGTAAACCAGCCAAGCCCGACGAGGGCGAAGCGGACCGTGCCGTCTGTCTCCATCTCCCAGTCACGCTCGTTGATGGAATGATCGAATGGGGTGAGATCCATACGACACCCTCTCTGCCAGCGTATTTCAATCCCAGTGTCAGGGAAGATGTCGTGGGGCTCTCGTAGAACAGCTGGTTTGCGAGGTCGTCGACGGACCAGTTGCGGACGAACGCCTCCCTGGTCACGAAGGAGTTTTCGTGGCCCGTCGATGCGACGTGCGAGGAGCCGAAGATTATTCGCGTCCGGCGTTCCTGGTGATGGTATCCGAAACTTATATTATGTTACTCTCTGCTGGTAGACTCGATACATGGCAGTAGGCGCTAGACTATTGATCGGATTGCTGATCGACGGAATCAGTAGCGGGCTGATCCTGGCGATGCTGGGGCTCGGGATCACGCTCGTCTTCGGGCTGGGTGGGGTGCTCAACCTCTCGCTCGGCGTGTTTTCGATCATCGGTATCCTGCTCGCGATCGAGGTGTACGACGTCGTGCCCAGCCTGGTTGTCGCGGCCGTGGTCGCGTTCGCGGTCACCGGCGCGGTGGGGCTCGTCATCGATCGATCGCTGCTCTCGCTCGTCTACAAGTCCGAGGGGGACGAACGAACGCTCGTTGGGATCTTCGCGACGCTCGGGTTGGCGTTCCTGCTCGAGGGAGCGCTCATCATCCGGTACCCGGACGTCTATTCGGTCCACGCCGACTTCGACCCGTTCCAGCCCCTCGGCATCTTCATCCGCGGGTCGTCGGTCGCCGCCATCGCCGTCGCCCTGGCGGTGTTCGCGGCGCTCTACCTGTTCTTCAACCGGACCTTCGTCGGGCAAGCGACCCGGACGGTGATGCAGGACGAGATCGGCGCGACGCTGTGCGGGATCAACACCCGTCGCCTGCGGACGCTGGTGTTCGTACTGAGCGCGATGGTCGCGGCGATCGCCGGCATCCTCTACAGCTTCACCGGTGAGGTCGGCATCGCCTCGTCGTTCTCGCTGACGATCAACGCGGTCATCGTCTCGGTCGTCGGCGGCGTCACCAGCATCAGCGGCACCGTGGTCGCCGGGTTGATACTGGGGATCATCACAACTTACGCGTCCGCGTTCGTGGGCGCGTACTTCTCCGCGATCTCGCTGTTCGCGGTGGCAATCGTCGTGCTCCTCGTCCGCCCCGGACAGATCGCGTCATGAACTGGGACCGCCTGAAAATCCCGGTGGCCGTCGTCTTCCTGGCGCTGCTGCCGGTCGTGTTCTTCGAGGAGGGCGCCTCCTACATCTCGCGTATCTTCACCATCTTCCTGATGTTCGCCGCCCTCGCGCTGGCGCTGGACATCGCCTTCGGGCAGACCGACCAGTTGCTGCTGTTCACCGGGGGGATCGTGGGGATCGGTACCTACGCGGCGGTCACGGCGGCCTCGTCCCTCGGCGTCTCGCTCTGGGCGACGATCCTGATCGGCGGGCTGTTCGCCGGCGTCGTCGGCGCCGTCGTCTGTTACGTCGCCGCCCGGCGGCAGCTGAACGTGATCGTCATCTCGATCCTGACGATCGCGCTCCAGCTCGCCATGATCCAGACGTTCAACGCGCTCAGGGACATCACGGGCGGGAACACCGGGATGGAGGTTCCCGCACTGACCGCCGAGTTCATCACCTCGACGTTCGGGTGGGAGCCACTGACGTTCCTCTACTACCTGTTCCTGCTCCTGTTCACGATCCTGATGGTCGTCCACTGGTACATCACCCACTCGAAGTACGGGCTCGCCTTCGACATGATCCGCCAGGACCAGGTCTCCGCCGCCTCGACGGGGGTCGCCGTCGTCCGCTACAAGGCGCTGGCGGGGTTCGTGACCACCTTCTTCATGGGCCTGGTCGGGCCGCTGTACGTCCAGATCGGCGGCTACGCCACGCCGGGGATGTTCCAGTTCGCCACCGTCGACGTGCTCGTCCTCATCATCCTCGTCGTCGGCGGGATGCGGACGATCTACGGCCCCATCGTCGGCTCCGCGCTGATCATCTACGTCAACGAGGCGCTCCAGGCGGCCCAGGAGTACCGGACCATGGTGTTCGGGGCGCTGCTGATCGTCCTGTTCCTCTACTTCCGCAACGGGATCGTTCGCTACGTCCGCAACGAGGTCGTCGACCGGTTCGACCTCGGGGACCGCGTCCCCACCTGAGGGTCGGCACACGGGCCGTCGGTCCCTCCTAATCGCCACACTTCTTCGGATCGGCGGTCCCGTCCGACCCCATGAATTTATAACCCGACACGGGGAAACGCTGGCCATGCTAACGGCCAACGGGGTGACCAAGACTTTCGGCGGCTTGACTGCGGTAGACGACGTCACTTTCGAAATCGACGATCAGGAGATCGTCGGCCTCATCGGTCCGAACGGGGCCGGGAAGACGACGCTGTTCAACACGATCACCGGCGTCCACCCCCCGAACGAGGGCTCGATCACGTTCAACGGCACCGAACTCACCGGCATGAAGCCCCACCAGATCGCCAGGTGCGGGGTCGCACGGACCTTCCAGACCGCGCGGACGTTCAACGAGTCGACGATCCTGGAGAACGTGGTCGGCGGCGCGGTGTTCGGCACCGACGAGTCGGTCTCGCTCGACGCCGGCCGGGATCGCGCGATCGACAGCCTGGCGTTCGTCGGCCTCGACGGCCGCGAGGACGAACACGCCGGGAGCCTCACCATCGCCGACCGGAAGCTCCTCGAACTCGCCAAGGGCGTCGCCGCCGATCCCGACCTGATCCTCGTCGACGAGATCGGCGCCGGCCTGACCCCGAGCGAGATCTCCGTGATCACCGACACGCTGGAGCGCGCACGCGAGGAACGGGGCATCTCCGTCTTCTGGATCGAACACGTCATGGAGGCGATCATGAGCTCGACCGACCGCATCATCGTGCTGAACCAGGGGCGGAAGATCGCCGACGGGACGCCGGCGGAGATCCGCGAGGACCCGCAGGTCGCCGAGGCCTACCTGGGGGGTGTCGAGGTATGAGCGCGGACTCCGATGCCGAGTCTGTCGCCGCGTCGTCGACCGCGATGATCGAGGTCGACGGCCTCGACGTCCACTACGGGGACCTCCAGGTGCTCTGGGACGTCTCCCTGCAGGTCAACGAGGACGACTCGGTCGTCTCGGTGGTCGGCCCGAACGGGGCCGGCAAGTCGACGCTCCTCAAGGCGATGTCCGGCATTCTGGAGCCGACGAACGGCACTATCCGGCTGTTCGGCTCCGACATCGGCGAGCGCTCCGCCCACGAGATCGTCGAACTCGGGTTCGTGCAGGTGACCGAGGCGCGAAACCTCTTCGGCGACATGTCCGTCTACGAGAACCTGCGGATGGGCGCGTACACCAAGCGGGACACCCTCGACGAGCGGGTCGAGGAGATCTTCGAGATGTTCCCGCGGCTCGAAGAGCGCCGCGAACAGGCAGCCGGGACGCTCTCGGGCGGCGAACAGCAGATGCTCGCGATCGGTCGCGGGCTGATGTCCGACCCCGACGTCCTCGCCCTCGACGAGCCCTCGGGCGCGCTCGCGCCGCAGCTCGCCCAGCAGGTCTTCCAGAAGATCGAGGACATCAGCGACGACATCACCGTCGTTCTCGTCGAACAGCACGTCGACAAGGCGCTGGGTCTGGCCGACCGGGCGTACCTGCTGGAGAACGGCCGGATCGTCAGCGAGGGAACCGGCGAGGAACTGCTGGCGAGCCCGGAGATCCAGGAAGGCTACCTCCGCTGAGGCCCCGTCGCGGCCGGTCTTTCTCCCCGCGCTATATCGCGCTCGATCCCTCCCTCCTCGACCGCTGTCGCTCGCTTTCTGGCTCCCTGACCGTCGGCGGCGTCTGGCGGCGTCGCACGGGCCACGGCCCCGCTCCGGTCGCGGCGGCGCCGCTGGGGACGTTCTCGGCCTCGTCGCGGCGCTCGAACGCTGCACCGGAAAAACGGTAAACGGTCGACGGGAGATGCGACTCGACGCTCAGAGGTCGAGCGATCCCGGCTCGAAGGCGGGCAGCGGGTCGCTCCGGAAGACCTCCTCCAGGCTGTAGGGGCTCGGCGGGTACCAGTCGAGCGACTCGCCGGGCACGAAGCCGTTGTAGATCTGGACCGAGTTCTTGACCTCGCCCCAGTCGGTGTACTCGACCGGCTGGGCGTAGAGCGTGTCGTGGCTCTCCGAGCGGAGCGCCTCGGAGATCGCCGGCCCGCTGGCCTCGCCGGCCGTCTCGATGGCGCGGGCGATGAGGTCGACCGCGACGTAGCCGTTCGCCTGGTTCATGTCGAAGAACGAGTCGGTGTCCTCGTAGAACTGCGTCGCCACCTCCTGGAACTTGTCGCTGTAGATGTCGGGCGCGTTGAACGAGGCGAACGGGCCGGCGATGGGGTCGCCGATGGCCCCGTAGTCGACCTCCGTGGCCGTGATCGCGGCGGGGTAGATGTCCGGCTCGATCCCCAGGTCGATCATCTGGGGGTACATCGAGGAGACGCCCGCCGGGTGGGCCGAGCCCATCACCATCTCGACGTCGTCCGGGAACTGTCGGAGCTGGGACGTGAAGTCCGTCTGCGGGATGGGCGCGGTAAAGGACGTGATGTTCACGTCGTCCGGGAAGTACGCCTCGACCCCGGCCTTGAACTCACGGCCCCAGGCGCCGTCCTCGTAGATGACGGCGATGTTGGTGTAGTCGTTCTGCTCGACGATCTGGGCCTGCGCGCGGGCAACCGTGGGCACCGCCGGAAGCGCCGTCCGGAAGGTGTACCGACCGTCTTTTCCCCCGGTCAGGACGGACGCAGCCCCCGCCGCGTGCACGAGCATGGGGACCTCCGCCTCCTCGGCGTAGCGGGACGTCTGGATCCCGACCTCCGAGGAGCCCGGGCCGATCCCCGCGATGGCGTCCTCCTCCTCGACGTGCCGCGTGAAGGCGCTCCGGGCCTCCTGGGCGCCCGCGCCGGCGTCCGCCTGGACGATCCGGAGGTTGCGGCCGAGGACGCCGCCGTCCGAGTTCCACTGCTGGACCGCGTACTGGGCGCCCTTCAGGTGACGTGGGCCGTACATGGCGAACACGCCGGAGAGCGGCTCGATGGCGGAGATCGTGATCGGATCGCCGTCACCGCCGCCGCTGGAACCCGTCGTCGTCCCGCTGTCGCCGTCGGACCCGCCGTCGCTGCCGCCGTCCCCGCTCGACCCGTCGGAGCCGCCGTCCGAACCGCCGCCCCCGTCACCGCCGTCTGAGCCACCGTCGCCCCCGGAACAACCGGCGAGGAAGCCGGCGGCGACGCCGGTTCCCGTGACTTTCAAAAACTTTCGCCGATCTACCGGTCCCGAATTCTGCTTGTTCATATCTGCCACAGGCGCTAATGCCAGAATAGCTATTTAAATTTTTGGTCTATTAACCGTAAGGATCGGGGGAGAACCGCCGGCCGGCACGGCGGTGGATCGCGGCTCGCCGACGGGAGGACAGGCGGCGACCCGACCGCCTCCACAGCTATTGCCCGCCCGCGCGTGTACGCCTTAGCGATTCGGCGCGAGGGTCTCGACCGTTCGGTCGAGCAGATCCTCGGCGCCGGTGGGGACGACCAGCACCGCGGCGTCGACGACGTCGCGGTCGAGGATCGCGTCGAGGCGGTCGGGGGCGGTCTCGGCCGTGCCGGCGACCCCGAGGGCGTCGACCATCTCGTCGGTGACGCGTTCGCGGGCCGCGTCCCGCTCGCCGCGGCCCCACGCGTCGGCGATCGCCTCGGCCGCGTCGGGGAAGGACGCCCCGACCGCGCGCCGGTATCCCTCGCCGCTGCCGACGTAGTACGCGAGGTGCCCCCGGACCGCGTCGCGGGCGGCCGCCTCGTCCTCGGCGACGGCGCTCGGGATCCACGGGGTGACGGTGATCTCGTCCGGGGACCGCCCGCGCTCGCGGGCCGTCTCCGCGACGGTCTCGAACGCCGCCTCCAGCCGGTCGAAGGGGACGTTGTGGGGCAGCCAGCCGTCGGCGACCCGGCCGGTCGCCCGCCGGGCCGCCGCGCCGAGGGCGGCGGTGTACACCGGGACGTCGGTGTCCAGCCCGGGCGCCCCCGACGCGCCGACCGTCTCCCCGTCGTAGTCGACGCGCTCGTCGCTCCGGAGCAGGCGCCCCGCGAGTTCCGCCGTCTCGTGGAGCCGACGCACCGGCCGGTCGAACTCCTCCCCGTGGATCGTCTCGATGGCCCGCGGCGTGCTCGTCCCGAGTCCGAGGACGAACCCGTCGTCCCCCGCCGCCTCGTCGACCGTCGCGGCCGCCTGCGCGAGCGTCGCCGGCGTCCGCGAGAACACGTTGGCGATGGCCGTGCCCAGGCCGATGGGGACGTCCGCGGCGCGCGTCAGCGTGACGAACGCGTCGTAGCCCCACAGTTCGCCGAGCCAGAGCCGATCGTAGCCGAAGTCGGCGGCTCGCCGCCCGAACGTCGCCGGATCGCGGTCCCGCGGAAGCAGGACGCCGTACGGAGTGGTCACGACCGTTTCTCGTCGTACGGCCACAAAAACGTCTCCCCTCCGTCTCCGATCCGACTATCGTATCAGTAGGTGTAGTATGATGTTACCCCGACATTACTCGGGGCCCACCGCCGATTCGTTTCCGTGGGTCGCCTCCCGCCCGCCCGAACCCCTCGACGCCGGTCGATCGACGAACCTCCCCGAATACGGCTTCTCAGCGCGTCTGGAGTTCATATCGATCGGCCAGGTCGTCCAAGACCGCCCCGGGCGCGCGGTGCCGCGCCGCCGCCCCCGGTTCGCTGGCCAGCCAGACGTACCAGGCACGGACAGGACGGTGTACGGCCGCCTCGCCCCGAAACCGGCCACCGTCGACGTCCCATCGACGGAGAGCGGGGATCGATCCGAACCGGCGACCGACATGTATAACGAATCGTACGATTGGTAGATCCTGACGGATTCGCTTCGTTTCCCTGGCGTCGGTCGCGTCCGTCGGCTCAGTTCACGACCGCGAACCCGCGCGGGTCCTGGGACTCGAACGCGGCGGGCCAGTCGACGTCGAGGGCGGTCCAGGCGTCGCCGGCGTCGGTCGTGCGGTAGACGCCGTAGTTGTTGACGGCGTACACCTCGCCGGCCGCGTCGCCCATCGCGAACACCGCCGCGCGGACGCCCTCGCCGGTCGGGATGCCCGCGTCGTCCAGCCGCTCCCACTCGCCGTCGCCCCGGTAGCGGTGGACGTAGGAGTCGGCCTCGTCGAAGTGAGCGGTGAAGGCGTCCTCCGAGGTCGAGGCCAGCACCGTGTCCGGGTCGCCCGGATCGGGGGCGACGCTCCAGAGGTGGTGGGACGCCTCGGGCAACTGGTCGTCGGGTTGGGTCCACGAGCGGCCGCCGTCGCGGGACTCGGCGTAGCCGTGTCCGGCGGCGACGTACATCCGGTCCCCGTCCTGCGGGTGAGTGACGATCTGGTGGGCGTCCACCCGCGCGCCCGGGATATCCTCGCTCCAGGTCTCGCCCCGGTCGGGAGTGACGACGAACGCCCCGAGTTCGATCCCGGCGTACAGCCGATCCGGATCGGTGCGCGACGGTTCGAACGAGCGGACGCGGTGGCTGTCGGGCCGCGGCGGGAACCACCAGTCCTCGGCCGACGGGAGGTCCGTCAGCCCCGGCTTCCTCGTCCACGTCTCGCCGCCGTCCGCCGAGCGGTACACCTCGCTCGGCTCCGTCCCGGCCCACACCTCGTCCGGGTCGTGCGGGCTCACGGCGACGGCGGTGAACTGGTCGCTCTCGAAGGCGTCGCTCTCGACCCGCTCGAACGTCTCGCCCCCGTCGTCGCTGCGGTGCAATCCGTCCCCGAACGTCCCCACGAACACCCGGTCGGGATCGTGCTCGGACACCTCGACGCTCTCGACGTGCTGGCCCGAAAACCGGGTGCTCGTCCGCCAGTCGCCGACCTCGCCGGTGGCGACCAGCAGTCCCTCGCGCATGACCGCGTACATCGTAACCATGCCACACAGGTGGCGGCGCGACCGTGAATAATCCTTCCCTTCGCGGGGGGTCGCGTCCGATTACTTCGCCAGGTCGCCGGCGTCGACCTTCAGCGCCGACCCGGTGACGTACCGGGCCGCCTCGCTGGAGAGCCACATGTACGCCTCGCTGACGTCCTCGACCTCGATGGTCTCCCCGGGTTCGAAGATGTTGGACGGGCCGCTCATCGCCTGCATCTGCTCGAACACCTCCTCGCCCGCTTCCTCCGCCATCCCGCGGACCATCGCCGTGTCGATGCCGGTCGGGACGACGCAGTTGGCGTTGACGTCGTGCTCGGCGAGTTCGATGGCGAGCGTCTTCGTCAGCCCGCGGATGCCCCACTTGGCTGCGCCGTAGTGGGCGGCCTCCCCGAGGGACGCCCGGAAGCCGCCCGTCGACACCGTCGAGATGATCTTCCCGGGCCCGTCCCGGTCGGCGTAGTGCCGGCCGACGTGCTTGGCGCACAGCCAGACGCCCTTCAGGTTCGTGTCGAGCATCTCGTCCCACTTCTCCTCCTCGAGTTCGAGGACCGGCGACGTGCCGAGGACGCCCGCGTTGTTCGCCAGGAAGTCGATGCGGCCGAACTCGTCGAGCGCCTCGTCGACCGCGGACTCGACCTCCGCCTCCTCGCGTACGTCCATCTCCAGCACCAGCGCGTCCTGGCCCTGCGCCTCGATCCGGCTCGCGGTGTCCTCCAGTTCCTCCCGCGTGCCGAGGTCGTACGACACCGTCTCCATGTTCTCGCAGATGTCCGTGACGACGACGTCGGCGCCGTGCTCGGCGTACGACACCGCGTGCGATGCTCCCTGCCCGCGCGCCGCGCCGGTGACGAACGCGACCTTGTCACTGAAATCGTACTCGACCATTGGTCGTCCACGCCACCGGTCACCTGCGCGTGTGATAAACGTACTGATGCCGGAGGCGACGACGCCGGGCTGGTGTGGAGGCGACGGCGCCGACCAGTAGTCGAGGGAGACGGCGCCAACCGGCGGCAGACGGGGACGGCGCCTCGATCAAAGGTCGAGGTAGACGGTGCCGTCCTCGACGACCACGTCGAAGGTGGGCACCGAGATCGACTCCAGGCCGACGTGGGTGCCGTCGGTGAGGTTGAAGTCCCAGCCGTGCCACGGGCAACTGATCGCCGGGTCGTCGCCGTACTTCGTGATCGGGCGCTCGCCCACGCCCTCCCACTCGCCGACCAGCGTCTTCGAGACCTTCCCCTCGCAGACCGGGCCGCCGCGGTGGGGGCAGTCGTTCTGGATCGCGTAGTAGTCGCCCTCGACGTTGAACACGCCGATCTCACCGTGTTCGTCGGTGTCGACGAGCGCCCGGTCGCCGGGGTCCAGGTCCGTCGCCGGCGCGACCTCGACCCGGGTCATACGTCGAACACCTCCTCGGCGGTGCCGCCGAGCAGCATCTCCTTTTCGGCCTCCGAGAAGATGCCGAGGTCGTCGACCGCGCTCGGCGGGTCGTAGTCCCAGTGGGGGAAGTCGGAGGCGTACATGAAGCGGTCGATGCCGACGGTCTCCATCGCCTTCCGGAAGTACTCGGGGTCCTCGTTGCGTTCGAGGGGCTGGGTGCCGAAGTAGTAGCTGTCGCGGACGTAGTCGCTCGGGAGCGCGTCGAGCAGCGGCGCCTCGTCCTGGCGCTTGAGGTACTCCTGGTCGAGGCGGTACATGTACGACCCGACCCACAGCACGCCCGACTCCTCGAAGACGACGTCGAGGTCGGGGAACTTCTCGGTGACGCCCTGCATCACCATGCTCGTCAACTGCTCGATGTTGGTCTGGACGAACCCGATGCTGTGGGACTCGATCCAGTTGGCGTACCCCTTCCGGTGGAAGCTGTCGAGCCCCGACCCGCCGCCGTGGACGATCACGGGGAGGTCGGCGCTCGTGGCGGCGTCGTAGATCACGTCGTAGCGGTGGTGGCCGAGCGGCGGTTCGGCGCCTTCGGCGCCCAGGCAGGCCGCGATGATACCGTCCTCCTGTCCGTACTCGTCGATCAACTCGGCGGCGGCGCCCGGGTCCGTCGAGGGCGCGGGGATCACCGAGTAGATGCCCGCGTCCGGGTCGACGATCCGGTCGAGCATCAGGTCGACGAACCCCTGGGCCAGCAGTTCGGGCCGGCGGTCGTCGGCCTGGATGCTGGCGATCAGGAGCGCCGCCATCGGGATCATCACGATCTTGTCGAAGCCGACGTGGTCCTGGATGGCGACGACGTCGTCGTGGTCGACGGGGTAGCCGACGTCGTCGCGCCGGATGCGCCCCCCGCGGTAGAGGTCGGGCGTCGGGTTGGGCAGCATGTCCATCCGCGCCTCCTCGAAGCGCTCGGTCCACGGTTCCTCCTCGGGCATGTACGCCGCGAGGTCCTTCGACGTGTCCAGGAAGTGGGCGTCGACGTCGACGACGGTGTGCCGGCGATCGGTCACGGCGCTCCCCCCGGCGGGGCGTTCGGCGGACGCGACCACGGGCGCCCGCGACCCGCCGCTGTACTCACACTCATGCGTCAGCCGGTTGGCAGGGGGGTGCCGTAAACGTGACGATCGTTTACCCGGGTCGCACTCCCCGCGTCCGGGTCGACACCCCCGCCGCGGCCCTCGTTCAGCCGTTCGGCCCCGCCGTCGTTCTCACCGTCGTTCCGCCGTTCGGTCCCGCCGTCGTTCCCGCCGTTCGTTCCTGCCGTCCTTTCGCCGTTCGTTCCTGCCGTCCTTTCGCCGTTCGTTCCTGCAGTCGTTACCGCGTTCGTTCCTGCCATCCTTTCGCCGTTCGTTCCTGCAGTCGTTACCGCGTTCGTTCCTGTCGAACGTCGCCCCAGTCCAACGCGGGATTATATATCGGGTCGTCCCGTAGCCACGCGCAAATGGGACCGCAATCCGGGGGGCAGAAGATCAAGACGGCGTACCGGCTCGTTCGAGTGCTCGACCTCCTGCGGGAGGCGGGGCCGCTGACCACGACCGAGGTGTCCCGGCGGCTGGACATCGCCAAGAGCACCGCCCACGCCTACCTCTCCTCGATGCACGATCTGGAGTTGATCGTGCGCGACGGCGACGGCTACGCCCCGAGCCTGACGCTGCTCGACTTCGGCATGGCCCGCCGGGAGCGCCTCCAGATCGTCGAGATGGCCCGCCCCTCCCTCGAGCAGCTCGCGACCGACACCGAGGAGGCGGTCCACCTGATCGTCGAGGAACACGGCGTGGGCGTCTACGTCGACTACGTCCTCGGCGAGCGGGCCGTCAAGTCCGAGCGGGCCCTGCCGCGGATCGGGACCCGCTCGCCGCTGCACTGCCTCTCGTCGGGCAAGGCGATCCTGGCGAACCTCCCCGAGGACCGCGTCGCCGAGATCCTGGAGGAGAAGGGGCTCCCCGCCCAGACCGAGCACACCATCTCTTCCGAGCGCGAACTGTACGACGAACTGGAGACGATCCGCGAGCGGGGGTACGCCGTCAACCAGCACGAGGCCAACCGCGGGGTCCACTCGGTCGGCGCGCCCATCGTCGTCGAGGGGGAGGTGCTCGGGGCGATCAGCATCGCCGGGCCGGCCAACCGCCTCACCCTCTCGTACATCGAGGACGAAGTCGTCGACGAACTGCTCGCCTCGACCAACGAGATCGAACTGATGATGACCCACCAGACGCCGATCTGACCCGTCTTGCCGCCGCTGGCACCGCTGACGGCCGACCGCGCGGATCGCGGCGTCCCTCGCATCGCGCTCTCGACGGGCGCTCGCCCCACCGCCCCCTCGTCCGCTCGCCTCCCTGTTCAATATTCGTGAACAATGCGATTTGACATGTGTGCTCGTCCCGCACGGTCGGGGAGCGGGTTCCGCCCCCGACGCGGGTCGCCTCCCTCGTCGCTCCCGGAACCCCCGGCCCGAGCGACTGCAGGCCGGGGATTGCCGGTCGCCGAGAATGGAGGCGTCCCCGGGTTCCGGAGTTTTACACGGATAGGACTGTAACGCGCCGTTATGATGAGATGACACGTCCAGGCGCGCTCGATAGACGGGGCGGCCGCCGACGGTCTGGACCTCTCCTTGTTCCGGGGCCCGGGCAGGGAACACCTCCGCGCCCTTCGGTCGGCTGGCTGACACCAACGGCCGCCGGACGGCGGCAGTGAGCACGGCTGTTCACCATCGGAGCCGATTCGTATTTATCGAACAGCGTTGCCGGGCTCCCCGCCGTGCTCCGCGAGTCGCCCTCCCCGCTCGCCCACAGGTACCTCTCGCGGTCGTCGACGCGGCGGTAGGTGTAGAGCGTGAGGATCGGTACGGCGGGTGAGGATCGGTGCGGCGGGTGCAGCGGTTCGCCTCCCGCCACGGGCCGAAACGAGCGCGCTCGGGTTACGCCCGGAAGCGGTCGGCGAGGTCGTCGCCGATGGCTGCCATCGCCTCGCGGGTGCGTTCCCACTCGGGGTCGCCGACCCGGCTCAGGAACGAGTGGATCATGTCGTCGTAGTGGCGGTGCGTGACCTCGACGCCGGCGGCGGTCAGCCGGTCGGCGTAGGCCGTACAGGCGTCCTGGATCGGGTCGAACCCGGCCGTGATGATCGTCGCCGGCGGCAGGTCCCCGAAGTCCGACTCCCGAAGGGGGTGGGCGTAGGGGTTGTAGCCGTGGAGCGGGTCGGCGAGGTACTGCTCGGTGACCCACTCGCGCTCCGCCGCGCTGAGGAACAGGCCGTCGTACGCCTCGTGGCTCGGGAACTCGCGGTCGTAGCTCACCGCGGGGTAGCCGAGCACCTGGTAGCCGATGGCAGGCCCGTCGCGGTCCCGGGCGAGCAGCGTCGTCGACGCGGCGAGGGAGCCGCCGGCGCTCGACCCGCCCACGGCGAGCCGGTCGGGGTCGCCGCCGTGAGCGTCGATCTCTCGACTGGCCCACTTCGTCACGGCGTACATGTCCCGCAGCGCCGCGGGGAAGGGGTGTTCCGGGGCCAGGCGGTAGTCGACCGACGCGACGAGACAGCCCGTGGCGTTCGTCAGCGCCCGCCCGACGGGGTCCTCCGTCTCGATGTCGCCGAGGACGAAGCCGCCGCCGTGGGCCCAGATCAGCGTCGGGAACGGCCCCGACCCCTCCGGCGCGTATAGGCGGACGCCGACGCCGTGGCCGTCGCTCCGGACGACGACGTCCTCGACGCGGCCCACCGGCTCCGGGTCGCCCGTCGGGACCGCGCTCTGCCGGTGCTGTCGCCGCGCCTCCTTCGCCCCGACCTCGTGTAACCCCGGGGCGTCCTCGCGCTCGCGGAGAAACTGCTTCGCGTCCGGATGGAGCTCCCGCGCCATGGCTCCCTCAACGCTCAGGGGGCTAATATTCCTTGGGTTCGGCGAGTCGCTCACGCGGAGTTGAGTTTTCCGCCGTCGACGAGCAGCGCGTGGGAGGTCACGTAGTCGGCCAGGTCGGAGGCGAGGAAGACGGCCGCTCCCGCCACGTCCTCCGGCGTGCCGATCCGACCGCGCGGGATGCCCTTGACGGTCTCCTGACGGTTCTCCTCGGTGATCGTCACGCCCTTGCTGAGTTCCGTCTCGATGGCGCCCGGGTGGATCGAGTTGACCCGGATGTCGGGGCCGAGCGTGGCCGCCAGCGAGTTCGTCAGCACCTTCACGGCGCCCTTGGCCATCGCGTAGGTCACGCCCTTGTGGTGGCCCCGGAGGCCGGCGATGCTGGACATGTTGATGATCGACCCCTCGTCGATGTGCTTGGCGGCGACCTGCGAGCCGAAGTAGAAGCCCTTGATGTTGATGTCGAGGTTCCGGTCCAGTTCCTCGGGGGTCACCTCCAGGAAGTTCCCCGCGTCGCCGACGCCCGCGTTGTTCACCATGACGTCGATGCCGCCGAACTCGTCGGCCGCCAGGACGGCGGTCTCCAGGTCCTCGACGCGCCGGACGTCGCACTCGACGTACCCGGCCCGCGAGTCGGTCTCCGCCTCGATCTTCTCGTGGGTCGGTTCGCCGCCCCCGCGGGGGTCCTCGCGGATGTCGGCGACCACGACGTCGGCGCCGTGCTCGGCGAACTGGAGGCAGATGGCGCGTCCGATACCGCTGGCGCCGCCGGTGACGACGGCCGTCTTGTCAGACAGCAACTCCATGCCCGCGGCTTCGCGCAACCGGGTGAAAAAGGTTCGCACGGTTCCGCGCTCCCCGGCCCCCGAGACGCACCCGACCGGCGGCGGGGCCAGCAGTTCATTCGACCGGCGGGGCTGGCAGTCCATTCGACCGGCGGGGCCGGCGGTTCACTGGAACGTGATCACGCTCCGGACGACGTCGGGGTCCTCGACGGCCTCGAAGGCCGCCTCCAGGTCCGCGAGCGGGTAGGTCCGCGAGACCAGCGCGTCGAGGTCGACGTCGCCGCGCAGGTACATCTCGGCGTACCGCGGCACGTCCACGCGGGGGCGGGTCGACCCGCCCAGGTTCCCCCGCAGTCGCTTGTCGAGCAGCAGGTCGGCCGGCGGGATCGAGATGTCCTCCCGGATGTCGCCGGCGCCCGAGATCAGCGCCTGCCCGCCCCGGCGGGCGGCCGCGAACGCCTGCTCCATCACCGCCGGCTTCCCGGTGAACTCGAAGGCGTGGTCGACCCCGCCGCCGGTCAGCGCCTCGATCTCCTCGACCGGGTCCGTGGCGCTCGCGTCGACGGTCTCGGTCGCGCCGAGGTCCCGCGCCGCCGCCAGTTTCTCGCCCACGACGTCGACGGCGACGATCCGGCCGGCGCCCACGGCGTCGGCGGCGCCGATCGCGCTCATCCCGAGGCCGCCGCAGCCGAAGACGGCGACGCTGTCGCCGGCGTCGACGTCGGCGGTGTTGACGACGGCGCCGATGCCCGTCTGCGCGCCGCAGCCCAGGAGGGCGGCCCGGTCGAAGGGGACCGCGTCGGGGACCGGGATCGCGGTTCGCTCGGGGACGACCGCCCCCTCGGCGAAGGAGGCCTGCGCGAAGAAGTGGTTCACCGGCTCGCCGTCGGCGTCGACGAGGCGGCGCGTCCCGTCGAGCATCGTCCCGCCGAAGGCCGCCCGCGCGCCCGCCTCGCAGTGGTACGGCTCGCCCGCCGCGCAGGCGGCGCAGACCCCGCAGGAGGGGTTGGCCGTCAGCACCACCCGGTCGCCCGGCTCGACGGCCGTGACCGCCTCCCCGACGGCCTCGACGACGCCGGCGCCCTCGTGACCGAGGACGACGGGCGTCTCGACCTCGGCGTCGCCGGCGTAGCGGTGGTAGTCGGTGTGGCAGACCCCGGTGGCGCGGACGTCGACCAGCACCTCGTCGGCCTTCGGCTCTCCGAGTTCGAGCGTCTCGATGCGGAGGTCGCGGGGGCCGCGGAGCACCGCGGCGTCGATCCGTCGCATCTCACTCCCCGCGGGACCGCTCGTGCTCGCCGGCGCGCTTGTCCCGCGCCAGTTCCCGCTCGGGGATCTCGCCGAACGTCGGCGTCGGCTCGCCGCCCGAGTAGTACGTCCCCATCTCGTTGCCGCGCGTGACGGGGAGGATCAGGTGCGAGGGATGGTCGGCGTTGTGGTGGATCGTCACCCGCGAGACCGACTGGCGCTTCAGGTGGCCGGTCGCCGTCGACACCTTCCAGGACTGGTCGGTCTCCTCGAAGCTCCCCCACCCGCCGCTGTCGGCCGAGGCGATCCGGAGGCCGATCCGGTGGCCGGGCTCGAACAGCGTCCCCGTCGGGCGGATGTTCAGGTTGAACTCGTACACCTCGCCGGGTTCCAGGGGCTCGCGCTCGTCGTGGGGGTGGTGGGCGTGCCACGGCGTCGACTGCGACTCGTCGACCTTGCGCTGCGACCCCCGGAGCCACCCGCGGGTGAGCTCCTCCTCGTTCCCCTGCTCGTCGACGTCGTACAGCTGGGCGATGAACAGCGCCTCCTCGTCGGTCGACGAGGCGTAGAGGTTCAGCCGGACGGGGCCGACCACCTCCGTCTTCTCGACGAGCTTCGGCGACAGGAACTCGACCGACCCCCGGCGGAACGGGCCGTCCTCGTAGGTCGTCGACCCCTCCTCCGGCCAGTAGTCGCGCTCGAACATGACCCCGCCGTCGTGGAGGTAGAACTTCGTGAACGTCGTCTCGGGGAGGGGCCACTCCTCGGCCGTCTTCCAGTCGTTCTCGTTCATCACGAACAGCTTGATCGGCGGCTCGTCCATCACGCCGTTGTCCTCGCCCTTGATCCAGTGGTCGAACCACCGCACCGCCTGGGGCTGGAGCTGATAGACGGGGCGATCGAGGTACAGGTCGGGGCCGATCAGCAGCCGCTTTGGCCCCTGCCAGTTCTTCCAGGACCGGAACGCGCCGGACAGGTGGAAGGCGTAGTGCCCCCAGCCGCAGCCGAGGAAGGCGGGCGTGTTCGTGTCCTCGTAGTCGACGCGCATCTCCTCGAAGTACTCGTTGTCGAGGGGGTTCGTGAGGGGGTCGACGATCGCGCCGTTCATCCCCTCGGTCGGGTTCTCCAGGGCCTCGACGAACTCCTCGTGGGCGTACACCTCCGGGTCCGACTTCGCCCGCTCGATGCGGCGTCGGAACTCCGCCTCGTCGTAGTGGTTCTTCGACCAGTCGAACAGTCTCGGATTGTCGACGTGGCCGGTCCAGGCGGCGATGAAGTCGTTCATGATACCGCCGTGGTAGTACAGGTCCCGGTAGGGGTCGGTGTAGCTCCAGGGGGCGAAGATGGCCTTCAGGCGCTCGGGGTCCTTCGCGGCGACGTGCTTCTGGATGACGCCGAAGTAGGACACGCCGAACATCCCCATGTCGCCGTCGCACCAGTCCCGGCCGGCCAGCCAGTCCATCGCGTCGATGACGTCCTGGACCTCCCGGTCGTCGATGTGGCGGAACTTCCCGTCCGACTTCCCGGTCCCGCGGAGCATGAGCAGGACGTGGGCGTACCCCCGCCGCGCGAAGTAGTAGGGGTCCCCCGACTCGACCCAGCCCATCTGCGGGCCCATGCTCTTGGGCTCGATCGGGGCCGCCTGGTACTCCTTGTTGTACGGGGAGGCGCCGACGATGGCGGGCACTTCCTCGTCGGTGTCCGGCCGGTAGACGTCCGCGTAGAGCGTGACGTCGCCGCCGTCGACGGGGATGGCCACGTCGGTCTCCTCGACGACCTCGTACTGCCGCTCCGAGATCGACCAGTCCGTCCCCATACGATCGCCTGATCTGTCTGACATCGATTGTGCGGTCTGGTACCACGGGCATAGCGTTTTTGGTGGACTCCCCCGCGGTCGCCCCCGCCGTCACCTATAGGTGGCTGGGTCGGATACCGACGGTCGAGATGGCCCAGGACGAATTCGAGCTGTCGAACGAGTTCGCCACGGTGAAACTCCGGACCGTCGAGACGCGTCACGGCACGCGCCTCGAGATCTCCTCGCCGGAACTCGAACGGTCGATCCGCCTCTCCCCGATCGAACTCGAGAGCCTCACCTGGCAGGACCACGAGACCTTCACCGAGTTCCTGAAGACGCCGTACGGCCAGGAGCACTGACCCGGCGCCCGTTCGGCTGCCGTCCTCGGTGACCGGTCGTCCGCCGCGCTAGGCGTCCCCACTCCCGGCCGCCGGTCGTCCGCCGCGCCCCGTCGCCCCGGCCCGGGTAAGCTTTTTGTCGCTCACCGGGGTATTTCGGTCCATGTCGACCCAGCGCAGCAGCGTCCTCGACGCGTGGCGGGCGGGGATGGCCGACGGCGAGGTGCCCCAGGGGATCTTCAACGACGAGGCACTGTTCGAACTGGAGATGGACCGGATCTTCTCCCGAACGTGGCAGTTCGTCGGCTTCGAAGACGAGATCGCCGACCCCGGGGACTACGTCCTCCGTCCGATCGGCAACAAGGAGTACATCGTCACCCGCGACGAGGACGGCGACCTCCGCGTCCTGCTCAACCGCTGTCGCCACCAGGGGACCCCGGTGTGTAACGTCGAGGCGGGCAACACCTCCCACTTCCGCTGTCGGTACCACGGCTGGACCTACGACAACGAGGGCGAACTGATCGGCGTCCCCCACAGAGACACGGCCTACGGCGACGACCTCGACGCCGAGGAGATGGAACTGGAGCGGGTCGCCAAGTTCGACACCTACGAGGGGATGATCTTCGCCAACCCCGATCCGGACGCCGAACCCCTGGCGGAGTTCCTCGGCGAGTTCACGTGGTACATGGACTTCTTCACGGGGACGACCGACGAGGGCCTCTACGTCACCGGCCCGACGCGCTCGATCACCCACGTCAACTGGAAGATGCCCCTGCTCAACGTCGTCGGCGACACCTACCACGGCCCGACGACCCACCGGAGCGGCTTCGAGACCGGGCTCATCGGCCCGGACACCGAGCAGTTCGGCGACCTCTCGGAGCACAAACTCCACATCGCCTGCGGGCCCGGCGCGCTCGAACTCGCGCGGCGCCCCTACATCGCCGGCCACCGCGACGAGGTGCGGGACGTCATCCGGCGCAACGTCACCGACGACCAGTGGACCGTGATGGCCGACCAGGGGTGGACGCCCAACAACTGCGGGCTGTTCCCCAACGTCGTCATGGTGAACCTCTCGATGAAGGTGGCCGAGGACGAGAAGGTGCCCATCACGATGGTCCAGACGTTCGTCCCGCGCGGGCCGACCGAGACCGAGGTGTTCTCGTGGGTGGTCAACCAGAAGGAGGCTGGGAAGGCACACCACGAGAAGGCGGTCCAGGCCGCGACGTTCACCTTCGGGTCCGGGGGCACATTCCTCCAGGACGACATCGACATCTGGTCCCGGCTCACCGAGAGCGGGCGGGGCGTCGGCGGCGCGGGCGACGACCGCCAGATGAAGCTCACGATGAAACTCGACGAGGACCACGACGAGGAGAACCCGGACTTCCCCGGCCCCGGCCGGGTGTACGGCGTCAAGTTCAGCGAGGAGAACGGCCGGTACTACCTGAACATGGTCCTCGACGAACTGGGGGACGCCGACCCGGACGCGGCGGGGGGAGCCGACCCGGACGCGACGGGGGGCGCCGACCCGGACGCGACGGGGGGCGCCGATACCGACGGGACGGGGACAGACGACGGCGACGCGGGGGCCGGGAGCGCAACGGACGCGGCCGAGGGGGACGACTGAGATGGCCGGACGCGAGGCCGACCCCGACGCGACCGGACGGCCGGCCACACCGGACGCCGCCGACGTCGGCGCCGGCACCGGACGCTCGGAGGCCGAGTGGTTCCACGAGGCGCGCCGGTTCCTCCACCGGGAGGCCGAAAAGATCGACGACCGCCAGTTCGACGACTGGCTGGCCATGATGACCGACGACGTCCGCTACCGGATCCCGGCGCGCCAGACCAGAAGCGAGGGCGGGAAGGGCGAGTTCCGCGGCGACGCCCACCACGTCGACGACAACCGGTTCATGCTCGAAACCCGCGTCGAGCGCCTGGAGACCGAACACGCCTGGGCCGAACAGCCCCGGAGCCGCACCCGCCACTTCGTCTCGAACGTCCGGGTCGTCGAGGCCGACGAGGGAGAGATGACGGTCAAGTCGAACCTCCTGCTCCACATCAACCGCGGGGACGACCCCGACTCGCACACCATCTCGGGCGAGCGCCACGACACCCTCCGGTCGGTCGACGGGGAGTGGAAGCTCGCGGATCGAACGGTGTACCTCGACCACGCGACGCTGCCGATCGGGACCATCTCGGTGTTCATCTGACGGCGCGCGGTCCAGCGACGACGACGCCGTCCGCGTCTCTTCACGCCCGGTCGTCCGCGAACAGTTCGTCGCGGTACTTCTCGCGCAGTTCCGCTTCGAGGCCCTCCCGCATCTCGACCACCTCGGCGTACTCGTCGCGCCGGTGGTAGGGTCGCGTGGCGTCGACGAGCGCCCGGCTGCTGGTGAGGTCGCCCGCCGCCTTCTGCTCCCCGGTGACCGTCGGATCGAGCGTCGAACTCCCCTGGGCCTCGACGATCTGGACGTCCTCCGCCGGGTCGACGCGGGTGGACAGCGCCCACAGCACCTCCCCCTGGTCGTAGGCGTCGACATCGTCGTCGACGACCACGGTGAAGCGTCCGAAGACCGACTTCGAGGGGCTGGACATCGCGTGCAGGCCGGCCTGCCGGGCGTGGCCCGCGTACTGCTGCTCGATCGAGACGACGTCGAAAAAGCCCGGGCCGAACGGCATCACGTTCGCGGCCCGGATCCCGGGGATGCCGGAGTCGTCGAGTTCGTTCCAGAGGCGGGCGGCCATCCGCACGTCCGTCATGGCCTGCGCGGGCGGGCGTAGCGGCGGCTTCCCGAGCACGATCGGATCGTCACGGTGGTACGCCCGCTCGACGGTCACCGGCCGGTCGGTGTGGCCCGTGCCGCCGTAGTAGCCCGTGAACTCGCCGAACGGCCCCTCCGCCACCGCCTCGCTGTCGGGGTAGACGTGGCCCTCCAGGACGACCTCGGCGGCCGCCGGGATCGGGAGGCCCGTCGCCTCACCCTCGATCACCTCGACGGGTTCCCCCCGGAGCGCCCCGACGTAGGCGAGTTCGTCGGCGTCAGGCGGGAGGCGCTGGGTGGCGCCCAGGAAGAGGTCGACCGGCTGGCCGACCGACATCACGATGGGCGCCGGCTCGCCCCGGTCGAGGTAGGAGTTCATGTTCGCCCGCCCGTCGCGACCCGGCCCCATGTAGCACGTCACCCGGTCCTCGTCGTGGACCTGGATGCGGTAGCAGCCGGCGTTGGTTTCGCCGCTCTCCCGGTGTTCGGTGATCACCACGTCGCCGGTGCCGAGGAACCGCCCGCCGTCGTGGGCGTGCCACTTCGGCGCCGGGAACCGCGTGACGTCCACCTCGCCTCCCCGCCGGACGTTCTCCAGCACCGGCCCCGAGTCGACGACTTCCGGGGCGATGGGGTCGGTGACGTTCGCGTGGTCGCGCTGGGCCTTCACGACCGCGCGGCGCTCGGTCGACGGCGGGAGCCCCGCGGCGAGGGCGTAGAGGTACGGCGTCGCGGTCGCGTTGGTCAGCAGCCGGAACCCCGGCTCGTACCCCTCCACGTCGTCGAACAGCAGCGCCGGGGGGTCGTCCTCCCGGAGCGTGAGTTCGGTCAGGCCGCCGATCTCCTCGACGGGATCGACGCCGCGGAGCGTCACGAGTTCGTCCTCCTCCCGGAGGCGGTCGAGGTGGTCCCTGAGATCTGCGAAGCTCATTGCTAGCGTGCCTCACGTTCCGCTCGCCGCGTCGCGGTAAATCCCTTTCGACGGGCCGGCATTCGGGTCGAGGGGTCGGTTCCCAGTGTTCGGTCGCCGCACGAACTTTCATGGTCTCCCCCACACACCGGATCGTATGGACGAGGTCGACTTCCGCGAGTACGTCGCGCGCTTCAACGAGCGGGACTACGAGGGCTTCGGCGACTACTACGCCGAGGACGTGGTGTTCGAACTGGGCGACCGGAAGCGGATCGAGGGACGGGACGCGATCCTGGACTTCTACCGCGAGGTCCACGAGCGGGTCGAGGAATCTCTGGCCGTCGAGTGGGTCGCCGTCGGCGACGACGGCCTGGCCGCGGAACTGACCACCGAGTTCCGCGCGACCGAGGACTGGGACGACTTCGTCGGCGGACCCATTCGGGAGGGCGAGTCGATCCGGTTCGTCAGTTTCGTCCACTACCGCGTCGACGACGGGCGATTCACCCGCGTCAAGTCCGCGCGGTTCAAAGCGCTGTGAGGGGGGCGCGGCGGTCGCAGATACGGTCCGGGCCGGTTACTCCGCACCCGCGCTGGCGAACGCCTCGCGGGCGTCCATCGGCTCCCACCACGGCTCTCTCCCCAGCTCTTCGTGGACGACCTTCGCGACGATGTAGCCCGCGGCCCCGCTGATGCCGCCGCCGGGGTGGCAGGCCGAACTGCAGGTGAACAGCCCCTCGACGGGGGTGCGGTAGCCGACGTGGTTGTCGAGGATCTGGGTCTGGCTGTGGTGGCCGATCAGCCCGCGCCCCATGTACATGTTCGGGTTGCTCACCTCGCGGTCGCTCGGGAGTTTGGTGTGGGTGACGATCACGTTGTCCTCGGTCATGTTGGGCGCGTACTCCCGCCACGTCTCCAGGACCATGCGCTCGACGCGCTCGATGGCGTCCTCGTCCTCCCAGCCCTCGGGGTCGCCGCCCAGTTCGTAGGGGACCGGCTTGACCGCGCTCGCGGTGTGCTTGCCCGGCGGGGCGACCGACGGGTCGTGGCGCGAGTAACTGATGCCGGTGAAGCCGTCCGGGGCGATCTCGCCGGCCGCGACCGTCGCCTGGACCTGCTGCATGTCGTCGTAGGACTCGATGCCGACGAGCTGGTACAGCCCCTCGTTCACCGCCGGGAACTCGTCGGCCCCGCGGTAGTCCGGCGGCTCCTCCAGCCCGAAGTGGATCTCGGCGGGGCCGCGCCGCTCCCACTCGAAGTCCTCGACTCGCTGGACGAACTCGTCGGTCAGGTGCTCGTAGCCGACGAGGTCCTCGAAGGTCAGCGGCGGGTTCAGGCTGCTGACGACGAACTCCCGGGCGCCGTAGCGCCGGCCGTCGGTGAGCGTGACGCCGGTCACGTCACCGTCCGCGACGTCGATGGACTCGACGGTGCTCGCGGTGCGAACCGACCCGCCGTGTTGCTGGATCACCTCCACGAGGCCCTGGGCGAGCAGGCCGGCCCCGCCGCGGACGATCTCGTAGCCGTAGCGGCTCTCGAACAGGCGTACGACGTTGCCGGCGCCCGCCGGGGTGTCGACGCCCGCGCCGAGCTGGCCGAACACCGAGAGCTTCTGCATGAGCATGAACTTCACCTTCTCCGTCTCGAACCACTCGTCCAGGAGTTCGGTGAGGGGCGTCTCGCTCCACCGGAGGAAGGTGCGGCCGAGTTCCGTGGATTCGAGGAGGTCGCGGCGCTCGTCGGCGGGGATCGGTTCGTCGAAGCGCTGGGCGAGGAAGAACCGGTCCATCAGCGCGTTGGCGGTCTCCCGGAGGGCGAGATACTGCTCGGCGTCGGCCTCGGAGAACTGGGAGATCGACTCGACGAGGGTGTCGTCGTCCTTCGAGAGCACCAGGTGCGGGTCGTCGTTGCTCGGGAGCGACCAGTCGTTTGGCGGGTGGAGGTACTCGACGCCGTGGCTCGCCAGGTCGAGGTCGTCGTACCAGGGCGTGCCGGTGATCCCGTAGTGGCCCTTCCCGCAGAAGTTGAACCGGAACCCGCGACCCGTCGGATCGGAGGTCTCGATCCCGCCGCCGACCTTGATGTCGTGTTCGACGACCAGCGTGTCGAAGCCGGCCTTCGCCATGTACGCCGCGCACACCAGCCCCTGGTGACCGCCACCGACGACTATCCCGTCGTATTCGTCGCTGTAGGCTCGCATCGTATGCATACGCTCAGAAGCGATCACAATAACGTTTCGGGCGGTTTGGCGTCCCGGCCTGCCGTCGTCCCGGCCTGCGGTCACCGCTGCCGACGACGTCCTGGCCTGCGGTCGCCCCGCCCGTGGGACCGTCCCGCTACAGCGACAGCGACAGGCCGTCCTCGGCGATCAGCACCTCGCCGTCGAAGACCGCCTCGGCCTCGGCCTGCATCGCGTCGAAGTCGCGGTTCGGCAGGTGGTGGGTCATCACCATCGTGTCGACCCCGGCCGCCGCGGCGATCTCCCCGGCGTCGGTCGGATCGCAGTGGTTCTGCTTGTGCTTCGCCACGACTTCGTCGCTCAGTGGACGCGTCCACGAGGCGAGGAGGTCCTCGTCGGCCGGCGGGTCCGGGTCGACCGGGCCGATGCAGGCGTCCTGGATCAGCACGTCCGCGCCGGCGGCGAAGTCGGCGAGTTCGTCGATCTTCCGGGTGTCGCCGGAGATCACGCAGACGTTCCCGTCGGCGTCTTCGAACCGGTAGGCGTACGTCTCGATCGAGTGCTCGACCGGCAGCGCGGTGGCCGACCAGTTCTCGCGCTCGACGCGCAGGTCGCTCGTCGTCCGGACCACGTCGATGTCCTCGACGCCGGGCGCCTCGTCGATTCCCGCGAACCACTTGCGGTAGGCGATGTCCTCCCCGTAGAGGTCGTCGATGGCGTCGACGAACTTCTCGGTGCCCGCGGGCCCGTAGACGGTGAGCGCGTCCCGACCGTGCGACCAGCCCGCGATGACGAACTGGAAGAAGTCCGCGGTGTGATCCACGTGCGTGTGTGTAAAAAACAGCGTCTCGATGCGGCTCGGGTCGATGCGCGACTCCAGCATCCGGTGGACGGCCAGCTGGCCGCAGTCGACCAGGATGGGCTCGCCCGCGATTTCCAGCACGACGCTCGTCCCGCCGCGCCCCGGGTAGGGCACGGGGCTTCCGGTCCCGGTGAGGGTGACGTCCATGCGATCCGTCGCGACGGCGGTCGAATAAACCTGCCGTCCGCCGTCGCACCTCGGGCCCTCCTGCCTGCCGTCGTCGCGCCCGGGGGCACACCCTCCGGCGGCCGGGCCGTGGCGCCTCGTCGGCCCCGGTTCATCCGACCGTAACCTACTACTGCGAACGCGGGGAACGCCGACGCGCATGTCAACTGACACCAGTGCGTCGATCGCAGGGGTCTACGAGCACCCCACGCGGGAGGCGCCCGACAAGTCGACGCCGCAGCTCCACGCGGAGGTCGCCAGGGGGGCGCTCGACGACGCGGGGCTCGCGTTCGACGACGTCGACGGCTTCTTCACGGCTGGCACGCCGCGCTGGATGCTCTCGCTCATCGAGTACCTCGGGCTCTCGGACCTGTCCTACTACGACTCGACGGACGTGGGCGGCTCGTCGTACGTCGCCCACGTCGGCCACGCGGCGGCGGCCATCGCCGCGGGCAAGTGCGAGGTTGCGCTCGTCACGCTCGCGGGGCGGCCCCGCTCGGAGCAACTGTCCCCCCTCAGCGACGGGCCGGAGGTCCCCTTCGAGGAGTCTTTCGGGCCCTCGCCGGTCGGCCTCTACGCCCTCGCGGCCCGGCGGCACATGCACGAGTACGGCACCACACCCGAACAGCTCGCGGCGATCCGGGTGGCGGCCTCGGAGCACGCCCAGTACAACGAGGACGCCATGTACCGGGAGCCGGTGACCGTCGCGGACGTCCTCGACTCCCGGCCCGTCGCCGATCCGCTCCACCTGCTCGACTGCTGTGTCGTCACGGACGGCGGGGGCGCGCTCGTGGTGGTCAGCCCCGAGGTCGCCGCCGACCTCGACCGGGAGTGCCCCGCGGTGCTCGGCCACGCCGAGGCGGTCGAGCACGTCGACGGCGGCCACCTCGACGTCACCCACACGGCGGCGGTCGACTCCGGCCCGCGGGCGTTCGCCGAGGCCGGCATCCACCACGCCGACGTCGACTACGCCTCGATCTACGACTCCTTCACCATCACCGTCCTCGAAACGATCGAGGACCTCGGCTTCTGCGCGAAGGGCGAGGGCGGCGCGTTCGTCGAGGGCGGGACCCTCCGGGCGCCCGACGGCGACCTCCCCTTCAACACGGACGGCGGCGGGCTCTGCAACAACCACCCGGCGAACCGCGGCGGCATGACGAAGGTGATCGAGGCGGTTCGCCAACTCCGCGGCGAGGCCAACGACCCCGTGCAGGTGCCAGACTGCGAGGTCGCCATCGCCCACGGCACCGGCGGGAGCATCGCCTCGCGCATGGGGAGCGTCACGCTCGTGCTGGGGGCGGATCGATGAGCGAGAACGGCTCGTCGGCCGGCGACTCGCCGACAGGCGACGACCTGCCGACGCCGACGCCCGAGGCCTCCCCGGAGACCGCCGAGTTCTGGGCGGCCACGTCCGAAGATCGGCTCCTCCTGCGCCACTGTACCGACTGCGACGCGACGTTCCACCCGCCGCGGCGGATCTGCCCCGAGTGTCACGGCGACGCGACCGAGTGGATCGAGGCGAGCGGCGAGGGGACGATCTACACCTTCTCGGTGATGCGCCAGAACTTCGGGCCGTTCGGCGAGGCGGTGCCGTACGTCCTCGCCTACGTCGAACTCGACGAGGGGCCGCGGATCCTCACGAACGTCGTCGGCGTCGACGTCGACGAGGTCGAGATCGGCCAGCGGGTGACGATCGCCTTCGACGACACCGGTGAAGGCCCGAAGCTCCCGCGGTTCACGCCGGCGTAGCCGCGCGGTCGGGGCTTCCCTCGGCACCGTCCCCGGTCACTCCGCGAGGTTCTCCATCGCGGTCTTCCGGTCGAGCTTCTGGCTCGGCGTCCGCGGCAGCGGTTCGTCGGTGAACACGTACTCGCGGGGGCGCTCGAACCGGGCGATCGTGTCGCCGTCGAGGCACCACTGGTCGAGCGTCTCCGCGGCGAGGTCGGGGTCGGCTCGCTTGACGACCGCCGTCACCTTCTGGCCGTACTCCTCGTCCTCGATCCCGACGACGAGCGCCTCGTCGACGTCGGGGTGGGCGTTCAGGCGCTCCTCGATCGGCGTCGGGATCACCTTCACGCCCTTCGACTTGATCATGAAGTCCGCCCGCCCCTCCAGGTAGAGGTAGCCGTCCGCGTCGCGGTAGCCCAGGTCACCGGAGTGCCACCAGCCGTCGGTGAACTCCTCGTCCAGTTTGTCGCTTCGGCCCCAGGCCCAGACCGGGCAGTCGGCGCCCTTCACGAGGATCTCGCCGGTCTCGCCCCGCTCGACGGTGTCCGTCGGCGTCCCGCCGGGTTCGACGATCCGGACGCGGGTGCCGTCGAACGGCTTGCCCACGCTCTCCAGGCGCTCGCCCTCCATCTCCTCGACTTTGATGCGCGAGACGATGAGTTCGGTCGAGGCGTAGTGGTTGACGACGTTCTCGCAGATCCGCTCGCGCAGCCGTTCGAGCGTCGTCCGGTCCATCTTCTCGCCGACGAAGGAGATCGACTCCAGCGAGGAGAGGTCCCGCTCGTCGAGGTCGAGATCGAGGATCGCCCGCCACATGGTCGGCACCATCCCGGCGTCGGTGGCGCCGTACGCCCCGACCGCGTCGACCCACGTCTCGGGGTCCCAGTCCGGCATGAACACGACCGACCCGCCCGCGATCAGGATCGAGATGACGTTGCCGTACCAGGCCATGAAGGAGGGCTGGGCCGTGGTCAGTTGCGTCGTCGTCCGGCTCACGTCCGAGATCAGCCCCTTCAGCACGATCCCCCGGTGGGTGTGACACCACCCCTTCGGCTTCCCGGTCGTCCCGGAGGTCCAGGCGACGACCGCGATGTCATCGGCCTCGGGCGTGACGTCGGGCGCCGACGGCGTCGCGTCCGCCACGAACGACCGGTAGGACCGTTCGTACGCGCGCTCGGCCTCGCCGATCACCACCACCTCCGGGTCGCACGCCAGGTCGTCCCAGACGCGGTCGGCGAGGAACGCGGCGTAGGACTCGGAGACGACCAGCACCTTCGGGGCGAGTTCGTCGATGGAGTAGCGGACGGTCTCGGGGGCGGCCTGGGTGTGGACGTACGAGACGACCGCGCCGGCCTTCAGCGCGCCGTTCCACAGCACCGTCGTGTCGACGCCGGCCTCGCAGAGGAGAGCGACGCGGTCGCCCTGGCGAACGTGGTCGGCGTACGCGTCGGCGGCGCGGCGGCTCTCCTCCTCGAACGCCGCCCACGTCACCGACCGCCCGCCGACGTCGGCGAAGGCCCGGCGGTTCGGATTGTTCTCGGCGGCGATCTCGGAGAGTTCGTCCAGGGTCGGCAGCGCCACGGCTTGCCTGCTCATAGTCGACTCCGTTTCCGGCGCGCGGAAAAAACGCTTTCCCCCGCGTCGCCGCTCTCGACCAACGATGTACGACCGTCCTCGATCAACGATGTACGACCGTCCTCGATCAACGATGTGCGACCGTCCTCGATCAACGATGTGCGACCGTCCTCGATCAACGATGTGCGACCGCCCTTGATCCGACGGGTCGTCCCCGCCACCCGAGCGGTCGCCGTCCGCGCTCACCCGAGCGGTCGCCGTCGCGCGCTCACTCGACCGGTCGCGCCTCCAGATCGGAGACGTCCATCGCGGCGAGCACGCTGTCGACGTACGCGTCCGCGTCCTCGCCGGCGACGGGCGTACCGTGGATCGGCGCGATGTAGCGCGGGTCGAGTCGGTCCAGCAGCGCCTCCAGGGCCGCGCGCACCTTCCCCAGATCGAGCTGGTCGAGGAAGGTGAGCTTGTCACGGTAGAACCGGGTGACGTGGCGCTGGTCGACGCCGCCGTCCAGGTCGGCCGACGTCTTCAGGCAGTCACCGGGGGCGTGGTAGTGGCCGAACGCCTCGGCGGTGACGAGGAGGCGCGCGTCGTGGTCGAAGAGCCACTGGGAGACCGTCACGTCCGTGAGCAGCGGGCGCGTGCAGGTGATCGTCCGCCCGGCGAGGTCCCGCGGGCGGCCCAGGACGGTCCCGCGCGCGCCGGAGACGCCGATGATGTCGGTAAAGCCCGGCACGTCGGCGATGAGGTCGAGGCCGCCGAGCCGCGGGACCGCGGTGACGACCTCCAGGTCCCCCCACTCGGCCTCGAACGCCGGCAGGTTCTCCTTGTGCGGGAGCACCTGGTGGGCCAGGACGACCACGTCGGGGCCGGCGCCGTCGGTGACCGCGTTCACCTCGGCGACGATGTCGTCCCGGAAGCGCGTCGACCCCGAGTCGACGAGGACGTAGCCGTCGCCGCCGTCGAGGAGGTACTCCGAGAGGTGGAGGTGTCGCTCGCCGTCGGCCTCGCAGTGGCTCAGCCAGTGCACGCCGTCGGTCAGGCGGCGCAGGGTCATCGGTCGGCTCCCGTCTCCCCGGTTCCCAATTCGTCGCGTTCGTCTTCACGTGGGAACGTCGCCTCGACGCGTTCGCGGATCCGTTCGGGAGTGCCTTGCCGGCTGATCTCCCTGGCGGCGGATTTGAACATGCGCATGTACTCGGTGGGCCGCTCGCGGATCACGCTCCCGTGGGCGGGCGCGATCCGGTCGGGGTCGTGGGCCTCGATCACCTCCTCGACACGCGCGTCGACGGCGTCCGGGTCCGCGAACTGGAGCCAGGGGAAGACGTTGCCGTGGAACTGCGCCACGTCGCGCTCGGTCACCGCGCGGTCCTTCTCGTCGGCGAACGTCACGCAGTCGGCGGCCTGGTGGTGGAAGCCGAGCCAGTCGACCGGGAAGAGCGTGTCCGTCGTCCGCTCGACCATCCAGACCGAGAACGCGTGGTCGGCGTACACCGCCGGCACGAATTCGACGCGGAAGGCCCCGAGGTCGAGTTCGTCGCCGGGGGCCACGTACTCGATACGGTTCCCGATTCCCTCGCCCGCGTCGGGCGCCGCCGACAGGTGGAACAGGTCGTGCTCGGCGCCGAATCCGGGGCCGTGTCCCGCCCCGCGTTCGGGCACCAGTAGCGTCGCCTCGGGGTGGGCCTCCAGGAGCGCGAAGGCGTTGCCGGCGTGGTTCCCCTCGGGGTGGGAGATGGCCACGTAGTCGAGGTTGCCGCCGTCGAGCGCCCGGTCGACCAGGTCGAGCGCGCCCCCGGTGCTCGCGGGGCTCAGGGTGTCGAACAGGAGGCTCCGTTCGTCGGCCAGGACGTAGGCGCTCTGGTGCTGGTGGCGGTCGCCCTCGAAACTGTCCCAGTGGGCGGTGTCGACGCCGTCGACGGCCGGTGCCTCGCTTCCCATCGAGACGCACTCCTGGAGCCAGTGGAACCCCGGTTCGATCTCTCGATATCCGGGGGTCGGGATGCCTGGACCGTCCATGTCGGGTGTGCTCACACGATGCACTTAACGCTTCCCCGGCGGAGACGCGGAGCAGGAAACGCGGATCGAGGGGGGCGGGCGTTCGGTCGCGAGTGCCCGGCGGTCGGCGTCGCGGTCAGCCGTCGCGGTCAGTCGTCGGCGTCGCGGTCAGTCGTCGGCCACTTCCGGGTCGACGGCGCGCTCGGCGGTCGAGGCCTGGTCCGCGTCGATCACGCGCTGGCCCTCGTCGTGGCCGAACACCTTGACGTCGCGCTGGCTGACCGCCACGCGAACCGTCTGGCCGCTCTCGACGGTCCGCGGGTCGGTCCCGCGGACGAGCAGGTTCGAGTCGCCGACGTCGACCTGGTACTCGATGAAGTCGCGGGTCGCCGCCTGCATCAGCACCGATCCGTCGATGACGAAGTCGTTCTCGTCCGGCGACTCCCCGTCGAAGAGGAGGCGACAGTGCTTGGGGCGGAAACAGAGGTAGACGTCCGTCTCCCCGCCCAGGTCGCTCCGGTCGCCGTCGATCCGGAAGGTCCCGAGCGACGTGTCGACGGTGAGGTCGTCGCCGGCCCGTTCCGTGATCGTCCCGGAGACGGTGTTGCAGTGGCCCATGAAGTTCATGCCGAAGAACGTCTGGGGGTTCTCGTGGAGCGTGACGGGGGCGTCCTCCTCGACGATCTGGCCGTCGAGCATGACGGCGATCTCGTCGGAGAGGAACATCGCCTCGTCCTGGGCGTGGGTGACATAGAGGATCGTGGTGCCGAACTCCTCGTAGAGTTCCTTGATCTCCAGGCGCATGTCGCGCCGGAGCTTGGCGTCGAGGTTCGACAGCGGCTCGTCGAACAGCAGGATCTCGGGTTCGGTGACGAGCGCCCGTGCGATGGCGACGCGCTGTTGCTGGCCGCCCGAGAGGTTCGTCGAGAGGTTGTTGGCGTACTTGTCGAGGCCGACCCGTTCGAGCACGTCGTCGACGCGCTCGCGCCGCTCGGCCTTGGTCCCGATCTTCTGGACCTTCAGCGGGAAACGGACGTTCTGCTCGACGGTCATGTGGGGCCAGACGGCGTAGGACTGGAACACCATGCCGATCCCCCGGTCGGCCGCGCCCACGTGGACGTTCTCCTCGGGCGCGGACACCAGTTCGTCGTCGATGTAGATCCGGCCGCTGTCCGGCTTCTCGAGCCCGGCGACGCAGCGCAACGTGGTCGTCTTGCCACACCCGCTCGGCCCCAGCAGCGACTTCAACTGGCCGGCCTGCACCTCGGTCGACAGCCCGTCGACCGCGACCTCGTCCCCGTACGTCTTCCGCAGGTCCTCGATCCGCAGTTTGATCTCTGACACTGTTTGTCACCGCCTGGTGTGAGACTAGCTTCCACTCCCTATAATCTATCGCCTCCCCCCGTTCGACTCCGGATCGACGGTGGCCGGCAACGCGTCGACCCGCCTCGCACCGCGGATCACCGTCTGTCGCCGCCGGACGTGACTGTTCGCTGGCACGTCCCACAATATTAATAAAGAACCATTGAGGAGTAGGACCATGGTACGCGATAGCCATCGGCGTGACTTTCTCAAGTACGGTGGAGTAGTCGCCGGGACGCTGCTCGCCGGGTGTGCCGGCGGGGACGGCGGCTCGGGAGACGGCGAGTCGGGTGACGGCGGGTCGAACGGCGGCTCGTCCGGTGACGGTAGCGGCGGCTCGTCCGGTGACGGTGGCAGCGACGGCTCGTCGGGAGACGGTAGCAGCGGCGGCGACGGCGGTGACGGCGGGTCCACCCAGACGGAGGCCCAGGAGCTCGCCGACACCATCCAGATGTACGGAATCGACAAGTTCGAGGATCGTGCCATCGGTCAGGGCTTCCAGGAACAGACCGGCACCTCGATCGAGACGACGGTGCTCCTCGGTGGCGAGAACTCGGGTCGCTACCTCCGCGAGCACCGCAACGACGTCCACACAGCCGACATCGTCCAGGGGTTCGACCAGAACAACCACCCGATCATCGACGCGGGCCTGGTCGCCGACCCGGAACTCCCGAACAAACGAGCGGTGTTCGACGAGGAGTACGAGACGTACCTCGAGGAGGAAGTGTTCGGCAACCTGGAGAGTCCGTCGCAGGCCGGGCAGCTCGTCCCGCTCTGTTCGATCCTGAGCGGGTTCGCCTACAACACGGACCTGGTCGACGACCCCCCGACGAGCTACGAGGACCTGCTCGACGATCGGTTCCAGGACGAGATCATCATGCTGTCGTACAACGTCGACGGCTGGTACGACCAGCTCTCCCGGGAGCACGACGAGGAGTACGCCGCGGACTTCATCCAGCGCCTGGACGAGCAGAACCCCCAGTACATGGGCGGGTCGCCGCTGGCGGCCCTCGAGGCCGTCGGGGCCGGCCAGGCGAAACTCCTGCCCGACTCCTTCGCGACGCACGTCGAGTTCATGAAGGGCCAGGGGCTCCCGGTCGACTGGTCGTGGGGCGAGTTCATCTGGTCGCAGCGGTGGACCCTCTGTCTGACCGAGACCGCCCCCCGGATGGCCACCGCGAAGCGGTTCTGTCAGTACGCCGCCTCGGAGGCGGGCCAGCAGAAGATGGCCCAGATCTTCGGCGGCGTCCAGCCGTTCCACGAGAACGTCCAGCACCCGAACGACAACATCCGGCAGGCCCTGGAGGAGCAGTCGCCCACGGTCAGGCCCCAGGCGATGTCACGGGAGGACGAGCAGTACTACGAGTCGACCGTCGAGGACCTGATCGGAGTCTGAGTATCACGCCGTCTCCTGCCATCTGAGCCATAATGTCAATACGCGAATTCGAGGTGTTTGGCCGATCGGTCGGGCAGTACCTCCCGTCGTCGGTTAGCGACCGGACTATCGGTCTCTCGGTCCTCGCCTTGCTCATCTACCTGAACATCATCCCCGTCGTCGCCATCTTCGTCTCGAGTTTCATGGCCGAGGGGCTCTCGATGTACGAGTCGTTCACCCTGGCGAACTACGAGGCGCTCGCGAGCAAGTACGGGCTGTTGTACAATACGCTCGTGTTCACCCTCGGATCGGCCGTCCTGACCACGGTCCTGGGAGTGGCGATCGCCTGGGTGATCGGCCGGACCAACGCGCCGTTCCGGCGGCTGTTTTACTACGTCATCTTCTTCTCGTTTTTCCTCCCGCCGGTCATCTGGGAGCAGACCTGGGTCAGACTGTTCGCCAAACGGGGGTTCTACGCGACGCTGCTCGGCCTCGAACAGATCCCCATCCGCAACCTCCCCGGTATGGTGTTCATCCAGTCGATACGGCTGGTCGCGTTCGCGTTGATCCTCCTCGTCCCGCTGTTCGCCAGCATGGACACCTCCCTGGAGGAGAGCGCCCACATGTCGGGTGCGGGGATCTGGAAGACCGCGACGCGGATCACCATCCCGACGGTGGCACCGGGCATCATGACCGTGTTCATCTTCGTCACGATCATCTCGCTCGAGTCGTTCCGGGTGCCGCTCGTCATCGGCCTGCCCGCCAAGATCGAGGTCCTCTCGACGGCGATCTACGAGGCCGCACGGGTCGAGCCGGTGAACTACGGCGCGGCGATGGCCGAGGGCGTGGCGATCATCCTGCTCGCGTTGCCCCTGCTGTACCTCTATCGTCGGTTCGTCGCCCGCTCCGAGCGCTTCCAGACCGTCTCCGGGAGCGGGTTCAAGAGCAACGCCATCGACATCGGACGCTGGCGCTACGTCGTGTCGGCGGTCGTCGGGCTGTACCTGCTCTTTACGATCGTCGTCCCGACGATCGTGATGATCTACATGTCCTTCATGCCCTTCTACATCCCGCCGCACGCGGCCAATCCGCAGCTGTTCACCCTCGACGTCTGGTCCGAGGTCCTCGGCAACGCCCGGACGTGGACGTCGCTCCAGAACTCGCTGGTCGTGGCCTTCACCGCGACGACGGCGACGGTGTTCATGGGCGCGGCGCTCTCCTGGCTCATTCAGAAGTCGGAGATCCCCTACCGCGGGCTGATCGACTACGTCTCCTTCCTGCCGATCGCGATCCCGTCTGTCGCGCTCGCGCTCGGCGTGGTGTTCATCTACCTGAACGTGATCCCGATCGGGATCTACGGCACGCTGGTGATCATCGCGCTCGCCTACGTCATCCGGGGCATCCCCGGGAGCGTCAGGATCGTCGACCCGGCGATCATCCAACTGCAGGACGACCTGCTCGAGAGCGCCGAACTCTCTGGCGCCGGTCGTCTCCGCCGGGTGATCTCGATCGTCATCCCGACGGTCGCCCAGACGCTGTCGGCGCTCTGGGCGTTCCGCTTTGCGTTCCTGATGTTCGAACTCCCCATCGTGTTGATGCTGTACACGACGGACACGTTCATGCTCTCGTCGTACCTGTACGTACTGGACAGTAACGCCGAGACGACCCAAGCTGCGGTCGTCGGCGTGCTCGTCATGGCCCTGCTCGTGGTCGTCACCGTGATCGTCCACAAGTTCGGGCAGTACCTCGGCGGGGGGACGAAGAGCCTGGACGTGTAGACCCCCGTTACGGGTCTAACCTGGACTACTTTCTCCGGATATCGGGGCACCCTCGGGTCGGGCCGCTGCCAGGGCGGCCGCTTCGCGGCCGACCGCAGCGAACGACCGGCGACGGGTTTTATTGTTCGCCCAGTGCCACTGATTGGCATGGCAGACGACTACCCACAGGCGATCTTCTACGACTCGAAGACGACCATCTTCGACTGGGAGGACCAGTGGATTCAGGCGACGGACGCGATCCTCGACCGGTACGACGCGGACGTCGACCGCGAGGCGTTCCGCGCCCGCTGGGTGAAGTACATGGGCGGGAAGTTCCTCAGCGCGGCCTTCACCGAGTACCGCGACCTTGACCCGTGCATCCGGGAGGCGCTCGTCGACGCGTTCGACCACTTCGGGATCGACGGCGACCCCGACGACGTCCGCCACTTCGTCGACGCCTACGACGAGGTCGTGCCGTTCCCGGAGGCCTCCGAGGCGCTCGCGCGCCAGCAGGAGCACGCGCAGGTGATCACCTTCTCGAACGTGGAGACGGCGTACTTCCAGGGGATGGTCGACAAACTCGACATGGAGCCCGATTTCGTGGGCACCATGGAGGACGCCGGCTCCATCAAGCCCTCCCCCTACGCCTACCGGTGGGTGCTCGACCGGATGGGCCTCGAACCCGAGGAGACGCTCTACTGCGCCGCGCCGGTGTGGGACGTCAACGGCGCTATGGCGTTCGGGATGCAGTGCGCCTACCTCAACCGCCCCGAGCAGGAGTGGCGCGACCCCCAGCGCGACCCCCACTACGTGATCGAGGACCTCGCCGAACTCGCCGACATGCTCGACGACGGGGAGATCACGGCGCCCGAATCGACCGAGGTCGGCCGGGTGGCGCGGTGACCGTGCACGACGCGTTCCGGGACCGGTACGGGTCCTACGTCGACGGCGAGGAGCGACCGGGCGACGAGACGTTCACGGTGTTCGACCCGGCGACGGGCGACCCGCTGACCGCGGTGACCGAGGCCGGTCCCGAGGGCGTGGACGCCGCAGTCGAGGCCGCCCAGGCCGCCCAGGACGAGTGGGCCGACCGCGACCCGGTCGAGCGCGGACGGGCGCTCCGCGAGGTCGCCGACCGCTTCCGGGCCGAGGCCGAGCGGTTCGCCGCCATCGAGACGGTCGACTGCGGCCGACCGACGGGGGAGTCTAGGGGTCTGATGCACGCCGCCGCCGGCTTCTTCGAGTACTACGCGGGGATGGCCGACAAGGTCGAGGGCGAGACGATCCCCGTCCCCGGCGACCGGCACAACTACACCGTGCGCGAACCGCTCGGCGTGATCGGCGTGATCCTGCCCTGGAACGGGCCGCTGTTGCTCGGCGCGCGATCGATCCCGGCGGCGCTCGCCTGCGGGAACGCGGTGGTCGTCAAGCCCGCGCCCGAGGCGCCCGTCTCGACCCTGGAGTTCGCCGCGCTCGTCGACGACGTGCTCCCGTCGGGCGTGTTCAACGTCGTGCCCGGCGACGGCCCCACTACGGGGGCGGCGCTCGTCGAGGACGACCGACTCGGCCGGGTGATGTTCACGGGTTCCCGCGAGGTGGGGCGCACCGTCCTCCGCTCGGCCGCGGACAACATCGTCCCCGTCGGGCTGGAACTCGGGGGCAAGAACCCGAACGTCGTCTTCCCGGACGCCGACGTCGACCGCGTCGTCGAGGACTCCCTGCGCGCGTTCTACAACGCGGGCCAGGTCTGTTTCGCCCCGACGCGGCTGTTCGTCCACGAGTCGATCTACGAGGACGTCCTGGGACCGTTCGCCGACGCGGTGCGGGACATGACTGTCGGCCCCGGCGTCGAGAACCCCGACCTCGGCCCGCTCATCACGCCCGAGGCCCAGGAACGGGTCGCCGGCTACGTCGAGGAGGCGGTCGCCGACGGGGCGCGCGTCCGGGTCGGCGGCGGGATCCCCCGGGAGGCGGGCAACTTCTACGCGCCCACGATCCTGGAGAACGTGGCCGACGACGCGCCCGTCGCCTGCGACGAGGTGTTCGGTCCCGTCATCGTGGCCCACTCCTTCGAGAGCGAGTCGGAGGTCGTCCGGCGGGCCAACGCCGTCGACTACGGACTGAACGCCGTGGTCTGGACGAACGACCTCGCCCGCGCCCACCGGGTCGCCGGGAACGTCGAGGCCGGCTCCGTGACGGTAAACGAGTACCCCGCGTCCTTCGCGCAGGCGCCGTCGGGTCCCTACAAGGAGAGCGGCCTCGGGCGCGAGAAGGGCAAGCAGGCCGTCGAGGAGTACACCAACCTCAAGAACGTCAACGTCTCGCTGTCGGGCGAGACCGACACACTGTTCGAGGAGTAGTCGCGTCGGCGCGGGTCGACACCCCCGCGCCATCCCCCGATCAGGCGGTCTGTTTCCGCTTGCGCCGGTCCTCGGAGTACGGCGCGGGGGCCACCGTCGCCGTGAGTTCGGTCTGGACGTGCTGTTCGACCTTGGGGTTGGACGTCTCGCCCTCCCCCCAGACGACAGTCACCTCCGTGCCGGGCTTCGCGTGTTCGAGGTCGAGGCGACACAGCGAGACGACGGTGTCGACGTCGCACTGGTAGGCGCGGGTGTGGGAGATGCCGACCGTCTCGCCGTCCTTTCTCACCTCGTCGCAGGGCGCCCGCGCCCAGGCGATCCGGGGCAGTTCCATGTACTTGTAGCTGTCACCCGGGCGGAACCGCGAGGCGTAGACGTCGACGACGTCGTCGGCGTCCCACTGGAGCGAGACGAGTTCGCGCCGCTGGTTCTCGACCTTCTCGCGGAGCGCCTCCTTGCCGACGAAGTCGTGGTCGAAGTCGATCAGCCGCTCGTAGCCGAGTTCGACCGGGTCCATGTAGTAGTCGGCGATGTCGTCGGCCTCGTAGCTCCCCTCGATGGAGTAGGTGGCCTCCCAGCTCCGGGCGCTCAGGTACTCCCGGAACCCCTGCATGTCGTCGTACTCGTAGATCGGCGGCGGGCCCGGGACGATCCACCCCAGGCGAACCGACTGCGTGAGGTACGCCTTCGAACCCAGTTGCTTGAGTCCGTGCTCCCGGCCGGCCTCGACGATGGCCTCGCGGATCTCGTCTGCGTACTCGTAGGGCCCGTGGAACTCGTAGCCCGTCTCGGTGTTCATTCCGTGGCCGAACGCGCGGACCTCGCGGCCGGCGAGTTCGATCTCCTCGAAGCGGTAGAACCCCAGGTCGCGCAGGTCGGCGTCCGTGAGCTGATCGAGAACGTCGTGGGTGTTCGGCCCCTGCACCTGGAAGATGAAGGTGTCGGGTATGCCCTCCTGCATCGGGGTGAGCGGATCGAGTTCGGTTTCGACGTCGTAGTCGCCGGCCTCGGCGTTGTAGAGGATCCAGTCCGAGCACGTCGGCACCCCCCAGAACTCCTCCTCGCCGAGGCGGAGCAGCGGGCCGTCTCCCATGATGTCGCCGTGGGGGTTGCAGGCGACGATCTGTTTGGCCCGCCCGACCTCGAAGTCGTCGAAGTCGTTGACACACAGATCGGAGAGGAGGTCGACTACGTCGGGGCCCTCGAAGTGGATCGCGTCCATGTGGTGCGAGAGGTCCCCGAGCGCGCAGGTCTCCACGATCGCCCGCTGTTCGTCGATCCAGTTCGTGTACTCGTTGGGCACCACCGGGAAGTCGTCGGTGTAGTCGTGCCCGTTGCGACGCAGCATCTCGACGGTGTCGTCGACCGACTGCATCACGTCTTCGAGGGTCTGTCGGCTCATTGGTGCGGACACTCGTGTGTGTCGCTACCACCTCGCATAAGTGTTGTGTCGACTCGCTGATCGGGCGCTCCGGGCGAGGCCGCCGCGCCACCCGGCGGGGCGCTGCCGTGACCCCTGGCCGGGATGCCGCACGTCTCTCGGCTTCGCAGGCTATTTACTCCCCATCGCCGAACGGTCGTCCATGGAGAAAGTCGACCCCGACGACCTGGAAAACCGCGCGCTGGCCGGCACCGTCACGAAGCGGCTCACCGACCCGCTCGGACTGTCGGACATGGCGCTCAACTACTACGAACTGGCTCCCGGCGACGGGTTCAGCGACTCGCTTCACACCCACACGAACCAGGAGGAGGCGTTCTACGTCATCGAGGGGACGGCGACCTTCGAGACCGTCGACGACGAGTTCGAGGTCGAGGCGGGCGAGGCGATCCGCTTTGCCGCCGGTGAGTACCAGACGGGCTACAACGAGGGCGACGAGCGCGTCCGGGCACTCGCCTTCGGCGCCCCCCAGGAGATGGGCGAGGGGCGGATCAGGCAGCCCTGCGAGGCCTGCGGCGACTCGGCGTACCACGTTGCCCACCTCGAAGACGGCCAGTTCGTCCTCGAATGTCCCGAGTGCGGTAACGCGGTCGAGCGGTAGGTCGAGGGCGGCGCGGGACCGCGCCCGCCCTCACTTCCCCTCGAACTCGGGCTCGCGGTCCTCGGCGAAGGCCTGGGTCCCCTCGCGGGCGTCGTCGGTCTCCAGCAGGAGGCCGGCGCCCTGGCGCTCCAGCAGGAGGCCGGCTTCGAGTCCGACCTCCGCGCCCTCGTCCATGATGCGCTTGGCGAACTCCTGGGCGAGCGGGGCGGCGTCGCAGACGTCGTCGACGAACGTCTGACACACGTCCTCGAACTCGTCTTCGGGCACGGCGCGGTTGATCAGCGCCCACTCCTCGGCGCGCTCGGCGTCGATGTGCTCGCCGCGGAAGACGAGCTCCTTGGCGCGGGTCTCGCCGATCAGGCGCATGGCGCGCTGGGTGCCCCCGGTGCCGGGGATGATGCCCAGCCCCGTCTCGGGGAAGCCGAGTTCGGAGCCCTCGGTCGCGATCTGCAGGTCGCAGGCGAGCGCGAGTTCGAGGCCGCCGCCGAGGGCGTACCCCTGGATCTTGGCGATCGTCGGCTTGGGGAACTCGGCGAGGGTCTCGGTGACCGCCGTGTCGCGGGCCATCCGCCAGGCGTCCATGCTGGCGAAGCCGCCGATGTCGGCGCCGGCACAGAACGCGCGGTCGCCGGTGCCCTCGACGGTGACACAGCGGATCTCGTCGACGTCGACGCTGTCGAGGGCGTGTTCGATCTCGTCGGCCATGTCCTCGTTCATCGAGTTCAGGCGCTCGGGCCGATCGAGTTCGATGGCCAGCACCTCGCCGCCGTCGCCCTCGCGGCTGACGTCGATGGCGTGGTAGGTGCGCTCGCCGCCGCCCCCGCCGTAGCCGTAGAAGCCCGCCCCGGCGTCCTCGCCGGTCTCGCCCGCCTCGACGAGGTCGACGAGGTAGTCGGCCGGTTCGTAGCGGTCCTCGCCGGTCTCCTCGTGGAGCGTGTCGAGCTTTTCGACGATCCGATCGAGGCCGAGTTTGTCGGCGCGGCGGCAGGGCCCCTCCGGGAAGGCGGTGCCGAGTTTCATGCCGGTGTCGATCTCCTCGGCCGTGGCGACGTCGTTCTGGATGAGCCTGGCGGCCTCGTTGATCATGCGGGCCTCGATGCGCAGCCAGTCGACGTCCTCGCTCACGTCGTCGAGGGTGTAGTCGGCGCCGTCGCCGTCCTCGTAGTCGTAGTAGCCCCTGCCCGTCTTCTGGCCGAGGTCGCCGGCGTCGATCTTCTCCTGGAGGATCGGCGGCACGGGGTCGCCGGCCTCGGTAAGAGCGTGGTAGCCGATGTCGAGGCCGCCCATGTCGCCGAGTTCGAACGGCCCCATGGGGTACCCCCGCTCGTGGACCATCGTGGCGTCGATCTCGCGGATCGACGCCTCGTCGTTGCTGACCATCCAGGCGGCCTCGTTACCGAAGGGGCCGAAGACGGAGTTGACGACGAACCCGCGGACGTCCTTTCGGACGTGGATCGGGGTCTTGTCGAGTGACTCGGCGAAGGCGTAGGCCGTCTCGATGGTCTCCTCGCTCGTGTGGTCGCCGTGGATCACCTCGACCAGGTCCATCTTGACGACCGGGTTGAAGAAGTGGATGCCCACGACCTGCGCCGGGCGGTCGGTCGCCTCGGAGATTTCGGTGATCGAGAGCGTGGACGTGTTGGTCCCGAGAATCGCCCCGTCGGGCGCGTACGCGTCGAGGTCCGCGAAGATCTCCTTTTTCAGGTCCATCTTCTCGGGGGCCGCCTCGATCACGAGGTCGGCGTCGGCCACCGCCGTCTCCAGGTCCACCTCGGTGTCGATCCGGCCGAGTATCTCGTCCGGGTCGTCGTCGACGCGGCCCTTCTCCGCGAGTTTCCCGACGCTCCACTCGATCTGCTCGTACCCGTCCCTGACGAGTTCCTCCTCGACGTCGCGCAGGACGACGTCGTAGCCGGCGATCGCGGCGACCTCCGCGATGCCGTGTCCCATGCTTCCCGCCCCGAGCACCGTCACTCGCTGGATATCGTTCGACGTCACGGGCTTTCCCTCACCCGGGACCGACATAACTTCACCGATACTCGACGTGAATACTTCGTCGCGAGTGCGGCCACCGACCACGCTCCGGACCCGGTGGCGAGCCGCCGGACCGCCTCCCCTCTGTCGTCGTCCGCCTCGCCCACCGCCGCTGCACTCGACCCCTCATGGACCAATCATAATATTTGATGATTGAATATGGCGGTCGACGTCGGCCGGTCACCGCCCCCGGACGACGCCCGCGTCGGGGGTGGCCGCATCCAGGCGCTCGATCGGGTCGTCGGTCATCGCCGTCGGGGGGTTTGGTTCGCGAACGACGCTCGAACCGGTCGACGCTCCGGCGGTCACCGGCCCGCGACGACGCGATCACGGGAGCGCCGTCCGGGGGACGCCCGCGAACGCGGACCGTATTCGATCCTCGAATATCGTTCGCGAACGGGGCCGGTTCCGCTCGAATCGGGTGTGGGGTGTCGGATCGGCGACACCACGTCCCGACCGTCCGGGCGGCGGTCAGGCGTCGGCACCGGCATCCGTCGCGACCGGCGACCACCGCTCGCCGCTCGCCTTGATTCGCTCGAACTGGCGCTCGGCCCACGCGACGGCCTCGTCGCTCGCGGTCACGACCGTGCTCCAGCCCCCGCTCTCCCCCCGTGCGATGAGGCCGACGTACGTCTCGCTCGGCGTCTCCGTGATAGAGAAGTCGTACGGTCGCGCGTGGTCGGCCGCGTAGAGGGCGAGCCGGCCCGTCTCGTGGGCCCGCGTCAGGTCGACGGACACCGGCGTGTCCCCGTCCAGCAGGTCCGCCGCCAGGACGACCTCCGCCTCCAGGCCGTCCTCGACGATCCGATCGACGACGCGCTGTGCCAGCGTCGTCCAGACGACCGACGCGCACGCCCGCAGTCGCGTCGCGTCGGCCGGGACGCGCGTGAGCGGCCCGATGGCGTTGTCCGGGGCCCGCGCGGTCGTCGACCGAACCGTCGCGCCGCCCAGGAACAGCTCGTCGGGGGCGTCCTCGGGGAGCGCCCTGACGACGTCCCTGGCGGCACACGCGTCTCCGATCTCCGAGACGCAGGCGCGGTACCGCGACAGCACCAGCCGTCCGAGCCGCGTGAGGTCGTACTCGCCGTCCCGGTCGCGAACGAGGTCCCGCGACCGCAGTTCCGCGACCGCCCGCGAGACCGTCGGCTGGGACGCGTCGGACTCGGCGACGAGTTCGGACTGCGTCCTCGGCGCGTCGGCGAGCAGATCGACGAGTCGTTGCCGTCGCATGAGCACCTCCAACACCCCCGTCGCGCTCGGGTCTGATTCCATGCCCGCCCATTGTCAGCAGACACGAAAAAGCGTACCGGCGACCGATCCCGTCGAATTCCACCAGCAGGACTTCTCGCCTCCGTCGATGGAGCCGTACACTGCCCCCGTCGCTCGGGTCGTACACTGTCTCCGTCGCTTGGATCGTTACACCCCTATCGGTGTAAAGGTGCGTCCGGGATCGCCCTCGTATTCAGGTGTCGAATACGCCTTGGTCTAGAGGTCGAGGAGGGTTTCGGCGTTGCCCCGGAGGATCCCCTCGACGTGGGCCGCCGGCACGTCGAGCGCCCGCACCGCGTCGATGGTGTCGGCGAGGACGCCCTCCCGCGCGTAGGGGAAGTCGAACCCGAACAGGACGTTCTCGGGGCCGAAGAACTCGTAGCCCGTTCGCAGCGCGGGGGTCTTGCCCTGAGAGAAGAGCGCCGTGTCGCCGTAGACTCGGTCGAGGTAGTCGTCCAGCGTCCCCGAGTAGCGCGGCGGGTCCTCGGGGTCGTAGTGCTCGGGGTTGTTCTCGCGGATGGCCGCCCACCGGCGCATGCGCTCCTCGATGAACGGGAGCGTCCCGCCGAGGTGGTGGGCGACGACCCGGAGGTTCTCGAAGCGTTCGAGAACGCCGTTGAACAGGAGTTTCGTCACCGCCATGCTCGTGTCGAACGGCCACCCGACCATGTGGTACAGCCACCACTCCCGGGGGCCGTGGTCGTGCCAGTCGGTCGAGTTCGGGTGAATCCACACCGGTACCTCCGCCTCGTTCACCACCTCGTAGAACGGGTAGAAGTCCGGATGATCGATCACCGTCCCGTTGACGTTCGAGTCGATCTGGACCCCCGCCATGTCGAGGTCGTCCAGGCAGCGCTCGACCTCCTCGACGTACTCGCCCGTGAGGAAGGGCACCGTCGCCACCGGCACGAAGCGATCGGGGTACTCGTCTGCGATCCGGCGGATCTCGTCGTTGGCGAGGCGCGTGATCGGCAGGAGCGCCTCGCGGTCGCGCTCCCGGGCGACCCGCGGCAGCGTCAGCGTGAGCACCTGCCTGTCGACGTCGTAGGCGTCGAGGAGGTCGAGTCGCTCCTCGGTCCCCTCGTCGGTCATGATCGGGTCGTCCAGCACGCTCGGCACGGTGTCGTCGCTGATCTTCCGGTACTCCTCGTACACCGCGCTCGGCAGGATGTGACCGTAGGCGTCGATGTGGCCCATAGGGCTCGATAAATCGTGAACGAAATAACTGTTCGGACGGTGGTGGCCCCCTCTCGCCGCATGACCATCGGCAGATTTTGACGTATGTTATTGGATAATATCGTGCGAGGCAGACGATTCGGTCGGCCCGTGGTGCCCCCGCGGGTCGTCGCCCCCTCCCGGCCTTCCGCTGGCCGGTCGTCCCTTGCCCACGCCGATCAGTCGTTCTCCGCCGCCAGCCCCCCGCTGACCGTTCTCTTCCGGCGGAGACGTCGCCAAGGTCGACTCCACGCCTCCCGATCGGTCACAGACCGCGTCTCTACCGCCCGCTCGGCCGAACGCTCGCCCGCCGCCCGGTAGCCGCCCCTCGATCCCTGGCTCGCGACGTCTCCGCTCGTCCCGCCGCGTCGTCGCGTCTCGGCGCGCCATCCGATTCCGTTTCCACGGAGGGCCGCTGCTCACCCGGCCGTTTGGGCGCTTGATATATGATTACTTTTGTCTGGAACCGGCACACCGTTCACCTGCGGGCTGGTGTTCGGTCTCGCCTTCGGCTTTTCCACTACCCCCTCCGCTCGGCGCGAAAAAACGGGTGCGGGAGTCGAACCACGGTCGTTCCGCTCGCGTTCTCTCGGTCCACTCTCTGATTCGATTCTCTCCATAGACTTTCGGCTGCTCACGTCCGTTCGCAGCCAGAAAGTCCGGGTGCGAGAATCGAACCGGGGCCAGACGTGCTCGCTCACTCCGTTCGCTGCGCGCGACTGGCAGGGTTCGATCTCGCCTTCCGGCTTCACCGCTCGTCACTACGTTCCTCGCGGAGAAGTCCGGGTGCGAGAATCGAACCCGCGTCTCAGCCTCCACAAGGCTGAAGGATAACCACTACCCCAACCCGGACACACCTCATCCTATCCTCGTTTCGGTGATATACGTTACGACTCGTTCGAACCGTGGGTCACCGTCGCGTGGCGCTCGTCGACCGGGCGACCGGCCCGCTCCCGGCGTCCGCGTCGACTCGGCGCCGAGAACGTGGGCCTTTTGCCGGTCGCCCGCGAAGGTCCGGTCGACGTGGCCATCACGGACAAGGTGTACCTGAAGAACCACCGCCAGATCGCCTCCCAGCTCGAGGTGTCGATCCCGAAGGGGGCGTTCAAGGGGGCGACCATGGAGGTCCTCTACTCCGGCGAGGGCATGGCGAAACTCGACGACGCGACCCGGGACCGCCTGCTCGACTTCGCGGAGGACTTCCTCGACTGCGCCGACCCGGACGATATCTACACCGGCTACCCCGAGCGCCAGTTCGTCCGCTACCTGCTCGACCTCCGGGCGCAGGGGCTCGGCCCCGACGCCATCGTGGACGTGATGACCGACGACTACATGCTGTACGCCTACCCCGGCGACGTGCTCTCCTTCCTCGACCAGGCGGTGCGGACCCTGGAGGCGGTCGAGGCGCTCGCGGACGTGGACGGCAACCCCGAGATGGCCCGCGAGGCCGCGGCGGCCCGCCAGGCGCTCGAAGGCTAGGCGGCGTCGCTCCGGCGTCGCGGTCAGCCCTCGCTTACGGTCGATCCCTCGCTCACGAATCGACCACGTCGACGTCCGTGATCTCGAAGCGGACGCCGCCGGCCTCGCTCTCGGTCGCGCGGATCGACCAGTCGTGAGCCTCGACGATCTGCGCCACGATGGCGAGACCCAGCCCCGTGCCGCCGTCGCCCCCCGTGTGCCCCATCTCGAAGATGCGCTCGCGCTCGGCGGCCGGGATCCCCGGCCCGTCGTCCGCGACGTAGAAACCGTCGGGGAGCGCGCCGACCGTCACCGTCACCCCGTCGCCGCCGTGTTCGACGGCGTCGTCAGCCTGCGGCTGACTGCTCGTGGAACCGTGTTCCACGGCGTTGCGGACGAGGTTCTCGACGAGCTGGCGGAGCCGACTCCGGTCGGCCCGAACCGTCACGTCGGCCTCGACGACCAGGGTGGCGTCCGCGGTGGCGACGTGCTGCCAGCACCGTTCGATCAGCTCCGCGACCTCGACCGTCGTGAGATCCGTCACGGTGCGTCCCTCCCGCGCGATCGCCAGCAGGTCGTCGATCAGCGTCTTCATCCGCGCGTGGGCGTCCGACACGGCGTCGAGGTGCTCGCTGTCGCAGTCCCCGCGCGCCAGGGTGAGCCGTCCCTCGGCGACGTTCAGCGGGTTGCGGAGGTCGTGTGACACGATGCCGGCGAACTCCTCCAGGCGGTCGTTCTGTCGTTCCAGCGCCTCCTCGCGCTGTTTCCGCCCGGTGACGTCGGTCGTCAGTCCGATCAGTCGCGGGGTTTCTCCCTCCGACCGAACCACCCCCTCGCTGTGGAGCCATCTGCGCTCGCCGAGGTCCGGGTGCGTTCGGAACTCGACGTCCAGGTGGCGGCGCTCGCCCCGACCGACGTTGTCGAACGCCTGGGCGACCGCCGCTCGGTCCTCCGGATGGACGAGGTGCTCGAAGAAGTACTCCGTGTCGCCGACCTTCTCGCCTCCGACCCCGTAGAGCGACTCGGTGGGGCCGTAGATCTCGGTCTCGTTCGTCTCGAAGTCCGCGATCCAGATGTGGGAGTCGGTCGCCTCCAGGACGAACTCCATGCGCTCGCGGAGCAGTTCTAGATCCCGCTCGCGCGTCCTGAACGCCGAGCGGTCGCGCCCGGCGACGAGCAGCGAGACGACGTGCCCCGCCTCGTCCGCGACGGGGCGGATGGTCCCGCTCACGTGCCGCCAGTCGCCCTCCCGCGTCGGATGTTCGATCTCGTAGTCGACGTACTCGCCGGCGGCCGCGCGGTCGATCCACTCCCGGAGATCCGGCCTCCGTTCTGGCTCCCACCACGGCGTCTCCCAGAACGGCTCCCCGACCACCGACTCGTACTCGGCGTCGACGAGTTCCATCGCCGTCTCGTTGACCTTGCGAACCGTCCCGTCCGGGTCGAGGACGCTGATGAGCATCTTCGGATCGTTGAGCACCGCCTCGAAGTGGCGCTCGTTGCGCCGGCGCTCGCGCTGGGCGCGGGTCCGTTCGGCGGCGTTCCTGATCCGGTTGGCCAGGAGCGCGTACCGGTCGTCGCCGGCCTGCTTCTGGAGGTAGTCCGTCACGCCCGCCGAGATGGCGTCGCTGGCGACCTCCTCGCTCCCCTTGCCGGTGAAGAGGATGAAGGGCAGGTCGGGGTGGTCCTCGCGGACGCGTTCGAGGAAGGCGATGCCGTTTCGCTCCGGAATGTCGTAGTCCGAGACGACGCAGTCGACGCCGCCCTCGGCGAGTCGTTCGACGCCCTCGGCGGCGCTTTCCGCCGTTTCGACGTCCAGGCGGTCGTCCTCGCGTTCGAGGAACGTGCCGACCATCTCCAGGAACGCGGGGTCGTCGTCGACGTGCAACACGGTGACGTCCCGCCCGTGCCAGCGCCCCTGTCCCCCGGTCATACCTCTACCAGACGGATCGCTACATTAATGATTCGGGTCACGGGTCAAACAGCTAACGAGTTCGGCGCGCGTCGGCGTGCAACGCCCGCGGCGTCCGCGGTCAGCGCGCGGCCGTCACCGGTACTCGCGGCTGAACGAGGACTGCTCGCCCTCGTGCTCCGACATGAACGGGGGTTCGTCCGCGTCGGTGTCGAGGTCCTCGAGCATGATCACCTCGTCCTCCTCGCTCTCCAGGCGCTCGCGGAGGTAGTTGACGTAGCGCTTGTGTTCCTCCAGTTGCTCGCGGAGGTGCTCGGCCTCCAGTTCGAGGCGCTCGTGCTCGCGGATGAAGCTCTTTGGCACCTCCACCTTCGGCGGGAAGCTGTCCTCGCCGCTCTCCTGGAGTTCCTGGAGTTCCTGCTCGGTGACGACCTGGACCTGGCCGTCGTGGGCAACGAGCGTGTCCACGTAGTCGCGGAACACCGCCGACAGGGAGATGTCCCGCTCCTCGGCGATCTCCCGGAGTTTCTCGAACGCGTCCTCGTTGACGCGAAACGAGATGGTCTTGTTCTTGTTGCCCATGCTGGTCCCCATTCGACCGTCCAACTACTTAATCGTTCGTCAGACGATGCCGTGGTCGCGGTGACGTGAAAGGCGTCGGACGCCGTCGAGTGCGTCGGGGAGCGCCGGGTGGGGGAACGCGAGGCGTTCGGTCCCGGGCCGCTACGGCTCCGGTTCGGGCGTCCCGGCGTCGCCGGCGGGGGCGTCCCCGTCGGTCGCCAGTTCGTCGGTGCCCTCCAGGCTCTCCAGGGCGCCGACGGCGGCCTCGGTGTAGCGCTCGACGGGGAGGTCGTAGCGCTCGCGGGCCATCACGCCGTACTCGTTGGACTCGTCGTCGAAGGCCTCGATCCGGTCGACGGTCCGCTCGGCGGTCTCGACCACCCAGCGATCCCGGGTCGCGGCGTCGACCTCGGTGATCGACTCGGGGCGGACGCTGACGTTGACGTTCCCGTCGTCGGTCTCGTAGGTCCGCGGCTTGCCGACGACTGCGACGTACGCGGGCGGTTCGAGGTCGCGCAGCGTCGACGCCGCCTCGGGCTGGTACTGCCCGGCGTAGACGAAGAACGTCCCGGTGGGGTCGACGATCCGGCCCCGCCAGTACTCGTTGTCGTCGCCGACGTCCTCCTTCTCGGTGAGGGTGCCGACGAGGAACACGCGGTTCGCGCGCTCGCCCGTCGGCAGGAGCAGGTAGACGGGCGCGCGCTCGTCGTCGGACTCCTTGAACGTGTGACTGGCGTCGTTGAACTCGGTGGCGAAGACGCGCTGGGCGACCTCGCGCATGGGGACGGCGTTGGAACTCATGCCATCGACCTCGCTTTGATCAGCACCGCTTCGGGATCCGGTGACTCGTCGAGGCGCTCGAACTCGTCGACCAGCAGGTAGCGGCCGAAGGTGGGGCCGCGGACCCGGTAGTACGATCCGAGCACGTCCGCGCGGATCTCCTCGGCGACGATGGTCGTGTCGAGGGCGTCCATCGCCATGTCCTTGGCCTCCTCCAGGGCGATGCCCGTCAGCGTCTCGGTGGTCTCGCGATCGAAGATGACCTCGTGGACCTGCCGGCCGTCGTCGATGACGCCCTTGATCCGGAGGTCGAACTCGCCCTCGACGTTGCCGTGCTCCGAACACCGGCCGTTCTGGAGCACACGCGTGCAGTCGGGTTCGGGGCAGCGCTTGATGAGGCCGGAGCCGGACTGGATGTCCACCAGCGCGCCCTCGACCTCGCTCGCGTCGTCGCCGACCTCGATGTCCTCGTCGATCTCGGTGATCGTCGTCGTCCGGTTGAGCTTCACCGAGAACCGGCCCTCGTACTCGTCGGTGACGACGTTCGAGAGGGCGTAACACGCCCCCTCCTCCAGTTCCGGAAGCTCCGAGGTCTCGAAGGCGACGAACTTGATCGTCCCGGACTCGTCGCCAAGCAGGCCGACCTGCGCGATCGACTCGTGGCCCGGCTCCCAGAGGTCGACGACCTTCACCCGGACGTCGACCCACTGCTCGTCCTCGTCGACGTCCGCGACCTTCACCTGCTGGCTGCCGCCGCCGCCGCGCGAGATGTCGTCGCGCTCGATGCCCGCCTCGTCGAGGTACGAGTTGACGACGCTCCGGCGGGCCTCGTCGACGGGGACGCGGTACTCGTCGACGAGCGTCTGGAGGCGCTCCTCGATCTCGTCTTCGGTCACGTCCAGGTGGTCGGAGAACTGTTCGGCTATCTCAGCCGCGTGGGTACGCAAATCGCTCATGGTTTCACTCGCCTCCGCTCTGGTGTTCACTGGGAGGCGTACGCTCGTTGGTTCCCGATCGTATTTAAGGTGTCGCCAGCGCGGTGAAAGTGAAGATCCGGGCGTCTCCGGGGTTCTACTCCGACCCTCCGCGCTGGCCGTCACCGCCGTCCGGCAGCGACACCTCCGCGAGCACCGGCCGGTGGTCGGAGGGTACCCGGCCGTCCCAGTGGTCGGCGATGACGCCGAACTGGTGGACCGCGACCTCCGGCGAGACGAGCACGTAGTCGATGCGCCTGTCCGGGTCGCCCCCGAACTGGTCGAACGTAGCCGACGGGCCGTGCCGGGGCCACGTGGCCGCCGCCGCCGCGTCGACCAGGCGGCGCCCGGGCCCCTCGGCGTCGGTCAGGAGGGCGACCGGGAGCGACCCGGGGGTGCAGTTCAGGTCCCCCGTCAGGATGACGGGGTCGCCGCCGGCGACGTCGTCGAGGCGCTCGCGGGCGAGCACCGCCCCGCGCTCGCGGGCGCGCTCGCCCCGGTGGTCGAAGTGGGTGTTCGCGGCGACGAACGCGCCGCCGGTTCGCCGGTCGCGCGCCCGCGCCCACGTGATCATCCGTGGACAGTCGGCGTCCCAGCCGACCGACCCGGGCGCCTCGGGCGTCTCGGACAGCCAGAACGCGCCGTCGTCGCGGACGTCGAACCGGTCGGCCCGGAGCCCGACCGGCCCGAACTCGCCCGCGGTGCCGCCGTCGAGGCGGCCGACGCCGACCCACGCGTAGCCCGGCACGCGCTCGCGGAGGTCGGCGAACTGGTGGGCCAGCGGCTCCTGGAGGCCGACCACGTCGGGCCGGTGGAACCGGACGACGCTGGCGACGAGGTCGCGCCTGGCGTGCCAGGCCCGCTCGCCGTCGGCCTCGGTGTCGTAGCGGACGTTGAACGAGAGGACGCGCAGCCGGTCGTCGACGGGCGGCGAGTCGCCCGTCGCGGCCGCCGCATCGCTCGTCGCCGGCGAGTCGTCTGCCGTCACGCTCTACTGGAGCCGCGGCGGCCCGATGAGCGTTGCGGTGGGGTCGTCGCCCGTGCGGTGGGGTCGTCGCCCCGACGCCGGGTCGCGCTGGCACGCCCGCCGTCGCGTCTCCATCCAGAACGTTCATACTCCGCCCCGACAGCCATGGGGCATGGTCGACGCCGAGGCACTCACAGAGGCCGCGCGCACGTGGTGGTTCGAGGCGCTCGGGGTGCTCGTCGCGCTCGTCCTCGGGGTGCTGGCGCTCCGCGCGGGCGACCTCCCCGCCATCCTGCTCGGGGCGCTCGCGGTCGTCGCGCTCGTCGACCGGATCCGCATCCGGATCGACAACCGGAGCCTCGCGGCGCAACTCCGCCGCGTCCGCGACCGCCGATCCCCCGACGGCGAGTGACGCGGCCACGACGACGGACCTTTGCCGCCGGCGCCCCAACCGATCCCATGGAACGGCGCCTCGAACGGATCCTCCGATCGAAGCTCCGGGCGGTCGGTCGCGAGTACGAGTCGGCCCGCCGCGCCTACCGCGAGGGACGCACCGAGAGCGAGGCGGCCGACGACGTGACCGGCGACGACGAGACCCACGGCGACGGGCGCGCGGCCGAGCACGCCGCCGGGTCGCTCCCGCGCGACGACGAGGGTCGCGTCCGTCAGGTCTGTCGCCGCCACGCCGAGCGCCGCGCCGTCTCGGTCGACGCGACGGGGACGCCCGCGTGCTTCGATGCCGACCACCCCGACTGTCGGGGGTGCGTCGAGGACGTCCGCGAGGGGAGCGTCGAGACCTGGTAGGCAGGCCGAGCTTCTCGACCGACGCCATCGTTTTCCCGACTCGACAACCGACGCCATCGTTTTCCCGGCCCGGCGACTCACCCCGTCCATGGACCGTCACCTCGTCGCCCTCGTCCTCGCCGGCGGTATCGGCTCGCGGCTCTACCCGGCCAGTCGCGGCGACCGACCGAAGCAGTTCCTCGCCCTCGACGGGGAGCGGTCGCTGCTGGCCCGCACCGTCGACCGCGCCGACTTCGCCGACAGCGTGGTCGTCAGCACTCGCGAGTCGTTCGCCCCCCTCGTCGCCGAGCACGCGCCCGACGCCGAGGTGGTCGTCGAACCCGCCGGCAAGGACACCGGCCCCGCCCTCGCCTACGCGACCCACCGCATCCGCGAGACGTACGACGACCCAGTGATCGTCGTCCTGCCGAGCGACCACCACGTCGCCGACCGCGACGCCCCGGCGGCTCCGGAACCGGCCGACGACGGCTCGACCCCGGCCGACGATTCCCCCGCTACGTTGGACGACGCGCCGACCGCCTTCGAGGGTGCCCCCGCCACGTTCGAGGGCGCCGTTCGTCGGGGCGCCCGCGTCGCCGCCGACACAGGTTCGCTCGTCGCCTTCGGGGTGACGCCGACCCGCCCCGACACCGGCTACGGCTACGTCGAACCCGGCCCGCGCCGCGACGGCTACCGCGACCTCGCGGCGTTCCACGAGAAACCGGACGCCGAGACCGCCGAGCGCTACGTCCGGGAGGGGTACCTCTGGAACGCGGGCATGTTCGCCTGGACGCCCGAGACCTTCCTGGCGGCCGCGCGCGACTCGCCGCTCGCGCCACTGATCGAGGCGCTCGACGCCGGCGACCCCGAGGCGGGGTTCGCGGCCGTCGAGCCGGTCAGCGTCGACTACGCGGTCATGGAGCGCGCGGCCGGGTCGGGGGGGTCGTCGGACGCGGCGGAGTCGACCGGATCTGCGGACGCCGTCGACGCGGCGGTCGTCCCGGTCGCCTTCGAGTGGGACGACCTCGGCGCCTGGGACGCCCTCGCCCGCCTGCTCCCCCCCGACGCCGACGGCAACGCCGTCCTCGGCGAGGCGCTTTCCGTCGACGCCGCCGACAACGTGGTCGCCAGCCCCGACCACCACGTCTCGCTCGTCGGCGTCGACGGCCTCGCGGTCGTCGCCTGGGACGACCGGGTGCTCGTCGTCCCGCGGGAGGCGGCCCAGCGGGTCAGAGACGTCGTCGACGAACTGAAGGGCCGCGGCGAGTTCTGAGACCCGATCTCGGGGGCCGACCGACGTTCCGTCGGCCGCCCCGCAGCCGCGTCGACGGCCGCCCCCTCGACCGCCGGATATCGGGGCCGTCGCGGGGGTGCACGGCGATTCCCGGAACTGTTTTACCCGGCCGTCGGCCATTCAGACACAATGAGCGAACTCGAGGAGGAGTACCGCCTCGACTACTTCGAGGAGGAGGGATTCATGCGCAAGCAGTGCCCGGTGACGGGTAGCTGGTTCTGGACGCGCGACCCGGATCGCGAGACCTGCGGCGAGCCGCCCGCGGACGACTACACTTTCATCGACAACCCCGGATTCGACCGCGAGTACTCCCTGGAGGAGATGCGCGAGGCGTTCCTCTCCTTCTTCGAGGAGCGCGGCCACGAGCGCGTCGAGCCGTACCCCGTCGCGGCCAACCGCTGGCGCGACGACGTCCTGCTGACCCAGGCGTCGATCTACGACTTCCAGCCGCTGGTCACCTCCGGCGAGACCCCTCCGCCCGCCAACCCCCTCACCATCTCCCAGCCCTGCATCCGGATGCAGGACATCGACAACGTGGGGAAGACCGGCCGCCACACGATGGCCTTCGAGATGATGGCCCACCACGCCTTCAACGCCCGCGAGGACCTGGAGGACCCCGAGCGCTACGCCTACGAGGGCGAGGTGTACTGGAAGGACGAGACGGTTCGGTACTGCGACGAGTTCTTCGACTCGCTGGGCGCCGACCTGGCTGAGATCACCTACATCGAGGACCCGTGGGTCGGCGGCGGCAACGCCGGGCCCGCCATCGAGGTGCTCTACCGGGGCGCCGAACTCGCCACGCTCGTGTTCATGTCGATGGAGCAGGACCCGGACGGCGAGTTCGAGATGAAAGACGGCAACCGGTACTCGAAGATGGACACCTACGTCGTCGACACCGGCTACGGCCTGGAGCGGTGGACATGGGTGTCCCAGGGGACGCCGACGGTCTACGAGGCGGTCTACCCCGACATGATCGCCTTCCTGAAGGACAACGCCGGGGTCGACCTCTCCGAGGAGGAGGAGGAACTGGTCCACCGCTCGGCGAAACTGTCGGGCTACCTCGACATCGACGAGATCGACGACCTCCGCTCGGCGCGCGCGGACATCGCCGACCAGCTCGACGTCGACGTCGACTACCTCACCGACCTGCTCGAACCTCTCGAAGACATCTACGCCATCGCGGACCACTGCCGCGCGCTCGCGTACATGTTCGGCGACGGCATCGTCCCCTCGAACGTCGGCACCGGCTACCTCGCCCGGATGGTCCTCAGACGGACGAAACGGCTCGTCGACAGCGCGGGCGTCGACGCCCCGCTCGACGAACTCGTCGACATGCAGGCCGAGCGGCTGGACTACACCAACCGCGACCTGATCCGCGACATCGTCCGCACCGAGGAGCGAAAGTATCGGGAGACCCTCGACCGGGGCGGTCGGCGGGTCCGGTCGATCGCCGAGGAGTACGCCGAGGCGGGCGAGCCGATCCCCACCGACGAACTCGTGGAACTGTACGACTCCCACGGCATCCAGCCCGACATGGTGCGCGACATCGCCGCCGAGCACGACGTCGACGTCGACGTGCCCGACGACTTCTACTCGCTGGTCGCCGCCCGCCACGAGGGCGAGGGCGCGAGCGAGGAGGCGAAAAAGCGCGACGAGCGCATCGAGAACCTCCCGAGAACCGACCGGCTCTACTACGACGACCAGGAGCGCACCGAGTTCGAGGCGGTCGTCCTCGACGTGTTCGACCGGGAGGAGGGCTACGACGTCGTCCTCGACCAGACGATGTTCTACCCCGAGGGCGGGGGGCAGCCCGCCGACACGGGGACGCTCTCGACCGACGACGTCTCCGTCGAGGTCGAGGACGTCCAGATCCGCGACGGCGTCATCCTCCACCGCACCGACGGCGACCCGGGCAAGGGCGAGTTCGTCCGCGGGCAGGTCGACGTCGACCGCCGCCGGGCGCTGATGCGCCACCACACCGCGACCCACGTCATCGGCTACGCCGCCCGGCAGGTGCTCGGCGAGCACGTCCGCCAGGCCGGCGCCCAGAAGGGCACCGACCGCTCGCGGCTGGACGTGCGCCACTACGAGCGCATCGCCCGCGAGGAGGTCAAGGAGATCGAGCGCGTCGCCAACGAGGTCGTCGTCGACAACAAGCCCGTCAAACAGGAGTGGCCCCACCGCAACGAGGCCGAGGAGAAGCACGGCTTCGACCTCTATCAGGGGGGCATCCCGCCGGGCGAGAACATCCGACTCATCCACGTCGGCGACGACGTGCAGGCGTGTGGCGGCACCCACGTCAGGCGCACCGGCGACATCGGCGCGATCAAGATCCTCTCGACGGAGCCGGTCCAGGACGGCGTCGAGCGGATCGTCTTCGCCGCGGGCGAGGCGGCCATCCGGGCGACCCAGCGCACCGAGGACGCCCTCTACGCCGCCGCCGACGTCCTCGACGTGTCGCCCGAGGACGTCCCGGACACCGCCGAGCGCTTCTTCGCGGAGTGGAAGGAGCGGGGCAAGCAGATCGACCGGCTGAAGCAGGAACTCGCGGAGGCTCGCGCGGCCGCCGGCGGCGACGAGGTCGACGTCGGCGGGACGCCCGCGGTGATCCAGCGCCTCGACGTCGACGCCGACGAACTCCGGGCGCAGGCCAACGCCATCGTCGAGGAGGGCCGCGTCGCCGTGCTCGGCGGCGACGTCGGCGGGAGCGCCGGGATCGTCGTCGGCGTCCCCGACGGCGTGGCGATCAACGCCGGCGAGGTCGTCGGCCGACTGGCCGGCCTCGTGGGCGGCGGCGGCGGCGGCCCGCCCGACTTCGCCCAGGGCGGCGGCCCCGACGTCGACGCCATCGACGACGCCCTCGACGAGGCGCCCGACGTCCTCCGGGCCGTCCTGGACGCCTGATCGACCGCCGGATTCGAACTCGCTCACGTCCCCTCACCTCATGCCGACTGCCACGAACGACGGCGTCTCGATCCACTACGTCGACGAGGGCGAGGGCCGGGGCGGTGGCGGCGACCGGGGGACCGACCGCGGCGACGCCGTGCTGTTCCTCGGCGACCTCGGCTACGGCGCGTGGCAGTGGGGCTGGCAGCACGGGGCCGTCGCCGGCCCCGTCCGGACCCTCGTGCCCGACCTCCGCGGGGCGGGGCGGTCGGACGCGCCGCCCGGTCCCTACAGCGTCTCCGACCTCGCGGCGGACGCCGCGGCCGTGCTCGCCGACGCCGGTGTCCGCACCGCGACGGTCGTCGGCGCCGGCCTCGGCGGGATGGTCGCGCTCGACCTCGCCCGGAACACGGGCCGGGTCGACCGGCTGGTGTTGCTCGGCACGGCGGCCCACGGCGCGGCCCTCGACCTCGACCGCCTCCGGGCCGACCCCGACGACCCGGGCTCGTGGGAGCGCTCGCTCGCGGCGGCGACGTCCGCCCGCTTCCGGGAGGCGCAACCGGCCGTCGTCGAGCAGATCACGGAGTGGCGGCGCGGGGAGGACGCGACCGGCGACACGTGGGCGGCTCAGGCCGCCGCAGTCCGGGACTTCGACGCGCGCGACTGGCTCCACGAGGTAACCGTCCCCGCGCTGGTCGTCCACGGGGCGGCCGACGCCGTCTGGCCCCCCGAGCGCGCCCGGGCGCTCGCCGACGACCTCCCGCGGGGATCGTTCCGCCGGATCGACGACGTCGGCCACCTCGTCTGGGTCGAGGCCTCGCGCGTGGTGAACGACGAACTCCTCGCCGTCCTCGACGACCGGGACGACGCCTGACGCTCGGCGTCTGCCCCCGGACGCCTGAGCCTGCCCCCGGACGCCTGAGCCTGCCCCCGGACGCCTGAGCCCGTCGGCTGCCACCCGACGCCTCCCGCCCGACGCCACCCGAACGAATTTGTCGGCATGCGTGGTAGTATCTCACATGGCCGTGGCGCTGATCCACGATCCGACGAACGACCGGTGGCACCGCACGGACATCCTCGGCTGCAGTCGCACCTCCACCATCGCCGTGATCGACGAGGCGGATCGCCGCGAGGTCGATCCCGGCGACTGGCCGGAGGAGCGCTGTCCGAACTGTACCTGGTAGCCGTCCGAACGGCCGAGCGCGGCCGTCTCGGCCGCTGCCGGCCCTCGTAGCCCGCGGCAGATGGTGGGCCGGACGCAACGCCTTTGGGTCGCGGGGGTCTCCGTCCTCCCATGAGCCGACCGCGACTCGCTCTCCTCGACGCCTCACACGGGGACGAATCGACGCGCCGGAACTTCCGGCGCGAACTCGACGCCACCCTCGCGGAGTTCGACGTCACCGCGGGGGCGACGCCCGCCACCTTCGACTACGACGGCGTCGTCGTCACGGGATCGCGCTCCTCGGTGTACTGGGACGAGGCGTGGATCCCCGACCTCCTCGACTGGATCGCCGCGGCCGACGCCCGCGACCTGCCGGTCCTCGGGGTGTGTTTCGGCCACCAGGCGCTGGCGAGCGCCCTCGGCGGCACGGTCGCCGACATGGGCGAGTACGAACTGGGGTACCGAACCGTCGCCCACCGCGGCGGCCCCCTGTTCGACGGCGTGCCCCAGGAGTTCACCGCCTTCACGACACACTCCGACGCCGTCACCGATCTCCCGCCCGGCGCCGAGTTGCTGGCCGAGAACGACTACGGCGTCCACGCGTTCCGCAAGGACCACGCGTTCGGCGTCCAGTTCCACCCCGAGTACGACGCCGAGACGGCCCGGCGCATCACCCGCGAGAAGGACCTTCCGGACGCGCACATCCGGTCGGTGCTCGACGGCATCACGCCCGCGGCCGTCGACGCCGCGCAGGCGCCCAAGCGACTGTTCGAGAACTTCGTGGACTACGCGTCGCGGGTCGACCCCGACCGCGAGCCGGACGGCGGTGCGGTCGCCGGCGACTGACCCCCCCGCCGTCCCGTGCGGATCCCGCGCCCCCGGCCGAGGGAAACGCTCTCCCCCGTCGCCCGCCACCGCCCGGTATGGACGTCACAGTCGAGGTCGTCGGCGAGGGGACGGAGACGGTCGCCGTCGACGCCGACGCCACGTACGCGGACCTCGTCCGGGCGGTCGGGTACAGCGTCCACGAGGTGACGGTGCTCGTCGACGGCGCGCCGGTGCCCGAGGACCAGCCGGTCGCGTCCGACCGCGTTCGCGTCCTCCGACTGATCAAGGGCGGGGGCGGGGCGACCCCGACCGGGGTCAGCGTCCGGCGGGGCGACCCCGCCGAACTCGTCGCCGTCGTCCGGGTGCTGGAGGGCGCGCTGCTCGACGTCGACGTCGACTCGGTGCGCGAGGCCCTCGCCGCGGGGCGGGTATACGTCGCCGTGGACGGCCCTGCTTCGGCCGCGGGCGACGGCTCGGCCGCCGGCGACAGTTCGGGCACCGCGCGGATCGTCGGCGCGCTCTACCACGAGGGCGGCCACGTCGAGGCCGTCGCGGTCCCGCGCCACCGGCGCGGCGAGGGGATCGGGCGCGCGCTCGTCGAGGCCGCGGGCGCGGACGTCGCGGCCGCCGGCGACCCCCTCACCGCCGACTTCGGCGCCGACGTCCGGGGGTTCTACGAGGCCCTCGGCTTCGAGATCGAGTCCGGCGACGGGCGACTCCACGGCGCGTGGACGCCCGACGCCTGATCGGGCGGGCGCGGCCGACTCCGGTCCCCCGTCGCCCGCGCCACGGGCCGCCTCTCCGCGCTCAGACCAGCGGCTCGACCAGGTCGCGCCCCTCGGCCAGCAGCGCCTTCACCCGCGCCGCACTGCTCGCCTCGGCGTACACCCGGAGGACGGGCTCGGTCCCCGAGGGGCGCACGAGCAGCCAGGAGCCGTCGTCGAGCAGGAGCTTGAAACCGTCGAGCGTGACGACCTTCGCGACCTCGCGGTCGGCGACGCTGTCGGGGATGTGATCGGAGAGGTCGTCGATCACCCGCGCCTTCTCGTCGTCCGGGCAGTCGACCGAGATCTTGTCGGCGACGACGTCGCCGTGCTCGGCGAGCAGGCGGTCGACGCGCGCGTCGTAGGCCTCCTCGGCCGTGACCGCCGCCGCCAGCAGCGCCATCAGCACGCCGTCCTTCTCGCGGATGTGCCCCCGGATCGAGAAGCCGCCCGACTCCTCGCCGCCGATCAGGGCGTCGTGTTCGGCCATGGCCTGGGCGACCCACTTGAAGCCGACCGGCGTCTCGAACACCTCCTGCCCGTTGGCCTCGGCGATCCGGTCGATCATGAACGTCGTCGACACCGTGCGGATCGCCGGGCCGGCGTCGTCTTCGAGGAGGGCGTCGTAGGTGGCGGCGTAGAACAGGTTCTCGTCGAGGTGGCCCCGCTCGGGCGTGACGACTGCGATGCGGTCGGCGTCGCCGTCGTTCGCCACGCCGAGGTCGGCGTCGTGCTCGCGAACCGCCTCGGCGAGCGGTTCGAGGTTCTCGGGGCTCGGCTCGGGGTGGGCGCCGCCGAAGGTCGGGTCGTCCGCGCAGCGCCGCCGGATCACCTCCGCGCCCGCCGACTCCAGGAGGGCGTCGGTCACGCCGCGCCCCGACCCGTGGATGGCGTCGTACACCACCGTCGTCCCTTCGAGGTCGGCGTCGACGACCTCGCGGGCGTGGTCGGCGTGGACGCTGACGAAGTTCGCGCGCTCGATGCTCCCGCGGTCGGCCTCGGGAAGGAGGTCGGGCGCCCGGAGGTTCGCCTCGATGCGCTCGGTCACGTCGGGGAGGGCGGGCGCGCCGTCGCTCGGGATGAATTTGACGCCGTTGTACTCGGGGGGGTTGTGCGAGGCGGTCACCATCAGCGCGCCGGCGGCCTCGCGGGCGACGATGTTGTACGCCACGACGGGGGTCGGGCGGTCGCGCTCTGGCAGGAGGACGTCGAAGCCGTTGCCCGCGAGCACCTCGGCCAGCGACTGGGCGAATCCGGGCGAGGACTCGCGGGCGTCGTACCCCACCAGCACCGGGCCCGACTCGCCGGCCTCGTCCAGGTAGTCGGCGACGGCCTGGCCGACGATCCGGACCCGGTCGTCGGTGAACGTCTCGAGGGTCGCGCGCCACCCGTCGGTCCCGAAGGAGATCGCGTCCATGATCGTGAGTCTTCGCGAGCGGACAAAAAAGCGCGCCCGGCCCGGGGTCGCCGTCGTGCCGGCGGCGTCGCCTCGCTCGCGCCGGGTGCCGGCCTCTCGCTCGTGCCGGTGGCGTCGCCTTCGCCGTCGACGCTCGCGACCGCATTCGGCGGGGACGGCCCTCCGCGGAGCCTTTTTGCCCTGTCGGCCCCTAGCCCGGGCGATGACACGCGTCGTTGCCGTCTGCGGGAGCAGGCGCGACGGTAGTCGGACGAAACTCGCGCTCGAACGCGCCCTCGCCGCCGCGGCGGAGGCCGGCGCCGACACCGACATGATCGACCTCGGCGCCGTCGACCTCCCGCTGTACCACCCCGACCTGGACGCGCAGGGCGACTCCGCCGACCTCACCCGGCGCGTCCGTGAGGCCGACGCCGTCCTCATCGGCTCGCCCGTCTACCGCGGGTCGTACTCCTCGACGTTCAAGAACTTCCACGACTACTGCGGCTCCGACGAGTACGAGGACACCGCCGTCGGCCTGCTCGTGACCGCCGGCGGCGGCTCCTTCGGCGGGGCCCTCGAACACCTGCGGGCGACCGTCCGGAACGTCCACGGCGTCGCCATCCCCCACGAGGTCGGTATCCGCGGGGCGTCCGGCAAGTTCGAGGACGACCGCCTCACCGACCCCGCCCTCGGGGAGCGGGTCGATCGCCTCGGCCGCGAGGTCGTCGACTACGCCCGCCGGCTCTCCGGGTCCTGCCGGGACCCGGTGCCCGCGGACGACTAGGGGTCGTCGCCGGCATCAGTCGCCGTCCTCGCCGCCGTCGATCAGTCGTCGCCGTCGATCAGTCGTTCCTTCCGGCGGCGCGAGAGCTGCTTGATCTCGTACTCGCGGGACATCGCCGCCGACCGCGAGTCGTAGCCCTCGACGTGGACCAGTTCGACCGGGGTGCGCCCCCGGGTGTAGCGCGCGCCCTCGCCGGCGTCGTGTTCGGCCACGCGCCGCTCGACGTCGGTCGTGTACCCCGTGTACAGCGTCCCGTCGGCGCACTCGACGACGTAGACGTAGTGGTCGGCCATCTCGACCCCGGGCTATCGGGCCTCGAAGCTCTCGATCACGTCGGCCAGCGACGGGCTGTCGGCCACGCCGTGGGACACCGTGAGGGGGGAGACGCTCACCATCGCGTCGACCATGGCCCGGCGGTCGGTGCCGACGGGGTACTGCTCGCGGTGCTCGTCGGTCGGCGGGAACGGGCTCTCCATGCCGACGACGCCCGGCCAGGTCCGGTCCTGCAACCGGACGAGGTGCTCGTCGGCGGCGAGGTCGTACCGGCGGCCGTCGACCTCCACCGTCCGGCTGGCGTCGCCGGCGGCCGTCTCCGCGTCGTCGGCCGTCCCGTCGTCGCTTGTCCCGCCGTCGCTCGTCTCGTCGCTCGTCCCGGCGTCCGCCCCGCCGGATCCGTCGTCGCCCGCGCCGTCGGCGACCGGGTCGTCGGGGGCGTGGCGCTCGATCACCTGCTCGTAGTCGTGGTACGGTTCGGTGAGGATCACCGGCGGCTCGGGGGAGTCGACGGGGACGTTGACGTTGAGCAGGTCGACCTCGTCGTAGACGTTCGCGTCCAGGGCGCGCTCGACCAGCCCCGTGGCCACCCGTGCGGGCCGGGAGAAGTCGTACTCCTCGGGCGGCCAGGCGAAGAAGTCGGTGGTGTGGTAGGCGGAGACGGCCAGCGCGGGCGTCCCGAGGAACGCCGCCTCGATGCCGGCCCCGACGGTGCCCGAGCGGCCGACGACGTAGTTGCCGGCGTTGGGCCCGTCGTTCACGCCGGAGACGACGGCGTCGAACTCGCGGCCGAGTCCTCGAAGCCCGTAGGCCACGCAGTCGGCGGGCGTGCCGGCGAGGGCGTACCCCCAGGGGTGCTCGCGGACCACCGCGACGTGGTTCCGGGTGCGCCCGACGCCGCTCTGGTTGCCGGCGGGGGCGACGACGGTGACGTCGCCGAGGGCCGTGAGTTCCTCGCGGAGGCTGGACAGCCCCGGCGCGTCGATGCCGTCGTCGTTGGTCAACAGGAGGGACAGCTCGTCTGGCATCGGCTACGGGTCCGGAGGCGGGAGGCGAACCTATGTCTTCTGGTGTCGCTCGTCGCTCGTCGTCGGTCGGGTCGCCCAGAATGGCTTCGCGTGGTGGTTGACCGCGGTTCAGTGGTCACGCATCGGTGCGGGTACGTCGCCGCGCGACTTCCGAGATGCCCGCGTTGGCCGAACAGTTTGGACAGGCGAGGACTCGCCCGATCTCGTCGGCGAACACGCGCACGAAGCGCTCGGAGACGTGCGACCCGCAGTGGTCGCAAGTTGGCATGGTATGCCGGCAAACCACCGGTGCCGGTACCCACCCTTACACCCGGGAGAACTTGAGGTTTCGCGCGTGCGCGCGAAAGTTACACGGATCCCTCGCAGGGCGGGGGACGAGTGGACGTTTGTCAACGCGCCTTGCAGGGCGGGGGACGAGGGGACGTTTGTCAACGCGCGCCGGTCGCGTCAGGCCTCGCGGGCGGTCCCGACCGCACGGGCGATCAGCCCGGCCTGGGCGCCGGCGACGAAGCCGGCGTCGACGTTGACCACAGAGAGGACCGTACACGACTGGAGCATCCCCGCCAGGGCGGCCTCGCCCTCGCCGCCGAAGCCGTAGCCCGTCGAGACCGGCAGGCCGATCACGGGGGTGTTCACCAGCCCCGCGAGCACCGTCGGGAGCGCCCCCTCGCGCCCGGCGGCGACGACCAGCGCGTCGGTCTCGCGCAGGCGCTCGACCTGATCGAGCGAGCGGCCGATGTGGGCGACGCCGACGTCCTCGATCCAGTCGACGGTCGCGCCCATCTCGCGGGCGACGACCGCCGCCTCGCCCGCCACCGGCGCGTCCGACGTGCCGCCCGTGACGACGCCCACGGTCGCGTCCAGGTCCGGCGGCTCGAAGGACGGCGCGTGGGCGACGAGCGTCCGCGCCCGGGCGTCCCGGGTCACCGCGTGCTCGTCGTCGAGTTCGGTCTCGACGACGGTCGCCGCGTCGTCGGCGAGCCGCGTCACGATCGCCCGCCCGGCCGTCTCCAGGGCGGTCGCGGCGAGCGAGGCGACCTCGTCCGCGGTCTTCCCGTCGCCGAGGATCGCCTCCGGTACGCCCCGCCGGGTCTCGCGGGCGGCGTCGAACCGGCCGGCGTCCGTTGTGGCGTAGCCCGCCAGCCGCGCCTCCGCCGCCGCCGTCGACAGCTCGCCCGCCGCCACCGCCTCCAGGGTCGCCCGCAGCCCCTCCGGATCGGTCTCGTCCATACCCCGCCTCGGGGCGGGACCGACTCGTAGGTGTCGACTCGGCGTCGCCGGTTCGTCCCGATCCGCCGTCGATCGGGACGGCCGTCGGAGGGGTCCAGCCCGACCGCCTCGCGATTCGACGCGCCGAGCGCCCGACCGCGCGTGACCGGCGCCCCGCGCGGTTCGAGGAAATAATTTCCGCAAACGCGCCCTCGAATTATCGCTCGGGGGCCCGCGCCGGGCGAGAATTCGAGCACCCATATAAATCCGTCGCCGCCGATCGGCCATATTCGCGCGCTGTGGGCGCGGGATCACCCGATTTGGGAAATCTTTTTAAGAGGTAGTTGGCTATGGGGTTCTGTATGGCAGACCTCATTGTCAAGGCAGCCGTCAAGGAAGCGCTCGACGACAAGAACGTCGCTTCTGACTTCTACGACGCGCTCGACGAGGAAGTGAAGGAACTGCTCGAAGACGCCGCACGCCGCGCCGAGGCCAACGACCGGAAGACGGTCCAGCCTCGCGACCTGTAACTCGGCAAACCCACTTCTCAGTATTTTCCGGCGGCCAGCGACGGCCCCGCGCGGCGCCTCGATCCCGACGGCGCCCCCTCCGTGGCCGCGTGACGTCGACGCCTACGGCCGCGTGACGTCGACGCCTACGGCCGCGTGACGTCGACGCCTACGGCCGCGTGACGTCGACGCCGTCGGCGCGGCCGCAGTGGACCTCGTCCGCCAGGCCGACGAAAAGGCCGTGTTCGACCACGCCGGGCGTCCCGGAGAGCGTCGCCGCCAGCGCCGCGGGGTCGTCGACGGCCCCGAAGTCGCAGTCGAGCACGAGGTTCCCATTGTCGGTCACCACCGGACCGTCCTTGCGCTCGGCCGCCCGCAGGTCGGGGTCGCCCCCCGCCTCGCGGACGTGGCGGGCCACCGTCGTCCGGGCGGCCGGCAGCACCTCCACGGGAACCGGGTGGTCGAGCGCCTCTGCCTCCTTCGAGGGGTCGACGACGACGACGAACCGCTCGCTCGCGGCCGCGACGACCTTCTCGCGGGCGTGGGCGGCGCCGCCGCCCTTCACGAGGTCGCCCGCCGCGACCTGGTCAGCGCCGTCGATCGTGAGGTCGATCCGCTCGACCTCGTCGAGCGAGACGAGGGGGACGCCGACCTCGCGGGCGAGTCGGCGCGAGGCGAACGACGTCGCGACCCCCCGCACGTCCAGGCCCTCGTCGACCGCGCGACCCAGCGCCCGGATCGCGTGGGCCGCCGTGCTCCCCGTCCCCAGCCCGACCGTCTGCCCGTCCTCGACGAGGCCGGCGGCGGACTCGCCGGCCCGACGCTTCTGCGCCTCGGTGCCCCCGTCGGTCTTCATGTCCCCCACCGCGGTCGGCACCGGCAAAAGCGCCGCGGTCCCGGTCGTTCCGCGTCGCCCCGAGCCGCGACGGCCGGCCGTTACAAGGGCCACCCCCGCGTACCCCTCCCCGCCATGCCGGTTCCTGCCCTCACCGCCACCGTCCTCCCGCCGCTCGCGGCCTCGCGGCTCGCGATCCGGTCGCTCCACGTGCTCGCGATGGCCGTCGCCGTCGGCGGCGCGACCCTCGCCTGGATCCTCCTGCGTCGGTTCGCCGACCCGTCCGCCCCGTCCGCGACCCCGACGGACGCGCCGTCTGTCGCCGTCGCCCACCGGGTCGCGGCGGCGTACGAGTGGCTGTTCTGGGCCGCCCTCGGCGTGCTCGTGCTGACCGGCGTCGGCAACCTCGGCTCGCTCGCGCCGACGCTGCCGGGCGGCCGGTGGGGGCTGGTCCTCGACGTCAAACTCCCGCTCGTGCTCGCCCTCCTCGTCGGCTCGGCCGTCCGCACCCTGCTCCTGGTTCGCGCCCGGGCCGGCGTCGATCCACCGTCGCCCCTCACGCTCCGCCACGCCTACGCCGCGACCGCGCTGGTCCTGCTGCTGGTCGTCGCGCTCGGGGAGGTGCTCGCCCATGGGTGAAGGGGGTCGCGGGCCGGGTCCGGACGGCGGCGACGCCGGGGCCATCCAGGCCGTCGAGCCGTCGGACGCGACCGCGTCGACCGACGCGACCGACCCGGACCCCCTCCTCGTCTGGTCGCTCGCCACCTTCCACGTGACCGTGCTGGTGGCGCTGCCGGTGTGGGTCGGCCACGCGATCGATCCGGTCGCCGTCGGCGGCCTCCTCGACGGCCTGGGCACGCTCGCGGGCGCCGCGGTCTACCTCGTCCTCTGGGGTGCGACCTGGTGGTCGAACGACGCCTGGCTCCGCGAGGTCGACCTGGCCCACGCCCGGGAGAGCGTCGTCGCCGGCGCGAAGTGGGGGATGCCCCCCGGCGTCGTCGTGTTCCTGACGCTCGTCGCGCTGCTGGTCCTCCGCGGCGTCGGCGCGTTCGCCGTCTTCGTCGCGGGCATCGGCATCGCCTTCGCGGCGGTGTTCGGGGCGCTCTTCGGGGCGCTGTTCGCGGGGGTCGACGTCCTCCTCTTCCGGGTCGCCGGGTCGCTCGGCCGTCGCTGACGCTCCGAACCGCCCTCCGTCGTCCTCCCCGCGCCGTGCGCCCTGGTCCGTGCGGCCGCGAGATCCCACTGACCGCGCCGAGACGCCCGACTGGTATCTCGTCCGCGAGCAGGTCGACCTCGACAAGGAGAAGGACTTCTTCGAGACGCAGGTGACCGAGTACCGGAGCGGCGGGAGCCTCGACTGGTCGCGGCCTCGACCGGCGGCCGAATCGCCGCCTGCGGAACCGCCCCGTCCGCACCGCGAGTCGCACGCGCTGCGACTGTTGCGCACTCTTTTGTGACCGGCGGTCGTCGGCGCTGACATGTCACGAACCGTTGCGATCGCGGGGGTCGGCCCCGGCCTCGGCGAGTCGCTCGCCCGCCGCTTCGCCGCGGAAGGCTGTTCGGTCCCGCTGCTCGCCCGAACCGAATCGTACCTCGACGACCTCGCGGCCGACCTCGACGCGGGGCCGGGCGCGGGGCTCGCCGTCCCGACCGACCTCCGCGACCTCGACGCGGTCCGGGCGGCGTTCGAGGAGATTCGGGAGACCGTCGGCCCCGTCGATGCCCTCGTCAACCACGCCAGCGCCTCCTCCTGGACGGGGCTGCGCGAGTGCTCGGTCGACGAGTTCGAGGCGGCCTGGGAGGTCGCCGCCCGCGCGGGGTTCGTCGCCTCGAAGGAGGCCGCCGCCGACATGCTCGGGGAGACGCCCGGCGCCACGGCGACGGGCGGGACGATCCTCTTCACCGGCGCGACCTCCGCCGTCCGGGGGCGGGCCGGCGCCGTCGACTTCACCTCCGCGAAGTTCGCGGTGCGCGGCCTCGCCCAGTCGATGGCCCAGGAGCTCGGTTCCGAGGGAATCCGCGTCGCCCACGTCGTCCTCGACGGGGGGATCTTGCCGCCGGATCGCGAGGTCGACGACCCCGAGGAGTTCCTCGACCCCGACGCCATCGCGGACACCTACTGGGGGCTGATCGACGGCGAGGGGACGGACACGATGAACGTCGAGGTCCACGTCACCAACGGCAAGCGGGAGATCGAGTTCCTCTGAGCGCCCGGCGCCGTCGCTCGGGCTGTGCTTCGTTCGTTCGCGCGCCTGTCCTCCTCGCGGTGCCGAACTCCGGTCTCGCTCGTCGGCGTCGCTCAGGCGGCCAGCGTCGCCTGCCTGTGGCCGGCCGACGCGCGGTCGGTCGGGGCGTCGCCGCCGCGGGCGAGCGGTTCCGGGCGGAACCCTCGCTCGACGGCGATCAGCCGGGAGGCGGGGAAGGCGTACCGTCGGGCGTCCTCCGGCGACGCCGCGGCGTCGAGCGAGTCCAGGTAGACGCACTCGAAGACGGGTTCGTGGGCGCCGTAGTTGGCGTTCGACTCGTAGTCGGCGACGACGCGGCCCTGGCCGGTTCTGAAGCGGTCGGCGCGCTCGCCGGTCGCCCGCACGACGAGCAGGCGACTCCCGCTCTCGCGGTCGGTCGCCAGGTCGCCGGGGGCGTGGTCGTGGCGGCGACAGAGCTGCGGGCCGTCGGCGGCCATCGGGACGAACAGGGGCCGGCCGCAGACGGCGCAGGCGCTCCGGCGCTCGTCGGGGCGGGGGACGAGCGCCTCGGTCACCTCGATGGCGACGCGGCGCCGGTGCTTGCAGCGGGCACCGCGGATCTCGCTGTCGGGGCAGGTGCAGGTGGCCGCGTCCAGGTCGACGACGTACGTCGCGTGGTCGGTCTCGACGGCGTAGCGACCGTCGCGGAGGGGCCTGACCGCCATCTCCTCGACGCGGGCGCGGCGCCCGCGGCCGGTCGCGTCGGCCGGCGGGAGGCTCGTCCGCCCCCGCGGCCGGCGCGCCGCCGGGCGGACGCCCCTGGTGGGGCAGGGTGCGCCGTCTCGCGGGCGCGAGCCGTCGGATCGTGACGCGGGTGTGTGTGCGTGTTGCGTCATGGTAGGGCGGCGAATCCGTCGGGGACTCACCGACTGTACGTACGTTCTCGAAGGCCCTAAACCTTCGTCTCGGGCGCGATTCGGCGCCGATTTCGGCAGAATAGGCGGTTCGGGAACGCCCCCGAAAGGCGGGGGTAGAAAGGGGGGTCGCAGGCCCGCTCGGGGCCCCGCGGCGGAACGTCGCGCCGTCCGGCGGCTTCGAAGCGCTTTTGAGAGGGCCGTGGGAACGGGCGGCCATGGAAATCGATGCGGAGATGCGTCAGAAGATCGTCGTCTCCGTCGTCGCGGTCGGTATCTTCATCGCGCTGATCCTCGGCATCGGGGCGACCTTCGGCACCGATGCGGGGCTCGGCGATCAGGGCGGGCTGTACCTCATCGGCAGCATCGTCCTCTTCGTGCTCGTGATGGCCGGCGTCGGCATCTGGCTCGACCGCTGATCCCCCGATCACCCCTCACACACCGGACCCCGACGCTCGACTCGTCGCCGGCGCGCCGGCTCCGTCTCTCCCTTTCCCGCCGCCTTCTCCCCCTCCTTTTCAGGTCGAGGTTTCCCGCCAGTCGCGCAGTTCGTCGTCGTCTGCGTCCGCCAGCGCGGCGCCGTAGTACGTCATCGGGTGGGAGATCGTGTCACAGCGCTCGTCGCGGTTGACGCAGTCGCCGTAGGCGTCCATCGTCGCACAGGAGGGCGCCGGGTACTGGGTGCCGTCGGCGTCCCGCAGGTACTCGGTCTGGTAGCGGATCGTCTCCTCGTCGAGGGAGGTGTCCCGGGCGAGGCGCACCACCTCGTCGGTGTCCATGCCGATGCCGACGAGGAAGGCCGTGAAGGCAAAGCGCGAGTGGGGCGGCAGGTCGCCCCCGCGCTGGGCGCGGGCGAGCAACTGTTTCATGCACGGCGGGAAGAGGGCGGGAACGACGGTGTCGACCGCGTACTCCTCGCGCACTGACAGCAGGTCGCGCAGGCTCGCCACCTCGTCGGCCAGGCCGTCGGCGATGGCCTCGCCGGCGGGCGAGGTCCGCACGGTGAAGGGCAGGCCGTCGACGACCCGTCGGTAGACCGCCCGCCGCAGGAGCCGGTAGAGCTCCTCCCGTTCGACGCGGACCTCGCCCGCCGCGAGCTCCCGGCGCACCAGCCGCCACTCCGGCCCCCAGTCGGCGTCGACCAGGCGGAGGTAGTCGGTGACGCCGATCCGGAACCAGGCGGGGTCGCGGCCGCTCCCGCCGGCGCCGCGTCGGCCCGCGCGCCCACCGCCGCGTCCGCCTCGCTCGTCCCCGCCGCGGCCCGCCCGCGGCCCCTCGACCGGCTCCGCGCGGACGCCGCCGAGGTCGAACTCGTCGAGGAACGTCCGGAGGTCGACCCGCGCCGACTCGGTCGACCGGAGGTCGTCGTCGCTCGCGACGTCCTCGGCCAGGCGGTCGCCGGCGGTCGCCGCCTCCGCCATCGCGTACTTCTCGACCGCGCCGCTCGCGTCCATCAGCGACACCAGGATCCGGGCGATGGGGTAGGAGAGCAGTTCGTCGCGGACGTCCCACGCCCGCGGGTCGGCCGGGGCCGTGGTGCCCTCCAGCAGCGCCCGCTCGACCCGCTCGGTCGCCCGCTCGACCGCGGGAGCGCCCTCCCTGACGAGGTCGGAGAGGGACACCTCGGCGCGCTCGACGGCCTCGCGCGCCGCCGCGAAGTAAGGGTACCTGGCGTGGACGGGGTCCATGCTCGCCCGAGTGGTACCGGTGGGCGGCGGATAAACGCGACGGTCGCCCCCGGGGGATCGACCCCGGGCCCGGGCCGTTCGTGCCCGCCGTTTCGCCCCCCGGCGCGCCGTTCGACGGCAACCCTGATTGTCCCCGGTCGCCTAGCCCCGGTATGCTCCCGCCCGTGGTCGGCCGGTTCGTCGCCGGCGAGCACCCCGCCGTCGCCCTGGATCACGTCCGGCGGACGAACGAACGCGGCGTGAAGGTCGTCCTCAACCACCTCGGCGAACACCACATCGAGCGCCCGGAGGCCGCCGAGGACGCCGACCTGTACGAGCGCCTGCTCGCCGACCTCGACGGTTCCGACCTGCAGGCCTGCGTCTCGGTCAAGCCGACGCAGCTGGGGCTGGCCATGCGCGAGTCCGTGTTCCGGCACAACCTCGGCCGGGTCGTCGACGCCGCCGTCGAGCACGACAACTTCGTCTGGCTCGACATGGAGGACCACACCACCACCGACGCCACTCTCGACGCCTTCGAGCACCACGCCCGGGAGACGGGCGGTCGCGTCGGCGTCTGCCTCCAGGCGAACCTCCGGCGGACGCCCGCCGACCTCGACCGCCTCGCGGACGTGCCCGGCAAGATCCGGCTGGTCAAGGGGGCCTACGACGAGCCCGCCGACATCGCGTACACCCGCGCGTCGTCGGTCAACGAGGCCTACCGCGAGGACCTGGAGTTCCTCTTCCAGGAGTACGCCGGCGGCATCGCCGTGGGCACGCACGACCCCGCGATGCTCGTCGCCGCCGAGGAGTTCGCCGAGACCTACGGCCGCGCCTACGAGATCCAGATGCTGATGGGCGTCCGCGAGTCGGCCCAGCGCGAACTCGCCGCCGCCGGCCGCGAGGTGTGGCAGTACGCCCCCTTCGGCGCCCGCTGGCCGTCCTACGTCTGGCGCCGGGTGCGCGAGCGCCGCGAGAACCTCGCGTTCGCGCTCCGGGCCGTGGCAGGGGTCTAACGGTCGCGGCGGCCGATCGCCGCCGAGATCTGACGGTCGCCGGCGCCCGAATCGTCGGCGGCGTCTGACCGCCATCGGGTTTCGCCGGTGGCGTCGTGGGGCGCCGAGACGCGGCGACGCTCGCCGCGTTGAGAAACCCCCTTAACCCCGGCGTCCAGATACACGCGCGATGTCCTCCTGGCGCCGCGACATTGCGAGTGGGCTGGTGGTACTCTCCCCCATCCTCGTCATCCTGTTCGTCCTCAACTGGCTGTACTCCCAGCTCGCCGACCTCCCCATCATTCGCGACATCGAACCGCCGATCTTCGGGGTGGTCGTCGCCATCGTGGTGTTCGTCATGCTGGTGCTGTCAGTGGGCTACCTGATGCGCACGACCGCCGGCCGGCTGTTCGAATCGTGGCTCGACGCCGCCATGAACCGGGTCCCGCTCTTTCGCATCCTCTACAACGCCTCGAAGCTCGCCGTCGAGACGGCGCTCACCGGCACCGAGGACCTCCAGAAGCCCGTCCGCCTCGAACCGTGGCAGGGGATGCGCATGACCGCCTTCAAGACGGGCAAGTCCACCGAGGACGGCCGCGACGTCGTGTTCATGCCCACGGCGCCCAACATCACGACCGGGTTCGTCATGGAGGTGCGACCGGAGGACTACGAGGAGACCGACGAGCGCGTCGAGGAGGCGCTCACCCGGATCCTCTCGGCGGGGTTCGCCGAGGAGGAGACCGGCATCGACATCGCCGTGACCGACGAGGGCGGCGGCGCCGGCGACGGGTCGCCGGACGCGGTCGACGTGCAGACGCGGTCGACGGACGGGACGGAGTGACCCGCCCCGCCGGGGCGACTCACTCGGAGCCCCCGGCCGGGTTCACTGCGACCTACTCGACGTAGGTGAACCACTCCTCGTGGGCGTCGGTGCGACGCTCCACGAGGTCGAAGAATGCCTGCTGGATCTCCTCGGTGATCGGGCCGCGGGTGCCCGATCCGATCTCGACGTTGTCGACCTTCCGAATGGGGGTGACCTCCGCGGCGGTGCCGGTGAAGAACAACTCGTCGGCGGTGTTCAACTCGCCGCGACCGATCTGGGCCTGGTCGTAGACGGTGTAGCCGAGTTCGCGCGCGAGGGTGATGACCGTCCGCCGGGTGATCCCGTCGAGGATGCTCTGGGAGAGGCCGGGGGTGTAGATCTCGCCGTCGTTGACGAGAAAGAGGTTCTCGCCGGGACCCTCGGCGACGTACCCCTCCTTGTTGAGGACGATCGCCTCGGTGTAGCCGTTCCGCCGCGCCTCCTCGCCGGCGAGCAGGGAGTTGACGTACAGGCCCGTGGTCTTCGCGTTCGTCGGGATCTGGCTGGAGGCGTGTTTGCGCCACGAGGAGACCATCACCTCGACGCCCTCCTCCAGCGCCTCCTCGCCCAGGTAGGCGCCCCACGGCCACGCCGCGATGGCGACCTGCTCGGGGCAGTCCTTGGGGCTCACCCCGAGGGAGTCGTAGCCGAAGTAGGCGATCGGGCGGATGTAACACGACTCCAGGTCCTGTCGCCGGATCAGTTCGAGCGTCGCCTCGGTGAGTTCCTCGCGACTGAAGGGGATGTCGAGGTCGTAGGGCTTCCCGGAGGCGTAGAAGCGGTCGAGGTGCTCCTCCCAGCGGAAGATCGCGGGCCCGTGTTCGGTGTCGTAACACCGGACCCCCTCGAAGACGCCAGTGCCGTAGTGGAGTCCGTGGGTGAGGACGTGGATCTGGGCGTCCTCCCAGTCGACGAACTCCCCGTCCATCCAGATGGTGTCGACGTCCATCTCGTCGAAGCTCATGCATCCCGGTCTGCGTTCCTCCGTCATAAATCCATGAGGGTCTGTGCCGCTCCCTGGCACGGCCCGGCCGAGATACGAATCCGAATCGGCCGAGAAACGGGGTGGACCCGCCCGACCGGGCTTTTTGTCCCGCCGCGCCGACGTTGTACCATGTCCGTCGAAACCGTGCTGGTGACCGGAGCGACCGGGCGCATCGGGCCGACGGTGGTCGAGCGCCTCCGCGAGCGCCACCGCGTCGTCGGCGCCTCCCGCTCCGGCGGCGACGTCGGCGACGCGCACCTCCGGGGCGACCTCGCGGACCCCGGCGACGCCTACGGCGTGCTCGCCGCGAGCGAGGCCGACGCGCTCGTTCACCTCGGGATGCCGTCGACCCCCGAGGGTCGCCCCGGCCACGCCACCGTCCTCGACACCGTGGCGAGCACCTACTGCCTGCTGGAGGCCGCCGAGGCCCTGGACCTGGCGTCGGTCGTCCTCGCCTCCAGCATGAGCGTCCTGGGCTCCGGCTTCGACCCCGGTCGGACCCGCCTCTCCTACCTCCCGCTCGACGAGGCCCACCCGCTCACGCCCAGAGACCCCTACGGGCTGGCGAAACACCTCATGGAGGTCGCCGCCGACGGCGTCGGCCGACGCGCGGGCGCGCCGACGATCACCTCGCTCCGGTTCCCGTGGCTCCCCCGCCCCGCCGACGTCGAGGCGGCGTTCGACGGGCGGGACCGCTCGCTCGCCGCGCTCCGCGAGCACCCGAGCTACCACTCCATCCGGAACACGCTGTTCGCGTACCTCCACGTCGACGACGCCGCCCGGGCGATCGAGCGCGCGCTGGACGCCGATCACGCCGGCCACGAGGTCTGCTGGGCGACCGCCGCGGACACCGCCGTCGACTCCCCCACCGCCGACCTCGTCCGAAAGGTGTACCCCGAGGTGCCGACGCGCCGCCCCGTCGAGGGCCACGAATCGCTGGTCGACTGCGCGAAAGCCCGGCACCTGCTCGACTGGGAGCCCCGGCGGTCGTGGCGGGACGTGGCGGAGTAAGCGACGGTCCGGGCGATCCGTGCTCGCCCTCTCGCGACGCGGTGGGTCGACCGCGTCGCATTCACTCGACGCGGCGAATAGGCCGCGTCGCCTTTACTCGAACTGTCGAAGCAGGTCCTGCCCCTCGACGAAGGCGAAGCCGTGGCGCTCGGCGTAGGCCCGGGCGGTCGTCGGCGAGAGCGCGCCGCCGGTCTCGTCGTCGAGCATCTCGCAGACCACCACGGCGGGCGGGCGGTCGACGGCCTCGGCGAGCGCCAGGCCGAGTTCGGTGTGGCCGCGCCGGTCGTCGAGCAGGTCCGGCGCGCCCCGGAGCAGGTGGACGTGACCGGGCGTGCGGAACTCGGCGGCGAAGTCCTCGGCGTCGTAGTCGACGCCGCCGGTCACCGCATCCGCGACGTCGGCGAGGGCGGTGATCGTCAGCGCCCGGTCGCGGTCGGTGATTCCCGTGAACGTCTCGCGGTGGTTGACGGTCAGGGAGAACGATGAGCGCCGGTCGTAGCCGAGGTCGCCCGTCGCCGCGGCGGGGTGATCGAGCGCATCGGCCAGGAAGGGCAGGCCGAGCGCGTCGGCGACGTCGTCGCCGAGCGCGACGCAGATCAGCCCGCCGCCGTCGTTGCGCATCCGCGAGACGGCGTCGGGCGTCACCGCGCCGGCGGGGTAGACGAGGTCGGTCTCGCCCTCCCGGTCGTCGAAGTCGTGGATCAACACCGGCTCGCCCACCCGGAAGGCCGCGAGCGCGCGCTCGACGGCGGGGCGGCCGGCCTCGGCCTCCGGCTCGTGGCCCGTCATGGGACCGCCGTCACGCCCCGACATGGACCTCCAGTTCGTCGTCGTCCGCCAGCCCGAGTGCGTCCCGCAGGTGGTCGGGCGCGATGATCTCCAGTTGCGTCTCGTCGTGGTGGGTGCGCTCGGGCACGATGACGTGGGCCCCCTCGTAGCGCTCGCCGTCGGCCACCAGCGTCGCCGGGTAGCAGGAGGCCGGGCCGAACGTCCGGTCGTCGTCCTCCCAGCCGTCGATGGGAACCGGATCCACGGCCTCCATCCCGGCCCGGGTGCGGACGCTCTCCTCCGTGAGGTCGACGTTCAGCGTCCCCGGGAACGGTTCGTAGCCCAGGCGCTCGCGGAACTGCGCCATGTACCCGGACAGCGAGATGTAGTGGCGGCCCTCGCCCATGCCGCCGGTGACGTGACCCCGGAGTTCGACCGACGCCGGCTCCTCGAAGATGCGGCGGTACTGCTCGTACTCCCGGCGGAGGGCGGCCTCGCCCGCGTCGGTCACCGCGACCCACTGGCCGTCGCCGACGACCTCGCGGTCGAGCAGCCCCGCCTCGTCGAGGCGCTGGAGGCGTCGCGAGGCGGTCTGGCTGGAGGCGTCGAGCCGGTCGGCTAGCCCGGCACAGGAGATCTTGACCTCGCCGGTCACCCCGCCGTCGAGCGCGACCAGCCGCAGGGTCGCCAGCTCATCGTGGCCGACCGATTCCACGGCCGTCGTTCCTGACATACCCCGAAGTTGGGAGGGCGCCCCCAAAAGGATATCGAACGTGAGACGCGTCTCAAAATTGGTACAGTGATCGAACGCGGGCGCGCGTCCAGGTATCGCCCGTCCGCGGGTCGTACGTCGGATTTGCGCTCCGCCGGTCTAAAGCCGTCGGTCGGCCCAAAGGAGTGTCGACTCGGCGGTGGGCGAGCGCCAGGTATATGCCCGTTCGGCGTCAGCCCTCCCCATGTCCGATCGGGTCCGATCCTCCACCTTCGACGAGATCGACGCGGACGCCGTGCTCGCGCGACTCCGTGACGCCGTCGGCGACGACCTCCGCGCGCTCGTCGAGTACGATGCGGACGCGTACAATCTACTGTTCCTCGCCGATCGCGTCCTGGCGGAGTTCGGGGGCGACGAGGCCGTCGAGGCGTTCGCCGACAAACTCCACGCCGACTACCGCCTCGACTTCACGGAGAAGGAGATGTACGAGGACGTGTACGCGGAACTCGGCACCGTCCGCGCCTTCGCCGTGTTCTTCCAGGAGAGCGCGGTCTTCCGCTTCGTCGGCGAGTCGACGGGGCTGTACGTCTCGCTCGAACGCGACGCGCCGTACAACCGCGTCATCGAAACGGTGTACGACGTCGTCGAGGGTGATTCGTAGGATGGCCCCGGGACTCGACGAGCAGTTGCGCGGGGCGTCGAACGTGCTGTTACTCGGATCGATGCTCGACGAGGGGACGAAGGCGCTTCACAACCAGCTACTCACCCAGCGGGCCACGAACGGCGAGGACGTGCTGGTGCTCACCTTCCAGTCGCCGAGCCAGTGGCTGCAGACGTGGACCGCGGACCCGGACTCCCACCCGGGGGACATCGGCATCGTCACGTTCAGCGAGACCCGGTCCCGTTCCGGAGCGCTCCCCGCGAACGTCTCGTCGGTCACGGTCAACCCCGCGGACCTGACGGGCGTCGGGATCACGCTGAGCGACTACCTCTCGGACTGGGCGGGGTCGGACGCCGGCACCATCGTCTGCTTCGAGTCGCTCACTGAACTGCTCCAGTACACGAAACTGAAGTCCCTGTTCCGGTTCCTGCGCGTGATCACCCGTCGCATCGAACACGTGGGCGGCTTCGCTCACTTCCACATGGACCCCTCCGCTCACGACCAGCAGACCGTCGCGACCATCCGGTCGCCGTTCGACGCCATCGTCGACCCCGACGCCGCCGACGGGGTCGCCGTCTCGACCCGCTACTGACTAGCACGACCCGACAGCGACCCTCTCGGCGTTTCAGAATCCATTTACCCCGGGACGACCACCGCCCTGTATGTTCAGAGCGTTCCGGACGGAGGTCGAGGAGGCCCTGGCGACGGCGCTGGCGACCCTCGACCTCCCCATCGACGACCTCGGGGTCGAGGACCCGCCGGAGGACGTGCCGGCCTCCCTGGCCTCCAGCGTCGCCTTCCGCCTCGCGGGCGAGGTCGGCGCCCCGCCCCCGCAGGTCGCCGCCGACATCGCGAGCGAGATCGACGTCAGCGACGCCGAGTACGTCGGCGAGGTGACCACCCAGGGCCCCTACGTCAACTTCCACGTCTCCGAGGCGTTCTACGCGGACACCCTCCGCGCGGCCGCGGACGCCGAGTACGGTCGCCTCGACGACCGGGACACCTCCGTCGTCGTCGAGCACACCTCCGCGAACCCGACGGGGCCGGTCCACGTCGGGCGCGCCCGGAACCCCATCCTCGGCGACGCCATCGCCCGCTGTCTCGACTACGCCGGTTACGACGTCGAGCGCCACTACTACGTCAACGACGCCGGCCGACAGGTCGCGGTGTTCACCTGGGCCTACGAGACCTTCGACGAGGCCGACCTCCCCGACCCCGAGCGCGACCGCCCCGACTACGACCTCGTGCGCTACTACCGCAAGGGCAACCAGTACCTGGAGGAGGCCGACCCCGAGGCGGTCGAGGCGGCCGAGAGCGAGATAGAGTCCATCATGCAGGGCCTGGAGGCCGGCGACGACGATGCGTACGACCGCGTCGGGCGCGTCGTCGACCAGGTGCTCTCGGGCATGCGCCAGTCCCTCGAACGGCTCCCCGCCGAGTTCGACGCCTTCGTCAAGGAGACGGAGTTCATCCGCGACGGCCGCGCCGACGACGTCGTCGAACGCCTCAAGGAGTCGGAGTACGCCGTCTACGAGGACGACGCCTGGCAGCTCGACCTCTCCTCCTTTGGCTTCGAGAAGAACCTCGTCTTCCTGCGCTCGGACGGCACCACGCTGTACACCACCCGCGACCTCGCCCACCACGAGTGGAAGTTCGAGAACTTCGACCGGGCCGTCACCGTGCTCGGCGAGGACCACAAGCTCCAGGCCGACCAGCTCCGGGCCGCCCTCGAAGTGCTCGGCAACGACACCTCCCACCTCCGGTCGACGTTCTACTCCTGGGTGAACCTCCCCGAGGGCGGGATGTCGACCCGGGAGGGAACCGGCGTCGACCTCGACGACCTCCTCGACGAGTCGATCGCCCGCGCCCGCGAGGAGGTCGAGTCGCGCGTGGAATCCCGCATCCGCGACGACGACCTGGACGAGGACGACATAGAGCGCATCGCCCGCCAGGTCGGCATCGGCGCCGTCCGCTACGACATCGTCTCGAAGCAGCCGACGAAGGGGATCACCTTCGAGTGGGAGCGCGCCCTCGACTTCGAGGCCCAGTCCGCGCCGTACGTCCAGTACGTCCACGCCCGCTGTTGTGGCATCATCGACGAGGCCGAGCGGGCGGGCCACGCCGTCGACCCGGACGCGGTCGACCCCGACGTCCTCGACGCCCCCGAGGAGCGGGCCCTCCTCCGGTCGATCGCCCGCTTCCCCGCGACCATCGAGGAGGCCGCAGCCGACCTCCAGCCCCACGTCGTCGCCACCTACACCCGCGACTTCGCCGAGACGTTCAACGCCTTCTACCGCGAGTGCCCGGTCCTCTCGGCCGACGACGCGGCCGTCCGCACCGCCCGCCTGGCGCTCGTCGACGCGGCCCGCCACACCGTCGCGAACGCGCTCGACGCACTCGGCGTCGAGGCGCCCGACTCGATGTAACCTCGCGTCCCCCGTCACCCCGCCGCCCCGGAACCGTTCGCGCCGACTCTCTCCACCCGAGTCGCGCCGACTCTCTCCACCCGAGTCGCGCCGCTCGACCTCCGGCGTTCGCCGTCCTGAGCGTCGATACTGCTATATCCGGCGCTCGTCTTCGTTCCGTAATGAATCCAGAAATACGCGTCCTCCACGTCGACGACTCGCCCGACGTGCTCGACCTGACGGCGACGTTTCTGGAGCGGGTGCTCGACCGGATCGAGGTGACCTCGGCGCCGAGCGCGGCCGCGGGCCTCGAACGCCTCGACGACGCCGCGTTCGACTGCGTCGTGAGCGACTACCGGATGCCCGAGCGCGACGGCCTCGACTTCCTCCGGGCGGTGCGCGAGCGGGACGCCGACGTCCCCTTCGTCCTGTTCACCGGCGAGGGGAGCGAGACGGTCGCGAGCGAGGCCATCTCCGCCGGGGTGTCCGACTACATGCAAAAGGAGACGGGAACCGACCAGTACGAGGTGCTCGCCAACCGGATCGAACTGCTGGTGACCCGCCACCGAACCGCCCGGGAACTCGACGCGACCAACCGACGGTTCCGGACCCTGGTCGAGGAGTCGACCGACGCGATCCTCATCCTCGACGCCGACGGCACGATCTCCTCGCTCGTCGGCCCCACCGAGGACCTGTTCGGGGTCCCCGACGAGTCGCTCGTCGACGCCAGCAGTTTCGACCTGGTCCACACGGACGACCGCCCGGCCATCCGCGAGGTGTTCGAGGCGCTGGCGACCGACCCCGGCGGCCGCGAGACCGTCGAGTTCCGGTTCCGACACGGCTCCGGCGAGTGGCGCTGGGCGGAGGCGCGCGGGCGGAACCTGCTGGACGACGCCGACGTGAACGGCGTCGTCGTCTACGCACGGGACGTCACCCAGCGTCACCGGCGGGAGGCCAGGCGCGAGGAGTTCACCGACCGCCTGGAGGGGATGATGCTCGGGGCCGACGTCTCCTGGTGGGAGTACGACGTCGAGACGGCCGAACTCCGGTTCAACGAGGCGATGGCCGCCGGCCTCGGCCACGACCGCGACCGCCTCGCGACGGTCGAGGTGTTCCTCGACCTGCTCCACCCCGACGACCTCGAGCACGCGACGCGCGCGATGACCGCCCACCTCCGCGGCGAGACCGAGCGCTACGAGACGGAGTACCGCATCAGGACCGCCGACGGCGACTACCGGTGGCTCCACGACGTCGGCGGCATCACCGCGCGCGACGACACGGGCGCGCCCCTGGCCGTCTCGGGGGTGAGTCTCGACGTCACCGCGCGCAAGCGCGGGGAGCGGGACCTCCAGGCCGAGCGCGACCGCTTCCGCGCGGTCTTCGAGAAGGCCTTCGACGCCATGGTGATCGCCGACGACGAGGGTCGCTACGTCGAGGTCAACGAGAGCGCCTGCGACCTGTTCGGCGCTCCGCGGGCGGAACTGCTCGGCACCTCGATCCGCGACTACGCCGTCCCGGAGTTCGAGGTCGACGCCGCCTGGACCGAGTTCCGGGCGGCGGGCGACGACCGGGGGCAGTTCCCCCTGCGTCGCCCCGACGGGACCGTCCGGGTCACCGAGTACGCGGCGACCAGGGACGTCGTCCCCGGCCGCCACCTCTCGATCCTCCGCGACGTCACCCTCCAGGTGGAGTACGCGGAGCGCCTCGAACGCCAGAACGACCGCCTCGCGGCGTTCGGCAGCGTCGTCTCACACGACATCCGAAGCCCGCTCAGCGTCCTCGCGGGCTCGCTCGACCTCCTCGCCGAGACCGGCGAAGGCGACCACCTCGACCGGTGCCACCGGGCGATCGACCGGATCGAACACCTCGTCGACGACCTGCTGATCCTGGCGCGGGACGGGGAGACGGTCGGGGGGACCGACCAGGTCGCCGTCGCCCCCCTCGTCCGCGACGCCTGGGACCTCGTCGGCGGCGACGCGACCCTGGCGATCGCCCTCGACGACGAGTGGGCCGTCGACGCCAACCGCGCCCGCCTCCGGCAACTGCTGGAGAACCTCCTCCGGAACGCCCGGGAGGCCGACGGCACCGCCACGGTCACCGTCGGGACCCTCGACGGGGACGCCGGCTTCTACGTCGCGGACGACGGGCCGGGGCTCCCGGCCGCCGAGCGCGAGCGGGTGTTCGAACTCGGCTACTCGACGAAGCCCGGAGGGACGGGGCTCGGCCTGCAGATCGTCCGAGAGATCGCGGCGGCCCACGGGTGGTCCGTGGCCGCCACGGCGAGCGAGCGGGGCGGCGCGCGGTTCGAACTCCGCGACGTCGACGTCGCCCGGGTGTGACGGCGCGATCGGACCACGCGAGTCTGATGGCGCGATCGGACCACGCGAGTCTGACACCCGAGCAACGATCGTCGGAATCGGACGACCGGGAAACGAGTGGTCGCCGCCCCGTCTCGCCTCAGATCGCGGCGAACGGCGCCACCACGCCGGCGACGAGGGAGCCACCGACCGAGAGGACGGTCACGGCGCCCAGCCCCAGCGCGAGGAGCAAGAACAGCACGATCCACCAGGTTGGTACCGAGTTCGACTCTGCCATGTTCCGAACTCCCTCAGGCCACCTAAAAGAACTTCCCGTTTCGACGCACTCACCCGCCGAAGAGCCGGCGAAGGAAGCCCTTCTTCCCGTCGTCGCCCTTCGTCTCGCCGTTCCCCGGGTCGCTCGGCTCCGCCTCGCCGACGAGGTCGGTGTCGTACACTCCCTCGTCGTCCTCTGCGCCCGGGATCGTCACCTCGCCCGCGTCGGGTTCGGCCGACTCGACGAGCGGGTCCTCGTCGCTCTCCAGCACCTCGTCCTCGTCCACCGAGAGGTCGCTCTCCTCGCCCGCTGAGGGGTCCGACTCGTCGTCGGGTTCGGCGTCGGCCTCGCCCTCGTCGTCGGGGTCCGTCTCGGGTTCGTCGGCCCCGTCGCTCGCGTCCGACTCGGCTGCCGGTTCGGCTCCCACCTCGGCGCCGCCGCCGGCGCCGACGTCGGTCGCTTCTTCCGAGGCGTCGGTCGCTTCTTCCGAGGCGTCGGTCGCTTCTTCCGAGACGTCGACCGCTTCTTCCGAGACGTCGACCGCTTCTTCCGAGACGTCCGTCGCTTGCTCGACGTCGCTCGCCCCGTCCCCGCCCCGGAGGAGCGGCTCCGAGTCGTCCTCGCCGGAGTCGTCCTCGTCCGACTCGTCGGACGGGTCGGCGAGTTCGAGGTCCTCGGCCGGTTCCGGCGCCTCGGTCTCGGGGGACGTCGCCGCCTCGTCGCTCCCCACCGGTTCGTCGTCCAGCGCCACGCCCTCGTCGAGCGGGAGGTCCGCCTCGGGTTCGTCCGCGTCGTCGTCCTCGTCGAGGACGAGGTCCTCGGCGGGTTCGTCCCCGACCTCGACCGCGGCTTCCCCCTCGTCCACGGCTTCGTCGGTCTCGGTTGCGCCAGCGTCGACCTCTCCACCGGCTTCGCCGACGCCGACCTCTCCTGCGGCTTCGCTTGTCTCTCGATCGCCTTCGTCGACGTCGATCCCGCCCTCGGCTTCGCTTGCGTCGGCCTCGTCGGCGTCGGCTTCGCCGACCGCGGCCTCGGTTCCCGCCGGTTCGTCGAGCGGGAGATCCTCCTTGGGTTCGCCGTCGTCCCCAGTGGCGCCGGCCGTCTCGTCGGCGGCGTCTCCCTCGTGGGGGTCTTCGGCCCGGACCTCGTCGGCGCCACCCGCCTCGTCGAGGTCGAGGTCATCGGCGGCGTCGGCCTCGGCGCTCTCGTCGGCCGCGGCGACCGCGTCCGGTTCGGGGATGTCCTCGCCGGTCACCCCGCTCGCCAGGCGCCGGTACGCCTCGGCGGCCTCGCTGGTCGGGTGGTACAGCGTCACCGGTTCGCGGGCGGCGAGCGCGGTGGCGACCGCGCTGTCCTCCGGGATCGACCCGAGGATCGGCAGGTCGAGCACCCTGCTAACGAGCGACTCGTCCGGGCCGTCGGGGCCGACCCGGGTCAGGATCACGCCGACCGGGCGTCCGCCGAGCCGGTTCGCCACGTGTCGCGTCCGGGCGGTGTCCTTGAGCGCCGTCCGATCCGGGGTGGAGACGAGGAACACGGCGTCGGCCAGCGCCAGCGGCAGGACGCTGTCGTGGCTGAGCCCCGCGCCGGTGTCGAGGATCACGTAGTCGAAGGCGTCGAGTTCCTCGACGACCGCTCGCAGGCCCGACGGGTCGCCCTCGGCGAACGCCGTGATGTCCTCTCCCCCGGGGACGACGTGGAGGCCCGCCGGGCCGGGGTGGAGCGCGTCCCGCACGTCGACGTCGCCGGCGAGCACGTCGTGGAGGGTCGGCTCGGGGTCGTCGACGTCGAGGAGTTCGGCCAGGTCGGGCATGCCCAGGTCGGCGTCGACGACGACGACCTCGTACCCGGCCTCGGCGAGCACCGCGCCCAGCGTCGCGGCGGTGGTGGTCTTCCCCACGCCACCCTTGCCGCTCGCCACTGCGTACACCGTTACCATGGTTGTTCGTAGTGGAGCAGTGGGGTACATAAAGGTAGGCCCGACGCGGCCGCTCGCTCCGCGGCGTGGGGCGTCTCGACGCCCGCCGCCCCGGTTCCCGCGTCGAAACGGCTTTAGGTCCGCCAGCGGAAGGGCGGGTATGCACCCGGTGCCCCTCCAGCTCGGCGGCGTCGTCGATTTCGTCGCCCGGGAGCCGGTCCTGGCCGGGCTCATGGTCGTCATCCTTCTGTTCGTCTTCTTCGCCTACCTGTTCATGCGGCGAACCGTGATGAACATGCGCGAGGGCTTCGACGAGGCGTACCGGGACCGGTAACATGGCGGGTACGCCGACACCGAGCGCTCGGGCGGGTGAGCGCCCGTGGTAGGGGTCGCGACGCTCGCCACGTTCGCCGTCGCCAGCCTGGCGAGCCTGTTCATGGCGTGGGCCATCGGCGCGGGGTCGTCGGGGTCGACGCCGTTCGCCCCGGCGGTCGGCGCCAACGCCATCTCGGTGATGCGTGCCGGCTTCGTCGTCGGCCTGCTCGGCCTCTCCGGGGCGATCCTCCAGGGCGCCAACGTGACCGAGGCGGTGGGGACGGCGCTGATCCAGGGCGTCACGCTGACGGCGACCGCCGCGACCGTCGGCCTGCTCGTCGCCGCCGCGCTCGTCGCCCTCGGCGTCTTCGCCGGCTACCCCATCGCCACCGCCTTCACCGTCACCGGCGCGGTCGTCGGCGTCGGCCTGGCCCTCGGGGGCGACCCGGCGTGGGCGAAGTACCGGGAGATCGTGGCGCTGTGGGTTGCGACCCCGTTCGTCGGCGGCGGCATCGCCTACCTGACCGCCCGGACGCTCCGGAACGACCGCGTCCCCGAGGCGCTCGCGGTGCCCCTGCTCGCCGGGCTCGTCGGGGCGCTCGTCGCCAACATCCGCTTTGCCGTCCTCGGCGGCGACGGGGGAGCGTCGATCGCGGCCACGGTCGGCGGGACGCTCGACCTGCCCGCTCCCGGGGGTGTCCCGCTCGGGGTGGTCGTCGTCTCGCTGCTCGTCGCGGTCGTCGTCGTGCTCGTCCAGTACCGGGAGATGGTCCGCGACGAGGCCGCGGGGCAGCGGCGGTTCCTGCTCGCGCTCGGGGGCCTGGTCGCCTTCTCCGCGGGCGGCAGCCAGGTCGGCCTGGCGATCGGCCCGCTCGTCCCCCTGCTCGACCAGGTGGCGGTGCCGCTGATCGGCCTGCTGATCGGCGGCGGCCTGGGCCTGCTCGCCGGCTCGTGGACCGGGGCTCCCCGGATGATCAAGGCGCTCGCGCAGGACTACTCGGCGCTCGGCCCCCGGCGCTCGATCGCGGCGATGATCCCCGCTTTCGCCATCGCCCAGACGGCGGTCGCCTTCGGCATCCCCGTCTCGTTCAACGAGATCATCGTCAGCGCCATCATCGGCTCGGGCTACGCGGCGGGCGGCAGCGGCGTCAGCCGCGAGAAGATGGTCAAGACCGTCCTGGCATGGATCGGGTCGCTCCTGGTGTCGCTGGCGGTGAGCTACGGGGCGCTCTCGCTCGTCGACGCCGTCCTGTAGTCCCGGCGTCCCCCCGGCAACGACCACCGCGCGCGGCCACGACCGCCCGGCGGCTCAGGCCTCGACCAGCGGGAGCCGAACCCGGGCCACGGTGCCCGCTGCGTCCTCCGCCTCCCGGGTCTCGGCGTTCGCCGCCTCCCGGACCGCTGCGTCCTCCGCCTCCCGGGTTGTCACGTCGAACTCGCCGCCCGTGCGACTGGCGACCCACGTCACGAACCAGAGCCCCAGCCCGCTCCCGTGTTCGAGCGGCGTCTCGTCGGCCCGCGCCAGGGCCGTTCGCTCGTACTGCGAGACGCCGCTCCCGTCGTCGACGACCTCCAGGACGGCGCGCTCGCCGCTGGCTCTCGCCCTGAACTCCAGTGTCGAGCACTCCCCGTGTTCGACCGCGTTCTCGGCCAGTTCGTGGAGGGCGCGGCCGAGGGACTCGTCGACCCGCACGCGCAGGCGCTCGGGGACTGTGACTCCCACCGACACGTCGGGGTGGCGCTCGCGGACCGTCGCGGCGACCTGCTCGACCACCGGCGCGACGGTCAACTCGCACGTCGCCGTCTCGCCGTTGAGTACGCGCTCGATGTGTCTGGCCGTCCGGCTCTGCTCGACCAGCCCCGCCGCGCGATCCCGTATCTCCTCGACGGTGTCGAGCGTCGCGGGGTCGTCGATCCGCTCGGCGACCTCGTCGAGTCGCCCGAGGACGACGTTCAGGTCGTTGCGGAGGTTGTGCCGAAGCATCCGGTTCTGGACCGCGAGGCGCTGCTCGCGGCGTCGCCGGTCGGTGACGTCGTGCAGGACGACCAGCCGCCCGATGCGCCGACCCCGCGGCGACCGTACCGGCGACGCCGTCGCCCGGTAGGTCCGGCTCTCGTCGCCGACCGTCGAGGAGAACTCGACGCCGCCCTCGTCGGCCGGATCGAGCACGGCCGCGGCGCTCGGCAGCACCGCCTCCAGGTGCCGGCCGAGGATCGACTCCCGGGGACGGTCGATCACGCGCCGCCCCGCGTCGTTGACCTCGATCACCCGGTCGCGGACGTCGAGCACCAGCGCCCCCTCGGTCATGTCGGCGATGGCAACGTCGCGCGCGAAGCGGCGGGTCGCGGGCACCAGATCGAGCAGCCGATACGAGCGAACCCCGAACGCGAACAGCCACCCGCTCGCCGCGAAGGCGACCGGCGTCGGATCGACCTGTCCCGTCACGTCGGGCGCGAACAGGTAGACCGCGTTGGACAGCCAGGGGATCGCCACGCCGACGAGCAACAGCCCCGACTGGCCGCGGAACGCGTGATCGGAGCGCAGAAACTCCCAGGCGATGGCGGCGACGCCCACGCCCACGAGCAGGTACGAGTAGGCGGCGTGGACCCAGAACAGCGGCCCGGGCGTCCCGACGACGACGGGCTGGGCCGCGGTGCCGCCGAGCGAACTCCCCGTCCAGATCAGCCCGTGGGCGCCGTTGGTGACCACCAGCGCCATCACGAGGACCGGTTCGATCGCCAGGGCCAGGAGCGTTCGCCGGGTGAGCAGTCCGCCGTGGCCGCCGTAGGACAGCCCGAACGTCGCCCACCCGAACACGACGATGACGACGCCAGCGACCGCCATCGGACGCCAGGTGGCCTGCCAGATGAGGGTCGGTCGCGAGAGCTGGAGGAGGGTGGCGACGCCCCAGAGTGCGATGCCGCCCGCGAACACCCCGAACCACCGGGCGCTGGGCACCCGCCGGTTCCGGATCGCCACGCACACGAGCAGCACCGCTGCCAGGACCGCGACGAGGTACAACACGACCGGCGGCGTCACCGCCACGGGTCCGGAGCGGCGTCGGCCGCCGCTCCCACCCCCGCGTCGGTCAGTCCTGTCATCGTACCTGACGGTCAGGACTCCGAAGCAAAAATGTACACCTCCGAGTATCAGATGCGGGAACGGGCCGGGCGCGCCCGGCGCGGTGACCGCCCTGCGACGGCCGGTCGAGGCCGCCCCCCAGTTGGCCCCGTCAGCTCTCGACTTGCGCCTCGTCGGTCTCGTCGCTCGGTGGTTCCTCGGGCACCGTGAGGCGGGCCTTCATGATCCGCGTGTTGTCGACGCGCTCGATCCGGATGACGACGCCGTCGTACTCGATCTCCTCGCCCTCCTCGACGAGGCGCCCCGCCCGGTTGAAGACGAACCCCGCGAGCGTCTCGAACTCCTCGCCCTCCGGGAGGTCGATGTCGAGCACCTCGTTGACCTCGTCGATGTTGACCTCGCCGCGCACGATGCACGTCCGCTCGTCGAGCCGCTCGAAGGGCTCCTCCTCGTCGCCCTCCAGGATGTCGCCGACGATCTCCTCGACCATGTCTTCGAGGGTGATCAGCCCCTCGGTGGTGCCGAACTCGTCGATGACGATCACCATCTGCATTCGCTCGGCCTGGATCTCCTGGAGCAGTTCGTCGACGTTCTTCGACTCGGGGACGTGCAGCGTCGGCTGGACGAGGTCGCTCAGCCGCCCTTCACCCTCGCCGTAGTACTTCTCGCGGACCAGGTCCCGGATGTTGACGATCCCGATGATGTTGTCGAGGTTGCCGTCGTAGACGGGGATGCGCTCGTGGTCGGACTGGACGCAGGTCTCGATGGCCTCGTCGATGGCGGCGTCCTTCGGGACCGCCGTGACGTCCAGGCGCGGGGTCATCACCTCCTTGGCGATGGTGCTGTTGAACCGGAAGATGCGCTGGAGCATCTCGCGTTCGTCCTCCTCGATGACCCCCTCCTGCTCGCCCGTCTGGATCATGTTCTGGATCTCGTCGCGGGTGACGTACGTGCTCTCGATGGCCGACCCGCCCCCGGTCGCGCGGTTGATGACGCGGGTAAGGTAGTCGAAGATGATGACCAGCGGCAGGAGGACGTACTCCGAGAGCTTCAGCGGGCGGGCGATCCGGAGCGACCACGACTCGGTGTTCTCGACGGCGTAGGACTTGGGCGCCGACTCGCCGAACAGCAGGACGAGCGCGGTGACGCCGAACGTCGCCACGACGACCGCCGCCCCCTGGTCGAGGTAGAGCGCGAGCAGCCCCGTGGCGATCGACGACATGGCGATGTTGACCAGGTTGTTGCCGACGAGGATGGTCACCAGCAGCCGGTGGGGGTTGTCCTTCAGCTGCTTGACCAGCGTCGCGCCCGGGACTTCGTCGTCGACCATCGAGTCGACGCGGTGCCTGGCCAGCGAGAACATCGCGATCTCGGAGGAGGAAAAGAAGGCGGACAGCCCGATGAGGACGGCGATCGCGACGGTGCCGACGATCGTGATCGTCGTCCGGTCGGTCGGAATGCCCCCGACGGCCTGCAGCGGCGCGCCCGCGAGGGGCGCGGCCTGCGGCGTCACGGCGGCGAACGCGCTCGCGAGGTGCGGCGACAAACCCATGGACTAGCGCCACTTGGCCGGGGCGGGAATTAAGAGTTCCCCTCGGATTCGGCGGACGCGAGGCCGCTTCGTCGCTGACGCGGGGCGCTTCGCGGGGACCGGGCCCCTCGTGACGGACGCGACCGATTCGGCCGCCTGGCGGTTCTGTGCGGCCCGCGCCGCCGAGCGAAGGGCTTAGGCGCGGGAGGACCCAACCGCCGGGCATGTCGGAGCCGGATATCACGCTGTACCGCCTGCACGCCTGCCCCTTCTGCGAGCGGGTGGTGCGGGCGCTGGACGCCCACGGACTCGAGTACCGCTCGCGGTTCGTCGAACCGCTGCACGGCGACCGCGACGTGGTCAAGCGGATCAGCGGCAAGCGGACGGTCCCGGCCATCGTCGACGAGAACACCGGGGTCACGATGTCCGAGTCCGCGAACATCGTCGACTACGTCGAGCGGACCTACGGGGGCGAGGGCGCGTGAGCATGGATCTCGGCTTCGAGGTGGTCTCGCTCGACCCCGCCGACCCGCCCGCCGAGGGCGAGGTCGCCCCCGACTTCACGCGGCCCCTGGTCAACGACGAGTTCTGGGAGGACGTCTCCCTCTCCGAGTTGACCGACGAGGGGCCGGTCCTGCTCGTCTTCCACCCCATGGCCGGTAGCTTCCCGGCGACGTACATCTGGCAGGAACTCTGCGAGCGTGACCTGGGCGACCTGCTCACCGTCGTCGGTCTGACGGCCTCCGACCCCTACGCCCAGAAGCGCCTGATCGAGGCCCGCGACATGCCCTACCGGCTGTTCGCCGATCCGGCCAACGGCGTCGCCCGCGAGTGGGGCATCGAACACGACCTCGACGGGATGACCGGGATCAGCGAGCCGCGGATCGCCACCTTCCTGCTCGACGGCGAGCGCGTCGTCCGCGACGCGTGGGTGGCCGAGGAGTGGCCCGAGTTCCCGCCCTACGACGACGTCGAGGCCGCCGTCCGCGACCTCGTCGACTGAGTTGCCCATGTCCCGCGATTCCTCCGCCGGCGGCCGGGACGACGATCCGGCCGGCGGCACCGACGGCGTGATCGACCGCGCGGCCGCGGCGATCCGCCGCGGCGACCTGGTCGTCTACCCGACCGAGACCGTCTACGGCCTCGGCGCCGACGCGAGCGACCGGACCGCGGTCGAACGCGTGTTCGATCTGAAGGGGCGCGACCGCGACAACCCACTGTCGCTGGGGGTGCCGAGCGTCGACGCCGCCCTCGCCCACACCCGCCCCTCGCGGCTCGCCGAGCGGTTCATGCGCGCGTTCCTCCCCGGCCCCGTCACCGTGGTCGTCGAGCGTCGCGAGGGCCTCCCGGACGCGCTGACCGCCGGCCGCGACCGCGTCGGCGTCCGCGTGCCCGACCACGACCTCGCGCTCGCCTTCCTCCGGGCGGCCGGCCGGCCGGTGACGGCCACCTCGGCGAACGTCAGCGGGACCCCGAGCGTCACCGCCCCCGCCGACCTCGACGAGCGCGTCCGCGAGGGCGTGGCCGTCGTCCTCGACGGCGGGGAGACGCCCGGGACCGAGAGCACCGTCGTCGACCCCGACCGCGGCGTCGTCCACCGGCGGGGCGCGATGGCCGGCGCCATCGAGGCGTGGCTCGACGAGGAGGGCGTCGCCGGCTGACGGCCCGCCTCCGCGTCACCCCGGCCGCCTCTCCACCCTTCTGCCTCCCCGGACGGCTCTCCTCCCCTCGGCCTCCCCGGACGGCTCTCCTCCCCTCGGCCTCCCGGACGCCTCTCCTCCCCTCGGCCTCCCGGACGCCTCTCCTCCCCTTGTCAGGTCTACACCCCCAGGAGCGAGCGCAGGCTCCGGGTCCGCACGCCGCACTCCTCCCGGTAGGCGCAGCCCTCGCAGCGAGCGTCGTGGCGGCGGGCCGGCGGCCCGTCGAGTTCGCGAACCGCCCGCAGCGCCCGCCGGTAGGCCGCCTTGCGTCGCGTGGTCAGGCGGACGGTGCGGACGACGCCCACCGAGGGGTACTCCACCAGCGCGCGCGGAATCGTCCGTTCGCGCTCCCAGGCCAGCGCCTTGGCCGCCGCGACGGCGCGCACCGACTGGGGCTCCCAGACGCCGCGCTCGGGCGGCCGCCCCGGGGACACGATCGAGGGGATCGGCGGGTCGTCGCCGCAGAGTTTGTGCGCGACGCCCCGACAGTCCTTCCCGGCGAGGTGGACCGATCGATCGCTCGGCTCCGTCAGGGCCGCCCAGTCGCGCCGGTCGCGCAGGCGGTCGAGCGCCCGGCGGTAGGCCGCGGGCTCGGGTTCGATGGGGAGGTCGGCGAGGGTCCGATCCGGGGCGGTTCGGAGCTCCGGGTAGCGGAAGGCGAGTTCCCGCCGCTCGCGGACGGACGCCGGCGGGGCGCGGTCGTCGTCGCGCCGGGCGTACCAGAGCTGGCGCGGGCAGTAGGCCGCCCGCGAGAGGTCGCTGAAGGTGATCGTCGACACGCGACGGAGTGGCCGCGTCTTCGTACTTCAACCTCCGCCGGTCGGCGTCTTCGCGTCGGCGTCATGTCGGTGTCTTCGCGCCGCCGTCGGGCGCACGCCCGGCCGCGGCGCCCGCCGCACCCTTATGGCGCTGAGGGCCCTCGTCTCACCGTGGACCGACGCTCGTTCGGGTCGCTGGTGGCCACGACCCTCCTGGCCGGCTGCACCGGCCTCGACTCCCGCGCCCCCGCGTCGTCGGCCGGGGGGACGACCTCCCCGACGGCCGCGCTCCCCGGCGCCGAGGGGGACGGCGAGACCGCGGCCTGGGACGTGACCGTCACCCGGGTGGTCGACGGCGACACGGTCGACGTCCGCTTCGAGAACGGGCTCACCGACCGGATCCGGCTGCTCGGCGTCGACACGCCGGAACGCCGGGGCGGCACCGATCCCGCCGAGTTCGAGGGCATCCCGGACACCGCCGCCGGCGAGCGGTGGCTGGCGCGCTGGGGCGAGGCGGCGACGACCTACGCGACCGACGAACTCGACGGGCGCGAGGTCCGGGTCGCGGTCGACTCCGCCGCGGATCGTCGCGACCGCTACGGGCGCCTCCTCGCGTACGTCGTCGCCGACGGCGACCTGTTCAACCGCCGCCTGCTCCAGGAGGGGTACGCCCGCGTCTACGAGTCGGAGTTCTCCCGGCTTGAGGCGTTCCGCGCGGCCGAGCGTCGCGCCCGCGAGCGTCGCGTCGGCCTCTGGGGTGCGCTCGCGGCCGACTGGACGCCGTCGCCGACGGCCACGGCGACGCCCGACGGCGGCGCCGACGCGTCATCGTCGCCGGACGCGACCGACGCGTCCTCGGGATCGACCGCGACGGGCGCCGGGGGGCTCGTCGTCGCCGCCGTCCACGCCGACGCCGCGGGCGACGACGGCGACAACCTCCGCGACGAGTACGTCGTCTTCGAGAACCGCGGGGACGCCCCCCTCGACCTCGGCGGATGGCGCGTCGTCGACGCGGCCGATCACCGCTACGACTTCCCCGCCGACTTCGTCCTCGACCCGGGCGCCCGCGTCACGCTCCACACCGGCGGCGGGACCGAAACCGCGACCGACCTCTACTGGGGCGCGAGCCGCCCGGTCTGGAACAACGCCGGCGACACGATCCGGGTGCTCGACGCCGAGGGGCGGGTGGTGCTGGAGCGGTCGTACTGATCGGCGGCGCCGGTCGCGGTAGACTCCGGCCGTCGCCGTCGGGGTCGACCTCCCCCGTCGCGGGGCCGACGTCTTTCGATTCGGTGCGGTGTCTTTTTCACCGGGCTTTACGACCCCCGAACGATGCTCGACCAGTTCACCGCACCGCTCCCCCGGGGACCGGCGCCCGGGGTCCGGAGATCGGTCTCCGGGCGCCGGGGGTCACCGTGACCGACGCCGCCCGGTCGGCGCGCGACGGGGGCGGGCCGGCGGTCCCGACGCGACTCGGCCGACGGCTCGCCGGTCGCCCCTGGGGGCCGGTCGTCGCGGGGTACCTCGTCGGCCTCGTCCTCGCACGCCTGCTCTCGCCGCTGCTCCCGGTGTCGCTCGGCCCCCTCTCGCTCCCGCTCACGGCTGTCGCCCTCCCGGTGCTGTTCGTCCTCGCGCCGGGACTGGCGATCCGCCCGAGCGCGTTCGGCGCCCGGACGCGGGTCGCCGTCGGAGCCGCCACGGGGGTCCTCGGCGACGAACTCGTCTACGTCGGCCTCCGCGCCGACGGCGTCGGCTACTGGAGCCTCCCCTCGGTCGCGGGGTCGGTGCTCCTCGCTGCCGTCGCCGTGGCGGTCGCCGTCGGCGTCTCCCGGGCCGCCCGGGCCGGTGGGCCCACCCCCGGTGAATCGACCGGTCGTGGCGAGCCCACTCCCGGTGAATCGACCGGTCGTGGCGAGCCCACTCCCGGTGAATCGACCGGTCGTGGCGAGCCCACTCCCGGCGAGTCGGCCGGTCGCGACGACCCCACCCTCCCGCCGGCGGTCGGGCGCCGCTTCGGCGCGCTGCTCGCGGTGATCGTCGGCGGCTCGTTCGTGGGCTTCCGGGCGAGCCAGGAGTACCTCCGGGCCAGCGGCGTCCCCAACGAGAGCCGGTCGCTCGTCCTGTTCGGCCACGAGATCCACCACGGTACCGGCGGGTCGCTCCTCCTGCTCGTCGGCGCGGCCGCGGTCGCCACCCGCGGCCTCGACCGGCGATCCCACCGCGCGGCCGCCCTCCTCGTCGCGCTCGGGTGTGGTTTCGTCGCCGACCAGTACCCCTACCTGTTCTACGCCCGACTCACCGACGCCGCCTACTTCACCACGCTCTCGATCGTCGGGGGACTCGTGCTGACCGTTACCATCATATTGGTGGTGTGGAATCATGTGCGTATGGCTGATACTCAGGACGAAGATACTGTTCGGGGAGCTGATCGGTCGTGACGGACGAGGGTCGCGCCGACGGGGGGACGGTGCGCGGGAACCAGTCCGGTGCGGCGACGGCCACCACCGAGACGGTCGCCCTCGCGGAGTCGTCGAACCTGCTCCGGTCGTTCCGACTCCTGCCGGGTCGCTGGGATCGGTGGATGTACGTCGTCCTGCCCGCCGCGGCGTTCCTCCAGTGGATCCTGGTGGTCCCCCTCGCGATCAACAACGACGTGCTCACCGCCGAGTCGTCCGGATTCGACCCGCTCCGTGAGGGGCTCGTCTCCGGGGTGCAGCCCACCGGCTTCTTCAACGACTTCTTCTTCATCGTCTGGAACCTCTTTCCGATCGTCCTCTGGGCCGCCTACATGGTGGCCGACCGGTTCGCCATCGACTGGGTCCGGAACCTGAACGCGCACGTCGACACCACGGAGGCCGCGGACTCGATCAGGCGACTGGAGCGGATCCGCGACCACTGGCTGCCGACCGTCCTGATCTTCCTGTTCGGGATCGCCGGGATGGCCGCCCAGATCCCGAAGCAACTGGGCTTTTTCGAAACCGGCAGTCAGCTCTACTGGTGGGACTGGCGGGTCTCGCCGGCCATCTTCACGATCCGCGACCTGGCGCTCTTTTTCAACGTGATGCTGGTGGTCCTGGTGTTCTGGGGGACGCTGTTCGGGCTCCTCATCCTGATCCAGGCCGTCCGCAAGGGGAACGTCAACCCGGACTTCTTCCACCCCGACGACGCCGGGGGGCTGCTCCCGCTCGGCAACGCCGTCTCGGTGATGATCCTGCCGTGGGTCGCCGGCTCGTTCCTCGGCGTGATGGGCTGGTTCGACCACACCACGCCGAGCGAACTGCTGTTCCGGGTCGGCGACGTCATGCTGATCCTCGTTTGCACCGTCGTCGCCGTCGCGCTGTTCGCCGCCCCCCTGATCTACGTCCAGCGCGACCTGGCCGAGGACGTCGAGCACATCAAGGAGAACCTGTACAGCCTCGCCAACCGCAAGCAGGTGGCCCACGATCTGCTCTCCGAGCAGGCCGACTCGCTCCGGCAGGCCGACCCGACCGCCCACGAGCTCAGCACGACGGCGTCGGTCATCCTGCTCAACCAGCGCCTCGACAACATCAACGGCTGGCCGATCGACAACCAGCGCATCCTTCAGGTCGCTCTGCTGGTGGCCTCGCCGGGCATCACCGTCCTCACCAACGCGATCAACGAGTTTATATCGACGTACTGGTTTTAGTTGGTAACCCAGGGTATCGAACCGGCCGTTCGGCCGGCCCTTCCGCGTACCACCATGAAACTGCTCTCCGCGAACGTCGGTTACCTGCTCGACTACGACGGCTCGCTCACCGACTACGTCCGTAGCCCCCACCGGGCGGTCCTCGGCTGTGCGGACTCCGAGCAGCGGGCGGCCGACCGCCTCCTCGACGTGCTCGTCGAGGAGCGCCCCGACGTCGCCTGTCTGATCGAGGTCGACGGCGGCTCCTTCCGGACGTCGACCGCCGGCCAGGTCACCCACCTCGCAGAGGAACTCCGCGAGCACGGACTCGACTACCGCGCCCGCTGTGACCCCAAGTACGGCGACGACGGGGTGCTGGTGAACCTCCCCGCGTTCGGCGATCTCTCCAACGGGCTCCTGTTGCAGAACGGTCACCGGGCCGACGCCCACTACCTCGACGCCGGTCCGAAGCGCCTCGTCAACGAGGTCCGCCTCGCCGACGACCTCTCGCTGTTCGCCGTGCACCTGGCGCTGAGCGGGCGGAAACGCCGGAAGCAACTGCGGGAACTCGCCGACCTCGTCGCAAACCGCGAGCGAGCCATCGTCTGCGGCGACTTCAACGCCTACGGCGGGCTGGACGAACTCGACCCCCTGCGCGACCGGACCGACCTCGTCCTGCACGACCCCGGCGAGACCGTCCCGCCCCGGCCGCTGGACTTCCTCGTCACCCAGACCCGGACGCTGGACCTGTTCCTCACCTCGCCCGACGTCGACGTCACGCGGTGTGAGGCCCTCGACGTCCAGGTGTCCGACCACCGCCCGGTCGTCCTCGAAGTCGACGAGTAGGCGGCGGTTCGGTCGCCCGCGTCGCCCCGAACCGGTGGACACATAGGGGGGTGGCCCAAACCGCGGCGCATGATCGACTGGCGCGAGCGCGCGGGCGAACTGACGACGATACCCAACCTGGTGTCGCTCTCGCGCCTCCCGCTGATCGTCCTGATCGTCCTGCTGCTCGACTCGGTGTGGCGCTACCCGCTGTTCCTGCTCGTAGTCGTCTCCGACGGGCTCGACGGCTGGCTCGCCCGCCGCCTCGACCAGACCTCCGAACTGGGTGCGATGCTCGATCCGGCCCTCGACAAACTCACCGGCGTGGTCCTCTTTTTCGCGCTGTTCCCCCGGACGGGCCTCCCGTGGGAGTACCTGGTCCTCTTTTTCGCGCGGGACCTCTACGTGCTCTCGCTGGGGCTGCTCATCCCCTTCACCCAGATCCCGGACACGAGCAAGATCAAGGCCCGGCCGCTCGGCAAGGCGGTCACGAACCTCCAGTTCTTCACGCTGGTGGCCATGCTGATCCCGGCGCCTCTGGCCACCGAGGCGTTCCTCTGGACGCTGGGGGTCGTCTCGGCGCTCGCCATCGCGGACTACGTCGTGTTCGTCGCCCGCGAACTGACCGACGTCGCCTGGGTCCACGACCGGGCGGGGGTGGCGGCGTCCTACGTCGGCGTCGGCGTCGTCTTCGCCGTCGTCGTCTACGCCCTGCTGCTGGACGAACTGGCGGGGTTCCTGGCGACCGTTCCCTGATCCGCGACGGTGAGTCAGCGAGGTGTGGCGACGAGGTGCGCCCGCGGCGGCGACGTATCTTCGCCGCCGGCGTCGCTGGACCCGCCTAGTAGAACGAACTGAGGATCGACGCGAGCGCACCCGCGAGCACCGTCATCAGCGAGAGGAACTGCCCGATGAGCGTCTTGCTGAACGGCCAGGTCGGCTGGTTCTTGATGCCGTTGAAGATCGTCTCCGCCCGCTCCAGCGCCTCGCCCTGGTCGGTCAGCACGTCGTAGTTCGCGGGGTCCTCCGTGTCGGTCTCCTCCAGTTGCTCCTTGTACCCCTCGTAGGTGTCGAGCAGCGAGTCGGCGATGATCTCCAGTTCCATCTGCTTCATCCGCTTCATCGACCGGCGCGCGCCCAGCAGCGGCCAGAAGAAGGCCACGGGGAGGCTCAACAGGAAGACGACGACGCCGACGATCGTCAACTCGTTGCTCGGGAGGAAGACGATGCTGACGGCGATCGAGATCGTCAGCGGCAGCAGGACGAACACGTTCTTGAGCGACTGGCTCCCGAACTTGCCGAAGCCGCCGGCCTCGTCGATCGCAAAGCGCAGGTAGCGGATCCCGCGTTCGCGCTGCATCCGGGTCAGCGCGTGGTGCATCAGGAGGATGCACGCGAGCAGGCGAGTGGCGACGAACGGCCCCATGATCACGTACAGCATGAAGTCGTAGACCATGCGCGCGCCGAACCCGACGAGGTGACGCTGTGACGACCACAGCTCGAACCCGTAGGTCGCCACCGCGTTCCAGTGGTGCTCGGTGGCGATGGCGAAGAAGGCCAGGCCGCCGAGGACGAACACGGCCTGGGGCGCCCGGAACCACAGGAGGAACGTCCGACGCAGGTCCTCACGTCCGATCCAGCCGGGCTCGTCCCCGCCGTCCGGTGCGCCGCCGTCGTTCGGTTCGACCGATCCGCCGCCGTCGGATTCGACTGTCGGGCCGCCGTCGGATTCGACCGTCGCCGCGCTCTCCGCCCCGGCCGCCCCTCGATCCGGCGTCCAGTCCCGACGCGGGAGTTCGATCTCGTCGGACGACCCGCGGAAGGTGTACGTGGCGAGGACGTACTCGTAGAACCGAAACAGCCGTTCGAGGTCCGCGCGCGTCAGCGTCGATCTGAAGCGTTCCTCCTCCAGGTACTCCGTGTCCTCCTGGAAGCGCGCAAGTCCGGTCAGCGAGTTCAGCGTGTCGCGGAGGTTGCTCAGGGCGTAGTGGGACGTCACGATCAGCAGCACCGACACAGGGAAGTACGACAGGAACACGCTCGCTTCGAGCACGCCGTGTCCCGGTCCCGGCAGCACGAGCGTGTCGCGGACCACTCCGATCCCGACGAACACGAGAAACGGAACGACCCCCCAGCCCACGAGCGCGGCGAGGGCGAACCCCCCCGGACGGTCCCACAACCGGCTAAGCCAGTTCGTGGGCTCGATCCGGTGGATCGTCTCGACGTCGTCCGGCGCGTACCGCGTCGGTACCTCTTCGCTCACCGAGAACTCCTCCACCGCGGCCGCAGATCGCGACCTGCCCGCACCGAAGATGTCCGACCACCCCATTGCTGTCCGCCCGTTCGTCGTCGTGATTCATAAGTGTGGACGTGTCCGTCTTCCGGCACGTCTGTCGCTCGGCCGGAGTTTCGGGCCGACCAGTGACGGCAGTTCCAGTACGACGAGTAGCGCGGCCTCAGTACGACGAGTAGCGCGGCCTCAGTGCGACGGTTGTCGCAGCCTCAGTACGACGACTTGTCCGCGAATTTCCCGTCGTAGTCGGGGTGGGTCGGGTTCGTCGGTTCGGTCCCCTGCAGGACCACCCGTTCGAACTTCTTCCAGGTGTTCTCCCAGCCGAGGTGGAAGAACTCGACCTTGCACTTGAGTTCGTGTACGAGGCCCTGCTGGCGGAACGCCCGTGGCTGGACGCCGCGCTTGATCGCGTCGGTGAGGTCGTCGGCCGTCTCGATCTCCTCGTCGAACTCGACCCACGCCTCGCCGATGGTCGGCGTGAGGTGGGCGTACGAGGAGACGTACGTCGGCAGGTCGACGTCGTCGGCGATCTCCCGGGCCCGGCGGTTGTGCCACGACCAGTGTTTCGGGTTGTACACCTCGACCGCGTCGATCACGTCCCGGTAGGTGCGGACGTCCTCGCGGGACATCGACAGCGTGAGGAACTCCGGGTGCGGGGCGAGCACCGCCGCGTCCATCCGTTCGAGTTCGGACATCGTGTCGTCGAAGCCGACGAAGTCGGGGACGGGGTCGTCGGGGTCGATCGCCAGCACGTGCCGGCGCTCGTCCCACGGGCCGGTGAAGTACTCCCGGGCCGGGACCACGAGCAGGTCGTCGTCGGTGTAGCGGGCCGCCCGCTCCCGCGCCGTCGAGATGTGGGTGAAGTGCGGCGCGTAGACGAGGACGTCGATGCCCCGGGCCTTCGCGCGCCTGGCGACGCCGTCGTCGACGATCTTGACGTGGAGGTCGACGCGCGTCACCCCGGACTCGCTCATACTGAGAGGGATCGCCCGCGGGCGGTTATACGTTTTTTGAACTGTTCGCGACGTCCCGCCGGTCGGGGTCGGACGCCGGCGTCTCTCCGCCCGGGGCCGGACGACGGCGGCCCGCCGTCCGGCGGCTCGCCGCTCAGTCCGTGCGCTTTCGCTCCTGTTTGGGATGTTCGGCCACGATCACGCGGGTGTGGTCGGGGATGTCCTCGACGATCCAGGAGTTCGAGCCGATGCTCACGTGGTCGCCGATGGTGACCGGCCCGAGGACGTTGCTGCCGGCGCCGATCACCACGTGGTCGCCGATGTCCGGATGCCGCTTGTACCCCTTCTTGAGCATGTGCTCCTCGTCCTCGGCCTCCTCGAAGTGGAGCGCCCCGAGCGTGACGTCCTGGTAGATCCGGGCCCACTCGCCGACGGTCGCGGTCTCGCCGATCACCACGCCGGTGCCGTGGTCGACGAAGAAGTGGTCGCCGATCTCCGCGCCGGGGTGGATGTCGATGCCCGTCTGGGACTTGGCGTACTCGGTGAGTTCCCGGGCGTACTCCGTGGCCCCCGCCCCGTACAGTTCGTGGGCGACCCGCTGGACGAGGATGGCTGCCACGCCGGGATACGACCGGATCACCTCCGTGTAGCTCTTGGCGGCCGGGTCGCCCTTGAACGCCGCCTCCACGTCGCGCTTTACCGTCTCCCTGACCTCGGGCAGGCGGTCCAGGACGCCGTCGACGGTGTTCGCGGCGTCCTCGTCGCCGTAGGCCGCCACGCCCCGGTGGAACTGCTCGCCGAGGTCGTCGAGGCGGTCGCGGATCGCGGACGCGTCGCCGACGGCCGCCCCCGCGTTCCAGCATCGGGGGAACAGCAGCATCTGGAGGTGGTCGACCTCCTCGCGCAGGTGCCGGCGCCGCGGGAACGAGAGCGACGTGCGCGTCGGGAAGGGGTCTGCGTCCGCCTCGTAGGACGCCTCCAACCGCGCGTCGGCGTCCCCGGCGTAGGTGTAGCCCATGGAGGGGCGTTTCGCGGGCCGCGCATAAAGGTCCGTCACCGGGCGGGCACTTCCGAGTCCCGGATCGGATCGAACCGGACCGAACCGGATTGCTCGGCGCGCTCGGGTCCGTCGGCGCGCTCGGGTCAGTCGGCGTTCCAGCGTCAGTCATCCGGTGCGTTCGCGGCGGCGTCCGTCGCCGCCCGTCCGATGCGTTCATGTCGGTGTCCGATAACATCGGCCCATGACGCTGGTCGTTCCGTTCGACGGGTCGGCGCTCGCGGAGGCCGCGCTCGTGCGCGCGACCGAGTTCGGGGTCGTCTTCGAGGAGGACGTGCTGGCCGTGACGGTCGTCCCGAAGGGGAACGCCACCTACGCACGCGAGCGTGGCTGGCTCGACGAGGACGAGGAGTTCGACATGGCGACGGTCGTCTCGCGGCTCCACGAGCAGGTGGTGGATCGCTGTCCCAGCGCCGACTTCCGACACGCCGTGGTGGACCGGTACGCCCCCTCCGGGACGATCACGCGAAGGCTCCGCGAGATGGCCAAGTCGGCGGGTGCCTCCATGGTGTTCGTCGGGAGCGACAACGCCGGGCACGTCGTCGCCTCGTTGACGAGCGTCGGCAGCGGCGTCGCCGCCGCCGAGGCCTACGACGTCGTCATCGTCCGCCAGCGGAGTCCGACGGGGATCGCGGCGGTCAGGGACGCCTCGCCGTACCGGCACTCGAAGTCCGACTTCTACCTGCCGGACTGACGCGGCGCGGCCGTCTCGGTCGCGAGGCAGGGAGCCGGATTCCGGGCGGGCACCGTCACCCCCGCCAGACGACCGTCACCCCCGCCAGACGACCGTCACTACACCGTCGTCGGTTTCGACGGTGTCGTAGGCGTAGCCCCGGTCGGTCAGTTTCGGGAAGAGGTGCTGGGGCGTCCGGTCGCTCACCTGGACCAGTACCGTCTCCGCGTCAAGCGTCGCCAGCCGTTCGAGCGTCTCCTGGAGGGGTCGCGGCGGCGGCAGGTCCCGGGTGTCCAGGGTCTCCCGCGGTCGACCCGTCGGTGCGGCCGTCTCGGTTACGACGTCGGTCACGTCGGCCATGTCACTGCGTTCCGCGCGCGGCGCACAGAGCCTTGTCCCGAATACGTTCGGGGAGAGGCGGAGGTGACTCCCGGCCGTAGTCGTCGTATGCGCGTTCCTACGGGTGATGTCGAATGACCGTTTCGGGTGGTGGCGTATGAGCGCGATCCCGGCCGACGTCGACGCGGCCCGCGGGCCGCCGATGGCCGTTCCCCTGCGGCATTTCGTCGTCGGGCTCGGCCTGCTGGTCCTCGGCGTCGCTCTCGGCCTCGGCGTCGCGGCGGGGGTCGCGCCCGGCGCCGCCGCCCTCGCGCACGTCCACCTGCTGCTAGCGGGGTGGGTCTGCGTCACGATCATGGGCGCGATGACGCAGTTCGTCCCCGTCTGGTCGGGGACCCGGCTCCACTCGGAGCGCCTCGCGACCGTCCAGCTGTGGCTGGTCGCCGTCGGCGTCGTCGGCGTCGCGGCCGCCTTCCTCGCCGGTCGCCTGGGGTGGGTTCCCCTGGCCGGCGGGGCGATGGCGCTCGGCTTCTGGACGTTCGCGTACAACCTCGGGCGGACTCTCGGCTCGCTCGACGCGCTCGACGTGACCGAGCGACACTTCGCGGTCGCCCTCGCCTGCTTCGTCCTCGTGTCCGCGCTCGGGCTCGTCCTCGCCGTCGACTTCCGCGTCCCCCTCCTCGCGGCGCTCCCCGTCGGGCGGTCGGCCGTCGTCGGCGCCCACGTCGCGCTCGCGGTGTTCGGGGCGGTCCTCGCCACCGTCGTCGGCGCGCTGTACCAGCTCGCGACGATGTTCACCCAGACCGACCTCGACCGGGTCGACGACGGCATTCGCCGGGTCGAAGAGGTGGCCTACCCGACCGGCGTCGGGTTGCTCGCCCTCGGTCGACTGCTCGACGCGGGCCCGCTCGCGCGGGTCGGCGGCGTGCTCGTCGCCTGCTCGCTGCTCGCCGTCGGGGTCGTCCTCGCCCGACGTCTCCTCGCCGCCCGGGTGGACTGGACGCCGATGCTCAGGCGGTACGCGGTGGTCGCGCTCTCGCTGATCCTGTGGGCGGCGCTCGCGCTCCCGGCGTGGCTCGCGGACGCGCGTTCGCCGGACGCGCTGTTCGGCGCGCCGGGGACGTCGCACCTGCTCGCCCTCGGCGTCGTCGGCTTCGTCGTCCTCGGGACGCTCTACCACGTCGTCCCCTTCATCGTCTGGGTCCACCGCTACAGCGACCGCCTCGGGTACGAGCCGGTGCCGGCCATCGACGACCTCTACAGCGCCCGCGTCGCGACCGCCGACCTCGGCTGTCTCGGGGCGGGGACCGCCCTGCTCGCGGGCGCCGACCCGTTCGGTCTCCCCCCGTCGACGGTCGCGGTCGGCGGGGCGCTGGTGCTCGTCGGGGCGGTCCTCGCGTCGGCCAACCTCGCGTGGGTCGTCCGCGTCCACAGCCCCTACTCGCTCCCCGGCGTCCTCGTCGGTGGCGGTGCGACCGCCGGCGAGGAGGACGCGACGCCGTCCGACGCCGACGCTCGACGGTGATCGCCGTCGGCCCCCCCGCGTCCGTACGGCCCCTATCTCCGCCGTTCGGGGTGGACGCTCCGCTCATCCGCCGTCGGGGTGGACGCCCCACTCAGCCGCCGTTCGGGGTGGACCTCACTCGACGTCCCGGGCTTCCATCTCCGCCAGCCGATCGTTGATCGCCGCGCTCTCGTGGTGCATCGGGGCGGCGCGCACGCGGACGAGGTCGTAGTCGTGCCGGTCGGCGAGACCGTTCCACGCGCGGGCGGCGCCGACGGTGAGCGTCTCCGTCTGCGGGCAGAACGCCGTCGTCGGCGTGAACTCGGCTCGCAGCACTGACGGGGCGTCGGCCTCCTCGGCGTACCGGAACCCGGCGTCCTCGTACCGGACGTCGAGGTTCAGCCGCGCCAGGTTGTAGTCGAACGTCACGTCGTAGACGCCGCGCTCCTCGAAGATGTCGTACGTGCGCTCGTGGAACGCCCCGTGGGCCTCGCCGGTGAGCACCCGGTGTCCGTCGAGGAACGGGCCGGGGGCCGGGAGGTGCTCGGGGACGAACGCGTCGCGGTCGTCGAACGTGGTCCCGTGACCGCGGAGTTCCGACAGGAAGTCGCGCATGGTCGAACCCAAGGTCCCGACGACCGTGTGGGTGGCCGCTAACATGTTCGACGGCGACCGTCGTCCGCGTGCCGACGCGTCGGTCGTCGACGCGCCGGTGGGGACGCCTTCCACCTGGGTCGACGCGGACGTGCGTCGCCTCAGTCGACGCGGACGCGCGCCGCCTCTTAGTCGACGCGGACGCGCGTCACGTGGCCGCCGCAGCCGCACTGCTGGACGTACTCCCAGGTCACGTCGTCCGTCTCGAAGGCGTCCGCGAGGGCGTCGAACAGGTACGCCTCCGGGTGGCCGTGCTCCCCGTGGGTGACGAGGTTGACGTGGTTGCCGGGCGCGGTGTGCGCGACCGCCTCGACCGCCTGGTCGACGACGAGGTCGCGGTCGGCCGCGTGCTCCGGTCCTTCGAGGTTCGCCGACCAGGAGGTGTCGTGGACCCGGTCGGTGATCGGGTCGGTCGCGCCGTGGCTCTTCTCGCGTGCCGGGTGCTCGTGGTGCGCGGTCATCTCGTCGAAACGGAGTGGCCGGAGCGGGATGACGATGCTCCCGAACTCGTTCGGGGTGAGGTAGCTGGCCCGGGGCGGTCAGGGCATGTAGTCGGTGGTGACGAACTCGGAGTAGTCGCGCTGTTGGTCGATGAAGCCGAGGTCGACGAGGT